>Ga0209515_10000016_pt1 | contig 433681 bp, 415 predicted proteins | sample Subgroupgradi54m_FD_187454 | JGI IMG/M metagenome (GOLD analysis project Ga0209515, IMG submission 187454) | Subsurface groundwater microbial communities from S. Glens Falls, New York, USA - GMW60B uncontaminated upgradient, 5.4 m (SPAdes)... ... | reverse complement strand
TTTCCGGTTTTAATAGCACAATTACCACCAGCTGGAAGTGATGAACATTTAGCAGCACAATCACCCGGTGGTGCTGCAGCATTTACTAAATCATAAAATCCTTTAATAAAAAAACAGTTAATTACAACTAATATTAAGAATACCTTGACTGTTAATAAAATGTTTTTTTTATTCATGATTTTCTTTTTTATACAGCTTCAGACAAGCTGAAGCTTCTATTGGCTAATCACTAAGTATTATTCCTCAGGTTGCTGCTCTTCATCATTAGTAGTGTCATCTTCATTTTCAGCAGCATTCTGTTTTTGTAGGTTAGGGTTTTTACATCTACAGACTTGTTTATTTTTCTTCTTACTAAACTTAGACACGCAGACCTTAGCAGGATCTTCACATTTACCACCACATTGAGGTGGTTTTGTTTTATTGCATAGTTCATCTGCATTTGAGTCCTGAGCACCAGTAGTTTGATCTTCCAGTTCTGCTTTTCTTAGATAAGGATTAATGTTTGGCATTGGTGCTGTAGTTGTTGGTATAGGAACTGGATTTGGAGTACCTACTACTGCTGCTACTGCCGCCGCTGCGGCCGCTGCAAATGCTGGGTCTGGAGAAACTGCTGGCATTGGTGTTGGGGCTACAACTACTAGAGCCGGTGGTGCAGTTGGCATTGGTGTTGCTGCTACAACTACTAGAGCCGGTGGTGCAGTTGGCATTGGTGTTGCTAGTGCTATTCCTATACTTGGATCTGGTGTTCCTGTTGATGCTGTTCCACCTGGGGTAGCATTAGGTACGCAACCACATGTACCTGATGGCGTTGAATCCTTGCATATTTGTCCAACTGCACAGAATCCACCACAAGCAGGAGCAACACTCATATCACAAGGTTTTACACAAGTACAACCACCAGGAGGATTTGTTGGTGAACAAACATCGCCAGCAGTCGCACAAGAACCACCACAAGCAGGAGCTGTCATATCACAAGCTGGGGTCGGAGTTGGCGTTGGCATACCACACACACAGGTAGCTCCACTAGTCATGCATATTTGACCAACAGGACAGTTACCATTACAAGCAGGAGCAGTCATATCACATGGCATTACACAAGTACAACCACCAGGAGGATTTGTTGTTGTACAAATCTCACCAGCATTTGGACAAGGTCCACCACACGCAGGAGCTCTCTTATCACAAGCAGGAGTTGGCGTTGGGGTTGGGGTTGGCGTTGGGGTTGGACAGTTGCAGCAACACTTGCGTGGAGTTGCACCAGCACCAAAATCTACATAAACATTTGTTGGTGGATTAGCAGCACTACATTGTTGTCCAGCTAAGTTAACCCATTGTTGACCACCTGAATAATTTCCGGTTTTAATAGCACAATTACCACCAGCTGGAAGTGATGAACATTTAGCAGCACAATCACCCGGTGGTGCTGCAGCATTTACTAAATCATAAAATCCTTTAATAAAAAAACAGTTAATTACAATTAATATTAAAAATACCTTGACTGTTAATAAAACCTGCTTCTTACTCATCTCTCTCTTCTCCTTTTATAGCCCTCGACAGGCTCAGGCTTTCATTGATCAATTCTTTTTGTTGGAGTAGTATTTATTCATTTTAGTTATGGGCCTGCTTGAATCATTGTGTGGTGAAAGTATAGTAGGCTTTTAAAATCTTATGTCTTCATTTATTATATTATCGATATACCACAAACACTCTTAGATATTACTACCTAAACCAACCCACGCATCCTATATTAGTATGGTTTTCAAATGGTTAAGTTTCCTTTTTAAGTATTTTATAGACTTTCATAGGAAAAATCCACCTACATTAAAAAAAGTTAATCTAGTCAAATCGTTATTTATATTTAGGAACTTAGGTTTTTATATAGCTTCAGACAAGCTGAAGCTTTCATCTATCAAGTCTTACACTTGATCGGATTTGCCCAATAAATGGGACAAATCCAATCCTTGTTAAACGTTATTCTTCAGGATTTTCTTCATCATTAGCATCCTGTTTTCTGCATTTTACATCAACAGTCTCTGTAGTAGTTGAAGAAGGGGATGAATCATGGTGCACACTGACATACTCCACTAATAGTTTTACAAGTTTGGGAATATGGAGGGATTCCATCTGGATCACAAAGGGCTGCCAGCCCCGTACATGTGCCTAAAGTAACACTACAAGGATTAGTGGTGAAGCATGAATCACCCCAACATCCTGGTACAGTACAACAACTTACTTTTGCTTGTGGTAATGGTGGACATTGATGTTCTCCTCCTGAACAACCTGGAGGTGGTGGTATTGGGGTTGGAGTAGGTGTCGGGGTTGGGGTCGGAGTAGCTGGTGCTGGGGTTGAAGTACATATAGCAGAAGTTGAACTTGGAGGGAGACTTTCCACACACGTTCCTGGACAATTTTCTTGCAAACCCCACCAACAACCAAGACCTGGAGGATCATTCACATGGCAAATTCTTACAGCCTTAAAATCGTTTCTGCATGCTAAAGTCCCATTAACATATCCTGCTCCTACGGGATTACATTCAGTGCAAGGAGTCGGAGTTTGAATTGGTGTAGGTGTCGGAGTTGGAATTGGTGTAGGTGTCGGAATCGGTGTTGGACAAGTTTCAGTAGGTAAAACCGTACAATTAGTAACATTTGGAGGGACAGTGGGATCATGGTCACAGTAACATGTAACTGTCGAAGAACTGAAAGGAGCTGGGCATGCACATGCGTCCTTATCATGAAATGGACCAGAGCAAGTATTATTTGGTCCTGCGCAACATAATTTAGAGCAAAGTGTGGGAGTAGCAGCAGCAGTTGAATTGATTATTACAAAAGTAGAAATCATTAAAAGCAAAACTGGAATTAATGAAATTAAAACTACTTCTAAATTCTTTCTTTTTTTATTCATTTTTTTTAATGCTTCAAACAAGTTGAAGCTTCTATCCTTTTCTTCCCTACACCCGCATAAATATTAAGTATTATTCCTCAGATTGCTCTTCTTCAGGTTCTGCAGTACCGGCAGCTTCTTCGTTATTTTTTTCTTTTCTAGCAGCATTCTGTTTTTGTAGGTTAGGATTTTTACATCTGCAGACTTGTTTATTTTTCTTTTTACTAAACTTAGACACACAGACCTTAGCAGGATCTTCACATTTACCACCACATTGAGGTGGTTCTGTTTTATTGCATAGTTCATTTGCATTTGAGTCCTGAGCAGAGGTATCTACTGTTTCACCAGCAGTTTGTGCTTTGTTTTCTACTTCAGTACTTTCTTCACCTTCTACTTTTCTTGCATAGTATTGAGCACTTGCTGAAGCTGCAGCTGTTGCCGCTGCTGTCGCTGCTTCGGGAGAAGCTCCACTTGCAATTGCTGCTTGATAAGCTGCTGCTGCTGCATTTGCTGCTGCTGAACCATTCGGTGGAGGTCCACCAGGCGGAGGAACTATTATAGATGCTACAGTAGGTGCAGCAACACATCCACAAAAATTAGCCGCTTGACCAGTACACGTACCTGGCTGTCCATTTACAGTGCATGGAGCACCAGTACAAACACCAGTAGGTGAAGTACAACCTAATGGTGGCATTGGAGTTGGAGTTGGTGGTGGTTTACATTGACAATAGTATACGTTTAAAGAGTTTGGAACATTTTGACAAGTTTCACCTGCTATTGCACAAACACCTGAACAACCTCCATAACATGCACCTATTATTGAAACTGTTCCAGTACAAACACATCCTGGTGTTGGAGTTGGTGTCGGTGGCGGAGTTGGAGTCGGCGTTGGAGTCGGGGTCGGCGTCGGAGTTGGTGTCGGTGTTGGACAACAGCATGAACCTAAGTGTTGCTGTCCAGGACAACTACCACTATAAGGTGAACCATTACCTTTTCCCCAACAAGGGCTACTATAACTAGAATTATCGCAGACTGGAGTAGGAGTGGGCGTTGGCGTTGGAGTAATACAAACACATGGGCTTACAGAAGTATTACAACTGCATCCTGAACAACTACAGAGTACACCATCAGCACCACATGCTCCAGTTGAGCACGATGCACAATAGTAATGCTGTGGCGGACCTGGTAATAAAGAATTTGGCCTGCAGTATTGCCCTGCTGTACATGCATGCTGGCTACTAGTTAATGGATCCCAATTACATGCAGTATTTGTACCACCGTCAGGCTGTGGTGTTGGTTTAGGAGTGGGGGTTGGAGTAGGACAGGAAAAACTTAATTTACATACGCTTGCTGTTCCCTGGCATTGGCCTGTATAACTTATTCCATTTGGACATGAGCAAGAACAAGAACCTCCTGTATTACTTATACAAGCACTATTAGAGCTACCACAGTTTGCAGAAAACACTTTTTGACTGAAACAAAATAAGATAATGAATAAAAAAAGGAGAGTTAATAAATTCTTTCTTTTTTTATTCATTTTTTATTTCTCTACTTTACTTCTTAAGTATTTACTTCACTAACCCATTCATTCCACAAAAACTTAATTCACTAAACAAACCTACAAAAATTATAGACTATACACCTAACCATAAGTTCTTTAAAATATCATTAATGATATTTTTGAAAATTTTTAATGCTTTTCTATAAAAAACCATCTATATATTAAATATATTTAATATAGTCCTCAATTATAGATGCATGTTACATCTCTACCTCATATACAAGCCAACACCCAGACCAAATACACCACATAAAATATTCCGCAGAGTAAAAATGTTTTGTAAGTCAGTTTATTTTTAATCAGTGCAATCAAAACTATAGCTGCATTAATCAAACAAAAAACAAAAGTAAGATATGCAATTAGCGAGTCAACATGCCAGCTTGTAAATAAAAGGCCAATTGTCACAGGAAATGTGCTCTGAAAAACAAGCGCTCCAGAGATATTTCCTACAGCAAGCGTGTCTTTTTTTTGTCTTATCCACATCCAGCTATTAAACTTTTCTGGCAGCTCTGTAGCAAGTGGGGTCAATAAAAGACTGATTGTAAAAGCCGGCAGACTGAAAAGATGTGAGACTTCCTTTATAACCTGGACAAAATGATGCGCACTGTATATAAGACAAATAAGAGATAAAACAAGCTGAAGCGAGATTAAAAATATGGTGGGTTTAATTTTAGGGAAAACTTTTGTAAGCAAAAAAGGATCCAGATTTTCATGCAGGTCTTCACCTGTATATTCACTGTTCATTTCTTCTTTAATTGACAGATAAAGATAAAAAAGATAAAGACAAATCATTAGAATAGCCAGTATTACATGAAAAGAATGTACATCAATAAACAATGCTAAAAATGCAAGTGAGTATGACATTAGAAAAAATATTAAATCTCTTCTTAAAACTGTTTTATCTACAGTGATTGCTTTTGATTTTCTTCTTTTTGACTTAAAATAAACCAGACTGCTAAGTCCGATTAAAAAAAATGCAATTGTAGAGAGCATAAAAGGTGCTCCAATAATTGCTCCTATGCTTATCTGATTAACTGTATTTAATGAACTTGTGTCGCCAGCTAATACCTTAACCAGATTATCCTTATTTATTCCCCAGAAAATTGCAACAAGAGGAACAATGGTCTCAGGTAAAGCCGTCCCTACTGCAGCAAGAATGCTGCCTGTAATTCCATGAGAAAGATTTAATTTAGCACCAAGCCATTCAACTGAATTACTGAAAATTATGCAAGAAATAAGGATTGCAAATAGTGAAATCAAAAAATAAAATAAAATTTCCATAACATTCCTTATAGTGTTATAGAATAGTCTATGTAAATTATTTAAGAACAAGATATAACAAATGAATTATAAAAACTATATAAAACTTACTTTCTTAACATTAGTGCTTTTACATGGCTTTACTAGCTGTGTTTATGCCAGTGAAAATGCAAACCCTGAAGAGGTTTATAAGACAGCCTGGGAAATTTTAAATGATAAATTTTATCTTAAGTCAAAAATTGATTTAAATAAATGGCAAAACAAATTTGAAAATAAAATTAAAACTTCTGAAGATGCGCATTTTTATATAAACAAACTTGTTCAGGAACTTCATGACCCTTATACAAGATTTCTCACAAAAGAAGAGTTTACTGAAGAACAAAACATAATTAATTCAATGCTTACAGGAATTGGTGTAAAGCTTGCCATAAATAAACCAATTATCATAGATGTACTTCCTCAAAGCCCGGCAAAAGAAAGCGGTATACAATCAAATGATTATATATTAAAAATAAATGATATGAGTACTCATAATTTAACATCCGCTCAGACTATTTCACTTCTTAGAGGAGAAAAAGGTACAAAGCTAACAGTTAAATTAAAAAGAGGACATGAAATCCTTACAAAAACCCTGACGAGAAAAGATATTCAGTTTACTGCGGTGTCAAGTCAGCTTCTTGAAAATAATATTGCTTTTATAAAAATAGATTCACTTATTCCCGAAAACACGAGCAAACTTTTTAAAGATGAAATTACAAAACTTATGTCTACCGGTGGAATTATTCTTGATCTGAGAAATAATTCTGGTGGTTTACTTAAAAATGCTATTGAAATTGCTGATATGTTTTTAAATGAGGGAAAAATTGTAAGCACTGTAGGACCATATGGAAAAGTCAATGAACTGGCTAACTCAAATAAACTTTCTGAGTCAAATATTGTAATTCTTGTAAATGAAAGAACAGCAAGCGCCAGTGAAATACTTGCAAGCGCACTGAAAGAAAATAATAGAGCAATTGTAATCGGTAAAAAAACATTTGGAAAAGGGCTTGTTCAGGAAATAGTAAAATTGCCTGATGATTCAGCTCTTCATGTAACAATAGCTTCTTACCTGACTCCAAGCGGCAAAAGCATAAATAAAATAGGCTTAGTACCCAATGAAATTATTCACGACGAAAACAAGCTTTTAAAAAGAGCCAGGTTTATTTTGCTGAATTCGAATAAAACACAGATTGCAGCTCTTTAGAAATCGCTTTATTATTTCCCATTTTACAAGCCGAAGGGACACATTTTTGGGCTTTGAACGTAAGTGAAAAACCAAAAATGTTTGTCCCGACAAAGTGCTTGTAAAATGGGACTACCTAAACAGTTATGTTTGCTATAATATAGTGCCATGTCAACCTCAAACCTTCCAAGACACAATATCGGTGCAATTTGCTCACAGGTAAGCTTTGATCGGGTTACACATGCAGTTCATCTTTTAAATATTCAAAATGTTTTTCAGACCCCAACCCTGCCTGCCACCTTATCTCAGTTTGTAGTAGCAAATCAGTGGACAAATGCACAGGGTAATTTTTTGCAACAACTTGAGATTTTTACACCAAGCGGTCAGCTTTTAGCAGAAAGAAAAAATCAGTTTACTATAACTTCAAGTCCTCCAATTTCCTGTCACTGGTGCATTGATTCATTTTCTATGATGCTGACTTTACGCGAAACAGGTGTTTATTTTGTCACTATTTCTATTGGCAGATCAGAAGGCCCTATGGAATCAGTTTGTAACATTCCTTTTGAATGTCGACTGGTACCGGTACAATCTACAGGCTGATAATAAAAAAGATAATGAGTAATAAAAAAATAGTACTATGCGGTGGCGGAACAGGTGGACATATCTATCCAAGCATTGCCGTTAGCGAAGTTTTACAGAAGGAAGGCTGCGAGCTTTTTTATATAGGCGTAAACGGTAAGCCTGAAGAAAAAATTTCTGAAAAATATGGCATTGAGTTTTATGGATATGATTTTTCAGGTTTTCCACGCACACTACAAAAGGAACTCTTAGCATGGCCATTTCAGTTATTAAACGCAGTTTCAAAAGCAAAGGTTTATTTAAAACACTTTAAACCTGACATTGTTTTCGGTACAGGTGGATATTCAGCAGCACCAGTATTTATAGCAGCAAGAAGACTTAGCATTCCTTATATAGTACATAATCTTGATGTAAGGTTAGGATTGGCAAATAAGTTTTGTGCAAATGGCGCAGTGCTTTTAACACGTGGTTTTGAACACGATGAACTACATGAAAGCAATACTCCATCAATAGTTACCGGAAATCCTGTGAGAAAGTCTTTCATTGAAATAGAAAAAACTGAAAAGTTAAAATTGTATAAAGAATTTAATTTCAGTCCTGATAAAAAAACTGTTTTTATAATTGGCGGCTCGCAGGGCGCAAATGCAATTAACGAAACATGTCTTGAAATTATAAAAGAACTAATTCTAACTAATAATATTCAGATTATTCACCAGACAGGTGAAGCTACTCACGAAGTGTTTACAAAAAGGATACCTGTAAAAGTTTTAGAAAGTGGCATGTATATAGCAAAACCATTTTTTGATAATCCAGAGGTTTGTTATCACCTGTCAGATCTTGTAGTCTCCAGATCCGGTGCAATGACCACTACAGAAATTGCAATATTAGGAAAACCCGCAATATTTATTCCCTTTCCATTTGCAGGAAATCATCAGGAAGCAAATGTCACTCATCTGGTTAACTCAGGTGGAGCAGTGTTACTGAAACAAAAAGGACTTAGAAGCAAAGTTTTATTAAACACAATTTGTGATCTTATAAATAGCTCGGGTAAACTTTCTGAAATGTCAAAAATTACAAAATCCTTTGCAAAACCAGATGCAGCAGTTGATCTTGCCAATTTAATACTTTCAAAGATAAAAAACAATAATGAACCGATTGACAAAGAACGCCTGACTTCGGTAATTTAAATAGATTTCGTAAAATCTCTTAACAACTCTAAACCCACATCCCCGGATTTCTCAGGATGAAACTGAACTGCAAATAAATTATCTTTTTTTATTATTGAGGTAAATTTCTCTCCATCATATTCTGTCTCACCAGCAATTATTTTTTTATCTTCAGGAAGCACATAATAAGAATGGACAAAATAAAATTTTTGTCCACTTACATCATTCCATCCTATATGTGGAATCTTTTTTGCTTTTTTAAATTTGACGACTTTACCTTTAAAGACTGATAATCCCTTTTCTCCGGGATTTTCTTCGCTCATCTCAAATAAAACCTGCATTCCTATACAAATTCCCAAGAATGGTTTAGTACTTTTAGCAGATTTAATAATTATTTCTTGAAGATTGTTTTTTTTTATGGAAGATATTACTGCACCAAATGCACCAACACCCGGGAAAACTACTGCATCTGAACTTTCAATTTTTTTTACATCTTTTGTAATTTCAACATCTGCACCAATAAATTTCAATGCTTTGTATACGCTGTGAAGATTGCCAGCGCCAAAATCAATTAAAGAAATATTTCTCATTTTTTATAGCCCTCGACAAGATAGAGACGCCCCGACGGAGCGTCTCTATCAATCATTTCACCACGATATTAACTATCTTATCCGGTATAACTATTATTTTTACCAACTCCTTTCCCTCTAATCTTAATTTGACCTTATCTTGATTTAATGCTATTTTTTCTAATTCTTTTTGTGACAGTCCTTTTCTAGTGGTTAAAACATCTATTTTCTTTCCACCCATCTGAATAACAAGCTCTATCTCGTCAGTAAACAGTGCTTCTTTATTATAAGAAGGCCAATTCTGTCTGTGGACTGAATAAACCCCACCAAGCCTCATCCATAATTCTTCTGTAATATGCGGTGCAAAAGGCGAAAGAAGTTTTAAGAGATTTGTAAATGAAAAACTTAATACTTTTTTCTCAGTATCTGTATAAGATTTTTTATCCAGAATAAATTTATACATTGCATTAACTAGTTCTGTCATTCGTGCAATTCCTGTATTAAAAATATACTTTTTATCAGAAATATCTTCTGAAACAGATTTAATGGTATAGTTTGCAGCCTTGTACAAGTCTTTCAGGACAGGATCTTCTAATTTGTCATTTATAAAACCTTCAAAAAGATTTAATGAATTGGTTTCTTTTAAATTAAAAAACAATCTCCAAATTCTTTCAAGAAATCTATACTGTCCTATTGCTCCCTGAGTTGACCATTCAATTTCTTGTTCAGGAGGTGCTGCAAATAAAATAAAAAGCCTTGCTGCATCAGCTCCATACTCATCAAAAAAATCAGTCGTGCCAATTATATTTCCTTTTGATTTTGACATCTTTGCTACTTTGCCTTCTTTTTGGCTGAACATGGTAACCATGCCTTGACTGAGAAGATTACTAAATGGCTCATCAAAATTTAAAAGCTTACAGTCCCTAAGTGCTTTAGTAAAAAATCTTGAATACAAAAGATGCAATATTGCATGCTCAATACCACCCACATATTGATCCACCGGTAACCAGTAATTTACTTTTTCTTTGTCAAAAACAGCTTTATCATTTCTGGCATCTGCATAGCGAAGGTAGTAATAGCTTGAACAGATAAAAGTATCCATGGTATCTGTTTCACGTTTTGCATCAGAATTACATTTTGGGCATTTTACATTTAACCATTCAGAGATTTTCCCAAGTGGTGAACCACCGCTTCCTGTAAACTCAATATTTTTTTCAGGCAGTAAAACTGGAAGTTTTTCTTCAGACACAGTTACAATTCCACAGGAATTACAGTATATAAGAGGAATAGGACATCCCCAGTATCTTTGCCGGCTTATAAGCCAGTCACGAAGCCTGTAAGTTACTTTCTGCCTGCCAAATCTTTTTTCTTTTGCATATTCAACAATTTTTATTTTGCCTTCTTCATTATTTAATCCATTGAAAATGTTTGAGTTAAGCATTATTCCTGGGCTTATATAAGCCTCTGCCAAAGTTCTTGATAAACCGTCAGCTGAAATAACCTGCTTAAGTGACAGTTTTATTTCAAGATTAAACTTTTTCACAAACTCAAAATCCCTACTATCATGAGCCGGTACACCCATTACAGCACCGGTACCGTATTCAAGCAGTGCATAATCACTTATCCAAATTGGAACTTTCTCATTATTGAATGGATTAATTACATAAGTACCAAGAGGCACACCTGTTTTTTCTTTTCCCTCTGATGTTCTTTCAATTTCGCTTAAAAGACTGGATTTTTTTATATAGTCTTCAATTTTATTTTTATTTTCAAGAGTTGTAAGTTTTGAAACAAGTGGATGTTCAGGAGCAAGAACAAGAAAAGTTACCCCGTAAACAGTATCAGGTCTTGTAGTGTAAACAGTGATTTTAATATCTGGTTTGCCATCTACTGTAAAATCAAGTTCAGCCCCAAAAGACTTCCCAATCCAGTTTTTCTGCATTAGTTTTACACGTTCAGGCCAGCCGTTTAATTTTTCAAGATCATTTAAAAGTTCGTCAGCATATTGTGTGATTTTCAGAAACCACTGGCGCATCATTTTACGCTCTACAGGAGTATCATCGTGACGCCAACACATTCCATCTTCCACTTGCTCATTTGCAAGGACTGTCTGACATTTAGAACACCAGTTAACAGGAGCTTCTTTCTGATAAGCAAGATTATTTTTATAAAACTGGAGAAAAATCCATTGTGTCCACTTGTAATAGTCAGAATTACATGAAACCACTTCTCTTTCCCAGTCATAACTTGTACCCATTCTTTTTAACTGCTGGTTTTTCATGTGGTCAATATTTTTTCTGGTCCACTCACCTGGTGGAATTTTTCTTTCTATAGCTGCATTTTCTGCAGGCAAACCAAATGCATCAAAACCCATTGGATTTAAAACATTGAATCCACTCATTCTTCTGTGTCGGGAAATTACATCACTAATCGTATAAACTCTCATGTGACCCATATGAAGATCACCGCTGGGATATGGAAACATTACCAGGGAATAGTACTTTGGTTTTTTGTCAAAATCAATAGCCTTATGCAGTCCAGTCTTTTCCCACTGTGCCTGCCATTTACGTTCTATTTCTTTTGGTTTATAAATATCAACCATACGATTTCAATTATATACATAACAAATACATCCTTATGAATTTATACAGGAAAATCCTACATCTATACTTTTTACTGACAGGCATGTGCCCTTATGTGTGTTAGGCTGGCTTATAACCTATACATGGATACTTTATAAATAGATTTTCAAGGATAAAAGTGGAATTAGATTCTAAGAATTCTAAGTGTAAATGTACAAGCCACAGACTAGTGGAAAAAATTGTATGTGCGATGCTTCCAGAAAAACCTGTTATATACTCTGACTCAAAAAAAATTGTACATGAAGAAGTTACTGATTTTGTCTATGGACAGATAGAAGCACTCCCTGTTTATTTAAGAATAATTTATAAAATAATTTTGTATACGTTTAATTTATTCTCAATTTTTATATGTGGAAATATTTTTTCAAATCTCAGTAAACCAAAGCAGCTAAAATATCTAAGAATCTGGTCAAATAGTCCGATTTGTCAAATGAGGGATTTTGTAAAACTAATAAAAAGTTGTACATTTCTTCAGTATTTTGATCACTCGATTATTTTAGAAGCAATGAAAAATCAAGCTGAAAACAATGAAAAACAATTACAGACAGGAAAAAATTAATACACAGGTTCTTGTTGTAGGTTCTGGAGCAGGTGGTGCAGTAACAGCTGCTACTCTTGCAAAAGCTGGCTTTTCAGTGATAGTTGCAGAAGAAGGTCAAAGAATTAATACTGAAAATATTTCAACTCATTCTACAGAAGCAATGAAGCTTTTGTATAGAAATCGCGGAATGACTCCAATTTTTGGAAATACGACAATAGCTTTTGTGGAAGGTTCTTGCTTGGGTGGAAGTACAGAAATTAACAGTGCATTCTGGCATAGAACACCAGAAGAAGCTATTAAAAGATGGGGTACAAAATATAAAGTGAAAGATTTATCCCCGGACATTATTTATAAATCGTTTGATGAAATAGAAAAAAAAGTAAAAATCCGGTACTCTGAACCAAAATCAATTCCAAAAAGCTCGCTTATGCTAAAAAAAGGTGCTGAAGAACTTAACTGGTCTGTTCAGGAAGTACCACGAGCTCAGGTAAATATTGATGGCAGTCAATTTGCACCCGGTGCAAAAAGCTCTATGTCAAGAACTTATATTCCTGATGCTATAGAGTCAGGAGCAAAGATTTTATCAAACTGCAAAGTAATAAAAATTAATCATAAAAATGGAAAGGCATATTCTGCACAGGCTATTTCAATTGATAAGGATTTTAAAACAATGCTTACTATAGAAGCAGAATATATTTTTATTTGTTCCGGTGCAGTTCAAACCCCCGTTTTACTTTTAAAAAGCGGAATTAAAAAAAATATAGGAAATACTTTTTATATTCATCCCATGTTAAAAGTTGCAGCTCTTTTTGAAGAAAAGCTTGACAGTCAAAAAGATCCCATTCCTATTTATCAGATAAACGAGTTTATGCCAGATATAACTATTGGCGGATCAGTTTTTACACCAGGATTTCTTTCTATGATTCTCTGTGAGAACTGGGCTTTAAATGAATCAGTTATGAATCAGTGGCAGAATATGGCACTTTATTATGTGGCATGTTTAGGCAGTGGCACAGGACAGGTAAAGATTTTTCCATTTACTCATGAAGGCTTTATGTTTTATAGACTCTCCAGAGAAGATCATATAAATCTAAGTAAAGGACTTGCTTACATTTCTCAGCTTCTTTTTAAAAGTGGTGCTAAAAAATTATTTCCTTCTATTCGTAATCTGCCTTTTCTTGAATCAAAAAGTGAAGCGGATTTCTTTTTAAAGAATACTATTCCTCTTGGTTCCATGAACTTAAGTACTGTACATGCCTTCAGCAGCTGTCCAATGGGTGAAAATGAAAATATTTGTGCTGTAAATTCTTTTGGAAAAGTTCATGGCTTTGAAAATTTATATATTTCTGATGCAAGTATAATTCCTGATGCTCCCGGTGTAAATCCACAGGGTACAATAATGACACTAGCATTAAGAAATGCAAAACACTTCTTAGAAGCCAGAGCTTGTCGAGGGCTATAAAATAATTTAATTTGACCTGATTTTAACTATATGTCTTCCTTTTGGCACTTCAAATCCTATAAATCCTTGCTCTGCAAGATATAAGTCTTTTGATTTTTTTGAATCTATATATAATTCCCATGCATGGTAGTAGTATTGTTTGAATATAAGAAATGAAGGATTTTCTGATAGAAGCTCATATATAAATGTATTCCCATTGTGCCTATGGGAAAGTATGTTTACCCCGGGTTTTAGATTTAATAAATAAGTGTTTGAATATTGTTCATTGCTACCAACTTCATCAGCATGATTAAAATTAAAAAATATTGGATCAGATGTTTTCGGGAGTATACTGTGTGCGCTGTAATTGTTGGTCGTGGTAAATTTTTGCCTGTATAGGGCATTTAACCAGGATTCTATATTATAGTTTTGAACAGTTACATCATTTCCTCCATAGTGCAAAAATCTCTCACCTGTATAAAAATGAAAAGCCAGAATTAAAATCAGAAAAGGGATTTTTATATTTAACTCATTTACTAATAAAGCAACGATAAGTGAACCAAAAAAAGAATAAAGCAAAAAAAGTCTCCAGGAAAACTGCAGACTGTAAAAAATCTTTGGCATATGTTCCCAGAGAGTTTTGCTCATTAGAAATAAAAATGTTATCAATACGGCGATTAAAAGATATAAACCTAAATTCGGATTTATTAGATTTTTTTTAACTAGAAGAATGAAACCAAGTACACCCAAAGCAATTAAATATACCTGACCAACCTGCCATCCTCCTTTGAAGTTCGATAAATCAAGCATGTCAAAGCACCAGCTTATATGATTTAAAACATTGTCCAGACTTACCCTGTCAAAACCAATATAGTCACCGTTTATAAACTTGACCACATTCACTGCAGGAAGGATATAAAGCATTGAAATTAAAGCCCCAATGAGATTTGCAATTAGCCAGAATAATATTAATTTTTTATTCTCTTTAAAGAAACTGACCAAATTTCGTTTAAGTATTAATAAAAAAACAAATGCAAGATGAACAATAAAAATAAAAAAGAAAGAAGGTATTAAATGGCTAAAAAACATTATTGGGGTTATTAGGGTTATGAGTATCCAGCCATTTTTTTCTTTCAAAAAAAATAGTTTATAAAATCCAAGAAAGTAAATTGGCATCCACGGAAATACCCATAATTCTGAATAAGCATTTCTTGAATATAAATCTATAAATCTATAAGGAGCCAGAAGATAAATTAGTGAACCATATACACTTACAATATTTTTATTTGGTGAGTCTTTAAATATTGTCCCGAGTAAAAAATACATTCCAATTTCAGAAATTAAAAACGAAAGGAAAACAGCACCCTTTAACCCGCTAAAAACATACTCTCTATCAAATATTGATGTAAATATAGAAGTAAAATAAACCATTAAGTATGAAAGAGGTTGATAAAAAGACCAGTATGGGTTTCCTTTATAACCACAGTTATCAGGCTGCCAGCATAATGGAACGTGAAAATCTTCTCTGAGAGTTTTAACCATGCTCCATGCATTAAATATGGTTCCTGTTGTATCGTGTCCACCACACCATGTTTCATAGTTAAATAGTGGCATTAAAACATAGCAAGGAGCTACTATAAAAAGCAAAATTACAAACCAGTTCTTTTTCATGACTACCATATTATTGATATTTAAATACCAACAAAGCTTGCTGGTATATAGTTTTTATATTTCGAGAGATTTATTTTTTTATGATTTTCATTACTATAAGCAATTTCAAGCTCATCTGTATCCAGATGATAAATAGCTATTTCTGCTTTTCCGTCGCCATTGTAATCAGCAGGCATTGGTATATCACCTGGTTTTCCAAGAGATATGCTCTGAGATCCGCTACCTGTATCTTTTCCAACAAAATCTTTTGCAAATGCAATTTCCCATTTACCGGATTCAGGTGTCCATGTTGCAAGATCAACCTTTCCATCTCCGTCGTAATCAGCAGGTACAACTCTTGATGTGGCTGAACCCAGAGTTATAACAGTGCTTTTAGCAGTGCTTGGTGCTCCACAGGATCTGCCTGCCTGCGGTGTTTCTTTTGTGCAGGTTGTAAGATATATGTCAAAAATTCCCTTCCCTGTTCTATAAACAATATAGTCAGCCTTTTTATCGCCATCAACATCAGAATAGACAGTAACATCAGTTGGAGCGGTGTCAAAGCTTTTAGTGTGATAGCTGCTGCTTGTTGTTAAAAATGTAGGCCATCTGTGGTCTCGTGAATTATAACAGGAAGTATCTGTTTTTCCATCACCGTCAATATCTCCCGGAAGAGGTATTTCACTCCATTCGCTGCACCATACCATAGTATCTACAGAATTATTTGAAGATTTTAGTATGTACCAGGTGGCATTGGTTCTATTAAAAAGTGCAATATCTGTTTTAGAGTCACCATCATAGTCGGCTGGTATTGGGATTAACAGATCTGTTCCTTTTTGATTTAAGAGTAAGCTACCTGTTAAATCAATGTCAGCCTCACTGTGATCTTTACCATAAATTATGTGCCAGGATTTTTTAGATTGATTATAAAATGCAATGTCTGCAATTTTATCTCCATCAAAATCATTGGACTTTGAACTAAATATTCCAAAATATGGGCTATCAGCTATTTGTTGAATGTAGGAAGGAACATTTTTACTCCCTGACAATAGTTTTTCAACAAGCTTTGAGTAGTTTTCACTTAGTACCGGTGAAAGTGTTTGTGGATTAATTTCATAAAGCTCTTTCAAGTTTGCAAGATCATTGATTTTTTCATTGCTCAATCCAAGTTTTACACCTTTATTTAAATATGCATTTAAGAAAATCTTTCTTGTTTCGGGAAGTAAAATAGATCTGAATAGTCTTGGAGTCATATAAAGCCAGTGGATCTTTTTATCTGTCCATGCTTTATTATCAAGTAAAAAAGAAGCTTTATAATCATTAAATGATTTTTCTATGACTTCTTTTTTAATTGGGCTATTGGTTATATTTTCCGGTGGAAGTATATGAAGAAGTGCGGTGTTAACTGTAAAAACATCAGCAAATTGAGGCTCTGTAAATATTCCTTGATTTCTTGGATTTTTATTTTTTAAAAATCTGACAAATGGTTGTTCATCATCACCAGCAGTTACAGTAGTGGCACTTAAAACAGGAAGTATCTGTAAACCACTATATTTCAAAGATTTATTATTCAGTGCTAGTAACGATTTGTATCTATCGCCAAAAGCAAAAAACATAATTGTACTTATACTGAGAGCAGTAAAAAGTACCACATAAAATGCAGTAAGTTTTTCTGCTTTCAGGTCAAACTGTTTTAATAAGAAATCAACAAACTGTGGAAGTGTAAATGCTCCTATTAAATTAGCACAGAGAAATATTTCCCCGGCTCCTGCATCTGGCAGGGTTACAACATATGGGAGAATTAAACTGGCTATAAAATATGGTAGAACAAAAATTACCCAGCCCTGCTTTTCTTTATATGCCTGATAAAACCCAAATGCATAAATTAAAAGCAGTAAAGTATTACTGTGAAGGGGATCAAATTTTTTGTCAATTTTATTTGCACCAAGTTTATAAAGTTCATCAAGTGGTATTAGATCTTTGTCAAATTTTATAGTGTTTCCATGGATTACACCAAATATAACTATTGTAAGAAGAATTATCCCAAGATTTTTAAACAATTCTTTTTCATTTTCTAATTTACCCCGGTTAGCCTGTGGTGAATATGAAATTAAAAGGTGAATAAAAATACCTAAAATAATTATTACTAACTTTGAAGTGTCAATGATAATTAAACTGCTAAGAAAAACTCCAAGCACAAGATTAAACTTTAAATTTTGTTTGTCATTAAAGAATTTATAAACCAGATAAACAGCAATTAAAAAGAAAAAACAGCCCATTCCATAAGATGGTTCAAAAAACCAGTGTAAAACAAGACCTGACCAGTTAGCTGAATCTGACAATCTACTCTGTGTAATTAAAACAATTTTTTCAATAAAACCATTTGGTAGCACTTCTCCAGGCTCTTTGGTAAAAAGGTAAGTTACAGGTCCCCATGCAAGTAATGCACCAAATGGCACAAGATATTTATTTGCTTCACTTGACTTTAAAAACTTAATTGTTAAAGCATATAAAGCAAAGAAGCAAAGATTTAAAAACAACATTGTAAGAATGTCAAATGATATTTCAGCATTTGCACCTGTTATGCGGGACAATGTGCCAGCAAAAATATCAGCTCCATAATGCGATCTTAAATCTAAGCTTGGAAGGAAAAAATATTTTACAGGATAGACATCATTTATAAGCTGATTTGCATTGTAAATATGAGTGTTACCAGAGCCAATTTTATTTAGATTTACACTTGAAAATGCAGTAATACCATAAATGAAATTAACTGCTCCCAAAAGAATCCAGAAATATTTGTTTGTGTTGCTTTTAATAATTTCGACAAGTTTATTTGAGCTAATCAACTCTCTTAAATTGGAAAATATATCCTTTGTGTCATTTAATTTCCAGAACATTAATCCAACAATAACTACAAGTGATGCTATTAAACCAAACAAAAAACTTTTACTTATATTTCCAACCAGATTAACAATAATTAAAAATAGTGCAGCACCAAAACCAATATTTATCAGAAAGCCAAGTGTGCCATTATCTTCTGTGATTTTCAACTCTTTTCTTATTAAATGGCCTGTACACCAGAATAAAAACCCGATAATTATTGATAAAATTAAAGTTAGGATTAATTGCATATTGTTTTTTGTTCCTCCTGTTTAAGTGACGAATAAAATTAGAATACACCTATATATAGATACAATAGTATAAAGTTTAATAACAATGTTTATAGTTTTAAGTTGAAAACTTTTTTTAATTTATGTCTGTAAGTTATGTGATTTTTACTAAAAGTTAATACAAGATGAGCTTCTAATGAAAACTCTTTTATTTTTTTTACTTCTTGGTTTGTTGTTTCAAAATGGCTGCTCACAAAATATTGTTAGCAATTATTTAAAATCTGATCAAAATCAAAAAACAAACAATCTTATAGATGTAAATGGAGATGGCTCTTCAGAGTTATTGTTCTGGAATTGCAGTATAAAAAGTAAAAAAACAAATGATTGTTTTTTTGAAACAGCAGGAATTCAAAATACTAACTATCAGATTGCAACGCTTGGAAAAAGGGGAGACCTACCGATATATGGTGATTTTAATGGAGATGGATCAACTGATTTTGGTGTTTACCAGTATATTCCGGGTGGAAACAAATGGTATCTGCTTGATGGTTTAACAAGAACTACTTTAGAAGAAAGATTTGGTGAGGCAGGGGATTTGCCTGTACCCGGTGATTATGATGGAGATGGGAAAACTGACCATGTGGTTTTTAGACCAAGAAACAATGGTTTTTATGGAACACTTTCAGACAGAAACAAATGGCTTGAAATTCACCATGGTGTTACTGGAGATATACCAGTGCCGAAAGACTATGATGGAGATAAAAGAGTAGATATAGCAACTTATCGAATCTCTGGTGGAAGCTGGTTAATTAAGTCTTCAAAAAATTATGATATTAAGCAGATTATGCTTGGTGGTATAGATTATCTGCCTATACCAGCTGATTATGATGGAGATAAAAAAACAGATATTGCAGTATGGAATTATAAAACCAATGACTGCAAAATAATTTTTTCAAACTTTAATCAGATTTTGTCAGAAAGTATCAGTAATGAGATCAAGCAAAAACTCAATAATATCAAGTGTTTTCCACTGCCTGCTGATTATGATGGCGATGGAAGAGCTGAGCTTGTCTTCTGGGACTATAAAAATCAAAAAATCCATGAGTTTAAAGTTTCTGCAAACAATGTTAAATATGGAACTTACACAGTAGATATTAAAAAAACATCAAAACCAGTAAATTATTTTTTATTGAATAAGTATTTAAAAAGAAATAATATAATTACTCCAGGATTACTTTATAAAAAGTATTTATCTTTGTCAGGCAGTAAAAGTAAAACTACTTGTGAATTACTTGAAACAGCCAATGCTCCTTCTAGGCAGGGAAAATCAATCATAGATGATTTTGATGGAGACGGTAAATGTGACAGTGGATTGGTAGATGTTGAAGGAAAAACTCTTATTTATTTCTCTTCAAATTTAGAAAGGCCAATAACCATTAATCTTGATTCAAGGGTTGATGGTAGTCCATTTTCTTTTGATGTAGATTTAGATTTTATGGCGGATCCGGTATTTTATAATCCACAAAGTATGATTTTTGGATTTCAACTTTCAAGTGAAGCATACAGATATGATGAAGCCCTGAATGACAGAGGGAATAATTGAAACAATGGGAAATTCCTTGACTATAATTATTCCTGCTTACAATGAATCTAAAAGGATTTTAAAAACCCTAAGCGAGATTGATAGCTATATTACAAAAAAATCTGCATTAAATCTTATAAAAATTTTGATAATTAATGATGGAAGTACAGATTCTACAAAAGAAGTAGTTACTAAATGGATTCAAACAAACAGTAAAAATCAAAAATCGTTTGAGATTATAAATTATATGCCAAACCGTGGAAAAGGTTATGCAGTATGGGAAGGATTCAAAAAAGCTGAGAGTGATCTTGTTTTATATACAGATGCTGATGGAGCAAGTCCAATTGAAGAAGTCGAAAAACTTTTATACTGGATTAATAGTGGTGCTGATGTTGCCTGTGGATCTAGAATCTTACAATCTGAAAATACCACTGTAGAAATGTCTTTTAAAAGAAGATTTACCGGTCTTATTTTCCATATAATTTTAAGATTATGTGGACTGGCAAACTTAAAAGATACACAGTGCGGATTTAAAGTTTTTAAAATAGATGTTGCTAAAAAACTAGTCAGATCTCAACAGTGTTTTAACTACTCATTTGATATTGAATATTTGTTTTTAGTAAAGAAATTTGGCTATAAAATAAAGGAGGTTCCGGTAAACTGGTATCATGTTGAAGGATCAAAGGTAAATCTTATTAGGGATTCAATAAAGATGCTTTTTGAAGTGTTAAAGATACGTTTTATTTATAAGTATAATTAGCTAATGAAACAAATGAGCAAATACTACCTGACTTGCGACTTAAAGGATTTGTCCCATTTATTGGGCAAATCCGATCGACCGGGAAGAACTAGCACAGGAAAGCCCGAGCTTGTCGAGGGCTATAAATGAACAAACATTCTGAAATATTTGAATCACTTGAACCTGTTGAAGCAAGCAGTACAAAAAAAATTGTAAAAAAAGAAGAAGTCGCAACCTCAAAAGTATATAGTTTTTTAGGAACAAGAACTGAAAGAGTTGTGTTTCTTCTCATACTTACACTTGTTTCAGCCGGACCAATAATTTTCGGGAAAAGTATTCCAAGCCATGCAGATTGGCATATTCACGTAGAGCATGCTTATAATTTTAAAAGATGTTTCTGGCAGGGACAATGGCTGCCAAGGTGGATAGATAGTCAGGTAAATGGATATGGCTTGCCGATTTTTAACTATTATGCACCTCTTGTTTACTATCTTTTCACATTTCTTGAACTAATTTTCAGAAACCCAATTCTTTCTATTAAGTGGGCATTTGTAATTCCCATGATTTTATGCACGATTTGTGGATATTTATATCTTCGAAGACATGGCTCCCCAACTTCAGCAGCACTTGCTACTTCATTTATAATTTTTTCACCGGCTATTCATATTTTTATTTACAATACTAACTGGCCTACAAGTACCCTTGCTCTTGCTTTTTTATTTTTAACTCTTTATGGAATTGATGGTTTTGATAAAAGTAAAACCTTTGATCTCAAATCTTTTTTAATGGTATCTTTTGGTTATGCAGGAATGGCACTTTCTCATCTTGCAACAGCATTTGTTTTTACTCTTATTTCTATACCTTATTTCATTTTAAGCCTGTACATTTACAGAACCTCCAGGTTTCTTAAAAACTTTGTTTTTAGTCTTCTTATGGGAGCAGGTTTATCAGGATTTTATTTATTCCCTGCCTGCCTTGAAAAAAATCTAGTACACACCGATGAAGTTCTTACTCAGGGACCACTGTGGGATTTCTCAAAAAACTTTTTATATACTTATCTTGATAGAAACATAGATGAAGGATATGCCTGGGGAATTTTTGATCACAGATTTTATGAACTTAGCAATGCAGTCTTTGGTCTTGCAGTCATGATTTTTCTTATTATTTTACTTTTAAATCTGGACAATGTAAAAAAATATTTTTCTGAGCCATTCAGGATAAAAATAGCCATAACAATGTTCTTGATCTGTTTTATTATGATGACTCCTGTATCTATTTTTGCGTGGCTCATGCTTAAACCAATGCAGACCATTCAATTCCCATGGAGATTTACTTCTTTTATCATTCCGTTTGGTGCATCAATTATGGTTTATGGACTTGATCTGGTTGGAAATTTAACTAGAGAAAAAATTTCTGTTGGTGGATACAAATTTCTTTTATATTGTGTAATTGCTTTATTTTCAATACTTGTTTATGTAGATATAATTAACATGTACAGGTGGAAATGGGTTCCCGAACAGAGCCTTCTTAAGGCATCAATATTTGTTCTATGGGGAAATGAAGAATATAGACCAAATATTACCGGTGATCCAAACTGGAAAAAAACCAATTTCAGAAGTGATTTTTCCCCATCCTTGCAGTCATCTAATCCAAATACAGATATAAACATAATTAAATGGCTCTCTCATGAAAGGGTATTTGAGGTCTTTTCACTTGAAGAACATCAGCTCAGAATAAGAACATTTTATTTCCCTGGGTGGAATATTTATCTGGATGGTAAAAAATCAGAAATTCAAATGGATCCTAAAACAGGTTCAATGCTTATAAATGTTCCACATGGCAAACATAAGATTGAAGTAAAATTTGAACTTACACCAATCAGAAAAACATCTGCATATATTAGTCTTATTGCCCTGATTATTTATGTTTTATCACTTATAAATATTTGTAGTGGTAAGACATTTCAACTTCAGAACTTTAGAAAAAAAGAAGATGAAGCAAATGAACAAAGTTCAGAGCTGGAGGTATCTATATCTTGAAAGCCTCACTCCTATTAAGTCTTTTATTGTTTACCTTACCTGCATGGTTTCCTGACGTAAGGAAAGATAAATTAATAATATTTGCCTCTCTTTCTTATTACAAATGTGATTTTGATGGAGACGGACTTGGTGATCTGGCAGTATGGCATTCACCCACTAATACTTTATACTTCCAGTTAACTTCTGACAGGAAATCCTATGAAAGAAAATTCTTTGAAACAAATTTAATTTATGAACCAGTTTTTGCTGATTATGATGGAGATAAAAAAACAGATTTCGTTTTTTTTCAACCTGATTCAGGACAATGGGTTTCGTTTTATTCAAGAGGTGCTGGAATTGCTATTAAAAACTTTTTTGGAGCGACTGGGGATATACCCATACCTGTAGATTTAAATGGAGATGGTGCTTATGGAATAGCAGTATGGAGACCAAATGCAAGCGCATGGGTTATAAGTGAATCAGGAGCTAAAGATGAAAAAGGTCCAAAGGTTATTCAGGAAGGAAACTATCAGGACTCAGCCTTTGCTGGTGATTATGATGGAGATAAAAAATCAGATCTTATTGTCTGGAGACCAGATGAAGGTTTCTGGCATATAGTTAAATCAGGTACAAATTTTAATTTTAGTGAAAGTGAACACATTCAACATGGGAAAGAATGGGATGTAATAGTCCCAAATGACTACAATCAAGATGGAAAATGTGATCTTGTTTTCTGGAGACCAGATACTCAGACATGGCACTTCCTTTATGCAGGAACACAGGGACAAAATCAGATTAAATTTGGCGAGAAAAATGATATACCAATGTCAAATGATCTGGATGGTGATGGATCGCCAGAGCTAATTACATGGAACGTCATAAAAAAATCCTGGAATGTATTAAATCTGAAAAAGCAGGAATCACTTTCATATAAATGGGTAGTTCCTGATAATTGCCTTCCTGCAGTTTCAATACTACAAAAATATGAGTAATGAATAACTACTAAGCATATAAACAAATGGGTTACGGTAAAAACCAAAATCAGGGTTTAATTTTTTGTCTTCTACTATCAAGTTTATTTTTTGTTGGTTGCTCAAAGCCGCCTGAAGTTATATCTTTTGCTTCAACAGCATGTAAAAAAATCAATAATCTGGTTGATTTTAACAATGATAAAAAATCAGAACTTGTTTTTTGGAATACTTCTTCCATGTCTAAGCCCGGGAAATATTTAGAGTCATGTTTTTATGAAATAGTAAATGTGACAAATGGGAAAATTACAAAAGTGTCTCTTGGAGAAGTTGGAGACATTCCTCTACTTGGATATTTCGATGAAGACTCTATTATAGATTATTGTTTGTATCGAGGTAATTTTAACTCAGGAAGTGAATGGTTTATAAAAAATGGAGGTAGAAATGATGATTATAATTTGAGAATTGGAAAAACAGGTGATTTGCCTGTTCCGAATGACTTTGATGGTGATTCCAAGTGTGATGCTGTTTCATATGATCCACAAAGCAGTACTTTTAGAGGAATTTCAAGCAGAACAGGTGCAAGTTTTTCTCTTCAATTTGGTGTACCAGGCTCAATACCTGTGATTAAAGATTATGATGGTGACGGAGCTGCCGATTTTACAACATATAAACCTTCAAGCGGTATCTGGACCATAAAAAACTCAAGCAATACAATAGTTCAGGAAAAACAGCTTGGTGGATTAAATTTTTTACCAATACCTTCTGACTACGATGGGGATGGGCAGGCAGACCTATGTGTCTGGAATAATATAACAGGAGAAATTAAATTACTGCTATCAAGTCTTTCAAGACCTATTCCAGTTAATGTCCTTGAAAAAGTTCAAAATTATATTAAAGGAAAAGATTTATATCCTGTTCCAATGGACTATGATGGAAATGGTATTAGTGAGCTTGCATTCTGGGATAACTCATCAAAACTGCTTTTGACTTTTGAGGTAAATAAAGATTTTAGCAAAAAAATCTATCATTTCCCAGGATTAACAAACTCATTGCCAGTAAACAATTACTGGTTGAGTAATCTGATTTCAAAAAAAGAACCTGTACTAGGCATATTTAATGATGGGCAGATATTGGAATATAAAATCCCCTCTTTAAAAGCAACAAATTTATATAAGTGGGATAAGAAAGAAAATGTTGAACCGTTTGTATCAGATTTTGATGGTGATTTTATAAATGATTCCTGTCTTTATTCAAAAGATTCTGGTACATTTTTTTGTAATTCAAGCAGGGGTGGTTTGAAATTTGCTCTTTCATTCGGTCAAAAAACTGATATACCTTTAACAGGAATGTTTAATAAGGATAATATAACCGACATAGGTGTTTTCAGACCCCAGACTAATACTTTTTATATACGATATCTGGGGAAATTTATGCCAAAAGATATTCAATTGATTAAATTTTCAAAAGAAGGGGTTACAGGCACAATTCCAGAAATCAGTGACTACGATGGGGATGGGATAGATGATCTTGCTGTTTATAATCCAGATAAAAAATCTTATTTTGTTAAATATTCATCTGGTAAAAGTGAAAGTACATTTGAGTTTTGTAAGGATACAATCTGCAAATCAAAAAACAATATAAAACCAATTACTGGAGATTTTGATGGAGATGGAAAAGTAGATCCGGGAATTATATCTTCAAATCAACTAAGCTTTTCATCTTCTTTGTCAGGGAAGTTAGAAATACAACCTTTATCACAAGATATTTCTGGTATACCGTTTAGCAGAAACTTTGATAATGACTTAAAATCAGATATTGTAGTGCTTGAGATTGAAAAAGGGATTTTAACAATACTTGAGTCCTCCAAAAATTGGAAACATACAGAAACTATGCTTGCTGGTATTGTTGGTAAACATGTAAAATTAGTAAATAATTCACAATGAAAATGATAATTGCAATAATCAGACCAAACAAACTTTCAAGCGTAAAGACTGCATTGAGTGAAAATGGTTTTACTGGAATCACAGTTATACCTGTTAAAGGATGTGGAAGTCAAAGAGGTACAGTAGAACGTTACAGAGGAAGTGAATATGTAATTGACCTTTTAGATAAGGTTGAAGTTAAAGTAGTTGTTAGTGATGTAAATCTTGAAAAAGCCATAAAAATAATAATTGATAATGCAAAAACCGGAGAGTTTGGTGACGGCAAAATTTTTGTGCTAAATGTAGAAGAAGCTATTCGCATAAGAACAAATGATAAAGGGCAGGCAGCTCTTGAAGCTGAAGTATTACACTGATGGAACACAACCTGCATGAATTAAAACTTTCACTTGATACAGCCTGGATTTTAATAATGGGGCTTCTGGTTTTTTTCATGAACAGCGGCTTTGCAATGCTTGAGACAGGTTTTTGCAGGGTAAAAAATGCCGTTAACATGCTCTCTAAAAATGTTTCTGTTTTTTTTATTTCATCTCTTGCTTTCTGGTCAGTTGGCTTTACGATAATGTTTTCTCAAGTAAGTTCTTATATAGGAATAAAATCACCGGTTGGACTTTTTCTTACACGCAGTCATGATTTTTACTCTGCGCTGAGAGGTATTGAACTTCCACTTGAATCTATTTTTTTCTTTCAGATGGTTTTTGCAGGTACAGCAGCAACAATTGTTTCTGGTGCAATAGCTGAAAGAACAAAATTTGTTTCTTTTCTTTTATTTACTTTAATTATGTCAGCATTCATTTATCCTGTTAGTGGGCACTGGATTCTTGGTAAAGGGATTTTGTATCAAATGGGTGTGAGAGATTTTGCAGGTTCTTTAATGGTGCATACTACAGGTGGAATGGCTGCACTTGCCGGTGCAATTGTAGTCGGGCAGAGAGTTGGAAAATATAATAAAGATCTGTCCCCAAATGCAATTTTAGGACATTCAATGCCAATGATTACACTTGGCGGTTTTATTATGTGGCTTGGATGGTTTGGGTTTAATTTAGGATGTGCGTTTGGTTTTTCGCCAAAACTTTGTGCACATATAGCACTCTGTACAAATGCAAGCGGTATTATGGGTGGATTGGGTGCAATGTTTACTTCATGGTATTTGCTAAGAAAACCTGATCTATCTATGACCATAAACGGGCTTCTAGGCGGGCTTGTAGCAAGCACAGGAACCTGTGCTTTTGTAAGTCTTCAATCAGCACATGTAATTGGTCTTATTGCAGGACTTCTTGTTGTGATTTCAATTTTACTTTTTGAAAGAGTTTTTCACGTTGATGATCCAGTTGGTGCAATCTCAGTTCATGGAATAGGTGGAATATGGGGAGCATTGGCACTTGGACTATTTGCTTCACCTGTTCAAATTATTTGTAAGCATATTTCATATCCAAAAACAGGATTATTTTTTGGTGGTGGAACGGAGCAATTAGTTAAGCAGCTTTTGGGAATTAGTTCTATAGTTTGGTGGGCATTTACTGCTTCATTTATTCTCTGGATTTTGCTTAAACATACTGTTGGTATAAGAGTTTCACAAAAAGCAGAGGTTGACGGTCTTGATGTGGCTGAACACGGTATGGAAGCATACCCTGGGTTTACTGGATCAAGCGAGGGATTATTGTAATATTTTTATGAAAGATATTAAAACAATAATAGAACTTGATGACAATAAAATAAAAAAAGTTCTACAAATTCAAGATGTAATTAATACTGTTGAAAAAGGCTTTCGAAAAAAGGGCTCAGGGCTTGTTGATCTAACACCAAAAATGGGACCCAAATTAAACATAAAAGGTGCATTTGCCGACTCAATGCCTGTATCAGTATTTAAAGAAAATGGAAAGCTTGAAATCTATGGGATTAAATGGCTTAGCGCTTTTCCGGATAATTTGGAAATAGGACTCCCTTATTTAAATAGCCTAGTTATACTTAATGAGCCTGAGTGCGGACTTCCAATTGCTGTTTTAAAAGGTAACTGGATTACAGCAATTAGAACTTCTGGCGTAAGTGCGGTTTGTGCAAAATATTTAGCACCAAAGAAAAAGGAAATAACAATAGGCGTTTTTGGTCTTGGTATACAGGCTTATATTCATGTGCTTGCTTTTAAAGCATTATTTAAAAATCCAGAATTTATTTTGTTTAATCACGATGAAAAATTGTTAAGGGACTTTTTAAGAAAATTACCACATGAAAAATTTAAAACAACAAAAAATTTCCACGAGGTTGTAAGAAATGCAGATATAATTCTCTCTGCTACAACATTTCCTCCTAAAATCAGTCCGTATATTTATGAAAAAGATCTGAAAGATGATGTATTGATTTTACCCCTTGAGTATGGAACAAGAATTGATCCAAAGCTATATAAATGCCTTGATGCGGTTTACACAGATGATATTCCTCAGTATGAAATAAAAAGTGAACTTAAATATTACTTTCCCACAAACAGGCCAAAAATTAAAAATGAAATGGGTGAAATAGTAGCAAGGAATTACAAGAGAGGCAATAAATCAAAAAGAATTCTTGTATTTAATTTAGGCATAGCGTTATTCGATATACTTACTGCAGATTTATACATTAAGAAATTGATTTAGTTGTCAGCTTTATAAAAATATTTTCTTTGAAATTAAGTGCAAATAGGGTGATTTTGAGAAGAAATCTGATAAATAGATTTTTTAGTTAAGAACATGATTTTAAATGTGAATACAAATCTAAAGAATACCTTAAGATACTTGAAATTCCACCATTTCTGCATGTTAGAATCGATTTGTTAAATAAATGTATAAAGCCCTTACAATTTTAGACAATTACGCATAATTTAAGAAAGTTACTTACGGCAAATCAATGAAGATTAGGTCGAAAAAAATAAACATTTAAAAGTATTATTCAAAGGAGAATAAGACTTGTCATTATCATTACCAGGACTAACTAATTCATCTATTACAAGTCAAGTATCTGTAGTAACACCAGTAGCTGCACAAAATGATTTAACTATTGATGATTCTTCCAGTGAATCAACACAAAAATCCCCAATAAGTCGTGGAACTCAGGTACTTAAATTTTTAGGCAGACTCTATGGAGTTTCAAAGCCTGACAATGCAGTGTTTGAAGAGTTTGCCAGGGAAATTGTAAAAGTTACAGATGACTCACCTGCACAAAGATTGCTTTTAAAGCAAAATGCAAAAAGAATATATGATGCCTCTGAAATTGTTTTAGATTATGCAGATGAACAAATTAAACAAGGCAAAGATCCATGGGAAGGACTTTCTGATATTGGAATTCCAATGTCAGGAGAGCTTACATCACTTGTAGATGACACACCAAAACAACGTTACTATCACAACTGCCTTGCACATTACCTTGCAAATGCAATTTTAAATGATCAAACTATTGTTGATAGTGAAGATCTGGATGGAACGAATACTGATAAAAGCACAATTACATTTGGAACAAGAGGAGTTCTGCCGTTTAGGGTAATTAAGTGGAATAAAAATGCCATTGATGCCTCGCTAAACTTTTTATCAATGAAATATCTTGTAAACACTGCAAGATCTATAAATCCTACACCAATATATGCAAGAAATCAGGGTCTTGAGGGTTCAGCTACTGTTGGAATTTTAAACAGTGCTTTGGAAGAATTGTTTGGTTTTTCTATTCAGGAGCAGTTGAAATATGCTGAACAAATTGAAATAGCTGCAATGAATGGAAGTATAGTTCATAGACCAGGAGAGTGGACTTATCTGTCTAATAAACTGCTTAGAGCAGATGAATTTTTTAGATACTTGAATCATGACTTTGTAAATAATTATCTTGTAAAACCTACTGGCGAATATGGGTTTTCTGCTGCTGAACCAAAAGGCTTAACTGATTATGTTTTTGACAGTAAAAGAGTGCTTGGTGAAGCTTACTACCCGCATTATCTTAGAATTGTTGAGATAAAAGAACGCTGTGTGGACAATAGACTTGAAGGTGTTTCAGAAATAGATGGATGGAAAGCATTTAGGAAAGAGCTTCTTGAAAATGAAGAATCTGGTGTAAATGCAGGACTGGAAAAATGGGCAAATGTAGTAAAAATAAAAGATGGAATTCGAAAATTAATTCAGAGAAATGAGGAAGGTTTTCATACTGAACAAAGTGATGTTCTTGAAAGAGAACTTCACTTAGCACTGAAAGCCAGTATGCCATACATACCCCTTTTAGGAAGCTCCTTAAGCAAAGCATCCAGGGTAGATACTACAAAATATACTGATACTTCAGATAATGTTGTAGATGTTCCTGACTACTGTGAATTACTTCAAAGTAATCCACGAGCATTTTTTAACAGAGTTACTAATGAAAGACTCACTGCTATTTGCTATCACTTTTTTAACAGTAGAGGTATACCAAAAAAAGATGCAATTCAGGAAGCTTATCAAGTTCTAAGAAATGTTACTAAAAATCAAACCGTAAGAAGAAAAATCAGGCAGTTAAACATGCTTGAAACGAATACAAATGGCCTTCATGGGGATATAAAAGCTTTTGTAGATGAAGCCAGAAATGTGTTTTCTGACCAGGGTCCTAAAGCATACCTGGAGTGGCGCCTGCTTAAACACATGATGTATCTCTATGAGAGAAATCAATTCGATGGTAATGAGTGGTTTAAAAATTCTCCGGGCAAACTTGAGTTCAGTGATAAATTCAGGGCAGAATGGCAGGCTGAATGGGAAAAGAAACATTTACTTCCCAGTGATGAAGTTGATGAGTATATAAAGTGGATTCAAAATAAGTTTGCTCAGTCAAATGGTCTTGAAGCTGAACTTTCCAGTTATGTTGAAGGCATTTTTGATGATACTTATGTTTGTGATTTAAAAAGTGGTATAAATACCACTTTAACTCCTCAATGCTTTTTCCCTGATGAACTCTATAGCATCAATAATAAAGTTGCTTATACAGGTGAATATTCTTTTTATTCAATATTTACTGTGGTTGATAAAAGCAGTGTTCTAAAGCCTGATGCAGATTGTTATATAGAGCTACAACCTGCTAAAGAAAAATTTAGTGCTGTACGAAGATTTAAAGAATGCAGTGCACATAATCTAGCATCGATTAGTTCAGGTGACAGTCTAAGTGATGTTGGTACTCACGTTGCTGCACTTGAAAGAAATGGAATTGAAAGAGTAATTTATAATCTTATTAGTGATAATGATATTTATAGTGAAGCTATTGCACAGAGATTGAAGTATGTAAAAGATATAAAAGATTATGGGGTAACTGCAATTGATGTGCTTGAAATTGCTTCAGGTAAACCATATAACTCATATGGTCTTGTAAAAGTACAGAAAAAAGATGCAAATGGTATTGAAAACACAGGTTTTATTAAAATTATTGCACAAAATAAAAAGCTTATATATATAGATAAAGAAGGTCAGCATGGTGAATTAAATGATACTTTAAAATCATTTACTAAAGATGAAATCATAGATGATGTAAAAGAACACTATAAACACAGAACAGAGCGTACACCATCTCCTGCTGCAAAAATTAGAAGATATGCCGAAATAATTCACCTGCTTACAGGAGCTGATATTGAATTTGATGATGAAAAATTTGAAGCTGCAAAACAAAGAGCACAACAATCAGGCATTATAAATATTGAGCAGCAAAGGCAAGCAAATGATTATAACTGGGCTGTTGTAGAAGGAGAAAATTGTTCTAAAATATCTAACGATGCTCCAAGGGCTAGGGTTTATTTTGAGTATTATGATCCAAAAACACAAACTCGTTATTATAGACGAAGAACAGATGGTAAACTTGTCACAAAATTAGGACTGGTAAATAATCAGGATGTTTTATTTAAAAGTAATGAGAATTGTTTAAAGAAAATTGCAATTGAAGAAGATGCACAGGGTAACTATACTTATGTTGATTCAAAAAAATCTTTTGATGATCCTAAATTTTTAGACAGATGTCTTTGTGAAGAAAAATTTATTCCAAATGTATCTCCTGTGCAGGGCTTATTTGCCAGAAAGGGTCTTTTATCGTTTTTAGGACTTGGAAATCAAGAACGCGGCAAAGACCGATTAAAAACTTTTGTAGTTAAGTTGCCTAGTGTATTTAATAATTTGCTTGAGTGGTCAGGCGGTTTAATGGCTCTTGGCGGACTTATGAGAATTGGAAGCAGTCTTATAGGTAGTATTGGAGAGCCTATTTACAAAGCAGGTTATTTTATCTCAAATGCCATGAGAGCAGTTTCTGCAGCAGGCGGAGCTCTTCGTGGAGAGTTAAATGTTCATAAGTACCATGATATTTTTGCTGGTGAAATGATAAATGTATTTTCTGCACTGAAATTACCAAATGGATTAAAGCATTTGGGGCTTGGAATAGGAAACTTTGTTTTATTTTTAGGAAGAAGCAGGCAAAGAGTACAGCTTCAACAAAGAGTAAATAATTTTACACTAGATGAATTAAACATTATTTCAAATAATAAATTAACTGCAGTTGAAAAGAAAGAAGCACTGGCAAAAATTATTGACCCAAGACCTTATGTAAGAGAAGTTACTAAGTTCAGCACTGAAGATACTATTTTAAATATTAAAAATGCTACTAAAGATTCTGGATTACCTATACTTCTTGGAGAAATTGTAGGAAATATTGCAAGCTCTATATTGACTCCTATAAAAATGATAGCGGATGTTTTTAAGGACCCACGATTAATATTCCAGATTAAACCAAGGCTTTCAGAAAAATCAGGAGAAGTTTACAGTCCTGTTCCAAGTGCTGGACACCTTCTGGCTGTGGTAGGTACATTAAGTGGTATTGGAGCACTTATTGGTGGCACAGTTGGAAGAATTGGTGAAGTTGCAGAGGATGGTTTTAATAAAATTGGCAAGTTTGCGATTTCATTTGCAAATGCAATTCCTGCCCTTGGCATAATAGCTAATGGTCTTGAAGTTGCAGCAAATCCACAGGGATTACCAAGAATAATTAGAGGCCTTGATAAAAAAGATGTAAGATACGATCCAAAAAGAGCAGGTTTTGGTCAGGTGATTGCAGGGTTAGGTTACCTTGTGCTTCCATGGTTTGGATTACATAAGGACTCTGTAGCTGCTGCTTATGATGTTACTAACGGATTATATTTTGGATTACCAAAAGCAAGAATGAGTGTAGCAGAAGAAGAAAAATTAAATACAATCAGTCTAGCCAGAAATATTTTAATTGAAGGACAGGAATTGTACAAACATAGAGAATCACAGTTACTTACAAATGAAGATTTTCAAGGACAAGAATTAGCTCAGGCAGGTTAAATTTATTTTGCTCTTCCAGTTTTTACCATTTCAGCAATTGGATGAAAAATTGCAGACAGTGTCAGGATAGGTTTTCTTTGTAAAAGATGAAAAACTCTTGACAGCACTTTATTTATTTCTTCTTTACGAGCACGGTTTTTAATTTCTTTTTTTAATACTTTCAATTCTGTTTTTCTTTCTTTTTCTTCTTCAAAAATTGGATTGTATATCATGGCTTTTTACCTCGTTGTAATTAACCCTAGTGTCTCTAACTTTAGATGAACTTGATATCAGAAGCACCGTGATTTCCCTATCCCCTTTATACCCATACTATAGAATTAGTTAGTTATAGAACTGTTAAGCTGCCTAGGATTTCTTTAGGATTAAACCTTGAGTGAGCAAAACCAGAGGAGCATTTCTGATACTAGTTATTTGTTTTGTCAGGTTTGGTTTGTCTATTGGTGTTAAAGGCTGCGTTAAATACTGGGGTTGCTAGAATGGTTACTCATGAAACGTCAAAATAACAGGAACAATGATGAAATTAGACCTCTGAGTTTTAAGTGTGATTTTGCTCAAAATGCAGATGGTTCAGTACTTGTGGAGCTTGGAAATACTAAAGTACTTGTAACTGCAATGATTGAAGATAAAGTACCCAAATTTCTTGAAGGTACAAACAAAGGCTGGCTTACTGCTGAGTACTCATTACTGCCTGGTTCTACAAGACCAAGGAATACAAGGGAAGTTACAAAAGGGAAACCATCAGGCAGGACAAGTGAAATCCAAAGGCTAATTGGTAGGAGTTTAAGAGCTGCTTTTAATTTAAATGCACTTGGACAGAAAACTATATCAATTGATGCAGATGTAATTAATGCTGATGCTTCTACAAGAGTTGCAAGTATCTGTGGCGGATACGTAGCAGTGTACAATGCACTTTCAAAATTAAAAGATAGGAATATTATTAAGGAAATACCTCTTATTGAACCTGTTGCTGCAGTAAGTGTGGGCATTGTAAAAGGTGAGCTCTTGCTGGACCTTTCATACAGTGAAGATTCACAGGCAGAAGTAGATGCAAATGTTGTAATGAATAAATCAGGACAAATAATTGAATTGCAGATGACTGCAGAAGGCAAACCCTTTGATCAAAAATTGGTTGATGAATTAGTTAAACTTGGATATAAAGGAATACAGGAAATAATAAAAAAACAGATGGATGTTTGTCATCGTATGTCTCTAATCCCCTGAACACTGTAGATTTTAAAGGGTTATCCTTTAACTTTTTTTTAAAGATCTAGTATAAAAGTTCGAATAGTTTATATAGAGGATTTATTAACAATGACTCTTATAAAGGGATTATTATTTCTCTTATTGTTAGCTTTTGTATTTTTATATGGTACTTCATATGCTCAGGAAATAAAATATTCTCTTGGGCCTAACTGCAAAGAAAAGAAAGTAGTTTGCAGTAATCCAAATGAAGTGCCTGTATGTATTGCTTTAAATCCAAGGGTACATATTGAAAGAGTAAGCGGTAAAAAAATAAATCGTTATCAGCCTTCTTGTATTGGCTATAAAGACAATATTCAACCGGTTTGTGTAGATATTGATGGCATTGGATATAAAATTACTGAAGATGTGGTTATAGAGTGCATTGAAAATATACAATGCCAGAAAGATGCTTCTAAAAACAAGCTAAGTGCAGTTTGTCCAAGCGGAAAAATGCCAAAATGTCTTGGCAGCGAAAATAGTCCAAACTGTGAAGCCGACTCTCTCTGTGATGGTAATTCAGTACCCATCTGTGACTATGTCTGGCAAGCTAATGTTTTAACAAATAAAGGACTTAGTTTATAAAAGTCCAATGCCCTTTTCAAAATAATCCTTCATCCACTGTTTTATCTTTTCTCTCTCTTCTTCACTTTTTGCTCTTTCTAAACACCAGACATAAGCTGTTCTTGGGGTAACGCTTCTTGTAGCACAGAACTTATCTATGTCCATCTCACCCTTCATGACCATGTCTAGGTCAGAGTTTGTATCTCTCCGTCTCATGTCTCCCATTTATATATCCTTTGCTTAGGCTAAGCTGTTTTTTGGGATAGCTTTCTTTTTAAGCCTTCTTTATTTATTAGCTGTAGTGACTCATAAAATTCAAGGGTCCACTTGCCACGGTTTTTCTTTGCTATTGTACGCATTTTATCTCTAATACCAATAATTTGTTTATCAGACCACTTAGAAAAATCACCCATTTTCTTTTTATTACCTTTGTATAACTTTATTGCATTTTTTATTGCATCTGCCATTTTTTTTCTCCTATATCAGATATGTAGCTTATTATATAACAAGGAAAAATGATTTTATGATTTACGGAAATAAAATAAGCTTAAATCTGGCATATCTATATCCTGACCTCTTAAATATTTACGGTGATCGAGGTAATGTATTAACTTTGCTGTATAGATGTCAATTACGAGGCATTACCTTAAATGTGATTACAATAAGCATTAAAGAAAATATAGATAGCAGTAAATTTGATATTTACTTTATTGGCGGTGGTCAGGATAAACAGCAAGAATTGGTTGCAAGTAACTTAATTAAAAAAAAGAATGATTTAATACAGGCTATTGAAAAGGGTGCCGTAATGCTTGCGGTCTGTGGTGGTTATCAGTTACTTGGAAAGTATTATAAAGCACAGGATGGATCGGAACTTAAAGGTATTGAAGCTCTTGATTTATATACTGTGGCAGGAAATAAAAGAATGATAGGAAATGTTTTATGTACTGAGCTTGAGTCTAATGAATCATTGGTTGGCTTTGAAAATCATTCAGGGAAAACATATCTAGGTAATTCTCTTAAGCCACTTGCAAAAATTATACGTGGTGGAGGAAATAATGATGAAGATGGTTTTGAAGGGGTAAGATATAAAAATGTTTTTGGTACATATCTACATGGATCACTACTACCTAAAAATCCATACCTTGCAGATAAAATTGTCAGGCTTGCACTTGAAAGAAAAGACTTAAAACTACCTGAAGTTCAGATAAATGATTCAGTTGAAGAAAAAGCTCACAAGAGAGCAGAGAAATTAAGATATTAAGCTGCTTTGGGTTCTATGGTTTCTACAGGTTTTGGTTGTAATGGTTCATCCCAGTTTCTGGCAAACTTATCAATTATTGCCTGAAGCTTTTGTCTTGTAGGAAGTTGATCATTCTCCTCTTCTTCTTCTTCTTTTGGTCCTACAATAGCAAGAGTAAATAATGCAGGCTTAAATAATTTTTGTGCCAGGCTAATAATTTGTTCATTTGTAACTGCCTGAATACCTTCTATATCGTTTTTTAGAGAAATGCTTTTGCCAAAATATATTTCATCTGATACATTTCTTTCTGCTCTTTTTTCTATGGATTCATTGTCTTTAACATGTTCTGAAATTAAGTTTATTTTTGCTATTTCCATCTCTTCTTGTGTAAGTCCATTATCTTTAATATCTTTTAGCTGGGTAAGTATAAGAGTTAGCACATAGTCTAATTTTTCCCCTGGTATTGCAGTATACACACCAAATGTTCCACCTTTAGCATATTGAGAATTTTCAGATGTAACTGTATAAGCAAGACCAGCATTTTCCCTAATGTCACTATATAACCTTGAGGTAAATAAGGTTGCTAAACTTTTTTCCAACACAGCAAGCGTAAACCAATCTTCACTTGTAAATGAAATTCCTTCTGTAGCAAATATTAAATGGGTTTGCTCTATATCTCTTCTTTTATAAATTAAAGTTCCTGGCTTGTACTTCAATTCCGGTATTTCTTTTGGTTTCTTTTTTCTCTCTATATGTGCTGTGTACTTGTTAGCCACTTCAATAATGTTATTTAAATCAAAGTTACCAGCTACTGAGATTATCATATTGTCCGGTGTATAAAAATCATTCATAAATTCTAAAAGCGCATCTCTTTTTAAAGATCTAACTGATTCTTTAGTACCCAGAGTTGGTCTTCCCATGGGATGTCTCCAGACATATTGGTGTAAACGATCAGTTATAAAGTCCTGAGGAGAGTCATTATATTGTTTTATTTCTTCTATTATTACGTTTTTTTCTTTTTCAAGCTCACCTTCATCAAATCTTGGATTAGAGAGTATATCCAGAAAAGCATCAAGTACATAGGGCGCAAAATCACCTAAAACTTCAGCATAATACTCGGTACTCTCTACATCAGTCTGGGCATTTAATTTTTCTGCCGTTCCAAGTCCTTCTAATTCTCTGTTTAATGCATATGCTGTTAATCTATCTTCAGAGTTAGTACCTTTAAATACAGTGTGTTCTATAAAGTGAGCTATACCTCTATTGGTCTTTTTCTCATGTATTGTCCCTACTTTAACAGCTACACGCACATTGCAAAAATCAGTATCAGGTACTTCATCAGCAATTATTGTTAAGCCATTTGGCAAAACTATTTTTTTAGGAGGCTTATGATTACTTGCTTTTGAACTTAATTGGTTAATAATTTCAAGCCTTGCTCTTGCTATAGCTTCTTTTTGCTTACCAAAAATTGGTATCGGAGAAGTACTTTGATTTTGTTTAAACTCTGTATGGACAGCGTCAACTGCTACATCCATAATTCTGCTTATTGGTGCAGTATTATTAGCTGTTTGTGAACAGGCAGAAGTGCCAGTAGCCGGCCCTATTGGCTTTAACTCAACCATTGTAAATTTCCTCTTTGTAAACTTGCTAAAAATTGTATCACGACTAGATCAGAAAAGAAATCATAATTGATTTAATCTATGAATGGATATTGTAAAAAATGTGTAAGGAAAATCAATTAAAAAAATTTATTTCAACTTAAAACTTTTGGGTATTTCTTCTTTTGGTCCTACAACTGTAAGCGTGAAATATTTGGGATCAAAGATATCATTTGTTAATTTTATTATTCTTTCATTGGTAATTGATTCTATAGAGTAATTTATCTCATCAGGTGTAAAAAATTTATTGTAGTATAAATCATACAGTGCATTTCTAAATGCTCTTACTTTTGTGAATTCAAGCTCTAGAAAAAGACTTGTTTTTAGCTGCATTTTTGCTCTTTCAAGTTCAGATGGCTTTAGTCCGTGCTTCCTGACTGATTCTAATTCTTTTATAATCAACTCACAGACAAGGTTTGCATCATTTGGGCGAGTTCCTGCATAAACCCCAAATAATCCTCCTAGCTTGTTTGTGTGATAGTAAGAAGAAATTACGTAAGCAAGTCCCCTTTTTTCTCTGACTTCCTGAAAAAGCCTTGAACTCATTCCACCGCCAAGTGCAATGTCAATAACTGCCAGAGTATAACGATCCTCTTCAAATACTGAAACACCTTTTGTAGCAAAACTTAAATGAACCTGTTCAGTCTCTTTGTTTTCTATAAGCAGATCAGGAGTGATTATAAGTTGTGGAGGAGCTTTCTTATTTCTTTTCTTTTTGGTTTTTGAAATAAACTTTTCAGCTTTTTTAATTATTTCATCGAGATTAAATTTCCCTGCAAGTGAAATTATCATATTATCTGGTGTATATAAATCATCTAGGTATTGAATAATCGCATCTTTTTTAAGATTTTTGATTGAGCTTAATGTTCCTGTAATGGGTTTGCCAAGAGGGTGTTCTTTCCACATGGCTCCATATAAAAGCTCCTGAACAAGATCTTCAGGAGTGTCCTCATACATTTTTATTTCTTCAAGAATAACCTGCCTTTCAAGTTCAATATCGCTGTTTTTAAGTTTTGGATTAAAGAGCATATCCAGAAACAGTTCAAGTGGTACTGAAACATAATCACTTAAAACACTTGTGTGATAACAGGTATGCTCTCTGTCAGTAAAAGCATTTAAATTGGCACCGACATTTTCACTTTCCTCTGCTATTTCAAGAGCTGTTTTGGTATCTGTTCCTTTAAAAACAATATGTTCTATAAAATGTGAAATACCGTTATTATTTAATTCTTCATCTATAGAACCAGCATCAACCCAGATACTCAGTGAACATGATAAAGATGTGGGTATTTCTTCTGAGATTATCCTAAGGCCATTATCCAAGACTACTTTTTTGGGTGGCTTGTAATTTTTTGAGGTTAGCATTGAATCGGTGGTTTATAGTTTAATCCACTTTACTTATTATTTTTTGTTTATTATACTCCAGCGTGCTTTTCTGTTTATGACAGAGTCAACGTTTGGTGTAATAGTCAAATCAATTTCATGGCTTGCACCATTTTGGCAGGTTACATTAACTGTAACTACTTTAGAAGATCCCTTACTTATAAGATCCAGGGCCGCAAGCTTAGGTACTTTTACTCTTATACCTTTTTTACCGTTTGAACTTAAAGTAAATGTTTTGGGTTTAAGTTTTACAAGAGTAGTATTTGAGCTAAATACCATACATGTAGTGACTGACATAAAGTCCTGAGCAGTAGCTGTTAATGTAGCTTGATTCATTGCTCCTGGCTTGATAACAAGAGTATCTGAACCGGTTAATGTTAATGTGGGGGAGCCATTACTAGAGGTCGTAGAAATCTCAAGCTTATATGATGAACTCCCCATAAATGCTCCTACTCCTACTATATAGCTTCCAGGATTAAGCGTTAAGCTAATCAGTTCATCTACATTTCCTGTCTGACTTGAAGAATCAATAATCTTTGATGCATCTCCATTAAGCAAAACCAGATCAAGATCATTAGTTTCCAAGTCACTTTCAGTATGTAATAGAGCACTCAAGCTTGTCCTTTGACTAAGAGTAAATTTAAACAGATCGCTAATTATTACCATGGAACCTGTTTCAGAAGCAAGCTCAACCTCACCAGTATCTGTAGAAGAAACGCTTCCGGATATTGTAGTTGGAAGAGTAATAAGCTGTGCCTGAGCTACTGTATTGTTTGGTTCCTGTTCTGATATGCTTGTGCTTCCAGAAGAAGATGTTGAAGAAGAGCTGCCACTTACTGTTGTTGAACCGATAATATCCACGTTGCTTACAGTTTGTCCTGCAGCAACTGTAACCCGTAATGCCTTTGATTCATCTGTAACTATTGATTTATTTGGACCTATATAAAATCCTTTTGGAACAGGATTTTGAAATGATTTATCAGTTGTGCTTGTAGTATAAGGACCTACTCCAGAACCTCCAGTAAACGAAAGATCAACAGGTTCAATTTCAATAGTATATGTACCGGGTGGAACAGCAAACAAAGTAAATGATCCTGTGCCATCTGTAAGGAAGTCAGAGACACATGATATGGCTTCCAGTTTTGGATCATTTATATTTTTTGCAATTATATTTGCACCCTGAACAGGTGTTTTTCCATCTTGTCTGAGTACTCTGCCTTCTATCTTTCCAAATTTTGTAAGTTCGCTTATATTTGGATAAAGAAAAGACACTGCAGAAGCATCATCCCGCCTTATTATGAATAAATCATTTACAGCTACAGGAAACATAAGCGGAACTGCATCTCTGATAGCCTGTGTAGCACCTGGTTTTATTGCTTCTAGGTTTATTTGTGTATGATCAAGACCTATTCCATGCCCGGTTTCATGAATGATTGTTCCTTTAAGTGAATCTACAGATGACTCAGGATCTGAGGGTGAATTTATGCCATTTACAAATCTTCCATTAAATATAGCCTGCGATTCAGCTATCTGATTTACAAGTGGACCAGAATTTACTGTAACAGGTCCTGATAATCCAAGCACACTGCTTCCAGCACCATTTCCAAGAAAAGCATCAAGAAGCTTTCCATCATTATCAAATATTACTGGTGTATAGCCAAGTAAATCTGGGGAATTTAAAATAGAATTAAAATTGCTAGCTGTAACATCAAAATCCAGAGAGCCTGGGTTATCTCTTTGAAATTTTATTTCACCAGTCGGCACTGCCTGCCAGTTCATATAAAGAGGTTCAATAATATCAATGGCTTCCTGGTTAGAAAACATACCCAGGGTTCCTTTGTCATATCTGTATAAAAATGGCCTAGTACCATAAGTAATAGGCATAGCACCTTTTACAACAAGAGGTCCACCTGCAAGTGCTTGATATTCACTGGTTAATATGAATGCAAAAATGAATCCTAATATTATTATGATTTTTTTCATTTTATTTTCCCGATAAATATTTAACTGCTTCTATAAACTCTTTATATCTCATTGGTATTCCAAGCTCTGAACATCTGTGTATGTAATCATTAACATACTGATTATTATCAATTGATATCTTTTTTTGAGTCTTAAGATTTCTACTGAGACCCAGATTACCTAATTTATTTGAGACTACTTCTTGTCTTCTTATAATTCCAGTAGTTTCAACAAGAAATTTTCCCTGAGAAAAACCTACAGGACTTGTAAGTCCTTTCTCACTGTCAGGGAATAAAAATAAAACATATTTTTTTTCCACTTCATAGCCGCCGTCTCTGGCTGTTGGTTGCCATTGCTTAAAGGTAATTTCTTTGTCATGTACACCTTTTATATTTTCGTTTACAGAAAATGTATATTTGACTACTGGCAGATTGTTTTCGTCCTGTGTTTCTTCAGCTTTAAGACATTTGCCAGAAAAAATTCTATCTGAAGCATGTGTAATTTCTTCTAAGTTCATTGGAATTGTGTCAAATACAAAATGTCTTTCAATTTTTACGCTTGAAGGCTCATTATTTGAATAGTTCGCAGAATAGTTCGCAAATGTTAAACAATTACAATTTGTTGAAACAAAGAGTATTATTAACAATAAAAAAGATGAGGCAATTTTTTTTCTATGTGGTTTCAAAATTCACAATCTCCAGGATTTGTATATTCTAAAATATTAATACCCAAAAAGACATGTTATGTAAACAGACAAATCAATCAGAGTTATCCTTATGTTCATTTGTTCCGCAATATAGCGCAAAACAAGTTTGAACTTTTCCTAAAAATTTATTTCGTAATTAGTATACCTCTTCTATAATACCCTGCAAGGCATGATAATACTACCCAAAAAGATAATTATTTATCTACATTTATAAGTATTATTAAATGCTCAATTAATTTTTAACTTTAATTCCACATTCATCTAAGTGCTTTGCTCACATGATCTCCTCTAATAGAATATGCCATTCCATACTGATCTCATATTTTTAGATTCACTTATTCCAACCAGATTTCCTTGCATGTCAAATAGTCCACCACCAGAGCTTCCAAAAGAAATCGTTGCATCTGTTTGTATAAAATGGTTACCAAAATATTTGTTTTTTAACAAATTTCTTTCGTAATATGAGGTTTTATCTAAGAGTAAACTGATTTTACAACAATATAGAGAAGCCTTAACTGTTTCTTTAAGTTACACTTTTACAATTTTTCCTGTAGTACTTTCATTTCTCAAAGTTTTTACAGAAGCTTCACATCTGTTTTAAGAAGATAATATCCGGGTACATTTGAAACAGGATAAAACTTATGAGAAGGAATAAAAAGAAAAAAGGAAGAAAAAAATGGATAAGAAACTTGACATTATTTTTGCCGAAGATTCAAAAGACCTCCTAGAAAATGTTCGTTCTCATTTAGAAAAAGAACATTTGAAACCTATTTCATTAAACATTGTCAAAGAGCACAATAATTTTTGTGCATTAGTTGTGGGTGAGTTAATTCAATAATTCAGCACTGATTTTTAAACCGATCCGGCTGGAAAGTCTACTGATTTTGTGTACAAATGATAATAAAGAAAGGGCTAAGAAATATTTGCATGGGAGATATTCTTTACACGTTATAATAAAAAACGTTTGGTGAGATTACAAGTGCAGGTTTTTCCGTAAGCGAAAAACTGGAACGTTGTAAATAATCAACCAATAAGAGCGAAGCGATTTGTTAAAATCGCGGAGCGATATATGAAAAAGGGCCCTTACCTCAGCCTGGATAGAGGACTCGGCTACGAACCGAGGCGTCGCAAGTTCGAATCTTGTAGGGCCCATTCATTTTATATTGCTCGTTTCGCACTAATGCTCAACTCGCTTTTCAGTTACAGCGCTTCGTATCAGTTTTAACCAATCAGGAAGATACTGTTATTACCCTAAATAATAGTTACAGCTGTTAATCTTTCGCCAAAGCTTAGTAAATTTAAACCAAACTTTGATTTTCTAAGTTTGTCAGAAAGATTATGAATTAAAAGTGCATTGCCGGATAAGCTTAAATCCTGTTGAAAATCATATATTGTTGTTAAAAGAGAAGGATCAGCTTCCTCAACTCCATCAAAATCAATAACTACAAAACCTGCATCACTACATGTGTTCATTATGAATTCAAGTTCGTCCTTTAGAATTTTTGCCCTTTCACCAAGGTAGCTTCTACTTCGTAATTTGATCAATGCATTGTTTTTATCTGATAAACCTTTTGCATTGAATTGCTCAATAATAATTTCTTTATATTTATCCTCTGGCATTTTAATAACATTAAAATAGCTATCCAGATGAGTAATTCTAAGTACTTCGTTAAGTTGCGGATTTACTCCTGTAAGTTCTAATCTGCCATCAAGAGCTTTTAAAACTTTTTGCAGGATAATTAATTTCCCAAGCCCTTCACTATTTAGATACTTCACTCTATCAAAATAAACAATTACATTATTTATATCAATATCACCATTACTTATCGCTTTATTTAAAATGTCAAATTCCTGATTTAATTTTTCCATAGCATCATACTTACCTGGTTGAGCAAGTGGCGGATAACTATGATTAAAAATCCTTACATGAAGAGTATTTCCATCCTGCTCTACAAACAATTCCTGAAAATCTTCATTGTTAATGTCATTAATTTCTCTTCGATTTTCATACATGGCAATAATTGCATTGTTAATTAAAGCTTCCCTTATATTTTGAAACCCGGGAGTTATTCTATCCAATGAAAGTTCTATTTCATTTGGTTTAGAATTTATAGAAGGAGTATTGTGGACTCTGTCTTCATAAAATTTCCTTATAATATCTTCTCGCCTTCTAAAGAAATCTTCAGGTGAATTAAAACCCCAATTTACAGGTGCAATCAAGATAAACATAGGTATTTGGTTACTAAATTACCCAATATAATAACATCTTTATTTTTAATATTAGTCTCTTGATACCTCAAATTCTTTTACTAGTGACTTAGGTTGTTTTAGATTATTTCTAATTAACTAAATTATAGAAGTACAAATTTCTTCTCTTCTCTAAAACCAACAAATCTGTTAACCTGTTTGAGTGTATTATGGGCTACTAGCTCAATGGTAGAGCACACGCCTCTTAAGCGTTAGGTTATGGGTTCGAATCCCCTGTGGCCCAGGTCAGTAGACAGTAATGAGTTAATCCTCTGACTTCTAATTCCTTAATCCGGGCGCTTGGCGGAATGGCAGACGCGCATGACTTAGGATCATGTGGGCAACCGTAGAGGTTCAAGTCCTCTAGCGCCCAAGGTTTTAAAATAATTGGGTATAATAACAAGAAAAGGAATTTAAAATCATGTCAGCAAATAAAGATCAAAAAAGACAAAAAGATAATCCACAGGATAAAACAAATTCATTAAATAAAGAAAAGAAGAAAAAAGGCTTTCAGCCATCGAGTGATACATCAAAACCATTTCAGCAGTTTTCAAATCCAAACAAATTTTCAGGTGGTGCACCAAAATCTTTTAATGCATTTCACCGACGATTAGGAAAATAGAGATTGCGATTTAGCGTAACAGATTTACTTAATTTTTATCGTTGCCCCAGGCTGCTTTTTTTAAATCGATATGGTGATAAGGCCCTTCAGGTTGCACCAAGTGATTTTTTAAAGCGACTTTGGAAAGTTGGCAGAAATTACGAATCCAAAGTTATTGATTTTTTTAAATATGAAAAGCCTAAATATAAAGTAGGTGATTATGAAAAAGGTTTTGCTGAAACTATTGGAATGATGAAACGTGGTGTAGAAACCATTTATCAAGGGGTTTTAAAAAACGATGAGCTTACAGGAATCCCGGATTTTTTAATCAAAGCACCAGGGTACTCTAATTTTGGGAATTATTACTACTATGCAGTAGATATTAAGGGTGCAACTACTTCAAAAGAAAGATATTTATTTCAGCTTGCAAGTTATTCTTATCTGCTTGGTGAAATACAGGGTTTTACACCACTAAGTGGAGGATTATTACTTCTGGATATAGATTTGCAGATAAAACATTTTTACACACTTATGAAACAGGTTATATATGCTATTAAAGAAAGCAAAAACATTTTAACTGATACTGAAAGTATCCCGGATCTTTTCATAGATTCAAACTGCCAGATGTGTCAGTGGTACAGCTTTTGTCTTCCTGAAGCAAATGAGAAAAAAGATTTATCACTTGTTTTTGGAGTAAATAGAAAGATAAAAGATAAGCTTTTAAAAATGTCAGTAAATAACTATGCAGAGCTTTCAAAGTGCTCTACTGAAGACTTCTCGGGTATTGAAGAACTTAACGGAGAAAAAGGTAAAAATATAATCATACAGGCAAAAGCACTGGAAGAAAAAAAGCTTTATTTAAAATCATTACCTGAATTCCCTGAAAATGGAGACGAGATTTATATTGATTTTGAAAGTGACATGATTTTTGATGAAAAAGGAATGGAGTTATTAAGGGTAGATTATTTAGTTGGACTTTTAAAACACAATAATGGCAAAGATGAGTATACATCTTTGCTTCTTAGCGAAAATGAAGAGCAACTATCTAAAGATTTTACTGCTTACTTAAGAGAGCACATGGATTCAACCTTTTATCACTATGGTCATTATGAACAATCTATTTTTAATGAAAAATGGAAAGATCTTCCAAAAGTAAAATTGGTTAATATTGAAAAAATAATTAAAGATTCAATAATTATGCCAGTATCAGGTTATTCATTAAAGAATATTGCAAAGTGTCTTGGGTTTAGCTGGAAAAATAAAGATGCTAATGCAATGCAGTCAATGTGCTGGTATAGCTCATATCTTGAAACAAAAGACAACAAATTTCTTGATTTAAGTATTCAGTACAATAAAGACGACTGCCTTGCTCTGCTTTTTATAAAAAACTGGCTTCTGGCATTAAAAGAAAAAGAGCCACCATTAAATGAGTTTATAAGTATTAATTTTATTAAAGCAAAGGTTTAGAAACTATTCTTTTCCATTTGTTGCATTGCCGGAAAATGCTTCGTAAATATCTTCCATAAGTCTTGTTATAGCAAGAGGCAGATGGAAATGTTTTGCATTGTCATCACCCAAAAAGAGCTTTGAGGCTAGTATCATTCTGGATATTTCTACATCATTGCCATATTTTTTATCTACTCCATCCAACAGTTTAGATAGTTCATTCACTTTATCAGTTGTAAATATTTTCCGAAGTATGCTTACTGACTTTGGTCCAATGGTAGTCACATAGTTCTCTTCATTAATCCCTTCAACCAGAAGCAACCCACCTAATTCCTTAAACTCAGCATTTTCTGGATCAACTTTAAAGTGAAAGTCATCAAGTTCTTTTAAATCCAGAAGCATCACGCCTTTTTGCAGGTATTCTAAAAAACTCTCATAATCATTTTGTGATGAACTCATAATTTTATTTCCTTATGTTATTAAAGTTTTAATTAGTTTATCAGCTTGCAATATTCTCTGCAAGGCTTAAATAAAATCTGAAAATGTAGTTTCATAAATAGAATTTAGAAATGCTCCTTTCATTAAAGAGAGCTTAACCCAGCCACAAAGTCCGCATATGAGATAAACTATAAAAGTCAGCATAGATATTAACTTAAAGTCAAATTCCTGATGACACAACTTGAAAAAATTAATTTTCATATTATTTCACACACCCATTGGGACAGAGAATGGTATTTGCCGTTTGAGGTTTTTAGACTTGAACTTGTTAAGCTAATCGATAACCTTTTAGAGATTTTAGAACAAGATAGCAGTTTTATTTTTCATCTTGATGGTCAAACAATAATTCTACAGGATTATCTTGAAATTAAACCACATAAAAAAGAGCAAATTAAAAAGTTTGTCAAATCAGGAAACCTTTTAATTGGACCATGGTATGTACTTTCAGACCAGTTTTTAACAAGCGGTGAGTCCACAATAAGAAATTTCCTTTATGGGATAAGGGATGCAAAAAACTTTGGCGGGGTAATGTATATAGGATACTGCCCGGATCAGTTCGGGCAGATTTCACAACTGCCACAGATACTTAATGGATTTAATATTAAGTCAGCCATTATTGGTCGTGGTATTCAAGATTCAATTGCAGAACATAACTGGTTTGGATTAAATGGCGACAGTGTTTTAGCCATTGCATTAACTCACTGGTATAACAATGCTCAAAGGCTTCCGGATAAAGAAAAGTTACACAATTATCTCGATAAAATTTATACTATGCAGTCTCCAACTTCCCGCTCAGGAAATATTTTTCTTATGAACGGTTGTGATCATCTTTTTGCACAAAAAGATCTTAAAGAAAATTTGAAAGGTACAAGCGGAAATCAGAAATGGCAAATCGGGGAGACAAGTCTACCAGAAGCAATTAAATCAATTCTGGAAAGTCCAAATAAAACCAATTTCCCGATTTATTATGGGGAATTGCGGGACGATAATAATAGATATATTCTTGCCGGTACTTTATCAAGCAGAGTTTATTTAAAGCTTATAAATTATAGTTTAGAGACAAAACTTGAAAAAATAATTGAGCCATTATCTGTTTTTTGTGCAATTAGCAAAAAAATAAAGTATCAGTATGAGGAAATTAAATATGCATGGGAATTACTTATGGAAAATCATGCACACGACTCTATCTGTGGCTGTTCTACTGATGAAGTCCACAAAGAAATGGAAACAAGATTTTTAAAAGTAAATCAAGTAACTGAAAAAATAAAAGAAAACCTTATCTCTGATTTACACCATTGTGATGAACCTGCAATGATAAATAATAAACAATACCTGCAGGCAATTAATCTAACTAATTACAATAGAATTGATGTGATTGAGACAGAGCTTGAGTTTCCAATGGGTCCAGCTGCAGAACACCCTTCAGCATCACCGACGATTAATAAACCAGAAATTAAAAATATAGTTTTAAAACATGAGGGTAAAATTATTCAAAGCAAGATATTAGAAAACACTCAAACCTTTAAAATGATTCGTTCAAAAAATGAGGTTCCACTTTTAAGGGCAATTCAAAAAATAAAAATATTATTTGCAGCTGATGTCAAACCATTTTCTGCCTGTTCATATGAGATAGAGGAGAACGAACGAGACGGCGAGACGGCAAGACGGCGAGACGGCGAAGAACATTGTTTTGAAAATGAAAATTATAAATTGAGAGTAAATAATAATGGTACTTTGTCAGTCGTATTAAAAGAAAATAACTTTAAATTTGAAAATATTCACTTTTTATCGATTGAAGAAGATGTTGGGGATGAATATAATTTTGTAGCAAATGAAAAGGTAAAAACAACTTATTTAAAAGACTATAACTGGAATATAAAAGTTATTGAAGAGAATGATTTTAGAAAAGTCTTTTTGCTAGCTACAGACAATATTTCTGCTTTAGATATAAATATAGAAATTATTTGCACTTATAATTCAAATAGAATTGATTTTAAAACAAAAATCAATAACAGATGTAAAAACAAGAGAATAAGACTTCATTTTCCTACAAATCTACACACAAATTATTTAAATGCTGACACAGCACTTGGAGTTTTGCAACGCGCTCGTCCACCTGTAACATGGACTAATTATGCATACTCCCAACCTTTATATAATTGGATAGATCACAGTAATGAAACTAACGGGCTTGCATTTTTTGGCTCGGGGCTAGCTGACTATGAATTATACGAAGATGGAAATGGATTTGCGCTTACACTTATTAGAGCTGTTGGAAAATTATCTACTGTAAAATCTCATTCTTTAATAGAAACTCCAGAAGCACAATGTAACAGAGAAATTAATTTTTCATATGCAATATTTCCACATAAAGGCATTTGGGAAGAAGCAGATATTCAAAAAGAACAATTAATCTATCAGACACCAATAATTACAAACCACTCTGACCTGTTATTAAATACAAAAAATCTTATCACCCTTTCAAACAAGCTTTTGGTAAGCATCTTAAAAAGAGCCGAAGACAATGACAATTTATATATTCTAAGAGTATTTAACCCCTATAATAAGAAATTTAATAATTGCAGACTTAAATTTAATTTTCCATATAAGAAAATTACTTTATTGAACTTAAATGAAGATGGCATGATTAAAGAGTTTTCAAACGAAGTAGAGTTTGAAGCAAAACCACATCAAATTCTTACTTTTGGCATTGAAATCTAAAAAAATGAAGAAATTCACATATCTATTATTGATTATATTTTGCCTGAGTTTAAAAGCTTATTCAGCAGAGCTCCCAACAGATTTAAAAAGTTTTTTAAAGAAAAAATATCCCGAAATTATATTTAGAATAGATAATTCTTTTACAGTGAATAATCAAATTTATATTCCTCTTATCCCTAAAAGTATAAAAAACGTAAAGAAAATAACACTTGATTATTCACTAACAGATAAGGCAGATAAAAATCTGTCGCTATATTTAATTTTGTCAAATGGGTGGACTTATGCAAAATTGATTAAAGAAAACAATAATTCTCTGACGATTCCTGAGATTAAGAGCATTCCAAAACAATATCAGGACAGAATTTTAAATTCAAGATTTCCACCTGATCTTGTTGTACCAGAAGATTTTACTGTCAGCAAAGAACTTGCAGCGTTAGTTGATGAACTTCCAATTTCAGTAAAAAGTAACAACTCTCAGAAAAACTCTGTAAACACTGAAGTCGCCAAAGCATTAAAAGGAACCCTGTATTTAACAAGTCCTGATACAGGAAAAATTATTTATTTAAATTTAAATAATGTATCCATGATAAACACCATTCAGACTGAAGGAGCTCCATGGGAAATAGCTCTTGATAAAACAAACAATATTTTATTTGTTACAGATTTTGCAAAGGATCAACTCTTTAAATTAAAGATTTCTGAAAATTTGATTTTAAAAAACTTAAAATTAGCGGTAATGTCAAAACCAAAAGACTTAATACTTTCTGACGATGGTTCACTTATTTATATTATAGAAAGCCTTTCAAATGATTTTGCTGTATATGATACAGCCACAGAAAAGCCTGTTATAAAAACCAAGCTTCCACCAAATCCAAGTAGTTTTATAATTTTAAAAGAAGCAAATTTGATTGCTATAACTTGCCCGAACAGAAATGAGATTGTTTTTTTAAATCTAAATGACTTTTCATTAGTACATCACATTAAAATTGAAGGTGGTCCTGAAAAAATCATTGCAGGTTCAAGAAACAAAATAATATATACAGCAAATAGAAATGGAAACACTGTTTCAATAATTGATATTGAAAGCAAAAATATTAAAAGTACAATAAAAGTTGACGAAAAGCCTGTAGCACTTGCAATTAATCCAAATGGTAAATTTCTTTATGTCGGCAATGGCAAATCAAATACAATTAACATAATAGATACTGAAACAAACTTAATTACAGATACAATTTCACTTCCAATTGAAACACAATTTCCTGGAGATATTGAAGTTACTCCAGATGGTAACTGGTTAATAATAACAAGTGAAACTACAAATACAATTTCAATAATAGATTTAAATCTTAAAATAGTTGCCGTAAAATTAGATGTTGGGGCTACAACACATGCTGCTTATCTAGTTAATAGAGAATCAGATAAATCAAATGAAATTAAAAAATAACATTGCTGAGAGCATATACATTCATATACCTTTTTGCAAAACAAAATGTCCATATTGTGATTTTGCATCATGGGCAAACAAAGAACATCAAATAGATCGCTATTTTGATTCATTAATTTTAGAAATCAGGACTAAATCCGAGGCTTACTGTAATTGGAGGTGTCATTGCGAGGAGCAAAGCGACAAACAAACCATTAAAACCATCTTTATCGGAGGCGGCACACCTTCCCTGATTTCTCCAGAATATTATGAAAAATTATTTACTGAGCTAAAAAAATACTTTGAACTGGATAAAGACTGTGAAATAACGCTGGAGCTAAATCCAGGAACAGTAAGAGAAGATTATTTAGAAGGGTATAAGAAATTAGGCATAAACAGAATCAGTATAGGTGCACAGAGTTTTAATGAAAACAATCTTGAAACTCTTGGCAGAAAACATTCAGTAGAAGAAACTATAGATTCAATAAATAAAATTAAGTCTAGTGGTTTTACAAACTTTAATCTGGATTTGATATTTTCAGTTCCTGGAATGACAAATGCAATATGGAAGGAAACCATCTATAAAGCATTAGAATATAATCCTAAACATATTTCTGCATACTCACTCATAATTGAACCAGGGACATCATTTGAATTAATTTATAAAGATCCTAAATTACTGCCATCTGACGATATTGCAAGTGACTTTTATTTTGAACTATGCAAAATTTTAAAAGAAAATGGGTTTGTACATTATGAGGTAAGTAATTTTGCAAAACCTAGCTTTGAGTGTAAGCATAATTTAACTTATTGGTTTGCAAAAGAATATTTTGCATTTGGAGTAAATGCACATAGATACTTAAATGGTTTAAGAACAAATAATTTAAGGGATTTAGAAACATATATTGCAAATCCATGTCGGGAAATTATTACAGAATATCCAATTGACTATGATTTTGAAAAAATATTGCTAACTTCGCGATTAAACTCTGCTCTGGATATTAACTTAATAGAAAAAGTAACGGCTAAAAGTCAAAATGAGGTTAGAAATCTGTTAAAAGAGCTATCAAATGAAGGATATATAGAACTTTCAACCGATAAAATCCATCTAACTGAAAAAGGATTATTTGTAAATAATGAAATCCTTTTAAAGCTAATTTGAAAAATGGTTTCAAAAAAATTAATAATAAGAATACTTGTTTATTTATTTGTTGCAGTTTTACTGCTTATTGCAGGGTTTTTATACTATTTTGGTGATATAAATAAATTAAAAACCAGGGTTGAAAAAAATTTAAAAGACCAGCTTACATGCACAGTAAAACTAGGAGATCTTCAGTGGGACTGGGAAGGATTAAAACTCGGAGTAACTACTTCAAAAATCTCAATGTACGATAAGGACAATAACATTGTTTTACAAGGAGGACCTACAAGATTTGTCTGGCAGCTAAAAAGTATTATTACCGGAGCATACTCACATTTTTATAGTATAGAATCTACTGATCTTTATTTAAATGCAATCCGTTATCAGGATGGAATATGGAATTTAATTAAGATTTTCCCGCCAGGGCCTCCTCCAAAAGTAGACAATCTTGAGCTTCACAATAGTATTATTTTTCTTGTCGATGAATTAAATCCCACTTCGAAAACTGTACTATATAAGGATTTAAACGTTTCATGGATTAAAAAAGCTTTCAGTAAAGCAAGAACAATTGATCTGACTACAAGAGTAGGATCACTTATAAGTCCATCATTTTTAAGAGTAAAAGGGAAATATACAGAACGTAAGGATTTTGACTGGAATAAGAGTCAGTTTGATTTATTTATTCATGCAAAAAGAATCAATCTTGCAAATCTGCATGGTTTTTTTGCAAATATAAGTAAGGATCCTGAGATTAAAAAAATAAGAGGGGAATTTACCGGCATACTACGACTTAATAAAAAGAAGGGTGAGAAAAGCATTAAAGTTCGCTCACGAACTATTACAAACAATTTCTTTGTTGAGTTTAAAACCAAAAATGTTCTACAGACGCTTGAAATCCCGGTTACAGACCTGCTTGTACAGCTGTTAATTGACAAACAAAAAATCTACATAAAAAACTATAAATCTAATATAGGTGAATTAACTTATGAATTAAGTGGTTTTATTTCTAACTGGTCTAAATCACTTCCTGAAGCTGATATAACTCTAAAAACAAACAAGTTTAATTTTAAATCAATTAAACCATATCTTCCTTTATCACTTCTGCCAGCAGATACAAGGCAAAGAATTGAACCCATAAATGACGATGGTTATGTAGAGCTGGATTTAAAGTTAAAAGGTCCGGTAATAGAACCAAAATATCATGGAACCGTTTTACTCAGTAACTTTAACCTTACTGCTGAATCTGGATTTGTAACTGTAATTAATGGACTAGAAGGTAAACTTACGCTTGATGATGAACTTTTAAAAATTGATTATTTAAATATTCCGATTAAAGGTTCACCACTTGTTTTAAAAGGTGAAGTCGACAATGAAAATGCAAAAACTTCATTTAATATTAGCGGGAAATCTCTTGACATAAAAGTCTTGCATGATCTTGTTAGTCAGGCAGGATTACAGTCTCAGGTGTTAAATCAAGTAGAAACAAAAGGAAATATAGATTTAAATCTGGATATTTTTGCAGAAAAAAACAATGCTCCAGAAATAAAGGGTAAACTTACATTTTATGATGCAGGAGTTTCTGCACTTACAGAAGAACCTCTTGAAATAAAAAATGTTTTTGGAGATTTATTACTTGACGGAGCAAAGGTTACCTTTAACAAAGTTAACGGTCTAATAAACAATGAAAACTTTTCAATTAATGGAAGCTTTTCTCTTAAAGAAGACGAAACGGTAAATCTTGCTGTTAGTGCTGAGCATTTAAAAGTTATTCGTTATCTGCTTTCTTTTTTCACTGCTAAAACACCATTTAGACCAATTGCTAAGACTATTTCAGGAGAATTCAGTAATTTAAATTTAAATATTGCAGGGACTTTTTCAAAACCAGTACTTGACGGTATGGTTTTAATAAACAACGTTTCATTCAGTCTCCCAAATTTAAAAGATAAGATTAGCAATATTTCAGGAAATTTAAAATTTGAAGGAGCAGATGTTGTAATTGAAGATTTAAATGGAATTATACAAAATGCTGATTTTGGTATTAGTGGATATATTGAAAACTTATTTAGTGGACCAAAACCACATTTAAGACTGGTAACAGGTGATATTGAGCTTGGTAGTTTTTGGAATTATATTAAAGAGCAGCTTAAAACCTCATCATTAAATGCACAGGCAAAAGAGCTTGAGACGCTTGAAGGAATTGCTTCTGTAGATATTTTTTTGCATCCTGATGCATTACTTGGAAATATTTATTTTAAGGATGGAAAAATAAAATATAAACCCCTGCCATTTGGTTTAAATAATTTAGCTGGAAGACTTGTAATAGGCGAAAAAAATATAAGTTTATTTGGATTTATGGGTTCTGTAAATGAAGGTAATGATTTTAACTGTGACCTGACTGTGTTTAATTATTTAAATCCAAACTTTGTAATAGAAGGAATGGTAGTACTTGATGCACAGCCACCTGCACTTGTAAAAGCCATTAATCCAAATTTTCCAAACACTCTCACCTGTGATGGATTAATTCCAACTCTTATAGATTTTAATGTTTCATTTCCAGTTGCAAAAGTTTCTTTTTACTCCACATTGAATGAAATGCTCATGCTTGATTTTGCTCCATATATAAGTAAACCAACAGACAAAGGATATGTGATTACTGGAAATATTGAATTTGATTCTGAAAATATGGATCTTTTTATAAATGAGTTTAATATTAAATCAAACAAGTTATCAATAACTACAAATGGCAGTATAAAAAATGTGACTTCAAAAAATCCAGACCTGATGCTTTCCTTCAATACTGATGAACCAACCGGGATTTTTATGATAATTGAACCAATTACTCCACTTATGACTTATAAAATCTGGGGAATGATTGATTTAAACGGATCAATTTCTGGAATACCCTCAATGTATACAATAACCACAAACGGAATGGTTTCAGATATAAGAATGCCTGAATTATTGGGTAAAAAACTCAAAGCAAGTGATGGAATATTTAACATTTGTCTGGATAATGAAAAGGGGCAGGTAAGTTCAAAAATAAACAATGTTACATTTGCATCCTTAAATGCAAAATCAGTTTCATTTTCAGGACAGTATTTAAATCCGGTTGTTTATTTAAATGAACTTTCAATAGATACAGATCCGGGGAGTATATTTGCACTTGGTTCTTATGATCCACGTGATGGTTCAGTAAATCTTAATGCAACCGGTACAAACATAGAACTATCCGGTTTAGGTTCATTTGTATTCCTTGATCCAGAAAAAATTGCAGGGAAAACAGACTTTTCACTTATGCTTGACAGTAAAGGTAAAACAAAAGATTTACTTCTAGCAAATTCAAAAGGCAATTTATCATTTTCAGTTAAAGATGGAAAACTAGCTCAGGTAGCACTTTTACAAAAAGGACTTAAGTTTGCAAACTTTTTTTCTCAGGGAATTTTTGGATTCAATCTTTCAAATGTTTTTTCACTCTTTTTTAAATATCAGGATGGGAGTTTTAATCTAATTAAAGGTGGATTGAATCTTGAACAAGGAATAATAAAGGCAAATGAAATTATATACAGAGCAAAAGATTTATTTTTAAACTCTCATGGATTTATTGATTTAACCAATAATTTTATAGGCCTTTCAGTTTATGGATATTTGCCAAACCATAATAATGGTGTAGCTAAAAATATAAATGGCTCTTCAAATGGTGCGCAGGCAAATACCGGGCTTACTCCGACAGGCACACCTTCTGGAGCTTTATCAATAATTCCTGATTTATTTAAAAAAAGATTTTTTATTCCTTTTCTTTCATCTGCACCACCACAGCATTTTAAGTTTGAAGTTAAAGGAAATATAAAAGATCAAAGAAAGCTTGTAAGACGCACGGCAAGAAGTTTTAGATGGTTAAAAGGTAAAAGACTTAAAAAAGAATATGAGTTTGTGCCAAAATTAGACAATAAGTAATTATAATTATCAGATTAATTCTTTTGCTTCTCTTATTTCATCTTCTTTTGTCATATTCGAATTTTTAATTTTTAATTCTAGTATTTTGTCCAGTATCTCACCAATTTTTTTACCGCTTGGAATACCCATAGAAATTAAATCCTGACCGGTTATTTCTAATTTTATTTTTGAGGTTGTTGCCAGATATTCATCTATAAATTTTATTATTTCAGGTTTACCTAAAAGCAATATTCTTGCTATCAAAATGCTTTCTAAAGTATATTTGTTAAACAACTTATATAAAAATATTGAGTTAAGTTCCTCTAGTTTAAGATTAAAATGTAAAAAAATATCAATGCCATGAAGAACAATATCCATTTCTTTTCTGGTAAATTTTAATTCAAGCATTATTTTTTCTTGTAACCCACGGTTGTTGCAGTGGCTGTGCAACATTATTGCAAAGCATATTAGCCATCTATCTACGTCATTGCGAGGAGCGTTAGCAACGAAGCAATCTAGCTGGCTTAATAATGGATTCGATAACGAGATTGCTTCGGCTTCGCCTCGCAATGACGTGTTCACTATCCTACAAACCCCAGATTCAAAAAATATTTTTACTGCTTCTTCAATATTTGGCAAATTAAATAAATACCTGATTTCAATCTTTACTCTGTCGCCGCGTATTCTGTCAATCAAGTTGTCAAATTGTTTTGATTTAATTGCATCATTTAAAAGCTTTTGTGTTTTCTCTTCTATCTTAAAACCCAATTTACATGCAAATCTTACTGCTCTTATCATGCGTGTTGGATCATCTATAAAACTTAAATCATGAAGTATTTTTATTTTTTTACTGTCAAGATCATTAAGTCCATCAAATAAATCAACAACTGAACCAAAATCATCAGGCAAAAGTGATACAGCAAGAGCATTTATAGTGAAATCACGCCTGATTAAATCTTTTTTTAAATTAGAAACACTTACTTTTGGAAGTGCAGCAGGATGTTCGTAGGTTTCTTCACGTGTAGATGCTAAATCAATAGGAATATTTTTATCATTTACATTAAAAATAACTTTAGCTGTATGAAACCTGTCGTGCTTTGCATTTAAATAGCTGTTTGGAAATTTTTTAACCAGAGTCTCTGCTAAAAGATGAGCATTATCTTCTACCACTATATCTATATCAAGATTATCAAAACCAAGCAAAAGATCCCTTACCATTCCACCAACCAGATATGCTTTCTGGTTTATTTCTTTTGCAATGTTTCCAATCTCTACAAGAAGAAAAAGGTGATCTTTTTCAATTTTGTTTAATTTATTTTTTATGTTTGTATCCATCTAAATCATCCGTAGGTACATGCCGCAGCATGTACCTACATAGAATGATATTATATCCTTCATGTACAAAGAATTAGACCTAAACGAAATTAAAAAAGTTCACGAACTACTAAAACCATACCTGGTCTGGACTCCTTTAATTTCCACCGTAACATTTTCAGAACTTACCGGTACAAATATTTTCTTTAAACTTGAAAACATGCAAAAGACAGGTTCATTTAAACCACGTGGAGCATTGAATAAAACCCTTAAAGTTTTAAGAGAAAAGAAAATTAAAGGACTTGTTGCAGCAAGTGGAGGAAATCATGCACAGGGTGTGGCATATGCAGCACAAAAACTTGGACTTAAATCAATCCTTGTAATGTTTGAAGGAGTGCCAGACTGTAAGATAAGCGCCTGTAAAAGTTATGGTGCTAGTGTTGTAATTCATGGTACTGAGCTTCAGCACGCTCTTGATCGATCTTTTGAACTTCAAAAAGAATTGGGCTATGAACATATTCATGCATTTAATGACATTGATATAGTTGCTGGGCAGGGAACAGTAGCTCTTGAAATAGTTAAAGATCTGCCAGAGGTAGACACTATCATTTGTTCAATTGGGGGAGGAGGGTTAGTTTCAGGAATTGCTGCTGTAATTAAACAAATAAAAAAAGATGTTATGGTTTTTGGTGTAGAAACAGTTGGTGCAGATTCTATGTATCAAAGTTTTAAATCAGGGAAAATTGTACCTCTACCAAAAATTACTTCTTTTGCTGAAGGGCTTTCTGCCTGTAGAGTTGGTGATATAACATTTAATCTTACAAAACAATATGTAGATGATATTTTTACAATATCCGATGAAAAAACAAAAGATGCAATTTTAATGTTACTTGAGCGTCAAAAGCTTTTAGTAGAGCCATCAGCTGCCTGTACCGTTGCTGCTCTTCTTGAAAAGAAAATACCAGTAGGTAAAAATACTGTGGTGGTACTGAGTGGCGGAAACCTTGATTTAAGCAGACTTAAGACATTTTTGTAAGACAATTTCTATTTCACAGGTTAAAATATATAACATGCAAACTGCTGAAGAACTTAATCTCCCACTAATCGATCCCACAGTCCGTGGACAAATTCTTGACACAGGAGTTATTGGTTTTAGTTTTGCACCACAAATTGTTTTTGGATATGGGTGTATAAATCGTATTGGTTTTCTTTCTCTTTTTTTAAAAGCAAAAAATGCTTTTATTGTTACAGATATAGAAATTGAAAAACTTGGTTTTGTTAAAAAAGTCCAAAAGTACTTGGAGTTAAGCGGAATAAAATCTTTTATTTTTAATGAAGTCGAACCAAATCCAAAAGAAGAAACAATTTTAAAGGGAGTTGAAAAATATAAAGAATCTAACTGTGATGTAGTAATAGCTATTGGTGGGGGAAGTGTTATTGATGCAGCCAAAATTATAAGACTTTTAGTTAAACAGGGTGGCAAACCATCAGATTATGATGCAACAAAATCTACCATTATGGCAATTCACGAAATGCTTCCTCCACAGATTAGCATCCCTACTACAAGTGGAACAGGCTCTGAAGTTTCAATCGTAGCAATGGTTACAAGTGGAAAAGAAAAAATTACTATTTTAGGATACCCTCTTATTTCTACAATCGCACTTGTGGATCCAGAGCTTACAATGTCATGTCCCTCAAAGCTTACTGCTTACTGCGGTATGGATGCACTGACTCATGCCATAGAAGCCTTTATCTCACTACGTGTAAATCCGGTTGCCGATATGTTTTCAATGCAGGCAATTACTCTTATTTATCAAAATCTAAAAAAAGTATGTCTTAATGGAAAAGATGCAATAGCTAGAATAAATATGTCACTTGCCAGTATGCTTGCCGGCATGGCATTTAACCAAAAGTCAGTTGGTCTAGTTCATGCATGTTCACATCAGCTTTCAGCTCAGTGTAATTTAGCTCATGGTTTAGCTAATGCAATTATGCTTCCACATGTTTTAAGAGAAAACAAACGTGTATCCGGACAAAAATACATAACCATGGCAACTGGTTTTGGAATTGATTTTTCAAAATCATCTGAAAGTGAAACACAGGATAAATTTATTCAGGAAATTGAACAATTAAACAAAGAAATTGGAATACCGAGAAAGCTCTCAGAATGCGGTGTTAAAGAAAGTGATATAGAAGTTATGATTCCAAATGCTATAAAAGACATTTCAGCTATAACAAATCCAATTCAACCCATAACTAAAGAAATGGTTGAAAGTATTTACAGAGCTGCTCTGTAATCCATGGGGTTATTCCTGTATAGTTTTTGTGGCTTTTCGAGTTAGCTCAATTACATCCCTTAAAACACCATTGATAAATTTTTTACTTTCATCTCCACCATATTTATCAGCAATTTTTACTGCTTCATCACATATCACTTCAATAGGAGTTTCCTCTAAACACAAAAGTTCTGTTGTAGCTATTCTTAAAATATCCCTATCGAGCCTTACCATTCTGTTTAGCTTCCACTTTTTATCTTTATCTCTATTCTGTGCTGCTTGTTCAATAATTCCATTAATTTTTTCTTTGTTTTGAATATAGCTTTTTAACAATGCAAGAATATAATCAAGGGTTTCTTTTTGCTCTGAATGGACAACAAGCTCGGGCAGATCAATTGCACTATAAAGTTCATTACTGGCACTTTCCAGAGAACATATCTGTTCACGTAAAACTTCTGTATCTGGAATTAAAACTGGTTTAATCTGGCTTGTATGTTGTTCATTATCAGGATGTTCTATTTCAGCATTAATTAAAAATTTATCAATTCTTTTAAGGTCAGAAACTACATTTTGAATATTTTGTTTTGCATAATCACTTAACGAGCGAGTTAAAGAAAGTATGATTTTTTCATAGTTTAAATCCTCAATTTTAGTTATATCCTTTGGCAATTGAGGTATGGCCAAAATTACAATTTCACGAGCTGCAGATCTATAGTTCATTAATATTTTGCTCCAAAAGGTACTGTAATACGCTAAGTGATTTCAGGATTCGCGCTATTAATTTAAACAGATAGAAACAAATGATGCAAATCGTAGGGACGTTATTAGTCCTGTATGGTAATTAAACCTCTATGTGCTTCTCTAAGAAGTCTTCTTACGATGATAATATCTTCAATTGCTTTTTTATCAGGATGTTTGCTTGGATCAATTTTACTTAGTTCGTCATTTAAATTTAAAACCAGAGTTAATAGGTTTTGTTTTAGAAATGAAACTTTTTCATTTACATCTTCATTTATTTCAAGATTGTTAGACAAAAGTTCAGAAGCTAATTTTTTTGCTTTTTGTGAAAATGATTCCAGATCTTTAACTGTGCCATTATAGCCAGAACCCAGTATTTCAAAGGCTAATAAAAGGTTATTGCCTATAATATTAAACAGGCTTGAGAGTTGTCTTACTTTATTTGATTCTTCTTGTTGTGGTTGAAATCTTTTTACTTGTGCTGGCATATTTTTTATTTTCTTTCCTTATGTTTTATCTCTATTACATTATTATCACAGTATGGTTAATAGTATAAAGAAGTAATTCTAAAGAAATTGTTCATTTCTACTTAGGAGAAAACATAAAATAAAGATTAATTTCTTTTCATTTTTAGCTTTAGTGCTTAAAGAAGCTGTTTTAAAAGAGGCTTTGACATTGAATAGATATCCTGGTTAAGGAACAAGAGGTATATAAATACTAAGGATTGTAACTAGTAGTTTAAGACAGCTCACTTTTTAAATCTCTATATTTTCACAAAACACTAAGTCCATAGAGTTAAATTGAAAGTTCTTAACCCATGGCTTATTCATTAATATCTGCGTATTAAAAAATAACGGTGCTATAACCACCTCATCCATAAGTAGGATTTTTTGAGCCTTCTCATATAATGCCTGTCTTTTCTTTAAATCAAGTGTTGATGCTGCCTTTAAAACTATTTCATCATATTCTTTGTTTTTCCAGCGGCCATGATTGTTTCCAGAATTGCTTGTAAAAAGAGTCATAAAAGTGTCTGGATCTGGATAATCAGCACCCCAGCTCATTCTAAATAAATGTGGCGGGTTTTGCTGCAAAGTAGCTAAAGAAACTTTCCACTCCTGATTTTCAATTTCAATTTTTACATTTAATACTTTTTGTAAAGTAGATTGTAATGCTTCAGAAATTAACCTAGCATCTTCTCGAGTAGGAAAGAGCATTGTAACTTTTGGAAAGTTTTTACCATTTGGGTAGCCGGCTCTAGCTAATAAATCTCTTGCCATTTTGTCATTGTACTCACATCCGATTTCTGGTGAGTAAAAATCTTTTAGCTGTGAAGGTATCCATGTACTTGTAGGAATTTCTCCACGTCTTAAAACTTTCGGGAAAATAGTTCTGTTTATAGCAAAACTGAACGCGGCTCTTACAAGTTTATTGTCAAATGGTGGTTTATGAACATTAAACCCTAGATATGTTACTCGTAAAAGAGGTAAGAATTTTGTTTCATTCATTTTTTGTACAGTTTCAATTTCACTTATTGGAATAGAACGTGAGTCTATAGAGTCTAATTCATCATTTAAGTAAAGTGAAAAAGCACTTGATTGTTCAGGAACAATATAATATTTAATCTCTTTTAATTTGGGTTCAGGATTTTTATAATAAGGATTTTTTAAAAGAGACAATTTATATTCATGCTGCCATTTATTAAGCGTAAAAGGTCCACAGGAAATTAAATTACCTGGTTCAGTCCAATCATTTTTATATTTTTCAATACTATCTTGTCTCTGTGGGAAAAATGCTGCCCACGAAGTAAGATTTAAAAAAAACGCCAGTGGTGACTCCAGATCTACCTGTAAAATATTATCACTTAAAGCTTTTATACCAAGCTTATCTGGATCATCAATATTTCCAGTGTTAAACAACTTGGCATTTTTAACTGGATAAAGAAGATATGCATATGGTCCTGCAGTTTGTGGATTTAAAATCCTTTGCCAGCCGTACACAAAATCACTGGCTAAAACAGGCTTGCCATCAGACCACTTTATATTTTTATTTAAAATAAAAGTGTAGGTTTTTCCTTCATTTGAAATATTCCAGTTTTTTGCTAGTGATGGTACTGACTGCAAATCATTGTTGTATTTGGTTAAGCCCACCATTAAATTTGTAATCACATCAAATGAATATGAGTCTGTAGCTTTTGACCAGTCCAATGTGTCAGGCTCAAAGCCAAGATTTAACCTTAAAGTCCCCGAAATAAACTTTTTCTTTTTTAATCTTGTACAGCCAAATGAAGGAACAAGCAGTGAACCAAGCAATAATTTATTGAATTGACGGCGTGTTAGCATTTTATATATCTTAATTGATTTTTAAAATTGCTTGGACTAAAATACCATTAGTTTGAAAAATGAGAGGAAATATGCCTATAGCTATAACCACAATAGCAAGAGTCACAGATTCAACTTGCAGTAGGACAACTAACGTTCCACCTGACATATTAAGAAGAGCACTTGCTGACAATAAAACATTAGGTTTAGGGCTAGATGACGATGAAATCTGTGCAATGTTAATTGAAGCTGCTGAGAGTGGTGCATCACTAAAAAGATATTGGAAAAATTTTAAAAGCAATCTGAAATCTGGAAGTGATGAGTTATGAAAATCGGTAATCTTTTAAGAAAGCTAATCCCAGCAAGATTTAAGCCTGTTGATATTTCAAATTTTCCAAGACTGGTAATCTTAGAAAGCAATAATATAATTACCAAAGAACAACTCTCCGTTTGTCAAAAAGGGCTTGATGATTTAAGAAGACATGGTCATTTAGAATTAATTAAAGATACTGCAGAAGGATATATTAAGATACTAACTAAAGTTGGTCCAAAATTAACCCTGGATCATCTAATGGTTTTTCCTGTTCTTGTAAGTAGTTTCAAAGGTTTATATCCTGAGATCAAAAGTTTAGGCGGGATAGAAAATACATTCATAAATCTTGTAAATGATGGGTTTAGTGCACCTGTAATTCTTAATGCCACAATAGCTAATCACAAATCTTTTGCCTATTTAAACTCTGTACAATAGTATTCTTAGAGAAATTTAATCTTGTATTCCAGCTAAGATATTAATTTTATTCGTTAAAATAAACTCCTATGCTTATAAGTATATTTGCGCCTGAACCTGTTTCTCGTAGAGGCGTTGTAACACCTGATTATTTAAATGCACGATGGTTAAGTTGTCTGGATCAGCTATGTGGAAATCGTATTGAAATGCCTCTTGGTGATTTAGCAGCTGAATTTGACATAAGTAATGTTGGTTGGGAAGAGCTTGGACCTTATTATCATACTGTACATGAATACCAAAAAAGACAAAGGTCTGAAATAGAAATTACCATGCTTGGAATGGGATATGCAAACATTTTAATGGCATTGAGATTAAGTAGTGAAACATATGGTGAAAGACCTACTAATGAAATAGAAGACATTCTTACTGAATACCTGAACACATTTACAAGACTTAGAAATGTTTTTTTTAAAACAAGTAATTTTACCAATTCACTTGCAAAGCTGGTTGAAAAGGATGCTTCAATTGTTGAAATAAGGATTTGTTGTTATTTTGCAGAATACATTGCAAGAGGAGATATAGATCCCGATGAAATTGAAAGTATTTATCTTACAACAGATTGGTCTGACGGAACACCCGATGATAAAGAAGAAACTTTAGTAAATAGAATAAAAGAAGTAGTGCAAAGAAATCGTGAAAAAAGAGAATTTCTAGGTGAAGTGGACGAAGTAAGGACATTTGATCCAAATGAAGGTGAAAGAAATGGAAGAAATCATTTGTTTTTATTTATTGATGCAGCAATTACATTAGCCAAACTGATTTTTAGATAAACTCCTAGCCGATGACAGGACTTGAACCTGCGACCCAGTGCTTACGAAGCACTTGCTCTACCAACTGAGCTACATCGGCAGTATATTTATTTATACCAAAATTTCAGAAATCCTGTTTTTAATATCCAGAAATACATCCTGTGGTTCTTTTGTAGCATCGATTTCTATAAAATTATATTTTTTTGACATATCATCAAGTTTGTCAATTAATTTTTCCTGATAGTTTACAAAACTTTCATAAAGATCTTTTCCAAGACCAAGATCCATTCCTGACTCCCAATAATTAAAACCTTTAGCCCCAAGTACTCTTGGAATTAAATCCTTAACAGTAATTTTCAAGTAAAAAACAATGTCAGGTTTTAAAGCGGTGCCATATATTTCTTCTATCCATGCAGAATCAACGCCGCGTACCATTGCTCTTGTCATTAATGAATAGATGTATCGATCATTTAAAACTATAAAGCCTGCTTTTAAAGCTGGGAGAATTTGTTTTTCAAATCTGTCAGCAAAATCAGTGGCATAAAATAAACTCAGAGTAATTGGTCCAAGAGTATGACCTTCTTTTGCTCTTTTTATCCCCTTACCAGCCAGCTCAGATCGGGCTGCACCTGTATCAACCACAGCATGCCCCTGACTTTCAAGCCATGATCGAAGCATTACTGCCTGTGTTGTCCTACCAACACCATCAGTACCTTCTATAACAATCAATTTCCCCGGATAAGTATTTGTATCCAGCTTATATGAATGCAATCCGTAAAATTCCAGTTTAGTCATAATGATTGGGGATTATATGTTTAAATCTTATAACAAAACAAGAAAAGATGCAAAGGAGCAATTGTTTGATAATCTAGAAACATGATTGAAACAGTCCTTATTTTTAAGAAAGAAATAGGTAAATTTAAAGTCACCTTAAAAAATTCTCTTAGCTTAAGCTCTGAAAAGGTAACCCAGAACCCAAGAAGCTTTAATACAAAGCAAATTCAGACGGCCATAGAAAATACTCAGCTTATAGACATAGAAGAAAAGATACTCCCTGATTTACTTTTCAAAAGCTCAGAATATCTTCTAAAGGATTTCTTTTTATACATGCATCAGACCGGTCTTTATAACAGACAGTTAAAATTCTGGCAAAGTTTAGCAAATATTACACAAATATCATTTTGTAAGCTGGGAAAAGGATTATTTAAGAAAGTAGATTTAAATGCACATATTGTTTACTTTTATATAGATCCGCAAGCACCGAGTTCATGTGCAATTGTAGATGAAAGAAATAACATTAACTATCAGGATTTTAAAGTAGTGCTTACAAAAGCAGACACCGGTATACTTTCTAAAAAATTAAAAGGAATTGTTTATTTTTTAAAAAATGAGCCTGCTGATGACTTTGTTAATAAGCTTAAAGAAATCACCAATGGTTTTGATCCAGTCTCAAGATATGAGTCAAGGTTAAATAATAGCCCAACAAGACTAAATCTAATAACTTACAAAAAAGAAAATGAAATCTATACTTTTCAGCACATTTTCCCAGAACTTAAGTCAGTCGGGTATAAATTAAAGGTCGAAGAATCAGTATGAAACCATTTGAAATAATTCCAGCAATAGACATACTTGATGAAAAATGTGTACGCCTTACACAAGGGGAATATAACAGAGTTGAAGAATTCTCAAATGACCCAACTGAGATAGCCAGAAAATGGGTTGATCTTGGGGCTAAGAGACTACATGTGGTTGATCTAAACGGTGCAAAAGATGGATATCCTGTAAACCTTAAAACCATTACAAAACTTATTCAGGCTATAAAAGTAAAAATCCAGATTGGCGGGGGAATACGAACTATTGAGAGTATAAAAAATTACCTTAATGAAGGGGTAGAGTACCTGATTCTTGGAACTAAAGCATTTCAGGATAATAAATTCTTAAAAGAAGCTCTTGAACTCTTTGATGAAAAGATTATTGTCGGTCTGGATCTAAGAAACAATAAAGTAGCAGTATCTGGCTGGCAAGAGAATATAAATATAGAAATAGATGAGTTAGCCATGCAAATGACAGGGGTAAAACAAATTATTTACACAGATATAACAAAAGATGGTACTTTGAGCGGTCCAAATCTTCATTCAGTTGAACAGGTAGCTTCTTTATTTGACTCAAATATCATTGTCTCAGGTGGGATTTCAAGCATAAATGATATCATTTCTCTTTTAGATTTAAAGAAAAAGGGAGTCAAGAACATCTCCGGAGTAATTTTAGGCAAGTCTCTATACAAAGGAACGATTGACTTAACTTCTGCAATTCAACTTGCAAAGAAAGAATGTGAGATCCAAAAATAAAATTCACTGATAAAAAAGTTGAACAATTGATCAACAGTGTTATTTTTCGAAAAATGTAATTGACTAATTCTGAAAAAAACGTTATTTTGCTATTAAGGTGGGGTATACATAGTTGGGCAATAAAGAGATCAGAAAAGAAAAATAAATAAAAAGATTGTTAAAAGAAAAAATTATAAAAAAGAATGTTTAAAAAAGAACAAATTGAAAACAAAATAGACATCATCGACAAACGCACTTACAATGCGCCTTTGGCGATAATTCCTACTTCTATACTTACAGGTCAAACTCTGGCCAGATTCCTATCACAGAGAGTAAAAAAAATTAAATCGTCATGGAGACCAAGAGAAGTTTACAAGCTTAGATAAAAAATTAAGGAAAGGAGAAAATCATGGCAAAGAAAGCAAAGAAAAAATCAACAAAAAAAGCAGCTAAAAAGAAAAGAAGATAACCTAATTGCTGCTTAAACAACTTCAGCCAAGATAGTTTATGACTATCTTGGCTGAAGTTGTTTAACAATGCCTTAATTTTTATATAATAGTACCGGTATGTCTTCAATAATAATGCTATTAATCACAGTAGTTCAGGGGTATACCTTTTTAATGTTCATCTGGGTTTTACTTTCATGGGTACCGGATTTAAGATATACAGGGTTTTATAAATTTTTAGATAAGATATGCCTTCCTTTTTTAGAACCATTTAGAAGAATAATACCTCCTATAAACGGCATTGATATCTCTCCAATCCTTGCTTTTTTTGCCCTGCAACTGTTGACATCACTTTTAGGTCATCTTGTATGAAATGATTTATCTTTTTCTTTTAATTATTCCGCTATTAATCTCTTTACTTTTAGGTAATCCTCTTATTCAATTATTAAAATCCTTAAATGCTAGGCAGACCATAAGAGAAGATGGTCCAAAAGAACATATAAAGAAAAAATCCCAGATTCCAACCATAGGTGGGTTAATATTTCTTATCCCTGCATTTCTTTCTATATTGGTGCTTTTCTTAGCTAAAAAAGAACTTCAAACAACAGATTTATTGGTTGTTCTCGGGTCAACTTATGTTTTAGCTTTACTAGGATTTATCGATGACTACTTAAAGGTCATAAAAAAACATAATAAAGGAATATCAGCATGGTTTAAGTTGTTCATACAATTTGTCGTAAGCTTTGTAATTTATTACAAATACAATTCAGGAATTGGATTAATTTATTTAATCTGGGCATTTTTTATTATTGCCGGAGCAAGTAACTCATATAACTTAACTGATGGACTAGATGGACTGCTAGGAGGTATTAGCTTTATTAGTCTATTAGGATTTTCATTTTTGTTTCATAAACTTGGTCAAATAGAGCTTTTATACTTTTCAATTGCTCTTTTAGGCTCACTTGCAGGATTTTTATATTTTAATAAACATCCTGCAAAAATATTTATGGGCGATACAGGAAGTCTTGCTCTTGGTGGTGCCATTGGTTCTATGGCTATGGTTACACATAATGAACTTTATTTGATTTGTTTTGCAACTATTCCAATTTTAGAAGCATTATCTGTCATTTTACAGGTCTTAAGCTGCAAGTTAAGTAAAAAGTTTCTTGGCATAGATAAAAGAATATTTAAAATGGCGCCATTACATCACCATTTTGAGTTAGTTGGCTGGAGTGAAACCAAAATAGTAAGCAGATTCTTTTTATTTCAGTTGGCTTTTACAATTATAGGGATGATTTTAATCTCAGTATTTTCACTAAGTTAGGATGATTTGCACAAATTCTACAAGTTAATCCAATTCAGGCATAAAAACCTGAACATTATCATTGAATGGGCTACTGTTATCAGTGGAAATGATATCAAGAAAATTATTTGTAAGTAAAAATGAAAGGATTGTCACAAGTTTTCTTCTGTTATAGCCAAGTTGATTTGCAATTTCATTTAACGTTTTTGTTCCATCGGCAGCCTGTAAAAATTCTTGATCTGCCTGAGCAAGATGAATTGTGCCTTCTTCTTCTTCTGCTATCATTCGTAAAATGTCTTCATTTGATTTAGCTTTTAAAATTGTGTTGGAACTAATACCCAGCTTACAAAGCTTTCTCCACCTCTCGTCATATCGCGCTCCGGTAAGAATTAAATCTTCTGTAGGGCGTTTAATTGTTTTTGGTCTTTGAATAGGCAGTGAATGAAAAGCAAATTTTCCTGAAAGCCACAGAAAAATTTCATAGAGAGCATCTTCTCCATCATATGTAAGGACATGAGCATCAATTATCTGACCATGCTCAAAATACATAACACCATAAAGAGCACCTTTTTTTACCTGTAAAACACCACTAGCATTACATTCATTTAAAAGCTGAAGTATATGCACCAGATTAAATTCAGACAGTTCACCCATAAGAACTGGCGCGGTAAGAATTTGTTGTGTTTTAGTTTCCATATGATATTGCAGCCAGCCTGAAATCTGGCCGACAGGTAATTTAAACCGTTACAAGAAAACTCTGTCTAATTCATTAATAAAACACGGGTCTCTCTTGATAAATTTGCCACAAAAGGCTTAAAATCTAACAGTTATTGCTAATTTGCACTTAATATAAAGCCTGATTACACAAATAGGGTAGCTCCTACATAGCTGAACAAAATATAAATTTGCAAACTAGCAATTATCGAACTTGTCCTATTTATTCGGCAAGTTCGGTCAAACTATAAGGATTGATTAATAAAAGCCTCAGCTTGTCTGAAGCTACAAAAAAATGAAGAAAATATTAATAAGTGGTTATTTTGGATATGAAAATTTTGGAGACGAGGCATTATTATATTCTCTTATTAAAAGCCTTATTGATCTGGGGGCCAGAAAACAGAATATAACCGTTCTTTCAAACAATCCAACTCTGACCTCAAACCAATTTAATGTAAAATCTATAAACAGGTGGAATATAGTAGATTTTATTAATGCTTTATTAAATCACAATACTCTGATTTTTACAGGCGGGCTTTTTCAGGATAGAACCAGTTTTAAAAGTTTTCTTTATTATGTTTGTCAGTTAATTTTAGCAAGTATTTTTCAAAAAACTGTTGTTCTTTATGGTGCCGGTATTGGTCCTATAAACAGGAAAATTTCACGGGTACTTTTTGATATAGGAATTAAATCAGCAAATATTATTCTGGTAAGAGATGAAATGTCAGCTACCTATATTTCAAGAAAAGAAAATACTTTTGTTACATGTGATCCAGTCTGGTCAATAGAACCATTGTTTACTTATCAAAATAAAATCACAAGCATAAACTGGCAACTTCCTATACTTGGTATATCACTCAGGAGTGATAAGAATTTAAAATATAATTATCTCGCCAACGTAGCTGAAAAGGTAGCAAGAGTATTAAATGAAATGAAAGACTGGCAGGCTATTTTAATTCCATGCATGCCACAAGAAGACTTATCCATACTATATGAGTTTCATGACTTGCTTACAAGAAAAATATCTAATCCAGCTAAGGCAATTGTACTGGATAATTTTACAAAGCTTCATATTCTTGAACAGGCAGGCATACTAGCCAGATGCGATGTAATGCTTGGCATGAGATATCATTCGCTAATTGTTCCTCTTGCTCATGGAAAGCCGGTTTGTGGACTTATATATGACCAAAAAGTGAAATCTCTAATTGAATTCTCTGAACAAATCGGAGTTTCATTCAAGGATGATTTTGATCAGGTTTGGAATTATTTTTGGCAAAATATTGAACACTCATCTAATATGGCTAAAAAAGCAAGTGAAAAAGCAAAACAAATTCATACAAAAAATCTCGAAATGCTTCATAGGTTAGTAAGAACTGGTCCTAATTAAAGTGCACTTTGCAAAGCCTGACAAGCGAAGAATGAGCGAGGAAGGCGGTAGGCAGAAACAAAAAATGAGAAAAAGAATATTAGATCAACCAATAGACATAGTAACTATGGATGAGGCATCATACCTAGTTAAAGCAGCACTTATTAATCCAAAACAATTTAAAATAATTACTCTTAATCCGGAAATGGTGGTTAATGCCATTGATAATTTTGAATTTCAAGCTGCAATTAATAATGCACAGCTTATCGTAGCTGATGGAACAGGCATTGTCTGGGCTTTAAAGCTTAATGGATTTAAAAACGCTGTAAGAATACCTGGTATTGAACTGACTGAAAAAGCCTTAAGTACTTCAAATGAGCTAGGAGAAAAAGTTGCAATTTTTGGAGGGGAAAAAGAAGTATTAGAAAAAGCAGTAAGTATTTTAAGTACAAAATATCCAAAAATAAACTTTGTAAAAACGATTGACGGCTATCAGAGAAATGAAGAAGAGGTAGCAAATGAGATTGCATCTACAAAGCCAGATCTGGTGCTTATAGCACTTGGCACACCCAAACAAGAAATCTGGATAAACAAGTATTCAAAATTCTTTCCAAATAGCATAATGATTGGCATAGGCGGAAGTCTTGATGTCTGGTCTGGAAAAAAAATTAGAGCTCCTCAGTGGATAAGAGACATGCATCTTGAATGGTTTTACAGAGTAATTAATGAGCCAGCAAGAATACCCAGGGTATTGAGTTCACTGCCAAAATTTATGTTTATGGTAATTAGGGAAAAGTTAAAGTTTTATACCAAATAAAACTGGGTTTCTAAATACTGAGAACTTTGTAGCAATTGACAAAAGAGTTTTAGTTACAAAAATAGCTGAGAACATACTTACAAGTACACCAATAGCAAGTGACACTGCAAATCCTCGTACAAGTCCTGTACCAAAAATTATTAACACAAAACATGCAATTAAAGTGTTTACATTGCTGTCAAAAATACTGCTAAATGCTCTTTCAAAACCAGCATCGATTGCATTAAAAAAACTTTTTCCTGCTCTCAGTTCTTCTTTTGTTCTTTCAAAGATAAGTATATTTGCATCAACTGCCATACCAATACCTAATATAAATCCTGCCACTCCAGCTAAAGTCAGAGTAACAGTATGTTCAAATATTGCAATAGTAATAAGCGTATATAAAAGCAATGCAAAGCTTGCAATAATACCCGGCAGCCTGTAAAAAGCAATCATAAATAAAATAACAAATAATATCCCATATAATCCTGCTGTAAGGCTTTTGTTAATTGAGTCCTGTCCAAGTGTTGCACCAACAGATCTTTCCTGAATTATTTTTACCGGAATGGGCAGGGCACCTGCATTTAACTGTACTGCCAGATCCTGTGCTTCTTCAGCTGTAAATCTTCCTTCTATCTGACCCTCACCACCTGTAATTGCAGAACGAACAACAGGACTAGAAATAAGTCTATTATCAAGGAAAATTGCAATTGGTTTTCCTATCAATCTTTCAGTAAGTCTTCCAAACTTTTCAATTGCAGGTCCTTTAAATGAAAATGCAATTAGCCAGTTACCTGCTCCATCAGTAACAGCCTGTGCTTTTTTAAGATCTTTTCCAGTTATGCCTGTAGAATACCAAATGTAGTCATCCGGTTTATTAAGATCTACCATTCCATCAGGTTTAGCATTTATAAGTTTTGCCGGCTCTTTAAATTCAAGAAATGCAGTTTTTAAAAGCCGTCTTTTTACAACTTCAGGATCAGCACCTGGTATTTCAACCAGAACTCTGTCTTTTCCAACCTGTTGAACAATAGCTTCTGCAGTACCAGAAGCATTAACTCTGTTTTCAAAAACTTTTATAAGTCCAGCAATGGTTTCATTATTTATTTCAGTACCTACTGTAGGAACTGCCTGAAATGTAAGCTGGGCACCTCCAACAAGATCAAGACCGAGCATTAGCTGTGTAAGAACTGTTACAAAAGAATTCTGACAAACAACCTGTGCAGGTTTAATCTTATAATCAAGTTCTTTTATAGCTTTGTCTGAAAGATTTTTTTCTTTTTTAAAATTTTGCAGTGGGTCTTCAATTTTTTCATTTAACCCAACAACTTTTTGTGTTAAAACAAGTTCTTTGTCTTCTCTTGCTTTAGAAAGTCCGGCTTCCAAATCTTTCAAGTGATTATAAGAGCCTGTTAAGTAAATAGAAAAGAATGAAGAAAATGAAAATACAAAAGCAATAATAATTATTAAAAGCCTTGAATTTTTCTTGAAAAAGTCCATAAAGATTATTTTACACGCAAAACATAATTTAGGAGTGTAAAAATAAAAGAGGATATTGTGTCATAGCAATGGCGCTACTACAACCCCATAAAATCCGGTCCTGAACCTTCCATAGTAGGTCTTACACGAAGGTTTACTTCGGGGCAGACTATTTCACATGTTCTACACTGAATGCAATTTTCAAGAGACATTCCATGTTTTCTTAAACCATTCACTATATCAATTCTATGAACTTCTGCAGTACAGTCTGAAACACATGGAGTGTCTTTTCCCAGAGCATCATAAGTTTTTATACACTTTATACAAACATCGCTGTTAAATTCATCTATATGCATATTTCCCTCGTGATACCTAGTCTTTGCATAAAAGACTGCATCAGGGCGAGAGTAAATAGTTTCTTTTACAAATTGTTCAGCTTTAATATTTCTTTGAAGATTAAAATTAGGAACAATGTGTTCATAGTCATATTTATATTTAACAGAGCCAATATCATTTCCATCCATTAAATACTTTAAGCGGATAGAGTCATAAATTGCCTGAATAGGATTTGTGGTAAATCCTATTTTAAAAAATCCTAAATATGGATTTGATGTATCAATGCTCGTCATAATTTTAGGCATATATGTATTTAAAAGCCTTGTGTTTTCCTGCCATGCATATCTAAAATAGCGTCCTATTTTCAGCTCTTTTCCTACAAAGGTTTCCATAAGTTTAGTTTTATAAGTAGATAACTGTGACTCTGAAAAATCATTTATACTTAATGCTTCATGTAAAACTTCTGCTGCCTGATAGCCAGACTCCATTGCTTTATCAATTCCAGAAAGGCGCTCTATATCAAGTACACCAAGCGCATCACCAAGAAGTATGGCACCTTCTACAGCAAATTTTTTAGGTAAACTAAAATACCCGCCTTCAGGAAGTACAGCCGCTCCGTACTTTAAAAGTTTTCCATCACAAATCATTTCTTGAATCCATGAATGTTTTTTTAAATCCTGCAATCTTTGCTGAGGATTTATGTTTGGATTTTCACTATCAAGTGAAATTACCATCCCAAGAGTTAATTTATGATCTTTCATGCCATAGATAAAACCGCCGCCAAAAGATCCATCAATAAGCGGAAAACCCATTGTGTGCCAGACTTTTCCTGAATAATCTTTTTTAGAATCCAGTTGCCAGACTTCTTTTACACCAACAGACCAGATCTGTGGATTTTCTCTTAATTTAAACTTATCTATTACATCGCGAGAAATAAATCCTTTATCACCAAAGCAAGTAACTTTTGCATAAATTGTGTTGTCGTAAAGCTCTCCATGACTTTCTTCTACAACCTGTACACCAGTAACTTTATCTTCCTCAAATAAAACCTTATGAGCAGAAAATCCAGGAAAAAAATCAATTTCTATATTTGGATTTTTTGCAGCTTTTTCTTTTAGTCTATTATACATCCAGTAAACGACATGGCTTAAGGTAAGGATTGCACAACCTTTTTTCTTTAGACCAGAAGGTAGTAAAATATCAGGCACATCCCATTTTTTTTCATTTCCTAAAACAGAAAAGTAACTTTCATTACAAATACCTTCAATTGGAAAATCAGTTTTTTCATAGTCAGGGAAAAGCTTTTTAATAACTCTCAGATTTGAAACTGCACCACTAACTATATGTGAACCAAACTCTTTGCTCTTTTCAACAATAGCCATGGTGAACTTGGCATTGCTTTCAGTAGCCAGATCCACAAGATGATGAGCTAGAGCAAATCCTGAAGGACCTCCGCCAATAATCAAAACATCATAATCAATTTTGCCTGACAAGAGTTTTTTCCTCCTTTGTTTTTTTAGACGATTTTAATTGTTTTATTAATTCAGGGATTACTTGATATAGATCGCCAACAATTCCATGATGAGCAAATTTAAATATTGGAGCGTCAGGATCTTTATTTATAGCAATTATAAGACCTGATTTATTCATGCCGACTCTGTGCTGAATTGCTCCTGAAATACCACATGCTATATAAACTTTTGGTCTTACTGTTTTCCCTGTCTGTCCAATTTGATGCTGATACGGAATCCAGCCAATATCTACAACTTTTCTTGAGGCACCAATAACAGAGTTTTCAAAACAGGCTGCAAGCTCACCTAAAAGCTCAAAACCATCTGCTTTACCAAGACCAAATCCGCCTGAAACAATTACATCAGCTTCAGTCAGGTTTACTGACTTATTTACTTCATGAACAATTTCAATCAGTTCACTGCGATAGTCTTCAGGTTTTAAGTTCACAGGTATATTACAAATTTCACCTCTGTGATTTTTATCTGGCAGTAAAGGCATCATAATTCCAGGGCGTACTGTTGCCATTTGAGGATTTTTCCACGGTCCTAAAATCCTAGCCTTTAAGCTCTCTCCAAAACTTGGTCGTATTGCATATAAACAGCCAGGATAAAGTCCAACTTTTTCAGGATCAATTTTATTTGTGTGTTCATATGGACCTATATCAAGCTCAGTACAATCAGCTGTAAGTCCTGTTTCAAAGTGTGCAGCAATTCTTGGAGCAAGATCACGTCCACAAGTGGTGGAACCCAGTAAAACAATGTGCGGTGGAAGTTTAAAACCTGATAAAAAATCTACAATAACTCTTCTATATGGAAGTGTCTGGTAATTTTCAAGGACTTTATCATCAGCAATATAAACTACATCTGCTCCATAGCTTATTAGTTTCTCAGGAAGATTATTTAGTTTATAACCAAGTAGTGTACACGATAAAATACCACCAAGTTTATTTGCAAGATCTCTACCTGCCCCTAATAACTCAAATGTAACAGGTCTTATTTCACCATTAGACTGTTCAGCGATTACAATAACTTCTTTATTGCTTGGGGTTATTATTTCAGGTAGTGTTTTTACATCACTCATGATTTTATAAACTCCAGAATATTTGTGTCATTAATTACCTCAGAAATCAACTGTTCAACAGATTGCCCTTGATGGATTTTACAGCTGCCGCCAATTTCAGAAACTTTATCTGTTCTTGCCACAATTGTGGGAGAACCTTTTAATCCACATTTAACAGGGTCTGCACCAATATCATCAAGCGTAATTGTTTTAATGTATTTCCCTTTTTCAGATTCATTTCTTAAAAGGTGCTGAACCATTCTTGCACCACGTAAACTTTTATATTCAAGAGGGTGATATGAATTAGCAACAGTAATAAGCGCAGGCATTTCCATTTTTACTCTTTCAAATCCACCTTCAACAACTCTTTTTGCAATGACCTTATCATTCTCAATTTTAAAATCCTCACAGTAAGATGCCTGAGGAAGGTTTAATCTCTCAGCTATTTGCGGTCCAACCTGTGCCGTATCACCATCCGTAGTTTGTAAACCACAAAAAATTAAATCAAAATGCCCTATGTATTTTATAACCTTATGAAGTGCATAAGCAGTAGCAAGCGTATCAGAAGCAGCAAGTCTTTTATCACTTAACATATAACCAATATCAATATCATGCTCAAGCGCTTCAAGTAAAATCTCAATAGCTGCAGGAGGTCCCATAGTAATTGCAGTAACTTTTCCACCGTATGTTTTTTTTACATGGAGTGCTGCCTGTAGTGCATAGCGATCAAAAGGATTTAACATGCGCTTGGCCTTAGCTCGATCAATGGTGCCGTCAGGATTAATACCGGCTTTGGCACTTTGATCGGGTACCTGCTTTATGAGCACAAAAATATCTTGTATGTTAACCATATCCTGAATTATCTTTCCCAGTTTCAATTTCCAATTAACAATGATTGTTATTATTTTTATCGTAGGGACTTGCCATGGCAAGTCCCTACAGAAAAGGGCTTTTTTTATAACCAGGTACGCCTTTGTATACTATGAAATAAAAGGATTTGTATCATTTAAAGCTTAACATATTTTATTTGGCTTCAGACAAGCTGAAGCCCCTGTGTTAAATCCTCAGGTGGATCGGTTCTGTCAAATAAATTGCCCAAGGAAAGCTTGGGTATAATATATATAAACTATGCCTAATTCAAAAATATTAATCGCCCCATCAATTCTTTCAGCTGATTTTTCTAATTTAAAGAATGAAATTAAAAAGGTAGAGGAAGCTGGTGCTGACTGGATCCATGTAGATGTTATGGATGGACAGTTTGTCCCAAATATTACAATTGGTGCACCTGTCGTTAAGTGTATTAGACAGATTACAAAACTGCCATTGGACGTCCACCTTATGATAGTTGACCCAGATAAACACATAAAGGATTTTGTAAATGCAGGTGCAAATATAATTACAGTTCACAGCGAAGCTTGTACTCACCTACAAAGGACACTCACTTATATAAAAGAACTTGGATGTAAAGCAGGAGTTTCATTTAACCCACATACTCCGATTCAATCTCTTAGATATGTACTTGACATAGTTGATCTGGTGTTAGTTATGACAGTAAATCCGGGTTTTGGTGGACAAAGTTTTATAAGCTCAGTTGTACCAAAGATTTCAGAAGTAAAGAAAATGTTTCAGGATGCAAATCTTGCAGGTAAACATATTGAAGTAGATGGCGGAATAAACACTACAACTGCACCAATTGTAAGATCAGCCGGTGCAAACGTCTTAGTAGCAGGAAATGCTATTTATAGTCTAAAATCTCAATCAGAAATTCAAAAAACAATTAGCCAGATGAAGGCTTAAGCTTTTATACTTTTCAAAGCTGCTTTAAATGAATCAATCAAAAATAACAGGTACTTTGTTATCAATAAGTTGTATATCTTTTCTATCATGTAGAAGTGACTCACCAAAGATCTTAAGCAATAATGTATATATAACAATAGCTGAAAGAACTCCTGTTAAAAAGTCAGTAGCTATAACCATCAAAGCAGTATAAATCATTAAACCTGCCTGAAATTTATTATGATTTAATATGTTTAAAACTTCCTGTCGCTTGACCATATTACAGGCTACATAAATAAGCACTCCACCAATACATGCCATTGGAACATGTTCAAGATAAGTAGCCAGATAAGCTGCAAGAAATAACTTTAGAAAGCATTTGAAAATCCCGGCAAGAGGAGTAGTCGCTCCAACTTTAATGTTGGTTGCAGTACGTGCTAAAGCTCCTGTATGGGGAAATCCATTTAAAAGTGGCACAATAATATTTACCCAACCTTGTCCCCACAATTCTTTATTTGGATTAAACGGCGTACCTTTATTTCCAGCAAGTTTATCTGCCATTCGAGAACAAAGAAGGCTTTCAACACCACAAACAAATACAATTGCTACAACAAAATAAATAATGTCTTTTATAACTATGAAATTTAATTCAGGAATTAGAGGAGGAGTAAAAACCCAGAAGTGGTTAGGAATAGAGCCATACTTTGTCCCTATAAGTGTTAAATTTTCTTTAGTAAGAATAGTTGATGATAAAAGAGTTCCAATACCAATTGCAATTAATGGAGCAGGAATATAGATAGAAAGTTTTAGTAAGTACTTGATGATAAAAAACGTACCAAGCGCAAGAAACAAAGCATAAATATTAAACTCATGTAAATGTGCAAATATCACTTGCATTTTATGTACAAAAGTATGACCAAGCTTAGCTTTTAGTCCAAGTACCTCACCAATTTGTGATAAAGCTATAGTAATTGAAATTCCTATAGTAAATCCAACAACTATGGAATAGGGAACAAGGGTAATAATTCGTCCTAATCCAAAAACCCCAAATAACATAAGGATTATTCCAGCAATAATTGCTGTAAGTATAAGAAATCCATGTCCAAGAGCATGAGCAGGTTGACCATCTGGAGCAATTCCATATTTGTGCATAATTCCCGAAATAATTGGAATAAGAGCAGCTGTTGGTCCATAAACCTGATATTTTGAACCACCAAATAAAGCACCAATTAACCCTGCTACAGCACCACCAACTATTCCTTGTTCTGGTTTTAATCCTGAAGCCATTGCAAAACCCATAGCTAGAGGAATGGCAACCATAGCTACAATTAAACCTGCTGTAAAATCTCTAAAAACAATTAAATACCACTTGGGACTTTTCAAGTCCTCATATCTTGCATCAAAAGGATTAATAAATAGTTTTAGTCTTTCCCACATTTTAATTAATTAGCTAAATATTGACATTATGATCTTAACATATTCAAATATTAGAATCTGTAGTATAATATTCCGATATGGAAACAGCAACTAAATCATCAAAAAAAATCCCCGAAGAACAAATCAACTCTGTTTCAAATTTATTTTCACTGCTTTCACACCCTCTTAGAATTAAAATCTTATGGTGGTTAAAAAAGAAAAAAAGTTTAAATGTACATGAATTACAAAAAGAATTAAATATTAGCCAGTCTAATGTTTCACAGCATTTATCTATATTAAGAACAAACAAGCTTGTAACGGAAGAGAGAAAAGGGAAAGAAGTTTATTATAGTCTCACAGCATCAAAAAAAATCTCAAAAGTATTAGCAAGCGCACTTCATTTAATTGGTTATCAGCTTGCAATAAACAGTGAGCTACTATCAACTTATGCAGAGATTACTTCATTCTGGACATAATTTCTAAGATTTTACATGCCAAAGCCAACCTCAAGATATGAGTTAAAAGAAATTTCCAGCGAGGCTGACATTCCTCAGCATCTTATTAACTCACCTTATGCAGATCTTTTGAAATATCACAATCTACAAAGTAATTTTAAAGATTATGACAATCCACAACTTGCAATTGTAATGTGCATGGATAACAGAAAACAACTTAATATTCCAAATAAATTTGCTTATATTTTAAGAACAGCAGGAGCAAGGATTACAGGCAGTGAGTTTAAAATTTCATTTGCTATTGGGTTTGGTGACATAAAACATGTTGCTCTTATAGGGCATACAAATTGTGGGATGGTAAATCTTACAAGTAAAAAAGAAAAAATTGTACAAGGATTAATTGAAAATGCTGGCTGGTCTAAAGAGCAGGCTGAAAATCACTTTATCTCATTTGCTCCATTTTTTGAAATAGAAAATGAAACAGATTTTGTTGTAAGTGAAAGTTATAGACTAAAAGAAAAATATCCAAAAGTTTCTTTTGTGCCTATTCTTTACAAGCTAGAAGACAATAAACTTTATTTGATTGAGACTCAGTAATTGGTTATCAACTAGCCATAAACGGTGAACTCTTATCTACTTATTCTGAAATTGTTTCTTTCTGGACATAATTTCGTTATATTAAATCCATTTCTTTTTTCTGAAAATTATTAACATCGTAACTGTAATGGTAAGCATTATAAGCAAAACAACTGGATATCCATATCTCCAGTCAAGCTCAGGCATGTATTTAAAATTCATTCCGTAAATCCCTACTATAAAAGTTGGCGGCATAAAGATAGTAGCTATAATTGTAAGTACTTTCATTACCTGATTTAACTTATTGTTCAATGTTGAAAGATAAATATCAAGCATTCCAGAAAGCATATCCCGGATAGACTCTATTGAATCCATAACTTGAATAGTATGATCATAAACATCTCTTAAATAAATCTTTGTGGGCTCATGCACTAAAGCCGATTCACTTCTTTGAAGAATACTTACAACTTCTCTTAATGGCCAGACGGTTTTACGTAAAAATATCATTTCATTTTTAAAATGATGAATTTTCTGAAGCGTTTTTGTAGTTGGGTTATCAAGTAACTCTTCCTCAAGAAGTTCAATGTTCTGACCAAGCTTTTCAAGAACAATAAAATAATTATCTACTATAGCATCAAGAAGTCTGTAATTAAGATAATCAGAGCCTGCTTGTCTTATACGACCTTTGTGTTTTCTGATTCTTTCACGCACCGGCTCAAAAACATCACCCTCAATTCCTTCCTGAAAAGAAATTACATAGTTTGATCCTAAGATTATACTTACCTGTTCTGAAATTATCTCATTTTTCTTTTCATTATAAGAAAGTATCTTAATAACTATAAAAGTATTGTTTTCAAAATCTTCTAATTTTGGTCTTTGATCGGTGTTTAAGATGTCTTCCTGAGCAAGAGGATGTACTCCAAAAAAATTACCAAGTTTTTCAAGGATTTCAATCTGGTGCAAGCCTTCTATATTTATCCACGTAACGGTTGACTTATCTTTAAATGGAAAACACTCATCAACACTTTTTATTTCTTTTTCTTCAAAATGTGCATCATCATAATCAATTAAGGTTATTTGTATATCCCCAATTTTCTTTTCACCGATATGGACAAGACTTCCTGGCGGCAATCCTGATTTTTTCGATCTTTGCTTATGAATTACTTTTGACATTATAAATATCTCCACCAGATATAAACAGTACAAATAATCAGAGATTCAACCATTACTATAGATCCTACTTTTAAGAACTCTATAAATGAAATCGATTTGCCACTTTTACTTGCCATATCAGCTACAACAATATTTGCAGAAGCACCAATAAGAGTGCCATTTCCACCTAAACACGCTCCAAGAGAAAGTGCCCACCAAAGCGGTTGTAAATCGTTAAAGTGATTTCCAAGATTTTTAATAAGCGGAATCATTGTGGCTGTATAAGGAATATTGTCAATAACTGCAGAGAGAATCCCACTCATCCAAAGAACTGCAAAGGTTGTAATTTCATAGTTGCCTTTACTTAGTTTAAATACAAGCTCTGATAAATAATGTATAGTTCCAACTTTTTCTACAGCACCAACAATAATAAAAAGACCTATAAAAAAGAAAATTGTAGTCCATTCCACATCTTCCCATATATGTTTTCTATTTTCAAAAATTAAAAGCACAGATGCTCCAGCCAGTGCAATACTACCTGCTTCAAGCCCTAATACTCCATGCAAGAAAAATGCAATAACTACTAATGAAATTACAATGAGTGACTTAATTAAAAGATTTTTATCAGTAATAATGCCACTTAGCGGCATTGTTTCCAGAGTTTTTTTGGAATCTGCTGGTATGTCTAGTTCTTTTCTATAAATAAAATAAAGAGTAATAATTGTTACTGGCAAAATCATTAAAATAACAGGTGTTAGGTGAAAAATAAATTGATTAAAGTCAAGTTTTGCCGCTGAACCTATCATAATATTTGGAGGATCACCTATTAAAGTAGCTGTACCGCCAATATTTGAAGCTATTGCCTGTGTAATCAAATAAGGAACAGGATTTATTTTTAAATCTTTTGAAATTGCAATTGTTACTGCGCCAAGCAAAAGTACAGTAGTTACATTGTCAAGAAAAGCAGAAATAAAAGCAGTTAAAAGAGCAAAATAAATCATAAGTAAAGCCCCGCTGCCATTTACTTTTTTAGCTGTATAAACAGCAAGCCATCTTATTCCGCCTGTTTCTTTTAAAATATTTACAAGTATCATCATTCCAACCAGTAAAAAAATTACGTTAAAGTCTATATAACGAAAGGCTTCTTCCTGAGTAAGAGATTTAAAAAGAATTAAAATACTTGCACCAAGCAAAGCAACTACTACTCTGGGCAGTTTTTCAAACATAATGAAGATATAAACCAGAATTAAAACAATATTGGGAAATAAAAATTGAATGTTTGTTTGCATGTATTTATCTTTTCTATTATGTCACTGCAACATGAAGCAAAATCTTTTTGTAACACAGTGATTTGTATCAATTCATAAGGTTAGGTATTTCATTTTTGTTAATGATTTAATATTAGGCAAGTCGGTCTATTTAAGAGCTAAATTAAGGTTTAAAAACTTGGTCCGATCTGATAGAATTAACATTAGCGAAGAACAGTATGCGCATTGGCAACGCAGATTGCAAGTAAGAAAATCTGCAGAAAGAATAACTCTTTTTAAAGAAGATAGTCCTCATGATATTCTTGGGCTTCATAAAGAGAATGGAGCAGTTGTTTTAAGAGTAAATCTTCCTCATGCAAGAAGAGCCTGGATTAAGACAAGCGAAGGTCTGGTTATTTTAAACAGGCTCCCAAACTCTACAGTACATGAGGTAGAAGTAAAAGATGACACTGCTTTACCCTGTAATATAAACTATTCAACTGAAGAGTATATTCTAGCCGGATTAATAGAAAAAAGGAGGCAAGAATTAGTCAGAGAAAATAGATTTCAATTATCACCTGAAGAATTAAACAGATTGCTCGAAACGGAATTAACTGCATTATTAGAACGTGAACATATAAAATCTGATTTGGATCCATACTCATTTCCACCAGATATTACAGATGATGACTTATGGTTCTGGGGAGAAGGAAAACATTTAAAAGCTTATGAAAGATTTGGTGCAAGGCTAAGAACAATAAATGGGGTTCCTGGTGTAAATTTTATTGTCTGGGCACCAAATGCAAAAGCACTAAGTGTAGTTGGAACTTTTAATGGGTGGGAAGTGGGAGCACATCCACTTTCAAGAATTGGTTCTTCTGGAATATGGGGACTTTTTATTCCAGGGCTAGGCGAGGGAACTGTTTACAAATTTGCAATTAAAAATCAATATGGAGAAGTAATTGATTTTAAAGCAGATCCTTTTGCTTTATATTCCCAATTTCCAACGAAATTTGAGCCAGAAAAAACTGCATCAATAGTAACTGACCTAAATAAATTTGAATGGGAAGATTCTGACTGGATAAAAAAACGTTCAGAATCAAAACCACTCAAAAACCCAATGTCTACCCTAGAAGTGCACCTAGGCTCATGGAAAAGAATAAACCAAAGATACAACAATGAGGGATTTTTAAACTACAGGGAATTAGCTCATGAAATAGTAAGTTATGTACTGGAGATGGGCTATACACATATTCAAATTCTACCTGTTATGGAACATCCATTTTATGGTTCCTGGGGATATCAAAGCACAGGATATTTTTCTCCAACAGGGCGATATGGAAAACCTGAAGATCTAATGTATTTGATTAATCATTGTCACAAAAATGATCTTGGCGTATTTCTGGACTGGGTACCAGGACACTTTCCTAAAAATATGGATGCACTTAATATGTTTGATGGAACTCAAATTTTTGCCTATGAAGATCCAAGGAAAGGAGAACATAAAAAATGGGGGACACTGGTTCCTGACTATGGAAAAGGAGGAGTCAGATCATTTTTAGTTTCAAGCGCATACTTCTGGCTAGACAAGTACCATGTAGATGGACTTAGAGTAGATGCTGTTGCATCTATGCTTTATCTCGACTATGACAGGCAAGGACAACCATGGATATCAAATATATACGGTGGAAATGAACATTTAGAAGCAGTAGAATTTTTAAGAGACTTCAATACATCTATTCATGATAATTATCCTGGGGTTCTTACCATAGCAGAAGACTCATCTAGTTGGCAGGGAGTTACTTCGCCACCTTCAAGATCCTGGAAGTCCTTAGGATTTGATCTTAAATGGAACATGGGATGGATGAATAATACACTTGGGCACTTCAGAAAAGATCCTATTAACAGGAAAAATGGAGTTCAAAGTGAATTGGTTCATTCCAGTTCCTATGCATTTACTGAAGACTTTATTTTGCCATTATCACATGATGAGGTTGTTCACAGGAAAGGATCATTAATAGGGAAAATGCCAGGTGATGAATGGCAAAAGTTTGCAAACCTTAGACTTCTTTATGGCTATATGTTTACCTATCCTGGGAAAAAACTTCTTTTTATGGGAAATGACTTTGCTCAAAAAAGAGAATGGGACTGTGATAGTTCACTTGACTGGAACTTAATAACTAGAGATGAAAGACACAAGCAAATTCAAGACCTTATAAAAGATTTAAACCACTTATATTTGGAAAGAAAGGAATTGCACGAGCTTGATCATGATCAAATGGGTCTTGAATGGATTGAAATGAATGAGCCAGAGTCTGTTATTGCTTACTTAAGGAAATCTAGCGACAAAAATAATTTTTATCTAGTCGTTTGTAATTTAACTCCAGTACCAAGAGAAAACTATGAACTTAGCGTGCCTTCTGGAACATATAAAGAATTCTTAAATACAGATGATCAAAAATATGGCGGAGCCGGGAACCATAAAAACTCTGACAATCTTCCCACTAGCCAAATCTCATCATATAAATGGAATAGGGATGTATGGACGCAGTATCGATCTGCTATTCGAGTTACCGTTCCACCACTTGCTGTAACTATTTATGAAAAAATGCCACAGTAGAAACTTGCTCTAGCAAGTCTTATGAATTGGTGAAGTAGAGACGCCACACTGTGGCACCTCTACTTCCAGAAATATTTACTAATTGGGAGAACTCCACGGATTTCTATATTTCCATAGAAAGTTACACCGGGATCTCTTTGGTGTAAAGATTGTCTGAATGCAGCACCATAAATATTGTTTATCCCAATTGTTGCAAGATAATTTCTTGTTCTTGGAGATTCATAACTGAGATTAACATCGCCAAGGAAATATCCAGTAATTTTATTACCACTATTACCCAGTGAACCAAATTTTGGTCCTATATAAGTATGAATGAGGTTTAAACTTATACCACTTGGACTATGCCATGTGCAACCGAATCTAACTCTATTTGGTACCTGTAGCATAGGTATAGTATTTTTTACATTATTTAGTACTCCTAACGAATCAAGAATTCCATATGGGGTTCTGTCTCTTACGTGCTGATAGACATAGCTTCCAAATATACCAACTTGTTTAAATAGTAACTGGCTATAACTAAGCTCACTGCCCCAGCTTCTAAATCTTTGAACCTGATAATCATAAACACTATCATAGTCTTTTACATACATTCTTCTATAAAAGGGTTTAAATCTAAAGAATGCTGTCCACGGTAATCTTTGTTCAAGTGATGCAGCATGCTCCCAGCCTTCTGTACCACGTGTAAAGTATTCACCCTGATTGCTAAATGGAATACCGGCTGTATCCTGTGGAGCAAGCTCGGGTAAAAAAGTATTGTAGAAAGCTTTGTGCTGAGAAGCAAATCTTATTACAGTATTATTTCCAACACTATAAACAGCTCCTACTTGTGGACTGAATGAAACTCTATCTCTAAATCTTTTATCATAATCAAACACACTTGAACTCATACCAGCAGTAATAGACTCTAGAATTGAATTGTCTTTTGTCCTCTGGAAAATTTGATCATATCTAAAACCAATTACAGCATCAACGTTTTTATTTAGCCTGATTTGATCCTGTGTATAGCCTGTAATTATATCGTAATGGGATCTTTGTTTTAAGTAGCTTAAAGTATTAACTGTCGGATCAACTCCCATACTAAGTATATTAAGATTTACATTTGCTGGATTATTTGAGTGGAGTAATTCCGTTCCCCATGTAAGCTTGTGTTTATCATAGTTTGTCAGGTGCCTAAGCTGATATCCATAATTTTTCGGAAATATGCCAGCAAAAGCCATTGTATTAAATTCAGGTCTATTTACTTCTAATCTGTTTGAGTTAATTTCACCAAAAAATCTGTTTAAAATTACATTTTTTGTATTTGGATGCCAGTTTAAAGCTACATCAAAAAAATTGAAGTCTGGAGTAAAAAGTGATCTGCCTGTAGGAGATGTCATATCAAAGAGTCTCATATTTACATCAGCTCTTGTATAAGATCCAATTACATCAAGTTTTTTATGCGGCGTAAATGCAAAATCACTCATAAAAAATGATCTGTTTCCTTTACCAACAATATCTCCAAATACATCTTTTATATATCCACCCATAAATTCATTGTTTGCATAGAGATTCCATGGTGTTCCTAAATAACCATTTACCATTATTGCGCCCTGACTTAAAAGAGAAATTTGTTGCTGTCCAAATAAACCATCAGAAGTTACATAAAGTTCAGGAGCTCTGAAGAATCTATACCTACCATTGGGTGAACCAATTACACTTGGAGAAAGGAGTTTTCCAACAAGCCTTTCCGAATCAGATGCAAAATTAAAACCAAGATCATATTCATTTGTAGATGTTCTGGCATTTATACCACCAAGGTTTGTGCCACGAAGCGTTCTTATCTGCCCGGTACTGAGTTGTGCTTGAGAAGCTCCTGTTCCACCACTGGTTGGTATAGCAGGTTCTATCTTATTACTGTTATAAACTGTTCCTAAAGTAAAATGACTGGCTCCATCAATTGGATTTTCACGAAGTGCTTTATTTGCCTGGAAGAATGCCCAGTCAGTAAATCCAAATCTAAGTGGTTCAATACCCAAATTTCCACTGGCTACTGAAAGGTTTCTACTCTGTCTGGCTCCAGATTCAAGAAGATTTGGAGTAAGCTCAATTGTTTTTTCATCCTGTTCAAGTGCCATTCCATACTGGTGTGCTACATCATAAATAATTGATAAACTGTTTGTAGCAAGAGGGTCTTTTGGATCAAGTGCTTGAGCTTCTTTTATTTCAGTAATTGCTTTTTCTGTTTCTTTATTTTGATAGTAAGCCTGACCTAAATAAAGGTGTGCCCTTGATAAGCCGGGTTCAAGAAGTACTGCACTTAAAAACTCATCTATTGCTTCATCATTATGAAACTTGCTTATTAATGTCTTGGCTTGACCAATATGAGCTTCGGCAAGATTAGAGTCAATGTTTACTGCTTTTTCAAAACTTGCTTCACTGGATTTTATCCTACCAAAAGCATACTGAGTATCACCAAGACTTATCCACGGTTCAGGAGCATTGGCATCAAGTCCAATCGCTGCATTTGCTTCTTTTTCTGCAGTAATTAAATCTCCCTGGCTAGCAAGATATTTACTTTTTTCTGCTCTTGGTAAATACCACGATGAATCAAGTTTAATTGCCTCATTAATTGCTTCCAGAGCTTCTTTTTGTCTATGAAGAGCAAAAAGTGTCCTTGCTCTCATGACTTCATTTGTGGCATTTGAAGGATCAATTTTTTTTGCCTCTTCAAAAAGAGCAAGTGCTTCTTCATATTTTCCAGTAATTAATTTCTTCACACCCAGAATTGTTTTTGGTTCTGCTGAATTTGGGTTTTGTTTGTATTTTTCTGTTAAAACCTCAATACTCGAGTTATCAACTTCATCTTTAAATTTTAAATTGGTTGGGAAATAAAAAATCCACTGTACAGCGTTTTCAGTTTCTTCCACTGTAAGTGCTCTTTTTACAGGTGCACTATTTGGAGTAGCTTCTGCCTGTTCATTCTGTGCTACAAGCACTGTGCCATGCTCGTTTGAGAATTCTGCCTGCCCTTCTACAAGAGTAAGAGTTGTCATAGCATCAGTTGCAATAATACTAAACTCAGTGCCACGGATAGCAGCTGAACCTGACTTTGTATCAATTTCCATCTTGCCGGGTCTATTTTTGGTCCTAATCCAGATTTCACCAGAGTTTTGCTGAAGCTGTGTTTTTTCAGGACCTCTTGTTGAAGCTGGTTGTATAGTGGGAACAACACTTTTAATTGTTATATTTGAATTGGCATTTAGTTTGATTAAACTTTGATCGCGCAGTAAAATTGCAGCTCTTGAATTTGCACCAGTATTAATTACATCGCCTTCATCAAGGTTTTGAAAAGGTTTTGCTGCACTTGTAGTACCAGCTTTGTTTATGGTAACTGTACCAGATAAACTTATTATTCTTCCTGCAGATTTTTCTATTGGCGCAGCAAATAGCTGTATGGTATTCCAAGACATTGATAAATAACATGCAAAAAATAAAATAAAAAAGTACTTGATTCTTTTTTTCATGCATAACCCCTGTCAAACAATATTTGGAAATATGCTATCACATAATTATTCTTACAAGTCTACTCTCTTAATGAATGTTGTATGAAGTTAATAGTTTCCAAGTATTGGAATGAAAATTTATCAATTAATCTCTTGGAGAACGTTATTGTCTTGTTTTTTTGTTTCTTTCAATTCTTTAGAATTTTTTTCTTTATCTTTTTTAATGTCTTTAATCTTCGTAATATAACCACGTTCAGCCAGAAGCACACTTTTCTTTACCTTAACACCAAAACTCGGATCAATTTTAAGAGCCTCTTCATATAAATCATTTGACTCTTTTTTCCTATTTAATGCTAGTAGAGCTCTTGCTCTCATTAAATGATTTGTCGGTGAATAAGGATAAATTGCATTTGCCTGTTCAAGTAAGCTAAGTGCTTTTTCTTGATTTCCTCTAAGAAGTTCAGTTACTCCCTGCAAAGTTATAATTATGTATTCATTGGGATGTTTTTCAAGAACATTATTAATTTTTTTCATTGCTGATTCTAATTTTCCAGCCTGCAAATCATTTGTAATTAAGACAGTAGCAAATTTAGGATTTTTCGCAAAATGTTTTGCAATTTCATTTGTTACCTCAGTAGCTTCAAGTTTATCTTTTTCTTCAGGCAAATACTTTTCTATAATTGACAACTCAACAAGACAATCAGCATGCTGCGGTAACCACAGAGCTGAATTAATTCCTGTATCTATTTTTTCTTTTAAGACAGGATAACAAACATCTTTTGCAGCTTTGTAATTTCCGCTTAATGCATCAACCCATGATTTATAAATTTGTGGAGTTGGATTACTAAAAAAATCCTTAACGGCTTTATCCCATACCGGTCTAGCTTCTTCAATTTTACCTAAATCAATTAAAAGTAAGCCATATTCAATAGCAGAACTAAAAACACTTGGGTGTTGTCTGTAATCTTTTTCTGTAGCAAGTTTATATTGTTCTACCTTGTCCTTTAAATCAAGGAAGCCTGGAAGCAAGGTAAAATCTTTTAGCCTCAAAGTCTCTGACCATCTGTTTTCACTTACAGTTTCTTCTTCCAGAACAGTATCCTGTGATATTTGAGAGTCAGTTTTTGCTTCTTCTGCTCTTAGCGGTAAAGCAACTGTTGCAATTACAACAAATAAAATAAACAATGAATAAATCTTATTAACCATAAAGAATCACCTTCTTAAAATTTAAAATTTGACATCAGTTATTATGTTATCACAGTACACTATGTCTCTACGTTAGTTTTTTTTAGAATTTATGGCTAATGCAAATACAAAAAGAGCTTTAATTCTTGCCTCGACATCAAGGCGCAGGCAAAGGATTTTACAAAATTTGGGTTTTAAATTTAAGATACTCAAAAGCAACCTCAAAGAAGATAATCTAATTCAAGAATTTAAAAAATTAAGTGCAAAAAATTTAGTACAAATCCTAGCACTTTCCAAAGCACTCTCTGTTTATTTTTCAAACATTAGAAAACTAAATGGAAATGAAATTATTGCAGGGTTTGACACCATTGTTGTTTGCAAAGACAAAATTATTGGGAAGCCAAAAAACAAAAATGATGCTTTTAAAAAGCTGTTGTTTCTGAGTAATAATACTCATAAGGTTCTTACAGGAGTATGTCTTATTGATTTAAAAAAAGACAAAATAATTATTGACTTTGAGTCCACAGAAATTTCAATGAAAAAAATAACTAAAAAGGAAGCTATTTCATACATAAATACAAAGGAACCCATGGATAAAGCAGGGGCATATGCAATACAGGGTAAAGGCAAAAAGTTCGTAAAACGTATATCCGGAGACTATTTTAATGTGGTGGGTTTACCAATAAATAAATTCCATTTAATGTTAGAGACTCTCAGATAGCCTTTTTAACCCTTTCTTAGGGCAAGCCCTATAATATAGAGCATAAGTTTTAGCTCATTAAAGCTTATTCTTGGAATATTAGAATTATAGAGTGTATAACCAGTAGGAAATTTAAGGCAAAAAGATGCTAAAGAAATTTATAACACTATCTATTCTGGCCAGTTTAATATCAGCTTCCAGCAATGTGTTTGCACAAACTCAATGTCAAAACAATAAAAGACCAATGACACAAGAACAAGACTGTTGCTGTAAAGCAGTTGAAACTAATTCATATGTATGCAAGCCAATGACAGCAAAAATCGATAAAAAATGCCCTGGGGTTATTTTAGACTCTTTAACACAGACACAAAAAGATGAAGATGCAAAATATAAGACAAAAATCTCTACCCAAAAAGACGATAGCTGCATCTGTGAATTTAAAATCCAGTAATTTTAATTAAGAATAAGTTAATCCTTTTAGATGAAATTTCTAGAATTTACACAAAATCCTACTAATTCATTATTTAAATCCTGCATATTCTGGGTATAACCCTTTCTAGGGCTAGCTCTATAACGTTTCTCATAAAACATTAATTTCTGGCCAAGTACAGTTAATTTATATGAAACTACTGCTCAATCACAATTTTAAAAAATACCTGACTATATTTTTGACATCATTATTTGCTGTTTTAAATTTTTCACTTGCTTCTAATGCTCAGGGCTCAGGATATTATGAAGTACCGGGAGATGGAAGACCAAAAGGTGTTTTTAGCACTTGCTGTTGTAAGTTAGAAAATAAGAACGATAAGCAGTCATCTTATTCATGCAAATATTATGATGACAAATCAAATGGTGAGTCATGTCCTCAAGATACTAAAGAATATAAATTAAATCCATATGATTGTCCAAGTTTAATTACTATCAATAAATACGAAAATTAATCTTCAATTTTTTTACTCTTGCCATTTATTTTTTTCTTAAATAAAAAAGAGCGTTTATTTTCACCAGATCTAAATACATTTAGGACATCACTCACTCTGGTTATGCTTGCCATTATTTTTTTAAGATCATACAAGTCAGTTACAATTACAACAATTTTTAAAACAGCCGTATCGTTTGTAGTTCTTGCTACCACTCTTAAATCTCTGACATTAATTTTTTCATCAGCAATTTTATTTAAAATATCTCTTGAAATTCCCACTCTATCAATGCATTCAACTTCTATTGCGGCACTGTATGTTTTATCTTTTCTACCATGCCACTGGATTTGTATTATCCTGTCATGTTCAATATCATCGAGATTTTGACAATCATACCTATGAACTGTTATGCCTTTACCCTTGGAAACTACACCCACAATTTTTTCTCCTGGCAATGGTGAACAGCATTTTGCCAGATGATGCATCATGCCATCAAGAGCTGCAACCTCTTCATCTGTTCTTTGATCAGGAATTTGGATTTCTGTTTCTGTTTCATCTTCTTTTTCTTTTGGAAGAAGATCAAACAACTTACCTTTTAGCTGGGAAATCGATATATCACCACAGCCAAGTGAAGCAAGCAGATCTTCTTTTGAAGCCCTGTTTAGTTTCTGAATTGCTTCTTCAAATTTTGGAGATGCCAGTATTTCATCAGCTTTATCTTCTCCAAATGCACTTTCAACAAGCTTCTTACCCTGTTCAATATGAACATCTCTGTGCTGTTTCTTAAACCATTGTCTAATTTTATTTTTTGTTGAGCTTGTGACTACATAGTTTAGCCAGTCAAGACTCGGGTGAGCATTTTTGCCTGTAATTATTTCTACAATGTCACCATTTTTTAACTGTGTATCAAGCGGCACTATTCTTCCATTTACTTTTGCTCCAGTACATCTGTTTCCAATATCAGTATGTATTCTATAAGCAAAATCTACAGGAGTAGAGCCACGCGGTATATCAATGACTTCTCCTTTTGGAGTAAGGATAAAAACTTCATCTGAAAAGAAGTCTAATTTAACCGCATCAATATATTCTTCAGGATCTTTTAAGTCAGTCTGCCATTCTATTAGTTGCCTAATCCAGGAAAGTTTTTCATCATAAATATTGTCTGCTTTAATTGAGCCATCTTCTTTATATTTCCAGTGTGCAGCAATACCATATTCTGCTATTTGATGCATCTCTTCAGTTCGAATTTGAATTTCCACAGGTCTTCCATGAGGACCTACAACTGCTGTATGCAAGGACTGGTACATATTTGGTTTTGGAATAGCAATGTAGTCTTTAAATTTCCCTGGTATTGGTCTAAATAAATCATGGATTATTCCCATTACTTCATAACACTGTCTTTCTCTCTCAACAACAATTCTTATACCAAGCAAATCATATAACTCTTTTGAATCAAGTCTTTGTAGTTTTCTATAAATACTATAAAGATGTTTTGGGCGTCCATATATTTCTGCTTTTATTTCTGCTTTATCAAGTTCTGTTTTTATTTTTGCAATTATTTCTTTTATCTTTTTTTCACTGTATTCACGATCTCCTATGACAAGTCTTTCAATTTCTTTATATTTTTCAGGCTCAAGATACTCAAAAGACAGATCTTCAAGTTCATTTTTTGCTTTATTTAAACCAAATCTATTTGCAAGCGGAGCAAAAATATCAAGTGTTTCCTGTGCAATTCTTGTTTGTTTATCAGGTGGCAAATGTTCAAGGGTTTTCATATTATGCAGGCGATCCGCAATCTTAACTAGAACAACTCTAAGATCTACAGCTATAGCCATTAACATCTTGCGGAAGTTTTCTGCCTGATGCTCCTGCGTTGAAATAAAATTTAATCTGCCAAGCTTTGTAACGCCTTCTACAAGCTGAGCGATTTTGGGTCCAAACTCGGACTCAAGCTGCAAAACATCTATTTCAGTATCTTCCAGAGTATCGTGTAAAAGTCCAGCACAAAGTGTATCGGTATCGCAATTCAGGTCAATTAATATCTCACCCACTGATAAAGGATGGATAATATATGGTTCCTGGCTGACTCTTTTTTGTCCGCCATGCAGCTTACAAGCAAAATTCAATGCTTTTTGTATTTTTGCAAATTCTGCTTGTGGCCTGTCAAGCTTGGAAAATTTCTCCAGGAACTGGTTTACTAAGATTGTTTCAGTGCTTTCTTCCAAAGTTGCCACAATTTCTCTAATTGACTCATCATTGAATCCTTATTTAAATTATAGACAAATCTTTGTCTTTTTTCTCGTTTCAGCTAAATTTACGACTATTATCAGGATTGTTTCTGTCAAATAATCATTTTTTAAGCAACCAATCTAACCTTCGATCCCTCATCGTCTTTGCTGACTTGAATCTGAGTCGGAAAAGATTCTTTTAGCTCATCTATATGAGTAACCACAAGAATAAGTTCAAATTCTTTTTCAATTGATTTAATAACTTCTACAAGTCTCTCTCTGCCTGAAGTATCTTGTGAACCAAAACCTTCATCAATAATCAGTGTTTGAAGTTTTGCACAGGCTCTATTAGCAAGCAGTCTTGAAAGAGCAAGTCTTATAGCAAAATCAATTTTAAATGCTTCACCACCACTATATAATTCATAGTTTCTTGTACCCAGATTATCAGCTATCACCACATCAAGTGTTTCAATCATACCTGAAGCAGATTTCTTTTCTCTTTGGGTTTTAAGTGCAATATGCATCTGATTTTCAGTAAGCCTGCTTAAGATTCTATTTGCTTCATTTTCAATTTCCGGCACAAGTGTTTCTATAATAGCTGCCTGAATACCGTTTTTACTGAATGCCTTTTCCAGAATCTCATATTGCGATTTATCATTTAGAAGCTTATCTATTTTATTTTCTTTTTCTTTAACTTCAGTCTTTGCAGTATCAATACCACTTAATGACTGCTCTGTAAGTATTTTTTGTTTTTTAATTTCATTCAATTGGGTATTCTTTTCAGATTCTTTTTGTTTTATTTTATTCACCTCTTCTTGCAAAAATCCGATATTTGCAATTTGGTTTTTATGCTCTGTGATTAATTTTTTAAGGGTGCTTAGATCTTCATGGCTAGAATTTATTTTTAAGGTTAGATTTGTGATCTCACTTGCAAGGATTGATATTTCAGAAACTGCTTCAAGAAGCAGTTTCTGCTTTAAAATAATATTTTCTTTTTCCTTTAAACTCTTTTTTAGATCATCATAAAATTTTTGATCATAGCTTAAACGTCCTAGACTAGCTATAGCAGAATCTAGTTTTTCAATGATTTTTTTGATTGGGTGATCAATTTCCTTTTCAAGAGTAAGAACATGTCCTTTTGCCCCGTGGAATTCTCCCTTTGAAATTTCAAGTATTTTATTAAACCTGCCTCTTTTTTCTAAAAGCTCCTCTTCTCTTAGCTTTAGAGCAGTGGATAAAACTTCTTCTTCTTTTTCACAACTTTTCAATTCTGATTTATATGATTCTATTACTTTTTGTTTATCTTTTATTTCACCTTTGCACAGAGGGCACGGTTCAGAATGATTGCGTAAAAGAAGAGTTTCAATTTTATCAGCTATATCCTGTTTTTTTTCAGTTAGCTTCTTTAAGTCTGATAAAAGTAACTCTTTTTTGTGCTTTAATGCTAGCCCTTCTGTTTCTACTTTTGACAGGGAGTCTTTTAGTGACTGATTAATTGCACCTTTTAGTTCTAATTCAAGAAGGTTCTTTTCTTGTACAAGCTGATTGTGGATATCTTTTTCTCTTTCATGCAGCTCGAGTTTGTCTTTCATTTCTATATATTTTTTATATTCGTTTTCTATCTGGTTCTTATTATTTACAAGCTCTTTGTGCTTTTCTTGTTTTAATTTAAGATTTTGCAGTTGTTCTTCTAATGCTTGAATTAAGGATTCTTGACTTGTTTTAGATTTTTCAATGGTATATATTTGTTTTTCTTGTTCTCTTTTTTCATTTAATTCTTTTTCTTTAATATTCAGTTGAGTCTTTAGTTCTAAAAGTTCGTTATCTTCTTTATTCGCTTGTACTGTGAGGTTTTCAAGGCTCTTTTTAAGCTCATCTTCTTTTAAGATTTTTTCTTTTAATGCTTCAATCAAACCCTGCTCAAGCGTTACATTCTGTTCAATCAACCGTGTTTTCTGTCTTGTTGAGTCACATAACCTATCATAGACCTCAAGTCCCAAAATATCTGCAAGTATTTGTTTTCTTTCATTTGGTTTTTTTAAGGTAAACTCATCTGCTTTTCCCTGCCTTAGATAAACACTGTTTACAAATGTCTGGTGATCCATTTTTAAAGTTTTGGTGATTAATTCCTGAGTCTGGCGGGTTGCACTCATTGACAGTGATACCCAGTTTTGATCTTTAGAGTTAAATATCTGAAACTCCAGATTTGATTTTCCCTGGGAGCTTTTAAAAGCTTTTACACGTGAGCGATAAACTCTGTAAAGTTCATCTTCCATAAAAAACTCAAGTTCACATGACATTTCATTATTTCCAAGCTTTATGAGCTCATCAGTTCTTCCCCTGCCTTCTTCCCATAATGTCCATGTAATGGCATCAAGTAAACTGGATTTACCTGCCCCATTTACCCCGATTAAACATGAAACATGAATGCCAGAAAAATCAATTTCAGCATTTGAATAGGACATGAAGTTTTTTAGAGTAAGTTTTTTAAAAATCATTTAGAAATAGCATACAGTATTATCAAAAATGTTTGATTTGACTAGATTAAAGAAAATTAATTATGTATTTTTTGTATGGCTTCAGACAAGCTGAAGCTTTCATTTTGTTAATGATATATGGTGAAAAGGCCATTAGTAATTAGTTTTGTATTTAAGATAAAAAAATTATTAATTTATTCTTTTACAAAGATATAGGATTGTATTATTTAGTTCTTGATATTTAATCGAATTATTTAAGGCATATTATGACAAGACTAAGAACTTTACATACAGTTGTGCTAACAAAGCCAAATATAGCTGTCTATCAAAATCCTCCTGAAAGATTTCAAAGAACTGTAGATTTTTTGAGAAGCAATGGATTTGTACATATAACAACTTCTTGTGAAAATGGAAGAGATGTTATAACTATAACTTCAACACAAAAATATTTAAGTGCAAAAATGCATATTTTAAATGAAGCTTCAAAATTATCTTCCTCATTTATATTAATTAGAGGTAGAACTATAACCATGGCTCAAATAGCAAAATTCAACTGAAATACTCTAGGAACACATATACTTCATTGCTTCATGTCTTATATTTCACTTATTGCTAAATGTTATAATCCATAACGTACTTACAACTATAGGATTTGTCCGATTTATTCGGCAAATCCGATCAAGTGAGAAGGATTGATCGAAGGAAGCCCGAGCTTGTCGAGGGCTATAAAAAGAAGGAGGAAATAATGGATCCAGTTTTAATTGCTCAGGGAGTAGAAACAGTTGCAAATAATGGGGACTCACTTGCAAAAATGGGATTAGCTATTGGTGCTGGTTTAGCAGTAACAGGAGTTGGCGGCCCAGCAATTGGAGTAGGACTTGCTGCAAGTAAAGCACTTGAAGGAATGGCACGTCAGCCTGAAGCTACAGGAAGATTGCTTGCAAATACATTAATTTTTGCAGCTCTTGCTGAAGCACTGGGTTTATTTTCATTTCTGATTGCAATTCTTTTGTTCTTGAAACTTTCATAAATAAATGCTTCTTGAATTAAATTTCACACTTGTATTATTTGCAGCCAGCTTTCTGGTGTTTATTTATCTTTTAAACCTCACATTATTTAAACCAGTCGGAAAAGTCATTGAAAAAAGAAGGAATCTTGTCGAGAGTGAGCATTCAAAAGCAAAAGAATCACTGGAAAATGTAACTAGTTTAATTGAAAGCTACAAACAAAAAATAAAATCAGCAAGAATAGAATCACAAAGCCTCCTACAAGAAGCTGTAAATGAAGGTAAAAAGAAAAGGGATGAAAAAGTTTCAGTTCTTATGGCTGAATTAAACAAAGAAAAAGAAACTTCTCTTAAAAAAATTAATGAGGAAAAAGAAACTGCCATGAAAAAAATGGAAGGTGAAATAAAACAGCTTACAGATCTAATTACAAATAAAGTAATCGGATCAGAAGGAAAAACACTTGTCAGATCACTCTAATCACAATACAGCTAGCCACATTAAAGCTGAGACACATCATCACACTCCAACAGCATGGGATATTGTGGTTAAATCTGATCTTTTAAATGTGCTTATTCTTGCAGTTGCACTTATATATCTTGGAAATAAGTTTTTACCCGGTATAGTTGACCAGAGAAAAAAGCAAATCAGTAAAGAGCTTGAAGAAGCCAAGCAGGCAAGGATTAAAGCAGAAGAAGAACTTGAAACAATTAAACAAAAATCAAAAAACGCAACTCAGGAAATAGAAGAAATGAAAGAAGAAGCGAAAAAGTCTGCTATTACCATTAAAAAACAAATAGAAGAAGAAACGGAAAAAGAATTAGAACAACTTAAACAAAAAGTTAAGAGAGAGACAAACTCTAAATACGAAGAGGCTGTACATGATATTAAAAAATCTGTCGGATCAACTGCCATAAAACTTGCAGAAGTGGCTTTAACACAGGTTTCAAAGAATCAAGAGGTTCAAAAAAAATTAATTTCAGATTTTTTATCTGACTTAAACTCTCCAAATAAAAATTGATTTATGCAAATATCAAAACAAACAGCAAAAAACTATGCACAGGCTTTAAGCGAGTCACTGAGTGGTGACATTACATTGCATGAGGCACTGCTAAACGAAATAGAAGTTATTAATGAGTCATTTAATCAGGTAAAAACCATTTGGGAAGTTTTTAATAATCCTGCCATATCAACTGACGAGAAAAAAAAATTGATTAAAAGAATATTTGAAGGGAAAATGAATGCCAAGCTCTTAAACTTTTTATTTTTACTCGTTGATAAAAAGAGATTTAATCTTCTTCCGGAAATACAAAATCAATTTGTAGTAATTGTAAATAAATTAAAAAATATAGTTCTTGCAGAGGTTTCATCCGCTGTTGAGCTTGATACTGAATCCATTCAAAAGCTTAAACAAAGATTAGAAAATATATTAACTAAAAATGGAAAAGTTACAATAGAAACAAAACTTGAACCTGCTTTAATCGGCGGTCTGGTAGTAAAGATAAATGATCTGATTTATGATGGAAGCATTAAAGGAAAACTTGAAGGTTTAAAGAGGAGGCTCGGATAGAAATGGCAATTAAAACAGATGAAATAGTAAGCATATTAAAGGAAGAGATAAACCAGTATCAGGAAAAACTTACGGTAAGTAATGTAGGTACTGTAATTTCAGTTGGTGACGGAATTGCAAGAATCCATGGACTAGAAAAAGCCATGGCCAGTGAACTTATTGAATTTGATGACAAAAATAAAACCCTTGGAATGGTTTTAAATCTTGAAGAAGATAGTGTTGGGGTGGTTTTATTTGGTGATGCCACAGATATTCGTGAAGGCACACAGGTAAAATCAACAGGAAAAATTGCATCTGTGCCTGTAGGAAATGAGTTAATTGGACGCGTGGTAAGTCCTATCGGTAAACCTCTTGATGGAAAAGGTGAAATTAAATCAAAAAAAATCAGAGCTGTTGAAAGAGTTGCACCTGGAATTGTAAAAAGAAGATCAGTTTGTGAACCACTTCAAACAGGAATAGCAGCCATTGACTCAATGATTCCAATCGGTCGTGGACAAAGAGAACTTATAATCGGTGACCGTCAGACAGGAAAAACTGCAATTGCAATTGACACCATAATAAATCAAAAAACTCAGGCTAACCGTCCAATCTGCATTTATGTAGCAATTGGTCAAAGACAGGGACAGGTTGCACAAATTAGAAAAACACTTGAAGATGCCGGTGCAATGGAATATAGCATTATTGTTACTGCTGCATCCACTGATCCGCCTGCTCTTCAGTTTATTGCACCATTTGCCGGTGCAGCTATTGGTGAAGAGTTTATGGAAAATGGAAAACATGTTTTGATTATTTATGATGATTTGACAAAACATGCATGGGCATACAGAGCAATGAGTCTTCTTTTAAGACGTCCACCTGGTCGTGAAGCATATCCCGGTGATGTATTTTATCTGCACAGCAGACTGCTAGAGCGTGCAGCTAAATTAAGCGACAAACTTGGCGGCGGTTCAATGACAGCTCTTCCAATTATTGAAACTCAGGCAGGTGATGTTTCTGCATATATTCCTACAAACGTAATTTCAATTACTGACGGTCAAATATTTCTTGAAACAGACTTATTTAATGCCGGTACAAGACCTGCCATTAATGCTGGTATTTCAGTAAGTCGTGTTGGTGGAGCAGCACAGACCAAAGCCATGAAGATGGTAGCCGGCAAACTCAGACTTGATCTGGCACAGTTTAGAGAAATGGAAGCATTTGCACAGTTTGCATCTGATTTAGATCCTGCAACACAACAGCTAATTAAACGCGGTCAGAAATTAACCGAGGTTTTAAAACAGCCCCAGTATTCTCCTCTTTCAGTAGCACAGCAAGTAACAATTATTTTTGCAGCAAATGAAGGTGTTCTGGATAATGTTGACACAAAAGAAATCCAGCGTTTTAAAGCTGAGTGGTTTAGATACCTCAGTGCAAATAAAAAACAGCTTGAAGATAATTTAAATGCCGGAACAGTTCTTGATGATGCCGGGAAAAAAGATATTAAAGCTACTCTTGAAAAGTTCAGAGATAGTTTATTTGCTTAAAAACATTCACTGCTATTTGCCTGAGCACAAGTGGTATCAACTCTATATCCGCTGCCAGCTAAAAGAAATTTAAGTAAACTAAGTTCAACCATGTTTGTCGGGCTGCCTGTAATTACAGCGTCATTTCCTGCTATCTGAATATTCATACCTTGAAACTTTCCCATGCTTTGAAAAAGGCTTACACAGCCTGGAATTGAGTGTGAATAGTCTATAGAAGGTACACTTAACCCGCCCATATTTTTTTACCCCTGTAACCAGTAGTATTAATATACTGCACAAGCATTGCATTGTCAATACACCAATTTTTTTACTGTTAAAATATCTTTGTTAACCAATGATTTCATTTTTTCAAAATTTTACTGAAACTCTCTGGACCTGGATACTTCCAAGCATATTTAAAGTACTGGTAATTATTCTAATAGCTTTTCTAGCACACAATTTAATTGCTTTTGGCACAAAAAAGATTAAGGACTTACAGGAAAATGGTGATCCGGACAAACAATCTAAAAAGTTAAAAAGGGTTAAAACCTTAAACCAGATTATCCGTTCAGCAACTAGTGTCATCATAAACACAATAGCTTTAATAATGATTTTAAATGAGCTTGGCCTGGACACAAGGCCACTAATTGCAAGTGCTGGTATTTTAGGTGTAGCCTTCAGCTTAGGTGCACAAAATTTAATGAAAGATGTAATCAATGGATTCTTTATTTTGTTTGAAGATCAATTTGGAATTGGAGATACTATAAAAATCGGTGATCATACAGGCACTGTAGAAAAAATGAATTTTAGAACAACAACACTTAAAGACTCATCCGGCAATTTTCACATAATTCCAAATGGTGAAATTAAGCAGGTATCGGTTTTGAAACACGTTTAACGCTTTATTGTGAACAAATAAATGTTAAAATTATCCTTATGTCAAACAAAGAAATAAGAGTACGTATAGCCCCCAGCCCCACAGGCAGTCTTCATCTTGGCACCGTAAGAACATCTCTTTATAATTATCTATTTGCTAAAAAAAACAAGGGAAAGTTCATTTTAAGAATTGAAGATACTGACGTTGAAAGAAATAAAGATGAATACACAAAAGAAATATTAAATGGTTTTAATTGGCTTGGGATTAAATTTGATGAGGGACCATATTACCAGAACACAAGACTGGATTTATACAAAAAGTTTGCACAGAAGCTTCTTAGTGAAGAAAAAGCATATGAATGCTTTTGTACTCAGGAAGAGTTAGATGAACTAAGAAAAATCCAGCGTGCTGCCAAAGTACCAGAAAAATATGACAACAGACACAGAAATCTTACTAAAGATCAAAAAGATAAATTTATCTCTGAAGGAAGAAAATCTGTAATCAGATTTAAACTGCCTGATAACACTGATATAAAATGGAGCGATGAAATAAGAGGACTTGTTTCAGTAAACACAAATGATCTTGGTGGAGATCTAGTTATTATGCGCTCTGATGACATTCCACTTTATAATTTTGCTGTTGTAGTAGATGACGGTGATATGAAGATGACACATGTAATTCGCGGAGATGATCATTTGCACAACACAGCAAAACAAATCCCTCTTTTTGAAGCTCTAGGATTTGAAGTGCCGACTTTTGCACATGCACCGCTTATTTTTACACATGACAGGGAAAAACTTAGTAAAAGAAAACATGGCGATATAGCAAACATAGATAAGTACCAGAAAGAAGGATATCTGCCAGAAGCTATGGCAAATTATCTGATTCACATGAGCTGGACACAGCCGGATAAACCAGAAGAAGAAATATTTAAAATTGATGATGTAGCTCTAAAATTTGAACTGTCTAGAATCAGCAAAAGTTCAGCCATATATGACATTACTAAACTAAATTGGTTTAATAATCACTACATAAAAGAAAAATCACTTGAAGAATTGTTTGAGCTTTCAAAAAGATTTCTTGAAAAGGAGATTGATCTTACAATATATTCAAAAGATCAATTACTAAAAATGATAGATGCAGTCAAAGCAGGATTAAATAAGCTGGATGAGCTGCCAGGTTTAATTAAGTTTTTCTTTGATGCTAGGTTTGAATTAAACAGTGGTGAAAATCAAAAAATACTATCTACAGAAGGTGCAAAAAAGGTTTTAGAAAAACTTTCAGCATCACTTGGATCAATCAATTTTAACGATTCTCACGAGTGTAAAAATAAAGTTGATGAAATTGGCAAAGAGTTAAGTTTAAAAGGAAAGGATTTATACTGGCCTCTAAGAGTAGCTTTAAGCGGCTCAAACAAAGGCCCTGACCTAGGTTTAATAATTTCGCTTTTAGGAAAAGAGAATGTAAAAAGCAGAGTTGAAAGAGCGCTGAAAGTTTTGGTGTAAATTAAATCACCTTATTAAAAAAACAACTACGCTGTCCTGTATGACAGGCTACACCACCAATCTGCTCAACCTTTACTAAAATCGTGTCACTGTCGCAGTCATAATATAGTTCTTTTACTTTTTGGACATCACCTGATTTGTGACCTTTATGCCAGAGTTCATTTCGTGAGCGGCTATAAAAATATGTTTCTTTATTTTTTAAAGTTAATTCAAGCGATTCTTTATTCATAAATGCAACCATTAGAATTTCATTGTCTTTAAAATCCTGAATTATTGCAGGAACAAGTCCAATATTGTTCCAATTTATTTTAGAAAAGTCTATTTTATTTATTACTTCATTACCTTCCATTAACTTTATTTTAACCTCCTTAAAATTGTGAAAGGGAATTTCAAGCTTTTAACCTTCTCTTAGTTGACTCTACCACAGGTAATTTGAGATAGTAATAATATAAGGATTAACCAACGATGATTTACGAAGCGGCACCAACAAGTGTCGCTTTTTGTTTTTGTTGGATATCAAGATAGTTTTCCTTATAAGTTCCAAAATGCGGCATTACATCTGCTGAAGTAATAGAACCTCTTACACCAAGACTGTATAACCATAGTCCTGATTTCATATAGCCCAGAATTGGTCCATTTACATTTGCAGCCATTGTAGTTTCATCACCCAGTACAAACTGATGAGTAGAGATTTTTCCTTCAAAAGTTCTTCCAGTGATTTTTACATTTGTTGAAATTGGTTTTTTTGGATTTCTTGTGTCTACTATTCCGCCAGTGGTTACTCTATCGCGTGGACAGACATTTGCAAGTTCAAGCATAATGTCATCAGCATGTTCCATATGATGTAGTTCAAGTATTCCATTTCTTTTTTCAAGTTCTTTTATAACTTCTTCATCTGTCATTTGTGAAACAATTTCAGGATTAAATTCAGGAAGGTGTGCAATGTCTTCACGAATGGTAGCTTTATACATTTCCCAGTTACTGATTCCTACTCCAAAAGTAATTGTCACATCTAAAATCTCTACAAATGACTGGGCAGCAAGCGCTGCTGCTGCTGTTAAAAGCCCTGGTGTAGCACCACAACCAGTAAGATATAAAATATCTGTGCCTTTAAAAGCACTGTCAAGATTTTTTATCATTTCAACTGCTTTGGTTCTCTTCAGTGCATCTACAATCACACCCTTATAACCAATTTGTACAATATCTTTTGCAACGTTTGGGATAAACTCATTTGGAAGATTTGGCAGAGCTATAAATATTGCATCTATGTTTTCTTTATTTTCTAAAAGAAGATCTTTAATTGAATTTGTGGATTTTTTTGCACCTTTAATTTTTTCTACTGATTTTGCTTCTTTTACAGTAAGTCCATTTATTCCGTTTAAATTAAAAAAATATGCATTGCGATCACATATGCCAACAAGTCTGAAATCTTTTTTTTGCTCAATAAGCAAAGCCATATTTTGTCCTAAACCACCTGAACCAAGAACTGCAATATTAATCATTGGTATCTCCTTTTTCACAGACATAATTGTATAACATTTGTGTAGAGACGTACAGCCGGTACGTCTCTAAAAGCATTTTGTGGGAAAAATTTCGTTATCATTAATTTATTTTGTAATATACAAAAACAAATTGTTTTTAATACCGTCAATAATTAAAGAATAAATTAAAAATGGATCAAGCAGAAAAAATACATGACGTAATTATAATAGGTGGTGGGCCAGCTGGATTAATGTGTGCTTTTTACTGCGGTACAAGTGGTATGAAACCACTCATTGTGGAAGCGCTTGATTTTCTTGGCGGACAGTCTGCTGCACTCTATCCAGAAAAACCTGTTTATGATGTTCCAGGAATTATCGAATGTACCGGTCAGGAGCTTGCAGATACTTTAACCGAGCAGGTTATGCAAATTGAACCTTATGTAGAGTTTAATCAAAGCGTAGAAGAAATTAAACAGGTAGATAATATATGGAATCTGCACTGCAAATCAGGAAAAGTTTTTAAATCAAAAGCAGTTGTAGTTTCAACCGGCAAAGGAGCATTTTCTCCAATTAAATTAAATGTAGCCGGTGAAGATGAATATTATGGAAAAGGTTTAACATACACAGTAAAACACATCAGTGATTATAAAGGGCAGGAAATATTAATTGTTGGCGGTGGAGACAGTGCAATGGACTGGACATGCACATTAAAAGATGTTGCAAAGAGTGTCACTTTAATCCATCGCAGAGATGGTTTTAAAGCTCATATTGGTGCTGTAAATCAGATAAAAGCTATGGCAGAAGCCAAAGAAATAAATATGTTTATTCCATATGAAATAAAAAAAATAGAAGGGAAAAATAAAGTAGAAAAAGTAACAATCTTTAATAACCAGACAAATGAAGAAAAGAGTTTTCCTGCACAGAGCATAATCATCTGTGCAGGATTTAGGCCTACAAGTGATGCTCTTAAAAAGTGGGGTTTGGATTTAACTGAAAAAGGACTGATTAAAACTAATAATATCTGCCACACAAAACTTCCCGGAATATTTGCAGTAGGTGATGCTACAGAATATGAAGGAAAAAGACATTTAATAGTAATGGAGTTTGGCGAAGCAGCAAGCGCTGCTGGTGCAGTCTCTACCTACATTTACGGCAAGGGCAAAGGCGGAGCAGAATGGTGGGCTGGACCAAAGAAAAAGAAAACTGGTAATGTTGAAGTCGATAAAGAACAGTCAGTAACACCTTAATAGTTTATAAGAGGAGCTACGTCACCGCAGAGCTGGCGGATACAAAAACGGTAAAAAATTATTTTGCTGCAGTGGCTGCTTGTGGAAAATATTTTCTATAAAATAAAGTTTCAAGTTTATCTTTTTGATCTGGAGTAAGTAAAGAAATAAGCTGAAGTATTTTCTGTGTTTTTCTTCTTACAAAATTAAGAGAATCAACATTTATATCAAATATCCTTCTGAAAGTACCCAGATTTAAATTTTCTTGATGGAGAGCTACTCCTGTACTAGTCAGCCTTATACTTCCACTCTGTCTAGCTTCTAATACTTTTTCACTCATATCATTACTTAAAATTATTTCATCGATTAGTTTAATTGCACGACTATACTGATCACCGTCTCTTTTTGAATTGTGTTTAAGATAAGCAATTGCAAACCAGTATTTTAAATAAAGAGTTCTTTCATTTTCATCGTTTAGTATTTTTTTAAAATTAAACCCAAGTTCTTCATATACCCTGTCAAGCAGGATTTCATCACTAGTCTTATGCACAGTCCCATCATCAAGAACCACACACCTTAGCTCAGGTGTAGTAAGACTTACTGATTGTTCTAATTCTGCTGTTAATTCATCTACTGGATCATTATTATTACCTTCATGAATTGCAATCCTTGGCTGTGCAGATTGTCCAAATGTTAATAAATAATCATGATGACTATCTGGACAATTATCCGGGTTAGCAGAGTTTTTATTTTGATTTATTTCATTGGCATGGTTATCAGCTATGCCTGATTCTTGTTTTGTTGAGTTTAGCGAAAGAACAATTCCTGTAAATGCACCCAAAATAGGGATTAAATATTTATCTAGAATTGATCCATCTCTCTTAAAAGCAAAATCAAATAACATCTTTCCCAGAGAAAGAATACTTACAGTTCCACCAAAAACTTGTCCATAAGTTGATGCTGCTACTTTTTGAGCACATGTTCTTTGTTCAGGAGGCACAAGAATAGCAGAATGAGAGATTACTCTTCGGTTTATTGGCACACCTATAAAAAGTTCTTCAATTACTCCTGCTGTAGCTCTTTGTGTTGCTATTGTCATATTTTAAGTCCAAAAACTAAGTTGTAAACATTCTACTCTTCTATTAAAAATTTCCAATACTAATGTTACAAAGATGCTTCCTTAACCAAAACCTGACAGGAAAATGATTTAGATACCTTCAAAAAATATTTATTAGTTTAAAAATTTATCGTTTTAAGAATTTTATTATTAAGTTTTATTAATTGATTTATTGTTTTTTTCAGAACTGTCTTCTTCCGAAAAACCAGCTTTCATCTCACTTGCTGCTGTATTTAGTGACTCTTTAAAATTTTTTAAACCCTTACCCAGGTTTCTTCCAAGCTCTGGCAATTTTTTAGGGCCAAATATTAATAATGCAACACCAAGTATTACTGCAACTTCCGGAATTCCAAGATTAAATGGCAACATAACAATAAGATTTTAACACCTTGTGTTGTTTTACAGGAATTGACAGCTAAAAGCTTCAGATAAGCTGGAGCTTTAAAAAAACACAAACGCCCAGACTGATCCCGGTCTTTGATACATAGAAGCTCTGAAATTACCATTTATGTCCCATGCCTCAGGAGTTCTAAACCAGTATCCCTTTTTCTCATAAACCACTGAGTAAACTCCATAAGCAGTTTGCATGGCTTCTTTTTGTAATCCTCTAAGCTGCATATGAGAAGCAAGTCCAAGTGTAACCCCGCTCCATATTTCATTTGACTGTGTATTTAACTTCCATATTTTACTCTCAGGTAAGTAACTGCCATCAGGATTTATGCCATTAATTGCACCAACGTTTCCATCTCCTGCTTTGAGTACATTAAACTCAAAAATCTTTTTTAAGGTTTTACCTACTCTATCGTTTTGAAACACTTCACCCAGCCCCAAAAGATCTGCATACCACTGCCCACAAAGCTGGTCTGCCATTATGTTTTCTTTGTGAGAGCTTTTTGTGTCATATAAATAATATTCACCGTGCCACAATTTTGACTCAAGATTCATTTTCCCAACTTCAAACCATGACTTAAAAAGTTTATAATCTTTTTCAAGAATTTTTGCTATTTCAATTGCAGCCTTTAATGATGCAAGCCAGAGACCATTACAGTAAGTGCTTGGACCATGCATGGTCCAGTTATCATAAGTCTGATCAGGAATATTGTCGTTTTCAATCAAACAATCATTATCCCTGTCAAACTGTTTCAAATACTTGATAGCTTCTACAATGGGATGCCATGCATCTTTTAAAAACTGAATGTCTTTTTTACCGGTAAAATAAAAATCTCTGTAGACAAGAAGCACAAATTTTGAATTCAGATCTTTCCAATGGTTAATATTTATGTGGTTATAGGCATTGATTTTTAAAAACGGATCCTCATATGGTGCCCCAAGATCATGTGGCAGAGCACCTTTTAATTTTCTTTCAGCAGTAGTTTGATCAAGAGGATGGTTAAAAAACATTTTTTCTTTGTTTTCCTGATCAATTGTTTTAAAATAATTCTTCATTACAATCTTTTCAAGCTCAGGCCAAAGTTTCAAGAGTACAAATGAACCATAGAAGCGGACATCAAGTGTTTCATAAAATGGGTAATCATAGCATTCAAGAGATCCAAAATGCTCTTCTTTTTTTACTGCTACAGGTTTTTCTTCTTCTTTCTTTTCCCCATCCCATTCTTCATATCTACCACTTGTCCATATTGTCCCGCCATCAGCAAGGTAATATACTTCATTGATAAGCAAAGATTTAAACCAATCAGGTTTATTGATTTTTAAATATTCTTCCTGCCATTTCACTATTTCAAAAAGCCATTTTTTTGAGTATTTAAATGCACTTCTTGCAATTTTAATTACGTTTCTCCCGTCTTTTCCAAAATAATTTGTGTAACGCTTATACCATTTACTGCCAAACCCAGACTCAAATATCGGGAAGTCCCATGCAAGAACAAATGTAATTGTTTTAACTTCATGTGGTTGTAATTTTATTTTGGTACAGATTGCTCCAGGGGAATCTTTTAAGTTTTCCGGGTTTGAGTTACTTAAGGTGCCGTCTTTGGAAAAGGTCTTCCACACTTCGCTACCATCAGAATCAGCACGAAAAGTATTTAAATAGCTCACTTCAACATCCATAGCCTCCGTAAAAACCCCCATTTGTCCATATTTATAGTTTTTTTCACTTCTGCGATTATCAAAAACGATTCCACAAAAGCTATTTTCCTGATAAAAAATATTTTCATTTGAACCAAATATACTTTCCCAGCTCCATAAAATTGAAAGTTCTCTTTCTTTGTTTTGGGGATTCGAAATGTGCCATTTGAATATTGCGACAGGATAAGAAGTTTCCTGATAGTTATTTGGAATAATTGGGGAAAATTCTTCAAGAGTAATTTTTAAATCAGTGTATTCAAAGTACGCTCTTGGATACAAAGCATGATAAGTTCCATTTTGCTTCTGAAAATCCCAGTTACTGAGTGTTCCATCATCTGGTTTATAATCGTTTAAAATAAATGCTTTGCCATCCTCAAATATTCCAAACTGGCATGGAAAAATCGTTTTATAAACATGTTTTCCTATTTCAAGATGCCACCTTGCAAAATCACCTCTAAAGGTTTGCGAAAAAGTACCAGCGCCAAATCCGCCAAGAGGCATCCCCTGAAAATAACCATCATCAAAATTTGGTAATCCGCCTTCAGGACCAATTACTTTAACTACACCGGGTGATTGAAGAGATTCACCTATTTTTCTTTTCCATGCTTCTTGTGGAATTATCATGTTTTTTTATATGCTCAAGACAAGCTTGAGCTTTCATTGATCTTAATTCTCGTTTGATCGGATTTGCTGGATAAACCAGACAAATCCTACAGTAGTTAGTACGGAAGATAATATTTATTGATTCTTAGTTCCCGATTCATTTGCCCTTAGTAGGCGTGGTTAATTAACCAAACCTACATTAATTGTATTTCAAATTTAGGGATAAGGGGTTATAAAAAACTTTAGAATCTTTTAATTTATCTTTGGTTAGAAAAATCTTTATACAAGGAATATAACTTAAGCATGAAGAAAAAATCTAAAAAAAAGAAAATACAAAGACGTAAATCCAAAGAGGTACAACACATGTTAGGAAATTTTAATGGGAAGCTTGATAAAAATACATGCTTAATTAGCTTAGTGGTAATTTCACTGATTACAATTACTTTAGTTTCAACAGATTTATTTAATGTATTCAATATAAGCGGGGTTTTTAAGCAATAACTAAACTCTATAGTCGTGTAAGTAAGCTAATACGTTGTTAAATAAATTTTACTGGGTATTTTTTACAAGCTCTTAACGCGGATGTGCTGTAGATTTATCACTTTATGATTTAAAATCTGGGAAAGAAATTAAAATGCCATGTGAGTACGATACTTTTTCAGATGAGGCTTATCCTACATCTATGTCTGGAACAATTGGAGAAAGACGGCAGCTTTAAGGTCCACCCAAATGAGTGGTGGCATTATGATTTTAAAGATTGTAAGAAATATGATATTTTAGATATTGTCTTTGAAAAAATTTAATTTCTATCTATTGACTAAACAAATTAAATCAAATACAATTATCAAAATTAAGGTATTAAAGTCTATTGAAGTAAGGATATAAACATGTCACTAAATATAATCTCTTTGGTTTCAGCTATTATAGCTGCTGCTAATCCACCACCTAGTAAACATAGAAGGAATGGATTTAACAATGGTTTTGCTTTTTTAAATCCAAGAAATCAGTCATTTACTTACATGCATCAAAATAATAAAGGACCAGATGTACATTCAAGAGCAGACTACATGGGACATATTACATCAAAAATGAGAAGAGCAAGATAAACACCACCGCAACACATAGTTATATTATAGAAGTTTGTTGTTAGAAATTGAAGTAAAAAGGTATATTGATTTTGGGAGAAAAAACATGAAACAATTTTTATCTTTACTTGGCATTATTATAATTTCTACTAACTGTGCTTTTGCACAGTGCGGATATCATCCGCCTAAACCTCAGGCTGAAATCCGTCAGAAGAGCTCTGTAACCATAACTGAAGAGACTAAAGACTTTAAAAAACTTGCAGCGATTTCAAAAAAAGAAGCAAAAAAAATTGCTACGGAAAAATACCCGGGCAAAGTAAAAAAAATTGACCTTGTAAAAGATGAAGATACTCTTGTATGGAAATTAGAAGTAAAGGGAGAACAAGGACAAAAAGAAGTTTTTATTGATCCAGCAAATGGGACATTTCTTGGATACGGTCTAACTAAATAGCAATTCCGATAATTTTAATCGAGTAGCACATATTTACAACTGAGATTAAGTTGTAATTCCCGCGAAAGCGGGAATCTAGATGAAGCATATAATGTTAGTGGTATTGTCTGGATTCCGGGTCAAGCCCGGAATGACACCTTCTAATTTTTACAGACCTTATTTACATAGTATGCTATTTTATTTACTTATGAGTACACCAGAAGTAAAGGCAGGTTTAAAACCTGCTTCAACAAAAATGAAATATAAAACAAATATTCTTGAAACTATTGGAAAAACTCCACTTATTCAGCTTACAAAAGTTACCAAAGGCTTAAAGCCTCTCATTTTTGTAAAAGCAGAATTTTTTAATCCTGGGGGATCAGTCAAAGACAGACCTGCAATAACCATGATAGTAGAAGCAGAAAAAGCAGGCTTACTAAAACCAGGCGGAACAATTATTGAACCTACAAGCGGAAATACAGGAGTAGGACTGGCACAGGTAGCAGCAGTAAAGGGCTACAGATGTATAGTAGTTATGCCAGATAAAATGAGCGAGGAAAAGTTTTCTCTTCTTAAAGCATATGGAGCAGAAGTTGTAAAAGTCCCCACTACAAGCACATCAAGTCCTGAAAGCTATAACAATGTCGCTCAAAGACTTGCTACTGAAATACCCGGAGCATATCTACCTAATCAATTTCAAAATCATTACAATCCTGATGCCCACTATAGAACAACAGGACCTGAAATCTGGGATGATACAGATGGAAAAGTTACACATTTTGTAGCCGGTGTTGGAACTGGCGGGACTATTTCAGGAACTGCAAAGTTTTTAAAAGAAAAAAACTCTAAGATTCAGGTAATTGGAATTGATCCTGAAGGTTCAATTTATTCAGGCGACTATGCCAAATCATATAAAATAGAAGGAATTGGTGAAGATTTTATACCGCGAAACGTAAACATGGCTCTAATTGACTGTTTTGAACGTGTGTCAGATAAAGATGCATTTGAAATGTGCAGAAGACTTGCAAAAGAAGAGGGAATATTAGTCGGTGGTTCTAGTGGAGCTGCGGTCTCAGGAGCTTTAAGAATTGCAAAAAGTTTAAAAGAAAATGATGTAGTGGTAATTATTCTTCCTGATACAGGCAGAGGTTACATAAGTAAAATCTATTCAGATAAATGGATGAAAGAAATGGGTTTTGGAACTGAAAGTCCATATAGAACCACTTTAAAACTTTTACTGTCACACAAACAATTTAGCGATAAATTGATTTCAATAACCGTAAAAGCTACAGCAAAAGAAGCTATAGAAGTTATGAGAAAAAATGGCATTTCACAGCTCCCGGTAACTGGAAATAATACTTACGTAGGAAGCTTAAGTGAAATTGCACTTATGCAGGGGATTTTTGATCGTACAGTTAAACCATCTGACCCTATTGAAAAGATTATGAATAAGCCATTTCCAGAGCTTGATGAAAATTCCGAATCTGAACAGGCATTTCGTGAACTTGCACTTGGTAACTCAGCCATTATCGTAACTAGAGACAAAAAACCACTTGGTTTATTAACAAAAATTGATCTCTTAGATCAATTTTTGACGGAAGGAAATTAAAAATGGAATTTGAAACAAAAGCAATTCACGTGGGTCAAGAACCGGACATTGCAACAGGTGCAACCATTACACCTATTTACCAAACATCTACTTATACACACGATGCTCTTGGAAAACATAAAGGGTACGATTATTCAAGAGCAGATAATCCCACAAGACACGCTCTGGAAGTCGCACTGGCTTCGCTAGAAAATGGTAAGTATGGACTTTCTTTTGCATCAGGTCTTGCAGCCACAAGTACCGTTTTAACTCTTTTAAAAGCAGGAGATGAAGTTGTTACAGGAGATGATCTCTATGGAGGAACTGTAAGACTTTTTAATAAAGTTTTTTCAAACTTTAATATTAAGTTTATTTATGTAGATGGTACAAATCCAAAAAGTTTTGAAGCTGCAATAACCCCTAAAACAAAATTAATCTGGCTTGAAACCCCGACAAATCCGCTGCTTAGAATTACTGATATAAAAGAAGTTAGTAAAATTGCAAAAGCAAAAAAAATAATTATGGCAGTAGACAATACTTTTGCAAGTCCATATTTTCAAAAACCGCTGGATCTTGGAGCAGATATTGTGGTTCACAGCACTACTAAATATTTAGGCGGACACTCTGATGTTGTTGGCGGAGCAATTATTACAAGCAGTGATGATTTATATCAGAAATTAAAATTTTATCAAAAATCAGTCGGAGCAGTATCAGGACCATTTGATTCATGGCTTGTTTTAAGGGGTATAAAAACACTTGCTCTCAGGATGAAAAAACATGAAGAAAATGCTATGCAGATAGCAGAGTTTTTATCAAAACATCCAAAAATAAAAAAAGTAAATTATCCTGGTTTAAAATCCCATCCACAGCATGAACTTGCTAAAAAACAAATGAGTGGTTTTGGCGGAATGATTTCTTTTGAAGTGGACAGTGGAATTGATACAGTAAAAAAAGTTGTGGAGGGTACAAAACTTTTTGCACTTGCTGAAAGCCTTGGCGGAGTAGAGTCACTAATCGGACATCCTGTAACCATGACACATGCCGAGGTACCTCAGGAACACAAGGAAAAACTTGGATTAAAAGATAATTTAATTAGAATATCAGTAGGTATTGAAGCAGCTGGTGATTTAATAAACGATTTAAAAAATGCACTTGAATAAACTATCTCTACCTGATTACAATTTAGAAATGACGCTGCTTGGAGGGCAGGCATTTAACTGGGATTTTAATGGTGAGTATTATTATGGTTTTACCGGGGATAAGGTAATTAAGATAAAGACGTTGCACTCAACGTCTCAACAGAAAATATACTGGCAAACATATCCTGAAAATGATAATTTAAATTTTCTAAAATCCTATTTGAGATTAGATGTAAATTATCCCTACATCTTAAAAAAAATTCAAAAAGACCGATACGTAAAAACAGCGATTAAAAAATATCCGGACCTTCGATTACTGAACCAGGATTTTGAAGAAACGCTTCTTTCTTTTATAATTTCCACAAACAATAATATTAAATCCATAAGAAAATACATCAGGTTACTAAGCAAGCGTTTCGGGAAATCGATAAATGTAAATGGTGAAAAATATTATTTATTCCCAAAAACCGAGGTGATTGCAGAAGCAAAGCTTGAAGACCTTTTAAGCTGCAGTCTTGGCTTTAGAGCAAAATACTTAAAAGGAGTAGCAAAATATCTTCTTGAGTCAAACCTTTCAAAAAAAATCTATAAACTAAAAGAGGAAGAAGCCAGAACTGAATTAAAAAAAATAAGAGGTGTGGGAGATAAGATTACTGATTGTGTTTTAGTGTTTGCGCTTGGTTTTGATAATGTAACTCCGCTTGATGTGTGGGGAAAACGAGTTTTAACAAAATACTATAAACTAAATCCAAAAATGAAATATGATGAGATGAGAAAGTGGATAAACACTTATTTTGAAGGCTATGGAGCATGGGCAGGTCAATTTTTATTTGAGTATATTAGAAATAATAGTAACTGACATTGTGAGTGATACAATATCAATTCCTAGGTAAAAATTAATGAAGCCATCACCATTTAAGCTTGAAAGATATTTTGCAAAGCATGAATTCACTGCAAAATATTTGTTGTGTAGCTCAGATCCAGAATCATTGTCTATTGAAGAACTCTTAAACTATGAACCAGACTCACTTGAAAAGTTTAAAAAGCACTGGCTTGGATACACAGAAGCAAGAGGTAATCCTGAATTAAGACATGAAGTAACAAAGTTATATAAAAATATAAGTAATGATGAGGTTTTGGTTCACGCAGGAGCAGAAGAAGTAATTTTCATTTTTTCAAATGTAGTCCTGGGTCCTGAGGATCATGCAATTGTACATTTTCCCTGCTATCAGTCATTATTTGAAGTTGCAAGAGCAACCGGTGCAGACATTACAAAATGGGAAACAAAAGAAGAAAACAATTGGGAACTTGACATTGACTTTTTAAAAAGAAATATGAGAAAAAATACAAAAGCAATAATTTTTAATTGTCCTCATAATCCCACAGGTTACTTAATGAAAAGAGAAAAGCTTCAGGAAATTATAAATATTGCAAAAGAAAATAATATTTATATTCTTTCTGATGAGGTTTACAGATTTTTAGAGTACGAGGAGAAAGATAGACTTCCTGCTGCATGTGATCTCTATGAAAATGCTGTTTCAATCGGGGTTATGTCAAAATCTTTTTCACTTCCAGGTCTTCGAATTGGCTGGGCAGCAACAAGAAATAAAAGACTTCTTGAAGAAATGTCTGCATTTAAAGACTATACAACTATTTGCTCAAGTGCACCAAGTGAGTTTTTAGCAGTAGTTGGTCTAAGGCATAAAGAAAAGATCTTAAAAAGAAATTTTGAAATAATTTCAAACAATTTAAAAATCTTAAATACATTCTTTAAAAAACATGAGGATGCTTTTTACTGGAAAATGCCAACAGCTGGAACAATTGCATTTCCAAGAATAAAGTTCGGTGTAAATATTGAAAATTTCTGTGACGAATTAATTAAAAAGAAAAGTCTAATGCTTCTTCCAGGTACAAAATATGATTATAGCGATAAGCACTTTAGAATTGGATTTGGTAGGAAAAATATGAAAGAGTGTCTTTTAAAGTTTGAAGAATATATGATTGAGAATTATATTATGAAAAAAGCTGTCACTTTTTAGTCACTTTTTTGTTTTTTCTTCCTTTGATTTTTACCTTGATATCATCATGTGGTTGTCTTTTTCCACCTAACATTTCATCCATTGAAACATCATCAGGTTCATCTGCTTCAGTTATTATTCTAGGTCCTTTATGTCCATCATTATCAACTTTCCCAGTGCGAAGTAAGCTTTGTCCTGACCTTGCATCATAAGGAGGAAGGTTCGGTAAAATAGGTAAGTTTAATAAGAACATAAATTGTATCCAACTCTCATTTTTTATATCAACTTTAGTTTTAGGATTAGTTTATCATAAGAGTTATAATAACTAGATATATGAACAGCGAAAATAATGCTTATACCCTTTGCAAGATTTATTTATAATATGTTAAAAGTAAGTAAAGAAACTAATTCGAAAGGAATTTCAAATGAACACAAATAATCTATCTAAAAAAGTTTTATCTTTATTAATCGCTTTATCTTTTGTACTTATAAACTGTCAGAATCCAATACTGGCTCAGGAAAAATCTTTATATGAAAGATTGGGCGGTGTATATCAGATTGCTGCAGTAGTAGATGATTTTGTGGATAAATTACTTGTAGACCCAATTATTACTGCAAACAAAAACACAGTTAGTGGGCTTGCTCATATTACAAAACCAGGTCTTAAATATTTAATTACTGAAATGCTTTCTCAGGCAGCAGGCGGCCCACAAAAATACACCGGAAAACCAATGAAAGAAGCTCACAAAGATTTAAAAATCAGTGAAGCAGAATGGGAAGCAATGGTAAAAGATTTTCTTAGTACACTTGCAAAGTTTAAAGTCCCAAACAAAGAACAAATAGAACTGGTTGTAATAGTGGGAAATACAAAATCTGATATAGTTTCACTAGCACCGGCAGCACCGCAAGCAGTACAACCTGCTCCAGCACCTGCTTTTCCACAAGCTCCTGCACCACAAGCAGCTCATCCAGTAACACAACCTGCTCCAGCACCTGCTCTGCCACAAGCTCCTGCACCACAAGCAGCTCATCCAGTAACACAACCTGCTCCAGCACCGATTGTGCCGCAAGCTCCTGCACCACAAGCAGCTCATCCAGTAACACAACCTGCTCCAGCACCGGTTGTGCCGCAAGCTCCTGCACCACAAGTAGCTCCTCAAGCAGATGCAAATCAGGTACAGGTTATTCCTGTAGTACCTGCCCAGCCAGAGGCTGTACCAGATGAAGTTCTACCACCACCATCAGACCTTCCGCCTGATGCACAGATAGTTCCCGCAGAATAATCTTTTTTTACAAAGCTGAAACAATACCTGAGGAACATCATCTTAATCAAATGCTGTTCTTATTAATTAAAAAGGAAATAGCTATGAAAAAAATATTGCTTCTGATTAATCTTTTATTACTTCTGCAAACCAGCGCTTATGCTCACGAGACAAATAAACCCTGTAAATATAAAGATGTTTTAGAAAAAAGAAAAGAAATGCATTCTGAAAGAGAAATGCAAACAAAACAAGCTCATAAAGAATGGCAAGAAAAGGGGAAGCAGATACAGCAGGATTGGATTGAAAAGAAAAAACAAATGCATGACAAATGGCAAAATGAAAAAAGACAGATACATGGAAAATGGATGCAGGAAAGAAAGAATCCCCATTAACCTTAAAAAGATTTAATCTTCTATTTATAAAAAATAATGTACCTTTATCTTTATCCTATTAGAGACTAAAGAAAGAGTTAATATTTTATGAATATGGAAATTGATCTGAACGCTTTTATAAACTCATTGGCTAGAGGAAAGATAGAGACTTTTAGAGCTCTTCCTCAGATACTAGACAGTGGTGAAAGAGCATTGCAAGCTAATGATTTATTTCATGCTCAATTTGATGCTTATGATGCACTTAGAGTAATCAGTGATAATAAAAGAGCAGGAACTACAATGGATCCGGCTCTTGAACCCAGAGCAAATGCTTTACTGAGTACGGTAATGCAAAAATGTGCAATTCCTGAACTAAAGCCTCAAGATGTTTTAACTTATAATGGACCAATTCAAATTGGAAATTGTCTCTGGATTTGTAGTGTTGAGGATTCACCTTCTATTATTAAAGATGAATTGGTTAGTGAAATTGGTTATTATCTATTAGATCTTTCATCTATTACATCCTATGCTGAATGTGAGGGTACTAAAGCACTTAGAGAAGGTGAAAAAGTAAAAATAAGTAATTTAGTAGATGATCGTTTTACCCCAGATTCTGTTTTGCCAAATAGAAATATTACAATTATAAAAAAAGGAAATCAATTTGAGATTTTAGGTCTAACAGTAAGTGGAAGTGTAGAAAAGTTAATTGAAAGTGGGAATATGGCAAGAATCAAAGCTGCATTAAAAAGCATTCATGCAAGGTTAAAAGATACTAATGAACCAGATCCAGATCAATTAAGAATTGATGTGGAAGCCTTAGAAGCTGCTGTTAAAAAACTAGAACCGGGACAATAAAAAAGAGATATAATGTTTCCTTATCGGGCCGTGGCTCAGCTTGGTAGAGCACTACCTTGGGGTGGTAGGGGTCCCGGGTTCAAATCCCGGCGGTCCGATATTATTTTTCTTTCCCAAGATCAAATAAAAATTCAGGTGCAATGTCAGCACCGTTTTCCCAGTAAATTGTTTCGAATTCTGGATTTACTTTAACTGTTTTAAAATACTCCACCTTTTTTAAAGGCTCAAAAATCTCTCCATCTAAGTGATTGGATAAATCAACTACTTTTATTTCGCCGGAGTTAAACTCAACTTCAAGTTTATAATCATTTAAGTATTTCACTTTTTTAATTGAATGCATTTATGTTTACCCTTACTGGCATTTAACTTACTATTATAATTGATGTATGAACATTAAATATTCAAGAGAAAATATTACTGCAAAAGTTAATCTTGTTCATAGAAAACTAAAACAAAATATTGATAAAAGATACAAATCTACTGAAGCCAGGCTGTTTCCTGAAGGTAGAAATTGTTATGGTGTACGTATCCCAATAACAAGAAAAATTGCAAAGAAGGTTTTTGAAGAAATAAAATCAAGTAGCAAGAATGATGTCTTTGCAGTGTGTGAAGAATTGTTAGCATCTAAGTTGCATGAGCCACTTGTTATTGCATTTCAATTAGCTTATGAGCTTAAGAAAAAGTATACAAAAAGCGATTTTAAAATTTTTGAATCTTGGTTGAAAAAGTATGTAAGAAACTGGTCTAGCTGTGACGACTTTTGCTGTAATACGCTTGGAGAGATATTATTTCAATACCCAGAGCTACTCCAGAAAACATTTTTATGGACTAAATCCTCAAACAAATGGCTACGGAGAGCTTCTTCAGTATCTTTAATTTATTCAATAAGAAGAAAGAAGAATCTGAAACAAGTTTTTAAAACAGCTAATGCATTGTTAAATGATAATGATGATATGGTCCAAAAAGGATATGGATGGATGTTAAAAGAGGCAAGTAATCACTACCCAAAAGAGATTTTCTGGTTTGTCATGAAAAAAAAAGAGAAGATGCCAAGAATTGCTCTACGATATGCAATTGAAAAATTACCATCTAAACTAAGGAGAAAGGCTTTGAAGTAAATCATGCAGCCGGAGCCAAGTCTGGTATATAAATATGCCCTTTATACTCCATTAATTTAATTCCGATTCCTAAGCATATCTTAGTTTATCCACAATAAACTGGTTCAAACTTTTATTTTCATTTTTTGCTTGTAATTTTATCTTTGTTTCAAGAGTTCCTGGCATTCTCAGTGTAATTCTTTTTTCGCTTTCAGTTAATGGTTTAGGAATCTCATGTCCATCAACTAAAGCTGATTCTATCCAATCATACATGGCATCTTTTATGTTCTTTTGAGCTTCGACAGGTGTTTTTCCGTGTGATAAACAGCCTGGTAATTCAGCGATTCTACAAACATAATAAGTCTTATTATTGTCTTCCTCTGGAGTAACAATAAATGAATAAGGCAAATCTAAATATTCTTCTATTTTTTGTTTTTTATTGTTTTTCATATGTTCCTCACTTTTCTTGTACTATTTTTATGCAATCTTTTACATAAAATGATTTGACTCTTTTGCTTGGGTGATCTACTGCTGCCCCTATCCTTTTTTCTCCTTTACGGAATATATAATGTCCTCTTGAGCCAACTCTATATTTAAATCCGTAATATTCCATAAATTTTATAAGTTCGTTAATCTTTACATCACTTTGATTATTCAGTATTTTCTTAACAAGCTTTTCTATGGAAACCATATTAAGGAATTATATCATTATGACATCATATTTGATGTCATCCTAAATATACCCATTTATCATTAAAACCTAATTAAATAAGGTATTTAGCCTCAATAGCACTAAATTAAGCAACTTCCTCTAACTCGGGAATAAAAATATGACCCTTATGCTCCATTAATTTAGTTCTCACTTTGTACCTGAGGCCCGACGTTTATCTTAACCAAAAATACTTACGTCAAATTCTTAAGCATATCTCAGTTTATCGACAATAAATTAGTTTAAACTTATGAAATCACAGTTCAAATCCCGCTGGTCCAAAATTATCAATTGTGATGTGGACAAATTGCAAGTTAAAGTTTCAAATTGTCCATCATAGTGTATAATGTCTCTATATGATAGAGCGAGAACTTTCAAAAAAGGTAAAATCATTAGCCAAGAAGATGCCTATAATAGCTATTGTAGGGCCAAGGCAATCAGGTAAAACAACACTTGCAAAGACTTTGTTTAAAAACAAGCCTTATATTTCCTTTGAAAATACTGATGTAAGAAGTCATGCTTTAAATGATCCCAGAGATTTTCTAGGAAGATATCCAAAAGGAGCAATATTTGATGAAGTTCAAAGAGCACCTGAGCTATTTTCATACTTACAAGGAGTAGTTGATGAAAAAGATAAACCAGGAATGTTTATTCTTACAGGATCACAGCATTTCTTATTGTTAGAGAAAGTTACACAATCTTTGGCTGGAAGAGTGGGGATACTTGAACTTTTGCCATTTAGTTTACAGGAGTTGTCAAAATCAAAGTTACTTGAAGATTCAGTTGATGAAGTGATTTTTAAAGGACTATATCCAAGAATATATGATAAGAACTTGAATCCTGTGGATTGGTATGCTGATTATATAGAGGCTTATCTGGAAAGAGATGTTAGACAAATAACTAACATTAAAAATCTAAGTACATTTAAAAAGTTTTTAAGCTTATGTGCTGCAAGAGTGGGTCAATTGTTAAATTTATCGTCTCTTGCAATTGAATGTGGAATTACACACACTACAGCTAGAGAGTGGATAAGCATACTAGAAGCAAGCTTTATAATATACCTTCTTCAACCACATCATAAAAACTTTAACAAAAGAGTAGTTAAGATGCCAAAACTTTATTTCTATGACACAGGGCTGGTTTGCTCATTATTAAATATTGAAAATAAAGAGCAATTATCTACTTATCCACTTCGAGGAAATATTTTTGAGACCTTTATTATGTCTGAATTATTAAAACAAAGGTTTAACAAAGGACTAAAATCAAATCTATATTTTTGGAGGGATAAAACAGGACATGAGGTAGATTGCATAGTAGAATCTGCTGGTAGTCTAACCCCTATTGAAATCAAATCAGGAAAGACTATAAATAATGAGATGTTTAAAAATATAGAATATTGGAAAAAGATTTCAGGAAAAAGCAAGAACGATTCTTACCTAATATATGGTGGTAGTAATAATCAAAAACGAAGTGGGGTAAATGTTCTTTCCTGGAAAGATTGCAATATCTTATAATTTTGCATGATAAACTAAATCTGTCCCTGTGAGTAGGGATAAACAATAGTGAAGAGTACTAGGGGGTAAATCATGCAGCAGGAGCTAAGTCAGGTATGTAAATATGACCCTTATGCTCCATTAATTTAGTTCTCACTTTGTACCTGAGGCCCGATCAACAAAATTAGATATAAGCGGAAATTACTATGTGTAATTATTTTCAAGACAATGTGTTTGTAAGTGATGTTTTGAGTAATTTTTTAGGTGATTTATTAGCTGCTGTTATCGCTGCTTTGTTCCTATTGTTTATATTCCGAAAACCAGATTTTAAATTAGAAGTATATTCTAAAGTTAACCACGGGATGATTGGTAGCATATTTTTTGACTTGTATAACAAGAAATTATTTATGTCTTATGACTTAGAAGATATTTATTACAAAATTTATCTACCAACTAAGTTTGTTAAAAATGATTACACTTTTGAAATAAGCACTCACAACGGGTGGGAGAAATGGGATCCCTTACATAACTTCAAAGACAAAGATAAATTTCTAATTAATAATTCAGAGTATATTCTAGTAAATGGTGTTAATAAATTAAATTCTTTTCCACAACAAAAAACGACACTCTTTCGAATTAATGGTATTTTTACCGACAAAACTGGTGACTATAGAATTTACTATCAATTCAGAACAAGATATGGATTGTTTCCAGGTATAGTAAGAACTGGCCCTCTTAACCTCTTCATCAAAACATTTAAAGGAAACCACGTTGATGTATTGAATGGTAAATTGCCATTTAGTACTTTACTAATTAAATAGTAATAGAATGGTTATTTCTTTAAAGGATTTGTCCGATTTATTCGGCAAATCCGATCCAACGAAAAAATTAGCAGACGGAAGCTCCAGCTTGTCTGGAGCATTATAAAAAATGAGCACTTCCTTGGGGTGGAAGGGGTCCCGGGTTCTCAGCCATAAGCCAAAGGCGCATGGACTGATCCGGCGGTCCGAAAATTAAATATGTGCATGTTTCGATCATTAATTCTAATAAATTTTGATTCAAATCTCAGTTGATTGGCAGACTTTTAAATTTTCTAATAATTATGATATTCTAACTCTTGATGCAAAAGAAATATTTATTTGAAGTCAATACGCCAATAGGTTTAAAGGTTAGAACAACACAAGGTTATTGGAATTTAATACAAATCAAGCATCCTGAAATAAAAGGAAAGTTGTTACTTATAAAACAAACTCTTAAAATGCCTGACTTAGTTACGAAAAGCAAGAGCGACAAAAGTGTTTTGCTTTTTTACAGGAAAATTAATGGTTATTGGTTATGTGTTGTTACAAAGACTACTGTTTTAGATGGTTTTATAATTACAGCTTATATTACTGATAAAATAAAAGAAGGTGAAAAAATATGGGAAAATTAAAAATAATTCATGATAAAAAAGGTGAAACACTAACTATTTATTTTGATAAGCCAAGCAAAAATCAAATTTGCGAAGAAGCTGGAGATGGAATAATTTTGATTAAGGATAAAAAAAGTAAAAAAGTGATTGGCTTTGAAAAATTATACTTTAAAGCAAAGTCAGCGAAAGCTATTTCAGTGAAATCCGCTTAAGATAAAATAAATCATGCTACAGCAGCTAGCTCCGGAATATAAATATGACCCTTGTATTCTCTTAATTTAGTTCTCACTTTGTCTACAACATCCTATATTGATTTGCTAAAATACTTTTATGCCAGATAAAAAGAAAGTTTTAGTAGTAGGTGCATCAGGCACTCTTGGAAAGTATGTTTCTGATGAGCTGTCAAAAAAACACGATATCATTCGTGCTAGTAGATTTTCAGGTGACATAAATATAGATATTACTAATAAAGAATCTATAAAATCTGCATTTAAAAAACTTGGAAACCTTGATGCAGTAGTTTGTGCTGCTGGCGAGACATTTTGGGGAGATTTTAATCAAATTACAGAAGATGATTTTTACAAGGGTATAAAAAGCAAAATGATGGGACAAATAAATCTCGTTTTAATCGGGAAAGATTACATAAATGAAAATGGTTCTTTTACACTTACTACAGGAATACTTTGTGAAAATCCTGTTCAGGGTTCTGTAAACTCTACTACAGTAAATAATGCAATACATGGATTTGTTTTATCAGCAAGCAGAGAATTAAAAAATGGTGTAAGAATTAATGCGGTTTGTCCAGGGCTTGTAGAAGTCTCTGTTGAGCAGCTAGGACATTTATTCTCAGGATTTAAGCCAGTTCCTATGTACAGAGTTGTTCAAGGATACTTAAAGAGTGTAGACGGGACAACATCTGGTCAAGTCATCAAGATTTATTAATTCAGGTAGTAATTATGCTTACTTCTTTTTAAGTTTTAACTCTTACTCTTTTGAAAACTTTTTAACAAGCTCCATAATTTCAATCGGTACTGCAAGCACTACAGTATTTGATGCTGTCGGACCAAGACCATCAATTGACTGAAGGGTTCTAAGCTGCATGGCACCAGGGCTTGCATGCATAGTTCTTGCTGCATCAGCAAGATTTAGCGCTGCAAGTTTATCACCTTCTGCTTTAGTTATAGTAGCTCTTTTTTCTCGTTCCGCTGATGCCTGACGTGACATCATTTTCTTTAATTCTTCAGGCACATCTATATCCTGAATTCGAATCCCTTTTACCTCAAGCCCCCATTCTTTTGATTCTTTTTCAACACTTGTTTCAATTGCTTTTCCTATCTGCTCCCGCTCAGCAAGAATTTCATCAAATGTCATTCCACCCATTACGTCACGAAGAGCTGCTTGAGCAAACTGTGAAATTGCATATGAATAGTTCTGTACTTTTATCACAGCAAGCTCAGGATTTGAAACAAGGAAATATAAAACACCATTTATAGAAACTGGAACATTGTCTTTGGTAATCACCTGTTGTTTCGGAATATCCATAGTAAGTATTCTTGTATCAATCATTCTTAATTCATCAATCATTGGAATTATAAAAAACATACCGGGGCCTGCTATTGAGCTATATTTTCCAAGCCTAAACACCACTGCTTTTTCCCACTGTGCAGCAATTTTTATGCCTGATGAAATAAAAATTGCAATAAAAACAATAAGCCCAAAAATCATCATTCCAAAAACAGGCATGCTTGTCATAAGCGGTATAGTTAAAATAAAACCTAAACCACTGATTACAAAGAAAATGATTGCAGAAATGTAGTTAGTTATAAGTGGCATGGATTACTCCTTTAATTCTTTAAACTGCAGAGACAAAAATAATTATAATAAAATACCTGTCAATCAGTTCAATATGTGCAAACTTTGGTACAGTTTATACAGAAAGTTAGACATATTCTTGGAATCAGAAAAAAAAATTTCATCATTTCAGCTTGACCCCTTTCAGGAAGAAGCAATTAATGCTTTAAAAAAAGGAGTTAGTGTAGTAGTCAGTGCACCAACAGGCTCAGGAAAAACTGCCATAGCAGAGTTTGTAATAGAAGAAGCCTTGAAGGGAAAAGAAAGAGTATTTTACACCACACCACTTAAAGCTCTGAGTAATCAAAAGTTTCACGACTTTCAAAAAAAATATGGGGCAGATAATGTGGGCATAGTAACCGGCGATACAGCTTTTAACCGGGATGCACAAATCCTTGTTATGACTACTGAAATCTACAGAAACATGCTCTATGGAACAGTGCTTGGTTCTGTAGATGAAAATCTGAAACATCTAAAATATCTGGTGCTTGATGAGTGCCATTATATGAACGATCCGGAGCGTGGCACAGTTTGGGAAGAAAGTATTATTTACTCTCCATCAAATGTTCAAGTACTGGCACTTTCAGCCACTATTGCAAATGCAAAAGAGCTGACAGAGTGGATAAATAACGTGCATGGAAATACTGAGCTTATAGAATCCTTTCACAGACCAGTTCCTTTAAGGTTTTATTATTTTAAAAGCACTCATTTATTTCCACTTCTTTTACCAAACAAACAATTAAACCCACAGCTAAAAGAACATAAAGATTCTTTTAAAGCTCATAAACAAAAATTTAAAGACATGCAACGGTTAAAAAGAGATGAGGGGTCAGTAAGAATTTCAGCCCTTATAAGAGAACTGGGCTCAAAAGGATTTTTACCTGGGATTTATTTTGTTTTTTCAAGAAAAGGTTGTGAACTTGCTTTAAGAGAGTGTCAGGAACTAGGTTTTAGCTTACTCAACATGGAAGAAAAAAAGACTCTTTCACAATTAATTCAAAAAAGGATTTACGGAAATGAATATTTATTCAAACACAAACACCTTGGACTTTTACATCAGGGAATGGCTGTACACCATGCAGGGCTATTACCACAGTGGAAAGCAATTGTAGAAGAGCTTTTCAGTAAAGGACTCATAAAAATTGTTTTTGCTACTGAAACGCTTGCAGCAGGAATAAACATGCCAGCTAAGACAACCATAATAAGTAATTTAAGTAAACGTGGAGATGTAGGTCATAAGAACCTATCCAGTAATCAGTTTCTTCAGATGTCAGGTCGAGCAGGAAGACGTGGTATGGATGAGGTAGGTAATGTGGTTATTAAAGAAACTCATGATCATACTGCAAACTTTGCTGCAAAACTTGCTACAGCCATGCCAGATCCACTTGTCAGCCAGTTTACTCCAAACTATTCAATGGTTTTAAATCTGCTTCAAAATCACACGCTTGAACAAATAAAAGATCTTTTAAATAAAAGCTTTGGTCAGTATTTAATAAACAGAGATTTAAAAATGTACTTGGATGAAAAAATAGATATTGAAGAAATAATACCAAAGCTCACTACTTATCCATGTCCTGATCCTAAAAATCCGGGAGATATAACAATATTCAGAAAACAAACTGAGAAAATTCATGAAATAAAAAGAATGATTTCAATTCTAACTAAACAAAAAAACCCCGAGCTGACTAAATTTCAGGAAGATTATAAAAAATCACAGAAAGAGCATGAAAATTACCCGTGTTTTCATTGTCCAAAAAAAGAAAAGTGCTACAAAATGGAAAAAGAAGCAAGAAAGCTGGACAATAAGTTAAAAATTATAAATAAGTATTCGCAGCAGCAGCAAAATTTTTACTGGAATGAGTTTTTAAAGCTAAAAAATATTTTGACTGAACTTGGTTATTTAAAAAATAATGTTACGACTGAAACGGGAATAATGGCAAGCAGTTTAAGAGGCGAAAATATTTTATTTATTTCAGAAATTTTACTCAAATATAATTTTACTGAGAAACGCCACAGTGTATCCATGCATCCATCTGAGTTTGCTGCCTGCATTTCAAGCATAGCCATTGATAGTATTCGTCCAAGAACTTTCGTAAAGGTTAGACCATCACATAATGTCGATCATGCATTTGTATCAATTCAAAAAATAAGCAGGGATTTAACCAAACTTCAAAGAGATCATGGGGTTGAAATTTCAATAAATCTGACACCGGCTTTAAGCGGGCTTGTTGAAAACTGGTGTAAAGCAGAAACAAAGTGGGAAGATTTACTCAGGATGACAAATCTTGATGAAGGCGACATAGTTCGTGCCACAAGAAGAACAATAGATCTTTTGAAACACATTAAAAATGCACCATATTTAAATCCTGATATTAGTAATCTTGCTAAAAATGCATATGAACTTATGGACAAAGAACCTGTTAAAGAGATTGTTTAATTTGTTTAAAAATATTGGTGTCTAAGCATTACTTGTATTCGATTTATTTTACCGGCTTCAAGCGGGCCTTCATGAAGAAGTTTAATATAATGCACATCAGCCCTTGGATAAGACGAACATACAGGAGGTACTATTAGAGTTTCTCCTTCATTAACTCTAATTACACTTGCATCTCTAATTCCTATATTCCGCAAAGCAACTTTTGCTTCAATGTTCATAGTATCAATATTTATTTGTGTTACATCTCTTGAAGCCGAGCCTAAAAGAGTAATATTAATTAGTCCTTCAGATACTGTGATTTGGTTCCTTGTGCTAAGTGTACAACCTATGGGTATTGGTCTATCTAGTGGTACAGGCCAGCCATTGGCTGCAGTCGGTGATATATGAGTCGATGAAGCTACTGTTGTTGTCATATTCTTTTCCTTAAAATAATTATTTAAGTATATCACTATTGAATATTTAGAATTAAATCCTGATATTAGTATCTTGCTAAACATGCTTACGAACTTATGGATAAAGAACCTGTTAAAGAAATGGTTTAATTACTAAGCCGCCAGAGCATATTGATTGTCTTCAAGTGAGCATTGAAACCCCATGCAATTGTCTTTTTCTACTTTAACTGTTTTTTGTGCTTTATTTATTTCAGTAAATGTAGAAGCTAGTTCCAGAAACTCCATAACTACTTTTAATATTTCAGGGTCAGAGTGTTCTTTTAAAGTTTCAGCAAGTTTTAATGCTACTGCCTGAACATTTTCTTCATTTGTATCAGGTGGGCTTTGCCTGAAACCAAAATCAGCATGGCTATTTTCTCTAGCTATGTATTCAAGTTCTCCTATAATCTCTACAAGAGCTATAAACTCAAGAGCAGGTTTAGTAATTTCTTTTAAAATGGTTCCTTTTATACATGAGATTTTTAATTCTCTGGCTAAATCAAGCGCTTTATCTGCAAGCTTAGTATCATTATTATTTTCTGAAGTCTTATTAAATCCAAAATTTAATTCATTACGTTCTTCTGCTATACCTTCTAAAGCATTAATAATACTGATTACCTTTATAAACTTCTTTGCAGCCCGAATATTTGCCTGTGTTGGGTGATCCCATAAACTCTGTTCTAATTTATCTGCTTTATTTGCAAGCTCAACTTCCTCTTTATCTTTTGGATTTGGTCTAAAGCCAAATGGTTTAGCTGATCTTGCTTCTTTAATTTCTCCAAGAGCTTCAATTAGAAATTCAATTTCTTCATAATTAAACTGTTGTTTGGTATCTACTTCAGCATTATTTACCAGATGAGCCGGAAGTACTAAGCCAGGAGGGGCATATATTGCACTTGCCCTAGGTATTATATTTCCCGTTTTTACTCCTTGCAGGTGATTAGTTCTGGCCATTGCATTATGTGATACTGCTTTTAAAGTATGTAAAACCTTATCTATGTTTAAAGACATAAGAATTACCTCCAAAAGATTTGAACTGTGTATTGAGTGTATCAGACGAAGCTTATGGATAAAGGTTTTCAGTGGATAACCTTTCCAGATGTTGTTAATAAATTTACATTAAGGGTCTATAAATCTTGCAAGGTTTTTGCTCTTAACGTTTATGCCAGGATTTTAGTTTATTCCGTTGAAATATTGCATGAAAAATATCTTCAGATTCATTAATAGTCAGCTTTACAGTGCTTCCGGAATGATCTGTTATTTCTACAAGATCTGTACTTTGATCAAATTTAAACTTTAATCTTAGAGATTTATCTGGTTTTTTAAATAAAACTATGTTGCCCATATAGTCAGTTATTTTACCTTATTTAAATACCAAAAATATTAATTTTATTTAAGAATTGACGCTATTTTAAAAACCTCTTACAATAGCTATACTATGCCAACACTAGAAATAAAAACAGAAAAAAAATTAAAAGTTCAGTTTGTAAAAATCCACCCAAAGGCACAGTTACCAGTTTATGCTACAGAAGGTTCAGCAGGAATGGATTTAGTAAATGTTCTTGAAAAACCATTAACACTACAGCCCAGTGAAAGAGGCAAAGTGCCAACCGGACTGATTATGATTTTAGAAAATGGTTATGAAGGTCAGGTCAGGCCACGTTCAGGACTTGCTGCAAAATATGGAATCACGCTGACTAACTGTGTCGGAACAGTTGACAGTGATTATAGAGGTGAGATTTGTTGTCTTATGATAAATCTTGGAAATGAGCCCTATACAATACAGCCTGGTGAAAGAATTGCACAACTTGTAATTGCACCAGTTATACAGGTAGAAACAGAACTTATAGACAAAATCCCAGAAGAAACTGTCCGTGGAACTGGTGGTTTCGGAAGTACTGGGAAATAGTTAATAGTATTTATAGCTGAACATTAAATTAATTTAATATTAAAAAAATCTTGTGTATATTTTATTCATTTCTTTCTAATGTTAGTCTATCCAGGATAAAAGGAGAAAGAAATGCAAATTAATTTTTCAAATTTTAGTGTTGCTGCAAGAAATGTTATTTCAATTGCACATTCAATTAAAATATTAAGAGGAAGACGAGATATCGATGACATAGATCTTACGATCGCTGCTTCAACGGTTAAAAGTCCTGCCAGTGATAGCCTAAAGGAATTAGGTATAGGTTTTTCTGAACTTGCTAGTGCTTTAAACATTAAACATATTACACAAAGGATACCAACACCTATAAACAAAGAATTACAAGTCCCTGAATTAGATGATTACAAAGATTTTACTCCATGTGGAAGATTTGTAGTTCATTGGGCTCCAAACCTTGCTCTTAATACAGCCTGTAGAAATATTCGAAAACCAGACGGCTTTCCTTTAGGAGATCCTACCGATCTTATAGTAGGACCACAGCACATTTTATTTGTAGCACTTTCAAACAGAACTGCACCTCCATCAAAATTAATCGAAAATGCATACCATGGAGTTGATCTGGATCCTGCAAGGACACTTAGAGAAAATTTAGGTTTTAAATCCTGCGACGTCACTAATAGCAAATAAAAAATGCTGTGAGATTTATCTTAATGTAACCGCCGGTTACGTATGGCTTGTTTTAATTGTTGTAAGATTTTTGTTTAATGCCAGAAAAATATTATCAAATCACAGATCACAAACTTGGCAAAGCTGGAGAAAAAACTGCCTGTGATTACTTAAAGAAAAACAACTTTTCAATCTTTAAACAAAACTGGCGATCGGGGAAATACGGTGAAATTGATATTATTGCAAAAGACAACTATACAAAAGAGCTTGTTTTTATAGAGGTTAAATCCCGTGCTACAAGTATTGATGATGCTAAAGAGCTTGTAACTAGAAAAAAGCAACAAAAGCTCTATAAACTTGCAAATAGTTACCTGCATCTCTTTCATATGGAAAATTGTTCTTGCAGATTTGATGTAATAGCCATTAAAATGAATGAGAAAGGAACAGCTCTTGAACACATTAAGAATGCATTTTACCTAAACCCATGAGAGATATTGTAGAACAATTTATAGAACAGATAGAAGACGATCAAAAACTTTTAGCTAACACAAAGTCCGCTTATAAAAGTGATTTGAATGATTTAATTGATTATGTAATAAGTACAAAATCACAAATTACAGATTTAAATCTGGCATGGGTAAAAAATTATCTTCAACATCTTGAGTCTATAAATAAAGAAAGAAATTCATATAACCGGAGAGCATCTACTTTCAGAATATTTTTAAGATATCTTTATAGAAAAAATCTTGCTCCGACAAACTATGCACTTATAGTGGACAACCTTTCCACATTTTTAAAATCTCAGGAAAATGAATTACAAACAGAAGACATAAAAAAAATTATTGAAGACACAAAACTAAAGTTAGAGCACAGGTTAATCCTGCTTTTAATCGGCAGGTTAAGCCTTACTGCTACACAGATAGTTTCTTTAAATACTCATCAACTTGATTTTGAAGCTAAAACTCTCAGTTTATCTGATACACAAAAAATCGAACTGCCACATCAGATATTTACTCTAATGCGGGAATATCTTCTTGACATTAGACCACATATTCCAGGCGCAAATGGAAATCTCAGCTTGTTTTTAAATGAAAAAGGTAAATCGCTGACTGAAATAGATATTTATAAACTAATTAAAAAACTAAGTGAAAATTTAAGTTTACAGGGAAAACTAACTACACGCTCTTTAAAAAAGTTATCTGAAAAAGAAAATACAAATGACATTCTGGCTATTCAAAAAGAGATTTACAGTATCATTTCGCCAACATAGTAAAACAATATTTGCTATAATTTTCACATGCCTAAGAATATTAAAGTGTTAGTTTGTGGAGCAGCAGGAAAGATGGGACAGTCAGTTGTAAGAGCTGTCTTTGCTGAAGCCGGGCTTAAGCTTGTCAGTGCTGTAGATAGAACAGGGAATCCAAAAATCGGAACTGATATTGGAACCATATGTGGGATTGATGAAATCGGAGTTAAGCTTACAGGTGATTTAAAAGAAGCTATTTCAAAAACTCAGCCTGATGTAATGGTAGATTTTACAATGCCTGAAATAGTTATAGTAAATGCACAGATGGCATTAAAAGCTGGTGTCAGAGTTGTAATTGGAACTACAGGAATGACAAAAGATGATATCAGTGAGCTTTCAAAACTATCCAAACAAAACTCAGCAGGTACAATAGTAGCCCCTAACTTTGCAATCGGTGCAGTGCTTATGATGAAGTTTGCAAAAGAAGCCAGTAAATATTTTGCTTATGGAGAAATTATTGAATACCATCACGATAAAAAACTCGACGCGCCAAGCGGCACCTCCATTAAAACAGCAGAACTTATGACTGAAAATAGAAAAACGTTTGGGAGAGACTCAGTCATCGGGAAAGAAACTATTAAAGGAGCAAGAGGATCTACTGCTGAAGGAAATATTCATATTCACAGCGTAAGACTTCCAGGATTAATTGCTCATCAGGACGTAATTCTAGCCAGTAACGGTCAGACATTAACCATTAAGCATGATACATACGATCGCACAGCTTTTATGCCGGGAGTTTTAATGTCTATTAAAAACGTAATGGAATTAGACCATTTAGTATATGGTTTAGAAAATATTGTTTAATATTTAACGCACTACTACAAACATTCCATTCATAACTTCATACACTGAAAAGCCAGCATCAACCAGATCGCCTTTTGGATCAAAAGAAATTACACCGGTTAAACCAGGGAAATTTTTTGTCTCACTCAATGCCTTTGCAATTTTTTCAGAATCTTTTTCTTTTACTTTTTCAATTGCTGAAATTAAAATATTTGTGGCATCAAAAGAGTTGGATGAATATGCTCCTAAGTCTTTTTTAAATGTAGTCTTATAATTTTCAATAAACTCTTTGTCTTTAATTTCCGGAAGTGAAACTATTAAAGCTCCTTCACCGGCAGATTTTGTCGTATCTATAAACTCAGGATCAAAAACCCCTTCAGAGCCAAGAAATGCAGTTTTTAAGCCTGAGCTTCTAAGTGCTTTTAAAAACCGTGCGGCATCTCCATACTCGCCTGCAAAAAACACAACGTCAGGAGATTTTATTTTAAGCTTGGCTATTTCTTTTGAAAAATCTTTTGTATCAACTTTATACTGTTCATAAAAAACAATTTCTGCCAGTTTTGATAGATTAATTTGCTTAGAAAATTCATTTGCAAGACTTAAGCCATAACCACGATTGTTATAAAGAACAGCGATTTTTTTAAATCCTTTTTCCAGAGCAAACTTTGCAGAAACTTCACTCTGCTTATCATCTCTGCCAATTGTTCTGAAAACATAACCTCTCACTGCTTCTCTTTCAGTAAAAAATGGGCTTGTACTTCCAGGGGAAATCTGTGCAATCATAGCTTTAGAATAAACTTCAGAAGCAGGTATAGAAATGTCTGAGTTTAAGTGTCCAATTACTCCAAGAACCATATTTTCTACAAGACTTCTTGCTCTCCATGTCCCTTCACCAGCAAGGCCGCCATCATCAACTTTAATTAATTCTATTTGTTTTCCATCTATGCCACCATTTTTATTTTTTAAATTAACTGCAAGCTCTGCACCATTAATAATGGATAGACCAAGCGCCTGATACGGTCCAAACTGCGGAGCAATTACTGCTATTTTATAAACATCTTTATTTTCTGCTGAAGATTGTTTCAGTGATCTACTACAGGCAACTCCAGAAAAAAGCAAAGATGCAAATATACAAAGAATCAAAAATGATTTTTGCAATTTATCCATTTTGCCCCTCAACTATTTTAAACTTTCCATTTTCAACTTTACTCAGTACAAAACCTGATGAAGCCAGATCTCCATTTTTATCAAATGTAATTAAGCCTGTTACACCTTTAAAATCTTTAGTATCTGAAACTTCTTTAGCAATTTTTTCTGTGTCCTGTGATTTAACTTTTCTAATAGCATTTATTAAAATGTTTGTTGCATCGTATGAATTTGCAGCATATCCACTTGGCTCTTCATTATAAGACTGTTTATAGTTTGAAATAAAATCGTTATCCTTTATCGGTGAAGGTGAAATTACAACAGCACCTTCAGAATTTTTCCCTGCAATTTTTATAAACTCGTTATTATCAATTCCATCACCACCGATAAATTTTGTACTAGTCAGTCCATACTTCTTGAAATCTTTGACAAGATATCCAGCTTCATTATGTTCACCAGCCAGAAAAACTACATCAGGTTTCAGTAAGGATAATTGTGATAGTAGGGCCCCGTAATCTTTCTTCCCGACTTCAATCATATTGTAAAAAACAACCTCTGGCTTAACAGCCAGTGAAGCAGAATCAAGCTTTAAAGATTTTGCAAACTCTCCTGCTAAAAGTTCTCCATAAGCACGATCGTTATATAGTATTGCAACCCTTTTTAATCCATTGTTTATTACATAATTAGCAAGCAGTTTGCCCTGTGTATCATCCCTGCCAATTGTTCTAAATACATAACCTCGAACTCCTTCTCTTTCAGTAAAAAACGGGCTTGTACTTCCCGGGCTTATCTGAGGTATACCTGCACTTCTATAGAATTCAGACGCTGGAATTGAAATATCAGAATTTAAATGCCCGATTACTCCAAGTATCATTGCGGTTCTTGTAAGTCTATAAGCAAAAAAAGCTCCTTCACCAACAAGGCCACCATCATCTTCTTTTATTAAAACTATTTTCTTTCCGTTTATACCACCTTTTTCATTGGCTTCATTTACAGCAAGTTCTGCACCATTAATAATTGACCTTCCAAGAAGTGCATAAGGACCGCTCTGTGGAGCTACTGCTGCTATTTTATAAACATCATCTATAAGAGCCTGCGGCTTTAAACATCCATGTAAAAAAAATGAAATTGCTAAAAAAAATCCTATTGAAAATAATTTTATATTTTTATTAAACATGATTTTTAATTAATACCTGCTTTTCTTTCCACAGAATTACTTCTCATAATTCTATCTAATTCACTTACCGACGTAATAAGTTTTATCGGTAAAAATCCCTCCTGAACAACAATATCCTGACCTTCCGGGCTAAGTACATAATAAATATATGCTAACTCAAGACCATTTGAGTCCTTTTTAATACCATAATAAAGATTTCTAAATAATGGATATTCTCCTTTATAGGCTGCAGCATATGTAGGAGGAATATTATCAATATAAAGAGCTTTAACTGTGCTATCCAGATAACTAAATGGAAGGTATCCAATCCCATACTTAAAATTGGCAAGATTTGACTTCATTTCTGAGCTTGAGTTTGTAACTACTGACATAAGAGTAATTGGTGTGCCTACAGATTTTTTTTCTTTTAACTTTCCCATTACAAGTTCTTCAATAGCTGCTCTTGTGCCATTGCCTGATGAATCATTAATTAATTGAATCTTTTTATCAAAAGGTGCTCCAAGCTCTTTCCAGTTTGTGATTTTTCCGGATAAAATATCTTTAAATTGTTTCATTGAGATATTGTTAATTGGATTTGAGGGATGAACAACCACTGCAAGAACGTCATGAGCAATTACAAATACTTTTAAATTTTGTTGTTCCTCTTTTGTTAGTTTTCTTGAACTGGATGCAATTTGTGCAATATTGTTTTTAACTGCAATTGGACCAGCGCTTGATCCTCCACCCTGAACAAGTACATCAACTCCCACACTTTTTTTATATTTAGTAGCAAGATGCTCAGATAGCGGAAGCATTGTTGTAGATCCAACTATAACAAGGCGCGGAAGTCTAGCCTGTGAATAAGGTGTAAGAACTGAGGACTGAGCAAAAAAACAAATTATAGCAAAAGAGAGAATGTTTAATGTTTTAGTAGATTTTAACTTTGCCATTGCATGTCCTATTATAATGGATGTACATGCTGTCTCAGATTACAATAAGAAACTTTGCCATAATTGACGATTTAGAAATAAATTTTAAAGATGGTCTTACAGTTTTAACTGGTGAAACTGGTGCTGGTAAATCTATAATTGCAGATGCACTTGATTTTCTGCTTGGTTCAAGGGGAAGTTCTGATTTTATCAAAACAGGAACAAATAAAGCACTTGTTGAGGGTATATTTCCTATAAATGAAGATTTTCCACTTATGCAATGGTTTGAAAAAAATGGCTTTGATTTTACAGAAAACTCAATTACTATTTCAAGAGAACTAACACTACAGGGCTCAAAAGCAAGGATTAATGGTTCGCTGGCAAATGTTTCACATTTATCTTATCTGAGAGAATATCTAATTGATATTCACGAACAAAGTGGACATATTGACCTTTTAAAAATTGAAAAACAGCTTGAAATCCTAGATAATTTTGGAGATACTACACATACAAAATTAGTTAGTAATTATAAAAGACTTTTTGAAGAATATCAATTACTTAAAACTAAATTAAACCTTTACTTAGAAAATTCCAACACCCTTTTAAAAAGAATTGATTTTCTTGAGTTCCAGATTAAAGAAATAAAAGATGCACAAATAAAAAATACTAATGAGGAAGAAGATTTAAAATCAAAAAGAGAGATTCTTTTAAATAAAAAGGAATTAATAGAAAATTCAAGAAAAATATATGAATTGATAAATAGCAATGATTCAGGAATATCACTTCTATCAACACTATCTGAAATAAAAAAACTGCTGGTCAAATCCAGTAAATACGACAAATCATTTGAGGATTATATTGAAACAATTGAAAACGCAAATAGTGAAATAAAAGAACTATCATCATTTGCAAACAGTTACAGCGAAGGCATAGAAGAAGATGACAAATATCTAACTGAAATAGAGGAAAGGCTAGATTTGTTTTTTAATTTAAAGAAAAAATATGGTAGTAGTCTTGCTCCAATTTTAGAACATTTAAAAAGTATTGAGGATGAATTAAGCGAGTTAAACAAATCAAGCACTTCACATGAAGAGCTGGAAAATCTTTTTAAGCAAAAAGAAAAAGAAGTAAATGCTCTAGCATCTAAATTAACAGGGTCAAGAGAAAAATTTACAAAAGATTTTGTAAATAAAATCAATGAAGAGCTTTTAAAGCTTGGATTTAAACATGCGCTTTTTATAGTAGAGCACGATGAATGTGAATTATCCCAATATGGCAAAGAAACTATACAGTTTTTATTTACTGCAAATCCAGATGAGCCTCCCAAACCATTATTAAAAGTGGCTTCTGGAGGAGAATTATCCAGAATTATGCTAGCGATTAAGGACGTATCGGCGAACCGGCGAACCAGCGAGCCGGCGTATGAAAAAAACAAGGCTCTCACAATGATCTTTGATGAAATAGACATGGGTGTCAGCGGAGAAATTGCAGATAGTGTTGCAAGAATGCTTTATAAAATCTCAAGACAAAATCAGGTAATTTGCATTACACACCAGCCAATAATTGCAGCAATGGCTGACAGTCATTTTGTAATTGAAAAGAAAGTATTCAATTCTATCACTCAGATATTAATAAAAGAAGTTGCACATGAAGAAAAAACAGAAGCCTTGGCCGCTTTGCTTTCTCCAAATAATAAATTAAAAGATAATTTATCCACTGACGCCAGACAGTTTGCAAAATCATTACTTGACAATGCAAAGAAAATCAAAAATAAAGAATTGGTTTCATTGTAAAATATATCCATGAAAGAAACCAATATTATTTTCTTTGGAGCACCAGGAGCCGGAAAAGGAACTCAGGCAAAAAAAATATCTACAAGCTTAAGTCTTCCACACATTGACACTGGTAATTTAATTCGGGAAGCCATTACAAACAAAACTCGGCTTGGGAAAAAAGCACAGGGTTTTGTAGAAAGTGGGAATCTTGCACCGGATGATTTAGTAATTGATTTAATAAAAGAAAAACTTCTCGAATTAAAAAATCTAAAAAATGGTTCCTTTAGTGGCTTTATTCTGGATGGTTATCCAAGAACCATTCCTCAGGCAGATGCACTTAAAGAAATGCTAAAAAATCTGAGTCTCGCTCTTCCAAAAGTAATTAATGTACAAGCTCCTGAAAATATTCTTGTAAAAAGACTTAGTTCAAGAAGACTTTGCACAAACAAAAACTGCGGGGCTATATATAATCTTGTTACCAAAAAACCAAAAAAAGAAAATACCTGCGATCTTTGTGGTTCATCCTTATACCAAAGAAAAGATGACACGAAGGAAGCTGCAAAGCAAAGATTAAATGAATATCACAATAAAACCGCACCACTTGAAAAATATTATAGAGATATGGGTAAATTATTTGATGTTGATGGAACAAAACCTCCTGATGATGTGTTTAATGAAATAAGAAAAAAATTACAATGACAGTAACAATTTACGAAAAGGATCAGTATGAGGGAATAAAACTTTCCGGGAAACTTGCCGGTCAAGCTCTTGATCTGGTATGTAAGGCAGCTAAAGCCGGCATGAGCACATGGGAGCTGGATCAATTAGCAGAAGAATGGATTAGATCACATGATGCAATCCCAACTTTTAAAGGTTATATGGGATTTCCTGCTTCATTGTGTACATCTATCAATCATGAAGTTGTACATGGAATACCAAACAAACAAAAGATTTTAAAAGAAGGAGATATTATCAGTCTTGATATTGGTGTAACAGTAAAAGAAAAGTTTTCCGGAAAAGAATGGAGTTATATAGGAGATACTGCAAGGACTGTAGCTATTGAGCCTGTAAGTTCAACAGTAAAAAAACTTCTCAGTGATACCAATGAATCTCTTTTTAAAGGCATTGAAACGTGCAAAGCGGGAAAAACAATTAAAGATATTTCAGTCGCTGTAAATGCAGTAGCAAAAACCGGCAGATATGGAATAGTAAGAATGTTTGGCGGTCATGGCATAGGACCGAATTATCACAGTGAACCATTTATTCCAAACTGGCCAGAATATTTTTTTGAAAATGAAGACTCACAGATTAAACCCGGCATGCTGCTTTGCATTGAACCAATGTTCAATTTAGGTTCTGACGATGTTAGAAAATCAAAAGATGACTGGACAATAGTTACTGCCGATCACAAATTATCAGCACATTTTGAACATACAATATTAGTTACTGAGAGCGGGCCTTATGTAACAACAAAGGTTTAATGATGTTCTTTGCGCTATAATCATTTCTATGGCAAAAGAATCAATAGAATTCGAAGGTATCATTAAAGAATCTCTGCCAAATGCAATGTTCAGGGTTGAGCTGGATAACGGCCATCTGGTACTGGCACATATTTCCGGGAAAATACGAAAAAACTTCATTAAAATATTACCGGGAGATAGGGTTAAAGTTGAACTTACACCTTACGATTTAAACAGAGGCAGAATTACATTTAGAGTACAGGATAGAAAAGGAGTTATAACCAACCAAGATGAAACATAGAGCGTCAGTAAAAAAGATTTGTGCAAAGTGCAAAATTATCAGGCGTAAGGGAAGAGTAATGGTAATTTGTGAAAATCCAAAGCATAAGCAAAAACAAGCATAATGTAGGTACATGCCGCGGCATGTACTTACAATGGGTCAATTAAAGGTAATCAGCATATAAATAACCTGTAATTGCTTGTTTCAATTGCTTAAAAAAGATAAAATTCTACCCTTGTCCACTGTTTTCTATTTAAAATATTTAAAGAAATTAATTAAGGAATAAAACTAAATGGCACGATTTGCAGGCATTGAGCTACCAACAAACAAAAGAGTTGAGATTTCACTTACTTATCTTTATGGAATTGGCAGATCATTAAGTAATAAAATTTTAGAAAAGACCAGCATTGATAAAAATAAAAGAATGAAAGATTTAACCGATGCTGAAATAAACAAACTCAGGGAAGAAATTGAAAAAAATCATCAGGTTGAAGGTGATTTAAAAAGAATGGAAGGTTTGAATATAAAAAGACTGACCGAAATTAATTGCTACAGAGGAATGAGACACAGAAAAGGATTGCCAGTTAGAGGTCAAAGAACAAAAACAAATGCCAGAACAAGAAGAGGCAGAAAGAGAATGACTGTAGCAGGTAAGAAACAGACATCAACACTTAAATAGAACGTAACAGCGAGCCGGCGTATGGGCGTATCGGCGAAAAAAGAAGAAGAAAAATGAAACCAAAGAAAAAAGAAAGAAAAAATATACCAAGTGGAATGATTCACATTCAGTCTACTTTTAACAACACAATAGTTACTGCATCTGACAGAGAAGGAAACACGCTTGCATGGTCAAGTGCAGGAGCATGTGGTTATAAAGGTGCTAAAAAAGGCACTCCATTTGCAGCACAACAGGCAGCAGCCAGCGTAGCAAAAAAAATAATTGATCATGGTATGAGACAGGTAGAAGTTGAAGTCAGTGGGCCCGGAGCAGGAAGAGAAACTGCGATTAGAGCACTCCAATCAGCAGGACTTAGAGTAACAATACTTCGTGATGTAACACCTATCCCTCATAACGGTTGCAGACAGCCTAAAAAAAGAAGGGTTTAGAAGAGTTTAATTGAATAGGATTAAAACAAGGAGCATAAATAAAATGAGTCAAATTACTGTAAAGTGCCTGGAAAACAAAACAAACAATGATGGTTCATTGTATGGAAAATTTTTGGTTGAGCCATTTGAAAGAGGTTTCGGTACCACAATTGGCAATTCACTAAGAAGAATACTCCTTTCAAGTATTCCAGGTTCAGCGGTTACAGCAGTAAGAATAGAGGGCATAACGCATGAATTTTCATCTGTACCTGGTGTTGGTGAGGATGTAATTGACATTTTGCTTAATCTAAAAGGACTTGCGGTTAAGTCTTTTTCAGATCAGCCACAAACATTAAAAATATCAGCAAAAGGACCTTGTATTGTATATGCTAAAGACATTAATCTTCCTGCTGATGTTCAAATTATTAATCCTGACTGGAAAATTGCAACACTAGCTAAAGACGGTCTATTAAATATGGACATCATTGTTGAAAATGGTGTTGGATATATTCCTGCAGACAAACAGCAAACACAAAGACCAATAGATTTTATTCCTGTTGATGCAGTATTTATGCCTATTAAAAAAGTTTCGTACTTAATTGAAACTGAAAGAACCCCGGAAGGACTGTATTATGACAGAGCAGTTATTGATATATGGTCAAACGGTGTCATAGAGCCAACCATGGCATTGGGTCAGGCAGCAGCAAAATTAATTGAAAAAGCTGCTCCAATTGCACAATTCTCAGGAGAGTTAATTAGCATTCCTACAATAGTAGAACCTGTTAAAGTTGAAGAAGTTGTTGATCAGAGAAAAACACTCAGTATTGAAGAACTTGAGCTTTCAGTAAGAGCATATAACTGCTTAAAAAGAGCAAACATTAACTCATTGGGTGAGTTACTCAGCCTTTCATATAATGAACTTATGAACATTAAAAACTTTGGGAAGAAATCAGCTGATGAAGTCCTTGAAAGATTACATGCAATGGGCATGCATTTAGCTGATGAAACAATGCCTGCTAACTATGTGGAAAATGTGGAAAGTGAGGCATTTTCAGCTTAATGAGACACTTAAGAAAAAAAAATCTATTAGGAAGACCAGCTGATCAAAGAAAAGCTGTTCTTAGAACCCTTGCTAATTCCTTCTTTAAAACTGGAGAAATTAAAACAACTCTTGGTAAAGCAAAAGCAGTCCAAAGAGAAATTGAAAAATTAATTACACTGGCAAAACGCGGTGATATGCATGCAAGACGTCAGGCTGCAAGTTTTTTATATGAAAAAGAGGTAGTAAAAAAACTCTTTAATGAAACTGTTGGTAGTTTCAAATCCAAAAAGGGCGGCTACACAAGACTAATTAAAACTCTGCCAAGACGCGGTGATGCTGCACCTACAGCCATACTTCAACTAACATCCTAATGTCAAACCTAAACACTACTGTAGGAAAAATAAATCTTAAAAATCCCATCTTACTTGCATCTGGAACTTGCGGAGTGGCAGGACGGGAATTTGAACCTTATTTTAAACTAAGTGAGCTTGGCGGAATAGTTACTAAAAGCTTGAGTATAAAACCAAGGGTTGGAAACCCTACACCCAGAGCAGTTGAAATACCAGGACATGGAATACTTAATTCCATTGGTCTGCAAAATCCTGGCATAGAGTATTTTATAAAAAATGAGCTTCCGTATTTAACAGAAGAAAAAGCTACCTGCATAGTAAATATAGTCGGTGAAACTCTGGATGATTATCTTCAGGCAGTTGATGTTATTAAAAATAAATCTGAGTTTTCAGCTATTGAACTTAATCTATCCTGTCCAAATGTAGAAGGTGGACTGGATTTTAGCCAAGATCCAAAAAAAGCATTTACTGTAGTCAGCGAAGTTAAAAAAATCAGTAAAATCTCAGTCTGGGCAAAATTATCTCCAAACATTACAGATATTACAGTTATTGCAAAAGCTTGTATTGAAGCAGGTATTGATGGACTTTCACTCATAAACACTGTGCTTGGTCTGGTTATAAATCGTTGGACTAAGAAACCTGTTTTGCCAAGAGCAGTTGGTGGTTATAGCGGTCCTGCTATTAAACCAATTGCACTTCGAATGATTTGGCAAACATATAAACAATTTCCAAATACACCAATAATCGGAATTGGTGGCATACACACAACAGATGATGCATTAGAGTTTCTCCTCTGCGGAGCAAGTGCTATTCAAATCGGCACAGCAAACTTTGCAAATCCAAAAGCAAGTATTGAAATAATTAATGGGCTAAAAGATTATTGTGAGAAAAGTAAGCTTTCTTCAATCTCAGAAATTATTGGACAGGCTCATAGTGAGAAAGTAAAAGATAAATTACTTACCACTAAGATCTAGAACTTCTAGCCTGCCTTCTATTTCTGCATCTGATAGTTTCTGAGCTTGCCACAGTGTGATCAAAGCTTCTCTTGCTTTATTTTTTTTCGCTCCTTCTTCAATAATTTCAATTCCTGCGGGCTCACCATCTCTAATTCTTGTAATATTTACACCATGTGATTCAAGAAATGGAATTGCTTTTTTCATACCTACTGAACCAGTTACAGCACTAAGCGGTAATTCTCGTGGATGAAAATCCAAGACTCCTGCACTGTATTTTAAAAATGGAGTGTTATTAAATGACAGTAACATCCCTAGATAAGTTATACCTACTGCTTCACCAGACTCATTACACAAAAGCCCACCTGAGCTACCATGATCAATTCTATTTGTTGAAACAACGGCACCATTTAAAAACTTTACAAGAGGTTCTACATCAATTCCTGCAAATTGCGTAGAAAGTGCTTTTGCAAGTCCTGAAATAAAGCTTCTATCTTTAATTCCATTTCCACTAAAAATACTGGCTACGCCACCTAAAATTACCCCATGAGCCTCAATAGCTTTTTTAATTTTAGCTACATCAAAACTCCCATCTAAAACTTCTCCAAGAGCAAGTGCATTATGTTTTATAGCACAGGGATGTCCTATAGAATACACAAAATCTCCTTTAGAAGGAACTATATTAGTAACTTTTACAAATGGATATGGATCCTGAGTTTCAGGCAAACATATTCTGGCAAGCATTAAATCTTCAGAAGGTGACTCTGCTAGAATTTCAATTGGAACTGTAAGATGTTCAATGGTATCTTCATATCTTGAAAAAGCTGTAGCACTTTTTGATTCAAAGATCTTCTTTAAAAAAGGGGTTGGTCCAGAAAAGCTATCATGTAAACCTTCTAAAAGAGATTGCCCTTGAGTTTCTTTTTTTGGCAGAAGTGGAAAATCAGCAACTAATCTTGCTTCTCCTTTTTCACCTAAAAGTTCATGCCATGATTTTAAACTTTTAAGCACACTTGTTCCAGAAAACACATCAAATGGTTTTACACCTGCCTGCTTACCAAGAGCAGGCACATGGTTAACACTTAAAATTAAGCCGTCAGAACTAATTACAATTCCAGAACCAGCACCTATACTTTCACCGTTTAATTCGACTCTTAGTCTGACAACACCCCTCTGAAGAAGAGCTACAGGAGAATCCAGTCCAATATTTTTTAATTCTTTTGCTGTTAAATCTATTGGATCGGTAGTTCTTTTTGTTTCTGTATGATGAGTCTCTTTTTGTGTTAGACCTCTTAATGTGCCTTCTCTAGTATTAACTCCATTGCCATGATTATAGCCAATATTAAAAATTTTACTAAGATCAAACCCACCTGAATCAGGAACTATTGGTATTGAAATAGACATAAAAATCCCCCTGTCAACTCTAATATCTGATTATTAGAGAAGTTTTATATTAAATAAAATTAATCCTGTTACTTTGATTAGGCCAAATTTCCTATGTGAAAGTCAAGAGTGAAATATTAAAATTTTGAAAGTGAATTCCTTAACTAAAAATATTTAGTTTTTCAGAAAGTATGGTTATGAATCCGGGGTTCAACTTGCTTTTGATAAAGTTGGTCTTCTTGGATTATTAATAATTAAAATCTTAGCCAGTGCCTTTTGAACCATTTCATTTGTCACAATGCCATTTTGCAAATAAGGTTTGAAAGCAGCTTCAGAAGTAAATCCTAAAGCTATGCCTATTCTTAAGAGTGCATCATCATAATTTAGTTTTTTATTTAAATGATAAGTTAAGTCTATAAGTTCTCTTGGCGTGAGCTTTGATAGATCTGAACTATTTGCACCAGTCAAATATTGTTTAGCAAATTGATTAAACACAAGCTGAACTGGATAATTTTTATCCAGGCAATAAAATAAAAAATCATATGCAAGTTTAGTGTGATTTAATGGGTATTCCTGCTCACCTTCATTATGTAATTCTTTTTCTTCTAACCTATATTTTGCAAGTGGTTTTATAAAAGGAGAAACCGGAACAGCTATAGCAGGTATGTGGCTATTTTCAATTTTAAATAGATTAGCTGCTAAAACAAATCCTCTAAGTTTATCTACATGCCATGGTTCAGGAGAATCTTTTTTATTTCTAATGAATTCAATATCTTGAACTGGAACATTTATCCTTTCTGCCAACTTTAAATCAAAATCTTCAATTTTAATTGTCGGTTGTAGCTCAGGTTCTTTTCTAGCTCTTCTTGTTTTACTTACTGTAGAAACATTATCCGTAGACACCACAATAGTCTTAACAGCTAGCATAAACACCCCTCATATTTTTAAATATTTTAAAACTTAGATTAATTAACCCATATTTGTAATCAATTGGTCAAGAATGTAAAAGTCAAAATACAAAAAAAGCTAAAATACTTAATATTTGATCTGACAATAATACTCTTTTGTTTGTTCTAGCAAATATAGGATTCATCCAATTTATTCGGTAAATCCGATCCTGTGAAAGGGTTTGCCAAAAGAAGCTCCAGCTTGTCTGGAGCTATAAAAAACGAAAGGAACATAATAAGATCCTTAACCATCCAGTAGGTAGAGATATAGGATTCCATATCTATACAATATATTTAGTGTAGTAAGCCATAGTCATATTTACATATTGTGTATTAATATATCCTAAATTTACTGGCCAAGCGAAGGATAATATGTTAAAAAATATAGTCTTACTAAGGTATAAGTTATGAGCGAAGAATGTTGCAAAGAGCAATATTCTGAGCGTCAAAAGGGAGAGCAAAAATTTAAGCTTAAATTTTTGCAAATATAAAAACAGGTAATATGATAAAAATTTAGTCTTACTGAAGTATAAGTTATGAGCGAAGAATATGGAAACTAAGTTACGTTTAAAAGAAATTGAAATAGATAATTTTAAATCCTTTGGAAAAAGGACAATAGTTCCATTTCTTCCAGGTTTTACAACTATTTCCGGTCCTAACGGCTCAGGCAAGTCAAATATTATTGACAGTGTCTTATTTGCGCTGGGTCTTTCTACTTCAAGAACAATGAGAGCGGAAAGATTGCCAGACTTAATTAATAATTTGAGCGGGAAAAGAGAAGCACAGGTAACTATAAAATTTACTGATGACAAAGAAATTGAAATTGAAGTTACAAGAAAAATAAAAGTCAAAGACAATGGATACACAAGCACATATTACATGGATGGAAAAACATCCACACTTACTGAAGTACATGACAAACTTTTAAGCTATAACATAAGCCCTCACGGATATAACGTAGTCATGCAGGGTGATGTTACATCAATTATCAGCATGTCAATTACTGAAAGAAGAAAAATTATCGATGAACTTGCAGGTGTAGCAGATTTTGACAGAAAGATAGAGCTTGCACAAATTGAGCTTCAAAAGGTACAAGAAGCAATAGAAAAAGAAAATATAATAATGCTTGAGCTGGATGAGCGTTTGAGACAATTAGAAGGTGAAAGAAATGAAGCCTTAAAATATTCAAAATTGAAAAACGAGTTGAGAGAGCTTGAAAAGCATTGTCTTGCTGGAAGAATTCAGAAAGCAGAAACTGAGTACAATACTTTAAAAGAAGAAAATACTTCTCTTAGACAAAAAAGAACAGATTCTATAATCAGACTCGGGCAATTAAACGATGAAATCGAAAAAGATAAACAAACTATTATAGATATTGAAAATGAAACTCAAAAAATCACTGAGCAGATTCAAAAAAAACTCAGTGAAGAGCTAGAAACTGCCAAAATTGAAATCAGCAAAACCCAGTCATCAGTTGACTTTCTAAACAAGCAAATTAAAGACCATAATGACAATATTAAAAATCTTGAAAATGAAATAAAAATCCTGGATAAAAAAGTTAACGATCTTGACAGGAAAAAAGAAAAAAATAAAAAAGAACAGGAAAAACTCGAAGATGAAGTCTGGAAATTAAAACAGGAATACCAAAAACTTCAGGACAGCCTTAAATCAAAGGGACAAAACGAGAATCTTTCTACGATTAAAATCTTTGAAGTCCAAAAAAGGATAAATAAACACAAACAGGACAAAGAAGATTTAGTTACAAAATACACAAGGCTTGAAGAGCAGGTTATCCACTTAAAAGATGACCTTGAGAATACAAAAGAAGAGGCAGAAAAATCACTTACAGAGTTAAAAGAACTGACACAGAGCAGTCAGTTTAAAAATTCAAAACTCAGTCAGTGCCAGCAAAAACATGCTGCTCTTCAAAAACACATTTCAAAATTAAAAGCAGAAGAAATTGAAACAAGAGAAGAATTAAATGAAAGAATAAAGAAACTTGCAAAGCTTGAAAGAGAACTAGATAAATTAGAGGTTCACAAACAGGTCATTAAAGAAACTGGACTTGGTGCAGCTGTTGAAACTATTTTAAATTCTGGCATAAAAGGAGTTCACGGTACACTGGCACAGTTAACCTACGTAGATGAAAAATATAAATCAGCCATTGAGGTAGCATCAGGAAACAGGTTAAAAGCAATTGTGGTAGATAATGACAGCACTGCAAGCAGTTGCATTGAACTTTTAAGAAGTACAAATAGTGGCAGAGCAACTTTTCTTCCATTAAACAAACTAAAACCAGCACCTTCACTTATTTCTGTCACCCAAAAAGGAGCTATTGGCTGGGCACTTGAGCTGCTTAAGTTTGAAAATAAATACAGAGATGCATTTCACTATGCTTTAAGCGACACATTAATAATGGATAATCTTGACAATGCAAGAAAAAATATTGGCAAGAACAGAATGGTAACTTTAGATGGTGACTTACTTGAAAAAAGTGGCGCTATTACAGGTGGTTCACAACTAAAAACAAATTTTTCTTTTGGGCAATCAGGTGAACAAGAGCAGGAAAGGCTACAGAGAGAAGTGAAATCACTTCAGGATTATGTAAATCAGCTTGAAAATGATTTAAAAGAATTAAATAAGCAGATTGAAGAAGCAAAAGAAGAGTTTGATACTTTAAAAACAGAAATTACCAAAGAAGAAACAAACAATTCATCACTTATAGAAACCATTAAAAAGCTTACAAAATCATCAGATGAAAGCAAACAAAAAGTTACTAACCTTGCTGAAAGTATAGAGACAAACTCAGGTGAACTGGAAATAGCAAACAAAAAAATAAAAGAAAAAGAACAAGATATTATAAATCTAGAGGTTGAATTACAGCAGGTTGCAGCAGGTGTAAAAGATTCAAGCCTTGAAGCAATTGTGGCAGATAGTCAAGATATTGAATTAAAGACAAAAGAGCTTGAAGCAAAACTGCAAGAGTTAATTACTGAGACAAGAAGTTATTCTGTAGAAGCTGAATTTAATTTAAAAGCCAAAGAACAATACCTTGAAAAAATCAATATTTCTAAAAAAGAAATCGGGAGAATTACAGTCGAACTTCCTGAACACGAAGCAAAATTAAAACTACTTGAAGAAAAAGTGAGCAAGCTTGAAGGTGAAAGCCAAGGTGAAACCAAACGTTTAAGTGAATTAAACACGAAACGAAGTGAGATTTCAAATGGTTTAATGTCAAAAGGTGAGCAAAAAGGTGAATTACAGCAATTAATTGATCAGCTTGCTGAAAAGGTCACCACAATTGAGTTAAAGCTAAGAGAACTAGAACAAGATTTAAATGATTTGCGTTTAAAATTTGATGAACAAAACCAGAACAGTACTGAAGAGTACAAACTACCTGAAAATATTGATCTTGAAAAAATCACAAGACAAATTGAAAGTATTGAAAAAAGAATGCGTTCTCTTGAACCAGTCAATATGCGTGCCATAGATGAATATGATAATGTTACAAATCGTCAGAATGAAATTAAAGATAAATTAAATTTACTTAGTGAAGAAAAAGAATCCATAACCCAAAAAATTGGTTCATATACAGATCAGAAAAAAATAACATTTTTTGAGACTTTTGAAGGCGTAAACAAATGGTTCCAGGAAATATTTCATGAGCTTTCATTTGGTCATGGTGAGTTGGTGTTAGAAAATCCAGAAGACCCATTTAATGGTGGACTAATAATAAGAGCAAGACCACGTGATAAGAAAATGCAGCGTCTTGAATCCATGTCAGGTGGTGAAAAGTCACTAACAGCTTTAAGTTTTATGTTTGCTCTGCAAAGATACTCACCAGCACCATTTTATGCATTTGATGAAGTAGATATGTTTTTAGATGCCTTTAATGCTGAAAGACTTGCACAAATGGTAAAAAAACAATCTCAACATGCCCAGTTCGTAGTGGTAAGTCTTAGAAGACACATGCTGGATAATGCTAATCAGGCAATTGGAGTTACCTTAAGAGCAGATGGATTTACACAGATAATCGGTATTCAAAATCTGCACAAGAAAAAAGATGAGCCTGAATTAATGACAGCATGAGAGAACAACGAGACGGCGGTGGGGCGAAACGGCGAGTGGGCGAAGGAATAAAAAAAAACAAGTGGAACAAGTAGAACAAAAAAAAGAACTACCAGATATAAATAACCTAAGTGGTGGACTTGAGATTCTTGTTCAGCTTGCTGAAAAAGGTGACATTGATCCATGGGATATTAATTTAATTGAGATTACAGACAAGTACCTCGCTGCACTGGATAAAAGTCCAAGAGAAAATTTACTAAATGCAGGCAGAGCAATATTTTTTGCTAGTGTTCTTTTGCGCTTGAAATCAGATATTTTATTGAATATTTCAAATGAAACTCTAATTCAAAGTCAACAAAGAGATAATTTCTTTCCCGAAGATGATCTATTAAATGCAGATAATGAAATCAGACTTGATATTTCTAAGCTGGAAAGTTTTTTAGTCAGAAGTTCATTAAGCAAACAGCAAAGAAAGCGTAAGATTTCACTTAGCGATCTGATTTTTGCACTACAGCAAGCTGAAGAAGAAGAAGAAAGAAGAACACTTAGGGCTAAAATGCGTGCTGATCGTGCATTTACAATTGTTCCACTAGAAACCTCGGATGACCTTCTTGAAATTGCACAGGAAGAAGATATTGACGAGGTTGTAGAAAAAATTGAAGCAATAATACAGGAACACTTAATTACAGAGAAGCCTATTACACTTTCATTTTTATCTGGCATCTTAAATAACAAAACTAAACCATTTATTGCACTTTTATTTTTAGCCCACACACAAAAAATCGTACTTGAACAAAAAGATTTTTACGATGAGGTTTATATCTATAAACCAGGAACAATAATACAGGATGAAAAAATAGAAGAAGAAAAACAAGAAGTAAAGAAAATAGATAAAAAGAAAAAGTCCAAAAAGAAAGGCATTTTTGGAAGACTTAAAGACAAAGTATTAGGCAAAGAAACTAACGAACCAGCGATAGAAATTAAAAACGACGAGGAGGTGACTCTAAATGGAAACGACAATAGAGAACCAGGCTGAGGAACGAGAGGACGAACTGGCAAATGAAGAAGAAATAATTGCTGAAGAAGATACCAATACCGAACACTCTTTAAGCGGCATTGCCAGTGCATTAAAGTCAGATTTAAAAGCACAAGTTGAAGCAGTACTTTTTATAACAGACCTTCCACTTAAAACAGGTGCCATATCAAAGATGCTAAATGCAGCTTATGATGATGTTCAGTCAGCACTTGTACAATTAATTCAGGAATACGAAGACAGAAATGGCGGACTTGAAATTAGCACAGATGATGGTTATATAATTCAGGTCAAAACTCAGTATTTAAATATAGTCACTGACATGATGCCTCTTGAATTAAATCCAGGTCCCATGAGAACACTTTCAGCAATTGCACTTAAAGAGCCTGTTTTACAATCTGAAGTTATTGATATGAGAGGTTCTGGAGCTTATGATCATATTAATGAACTTGTTGAAATGGATCTAGTTACTAAAAAGCCGCAAGGTCTTTCATATATATTAAGAACTACCAAAAAATTCCAGCAATATTTCAGGTTGACTCAGGATGCAAATAAAATAAGAGAAAAATTACAGGAAGAAGCAACTAGACGTGCTAAAGAAAAAGAAGCTAAGAAACTAGCTGAGGCTGAAGCAGAAGCTATCACTGCACAAGAAGAAACAATCGCAACGTAGAAGCGTAGCATGCTACGCTTCTATCTTTCATCTACTCAAAATAATCTAAATCAACTTCATTATCACAAGCCATCTGGCTGGCAAGTGCTATGCGCTGCTCGTCTATCTCTTCTTCTACAGCTGCTTGATTTGTTTTTAAAATGTTTGTCAGTGGTTTAAGTCTTATTATTCTATGACCTGAAATCAATTCAATTGCATTTTCAGGAGCAGACTTGATTTTTAAAAAGTCAAAACCGTTTACATTTATATGAAGTCTGTTATTGAAAATTATTGTGGAGTCATGAACATTTGCATAAACTTCAATTACATAACCTTCACCTTTTGCCACTGCAAGGTTATCTATCAGATCTACATACTCAACTCTGTCAAGATCTCTTAAAACCCTAATCATATCTCTTTTTGAATAAACTATTCCATAATCTACCAGGCAGGAAATTTGATTTTCTTCTTCAGTATGCTTCATAAATTTTCCTTTTTAAAATTACTATTCCATTCTACAACGATAAGTTATAAAATGTAGGAAAGTTATTTTTTATTATCTCAAATTAATAATTAAGAAAATGGTAAATCTATCTTTAATAAATCTGCAAGATAATGAGCTAATCCAAAGGGGTTTTAGTCTTTTACTTTGTAAGGCTGAAGAAGAGAAGAAGGAATTATATGAACTGTTTCTTGAAATAATAAAAGAAGGGGATTCTTATCCACAAACACTACCTTATAGTTATGAGGAATTTTTAAATTATTTCTTTGCAAAAGGCTCTGCAGTTCTTATCTGTAAGGAAAATCAAAAGATCGTTGGTGGATTTTATTTAAAACCTAATTTCCCGGGTAAATCTTCTCACATTGGTAATTGTGGTTACATAGTTAATAAAGATTATAGAGGTCAGAAAATTGGCTTTCACCTTGGGAAATATTCTATTGACATAGCAAAAGAGTTAGGGTATAAGTCCATCATTTTCAATCTCGTCATTAAAGAAAACATGAGAGCAGTCAAGTTATGGGAAAAACTCGGATTTAAAATTATTGGTACTATTCCAGATGCTGTAAAAATGACTGATGAAAAATTTCAGGATGCTTATATTATGTTTTTAAATTTATAAAAATTTTCTCTGATTTTTATTACAAAATAAATCCAAGTCGGGTTTTTGTACCCAGACTTAGTAAGTCTTATATAAGAAAAGAAATTAAATCTGTTCACTTTCATTAGGGCCGCCCCCTGCAAATAACAAGGGAATTTGGGTATTTTGTAGTTGCAAGGATGCATTGTAGGGATATAACATGGAAGATATAGGACTAGAAAAAAAAGAAGTCGTATATATTGAAGACGGCACCACCGAAGATTCTCTGGAATCCAATGATCTTCTTAATGGCTTCTTAAATGAAACAAATATTAAGAACATAAACACCAGTCAAAAGGCTTACAATGCTCTTGCTACTTACCTTAAGGAAATTTCAAAAACTCCATTGTTAAAATCAGATGAAGAATTTAAGCTTGCTGAAACTTACTCAAAAGGAAAGAGTATAGATACCCCGGAAAAATTAAAAAGGAATGCAATGGTAGCAAGACAGAAGTTAATCAGGGCTAACTTGAGGCTCGTAGTAAGCATTGCAAGAAGATATAACTCAAAAGGACTAGATCTTCTTGATCTGATTCAGGAAGGAAATCTTGGGCTTATCAAAGCTAGTGAAAAATATGATTATATGCTTGGTTATAGATTTTCTACCTACGCTACGTGGTGGATCAGGCAGGCAATTACTAGAGCCATCACTGAAAAAAGTAGAATAATCAGATTACCAAATTCAGTACAGAGTGTTTTACTTAAACTAAAAAAAGCAAAAGAAGAATTACCAAGAACGCTTGGCAGAGAACCAAGCATTGAAGATTTATCAAGTGCTACAGGAATTCCAAGAAAGAAAATTGAAAGAGTATTAAAATCTGAGGCACAGCCTGTTTCATTGGATCTACGAGTTGGAAATGAACAGGATTCAAGTCTTGGAGATATGCTTGAAAAAGAAGAAGGTGATGATTTGCCTGAAGAAAAATCGGATCAAAAATACTTATCAAATGTGGTTAATAAAGTTATAGATGATTTACTTACACCGCGCGAAAAAGAGGTTGTCAGATTAAGATACAGAATAAATGAAAACACAATTTCAAATGAAGAAAGAAGTTTAAATGAAGTAGCAAATTGGCTTGGTGTAAGTTTGGAAAGAGTAAGGCAAATTGAAGCCAGGGCAATTTACAAACTAAGAAATAATACACAGATTAGAAAGTATTTAATAAATTTAATTTAAGGGATTTGATCAAGAGCAAAGAACACACTAGTATCTAAAGGATTTGTCTGGTTTATCCAGCAAATCCGATCATACAAAGAGCAATTAACGACGGAAGCCGTAGCTTGTCTGCGGCTATATAAAAAAATGGACCTAAGGGGAATCGAACCCCTAATCCCTTCGTTGCGAACGAAATGCTTTACCATTAAGCGATAGGCCCTCTTTACTATCTATGCTTCTAGTATGGCCAATATACATAATATTTTTTATGTTAGTTGTTTGTAATCACTTGGCCACAAATGCACTTTTACTCTATACTATTAAGTTGAAGTAAAAAGGTTTAAGTATATACATGGCTGAATATTGTAAGGTTTGTGGAGTAGGTTTAAAGGCAAGTAACACTGTTGACTACAGGCCTGGCTCCTGTAGGGACTGTGAGCTTGAGCGAAAAAAGCTTTATAGCGGCATGTCTTTTGATTTAGGGTCCTCAAAAGGTTCAAAAAAATTAAAAAAACAAACAAAAAGTGTAAAGTTAAAACTTAAAAAATTAAAAAGCGGAAAAAAGAATAAAAACGATAAGAAATTTAAAAAGCAACTTAAGCTTCTCAAATCAAAACTCAAGAAACAAAAACTTTTAAAAGAGAGAAAACTAAAAGCTAAGAAGCTGACTCAAATGAAAAAGCTATCTAAGATGCGCTCTGAAAGAGAAAAGAAGAAAAAGAAATTAAGAGCAAAGCTAGAAAAGTTTAGAAAATTGCGTATTAAAAAAGCTCTCAAACTAAAACAACAAAAGAAAAAACAAAAAGAACGTGAAAGAAAAGCTAGAGAAAAGCTAAAACAAAGAGTAAGAAAAGCAAAAGAAAGAGAAAGAAAACTTCTCCAGAAAGAACGCGAACGTTTAAAGAAAGAAAAAGAAAAGCTCCGCCAGCTAATGCGTCAGGAGAAAGACAGAGCAAGAGCTGAAAAGCGTGCCGAAAAAGATGGAATTCGTGCTGAAAAGCAAAGAGTTAAGTTTGAAAAACAACAGGAAAAAGAGAGACTTAAAAAAGCAAAAGAAGCTGCAAAGCTTGCATTAATTCAAGCCAGAGAAGCAGCAAGACAGGCTGCACAGGAAGCTAGAAGGCTAAGGGAAGCAGCTAAAAAGCAGCCAATTGTAAGTGTAGTAACTAAATTAAAAGAAATGCTACCTCCTCCTGATGTAAAAATTATTGGACTTTCGGCAAAAGACCAAGTATCAAAAACACCTCAGCCAACAAAAGTAATTGATCCTAAAAAACCAGCTTCGGTTTCAGGAGCAAGTGCATCATTAATTGAATCAGCTACAGTTATACCTGCAAAATCAGATTTAAAAGATGAAAAAAATATTATAAAGCAGTCAACTACAGCTCATCACAATGATGATGTTCAAAAAGAAGTAGAAAAACTTCAAAAAGATTCAGATCCAATAATTGATCGCTACAATCCATATAATGCTCAGGGTGAAGAGTCAAATGCACCAAGAGCACCTTCTCCTACTCCATGGCTTGCTTCAAATTTTTCAGTGGTTAAAGGTGATTTTCAGCAGTCAAAACAGAATGAAGGTTCTGGCACATCAAGTGGTCTTTCAGATCAACAGGTTAAAGACATAATTGAGAAAATTAAGACCGAACATAAGCGTAAATCAACATAATTCAGATAATCATTTAAGATAAAAACAGAGGAACGGAACCTTAGGTTAACAGGGTTGTCTATTTTTTTGTTATATGTAGCTAGATAATTAATGAAAAAGATAATAAAACAATTTTTTATTCCTAGAATAAAAGTACTCTTTATTCTCTTTTTTTTAATTACAGGATTATCCTGTCAGATTGTTTCAAAAGCTGAAGATTTTAATGCAAATATTCAACCATCAATTGAAAGTGAGCTTGGCAAAGATATTCTTGGTGCAAAACCAAAGAACGATTCCAAATTCAGTCCAACAACTAAAAACAAAAAAAATGAAAAAGAAGATTTAATAACATTTTCAGCCAGAAATATTTCAATTAAAGATGCTTTTGCAACTCTTGCAAGAATAAGCGGAAAGAGCATTTCAGTAGGTAGTGACATAAGAGATGATGAAACAATTGCAGTTATTGAGATTCAGGATCAAACTTTTGAAGATGCTTTTTATAGCTTGATTGATGCATCAATGGTAAATTACACAACAACAGGTAATAGTTATACAGTTATTAAAACAGGAAGTGCAAATCCTATTATGATTTTTGGACTTGGTGCATCTTCAATAGATAAAAGTCTTCCGCTTCTGGAAAGAAGAGCAGATATATCCTATGATAATCAGGATCTGGGAACACTTTTAAAAGATCTGGCTAATAAGTTTGGGATTGATGTTGTATTAAGTGCAACCCCGACAGAACGTATAAGTTGCAGAGTAAGAAATGTAAACGTGGAAGAAGCTCTTAGACTTGTTTTGAGCGGAACTTCATTTGATTTTACAATTGTTGGTGATAGCGCCGAGACATATGTAATCTATAACAGATTAAATAAGAACTTTACAGTCGGTCAGGAAAGTAAAATGTTTTCACTTATGAATCTTGAAGCAATGGATGTACAGGCATTACTTCCTGTTGAAGTTAGAACCAATGTTCGTATAAGTAATGATCAAAACTCAATTATCGCTGATGGTTCACCAAATGATTTAAAAAGAATTGAGGAGTTTATTGGTCAGATTGATAAGCCACTTCCGCAGGTAGAACTTGAATTAAAATTAATTGAGGTTCAGAAAAGAGCATCTGAAGACCTGAAAATATTCAGGGATGGTGGATTTATTATCGGGAAAATCAAAAAGGGTGTAACAATATTTGACTTCAGTGCTGATTTATGGAAAATCTTTGACAAACAAATTTCATATCTTGAAAAGGCCGGGCTTGCTAATGTTAGAGCTTATCCAAAACTTGTTTCACTGTCAGGTAGAACTGCAATGATAAATATCGACTCTGATACAAACCTTGTTTTAGGATCTGCTACAGGTCAGGCTGGTTCAATTGCAGTTGCAACACAGCAGCTACAAAGAATTACAGCAGGTACTGCTCTTAGCATTACACCAATTGTAGGAACAGGCGGATTAATAACTGCAAAAATTCAAATAGAAGTTTCAGATAATTCTGGTACAACTACACAAAACGGTGTAACAGTACCAGCAACAACAACAAGAAGAAGAATAAATGCAGACGTACAGGTACGTGATGGTGAAACAGTGGCAATTGGCGGATTAATAATAGATAATACTTCTGTAGATAGAGTTGGTCTTCCATTTTTAACAAAGATACCTTATATAGGCAATTATATTAATAATAGAAATCGCCAAAAAAGCCAGAGTGAACTTATTGTCTTAATCACTCCAACTATAAGGAATATTCCTGAAGAAACTGTAACAGCAAAGGAAGAAAAAAAAGTTACAACTTCACTACCTAGTGGGTAAAAATATACTATGGATAAGAAAAATATTCCAATTCTAGTTTTATTGTCATGCATATTTATTTTGTTTACTCAAAACAATGTGAATTCACAAGATGATTTATCAGGCTGGGATAATACTGCTGGTGATCAAACAACAGGTAAACAAACTGCCCCGATTCAACAGGTTGCACCGGTACAAATGGTACAGGTTCAGCAGATAGCACCAATACAAAAGGTTCAGGTACAGCCATCACCTACAACTGAGAAAACTGAAACCTTTTTCTTTTTTAAGAAAAATAAGGAAATTACTGAGTTAGAAGAAAAACACACAAAAGAGAAGAAAGAATTAAAAGAAAAAATTAAAAAAGAAAAGGAAGAACAGAGAGAAAAGGCATTAGCAGAGAAAGAAGAATTAAAAAAGAAACAGGAATCCGAAAAAGTTGATAAGAAAAGTCTTACAGACAAAGTAAATGAATATAAACAAACTGCAAACAAAGAAATATATAAACGCAACAGGAGCATCATGAAAACAAGACATTCAAAAAGAATGGTTGAAATCATAACTAATGAAAGCGATCCACTATACATAAAAGAAGCTAAAGTACTTGACTCTAAAACACAATTTTTAAAAGTTAGAAATGTAGATTATAAGTATAAACTTGAATTACTAAATCAAACTCCAAAGATTATTAATTCAGCCCTTATAATCTGGGAGAGAAAAATACCATTTACAGAATCACTTACCATAATGAAAGAAACAAAGATTTCAAAACCAATAATTCCATACGAAAAAAGAATCGTGGAATATAATGACTTAAATTCAAAAAGAGAAGGAGAATCCTACAGAGTTAAAATCGCTAAAATTATATTTGAAGACGGTACTCAGTGGAAAAATCCTGCTTACAAGGAAGCAAAGCTTTAAGATCCCTGTCTTGTAATATTATAGATAGGAATGGCTACTAAAAGACCTACAACTAATATAAGAAACTCAAGCGGTATGACTTTACCGTTTGCATTGATTCTTACTTTTATATTTTCTGCACTTGTTGCAGTTTCTTATATGTTTGTTTCCATAAATCTCTTACAAATGCAAACAAACTTACAGGCAGCATCAGCTCTTTCAATTGCAGAAGGAATTAATGAAAGAGTAAAAGCCAGACTAAATTCAAAATCCAAAATCCAGCCGTCTCCAAAGCAGGAAAAAAGACTTAAAGCCGGCGAAGAACCTAATAATGAAGAACCAGATGAAGAGGTTCTGGCTGAAGATCAGTTTAATGAAAGCACCGAAGATTTTGATGAATACTATGCAGATGAGATTTTAAAAATTTCAAGATATATAACTTTTAGAGAACCACCAGAAGAAAAAAGGGGGAAAGAAGAAACCACACAGCAAGGAAAATTGCAAGCAAGCACTAAAGAGCAGGCAGCAAAACCTGAGGCAAATGTTGAGATGATTGGCAATATTGAAATTTCAAGAGGTACTGTTTTAGCTCCAGGAATTATGATTGTTGTTTTTAAAAATGAAAAAGTTGATTTAATGCTGAAAGAAATTGTTACAGACAAATTACCGCCATTTAAACAAAAACTCCCTATACCTATAATTAAAAGTCTTATACCAAATTATAGTGAAGCAAATCAAAGATCTGCTTTTGCTATAAACGGTGATAATCTTTCATTTAAACATGAACCAAGGTTTACCGATAAAAATATTGTCATTGAAGATATAAAGGGCGGTCCAACTGTTGAGTTTTTAATCGGAGGGGATGTTATGTCAGGTCTCAGCCGTTTTTATTGGAACGGTGCACCGGCTGAATATTATATAATTCCAACCTTTGATGGAAGCCTGCGGCCAACCATTTATGAAGTAACCGACTCTGAAAATAAGCAATTACTTACAGTTAAATCAGGACAGAGAAATGTTTTACTTAAAATATCAGGGCAGGATATTTATTTAAAAAAGGCTACCCCAGTAATTATTCCTGATGTTGTCGGAATAATACCAACCGTAAAAGACACTTCTCAAAACGGTAAAGAAATTATCATTTCACTGGAAATTAAAAAAAATGTTGAGCCAGGCACCCACTCATTAATTGTTGCAACTGAGGGTGGACTTTCAAATGCATGGATTTTTAGTGTTCTTCCTCCCGATGAAACACTTGAAGATGGTTCCTATAATACCGCTATTGTTTCTTCAAGTCTTACTCTGCTTGAATTAAGAGTTGTAGACAATCTTCTCCCTTTAATTGAAGAAGAAGGTGACAACACGGGTGGAATGGCAGATCCAAATGCTAAAAAAGAAATTGACCCTGATACAGGAGAACCAATAGAACCTGATGACAATATGGATATAACTGAAAAAGATAAACTCGGTCCTTTTGCAAATATAGATCTTGAAATTGTCTGCCTTCTTGAGACTACAGCAAGAGTTGGAATGGCTACAAAAACAGTAAGTGAAATAGTACAAAGACAAATTCCAAATATTCAGGCTGCACTTACTACCAATAGCAATATTTCATTTGACGGAGGAAGTTATCAGTTTATTGGTGTAACCACTGCAATGACAAAGCTTGCAGAACCTACTTATCTTTCAAACACAGCACTTATTGTAGAAGGCCCATCTGAAGAAGGAGAGGAGAAACCTGCTGCAACTGATCAAGCAAGAGGAGCTCTAGCACAAACTGGTCCTAAATCACCTGGTGAACTTGGATTTACAGCAGGTTCACTTATTGCAGTATATAAAGAAGGTAATAAAATCAATGATCTAGATTATAGTGTAATAAGTAATGTGAAGAAAAATACTATTGAACTTGCTTCTTCTGGTCTTATGGATTTTCACTATCAGGGCGATGATGTTTTCCAGTTTGTACCGCCAATAGTTTCAAGAGAAAAATATTCCGGGCAAGAAGCAGAAAAACATATTCTTCCAAAAGATTTTGCTCTTGGGATTCCACATGCAGCAATGGCACGCAATATATTCAGGGCAAATATAGATCAATTTGCAGAGCTTGCAGATTATTACAGTATAAATACCTCTATTCCTAAAGATGAATATGAAATTCCATATCCATTTATGGGCTTAAGTTACATTGATGCAACTCCTGTTTACGACAATAGTAATAACCTCAATGGAAAAGGAATTTTAATTATCGATACAAGGGCTGATAATCAGGGTAAGCCGGACGGAACTGTTGAACTAGTAGGAGATAGTAAAACACCTGTTGAATTTACAGGAGTTGTTTATGTACATGGTAACTTAAGAATAGAGGGCAATGTAACCATTACTGGAGCACTTGTAGTAGACAATGACTCAAGAGGACAAATACAGGTGGCAAGTAATGCTCTTGGAAGAGTGGCTTATGATGCCCGTGCAATCAGGCAGACGATTCTTTATCTGCCATTTACAACAAAACCGGGGACCGTCATGATTTCAAACAAACCAATTGATTTAACAGGCTACGTTGAAAGTGGTTCAGGGAAAAAAACTCAGCTTGGGGCAGCTCCAAGCTTCACTACAACTGCAGGAGGAGAGGTTATGACTGACAGTACAAAAGTTCCTAATCTGTCTCCAGAAGAAGCACTACTTGAAACAGCAGGAGAAGCAGATAAAATTTCACAACCAAGAAGACCAAAAATCCCTACCATAACAGTGGGTTCAAGTAGCAGTAAATCCGCAGAGGACGAATTAATAGATCTGTTTTAGAGTTTTGGAGTAACTTCCGGTGTTGTCTGGGCAGCTAATGCTGTGGGCAAACCAAATGCAGATTGTGCTGTTTGTGAAAACCATGCAAGTACACCACCAATTATTCCAAGTCCAATTGGAACAATTGATCCTTTTACTTTATCCTGAGTCATAAGAAACGGAATACCGGAAAGTATAGCCCCACCAATGCCAGTAATCCATGCACCTTTTCCCTCAAGCCAGCCTAGTGTTTTATCACCTTCAACACCTGCTCTTTTAACAGCAGCTACAATAGTACCCACTAAACCAAAAGCTCCAATTCCAGAAAGAAATCCTTTTACTTTCTCTCCATTAAAAATATAACCACTTAATCCAATAACTGCGCCTGCAAGCCCAAGAACCCAGGGTATAAACTTATTTTGTTCATTGCCTGGTTTTGTTTTATCTTTTGTATCTGCACTACTATTTCCAGAAGCTTCTTCTGTGCCTACATTTCCTTTTAAATCTCTCAGAGCTTGTTTAATTTCTTTTACATCTAAACCTACACCATTTAAAATGGTAGCTAATAATGCATTATCAAGCACAGGAAGTAATTTATCAATTAAAGGTAAAAACTGAACAAGGCTTTTTGGTAAAAGAGTCTTAGTACCTACTTGTTTTCCATCTGCAGTTTCTTTAACTGTATCCAGACTATAACCAAGTCTTCCAAGATATTCTTTAACATGTGGATTATTTGCAGCAAAAAGAAGTAAAAGTTGCAGCTTCATAGCTGTTTGTGGATGGCTTGTTGCTACATCACATACATGGTCAAGAGATTTAAGAAGTAAAGGAAGGCTAAGTCCATGACTAAACAGACTTGCGATTTTTTCTTTGTCTAAACCAGCAAGTAAGAGTAATGGTATTGAAAGTTCATCTGATGGAACATCATTTATTTTAGCCCTTGCTTGTTCACCTATTTCACTTAAAGTATTAAACCAAAATTGTTTTGGGTCAGAGAAAAGTTTCTCTATATTTTCATTTAGAGAAGAAAATATTACTGATAAAAGTGGACCAGCTTGTTTGAAGTTTTCCCCTGCACTATTTATAACCTTCTGTAAAATCTCACCAACAGCTAATAATTCAGACTGTGGTATCTCTTTTAGCATGGTTAAAATTGTTTGAAGTTCATCTTGCGTAATAAGACCTGGGCTAGTTTCAATGCTTTCTGGACTACCTTCACTAGCTACTGAATCTGGCAAATCATCTGATTTTAAAGATATTCTTTTACCAGTTATCATTTCTACAAGCTCATTAGCATCTGTTTGCCAATTAACTGCTGCATCTTCATCACCTTCAGGTAATTCACGATTAACAAGGCTTTGAATTAAGTCTTGTATTCTTTGTTTAAGGTTATTGTTTTCTTCTTTGTTTATAGCGTCAAAGGTAAACTTAACAAGGCTTTCATAAGGAATGTTACCGCCACAAATTGGACTGAGCGTTGTTTTAAAATGTTCAAAATTACCACAAAATAAATCCTGCAGCAAGGGTTCTATTAAAACATGCATAGCTTGTAATCTTTTCTGATTAGCTAACATAAGCTTTGGCAAATGTTTCAATAGAGCTTCTTCCATTTGCTCTCTGTAAGTTGTAAAAATATCCTTTTGTACTGAAGCACCCATTGTATCTGCTTCATCCATTAATGGTTTTGCAGCTTCTACATCACCATAAGCACCTTGCCTGGCTAAACCAATAACTTTAAGTTGATAAAAAATTACACGAGCTAAATCCTGAAGGTCTTTTTCACCCTTTGGCAACTTGCTTTTCAAGCCTGACAGTTCACTGTCATCAGGCATGTGTTGAAGTATTTCTATAATAGACTCTGGATCAAGTTTTATTTTTGGTTTTTTACCAGGGTCTTGAGTAATTGGTATTGTGGCTGGTTCTCCACCTGTACTAACATTTACAGCTTGTTCACCTGCACTGGCCTGGGCACTTTCTAATTGTCCTTCCACATAACGTGTAAAAGGAATGGCCTGTGCATTATTCAAAAATACAGCTACAAGACTATTTCTACCTATATTCATTTACGTACCTATAAAATCCTTCAATATTAAAAATGTATACTTCAAAAGTAACAAATTAAGGACTTATTGATCAAGTGGGATTATAAGGAAATAATGAAGGTTTTTTTATATGCTTCTGGTTCTTAACCTAAATACTTCCAATAACTCCACCAGCTACTGTTAGCACCTGCCCGGTAACATAGCTTGAAAGCGGCGATGCAAAAAATAAAATAACCTTTGCAACATCTTCAGGCTGTCCTGGTTCACGAGCTAAGCCTGTTTCTTTTTGAAGAGCAAGGATCATTTCTTTTTGTTTTTCAGGTATGCCGAACTCTTCACCTTCTTTTTTTGCCCGCGTAAGTCTTGTCTCTATAACCCCTGGTGCTACTGCATTACAAGTGATGTTAAATCTTGCCCATTCTTTTGCAACTGTTTTTGTAATGCCTATGACTCCTGCTTTACTTGCAGCATAATTTATCTGCCCAGGATTTCCTGTAGTACCGGAAGTAGAAGAAATGTTTATTATTGATCTGGTTTTTATTTTTCCAGATTCTTCCTGTTCTTTTTTTGCAGCACCACGCATATATGGTTCAGCTGCTTTTATACAGTTAAATGTCCCGGTTAGATTTATACTTAAAATAAAATTCCAGTCTTCAAGTGTCATTTTCTGAATGATTTTGTCCTTAGTCATTCCAGCTATATTTGCCAATACATCAATAGAACCATTGCCAAGTTTATCTGCTGCGGCTTTCATTACATTTTCACAGTCAGAAAGTTTTGTAACATCAGCAGGCATACAGGCAACATTGCAAGTAGAGACGCTGCATCGCAGCGTCTCTACAACATCATTTAATGGATCTTCATCTACATCTGTAAGAAAAACCTTTGCTCCTTCTTTTGCAAATAAAATTGCCGTGGCTTGTCCAATACCACGACCAGCACCTGTAATTACGCAAACCTTGTTTTTTAGTAAATCTGTCATTAGTTTCTTCATTATATATCGTTTTTTATAATGCTCTTAACGTCAGTAACTATCTTTTAATTTAAAATATTACAGACGAGGTAAAAATATGCCACCTAAAAAAAGCAGAGAAGAAATTGATCAGGAAATAAAAGAAAATATTGCAAAAAGAATAGTTGAGCCAATTGCTCCTTCAGTTGAGTTAATTCAAAAAACTGAAAATATGAGATATTTAATCTGGAGAGCAGCAAGAGTTTGTTATTCTACAAAAAGCATGCCTGAGTTAGAACAGGAATGGAATGAAACTCCTGAAGAAAAAAGAACAGGTCTTGTTATAGGTTTAATTGATAGAGGACATAGAACCACATACAGCCATCCTAACTTCAGCTACGTAATAGTCTGTTCACGCGTAGTAAGTCATCAAATTGTAAGACATCAGGTCGGAGTAACAATTGATCAGGAATCACAAAGATACGTCCCATATGAAACAGGATTTAGATATATTGAGCCTGAAAATATAGATAGTACTTCGTATAAGGAACTTATGGAAAAAGCTCACGATCAATATATGGTCCTCTATAGAGAATATAGACTAAGCGGTTTAGGTAAAAGAGAATCTGCAGAGCTGGCGCGTTATGTTTTGCCTTCTTCTATTTCTACAAGAATGGTTTGTACAACATCACTTGCAGCACTTATTCATTTAAACAATGTACGTGTTCAGGGAGATACAGGAAGACCACAAGGAGAGACACAGGTCGTCTGCCATGAAATGGTAAGACTGGCTAAAGAAGCAGAACCATGGCTAAAGCCTGCTTTTGAAAAGAAAAAAAAGAAAGAACCTGATCAAACAAAAGTAAGTTAAAAATGACTACATCAACCTCAGTATTAAATAAACTTTCCCAGGTGTCTCTTTTCCAGGAACTAGGGCCTGCAGAACTAGAAGAAATTGCACAAAGATGTACAAAAAAAACCTACGGTCCTAATGCTTCCATAATCCTTAATCAAGAAGAAGAAAATTGTTTTTATATCATAAGTAGTGGAAACGTAATTGTAAAATCATTCGACACTACCATGAGAGAGAAAGTTTTAGCTTATCTTGAACCAGGAGATTTCTTTGGAGAGATGTCTGCTATAGACTCTGAGCTAAGATCAGCAGATGTAGTTGCAGGAAACAATGAAGTTGAGGTATTAATATTACTGCAAAAAGATTTTCTTTTTATACTACAAACCTATCCACAGGTACACCTGGCTTTAAGCAGAGAGTTTTGCAGAAGACTCAGGCTTACAAGCAGCCGTTTAAGCAGTGTTTCACTCCCAGCAAGCGCACGTATAGCAAAAGCAATGATATCAATTGCAAATGAACATGGAAAAATGACAAAAGACGGTTTGCTTCTTCCAAAATTAACACAAACTGAAATAGGGAAATTATCAGACTCACCCCGTGAAACAGTGAATCGCGCACTTGGCGAACTTCGTGATGAGGGTTTAATTATTCCAAATGAATTAAAACAGACCTTAATTCCAAACAAGGAAAAGCTTGAAGAGTGGATAAAATTAAAATCGGGAGTTTTTAACCCAAAGTTTTAACCTTTTTTATATGTTTGCTCGGGAATTTTTTTATAACCCATATTCCTTGAGCTCTTGCAATTAATTTTTTGCTTTTAGTTTCAATCCCACCTTCAACAAATGCAAGAGTATTTCCTTTTTTAATAAGTTTTCCATAAGCAAATAATGATTCATTAGGAAATGCAGGATATAAATATTCAATGCTTAGCTGGGCAGTTACACACCATTCATCTTTTTTCATGTCATTAGTTATGGCACCAGCTAGTGCAATGTCACATAATGTTGCTAATACACCTCCATGAGCAATATCACCTTCATTTAAGAGATTTTGTTTCAAGTCAAGCCTAATTTTACAAAAACCTTTTTTTTGAATTATTGTTTTTACGCCAAGGTGCCTATCAAATGTGGTTTTTGATTTTGCCATGGTCTCATTTTACAACAAGTATTCTTATGTTTGCAGATAATCATTTTTCGGTTATCATATGTAAAAGAATCCTATTAATAAGGGGAATTTATTATGGCAAAACGTTTATTTACATCAGAGTCTGTTACTGAAGGACATCCGGATAAATTATGTGATCAAATATCGGATGCTGTTCTTGATGCAGCTCTTGCTGGCGATCCAAAAAGCCGCGTAGCATGTGAAACATATGCTACAACAGGACTTGTAGTAGTTGGTGGTGAAATCACTTCAAAAACAAGAATTGATTTTGATACTTTAGCTAGAAAAACCATTGAAGAAATTGGTTATGCTGGTCCAGATGCAGGTGGTTTTGATGCTCACACCTGTGGGGTTATTGTATGTGTTAAAGAACAGTCTTCTGACATCAGTCAGGGTGTATCTGTTGCAAAAGAACACAGAGATGAAGAATCAAGTGATGAAATAGACAAACTTGGTGCAGGAGATCAAGGTTTAATGTTTGGCTTTGCTTGTGATGAAACTCCTGAATTAATGCCACTTCCAATCAGCCTTGCCCAGAAACTTGCTCTTAAACTTTCACAGGTTAGAAAAAAGGGTACTCTTCCTTATCTAAGACCAGATGGCAAAACTCAAGTAACTATTGAATATGATGAAAAAGGTGCACCGAAAAGAATTGATACTCTTGTAATATCAACTCAACATGCAGCAAAAATAAACGGAAAAACAGAAAATAGTGATCTTCAAAAGTTTATTGAAGCTGATATGAAAGAGTTTGTTATTAAACCTGTTATTGAACAGCTTAGTCATTTGGTTGATAAAGAAACAAAATACTTTATTAATCCTTCAGGACGTTTTGTAATTGGCGGGCCACAGGGTGATGCTGGTTTAACAGGAAGAAAAATAATTGTAGACACCTATGGCGGTTATGCACGTCACGGCGGTGGAGCATTCTCAGGAAAGGATCCTACAAAAGTAGATAGATCAGCTTGTTATGCAGCAAGGCACATTGCAAAAAATATTGTTGCAGCAGGACTAGCCAGGCACTGTGAAGTGCAAGTTTCATATGCTATTGGTGTAGCAAAACCAATTTCAATAAGTGTTTCAACCTTTGGCACAGGAAAAGTTAAAGATATTGCTTTATGTGACATAGTAAATCAGATTTTTGACTTAAGACCACTTGCAATTATTAAAAAGTTTAATATGCAAAATCTACCTAAATTAAACAACGGTGTTTTTTATAGAAACACCGCATCATACGGACATTTTGGAAGACCGGATCTAAAACTCCCATGGGAAGAATTAGATAAGGTAGATGCTTTAAAAAAGGCTGCTAATGGTGCTTTTGCTGTTGCATAAATCTTTTGTAAAAATTGCACTACATTAAATTACTTTCTTCTTACAGAACAAATACAATTCTTACAGTACTTGATCTAATTTCATACATCCTCTTTGCTAGCATAAAAACTAAGCTTACAAAGAGGATACATTTTACATGGTTTATTCCAAGAGCAAGTTTTCATGAATACAGTGATAGATCCACTTTTAAAAGCAAGGGTTGCTCAGGCTGTAGCCAGGCCTCTCTATAGAGATCCAATGGAACGGATGGCTTTTCGAGCACATGTATGGGATGTAAAAAATGGCAGATATGGAGAATTAAATCAACAAGTCATTGATATTGCTAAACAGGGTTTAGATGATGAAATTGTAGATGCAGTTCAGATGCATCTGGGTAATTCCTTATCAAGACCTAGTGACAGATTACTTAATGGTTTAGAAGTTACAGTTATTGATTTTAAACCATGGAACTCAATGGGTTGCATAAGCAAAGACACTGATACAGATAGATTAACTTCAACTAATCCTCTTGTTCAGAGTTTAATTGACTATGTTTATTCAAAGGGGCTAGACCCTACTGTTAAAGAAAATACTATATATGACAGTGATGATTTTAGCTTTATGGTTGCAAGAATTCCTCCTGACTGGTTTAATCAAGACCCAAATGAAGCACTTAGGGAATTAGAAGGTAAGAGTGAAGAGGAAAAAGCTGCTGTAGTTAGAGTTCTAGAAAATAAAGCACTTTTAACCAAATATAATATTGATCCAAGAAATATTACTGTAGTAAGCCAAAGCAGTTATTTAACCAATGATAATCTAAATGAAATTACTGATAAAAAAGAATTGTTTTTAGTAAAACTTCTTAAAGCACATGAACATGCACTAAAAAACCGCAGATTAGGTACTTCATTATTTTCAAACAGACAGTATTCTACAAGTATGCAGCTTGAACTTACTCAGGGTGATAGATCTAATACCTTCTGGGTACTTGGCGGGAACTTTGAGATGAACATTTCAGAACTTATTTGTGGCGAGCGAGGTTGCATGACCATAGCAGTCAATGAGGCTGTAGATAGGCTTGAGAAAGAGTTTGTAGACAATCTTCCAGAAACTGCAAACATAGGAGATATGCTCAGGGTAAAGCGCCTTGTGATGACAAGCTCAAAAGAACTTGGAGAAGATAAATCAGCATGGCAACCATGTTCTGACTGTTATGGCTGGATGGGAACTGAAAGATTTTTTAATTTAGATACACAAATACTGTCACTTGGTAAAGATGCAGAAGGGAAGTTTACACTAGAAGTTAGGACTTTAAGAGACTTACTTACTATGCAGGGAAAGCAGGTTGTTTCATTTACAAATGACCACTTAGAATCTTTGCCTATTGAATACTCACAATCAGCAAAAGAAATTGCAGAAGCAAGTAAGCTCTCTGAAAATATAATACGCAAACTCTTAGTAAGAGCAAAAGACGAGTATGAAAGTGCTCAAAAAATAAATGAAGGTTTTTCAGGAAAAGAAGCTGCCAGTAGTGTGCTTTTTCATGAGTCAAGAAAAATATTTACCGGAAGAAGAGTTGAGTGGGTTCCACGATGGACTGAACCAGCAGATTTAATTGCAACAACGATTGGAATTAACGAACTGACTAAAAAAGGAATTAAAAATCCTACAGTAAAAGCAATCGCACACATAGGAGACTATGACGATATACCGAGCATTAAAAGCAATGGGCGCTTAGCACAAAAACGTGGTGGTAAAGATGTTATTCATATAGTTATTGAAAATAATATTATTAAGGTACGTACTATTAAAGATTATCAACCATTTGTACATGGCTCTGTAAGAACACTTTCTACAAATAGAACCACCGTATAGTTAAAAATGCAGTAAAAAATATTTGTAAGTTTTTTTATACATTAAATTACTTTCTTTTACAGAACAAATACAGTTCTTACAGTACTTGATCTAATTCCATACATCCTCTTTGCTAGCATAAAAACTACGCTTACATAGAGGATACATTATGGTTGTAAAAGGAATTACTTCTTACACAGATTTGAGAGGTATAGTTCGAACTGATCTTAGAATCCTTCCTACAGGGCAAGATAATCAATTGCTGCCTGCTATTCAAGAGCTTTCAGCAACCACATCTACGCAAAATGAAAATCCAGGGGATCTTGCAACAAAATTAAGACAAGCAACCCAATTTAAGAGGAACGATAATCTCTTATTTGTACTTCCTAAAGAACATGTGAGTGAAATGTTTGAAGGTAATGGAAGCATAGATGCAAAAGGAGGAATTATTGTTCTTGTTGTAGGTCCATTTGGTGGTGGTAAAAATTCGCTTGTTGATAGTGCAATTAAAGTTGCAAATAATATAGTCATGCCAGTTGTAGAACACACTTCAAGACCAAAAAGACCTCATGAAACCGAAGGAAAAGAATATTTTTTTGTAACAAGAGATGAGTTTCAAAGAATGGCAGAAAATAATAAGCTATTGGTTTGGGGAGATCTCACAGATAATTTCTATGGTTATTCAATAGATACTATCCAAGATGTACTTAATACTGGGAAAGTCCCAGTATTAGTTCAGGGTCCACATAATGTTGGTCCATTAAAAAATGCTCTTGAAAAAAGAAATATTCTTACTATAGTTGCATTTGTATCCCCTCTTTCCAAAGAAGAACTAAATAAAGATGGGGGAATAGATAAAGCTATTGAAGTCCTAGAAAAGAGAATAGAAGGAACACAAAGAAACAAGCTTAAAGAGAGATTAGAAATCTCAAGAGCAATGTTTGAAAGTTTACCAGGTGAGGTCTCTATAATTGACAATTCAAATGGACACTTAGAACAAGCAACTATAGACTTTTTAAGTCTAATTCAATCTAAAAAAATTGAGCTCACTCCAAAACCACGCCCCATAAAACATCCTGCTATGACTGAGTTTGAAGAAACAGGTAAAATAAGCAATGATTTTTTTAATAGACACAAACTAGATCCAAAAGGAAGAATAGCAATTATTCTTGCTGGGCCATCTGCTTCAGGAAAAGGAACTATACTAAACAAATTATTCAATAACACAGAACTTAATTTAGGAAAAGCTATTGCCTATACATCTAGAACTCAAAGACTTAGTGAAGCAGAGGGTGTAGATTACTTTTTTATAACACAAGAAGAGTTTGAAAGAAAAATCCACGATGGTGATATGTTTGAGTGGTTAGAAGTAGTAAACGGGAAATATTATGGACATTCAGAAAAGAACATTCAAGAGATTTTTGACCAAAGTAAGGATGCAGTTTTTGATGTAGACATTAAAGGAACTAATTACTACAAATATATGTTTAGCAGGATGGGTATTCCTTATGTAGATATTTTTGTTTCCCCTATATTAAAAGAGGATTTAAAAGGTTCAAATTATTTAGAAATAGCACTACCAATTCTAGAAAAGAGATTAAGAAACCGTGGCAGTGGTGAAACTGAAGAACAAATACAAGATAGATTAAAACATGCAAAAGAATATTTAGATGCAGCACGAGCAGGTTACTTTACTCACATAGTTGAAAACACAGAAGGTACACCTGAAAAAGCTATTAAGGAATTTGAAAAGTTAATTAAATCCAAGCTAAATTAGTTTTTTATTTTGGTTGGTTTCGTATTTCAGTACTTGAAACATTTATAATTTTTGTGTGAACTAAGCTTAATTTTAAATTTTTCAGTTTTGGCAATTTAATTTTTTTTGCTTTGTTTAAACCTTCTTTTGCACGTGGTAACACAAGAAAGTGAAGAAGCTTTACAAGCTCATTTGGCTTTTTCCAAGTATGTAATTTTTCAAATTCATCCTGTCCGATGAGGAAGAAGAATCGCCGGTTCGTCGATCTGCCGGTTCGTTCTATAAGCTTTTTAACAGTATCAATCGTATAACATGGTTTTTTCTTTTTAACTTCTAGATCTAACGCTTTAAAATATTTTTTGCCTTTAATTGCACTTTTTACCAGGCTATATCGTAATTTTGCTGGTAGCATTTTTTCTTTTGGCTTATGCGGTGGTATTCCGCAGGGAATAAAATAAATACAGGAAAGTTTATATTCTTTCCTTGCTGCTTCTACCATTTTAATATGACCAATATGAATAGGATTAAAAGTGCCGCCAAAAAGTCCAACTCGCCAATACGCCAATATACCAGTTCGCCGTTTCATGCTCTTATCTGTCCTTCACCATTAATTAAATATTTATAAGTAACAAGTTGTGCGAGGGCAATCGGTCCACGCGCATGTAATTTTTGTGTTGAAATGCCTATTTCAGAGCCAAATCCAAACTCTTCTCCATCAGTAAAACGTGTGCTTGCATTTACATAGACACATGCAGCATCAACTTCATCCTGAAATTGTTTTGCATTGTTTTTATTCTGTGTAATGATTGACTCAGAGTGTTTTGTACCATATTTGTTTATATGATTAATTGCATCCTCAATAGAATCTACAACCTTAACAGCTACTTTTAAATCAAGATACTCTTTATACCAGTCGTCTTCAGTAGCAAGCTTTACCTGTGGAATAATTTTTCGCGTCTTTTCACATGCAAATATTTCAACATTTTTTTCTTTTAAAACTGATTCTAATTCTGGTAAAATAACCGATGCAGTATTTTTATGTATAAGTATAGTTTCAATTGCATTACAGACACCGGGTCTTTGCGTTTTTGCATTTACTGCAATATTTAGCGCTATTTTTTTATCAGCACTTTCATCAATGAATAAATGACATGTACCACCGCCAGCCCCAATAACGGGGATCTTGGAGTACTTCAGCACAAAGTTTTTTAAATCTTCTCCACCACGCGGAATAATTAGATCTACATATTCAGGTGACTCAAGGATTTTTATAGTTTCTTCTCTTTCTTTATCTGTAATAAACTGAACTATATTAAAATCAATTCCAGCATTTTTCAAGGCCTTATGAATAACATCTACAATTGCCTGATTTGAATGTGTTGCGTGTTGGCTTCCACGCAAAATAATTGCATTACCTGATTTTATAGCAAGTGAAACTGCATCAGTTGTAACATTTGGTCTTGCTTCATAAATTACACAGATTACTCCAAGTGGAACTGAGATTTTTTCAACAGTCATTCCAAGTGGATGCTTCCACAAAGCTAAAATCTGTAAGATTGGATCAACTTGAGAAATTACTTTCTGTATACTGCCCGCCATCGCTTTTAGTCTTTTTTCATCCAATAAAAGTCTGTCTAAAAGAGCATTTGATAAGTTATTTTTTTTACCTTCTTCTAAATCTATTTTGTTTGCTGCAAGTATTTTATCTTTTGACTCAAGTAGCTCTTTGGCAATAAGTTCAAGAGCTTTGTTTCTCTGCTCATTAGTAGATTTAGCTAGTTTTCTTGAGGCAGATTTAGCAGCTTTTAGTTGGCTTATTGTGTCTGATTGAGTTTTTGCTTGAGACATATGAATATTATAATTTATAAATCTTAATTATAGGTCCAGCTCTTTCCCGCTCCCAGAGTGTTTTAAATGGAGAGTATAAATCTTCCAATGTAGAAAAACTTGTTTGTTTGTTTGATTCTTTTAAATACGGACTTATAACAATAAAAGGTTTTAATTTCAGTAATTTAGAATAATATTGCTTTCTTACATTATTACCGGGCTGTCTTAGAACTGCTTCATAATCAATACTATCAATTATCACATAATCAACTTTTTTCCTAAGCAGCAAAAACCAGTCTTTTCTTTTCAAAAACTCGGGTGTCACTGAAAATTTTTGCTTGCTTACAAGCAAATCTGGTTCATCAATAATATTTTTTAATTCGTTTTTATTATAGGCATCATGCCAATTTAACTGAATGCTATTTTTATCCCATGCGATTTTTACATTCTCAGAAGTATGCTCTTTTACCCAATTTGTAGCAATAATTCTTGTATCTGGAAGACTGATCATTTTGTTATATTTCATTGAATATTTAAAAGGTATCCAGAATCCAAATGAGAGCAAAGCTATATAAATAAACTTCATCTCTAAAGCACTGTGCAATAAACTTAATGCAAGTCCAGCAGCAATACAAAAGTAAGGGACAAGAGCCATTGTATAACCAGAGTCTGTCATATGAAAAAGTCTTATTAATCCAAAATAAATTAATGGGAAACAAAATATGATTTTTAGATTTGATTCATTAAAATGCTTTTTAAGTTTAATTAAATACAACGCTCCAAAAAATGCTATAGGTCCAATCCCGTGCAGTAAATAATCAATGGGGAGTAGATATGAACTAAATCGCAAGCCATAAAAGCTTTTGACATAGCTTTGGAAATAAGATTTAAACGAAAAAATAAAATAAGGATTGATTACCAAAAAAATTACAAGAAATAAAATAAATTTGCTTTTTAATTTTTCAAAATCTTTATTTAAAAGACTTACAAGTAAAATAGGCACTATACTTACAATTCCAAAATAATTAAATGAAGCACTTATAAGAGCAAATAAAATGCTTAGATTACAAAATTGTTTTTCTTTTTCATTTTTATTATTCTCATTCAAGGCTTTAAGAGCATAGAAGGTTGACAGTAGGGCAAAAAAAGTTATTGCGCTAAATGGTAAAAATAATTGTGATAATTTAACATGTAAAAAAGAAACTGACATAAAGCCACTAGCAATAATCCCTGAAATAAAACCAAACATACTGCCTATTAAATAAACTATTAAAATACTTCCAACACCAAATAAGACACTTAAAAACCTGAGCGGCACATATAATGAACCAGGATCTGCTTCAACTCTAAATAATATATTGGTTAAATCAATAGTAACAGAGCTTATATAAAGAATAATTGAATTTAAATAAACAAATAGTGCTGGTAAATGAATAGTATTGAACTTTAAAATATTTTTAAATGGCGCTATAACTCCAAGTAAATTACTTGATTCCTGCGGATTTAGTACATATGGTAATCCATAATATATTCCCTGTATCCTTAAATAAAATCCAATTAACAAAATAACTAAAACTAACTGTATTTTTCTATCATTTAGATTTTTTAGAGAAAATTTATTTTTCAATTTACAGCTTCGTTTTTATGGTTTCTTTTGATCTAGGCATTCATCTTTTACAAATAATTCTTCTTCCTGTGCATATTCAAGAATATTTTTAACACTAGTTTTTACATTTTTATCTAAAATTTTATCCTTTGCACCTTGTAAACCAGAAATGGAAGCACTATAAGTTTTTAAAGCATAAGGGCAATCAGGTTCATCAGCTCCATCTAAATGGTTCCCACCTTCAGCATATTTAAGAAATGCATCAGCAGTTGATTTATAGGCATTAATTTCTTCACATGTACATGACTGTGCAAGATTATTGATTGTAGCTATTGTATTTTTACACTCACCAATTGCTTTTGGCCATTCATCTTCTTCAAGCGACGAATATGCTTTCTGAATTGCATCAATGGCAGGTTTTAAGCATGCACATGCTCCACCTTCAACAGGTTGAGCTTGAGGTTGAGTTGGTTTCTTTTGTTGTTTTTTTCTATCCAGTAAGGTAGATTCTTTCTCTGCAAAAACTACATTCTGCGTAACTACACCAAATGCTATAAACAAGGCTACAAACACTAATACTGATTTTCTAAGAAACATAATTTCAATCACTCCTTTAAATAGTTTATACCACAAAAACTTATAATACTTACGTCATACAAGTATATTATTCTTGTAATTACTCAGGTGGCCCTTGCGGTGACGTTGCTCCTCAGAGCCACCTTTGCATAGACCGTTCGGCTTGCTAAATAAATTAGACAAGCCTCTCTTTATTATTAAAAAGAAGTCTCAGTTTATCTGAAACTATTATAAATTAAGGCTTAATTGCTACCTGGATAGCATCACCTGACTGGTGCATTAAAAATGCCTTTTCCAGATCTCTTAAAGGCACTATATGAGTAATTATTTTTTCAAATACTTTTTCTTGAAATGAACTGTTTCTAAGTAGATTTAGGGCCGTTTGTACATGCTTTGGAGTGTGGTGGAAAACACCAATTAACTTAAGCTCATCATAGTGTAGTCTATAAGTATCAAGCTCAACTTTAGATCCTTTTTTACAGCCACCAAAAAAATTTACAAGTCCCCCGCGACTTACTATTTTTGTGGCAAGCTCCCATGTCTCTGGCAGGCCAACTGCTTCAATAACAATATCAGGACCAGTACCTGATGTTAAATCATTTACTTTTTTAATCAACTGAGCAGGATCTTTAAACTCAACTGCATTTAAAACATAGTCTGCGCCAAGTTGTTTAGCAGTCTTAAGCTTAAAATCTTTTCTTCCAATAGATATTACCTTTGCACCATTTAATTTAGCCAGTGCTACAAACATTAGACCAATTGAACCAGTTCCAATGATACAAACAGTTTTATCGCTTTTAATTTCTGATCTTTCTATACCATGCATGACAACAGCCAGTCCTTCAAGAGAAGCTGCGGTTTCAAAGTTTACATTTTCCGGTATCTCATAAGTATTATGCTGAACTATATTTTCAGGAACAGCAATATATTCTGCATAAGCACCATTGAGAAACTCAATATTTTCACACAGGCTAAATTGTTCTTTTGTACAAAAATGACATTTAAAGCAGGGTGTAGAGTTTAAAGCAACTACTCTTTGACCAGCGTTAAAAGATTTTATATTTTCCCCCACTTTTGCAACTATGCCTGAAAACTGGTGTCCAAAAGTAGATGGTATTGACTTTATAAGTAAAGGATGTCCTCTTTGAAAGGTTTTTAAATCAGTTCCACATGTCAGCGCTGCTTTTATTTTTACAAGGATTTCATTTTCATTAATTTTTGGGGTTAGGATTTTTTCATGCCTGATGTCATAAGGTCCATAAAAGAGACATGCACTCATTTGATCAGGAATACTTTCAATATCACTAAAATCTTTTTCTTTTGTTTTTACAAGATGCAATGCCATGGTTAATAATAATAGCAGAAAGCTCAGTAAGCTTAAATTTATTTTATCTTTTAGTAAAATCTATAATCTTTTTGTATGTTAATATAATTGCTGAATTTATATGAGCATTCCATTACAAGCAACTTCAGTAAAAATCCAAGCAGCAGCACTTGTTAGCCCTAAAGAAATTAGAATTCCAAAGTTTAGTCACTTTGAGACTGCACGCAGATTAGCTAAACCACAAGACGGGATTACTCTTTTGCTAAATATTTTAAATGAAGGAGAGGTTGGAACCATATATCACGCTCATAGTTGGAAAACTTTTATTGCCCCAACACCTCTTCATATTGTAAAAAGAGGTGGAAAGATTTATGCAAATTGTGGAAGTGGTCGCCGCATACTTGAGCCTACAAGTGATGAATTTTTTTATGTTTACGGAAAAGGTAATTCACCACCAGGAAAAATAATTTTTGCATCTATGAATAGAGTTAGTGCACAAGAACAGAATGATAGAGTTGATCTTATTACTGAGAGAGATAAGCTTCATTCTATTGATGTGAACACTCTATCTTAGATTTATCCTTCTAATTTAAACTCTCTTAATTTTTTCTTAAATTCTTTTGTATGTCCCCATGGTTTCTTATTTACATAGAGCCAGAAGTGAACCATTTCATGGTAGAGCACTCTAGCTATTTCTTTTGGTTCATTACAAAGTTTTTGTGAAAGTCGTATTATGGGCCGCTTCCCGGGCAATGCACTAAAATCTCCAAACTGCTTAAACCACTCACCATGTCCAAAAGTATCACACCACAATATTCTTATGTATGGCAGGACACCATTAAAGTATTGTTTGTTTAATCTGTCATAAATTTCGTAGATTAACTCGTCTTGAGCTACTTTTTTCTTCCGGTTTTCCATTTCTTATTTCTAATACTATTCTACAATAATAACGTACCATGAATTATTTTAATGAGGAAAAAATCATAACCAATATACCACCCAAAAGTAAGGATGCAATCCTCATGGCTATTGCATTTCCAAATACATACCAGATTGGCATGGCAAGCTTAGGATATCAAACTGCATGGAGACTATTTAACCAGAATGAAAATGTAAAAGCTATAAGATGGTTTACTGACATAAAAGAACCATCCAGTAGGGGCGTGGAGTGTCGCGTCCCTACTTATGTAGGATTTTCGTTCAGCTGGGAATTAGATTACAAAAACATATTTCAAATATTAGAAAAAAATGATATATCTCTTTATTCAAAAGATAGAGGGGAGAAGGATCCTATTATTTTTTGTGGTGGGCAGGTACCAAATGCTAATCCTGAGCCATTTTGTGATAACTTTGATTTTTTCTTAATAGGAGATTTAGAAATTGTTGCAGAACCTTTTATAAATAAAATAAATGAGATGAGAGATTTAAAGAGACATGAAAAACTAGAGGCTATCTCTAAGTTGCCTGGTATCTATGTGCCCAACCGTAAAGACTTGCCATGGCAAGTCTTTACAAAAAAACCAATTACAAAAGGTAACTTATCTTATTCATCTATTCTTACTCCAGATTGCATTTGGCCTAACACATTCATTATTGAAGTTGTTAGAAGTTGTCCTGAGCTTTGCAGATTTTGTCTGGCAAGCTACGGCTCACTTCCATTTAGAACACCGGATATAAAAAATAATTTAATTCCAACAATTGATCTGGGATTAAAATACACAAATAAAATTGGTTTAATGGGTGCTTCAGTTACACAGCATCCACATTTTGAAGAACTATTAGATTATCTTTTAAAGATAAGCAATGTTCAAGTACAAATAGCTTCAGTCAGAGCAGATACCATATCTAAAAAAATTGCAGAAGGTTTATATAAACTGGGTTCAAAGTCTCTTACCATGGCAGTGGAAACAGGCTCAAATAGACTAAGAGAGAGAATAAATAAAAAAGTAAACAATGAAACCATAATTAAATCCATTCAAACTATTTACGATGCGGGCTTTAGCTCAATTAAACTATATGGAATAGTTGGGTTACCAGATGAAACAGATAGTGATGTAAAAGAAACTGTTAATTTTTTAAAGGAAATAAAATCAAGAAACAAAACCAAAAAACTGGTCTGGGGATGTTCTGTTTTTGTACCAAAAGCAACTACGCCATTTCAATGGTATGGTATGGATTCAACAGCAGATAAAAAACTTGGCTTTTTAAAAAAAGAATTGCATCAAATGGGTGTAGATTTTAGAGCAGAAAGCTATAAGTGGGCACAGATTCAAGCTCTTATTTCCCGTGGTGACAAAACAATAAATAGCATTTTACTTAATGCATATAGATATGGTTCAACTCTTGGAAGTTTTAGTAAAGCAATGAGGGAAAATAGAAATATAGATTCAGATTATTTTATCTTTAAAAACTGGGATGAAAAAATAAAATTACCATGGGATAATATTCAGGGACATTTAAGCAAAGAAATTGTAAAAAGCCATGTTTGATCAACTTTCAGACAATTTGCAAAACATCTTTAAATCTCTTCGTGGGCAATCAAAAATCACCGAAGAAAATATCGATATTGCCATACGTGAGGTAAAAAGGGCACTTATAGATGCTGATGTTAGTTTAAAAGCTATTAAAACTTTTACGACAAGAGTCCGTGAAAAAGCAATCGGGCAAGAGGTTTTGAAGGGTGTTTCACCAGGTGAGCAGTTTATAAAGATTATTCATGATGAGATAGAGTCTCTGCTTGGCGGTGATAGAGACGCTGCATTGCAGCATCTCTACGTTGATGCTACGCCATCTGTAATTTTAATGCTCGGTCTTCAGGGTGCAGGAAAAACTACTACTTGTGCAAAGCTAGCAAATCTTTTAAAAAAGAAAGGCAAAAATCCATTACTCGTACCGCTTGATCTAAAAAGACCAGCTGCTATTGAACAATTAAATATATTAGGAAATCAGATAGGCATAGCAGTATATCAAATAGGCGACGTTGAGACATGCCATCGCATGTCTCAACGAGCTATTGACTACGCTAAGCAAAACAACCATGACGTAGTCATTCTTGATAGTGCTGGTCGATTACAAATCGATACTGAAATGATGGCTGAACTTTTACTTGTAGATAGAACCATACAGCCTGTTGAAAAGCTTCTTGTAATTGACTCTATGATTGGTCAGGAAGGAGCTCGTGTTGCAGCAGCTTTTAATACTCAAATTGGAATTACAGGAATTATTCTTACAAAGCTTGATGGGGATGCACGCGGTGGAGCAGCACTTTCTGTAGTAGAAGAAACTCAAAAACCAATTAAACTTATTGGTACTGGTGAAAAAATCGAAGATCTGCAGGAGTTTTACCCTGACCGCATGGCAGGGAGAATCCTTGGAATGGGTGATGTGCTTACACTAGTTGAGCAAGCTCAGGAAAAAATAAAAGAAGATGAAGCAAAAGAAATAGAAAAACAATTATTGGGTGATTTTAATTTTGAATCATTTTTATCTGCACAAAATATGATGTCAAAGATGGGTAATTTTTCAAACATATTTAACATGATGGGAATGGGTGGCATGCTTTCTCAATTTGGCGTAAACATGAATAAAGATACTCAGGAAAAACTACTTTCAGAAGGCGAAGTTAAGATGAAAAAGTTTAAGTCTCTTATTCAGAGTATGACTAAAGAAGAAAAAATAAAGCCCTCACTTTTAAATCTAAGTAGAAAAAGAAGAATTGCACATGGGGCTGGACTAAAAGAAAAAGATGCGGATCAATTGGTCAGTGAATTCTCAAAAATGAAAGAAATGATGGGAATGTTTAGTGGGCAGGGAAAAGGCATGGTAAACCCTGAAAATATCATGCCAAATAATATGCAAAAACCACAAATAAAGTCACAAAGTGGACTCTTAAAGGGTTTTAAGCCTAAGAAAAATAAATAAAATATAAAGCAATAAGTTAATTTATTTTAATTTTTAGCACCAGTAAAAGAGTATTTGTTAGCATAGGTATATGAGTATCACAACTAAATCATCAACTTCTCCTAAACAAAAAGCTCCTAGAAGGGCAACTAGAGAAATAAAAACTAAGACTGAAACATTGCCCCCAAAAACATTAAGGGATCGTTTAGATCATTACTTTCCACTAGCTCTTAAAATTTACAGCAGCTCTGGCAGTCCTAATAAATTAATAAGTGAGTTTCCTTTAGATCAAGCTATCTTAGATCTTGAGCTTGCACTGGGAGTTAAAATTATAGAAAGCAAACTATCTATTTCACAACATCCTCCACTAACAGAAGATATTGAAGGAAACTATCCCAGAAAATGGGGGCTTATTATAAAGGCTTCTGATCTGCTTTGTGCACTTTATAATTTAAGAGGCACAGAAAATAATAATGCATCAGATACCTATAGAACAGATTATTTAAAAGAATTTTGTCAAGTAATGAGGCATATTAAAGGGAGTTATGATGGCTGTCCGGACAGAGAAACAAACGGCACAAGATCAAGACTGCGTAATTTATCTCGAAGCACTGGAATTGGACGTAAAAGATTTAATGAGAGAATCGAGGACAAACAACTCCTTGCTCTTTCTATATGGATAGCCAAAGAATATGCTAATAAAACTCATCCTATGCCAGAGTTCCATCTTTCTGACATGATAAAACGACGAGATGTACCCATACCTACTCCTTCACTAGTAACAGCAGCCAGTGTTGGAGCTAAAGCACGTGTAGAAAAACAAGGTTTATTATTTTAATCAGGTTCAGTTTATTGTTGTGGAATTGCACTTACAAATCTTTTTGTTATCTTATGAGGCCTTGTTATGGCTGTACCTATAACTACTGCATGAGCACCTGTTTTAAATGCTTCTTTTACATTTTCAGGCTCCCAGATGCGGCCTTCCATAATAACTGGCACAGAAGACTGCTCGCAGAGTTCTTCTAAAAGATCAAAATCGGGTCCTTCATTTACTTTATGTCTTGTTTCTTTAGTGTACCCACTTAATGTAGTTGAAATAACGTTAGCACCAAGCTCTGCTACATGTATACCTTCTTCAAAAGTTGAAACGTCACACAAAACAACTTTTCCTGCACCCCTAATAAGATCAATTTGATCTTTTAGTGTTGAGTTGTCAGCACGTGGACGTGCCGTTCCATCTATAGCTATAAAATCAATATTTGTTTTAAGTAATTCTTTTAAGTCCTGCATAGTAGCTGTTATATAAACCGAGTCAAGCCAGTTAAACGGTGTAGGTTCAAGTTTTGTAAGACCAATAATAGGTACGTTTACACTTTTTTGAATTGCTGTAATGTTTTTTATACCGCAGAGTCTAAGTCCGCCTGCTCCACCATTAATTACAGTTTGACTAAGAGCCAGTAAATGTTCAGGTTTATTTAAAGGTTCATTGCCTTCTGCCTGAACTGATACAATTACTTTGTTTTCTAATTTACTGATTACTTCTTTCATATGCAGTTATTTATAGCAAAGAACAAAAATTTTGGGGATAAAATTGCTTTCGAAGTTATAAAAAAGCAAATTACTGCGAAACCAGACTCATTAATTGGCTTTGCTGTGGGTAAAACAACTAACAAATTACACAGATTAATCTCTAAAGACGTACTTAATCATAAAAAACAATGGGAAAAAATTAAAGTCTTTCAAATCGATGAAAATCTTGGGGTTAGTCCCAAATCACCTTTAAGTTTTAACAATGAAATAGAAAGAGAATTAAAAAATCTTTTAAAGGCAGCTAATCCAAAAAATATATTTTTAATGGATGGTACAAAAAATCCAAAAACAACGATTAAAAAAGCAAATGATTTCATAAAAAAAAACAAAGGAATAGATTTAATTATTCTAGGACTTGGACCTGAGTATGATCCACACATTGCTTATAATACTTCAGGAAAATCAGGTTTAAACTCAAGACTTAGAGTAGTTGCACTTCACAAAAAAACTATTGAAGAGTTAAGTAAGGGTTCAATTAATCAAACCCCAACAAAGGGCATTACAGTAGGTATCAAAGATATTTTAGATGTCAAAAAGGTTTTACTCATAGCCTATGGAAAAGACAAAGCAAAATCACTTAAACTTGCATTAAAAAAAGTAAATATGAAAAAAGCATCTGCAAGCGCACTTTTACTGCATAATGATTTGACAGTTGTAATTGACAATGAAGCTGCCATGTTAATGTAAAATAGTCGTATGCTTTCTGTAAGGGAATGTCTTCTGTAGAATAATGTACAATAATCAAACAAGCAATACTAGAGAAAAACAAAAGGGATCAAAAGTGAAGGTATCTCTCTCGCTTCCTATAATTTCCAATCCACCAAAACCTGTTGTTTATGATCCCCGTAAGCAATTAGATGATTACCCTAATACACCAGAAGATAAAAACTTTGTTTTGAAAGTAAAAAACACAAGACCAGCATTATTTAGTGAGAGCAAATTTGCCAAAACTATAAAAAGACCATTAACAGCTACAGAAAAAATCTGGTACAGCCATCTTGAAGCAGGAAACCCTGAAAAAAAGGATTCAATAATTTATGTAAAACCAGATTTATTACTTATACAAGATGCTACTGGAAAACTTTTATTATTACAAGCTGAGCTTTTATTTAATTTGCTTGGAAGAGAGCAAACTAATATTTTAACTACTTTGTATTATGACCACAATATAAAAGTTGACTATGGAATGGAACAAGCCATTATTCAGGACAAAGAAGGAATAAAGTTTTTAGGTACCTCTTCAAGTAAAAGAGGAATTATTTTTTCTTTACCTGGGAATGGTATTTGTCATAGAGTAAGTGATGAGTATTTTGATCTTCCTGGTGGTATTTTATTTGGTTCAGATTCACACACACCAACTGCTGGCGGAATGGGTATGTTTGCTCTTGGTAAAGGTGGATGGAGTATAGCTAAATCACTTGTTGCAGGCCTACCAATGCCAGTAGACAGAAATCCTATTATTGGTGTTCAGTTAAAAGGTTCTCTTCCAGATGGTATAGAACCAAAACAAATTGTTCAGCTTTTAAATAGAGATATTATAAGACTATTTGGAAATGAAGGAAATGGAAGTTATATTGAGTTTTTTGGAGAAGGTGTAAAATCTGTTTCTGTTGTTGGTAGAAGTTCTATTACAAACTCACTTGTAGATGGTGGCATGGGAACTGGATTATTTCCACCAGATGAACTTGTAGCAAAATATTTAGAATCTAGAAACAGACCAGAACTTGCGGCATGGGTAAGAGCTAACTTAAAAGATTTAAATCCAGATCCTGAGGTACTTACAGAACCAGACAAGCATTTTGACAAAACACTTATATATGATTTATCTAGCGAACTTCACCCAGCTCTTGCAATGCCTGGAAATCCAAAAAACATTTTTTACCTAGATGAAATCCCAAATGTGATTAAGTTTATAAATGAAATCATTCTTGCTCATTACCAGGATTTTTTAACTGATGGAAAAGTAGACAAAGTAAAAGTTCAAAACATTGTAAATGTAAAATCAAAAGAAGTTTTAAGAGCTACTCCTGAGCAAACTCTTATAAACTTTGCGGTTCAAGAAATAGATGTTAAAAAAGTATATGACAAAAGAAAATTAAGTTTAGAGATTTCATCTGGAAGTGTTGGAAGCTGCACACACTCAGGAAAAGATGACAACGAAGCTGTTCTCGGGGCTAGCATCCAACTCTTAAAATCTAAGATTGACAGAACTAATTCTGTCCCTGTAAGCCTCACTTATGGTTCGCGTGATGGCTGGCTTTCAGTACAGTCAAATAAAACTATTCAAAATCTTATAAATGAAGGTCACCTTATCTTGCTTGATAGTGCCTGTGGTCCATGCATAGGAATGGGATTTACTCCAGAAGTAGATACTGCATCAGTAAGATCATTTAATAGAAACTTTTTTGGACGTGCAGGCACAAAAGAAAAAATTGATCAGGTTTATTTAGCAAGCCCGGCAGTTACTGTTTATCTGGCAGCATGTGGGAGGCTGGACTCATACAATCCAATCACAAGATCATTTACTGCTAAGGATGAATCAGGTAAGGAAATAAAAATATTACTTACAAATCCAACAGACGAGGCAACTTTAACACCTGTTGTTTCAAACGATTTTAATAATCCTGATGGGAAAAGACCTGCTTTTATTCTGCCAGCTCCATTAAATGAAGCAAAGGATATAAAGGTTTTATATGACGGAGAAACTATTGCACCATTACCTGATGATATGTACGACATCCCGCCAGATAAGTTTGAAAATATTCCTGTACTAATAGCTCTTGGTGACAATGTAACCACAGATGATTTATCTGCTGCAGGAATAAACTATATTCCAAAAAGAGGAAATCTTCTTGAACTTGAGCTTGGATTCTTTGAAAGTAAAGCTTCCCAGGAAAAAAGAGATCCACAATACTACTACAATCTTGCAAAAGAATATAAATCAACTCATAATGGCTCTGTAATGGTTGGCGGAAAACTTTTTGGCTCAGGCAGCTCACGTGAAGCAGCAGCATTTATTCCAAGACACTTAAGAGCAAGAGTATGCATAGCTGAAAGTTTTGCACCAATTCACAGGGAAAATGCAATCGAGCAGGGGCTTTTTTATATGGCATATAAAAATCCTGCTGACAGAGCAAAGCTGGATAGAGAAGATTTAATTTCAATTTACGGTTTAGATAAATTAGATGTTGATAAAAGAGATTTAGAAGTAAAAATTAAAAAGAAAGATGGTTCTGCAATTACAATAGTTTGTGAACATGTACTGGATACTCCTTATAAAATTGAGGTTTTTAGAGCAGGTTCTGAGCCAAACTTATTTAAAAAAGTTCTTATTGAAGAGTTTAAAGGTAATGTACCAGAATTTATGAAATGGTTTAGTGAGAAGAATAGGTTATAATTGTAAAAAAGGAGACAAAGCTATGTTTATATCATTAACACCAATGGGAAGTGCTACACCTCAGTTGAGAGCAGATTTCCAAGCCGAAAATACGTATGGTACTTTAGAAAGGGATATTACAAATAAAGATCTTGGTTGTTCAGATGAATCTTTGATTTTGAAAAGAAATACTGGTGAGGAAGAATTTACTGTTCTAGCCTCGCTCTTTGAAAAGCATAAACCAAAGTTCAATCAAATAATTGCCGGACATAAAGTTAGAGTACTTTCTATTTAGTGAAAAGATTTTTCTAGAAGAACGGATTATAAACATTTGTCTAATTATTTAACATTAGTCAGCATAACAACTATTAAAATACTAACTTAATGGCATATGTAAAAAAAATAAGTATTTTATTTTTTACAATAACTTTATCAATTGTCTTTCTTTTACACGTCATTGCGAGAAGCGAAGCAACGAAGCAATCTCCTAATGCTTTTCGGAATAAGATTGCTTCGTCGGCACATGCTGTGCCTCCTCGCAATGACGTGTGTACATTTTATAAATGGTTTGACCCAAACACTTCTAGTAAAAGAGGGAAATTACTTTTAAAAAATTGTTCATCGTGTCACATGGCATATTACAAAGAATGGATAGACGATAAACATTCAATGTCTCAGAACAATCCTTTCTTTTTAGAGGTTTATAAACAATTCAGGGAAGATCACCCTGATAAAAACGGGAATTGCGCTCTGTGTCACAATCCAGAAGCAGTGTTAACCAATAGAGACGCCCCGATGGGGCGTCTCAACGATATTAATTTAAGAACACGTAATGCAAAAAAAACAAATGGCATATCTTGTGATTTTTGCCATAAGATCGAAAGTGTTGATCAAGATCCACTTAAAAAAGGCCTGGCAGGATTAAATATTTTAAGAACTTGCAAAGGAATGAGAGATATTAGATTTGGTCCCATTAAAGATCCTGTTCAAATAAGTAATCGTGAGGAATTAAAATATAATTCACTCTATAAAACAAGTCTTGTCTGTGCAAAATGCCACGATGGCTCAAATGGAAATGTTCAGTTGTATTCAACATTTACAGAGTGGGTAAATAGTCCGGCAGCAAAAAAAGGTGTGCAGTGTCAGAGCTGTCATATGAAACCTGGTAGAGGCATTCCATCGGAACGCCTCTCAATTGTAGACAATCCGGATATAAAACAAAAATTGCGACCTTACTATCAAGTTCACAGTCACAGTTTTCTTGCAGAAAATCCACATGAGTTTAGAAAGCAATATGTGGATCTGATAATCACTGTTGAGACGCCCCAGCGTGGCGTCTCAACACAGCCTAATAATAGTCTCATCGTAAAAGCAACGGTTAAAAACAACAACTACGGTCACAGTTTCCCGACAGGTTCTCCAATGAGAAATGCAATTTTAGTCCTTGAAGTAAAAGATAAAAATGGAAATGATTTAAAACAAATAAGAGGTCCAAGGTTACCAATTTATGCAGGTGACTTAAAAGGTAAGTCAGGAAAACTTTTTGCAAAAATACTGGCTGAAACATCGGGCGAATATGGAGCCAGTCATAGTAAACAAGGAATATTGTTTAGAAAAATATCTGGTGTATTGGGAATACCGGCACAGGATTGGTGGAATATTTTTGTTGCAAGTGATTCAAGGATTAAAGCAAATGGAAAGGATGTTTCTGTGTATGAATTTAGAATTCCAGATCACGGCAAATATAGAGTCGAGGTAACCTCGACTCTACGATGGCGAAACACGTGGCCTGGGCTGGCAAAAATTAGAGGGAGTAAATTAGAAGAGGATCTTTTAATTGAGAAGGTTTTGTCATTCTGGACAAGATGATAAATATTTTATTCAATAATTATTGGTATTTCAATTATTTTTTCTGAAACAATCCCCTGATTATTCTGTGTAATATTTAATTTAACACTACCTGGATTTACTGAAAATATTTTGCTCAGTTTTTTTAACGATGGTACTATTGCTATAACCTTTTTTGTATTGTTTTTTGCTGTGAGTGAAAATTTATTTGGCACTATTTTTACAGCCTCTTTGGGAAGGTCTGTAGTTATTGAAACTGTACTATCTGGCAATCTATTAAAGGAATTATCTCCCAGACTAACAGTTAGTAAATATTTTACTGGTTTATTTTCTAAAGGTTTAATTCCATTTAAAATGGATCCGGTTATATTTAAAGTAAAATTGTTGATTTCTCCGCCACTTGAACTTGAAGAAGTAGAACTGCTTCCACCAGTACTTGAGCTTGATGATAAGTTTGGGGTTTTGTTATTAGCAGCATCAATACCGGCATTGCTTGGGGTTTCAACTTGTTTTCTTGCAAGTGTTAGTGCATCTCCAGTTATAGGCAATCTGAAAATTCCACCACCGTTTGTAGCAGCATAAACTGCAGATCCATCAGGTGTTATTGTAAGTCCTATGACTTCTCTAATTAAAAGTCCATTATTAAATTTCTGCCACGTTTGACCATCATCACTCGATACATAAAAACCGGTGACATTACAAACCGCATAAACCTGATGAGTGCTAGAAATTGGATTAAAAATGATTGAAACTACATTGTCATTTGTTCTAAGATCACTCAGTACAGGATGCCAACTACTTCCGGAATCTTCTGAACGAAATATTTGCCCGTCAGTACTGCCAGTTAAAAGAACCATTGTATTTGCTGGACAAATTGAAACTGAATGAAAAGACTTTACATCCCCAAGTCCATTATTTATTTGATTCCAATTTTCACCACCATCAATACTTTTTACTATGCCTGAATCATTAGTCGCAACATAAATGATTTTTTCATCTATAGGATCTATATCAGTTGACCATGTATTTTTAAATCCAGAAATACCATTTTGTTTATTTACCCATGTCATACCACCATCAGATGACTTAAATAATCCCCATCCGGCAGAATCTATAGAATCATGAAAGAGAGATTTTTTTACACATGCAGCAATTGCAGTATTTGGATTTGATTTTGCCCATTTAATGTCTGTAAAAACAACTTGTCCATCCAAACCTGTACTACTTGGGTGAAGTACAAAATCTGTAGGAAAAAGCATAAAAACAGTTTTCCAGACCATGCCTCCATCAGAACTTAAAAATATTGAACTCATTGCATTCTGACTATCACCAAGAAGGATTTTATTATTGTCAGTAGGATGAGGTGCGATTGCCTGAAGTTCATCAAGCCCTACGTCTCCAAGTCCAACAGGAACCCAGTTTACTCCTTTGTCTTCACTTAAAAATATTCCTGATCTTGACGTAGCAAAGACTTTATTACCATCTGGACTTACTGCAACACCTCTTGTCTCAGAACCAGAATATCCAAAAGCATCTGTTGTCCATGTATTTCCAGCATCTGTAGTTTTAAATACTCCTCCTACATAACTGTCTACATACACGGTGTTTTCATCATTTGGATCAACAACTATATCAATTGGATGCCCAGGATTTGAACCAAGTGGCCCAAATCCAGTTTCTGTCCAAGTCATTCCTCCATCTTTTGATTTAAAGAAAATCCCAAATGCAGCAGAATAAATTACCTGCGGGTTTGTAGGACTTATGCCTAGTGCTGAATAAATTTGTGGCGCACCACTGTTTCGTTGCCTTTTTACTTCTGTCCAGGTGGTTCCTCCATCTCGAGTTACAATAATTGCGCCGTCTTGATTTTCTACATCAGTATCAAATTGCGGAATCATTCCTGTAGTTCCCCAGATAGTATTTGGATCTCTTGGATCAAATTTTATGTTTGTGACATGAAGATTTCTTATTCCATTATTTATTTGTGTCCAGGTGGCTCCACCATCGGTACTTTTATAAACACCTTCCAGCTTTTCAAGCTGCTGTCTGTCAAAAAAACCACTTGCTACATAAACAGTATTTGGATTTTTTGGATCAAAAATTACATCTTTAAAAAGATTCCCACCATCTAAAACTTTTGCCCAGTTTCCTCCACCATCTGTAGTCCTATAAACTATTCCATGTGTTCTTTGAAACTGTCCCATAATAGGGCCAATTTCTTCTAAATCACCTGCTGCAATAATTGTATTAGAATCCCCTGGTTTTACACCAAGCCCTCTTATTTCAACTTCAGGACCACCTGGCAAACCATTATCCTTATGCTGCCAGGTCATTCCACCATCAGTAGAAAGAAAAACACCCATGGCATTTTTTACACCACACCAAATCCTCTGAGAATTATTTGGATCTATTGTAGTAACAAAGACCGGAACAGTATCTCCAGATTTTCCACTACGCGAATCTATTCCCTGAACACTTTCTTCCCATGTTAAGCCACGATCACTTGAAACATGAATCCCAGCAAAAGAATCAGTAACAATTATAGAGTTACTGTTATCCGGTCTAAATCGAATTGTGTAACCTTGTCCTCCAAATGGGCCATTTAATTTCTGCCATGACATTGAAAGAATTTGATTTTTCTGAATTAACTCATGCGGCGTTGCAAAATCAGAATATTCTTTGCTGAAAATTTCATGTGCTGTTAAAGCTAAAATTAAAATCAAACAAAGAGCAAGATAACCTGATTTAACCAATTTCTTATAATTTTTCATAGTATTTTTAAACCATTTAGCAAAGAAGTGATAAACATCACTTATAGCCTAATAACATCGATTTGACAACTCTTTTGTAGTTTTCAGATACATATAGCTTATTTTTAGTCATTTCATAATGTGCATATTGTAACAGTTAGTAATGTACCACTTTAGGAAAATAAAGCTAAAGGGAAAGAAGTGCCTATCATGAATTATTACTCAGATCAACAATTTTCACACGATGTAAAAAAAATAATCGGTAAGATATCTGATCTTAAAGAAGAAGGTACTCTGCGAGATTTTGTAACATACTGGCTAATTAGAAAATTTGATCCATTTAACGCTGACAATTTAATCAAACAAATGACTGAATCTAATAACTGGTTAAGTATCATTGAATCAAATAGTAAATTCAGGGTAATGTACGGTGAAAAAACAGCCAATGAAATTATAAAAATTATTGAAGAGGATCAATGCATAGTAAGTAATAAAGTTGATTTGAAAAGAAACAAGAAAAGAGTTAAATAAATTTAGCTAGTAATGCTTTATTTTCTATGTGCATTTTTTGTTCAGCTTCTTCTAATATTTTAACTACTTGGTAGCCGCTTGTACCATCAGAGCGAGGGGCTTCACCAGATTCTATACAGTGTAAAAAGTGTTCACATTCAAGTTTTAGTGGTTCATCAAGACTATAGCTACAGGGTTCTACTATTACTGTTCCATCATCATCCATGGAGTAAAGCTCTAATTTTTTTTCAGATCTAATATCATTTATAACTGCTGTTTTTTTACTTCCATTTACTGTTAGTAAAACCTGCTTTTGAGGATCAATCCAGCTATTGTGTATGTGTGCAGGAATATCTCCAGGAAATGTTAAATCAAGATGTGCTACATCTATAACCGAGTCATTATTTGTAGACCATCCGCAGGCATTGACTATACCTATAGGCTCAAGTCCTAAAATATAACTCATCATGGAAATATCATGCGGAGCAAGATCCCAGATAACGTTGTTATCTCTTCTTGCCTGCTGATTAAAGTTTCTTCTATCGCTGTTTAAAAATCTTATTTCTCCAAGCTCTCCATTAAAAATTAATTGCCTTAAACGATTCACCGCGGGATGATAAACAAGAAGATGTCCCACCATTAAAGTTAAACCTTTTACTCCAGCCAAATGATTTAACTCCTGAGCTTGCAAATATCCTCTTGCCAGTGGTTTTTCTACGTAAACATGTTTCCCTGCAAGCAGTGCCAGTCTAGCCAGTGAATAGTGAGTATGTGATGGTGTGGCAATAATTATGCCGTCTATATCGGGATCTGAAACAATATCAGCAAGATTAATTGTAATTTTTACATTGTAGGCTTTTTTTACATAATCAAGAATTTTTGGATCAGCATCACAGACTGCTTTTAAAACACCCAGATTAAAAAGATTGCGTGCCAGGTTTTTACCCCAGCTTCCACATCCTACTAAAGCAATATTTGGTTTCATAGAATCACTATTGTAGGGACGTAGCGTGCTACGTCCCTACAATTGCTGAATATCTTATCTCTTATTTACTGCATCTTTGAATTGTTTACCTGCACTAAATGCTGGTACTTTCTTTGCAGGAATATTAATTTCAGTACCTGTTCTTGGATCGCGTCCTTTTCTTGCTCTGCGCTCTCTTCTTTGAAATGTTCCAAAGCCAACCAGTGTTACTTTTTCACCTTTTGCAACTGATTTTGTAATTGCACTGATTGCCAGATCCAAACATTCTTCTGATTGTCTTTTGCTTGTACCTGTTTTATTTGCTACTAACTCAATTAAGTCTGCTTTATTCATATTTTTATCCTTTTCCTTTCATGGAATAACCTACCCCACTAGATTTTCAGTTACTTAGCGTCTGAAAGTACCGAAAATACTGGATAATACTTTATCACTAAATGCAAAAATCAAGCCAGTCCTTATGCCTTTAACTTTTTAATATTTTAACTCGTGATAACATAAACCTATGGCAATCATTTCAACTTCTGATGAAAATCCCTCTAAAAAACCCAAGACTTCTACAAAAAACATTTCATTAAAATCAGAATTGACTCAATTAGATCAACAGTTTGAACCAAGTTTAAGACCAAAAGATTTAAAAGAATATATTGGACAACCCAGACTAAAAGAGTTATTACGTGTTTGTATTGGTGCTGCAAAAAAAAGAGGTGATTTAACAAGCATAGGCCATTTTTTATTGTATGGCTCTCCTGGTCTTGGTAAAACAAGCTGCGCACTAATTTTAGCCCGTGAACTTGGTTCTGAAGCAAAAGTTTTTAGTGCTCCGGCTCTGGCTCAACCAAAAGATATTATTGGAGTTTTGCTTTCTTTAAATCAGGGGGATGTTTTATTTATTGATGAAATTCACAGACTAAATAAAGTTACCGAGGAACTTCTGTACTCTGCTATGGAAGATTTTGTTTTAGATATAACTGTAGGCAAATCACAAACATCACGAATAACAAGACTTCCCGTAAACAGATTTATTTTAGTGGGTGCGACTACAAGGCTTGGAACATTATCAAGCCCGCTCAGAGACAGGTTTACACATATTTACAAAATGGAATTTTATAAATATGAAGAACTCATTGAAATTATTAAAAACACAAGCAAAATTTTAAGACTTGAGATTACTCATGATGCAGCTTTTGAAATTGCAAAAAGAGCAAGAGGCACGCCAAGAATTGCAAATAGACTTACAAGACTTGTAAGAGATTTTTCCCAGCATGAAAATATTCCAAAGACAGAAAAAGAAAATGCAATATCAGCTTTAGAACTTTTTAAAGTTGACCCAAATGGACTGGATGACAATGATAAAACTTTACTTAGAACAATTATTGAAAACTACAGCGGTGGCCCCGTTGGAATTGAAGCCCTTGCAGCAACACTTGGTGAAGAAAGACAGACTATTGAAGATTGTTATGAACCATATTTACTTCAAGCTGGCTTTTTAACCAGAACCACCCGCGGCCGTGTAGCAACCAGACTTGCTTATGAGTATTTAAATATTGAAAGAAAAGATGAGAGCGACCAGTTAAAAATAAATATTTAAGCACGCAGAAGAAGAGCCCTAAGAGCAGGTGCCTGCCTTTCAAACAACTCAGTATTTTCCATTCCATCAATAATAAATCCTAGTACACTCCTTTTCATGTTTGGTCTTTTTAAGGCAGGCTCATTAGCCGGAACTACATCAACAACAACAGAAGTTTCTTCATTTTGAGGAGTTGCTCTTAACTCTAGGGAGCCAGAATTTATCGAAAGACTTAAGTTTGCATTACTGCAATTACTATTCTCTAAATTATCAAGTAACCTTTCTGTAAGCAAATAAAGCTCGTGCCTAGATTCAATCTCATTAAGTTCACTGCTGGATAGTTTTGAAAAAGCCGAATACGCATCATTTAATAAGAGGGCTACTTGAAGTGCTGTTCTTGAAAAGGGTGTTTCCCCTAAAACAAGCTCCTGAAGTTCTTTTTCTTCATTAGGTAAAAGAAGTTTAAAAGTACTTAGCGCATCAAGGCAACCTAGATAAAATAAATGTTTTGATTCTACGTAATTGCTTGGACTACTTGGCAAAAAATCCATTACTGTGCATTTTACAGGAGGAGAAAAGGTTTTATTCTTAAGAGGCTTTGCCTGAACTTCTAATTTCCCTGTCCAATTTAAACAAAGATTTAAATTAATACTTTCATCAAAAATTCCCTTGCACAATTTTATATCCCTGCCATTTTTTGGTATTTTATTTACTTGTACTGCTGCTCTATAAAAATCTCCGATAATCATTGCAAGCTGTAAGGCTGAATCAGAGTATCTTTTTCCCCCTAATACTATTTCTTTTAACTGTTTAAAATCACCAGCCGAAAGGCAATTACTATCCTGAATTGCATCAAGTATATAAGGAAGAATAAATTTATTCCAAAGGTTTTGGTTTTGATATTTAGGATATGCTCTTTCTAGTACTCTAGGAGTTGATGGCAAAACACTTGCTCGGAACTCAAGCTGAGTTCCACGTCCACCATTCTTTGGATCACAAAGAACAAATCGTGAAGCAATTTTTGAACCCGGGGCTTGAATATCTAGTGCACTCAACAATTGAGTATGACCCGGATACTTAGTATTTACAAAACCACGATAGCCACTAAGCACAAATCTACCTAATCTAGCTGCTTCAACTGTTAAATTCCCCATTGATTTATTTGAAAGATAATTTCTTTAAAATTAAATTGTTTTTATCTTACCATCACCATTTTCAGGTGGCAAGTGAAGAGGAGATATAAAAACTCTATAAACCAATGCATACATGTCTGTGGTGTTTAATTCTGCTTCATCAACTTCATAAAACCCAGTATCTTTATTTTTTATGCAGCGTATCTTGAAACTCTTATTCTGGATTCCTTAGGTCCAACCTCAAGCAAAAGATCATCAACAACATGAGTAGGAGGTATTGTAAAAGGATTTGCTCCTTCAGCCATGTATGCTGCTAGTTCTAAATTACACAAAGGTTTTATACCTGGAACTCTTCTAGATCCTATTAGATGAGCTGGGGTTTCTGCAACACGTATAGGGCTGTGCATTGCAATAATTTTTCTGGCTAGTAAATAGTCTGCATCATATAATCCCTCTACAGATTCCTTTACTGCTCTTTCTACTATTCGCCTAACTTTCTCTGAGCCATCTGCTGATTCTTCTTGAACTAATTCCATAACTTTTCCTGTCGTTCCAATTAATTCAAATAAAGGTTCTGCATACTGAGTATCTCTGTCATCCTTAAATTCAGTGGTAACTACTACATATCCGTCTCTTATTATCAGCTTTATATCAAGTGGTGCAAGCTTATCATCCACAATTAGCTCATTCAATACTAGCTCTTTTGCTCTTCTTTGCTCTGGTCTTAAGGCCGATAGTGCATTTATGCTTTGCCTTGTGAATGTTCCCAAATTTATTGCATTCAATCTCATATCTATATACTAAGGTTTTTAAATACAAATAGTAAAGGCCTTTTGATTAGATCTATTTAATTTAATGCAAATCTTTATTTTTTCTTAACTATGCGGCATTTTGAAATGCAAAAAGCCTTGTTGCACCTAAAGTAATATATAAAGGCTTTTCTAGATCATGATCTATAAGATTACTAATGCTCATATCAGTGTTCAATACACATTCATAAACTTCATCAAGATCAAGCATATCTGTTAACTTTGTGCCCATGAGGGTTTCATCGTTTATATTTCTAACAAGGGTTACATTATCATCCGAGTCATCCGATATTCTCAAGGAAAGTTCTCTTCTTATCACTTCATAAGCAGGGCTAATGCCATCTATTACATCTCTGATTGAATCATAAATTGTTTGTATAATTCTTTTTTGTAGTTTAAGATCTGCGTTTCTTCTCTGAAACTCTGGAGATGCTTTAACTACCATTTCTTGCAAAGGATTTTTAGAACCTGTAACTGGTGAAATCTGTGTAATTAAATAGCCAAGGTTGTTTATTTTTGTCGTCAGCATGAATCTGCGGCCATCCTGCATTACATATGGAGTTAACTGCAAAAAAGTTTCTTCTTTTAAGCAAGCATCCGGTATGTTAGAAAATTGGTCGTAAGTATTTAAAATAAACCGGAGCAGTTGATCATTTCTTCTTCTTGGCTGCTCTTTTGGAAATTGTATTCTGTTAAGTGGAATGCTCATTAGATTATTCTAATAAATTATTATAGTTGAAATTTGATGTTACATGATTAGATTTTTCTAAGCTATTTAAGTTATGATTAAATTTAGGATTTGTTCCATCTAAGGCGGATAAATCCGATTGGACAAAAGACATGAAAGATGGAAGCTTTAGCTTGTCTGAGGCACATAAAAAAACAAAAATCGGACTTCTTGGTGCAGGAGTTGTAGGGACAGGTGTAATCAAAATATTAACTAACCACCCGTATATTGAAATTAAAAAAATAGGTGTAAGAGATACAAATAAAAAACGTGATCTCCCGCTTAATATTAATAAATCTGTTTTTACCTCTAATTTAAATGAAATAGTAAATGATCCAGAAATTGAAATTATTGTTGAAGTACTTGGCGGCCTAAATCCTGCTAAAGAGCTTGTAACAAAAGCAATTGAAAATAAAAAACATATTGTAACTGCGAATAAAGATCTAATTGCTACTTATGGTCCAGATTTATTTGATCTGGCTCGTGATAAAAATGTTCAGATCCAGTTTGAAGCAAGCGTATGCGGCGGTATTCCCATAATAAACACTCTTAAACAAACACTGAGTGCAAACAGATTTTCAAAAATAATGGGGATATTAAACGGCACAACAAATTATATTCTTACTGAGATGTTAAATAAAAATCTGAGCTTTGAAAAAGCCTTAAAAGATGCTCAGGCACTTGGTTATGCTGAGTCAGATCCTACAAATGATGTGTCAGGAAAAGACGCTGCGTATAAGCTTGCAATCTTAGCCAGCATTGCATTTCATGAAAGGGTAAAAATAAATGAGGTCTACACTGAGGGCATAGAAAAAATTACTCCATCTGATATTATTCTTGCTGAAGATCTTGGTTACAGAATAAAACTTATCGGTATGGCAAAAAGAGAAGCAGATCAAAAAATTGATATAAGAGTTCATCCAGCTTTCATAAAAAAGACAAATACGCTGGCATCAGTTTTTGGTGCAAATAATGGTGTGCTTGTTCATGGAAATCTTGTTGGGGAGTTGACATTAATTGGGCTTGGGGCAGGTGAAATGCCAACAACAAGTTCAATAGTTGGTGACTTAAATCTACTTGTAGCACAACTATCTTATTCACCTAGTCCACACCCGCAGTTTATGTGTCATCATTCATCTTATGCAAAAATAAAACCTATTTCAGAGACAGAAAACTGTTACTTTTTAAGAATAAGAACAGAAGATAAACCAGGCGTAGTAGGACAACTTGGCACTTTATTTGGAAATCATGGTGTAAGCATAAATGCTCTTACTCAGAGAGGCAGTAATCCTGACAATACTGCATCTATTACAATGCTTACACATCTGGTTCAGGAAGAAAAAATACAAAAAGCGATTAGTGAAGTTAAAAAGACAAGCACTGTTAAACAAATTGAAAATGTGATTAGAGTACTTGAGTAGAGCTTAAGGTAAAATAGAAACCCTAATGTCAACTAAAACCAAAACAAAATTAAAACGTACTCACTTCTGTGGTGAGTTAAAAGAATCTGACATTGGCAAAACGATAGTAGTAGCAGGCTGGATAGATACAGCACGTGATCTTGGTGGAATTATTTTTATAGAGCTTAGAGATCATACAGGCCGTTTTCAGATAGTGGCTGATCCAGCTAAAAATAAAGATGTCCACAAAGTTTTTGAACATTTACATAATGAGTATGTAGTCATAGTAAAAGGGCTAGTGACTAAACGTCCTTCCGGTACTGAAAATCGAAACCTGCCAACAGGCATTGTTGAAATGTATCCTACTGAAATAGAGCTTTTAAATAAATCAAAACCACTGCCATTTATGTTGGAGCAAGCTGAGGATGTAGATGAAAATGTACGCTTAAAATATCGTTTTTTAGATCTTCGCCGTGAAAAGATGCAAAAAACATTTATTACAAGGCATAAAATCACACAAGCAATAAGAAATAAATTAAATGAGCTTGGTTTTTTTGAGCTTGAAACTCCAATACTAACTAAAGCCACTCCTGAAGGAGCACGTGATTATCTGGTCCCAAGTAGAGTTCAGCCGGGCAAGTTTTTTGCACTTCCACAGTCACCACAACTTTTTAAACAATTATTTATGATGAGCGGTTTCCCGAAATATTACCAGATAGCTAGATGTTTTAGAGATGAAGATTTAAGAGCAGATAGACAACCTGAGTTTACACAGGTAGATATTGAAATGTCATTTAATGACATGGAAGATGTAATTTATTCTGTGGAAGAAGTTCTGGTCAGTGCATTTAATGTGGCAGGAATAAAATTAAACAGACCATTTCCTAGAATGGATTTTGACAAAGCAATGGCGTTGTATGGCTCGGATAAACCTGATTTAAGATTTGGTCTTGAGTTTGTAGATCTTACTGACATAATGGCAAAAAGTGAATTTAAATCTTTTGCCGAAATAGCTAAAGCCAGTGGAGAAGTTAAATGCTTATGCGTAAGCAATATCTCAGAATATTCAAGAAAAGAAATGGACGATCTTAAAGCTCTTACCATGTCAAAAGAATACAGTGCAAAGGGACTTGCCTGGATTACATTTAAAAGTGATGGTTCAGCAAGCTCACCAATAGTAAAGTTTTTTAAGGATGAAGAAATAAATGAAATAAGAAAAAAAGCTGGTGTAAAACCCGGCGACACTTTACTTTTTATTGCAGACAAACCCAAAATAGTTGCACAGGCTCTTGGAAAATTAAGATTGCATCTGGGTGAAAAACTTGGGCTGATTGATAAAAACCAACACAGTGTTTCATGGCTTGTAAACTTTCCACTTTTTGAATATGATCCTGTTGAAAAAAGACTAAACTCAGTAAACCATCCTTTTACATCTCCAAAACAAGAAGATATGCATCTTCTTGACAGCAATCCTGAAGCTGCTAAAGCTGCTGCTTATGATGTTATTTTCAATGGTATGGAAATTGGTGGTGGAAGCATAAGAATCCATAACATGGAACTGCAAAGCAAAGTTTTTAAAATACTTGGACTTGATGAAAACACAGCAAAAGATAAGTTTGGATTTTTACTTGATGCGCTAAGTCTGGGTGCACCTCCGCATGGCGGTCTGGCACTGGGTTTAGACAGATTAGTAATGCTTCTTACAGGAAACAAATCTATTCGTGATGTTATAGCTTTTCCAAAAACTCAGACTGCTACCTGTCCACTTACCGATGCGCCTAGCAATGTAAGTGAAAAACAATTAAAAGAACTAAGCATAAGAGTGGTGGAGCCTAAATAATGTCGCAGGGAAGCTTCAGACAAGCTGAAGCTATAAAATATGAATAATTCCTGTACCGTACTTTTAGCTCATGGCAGTCCAGATCTCCGGTGGAAAGAGCCTTTTGAAAAAATTGTTTTGAATCTTAAAAAAGAATCTGGAGAAAATAATATTAAACTTGCTTATATGGATTTCATAAAACCAACTTTTGAAGAAGTGGTTAAAGAATTATTTAATGAAAATATAAAAGAAATGAAACTACTTCCGCTTTTTATGTCAGGAGGTGGACATGTAGAGCGAGATATTCCAAAGCTTGTAACCTCTGTAAAAAAATTATTTCCGGGAATTGGGATAGATATCCTTCCGCCAATTGGTGAGCATACTAAAGTGTCTTCGGTTATGATAAAAGTAATAAAAGAATATTGCAATAAGTAGTAAAATATAAGCAATCATGTTAGCCAAGCGTATAATCCCTTGCTTAGATATAAAAGACGGACGAGTTGTAAAAGGCACTCGGTTTGTAGATTTAAAAGATGCGGGAGATCCAGTAGAGCTTGCAAAATACTATAACAAACAAGGTGCTGATGAGCTTTGTTTTTTAGATATTACTGCAAGCCATGAAAACAGAAAAACAATTATTGAAATTGTAGAGGCTGTTGCAAGAGAAGTTTTTATACCGTTTACTGTCGGTGGCGGAATATCAACTGTGGAAGAAATAAAAAATATATTGCGGGCAGGCGCTGATAAAATTACAGTTAATTCTTCTGCTATAAAAAATCCAAATTTAATTCGTGAAGGAGCATTAGCTTTTGGTTCACAATGCATAGTTTTAGCTATAGATGCAAAATATAATTCTGAAAAAAAATCTTGGGATGTTTACATTAAAGGCGGGCGTGAAAACACTGGGCTTGATGCCATTGAGTGGGCAAAAAGAGGAGTATCTCTTGGAGCAGGAGAAATATTATTAACCAGCATGGATGCTGACGGTACAAAAGAGGGTTATGATATAGAACTTACTAAAAAAGTGGTTGAAGCTGTAAATGTACCAGTAATAGCAAGCGGCGGGGCAGGAAAAATTGAGCATGTAATTGAAGTCTTTAAAAAAACAAATTGTGAGGCTGCCCTCCTAGCTTCAATACTGCACTTTAAAGATGTTTCAATAAAAGAAATAAAAAATAGGTTGAAGGAAGAATTAATCCCTGCAAGATCAAGTTAGTGCACTAGAAGAGCCCCAATTAATCTGTTTAACTATATCCCACAATCTTTTTTGAATGGCACTTTGTGGCATTGTTTCAATCTGTGCACCATTAGTAAGAAGAAGCTTCCCAAACCCATGTAAATTTGGATCAAAGTTTTTATCAGTTGTATATCCTTGCTTAGCCAAATTACTATCTGAATATGCTCCTTTACATTTATAATTGTAGAGAAACTCCGGGGTTAAAAACTCTATCTCAGGAGGCTTATTTCCTCCTAAATGAACAATAGTAGTTCCTATAACAGGATTAATTCCTTTCCACCATTCATAGGATCCAAGTCCGGCTAAAGAACCACTGAGAACTCCAATTTTATTACTTGTCATCATGTATTGAGGATGATGCCAGTGCCCGCCCTCCATTAAGTTAATTTCTTTCATAAGAGGTCCAGCAGAAGAACTAAGCATACTTGCAAATTGGTTTATTGGTAATCCGCTTCCTCCATCTAACATATAATGCTGAGCTAAAACTTTATGACCAGCTAACTCTGCAATGGCTGTACTAGACTTAAAATGACTTGTACCGGTTCTTAGAATATCTTTAGAATGAAGGGTAGTTTTAAATTTCCCATCAGAAGCTTCAGTAAATAATGCTTTTAAGAACATAGAATGAGTTGACCCAAAGAATTTACGTCCAGAGTTCCATTCATGGTTCCCTGGGGTAATATGCACCGCTTCTAGGTTGCTCTTTGCCTCTTGAGGCATCTTTTCCAAAATCTCTCGCATCATTTCATATACAAACACTTCTTGATCATCTATATCAACTAACCCCATGTGTGCATTTTGATTAGGCATTTCAGGGTAGTTTCTTCCTTCAATAATGTCACCATTTGGAAACAACATTCCCTTTTCTTTCGTTAAAACTGTATGCAAGGCATAGTCTAGTGCTTTAACAGAAAGGTCTGGTCTAGCTGTTGATGATCCTGATTGCCAGTCAGAAAAAAATATTGCAGCAGATGGCTTTTCAGTTTTTGCTGCAAGGTTCATTAAAGTATCATTCATAAGATGAATAGATATGCGCCCATCATCATGGAACTCAACTTCTTGTATGCCCGCAAAGTTTACTTCTCCTCTGGACTTAGCCATACGCTCTGCTTTATCGCTACTTACCCTGGCAAAAGAGCTGGAATCAAAATTATATGAAGTCATGCCAGGAGTAGACATAATAAGTGTTTTACCTTGCATTACTCCTACAGCGCGTTGTTGATTCTCAATAACAAAAGCATCTGGGGTTTCTTTTCCTGATGCCTCCATTTGAGCCAATACGCGTTTTGCAACTCTTGTAGGATCTTTTGTCATGCTGGTTGCAGTTTGCTTAAACTCATGCCGCCCACTTAAATTAGTTGTCTTTCCTTTAGTTTCAAGCTCTAAATTATAGTCATCGGTCACAATTAATTTGTCTTGGACTCTTTTACTGTGAGGGATATTCTTGACTTCAAGAACCTTTTTTTCCAAAGGAGTTAACTCTTTTCCTCTTTCAAGCTTTTTGTGTGCATCTATTAGTAGAAGGTACTCTTCGATTCTTTCTCCTCCTTTCTTTTGGACCTCTTCTTTTGTGAGAAGGTTGCGACCACTGCGCAGCATGTACTCAAACACTACATCCCATTGAAATTCATAGTTATTTTGCCAAAGGCGAGATTGTTGTACTCTATCAAATGCTGCAAAACTTGTAGGCTGATCTGAGCCTCTATCTCTTACTACACCCTCTAAAGTCTTTACTGCATCATAGGTATAATCCTCAATAATTTTCTGGTCATTGTCAGATTTATTATAGACAACAGTCATTCCCATTTCTTGTAGTCTTTCAATAAATTCTTTGGCTTTGCTAAGCTGTTCACTAACAGTCATTGTTTTTGTTCTACGGTTATTCTTTTCCCTATGCTGAAAGCCTCCGTATATAAGCCCTGAAACCACCACTACATCTGGTCTTTCTTTTAGAGGAAGTGATTCTAAGTATGAAAGGGCACGCTCAGCGAAGTCTAAATCTGCATCTTTATGTCCATAAAGTAGTTCTGTTAGATGCATCACTTTTGCACTTTCGCCTTTTATGTCTACATGTAACTTGTCAACTAAACGTTTTTTATTAAATGCTTCATGTGCATCGTCTTTCTCTTTCAATCCTTTAATATGTTCCTTAGTTATAATAGAGCGAAGAGTTGGCTCTTGCGGAGACTCCTGATTTTTCTTTGCCCTTGTGCTTGCTGATGCTGCTGTTATAGTTGCTGCATTACTTGTGTGCACTTTCATATTTTTTCTCCCCCACCTGTTACTTGAAGATGTCAACTATTTCCCCAGGCAGCTTATAGAGTTGTACTAACAGTTTCAGACATAGACAGTATGAGCCATTGAATCCGCCTTTGGACCTATAGAATTTGCTATCTTGATTTTAGTACTTAAGAAACATAATACAACACACATCCCACGAAATCTAGATAATAAAAACTATTGTAGGTATGAAGTAAGTAATTTCTTTCTTACTTTGTATTTTAAATTACTTACTTATTTTGAAAACGAGATAAAAGTGCTTGATTTAAAGTATAACCAAGCAAAAGGATTTAAAATTGAATGTGATTTCCACAAATAAAATTTTTATCGGTTAAGTTTAATAATTAAATTGATCTAATTTTCATAAGAAATATTGAATATATTTGTATGTAGAGCATTACAAGTGCGTATAAAATCTCTTACAGATTTTTTTATTGGCTTAGTGCTTCTTTTATATATTTCTTTGCAAGTTCAACTCCTGGCTGATCAAAAGGATTCACACCAAGTAGATTCCCCATTATTGCAGTAGACATTTCAAAAACATACATGAGTTGCGAAAGGTAATATTCATCAAGTTCAGGAAGGGTAATAGTAAAGTTTGGCCTTTCATTTTCTGTAAGCGCTCTTTTTGTAGCATCAAGCTCTATATTTAAAATCTGACCTACTTTGTGTCCTGCATAAGCTCTAAAATCAGGAACTTCAGAAGAATAGTCTGGAATAGTTAAATCTCTTTTATGTTTGTTTATTTTTACGAAACAAATCAACTTGTCATTTGGACCTTCATTAAACATCTGTATTTGAGAGTGTTGATCTGTAGCCCCAATAGCAGAAATTGGAGTAGAACCCTTTTTTGATTTTCCAATGGATTCTGCCCACAGCTGAATAAACCAGTCACTGAAACGTCTTAAGCATGTTGAATAAGGCATTAAAACAAGAATGTTTTTACCAGCTTGATAAGAAAAATAAGCTGCAAGTGCCATACTTGCAGCGATATTTAATTTCAAGTCAGGAAGCTGACAGAGCCTGTCTGCTTCCTGTATTCCTGCTTTTATTTCATTTAAATCAAGTCCACATAATGCTGCCGGTAAAAGCCCCACTGGGGAAAAAACAGAATATCTTCCACCAACATTATCTGGTATAGGAAAAATCGGTACTGAATGTTTTTTAGACAAATTAAATAATAATCCTTTATTTATACTGGTTATAAAAACACATTGCTTATAAAAGTCATTTCCGCTTTCACTAACCCATTCTTTTGTAATCAGCATAGGCACTACTGTTTCAACAGTACCACCTGTTTTTGAGATTACTGCAAATAAAGTCTTGTCTAGCCTTAGCCTGCTTAAAATTGTTCTTATAACTGCCGGATCAAGATTATCAATAAAATCTATTGTTAAAAATCCTTTTCTTTTACCATTTGAGAGTCTGTTCCAAAGTGGTGTATTTAATGCTTCAATTAATGCCTGCACACCAAGGCTTGAGCCGCCTATTCCAAAAATGAGTAAATGCTCATATTTGTCTTCTGATTTAATTTTAGTTACAAAACTGTTTATGTCATCAAACATTTTCATATCATGCGGCAGATTTAACCAGCCAGTCATTGCAGTAATATTTGATTTTGAATTATATAAGTTTAAAATAATATTTGAAACTTTTTCCTGCATATCGCGGAAATTGGTTCCACGTTCTATTGAAAAATAGCCTGTAAAATCTGTTTTTATTCTTGCTCTTTCCATAGTTTCTACTGTTTCTCGATAAAGTAATTTACAACTTTTTCAAGACCTGCTATATGTGAACCTTTGATCAGAACCACTGATTTAGGTATAAGCAGCTTATTTAAGATAGCACAGCATTCATTGGTATTCTTAACATTTGTGGCATTTTTTATTTCTTTTAATTTATCCCCAACAGTAATTACGCAAGATAATTTTCTATCTAGAAGCCATGTATTTAATTCTTTCAAGAGCTTATTTTCATGCTCTCCTAGCTCCGCAAGCTCACCTATAACCAGTATTTTGTTATAGTCTTTACCCCAACATTCTATAAGATTTGTTACTGCAACTTTAAGTGAATCTGGGTTTGCATTGTAGGATTCATCAACCAGAAACATATTATCTTTCAACCTAATAATATTTCCGCGCCCTTCGGGAAGTTTAAATTCAAGAAGACCTTTCTTAATTTCTTCATCAGAAAGCTTTAGAAAATGTGCAAGTTTAATTGCACAGATTGAATTAAGTACATGTATCTGACCTGTAGCATTTACAGTATAATTTTTATTTTTAAAAGTAAAGGTTGCTCTCCCGTCTTTAAAAGAAATATTACTTGCTTCATTTAAATCAAAGGTTTGGAACTGAATATTTCTACCTTCTAATTTCATTTTTGCTAATTTAATTAAGTCTAAATCGTTGTTAAGTATTGCAGTGCCATTTACTTTAATGTGCTCTAAAATCTCGCTCTTTGCTTCCATAATAGACTGTAAATTACCAAGCCTGCCAATATGAGCTGATCCAACATTAGTAATCACTGCTACATCAGGCTTAGCTGTTCGTGAAAGAAAATTAATTTCACCCTTTGCTCTCATAGCAAGTTCAAGCACAAGAATCTCTGTATCTTCGAGCATTTCAAGTATGGTTTTTGGAACTCCTATTTCATTATTAAAGTTTGCCTTTGTTTTATGAACTTTGTGTTTTTGCAAGATAACAGAAGTGATTAATTCTTTTACTGTAGTTTTACCGGAGCTTCCGGTAATTGCAATCACTTTAGGATTTATTTTATCTCTGTAATAGCTAGCAACTCTATGATATGCATCAAGGGTATTATCCACTAAAATCAGGCTTTTCCTTAGTTTTTCATCTACTTTTGATATTTTCCTTACATCACAAAATGAAAAACTGATCCCTTTTCCAAGAATTTCATTTATAAAATTATGACCATCAAACTTTTCACCACTTAGAGGTAAAAATATTTGATTTTTATTAATTGTTCTTGAATCGGTACAAATTGAAAATAATTGTTCATTATTTGGACAATTAAAATTAAAGATATCTGATAATTCCTTAAGTGAAAACTTAGCGGTTGTTTTTTCTGTTTTAACTGTCTCAGCACTCATTGTCTAAGCACTATCTCAACTGAACAGGCATAACAAGATAAGTATAATCATAATCTACCTTTTCATTCGGTTTTAAAACTAGTGGTGTAAGTGAACTATCCAGTTCCAGTGCAAGTTTATCTACCCTTAGGCTTCTCAGTGCTTCTGAAAGATATCTGTAATTAAAAGCGATTTCAAGATCTCCACCGTTATATTTAACATCAACTTCATCTGAGGCATTTCCATAATCTGGTGAGTTTGCACTTAACTGTAATGAATTGGATCCCTTAGAAATGCTCAGTTTTATAACATTTGTCCTCTCATTTGCTAAAATTGCAACTCTTTCAAGTGATGATAAAAACTCATTTCTTGAAAACTCAATTTTATTTGGTTGTTCTTTGGGAATTAATTTGTCATAGGAAGGGAAAGTACCTTCTATAAGTCTTGTACTGAGTGAAAAGTCATTGTTCTGGAAAATTATCTGACCTGGCATAAAGTAAAAAGACACTATATTATTTCCTTCTCTAAAGTTTGTAATTAATCTTTCAAGTTCTGTAAGTGCTCTCCATGGAATTACAACTGATTGTTTTGATTTTTGGTCCTTTCGTTTTTTACTTTCTTGTAACTTACCTGTATAAATTGCAAGCCTACTTCCATCCGTAGCTCCTATTTCAAATTTATCTCCTGATATTTCAAAATTAATTCCAGACAAAATGCTTGTCGTTTCAAATTTTGAGGTGGCAAATGAAGTAAGTGAAATAGCTTGTAAAAGTTCGTTCTGATTTATACAATAGATATTTTCACTATCTATTTTTTTAAAAATTTCTGGATAATCATCTGCTACTGTGCCATTTATTTGAAACTTTGCTCTATCACTAACTATTTTTGTTAATTGATTTTTATCAATTTTAAGATTCACATCAATTCCTGGTATTTTATTTACTATTTCATCTAATTTTTTTGCAGGAAGAGTTATTCTACCTGGCTTTAATACTTCTGCTGGTAACTTACACTCTATTGCTAAGTCTAAATCTGTTGCAGAAACTATTAAAGAACCATTATCACAGGAAAGTAAAATATTACCTAAAATCGGTTGAATTGCTTTATTTGATGTAGCTTTTGAGGCACAAGACACTACTTTTTTAAAATATTCTGTTTTTACTGCTATTTCCATACTACCTACCTTTTTATTACTTCATTCTATAACTATTACAATACAACTACAAGTTAAAATTTATTCTTAATTTAGTTCTATGTCTTTCCTAAAATTTAATAAATTTAGTTGTATTAGAAAACTAATTTAGTTGTAAGAAAGTTAAATTAACCATTTAAAACCAACACTTTACTATGTATAAAAGCTGTCTAAGGATTAAATAATAATCTACATGTATTTCATTATTCAAAAGTACTGGATATCTTCCAGACAAATATTTATTACTATTTCTATAGTTACTGACAAGTTATTTGTTTTATTAAAATTGAGTAGAGGCTTGGTTAATAACATCTCTGTCTTCTGTCATAATAAGTATCGTCAAATGAATAAAGCAGGCAATCTAAGAAAAGTAGTGATTATAGGGTCTGGACCTGGTGGTTACCATGCGGCTATTAACCTTGCAAAATTAAATTGTGAGGTAACCATAGTTGAAAAGAATTTAATAGGTGGCACTTGCCTAAATGTTGGCTGTATACCTACAAAAGTTTTATTGGATTATCTGAGTCTATTCGAACATTTTAAAGAATCAGCGCAGAAAAAAAAATTATTCTCTGGTGCAAATGATATTGATGTGTGTCATGAAGCATTAAAGTCCTATCAAAGAGATGTAATCAAACAACTTCAGCAGGGCCTAGAAAAATTATTTAGTAAAAATAAAATAAAATATATTTGTGGAGAAGCTAAACTTTTACAAAATAAAAAAGTCAGTATTACTGTGGCAAGTGAAAATATAGATCTTGGCGCGGATGAAATAATAATAGCTACAGGATCAAAACCAAGAAGTATACCCGGGTTTGCTTTTGATAAAGACTTAATTGTTTCAAGTGATCACATATGGAATATCCCTCGTATTCCTAAAAGACTTTTGATTATTGGTTCAGGTCCCATAGGCATTGAGTTTGCACGTGTTTATAATACTCTTGGTTCAAAAGTGATTATCAGTGAAATACAGGAGAAAATATGTCCAATTCTTGATAATGAACTATCAGAAAATCTTGTAAGAAGTTTAAAAAGACGTGGAATTATAGTTAAACCAAACTATGCTTCAAAATTAATTCAGAAAAATGCAGAGTCAGTTCTAGTTGAGTTTATAAGTACAGAAAATAACCATAAAGAGCAGAGTGAATTCGATCAGGTTTTAATTGCGGTTGGAAGAGAACCAAATATTACTGGTCTTGGACTAGATAGTCTTAATATTGAGATGGAGCAGGGAGTATTTATTAAGGTCAGTAAATATCTTCAAACATCTATGCCAAATCTATGGGCAGTTGGTGATGTAACAAACTATCCACAACTGGCTCATACCGCCAGTTTTCAGGCAAGAGTAGTTGCCCAAAATATTTCAAAAGACATTTCCGGTCAAAAAATTGCTTTTAATGGTGATATTATCCCAGGTTGTATTTTTGGTTATCCTGAAGTTGCATTTGTCGGTCAAAAAGAGGAAGAATTAAAAGAAAAAAGTGTTAATTACAGAGCAGGAAAGTTTTTATTTTTAGCCAGTGGAAAAGCAAAAGCATCTGGCCTTACAGAAGGGCTTGTAAAAGTATTAATGGATGTAAACACTCAAAAGATTCTCGGTGCTCATATCATTGGTCCTGAAGCATCAAATTTAATACATGAAATTGTAATTGCAATGCAAAACAATTTAACTGTTAAACAGCTTACAGAATCAATCCATGCCCATCCTACGTATTCAGAAGTTGTACTTGAAGCTCTTGAGGATTGCCTTGGCGAGTCAGTTTATGTTTAAATATCAGTCTTATGATGATCGATAAAGATGCAATAAAAAAGATTTTAATTCTTCGCTATAGATTTGTCGGAGACACTGTTTTAACTATACCGTTCATTAAAAATGTAAGAGAAAATTTCCCGGCTTCAAAAATTGATATTTTAGTTTCACCCAATAGCGGTGAACTTATCGAAGGAAACCCTCGTATTAATAACATTTTTTATTATGATAATTCGAAAGCCCATAAATATGAACGAACCAGCGGGACAACGAGACGGCGAGATGGCAAAACATTCACAACATATCATTCATTTATAGGCTGTGCCAGGGGTTTGCGCAGTGAGAATTATGATCTGGTATTTGTTCTTAAGCGCTCTTTTTCCAGTGCTATTCTTGCATTTTCAACTGGTGCAAAGTATAGAGTAGGATTTAATACTGAGCTTAGATCTTTTCTGTTCACACACTCAGTTAAATATGATGAAAATATTCATGAGCTTGAAAATTTTTTAAACTGCTTGAAATCACTTGAAATAACCCCTAAGCACTATGTACCAGAAATGTATCCAGATGAAAATGAAATAACAAAAGCAAATGGATTTCTAGTCAGGCTTAATCGCTTTAAACCAAAAGTTTTAATTCATGCTAGTAGTGCTCACCCATATAAAACATGGCCTAAAAGATACTTTGCAAAATTGATGGATAAGCTTTATGAAAAGCACGAAGCACAATTTGTTTTTACCGGAGCAAAAATAGATAAAGATATTTATGAAGAAATACTTAATTGGTGTGAAAACAAAAAGAAACTCACAGTTTTAAATCTATGCGGACTTACGACTATTAGAGAATGTTATGCTCTTTATAAAGGGCTTGATTTAGCCATTTGTGTTGACTCGGGGAATGCACACATAGCAGCAGCGGCAAATATTCCTACCTATGTATTATTTGGTCCAACCAGACCTGAACGATGGTTACCAGTAGGGGGAAAAGTTTTTCCCATAAGGTTAAATCAGTTATTACCATGTCAGCCATGTGATGTTAAGGTTCATTGTGAACACTTAAGCTGTATGAAGCTATTGACTCCGGAATTTGTTTTTAATAATACCCCTTTGATTAACTTATAATTTCAAGCTGTATATTATTAAGTAATGGGTCAAGATTTCTTAGCTCTGCGATTTGTTCATCTGTCAGGTCTAGATTGTTAAAGCTCAATCTGCAATTATTAATTGTCTTTTTATCTAGGCTAATGTTTAAAACACTAATTTCACTAAGTTCAAGAGCAAGAATTTCAACCCTGCAGATTTCTCCGGCTAAACTTGGAGGAGCATTTTCATTAAAGATTACATTGCATGTAAGCTCAGTGGCTATTTTATGTGGCACCATAGTATTGATAGCTCTTGCAATATCTTCATTTTGTATAATGTTACCTATCGTACTTTGTCTAATAATTTCTGTTTCTTCTTGTGTGGTTAAATTTTCCCTGCTTGATGTTACATCTTTTATCACTGCTTTTCCAATATTTATTTTTCCATCCCCGATTTTTAAATTTAATTCCATGTCATTTGGAAGAAGTTTATCAAAAACCTCTTCTGATTCAAATTGCAGAGAAGAGAAAACATCTTGTACAATTCGATTTATGGATTTGTTTGGGAATATTGATAAAGGAAGAAGATGTAGCCTGCTTTTTTTATCAATTGTACTTATATACTCAAAATATTTAGCTGGTAAGATAGCATCAGCAAGGACTTGACACCCTAGAATAGAAAAGTCAGTTGATATTCCATCTGCTATTTCCATGCATCGCATTAGTTCTTCAGGGTTCAGAAGTTTTAAAAGGATTACTCTCATAACTTCTCCTTCAAAAGGAGTGCCAGGACTAAATTTCAATTCGCCAGATATTTTAGTGCCTAACTCTCTTTCTGCATGCATAACTATTAATTTATCTGTGCCTTTACATGTAGGGGTTGTAAGCATGTCATCTAAAATAACCTTTGAAGGAGCCGTTCTGCCCCCGTGTATTTTTCTTACAGTAAATATTCCTAATTGATTTGCTATTTTACTTTTTTGGTCTGTTATAAACACTTTTAGAGTATCTCCTGGTTTTATTAATGCACTGATTTTAGAAAATGAGAACTCTGATAAATATTCACACGTATTTAGAAGAAGATTTCTTCTTGCTTTATAATCACCGCTTATTGGCTCAAGTGTTAAATTAATTTCATTAACCGTTCCTCTCAAGCAAGCAATGTGCCTTGGAAGTAAACTATGGCTAGATGAAAGTTTACAGTCAGAAATATCGTTTCTATGTTTGTGTAAAGATTTTGCTTTTGTGATAATAGGTTTAATATCTATATCATCTACTGCATCACCATTTATAATAAAATCCAAGCTAGATAAAAAAATGTCTCCTATAGTATCTGCATCAGTTTTTGTTTCTTGTGGCACAGCAAGTTTTAAAAGCTCAATGTTATGTGATTTGTTCCCAAAGCGAGGGTCTGAAAAAATCAATTTACATTTAATTCTCGTGGCAATTTCATTTTTTCCATGCTCAGCTACAATTTCTTCAAAACTCTTACTGCTATCTTGTTTTTTAATTTCAGCTGCAATTTTTCCTATAGTCTGATTTAAAAGTTTGTTTTTACCTTTTACAACATCTTCTACTTCTATCTCCCCTACTTTTTCATCATTTATAGTTACTACAAACCTTTGCCTGGGTTGTATTTTTGACTTTAAAGCTTCAAAAGAAAAATCTCGCAGTTTTAAAAATATCTGTTCAATCTCTTGCTTCATAGCAGGCCAGTCTCTAATAGTGTTTCTTAGTAAAGAAACACTACCAATCCTTTTTGTTTTAGTAGAATCAGACATAATATCTCTAAATTTTAAAAAGGCATGGCAGCTTGCTGATTGACATTAAATCCTTTTAATGTTTGTATAATTACCTGGATTTAACTACTCGTCTGGGAAATATACTAAAAATGAGTATCTTGTACAGAAAGATTTTGCCTGGTTTATCCAGCAAAATCTGCAGAATGCAATGTAAAGATTACCAGATGTATTATGCAAAGCCCGACAAGCAAAGAATGAGCAAGGAGGGCGGCGAGTAAATAGTCTAATTTTATGACACAGAACGAAGAAAATCATAAAAAAATACTGATTGCCACATGGCTTGGGTGGTTATTTGATGGATTGGATAGCTCTTTGTATCCACTTGTAGCAAGCCAAGCACTCAGTGAGCTAATCGGAGCAGATAATCCAGACTTTGGTTGGATTGCAGCAAAAGTACTTGCAATTTTTTTATTTGGTTGGTCGCTTGGTGGATTTTTATTTGGTTTTCTTGGAGATAAACTTGGCAGAGCAAAAGCACTTTCATTTTCAATTCTTACCTATGCAATATTTACAGGCCTTTCCGGGCTCTCGCATAGCTGGGAAGAACTAGCAATTTTTAGGTTTTTAGCAGGGGTTGGAGTAGGTGGTGAATGGGCACTTGGAGTAGCCCTTCTTGCTGAAAGTTCAAAACCAGAAAAAAGAATAATGTCTACAGCATATCTTGCCACTGGGTTTCCCATTGGTTATTTAATTGCTGTGCTTGTAAATCTTATACTTAGCCCTTTTGGGTGGAGATGGGTGTTTTTATTTGGAATAGTGCCTGCTATTCTTGTTTTCTTTATTAGAAAAAATATAAAAGAACCTGAGGCCTGGAGTTCAATAAAACAAAAATTAAATAATCCATTTGAAATATTTAAAAAGGAATATTCTTTTAAACTTTGGATTGCATTTTCACTTGGTGTAACTATAAGCCTTGGCTCATGGGGGTGTATACTTTTTTGGCTTCCAATTTGGGCTGATAAAATTTTAGGTGCAGATCTTTATCAAAAATCAATTTTAACTTTCATTTCGATGTTTACACATGTCTTTGGTACTTATGCGGCAGGCTCTTTGCTATTGCGTTATAAACGAAAAATAGTATTATTTATTGGTTACTTAATGTGTTTTTTAATTGCCTGCTTTATGTACAGTTATTTTCATACTTATTGTTTAACAGTTCTATTTTTAGCTGCTCTTCTTGGATTTTTCTTTGGTATTATTCCAGGAGCACTTGCTATTTATTTCCCTGAGCTTTTTCCCACAAAAATTAGAACAACAGCACAGGGGTTTTGCTATAGTACTGGTAGAACCATAACTGCTCTTGGAGCATTGTATAGTGGATATCTGGTTAGATACTTCCGTGGGGACATAGGACTTGCTGCAAGCTTAATGTCAACAGTATTTTTGTTTGGAGCAATTTTTTCACTTTTTGCACCTGAGACTACTAAGGATAATTTACCTAATTAACGTAAGAAATAAATGTATATTGATTTTTTATTTAGTAAAAAAGTGCTATAAAAGAAGATGCTTGTTAACTTGTGATTATAAGATTTGTCCCCAAGATTGTAAAAGACTTGGCAAATCCGGTCAGCCGCGGTAGCTCAGTTGGCAGAGCAGAGGACTGAAAATCCTTGTGTCGGCAGTTCAAATCTGCCTCGCGGCAATTTCATTTTATATAGCCCAAGACAGGCTTGCGTAATTGCTTACTTCTATAATAATATTTCTTCAAGAGCATCTTTTAATTTTTCATATTTAAACCTATAACCTAATTCCAAAGCTATTTCAGGGATTACATTTTGCCCAGTAAGTAAAAGCTCAGACATTTCCCCAAATAGTAATTTAAGTGCAAAATCAGGTACAGGCATAAATGAAGGCCTGTTTAAAACCTTTCCAAGTATATTTGAAAACTCTTTATTTGTAACAGGATTTGGTGCTGTTGTATTTAAGATACCTGTAACATTATCGTTTTCAATTGCAAATTTTATTAGTCCTATAACATCATCCACATGTATCCATGACATGTACTGATTTCCATTGCCAAGCGGACCACCAATAAACATCTGAAACGGAGGAAGCATTTTTTCAAGTGCCCCGCCACCAGCTCCAAGAACGATTCCAAGTCTTAAAATCATAAGAGACGTGCTACGGACAGTCTCCACCTTCTTGGCCTCAGATTCCCACTCCTTGCAAATATTTGTTAAAAAATCATTTCCTAATAAAAACATTTCATGGAATGCATTTTTATCAGTAATCTTTTCATTTCCTCTATTTCCATAAATGCCAACTGCTGAAGCACTAATTAATTTTTTTGGTTTGTTTGTAGCTTTGTTTATGGCATTAACAAGTATCCGTGTAGTAACTATACGGCTTTTATAAAGCAAATCTTTTTGTTCTTTTGTCCAGCGTTTTTTTGCAATCGGTTCGCCAGCAAGATTTATTACTATATCTGTTTCATTTATTATTTCTTTTAGTTTATCCTGCTCTTCCCATAAAATATAACTTGTACTTTGTGTGTTTTCATTTTTACTACGACTTAGAATAATAAGTTCATGATCACTCTTAATCAGCTCATCACAAAGAGGTTTACCTATAAACCCTGTTCCACCAGTTATTAGAATCTTCATTTTTTATAGCCCTCGACAAGCTCGGGCTTCCTTGTGCTAATTCTTCCCGCTCGATCGGATTTGCCAAATAAATTGGACAAATCCTCCAAATAATTAATTCGACATTTCATTTATATCTCTATCTCTATTCCTAATGGACAATGATCTGAACCCATTACATCTGACATTATAAATGCCTTTTTTAAGTTTTTTGATAAATTGGGCGAAATAAAAAAGTAATCAATTCTCCAGCCTACATTTCTTTCGCGGGCTCTTGTAATCGGGTCCCAGTATGTGTAATGTCCCCCATCTTTGTTAAACTCTCTGAAAGTATCTATATAGCCATGTTCCACAAACTTATCCATCCACTCTCTTTCAACAGGTAAAAATCCGCTTGTATTTATGTTTTCTTTTGGTCTGGCTAAATCTATTTCTTTATGAGCCGTATTTACATCTCCACAAATTATTATTTTTTTGCCTTTGTCTTTTAAGTCATCAGCATATTTTAAAAACTCATTATAAAATCCAAGCTTGTAATTTAATCTTTCAGAGTCTCTTTGCCCATTTGGGAAATAAATGTTCAATAAAATGAAATCATCATAGTTAGTTATTAATATTCTTCCTTCACAGTCGTATTTTTTTATTCCAAAACCCTGTTCTATTTTTTTTGGTTCTTTTTTTGTAAATGTAGCAACTCCGCTGTAACCTTTTTTTTCACCGCTTGACCAGTATGTTTTATAACCATTTGGATTTATTAAATCACCTGAAAGTTGTTCAATGTGAGCTTTTGTTTCCTGAACGCATAAAATATCAGGAGATTCCTTTTCTAGCCACTCAAGAACCCCTTTTTTTTGAGCAGCTCTTATGCCGTTTACATTCCAAGAAATTAATTTTAGTTTTTTTGTTTTGGTAAAGATTATTTTGTTTTATATAGCTTGAGCATAGGTTCCAGATTTTCTCATTGCTTGATTTGCCCAAAACTCATTGCCTGCATTACTTATAAGTACTTCTCTTTGAGGAGATGCCATAACATCTACCGTGGTTCTATAAGTTTCAGGTACTTGAACTCTCGGAGTTGGTGCAGATATAGCTGGCCCTTTAATACCATGAGCAAAATCATGTACTCTTGTTCTTGGCATAGCTGAATGAATTGCACTGATCATAATTTCTCCAATTGTGTAAATTGTCTTATAAAGGTTCAATTCTGTCAAGTAGAGGCATGCCATGGCATGCCTCTACTTCAACAAATTAACCAGTTTTACCACAGTATCCTTAGCATCACCAAATAGCATCATAGTTTTTGGCAGTAAAAATAGCTCATTTTCTATCCCTGCAAAACCAGGCGCCATCGATCGTTTCATAAATATTACTGTTTTTGCTTTTTCAACCTCAAGTATCGGCATGCCATATATTGGACTTTTTGAATTATTTTTTGCAGCAGGATTTGTAACATCGTTTGCGCCTATTACAAGTGCTACATCTGCTCTTTCAAACTCAGAATTTATTGCATCCATTTCATAAAGTTTTTCATATGGCACATTTGCTTCTGCAAGCAAAATATTCATATGACCTGGCATACGTCCTGCTACAGGGTGAATTGCATATTTTACCTCTGCACCTTTTTTTTCAAGAAGGTCTGCAAGTTCTCTTACATTGTTTTGTGCCTGGGCAACAGCCAGTCCATATCCTGGAACTATAATTACAAGACTTGCACTTTCAAGAACTACAATTGCATCTTCAGGTGTATATGCTTGAACTGTAACTGCTTTTGCTTTTTCAAGTGTTGATTTATCTACTTTGCCAAATGCCCCAAACATGACATTTATCATGGATCTATTCATTGCCTTGCACATGATTTGAGTCAGTATTATTCCTGAAGCTCCTACCAGGGCACCGGTTATGATTAAACAATAATTTGACAAAATAAATCCAGAAGCACATCCTGCCATGCCTGAGTAAGAATTAAGCAAACAAATTATAACTGGCATGTCAGCCCCGCCAATTGGAATTACTAACAGTATGCCAAGGATTAGAGAAATGATTCCAATTACAATAAACCAAGTAATGTTTTCAGGATGCATAAGTAAATAAATCCCGCCACCGACAATTGCAATAAACTGAAAAAGATTTAATGTCTTTTGAAATGGATAAGTTATTGGCTGACCGCTGATTATTCCTTCCAGTTTCCCATAGGCAGTTACACTGCCGGAAAAAGTTATAGCTCCAATAAATAAAGTGATTACAATTGTAGCTGTGTCATAAAGAGATAAATGAGGATATAAACGTGCATACTCAGCACTGGCTACAAGCGCTGAAGCAAGACCGCCATAGCCATTTAAAAGCCCGACTATCTGCGGCATTTGAGTCATCTTTACTGTAATTGCTAAAAATGCTCCAATACCAGAACCAATTAATAAACCTAAAATAATTAATTTGTAATCAATAATTCCTTTATCCAGCAACGTTGCACAAATAGCAATAAGCATCCCAAAAGCAGAGTAAAAATTCCCAGCTCTGGCTGTCTTTGGTGAGTTCATCATCTTTAAGCCAACAATAAATAATATTGCTGATATTAAATAGGATGAATTAATCAGGTTTTCACGCATTATTTTTTCCTGAACATCTTTAGCATTCTGTCTGTTACTGCATAGCCACCTACTACATTTATCATGGCTAGTGCTACCGCAATACAACCAATTATGGATGTAAAGTGATTATTATTCCCGCATGCAATAAGAGCCCCAACGACTGTTATTCCTGAGATAGCATTTGAACCTGACATAAGCGGCGTATGTAGTGTAGGTGGCACTTTTGAAATAATTTCAAAACCTTCTAGAACAGCAAGAACAAAGATATAAATTGTAATCAAAAATTCCCCAAATGTCATTTTTTAATGTACCTCCGCTAAATTATGTGTAATTAGTGCGCCTTTGTTTATTTCATCATTTAGATCCAGATTAATCTGTTTATCTTTTACAAGATGATTTATTACACTTTCCATATTTTTTGAAAACATCTGGCTTGCATGATATGGCATAAGAGCCGGAAGATTTAAAAACCCGCAAATTGATACTCCATGCTTTACCACCTGTTTGCCTGCTTCAGTAATTTCACAGTTTCCACCCTGCTCAGATGCCAGATCAATTATTACAGAACCAATTTGCATCTCTTTTACCATAGCTTCTGTTATTAAAGTTGGGGCTTTTTTCCCAGGAATTAATGCTGTGGTTATAACAATGTCTGATTTTTTAACATGCCTTCCAATTAACTCTAATTCTTTTTGATGTAATTCTTTTGAAACTTCTTTTGCATAGCCGCCTGAACCTTCTGTATCTTCTCCGCTAAGATCAAGTTCTACAAATCTTGCCCCAAGGCTTTCTGTCTGTTCTTTCACAATGGGTCTAGTGTCAAATGCTTCTACTACTGCTCCAAGCCTGCGAGCTGTTGCAATAGCCTGAAGGCCTGCAACTCCAGCTCCGATTATAAAAACCTTTGCAGGCGCAACTGTACCTGCTGCTGTCATAAGCATGGGAAAAAACTTTGGTATTGTATTTGCTGCAATTAAAACCGCTTTGTATCCAGAAACCGTTGCCATTGAACTTAGAACATCCATACTTTGAGCCCTTGTAATTCTTGGAATACTATCAAGAGAAAAAGCAGATATTTTTTTTGAGGTCAAAATTTTAATTGTATCAATGTTTGTAGCTGGATGTAATAAAGAAACAAGGACAGAACCTTCTTTCATTAAATCAATCTCACTGTTTTCTGGTTTTCTAACTTTAATTAACAGATCGCTAGATGAATAAAGTGATTTAGGGTCTTTTATTATTTTTCCGCCGCACTCTTCATACTCTTTATCAGTAAAAAATGAAGCTTCACCAGCAGTACTTTCAATTAAGACTTCAATACCTTTTTGAGTGATTTTTTTAACGCTTTGTGGCACAAGAGCTACTCTTGTTTCGTTTTGGTGAATTTCTTTTGGCACAGAAATTTTCATAGATCCTCTTTTTTTATTAATACAATTATAGATGATGCTGTATTATAATAATCCTTATATGAAAATAAAAACCTCAGTTTTAGTTCTTTTACTACTCTTACAATTTTTATTGCCTTCTTGTGCTACTACCAAAACAGCCAAGCCAAAAAATAAATTTAAAATTAATACACCGCTTCAAGCGCTTGTACTTTATTTCCCGCCACCCTCAGTATTAAGATGTTTAAATCACAGCGATATACCAAGAAAACTTAGAAAAGCATTCATATATAGAAATATTAAAATTCCAGAACTGCCAGTAGTTGAACAAAATATTTCAATTGGTGCTGATGCTCTAAAAGTGTCAGGGAAAAGACTTATGTTTAATGCACATGAATTAAGAGATGGCATTATGTACCAAATGAAAATTAACTGGGAGCAGGCTTTTGGACTGGGGAAAAACGGGGAATTACAATCAGTAGGTTTTTTTGGACTTGAAGATATTCTCGGGTTGCAAAAAAAGACTCATATTAAAGATAAAATTGGCAATCAGGACTTAAATTATGAAACGTTTTTAAAGACTACAAAAGGTAAAGTAGGAAATTTAAATTACAATTTAGAACTAAGCGGACAAGACAGGGAGCAAGAAGGAAAAATAAGATACTTTTTAAATGGTAGAGGAAAACTTGGTAACGATGAGATTTTAGTCAGTGGAATTGAGCTTGACAAAGATCTGTATGAAATACATGAACAATATGGAGATATTGAAATAGTTACAAGCATTAAAGTTTATGATTAACTGTCTCTCAAGGAAAGGAATTGATCAATAGAAGTTTCAGCTTATCTGAAACTATACAAAGGAACTTTTGTACATTTGTACAAGTCTAAGGTAAATGTGACAACTCTTACAGAAAACCAGAACGATTTTCTAAATGCGCTAAAAAAGCATTATAGAAGGAATCCTCTTCCAGCAATCAGACAAATTGCCGAAGATTTAAAATTTAAATACCATAACTCAGTACAACATTATCTGGAGGCACTTATGTTTAGCGGAATAGTAAAAAAAATTGATAGTTTTATGTATCTGGATAAAAAATTATTTGGATTAAAGATATATGATTCAAGAATTCCAGCAGGATCGCCAGCTACTGCTGAGGATAGCTATGAGGTTTTTGATTTTGAAAATTATATGAGGACAAATGAAGAAAGATCATTTATGCTCAGTGTTTCTGGCGATTCAATGATTGATGCTGGTATTTATGATGGCGATTTAATAGTAGTTGACACAAAAATTCAGCCTACACATGGATTAATAGTTGTTGCAATTGTAGATGGTGGCTACACAGTTAAGTATCTCCGCAAAAAAGGAAATAAAAATTACTTAAGAGCAGCAAATCCAAAGTATAAGGACATTTACCCCGAATCAGAGTTTAAGATTGTTGGTGTAGTAACCGGCTCAATTAGAAAGTTTTAGGAAAATTGATAGTTTATTTTTCGTGAATTTTTTATATTAAGGGTTATCCTTAACCGATCATAATCTTAATTTAATCCATATATAGTAAAAACGGTTGTAGAGTTGGTTTTAAGCTATTAGAATAGAAACTTAAGGATTTAAAAATGTATAAAAAAGTTTTAGCAACAATTTTAACTGTATTAATCTTGAGCAACTTTAATACAAAAGCTTTTGCCCAATCTAATTCAGATGAAAAACCTCTTGTTGTTGAAATAACAACTGATTGGTGTTTTGCATGTAAGCTTTTAAAACCAATAATGGAAGAAATTAAAAACGAATACTCAGGAAAAGTAAATTTTCTTTCTTTAAATTTAACTAATGAAGAAACTACAAAAGAAGCAGAGAGACTAGCAGCTGAATATGGCATATCTGCGTTTTTTAACAATAATAGAAATGCATTTCCACGAGTAGGGATTTTCTGTTCAAGCGGGTTACTTCCTGAAAAAAATATTTTAGGTGCAGCAGCAAAAGAAATATATAAAGAGTCACTTGATAGCCTACTGTCAAGCAGTTGTACTTTATCAAGTAATTTTAAAGTTGCAGATGCTGGTGATGGAAGACCGGTGGAAAGTGAGTTTGTTGAGATTATAGGTTCAAGACCAAATGAGCCAGCTTTTCTAGAAAGACCAAAAGAAATGAACAGCTCGGGAAGGCCGGATGAACTTACATTTTGGTCATATGGTCAGCCAATACCAACACTTGCTTATTTACACTTCTGGGTACTGGCACAATGTGCCGGAAACAACCAATATGTTTGTTCTAATCAGGTTGGTAATATTGAAACCAAGCCAGCTTTTAAACCATGGAATCCAAATGCTACAAGAAATGAAAAAGGCTTTAAGTTTGTAAATAGAGGTTAGTTTTATGAAAAAATACATTACATTTTTACTTTCTCTTTTAATTTTAATCGGAAATAGTTTTATTGGCAAGGCATTTGCATTTGATGATGAAAATCCACTGTTTGTTACCATAACTGCTCAATCATGTTATTCCTGTCAGAAATTAAAGCCAGTTGTAAAAAACTTAGAAGAAAATTACCAAGGCCGTATAACTTTTATAACTCTAGATGTATCTTCAAAAAACTCAATTCAAGAATCTAAAGAAACAGCGAGCCAGTACGGATTAGATGAGTTTTTTGATAAGAATAAAAACACACTACCAAAAGTAGGTATTATTTGCCCCGGTGGGAAAAAAGTAGAAAATGAGTTTCTTGGTGAAATAAACCAGGAAGTATATGAAAAAGCTTTAGATGGATTACTAGCTGACTCAGCTCAATTATGTAGCTTATAAAATAAAAGACACGAGAGTTTGTTAATTCCCCCTCGTGTTTTTTATGCTTTTATTTAATTTAAATAAATTAGCTTACGTGCCCAGCAACAAGTTTTGTCATTTCAAACATACTGACTTGCTTTTTGCCATTGAAAATTGCCTTTAAAAGATCATCGGCATCAATTCTTCTTCTGTCTTTTGGATTTTGAAGTTTATTTTTCTTGATGTATGCCCAGAGTCTCTTTGTAATTTCAGTTCTTGGAATTGGCTTTTCACCTACTACTTCTGCAAGTACTGTATCTGGTTGCAATGGTTTCATGAATGCTGCATTTGGTTTTTTTGAACCTTTCTTTGCTGGTTTCTTAGTTGCCATATTTATATCTCTCCTTTTATTTCCTATTCCTGCTATGAGATTATATCTCGGAGAGCCAATATTAGCGAGTGGGGGTATAGATATACGGTATATTGAGATTCAGGAAGTATAGAAGGGAAATTTGCATTTTTCCCTCGAGAAAATGACCTTATCTGTCTTACTAACTTACTAAAATGCTTTTTGAGAACTAATTGACTACTCCCTGGTCCTGGTCATTGCACCTACATTCTTCTAATAACTTACAACCTGTGTATTGGGACAGTCCTATGTAGCATGACAATTACACTGGCCATTAAAATCATTTACTGCATGTTCTTTTGAGTGGGCCTTACCAGCGTTTATCCAAGAATAAGCTATAAATGCAATGGTAAATAAAACAATTACTAATCTTGATATCATACATGTGAATATACCCACAAGATAAAAAAACCAAATCAAACTTTTAAATTTATATTCAGTAGTTTAAAGCTCTTGAAATCCTAAAGTCATGTTGTCTCAAGTCTATAGGTTTGGCTCCTATGGTATTAAAGCTATGTTTAAGACCAGTTTAAATATGGTAAAAAATCAAATTCCTATAGAGAATTAATGAAATTCAATCAAAATAACTGATAAAATCCTTAAAAATCCAGGGATCTTTAAACTGTTTATAACGTTTGTCCTGTAGATTTCACTTATAAAACCAATTGACCATTTAAAATTATGCCACAAAATCCATTAACACAAGTTAGATTAAATACAATGAGATTTTCTTTAGAGCAACTTAAGACTACTAAGGACAGACTTAGGAATGAGCTTTTTGATGCAATTGTACTAAAAAACTTTGTTTTTGCAGTTGCTGAGGAGTTTAGCAAATCTCATGATGATGCTAAAGCACTGGAAGCAGGTAAAGAGCTTCTAAAAACGAAGTATCCGGATGATCCAAATACCCCTCGCAATGAAGCAGTAACATTTCAAGATGTACAAGACTTTGCAAAACAAATATACAAAGATCATCCAAGTGAAAGTACCATGGATAATATTGTTAAAGAAGCAGAGGCTATTGATTTTACTTCTAGTAGTCATCTTTCAATAAAGGCATTAGCACATGGTGAAAATCCTAATACACTTGCTCTAAAAATACTAAAAATTATAGGTCAACGGTCATCAATAGACTCTCAAATAACTGATACTAACAATGATATAAATGACCTGGTTGCTGAAGCTAAATCTAGCTAATTAGCACGTAAATATTTAAGTCTATCTTAAAAAACTAATAAATGTATCAAAAGCTGCTTTTGCTTTTTCTTTTGCTCCGAGTTTATAAACAAGTTCAATTAAATCTGAATATGATTTAGCTTTGCCTTTATATGGGAACCACCAGAAGTTTTTTGGATGCAGGACAGGGATAAATCCTTTATCAATGCTTATGTGTTTTGACCTGACAAAATCATAAATAGTAGCCCCGCCGTAGCCACTTTCTTTATAGCCCACCCAGGGACATGCTGGATGTGCCTGCTGGAATAAAGAATCATTGACCCATACAGTTCCACAGTTTAAGTTTTTAGCAAACTTATCTATATCTTTATTGTCACCTGTCCATATACTTGCAGCAAGTCCATATTTTGTGTCATTAGCAAGCTCCAGTGCTTCTTCTGGAGAATCAAATCTCATAATAGGAATTACCGGTCCAAATGTCTCCTCATTCATTACTTTCATTTTGTGATTTACATTACTTAAAATTGTAGGCTCAAAATAAAATCCTTCTTTATCAATTCTTTTTCCTCCCCAGTGTACTTTTGCGCCTTTAGATATGGCATCAGAAATATGCTCCTCAATTTTAAAGAGCTGCTCTTCGTTTATTACAGGTCCTACATCAACTTCATCATCTAGTCCACTGCCGACTTTTAAGCTTTTTGCAAGTGCTGTAATTTTTTCAATAAATGAATCATAAATCTCTGACTGTACATAGATTCTTTCAATCGATGCACAGGCCTGACCACAGTTTGCTATTGCTCCCCACAATACACCACAAGCTGCATAATCTATATTTGTGCTTTTAAATACAATGGCAGGGTCTTTACCGCCAAGTTCAAGACAGACAGGCAATAATCTTTTTGCACAATTTTCAGCAATCTTTTTACCAACCTCAATAGAACCTGTAAAAATAATTTTGTCAATTTTACCGTTAATTAGATAATCAGTTACTTGACTGTTTCCATAAACTACATTACAAACGCCAGGAGGTAAATCAGCTTTTACTAAAATATTTTCAATGATTTTTCCTACGAGGGAAACTGTGTTCGAAGGTTTAAATATAAAAGTGTTTCCTGCAATGAGTGTTTTTGTAATAGCAGAAAATGGCAGATAAAAAGGATAATTCCATGGTTCAACTATAGCAAAAATCCCAAATGGCTCATAAGACATAAAGCTTTTTTTTGTGGGATAAAGTGGACCAAGAGAAATGTTTTTATCGCTCAGTAACTCACCCCCCTTTTTAATGAAATATTCCATTACTTGAAGCGTTGAAGCTATTTCAGTAAGATAAGACTCAGCAAGTGGTTTACCATTATTTTCTGTAATTGTTTTTGCTATGTTATTTCTATCTTCAATTATAAGGTTATATATCTTTGTGAGATACTGAATCCTTTTTTCAATGGATAAGCTGCTCCATATGGGAAAAGCTTCGCGTGCTTTTAGTATTCCCTCTTTTACTTCAGACTCAGTAGATACTTTAATCTCAGAGATCTTTTTACCTGTAGCAGGATTAATGATGTGTATCAGGTTTTCTTGCGTTGTTTGGAGCATAGTTACATTGTAGAATATAATCTTGTGGACAATCTGTATACCTAAATAAAAAAAATGATAGAACGCTATACACGGCCTGAATTAAAGAAAATCTGGTCAGAAGAAAATAAATACACAGTCTGGTTAACTGTAGAAATCGCTGCAGCTGAAGCATTGTCAGAATTAAAACAAATACCAAAAGAATCTCTCCAGATAATTAAACAAAAAGCAAAGTTTGACATAAAAAGAATTGAAGAAGTTGATAAAGAAGTTCACCATGATGTAATTGCTTTTTTAACATGTGTAAATGAGTCAATAGGATCTGAGGGTAGATTTTTACACCTTGGTATGACAAGCTCTGATTTAATTGATACATCGCTTTCAATACTCTTAAAACAAGCTGGAGAAGAAATATCCAATGGACTTGATAAATTTTTACTCACATTAAAAAATAAAGCACTTGAGCATAAAAAAACTATCTGTATAGGAAGAACACATGGTGTGCATGCAGAACCAACCACTTTTGGACTTAAAATGCTTGGATTTTATGATGAGCTTGATAGAGCAAAAAAAAGATTTGAGGATGCAATAGAAGATATAAGTGTAGGAATGTTTTCTGGTGCAGTCGGTACCTATGCAAATATTGACCCGCGTGTTGAAGAAATAGCCAGTAGAAATCTTGGATTAAGACCTGTTTCATCATCTACGCAGGTTATAAGCAGAGATAGACATGCTCACTATGTAAATGAACTTGCTTTAATAGCTACGATAATTGAAAAAATCGCAACTGAATTAAGACACCTGCAAAGAACAGAAGTACTTGAAGTTGAAGAACCATTTTATGCTAATCAAAAAGGTAGCTCAGCAATGCCGCATAAAAGAAATCCATGGAAATCAGAAAATCTTTGCGGTTTAGCCAGATTAATCAGAGCATATTCCCTAAGCAGTATGGAAAATATTCCTCTCTGGCATGAAAGAGATATAAGTCACAGCTCAGTAGAAAGGGTGGTATTACCTGATGCTACGACAATAGTTGACTTTATGCTCTATAGAGTAAATGAAATAATTTTAAATTTAAATGTATACCCTGAAAATATGAAACAAAACATATTTAAATTCGGTGGAGTAGTTTTTTCTCAGGTTGTTTTACTGAAGTTAATTAAAAAAGGCTTGGAAAGAGAAACCGCTTATAAAATTGTCCAAAAAAATGCAATGGAAGCATGGAATAAAAAAGACGGTAATTTTAAACAAAATCTTTTATCTGATAAAGAGATTTTAAAACATTTGTCAGCAGTTGAAATAGAAGATAGTTTTAACCCTAGTTACCACCTTAAACATGTAGACACAGCGTTTGAAAAAGTTTTGGGACAAATAAAAGAACCCGTAAGTTGTAAATAATTTTGTATGTCTAAAACATAACTTTTTAATTTATAAGCTTTACCCTTTAAATTAAATCATTTGCTATCATTAATTCCTATGTCAGTTAAACCCCCTAAAGTACTTATAGTTAGCTTTGATGGCGGAGTCTGGTCAAATCTTAAGCCTATCGCTGAAGCTGGCATTATGCCAAATCTTAAAGGGCTTTTAGCTAGCGGCAAGTACTCCAACCTTGAATCTACGGTTCCTCCTGTAACACCACCTGCCTGGACAGCATTTATGACAGGCTGTAATCCCGGTAAAACAGGAGTATTTGATTTTTATGAATATCAAACAGGTTCATATAAACCATTACTTACTACAAGCAATTCAATTAAAGTGGATACTTTGTGGAAAGTATTGTCTAATAACGGCTTTAGAGTTGGTGTGGTTGATGTGCCTATAAATTATCCACCGCCAGAAGTAAATGGATTTGTTGTCTCAGGATGGGAAAGACCGAGCAATAAAAAAGTTTTTACTTATCCACCTGAACTTGGTCCAAAATTAATTGAAAAACTTGGAGACTATCCTATTTGTCTTAGAACTTTTGACAGACAGGGCACAAAAGATGTTGACTTTTTAAATAGTTTAATTGAAATTACTATAAAAGTTGGTGAAGCTGCCTTATATCTTCTTGAAACAGAGCAAACAGATTTTTTCATGGTTCATTTCCAGACTACAGATATCATTCAGCATAGTTTTTGGCCTCAAATTGCAACGCTTGATTTTAATTCCACTGATTCAGTTATGAAAAAAATCTGGGAATTTTATGCACATCTGGATAAATATCTTGGAAGATTAATCGAAAAAGTTACTGCAGACAGCACATTTTTCCTTGTAAGCGATCATGGATTTGGTCCTGTTAAAAAGCGCATGTCTACAAGCACATGGCTAAAAGAAAATGGTTACTTAAAGATAAAAAGTGATATTGGGACACAGCTTAGAACATCTGTAAAAAGCACTGCAATTAAAGTTGTAAATAAAATAGACGCTTTAGCTAGATTAAAAAACAGAATTAAAGTTAAGGCTGAAGAAGAAAAAGAGCAAAGAGTCATAGTGCCAAGAGCATCATACGACCCAATTAATTACAAAGAGACAAGAGCATTTAGTGGTATTGGAACAGTGTATGGGACTATTCAGTTAAATTTGATGGGAAGAGAGCCAGAAGGAACTGTTCCTGAGAAAGAAGCAGAAAGTTTAAAAGATGAAATAATACAAAAACTTTCAAATGTAAAAGATCCAATGTCAGGGCATCCTTTTATAAAGGCTGTATATAAAAAAGAAGAAATCTATTCTGGTAATGCTTTAAACAGAATTCCCGATTTAATTGTTATTCCTTATGAAGGTTTTTATCTTTTTGGTGGACTGGGAGAAAAGGAGCTATTTTGTGAAGCAAGTCCTCTTTCATTTGGCAATCATGTTAAAGAAGGAATTTTAGCTAGTTGTGGTAAGCATGCAGAAAGCTTTAATCTTTCAAATCCTCAAATCACAGATGTATTTCCTACAATACTTGAGATTTTTGGGCTTAAGAAACCCTCTAATGTAGATGGTGATAGTCTGCTGATTAAGACAAAAGTGTAAAAAGAATGTAACTGTTTAAGGCAATATACTCTTATTTTAGGAATAAAGTACTAAAAGTTAAGAAGAACGATGAGATAAAATTTATCAAAATTTTATTTTAAATTAAGGTTAAGCATTGACAAAGATTCGGTTAAAAATATATATTTGAAAGTGTAAGCTATTGATAATAGTTAAGAAACTAAATTAGATATAAACGTCAAAAGGAATTAATCAATGAATCCATTTATAAATCAAGTAGCCTCAAAGGACACGATAGAACTTCTTGCAAAATTTTTTGATGCTGCAAGTAAATCAGTAAAAAAACTTAACTACACTTCAGATGCACTAGAAGCATTTGATTTAATACAAGCAATCTCATGTTTTAGATATTTCCCCACAGTTGATCAATGCGTAGAAGCTTTTCCAACACTTTCAGGTGATCGCCATAAAGTTGAATATATCTGGGAGCAATTTAGTAAATTAACTCTTGAGCAATTAAGCGATGTATACATTTCCTCACTAAGCAAATTGCAATTTGAAGATGCTTTAGTTAAGTAAAATCATGTATAACAGGCATTTATAGCCTAAATAACTATTAAGAAACTCAGACAAAATTAACTACGTCTTAACTTAAATTATGGTGGGCATAAAACAACCTAATTTAAATCCTGAACAAAAGAAAAAAATCGAGCAAAAACTAATTGGGATTTTCAAAGACGTTTATTTTAATAACCCCAATATATTAACAGCAAAAAGTGAGTCGGATCATATATCTGAAGAAATAAGATCTTTTATTCTTGGTTATGCAGAAAGCGGTTTTAATATTAATGAAGTTGATTTATTACTTAAAGCAAAAGAAAAAGGTCAGGAACTTGTTGGCAATCATGATTTAATCTTTTTTGATGAAAAGATAGATAAAAATTTGCAAATGAGAGCGTTTTTAATACCGGGAATGAAAGTTGAGTTTACTGAGGAAAATGCAACAGAAAAAGTTACTGAAGACGATTTACAGATAGTGGATCATGAACTCTGTGTTAGTTTTAAAACTGATGAAATAAATGAATTTACAAAAATCGGAAATCTTGTTGATATAAGAGCAACTTTGGTTAGAGCATTAAGTAATAAATCCAAAGATGATAAAGAAGTAAACACATTGATTAAAGACAATAAGATATTTAAGAATTCACTCCAACATGTTTTTAGTTCAGCCAATAGAGTAATTAGAAAAGAAGAAAATTGATTTAAGAAATTAACCTTTTCTTGCTTTTCCGTCAAACACCATTAAATCTTCATTTGTAGTTCTGAGATACTTTTCTATGTCTTCTACGTGAGTTTGCTCACTTACAATGATTTGTTCAAGCATAAGTTTCATGGGCAAATTACTTTCTCCGAACTCTTTTAGCTGTTGGGTATAAAGCTCAAGCTGACTTTTTTCTGCTTTTAAATCTTCTGCAAGCATATCTTCTACAGTCTGATGCCCTGGTTCAAAAACCTGATCCACTTTAACTGTAGGATGACCACCAAGCGCTGTAATCTTTTCACCAAGCTGAATTGCATGTAGCATCGATTCATTTGCCTGTCCGCGAAACATTTGGACAAGAGGTGCTCTATTAGGTCCAAAAACAATAAATGAGTGATGTAAATATCTCACAATTCCTGCCATCTCTTTTTCTAAATCCTGATTTAGTGCTTTAATTAATCTTTCTTTTAATTTATCCATAACATATTCTCCTTATTATTTATTGTTTTTATATTACCTAAATATAGTTTTTCATACTACTCATTGATAAACATTTGCAGGTAGACTTAAAATCTCCTTATAACAGTTTATATATTTGCCTGTACTATTTAATTTGATGGCATCAAAACTCATTGCCTGCTTTACAAGAGAAGGCCACTTTTCCTTGTTTTTATATAACTTTAGTGCATTTATTATGCTTTCCATAAGATCTTCTTTTGTTAATTTTGTATAGGTAAAACCATTCCCATATTCAGAATTCTGATTGTAATCAGTAACAATTTCTTTGACAGCACCAGTAGCATAAGCAATTGGAATAGAACCATATTTCATTGCATTTAAGAGAGCTAATCCTGTTGAGTTATATCTTGTTGTACTGATAAAAAAATCTGAAGCAGCATAAACTTTTTTTGAAAAATTATAATTATATCCAATACACACTTTTATGTTTTTATATTTTGCTCCGATTTTAGTTAGTTCTTGTTCGTAGGTATACTCACCTTTTCCTACTACCACAAACTGAATATTTAAATCTGCAAGCTGGTGTAGGGTTTCTATTAATACATCAATTCCTTTATTGTATTTAAAACAACTAATCGTACTAAATAAAGGGATTTGTAGATTGTTTTCAAGATTTAAAAACTCAAGTAGATCTTCTTTGCATTTTTTCTTTCCGATTGAAAAATAGCTTTTTGAATAATTTTGTGCTATTGATTTATCAGTTTCAGGATTATAAATATCTTCGTCAGGAGGAATTAATATTCCACAGAAACGCCCCCTTTTATTTATAAGTACATCCTCTAGCCCGGTTTTGTGAGTATCAGAAAGTAATTCATTTTTAAAACCATCTGAGCCTGTTGTTATTAAATCACAGTGGTTTATGGCATCTCTTGTTTTTTTCAATATGCTGCCTTTAATATCTGAGATATTATTTAAGGTAAGTACAAGAGAAGTATTTTTATGATATGAAATCTCAAGTGTATGTGAATTAAAAATATGGATTATATCTGGATTGAACCCAAGTTTTGATATAATTTTAAGACATGCATGAGAGAAAAATTTAAATCTTTCCTCATTTTGCACTTCGGATAAATATATTTCTTTTGAATTACTGAAATGATATTGACTCTCTATAAAAAATATTCCAGCAAGTGAATCTGGAAGTATACCTTTATAAACAGAAGTAGGTATATCATTGCCGTTAAAGTCTACATAAAAATCAGTTGGCAGTCTTTCGATCTGATAACTTGTAGGATCTGTTGACCCATATCGTGGAATAAAGATTTTAACATTATGGCCCTCTTTTTCTATATCTTTTGCAAGCTTGCTTACAACATCAGCCAAAGACCCAGTCTTAGCAAATGGAAAACATTCAGAGGAAATATAAATAATATTCACTCCAATATTTTAGCTGCAGAGGTGCCCTACTGTGGCATCTTTACTCCCAAATCGCATAGTTTCTAATGCTTGTTACGTAGTTAATTCGATTTTTGCAAATGCTTCTTTTTCCTGATCACTCATTACAGCAATTCCCCAACTTTCAAGCACCTTTTTAATATAATCGATACGAATTGAACCACCTACACCACCAGCGCCTCTGTAGCCCCAGGTATTTATGCCAATAAGATTTCCATTTATGTCAAATAAACCACCGCCAGAATTTCCTGGGTTAATTGCTGCATCTGTTTGAATATGATGATCTAAATCCAGTGTTATTATTCGATCTTTATGGCTTATAATTCCAAAGCCGACTGAATCTCTTTCTCCAAATGGATTGCCAATAGTAATAACAGGCTCGCCAACCTTAAGCGGATAAGTTGTTAAATCACGCATCTTTATACCAATACCTTCAGGTAGAACAACATCAGCAGGTATTTGTAAAAGAGCAAGATCATATTGATTAGGGTTAGAATAAGCTCTTGTTCCTTTACTTAGAACAACTGGAGCCGCATTAAATTCTATTGGTTTATCTGAATCACTGCCATTATATAGTTTTATGTGGTATGTGCCATCTTTAAATTCTCCAAGATGAAAATCATTTTCCTCAGTTACATGTCCATTGGTTAATATAAACTTTCTGCCTAAATTATCCTGGATAATTACACCAGATCCAAGAGCCATTGGTCCTTCAACTCTTACTGTAGATGGTGCTACCTTATCTACTACATTCATAATTTGATCTAAAGTAATCTTGCTGTTTAACTCTGTGTTTACCTGATTTAACTGGGACATTAAGCTTTGCACTGTTACTTTGCCTTGCTCAAGTTGTTGACCCAGATCACCAATTGTTGTTTTATTTTGAGTTAATTCTTCACTTAATCTGCTTATCGCATTAGTTCTTTTATTATCTTCCCCATAGTTTTTAAAAGAAACATATCCATTTCCTATAATGCCTGTACCTACTAAACCCATTACTGCTGTGCGTAATAGTTTGCTCAATGGGCTGAATTGTTGAACTGGTGCAATTTTGGTCATAATAATCTCCTTACCTGATGTGGTTTACGTCAGGCATAAACTTGATTAACTAACAATGATTTTTTAATTTTACTAGTGAATTATAATTCTGTCTCTTGTGTCTGCAAAATAAATTGTATAAAAGAAACATAAAATCATACATTACAAATGTAAGTAAATTGCACGTAAGCAAGATAATTTTTAAATCTCAATTATTTAGAAATAATTAAAATATTTTTTGAAAGTGTATTTTATTAAAGTAAATTCTGTAAGTCAACGGTAAATCAGATGTGTTTAATTAAAGAAAAAGATTTTGCTTAGTAAGCTTCATATATCGTTTTACGAAGTAAGGATTTATTCGGTTTACCCGGTAAATCTGATCAAATGTGAGGTTTAAATGCGAGAGCCGCAAGCTTGTCTTGCGGCATATAAAAAAAGGGAGGCTTTTGGCCTCCCTTTTTTATTTATCTACTTGCGAGATATAAGTCTGTTTCTGGTAATCCAGGCTTGACTCATACCCACGCTGGCAGGATAGAAATAGACGCTCATAAGTGTCCTCCTATCGAGCAAGACACCATCGTCCTTAATGAGACGCCATTGTCTACAACCTTAAAACTCTGAAAACCATTATATCAGAATGGTTAGAGTGAGAAATCAGCCTTTTGACTTACATAGCCTTAATCTTTCAATAACTGTGGTTTTGTATATTAACCAAGTTATTATCTGTAGATTTATTTAAGAGGGTTTCATTTAAATGTCAGAAATAGTTGCAAGGTACATAAAAATTCCAACAGAAGGTTTTAATACACAACTAAATCCAGCCAGTCAGGGACATATTACCTTAGCCAGTGCTATTAAACAAACACACGTTAACGAAAAACAAAAATTAGATCCCAAGCAAGCACAGGGAGATGTTTTTATTAGAGCTGGAAGTAATTTAGCTTAGTTTTATTTACCATTGTCAATTATTTGTTCAATGATCAATTCTTTCCGTTGGGTCGGATTTGCCCAATAAATAGGACAAATCCTATCTTTGCAAGTCAGAGAGTATTTGTTCAATTAAATAATCTTTAATTATAGATTTTGAGTCACACTTTGCAATTTTTTTATAATCCATTAAACAACTACTTGAACATGCATCCTGTATCTTGAACTTTGCATTAATTGATGATGTACCTGTCACACTAAATGAACTTGAACTATTTAGTTTATTTGGCAACTGTGCAATTATAACAACCAGGCAAAGTGACATAAATATTTGTAAGGTGTTTCTCATTATATTTTTGAAGCTTTATGTAACAACAAGCAGTATATTCCCTTTGCTGAATTGCATTGTCAGGGGTTTAAAATGAGAGATTAATTATTTTGTGTTTTTAAAAGGGATAACTTTGTTAACCGTTTCTTTATTTAAGGTGTTCCTAGTCAATTTTTATTTTTCCTCGTGGTATTCCATCTCAATATTGACAGCCCATATGTTGTCTTTTGATTTAACACCATTAATAATATTTTCAACTGCTGTTATTGCAGTTAGCATTGAGTGATCTTGATTATTATATCTGTGCATTCCGTTTCTTCCTATTAAAAAGAGATTTTCCATTTTGTCTGTAAAATTACGAATAACATCAAATTTGTCATAAGAACCAAAATAAGCCGGGTAGGTATTTTTTAGCTTTATTACAGTATTGTCTATCACATCTTCTTTGTTAATTATATTTATTTTTGCAAGTTCATCAATTGCAAAATAAGAAAACTCTTTATCTGACATTTTCCAAAGTTTATCCCCAACATTGCAGAAATATTCCAGACCTATCCAGATATTACTCGGGTCTTTTACCATATATGGGCTCCAATTATTAAATATTTGTAATCTGCCAAGCTTTACATCTCTTTCTTGAATATAGATCCAGTTATCCGGCACTATGTTTTTATGGCTTGATATTTTAGTTTCATTTTTTATTTTTAATTTTTTTAGAAGGAGACCCACGGTAATAAAATCGCGATACATAAGTCCTTCTGCTACTGTGCATACATCCTCAGGGACTTTGTCTCCCATGCATTGAATTAATTCTTTTACAGGCATGGTTGAAAAGAAATAATCTCCTTTAAAGATTTTTACTTCACCAGTTTTCTCATCTTTTACTTTTACTTCATTTATTTCATTATTCTGCCAGTTTAGTCCAACGATTGTGTGATTAAGAAATATCTCTCCTCCCTTTTCCCTTACAATTTTTGCAGTTTCTTCCCACATCTGCCCAGGTCCGTATTTAGGATAAAGAAATTGTTCGATTAAACTTGTTTCAACATCTTTTTGAGAGATGGAGGAGCTTTTAGAAAAAATTGTTTTTAGTGCATGAAGAATTGCTTTTGTAATAGATAAACCTTTAATTCTTTGAGCACCCCATTCAGGTTTAATCATATTGCATGGAACACCCCAGACCTTTTCAGTATAGTCTTTAAAAAATGTCATATAAAGTTCATTTCCAAACCGGTTAATAAAAAAATCCTCAAGTGATTTTTCTTCTTTTATAGGAAATAATCTGATTCTAATGTAACTAAAACCAATTTTTATAAGCCTTACTATTCCAAGATTTAAAATAGTATTCATATTCAAGGAGATGGGATAATCAAAAAATCTTCTAAGAAAAAATATTCTTGAAAGGCGTTTACGGATTAACATTACTGCATCTGTTTTTTCCGGATCAGGACCATTTTTTGAAAGAGTTATGGATCTTTTGCTATTCTGATAAGCAATGTCTGTAACAAGATCATCTTTTGATGGTGCTCCAGCCAATGGTATTATATTTTGCCACCAATTCATAACCCTGTCAGATTTTGAAAAAAATCTGTGTCCGCCCATGTCAATTCTGTTGCCTTTGTAATTTATAGTTTTTGCAATGCCACCAAAATCCCCACTCATTTCAAAAATAATGGGTTTTATATCTGATTTCATTAAAAGCTCATAAGCTGCAGTTAAACCTGCAGGTCCAGCTCCAATAATAATTGCTTTTTTTACCACTTTCTTACGCCTAATAATTAACCCTTCTAAGTACACCACTTTCCGGACCAATTTTTGATTTTATTTGCTTAATTTTAGTCAACTCATTTACATGTACAAGCTTGCCTGAAAATTTATTTGACTTACTAGTAATCAAGTATAATATGAACTCTTCAAGTTTATTTGATGATGTGCCGCCATATTTTTCAAGCTCTATTAATTCGTTTAATGTTTTTTTGTCGAGTGATTTTTTATTTTTTCTAAGTACAGTTTCTGTCATTTCAGTCCAGGTTGCTCCAGGAGCTATGGCAATTACACTTATATTTTTGCCTTTTAATTCTTCTCCCAAGGTCTCAGTCAATCTTAAAACAGCAGTTTTACTGCACCCGTAAGCACTAAAAAGTGGTCTGGCATATGCTCCGCCCCCCCCCGATAGATTTAAAATAATCCCAGAATTCTTTTTTAACATGTGTGGCAAAACTTCATGTGACATATAAAATGTGCCAAGAAGATTTATATCAATAGTTTTTTTCCAGTTACTAGTATTGTTTTTCCAGGATTTTCCCACGGGACCCTGATAACCGGCATTATTTACAAGTAAATCAATACCTGATAATTTTTTTAGTGCCGTTTGAACAACCTTCTTACAGTCTGTGTAATTTGATACGTCTGCTTTTACTGCAATGCATTTAACACCGAAAGATTCAATTTCTTTTTTTGCTTTTTTTAATGCAGGTAAATGTCTTGAGCAAATCACAATATTATATTTATTTTTAGCCAGCGACTTTGCAATTCTAAGGCCTATGCCTTTCGAGCCTCCGGTAATAATTGCAGTTTTTAACTTCACTTTATTGTTGCTGCCATTCGCAGTTCTCTTTGCAGGGATTGACGTCTGTTGAAAACATTTACCATGACTTTTGATCCATCAAAATCAAACTTAAATCTCATTCTTCTCATGCCACACTCTGTCATTGCACCTGTAAGTTTTGCTTGACTTTCCTTGGGGCAGTAAAAAAGCATAAAGCCACCACCACCAGCGCCAAGTATTTTCCCGCCAAGTGCACCATTTTTAATACCTACTTCATATAAATCATCTATGGCTGAATTGCTTATTTTACCTGAAAGTCTTTTTTTTGTTCTCCAATGAACATTCATAAGTCTTCCAAATTCATCCAGATTTCCGGCAATAATTACATCAAGTATTTTATACCCGATCTCTTTTATCTGATGCAAACTATCTACAGCTGACTGATGACCGTCGGATTTTTTGTCTTGAACGGCTTTGCTTTGTTCTTTTAAAATTTCATTTGCGGATCTGCTTGTGTGTGTATAGTAAATCATAAGCGAACTTTCAAGCTCATCAATTATGTCTTCAGAGACTTTTGGCCTATCAAATTTTACTTTTCCGTCCTTCTCTATATTTAAAATGGTAAAGCCACCAAAAGCGGCGGTGTATTGATCTTGTTTGCCAACAGGATGTTTAAGTGTGTTTATTTCAATAAAACATGCTTCTTCAGCCAGCTCCTGCTGGGAAACAGAAGTGTTTTTATAACAGTGCAGAGCATTTAATAATCCGACAAGATAGCATGCTGAAGATCCAAGTCCTGTACCTGCTGGAATATCTGCCATTGACTGTATTTCAACTGCATTTTTAATTCCCAGTAATTTTAATGCTTCTCTGGCTAAATTGTGCTGAACTTCTTCTACATCTTTTACTTCTTCATACTTTGAATATTTAATTCTTATTAAGTCATCTACTATTGGTGTATTTAAGTTTATGTACATGTACTTATCAAGTGTTACTGAAAAAACAAATCCACCAAACTCACTGTAATAAGAAGGAAGATCTGTCCCTCCCCCACCAAGGGTAATTCTAAATGGAGTTCTAGTTATTATCATTTAATCCTCCCTTGTTTTAAAGCTTCTTCAGATGTTTTTAAAGCATCAATAGTGTCAATTGCAAGAACAAAACTATCTGTTATATACCCCTTTAATTTATTTTTTTTCTCAAGCAGATATGGAAATAAATCTTTACCAAAGTCAGATGGTACTTTTTCAAGAAGAAAATCAGTTATTTTACGTTCCAAAACATATATACCAGCATTTACATAGCCTGTTTTATCTTTATTGCCCCTTCCTTCAATGAATGAAGTAATGTTGAAATCGTTATCTAAGCTAATAACTCCACCAGCAATTCCTGAATTAAGAGATTTATTAGGATCAAAGAGAGCTATTGTTGCAATTTCTTTGTATTTATTATGAAAACTTAGCATCTCTGTCAAATTGATATTTGTGTAGTTATCTCCATAAATCACAAGAAACGGATCATTATTTAAAAACCAGTCAACAATTCTTAATGCACCACATGTTCCGAGCAATTCTTCTTCGTAAGAGTATTGAATATTAACTCCCCATTTTTTTCCATCCTGGAAATAGTTTTTTATTACTTCTTTGCGAAAATGGATAGTTATACAAATGTCTTTAATACCATGTTTTTTTAGGAGCAAAATATTATGTTCAAGAATTGGTTTCCCTTCAATTGTAAACATTGGTTTAGGGATGTCTAAATTTAATCTTGAACCCAGGCCAGCTGCTAGTATTAAAGCTTTCATTAGATCACTTTCTTGTTTCCTTAATAAGGCTTTTAACTTGCCTTAAAACACTTTGCTTTTTCATTATCTCTTCGACCTCTTCATATCTATCTTTTACATCAGGTTGTTCATGCACCCATTTCAAATAATCTCTAAAAATATCTTCCAGAGTGTATTTGTTTTTCCATCCAAGGCTTTTTAATTTTTCGCTGCTTGAAACCGTGTGCCTGGTATCACCGTAGCGAAAATATCTGGGAATTAACGGTTCTATATTTTTGCCTGCTACTTTAATCAAAACTTTTGTGTAGTCCAGAAGATTTGTACCTGCTGTACCGCCTACATTTAGTGCACTGTGATTACACTTAGGATTTTCAAATGCTAAAATATTTGCAGCTGCTACATCGAGAACATGCACGTAATCTCTAAGTTGTTTACCATCTTCATATATTACAGGTGGTTTGTTATTAATCAGTCTTAAAGTAAATATCCTGCAAACACCTGAGTAAGCATTAAAAAAAGAATTCCTTGGCCCTTGGACTATTGAATATCGCATTGAAACCGTTGGAATAGAATATCTTTTTCCCAGTTTATTTGAAAGTCTTTCTAGGGCTTCTTTTGAGATTCCATAGGCTGTAAAAGGATTTGTTACTGCTTCATCAATTAAAACTGGCTCAAGGTAATTTGTGCAGCCAGCTTCAGTACAGTGCATTTCCCAGTCAGATTTTTCAAGCTGCTCAAGGCTTCTGCTATCAGGGTACTGAATACCATGAATCTTACATGTGTATTTTCCTTCGCCATAAGTTGACTGTGAAGATGCCAGAACAATTTTTTCAACATTTAGCTTTTTTTCTACGATAATTTCAAAAATTAGTGCAGTGCTAAGTGTATTTGCCCTGATAAAATTACTAAAATCTGTCATGTAGTCCTGATATGCTGCAAGATGAAAAACACCCTCCACACCTTCAAGTGCTTTTGACATAGCTTCTTTATCTGCTACATCACCCTGAATAAATTCAATATCAGAACTCAAATACCTAGGTTTACCGTATGGATGAACTCTTTTTTGAAGTAGATCCAGGACTTTTACTTTATAACCTTTTTCTAAAAGCAGATCAACTGTATGAGAACCTATAAATCCTGCACCGCCTGTTACTAGTACTTTCATAATGAATGCTTACTTTTTTCTTAAAATCTAACTTTTTATACAAATAGACTAATCACTGACAATAAATCATTATATATTATTTTAAGGTATACTATGGAATTTGCAATTATAGGATTTGTCCGATTTATTCGGTAAATCCGATCAAACAAAAAGGATTGATCAAAAAAAGCCCGAGCTTGTCGAGGGCTATATAAAAAATGAAACGACATAATGTATTAATTGTAGGAGCAGGGAAGATTGGCTCAATAAGAGCCAGCGTAATAAAAAAACTATCACCCAGATCAAAGATTTTAATTTTTGATACAAACTTTAAAAAAGCAGAAGCACTGGCAAAAGAAACAGGTGGAGTTACACTTAAATCATTGGATAAAGGGCTGTCAAACGACAGTATTGATATTGTTATTGTTTCAGTGGTTAATAAATATTCAAAAAAGATCTCAGTACTGGCATTAAAAAATAAAAAACATGTCTTATGTGAAAAACCAATGGGTATAAACTTGAAAGAAGCAAGTGATATACAAGCTGCAGCAAAACTTTATAAGCGAAAGTTTAAATGTGGATTTAATCATCGCTATCATCCTGCTATTCAGGAAGCATATAAATTGTGTAAGAAAAATCAGATTGGAAAAATACTTTATATAAGAGGGATTTACGGACATGGTGGCAGAGCAGGATATGAAAAAGAATGGCGCGCACAAAAATTATTAAGTGGTGGTGGAGAATTACTTGATCAAGGCTGTCATTTAATAGATTTATGTCACTGGTTTTTTGGTTTTGAAAAAGTCGACAAAGTATATGGCATAGCAAAACCACTATTCTGGAAAATGAAGGTTGATGACAATGCATTTATAATTTTTGAAACTGAAAACGGGAAAGTTGCCAATTTGCATGCAACATGGACACAGTGGAAAAATTTATTTAAGTTTGAAATTTATGGTACTAAAGGTGCACTTGAAATTAATGGTCTTGGTAAATCTTATGGAATTGAGACATTGACAATATATAAAAGACATAAATTGGGTAAACCGCCAGAAATCATTGAGAAGGAATTTAAAGATAATGACAACTCATGGGAACATGAATGGATAGATTTTATCTTAGCTATTGAGTCAAAAAATTCTAAAGTACTTCCAATGTCAAATGAAAATGAATCTTTAGAAGTAATGAGAACCATAAGTAAAATTTATAAACACTAGAAAAATGTACGATTTATCAATAGTAATTCCTGCGTATAATGAAGAAAAAAAAATATACAGAGATATTGAAGCTATATATGATTATTTTAGGGAAAATTTTATAAATGGTGAATTAATTATTGTGGATGATGGCAGCAGGGATAATACATTTAATGCAGCGTCAGAATTTAAAAATAAATACCCAACTTTAAAAGTCCTTACTTATAAACAAAACCGTGGTAAAGGTTATGCCGTTAAAACAGGCATACTTGAAGCTTCAGGGAAAAACATTTTATTTGCAGATGCCGGTTTGTGTGTACCTTATAAATGTGTAAAGCTTGGCATTGAACTACTTGAAAGCGGTAGTGACATAGCAATAGGTTCAAGGCGAACAAGTGAAACTAAAATTGTTCAGAAACAACCTTTATATAGAAGACTTGGCTCACAAATATTTCACTTTCTTATAAAAACTTTTAGTGTTATTCCAGAAGGCATTCAGGATACACAATGTGGCTTTAAGCTTTTTAAAAAAGAGATTGCTCATAAAGTTTTTAAAAGGCTTTTTACTGAAAAATTTATGTGGGATATAGAAATGCTAAGAATTGCAAAAAAAGAAAAATATAAAGTAGGTATATTTCCTGTAGAATGGTCAAATGATCCAGATACAAAATTCAGACCATACATAGGCTCTATTGAAAACATAATACAAATATTAAATATAATGATTAGAACGTAATATTGTCTGTTGGTATAGGAGAAAGTTATGCAAGCAATTGTTGATTTAAAAGTTCATTACCAATCTTTAAAAGAAGAAATTAATAAAGCTGTTCTTGAAGTGCTTGCTTCAGGACATTACATAATGGGGAAAAATGTTCACGCTCTTGAAGAAGAATTAGCACAATATTTGAATTGTAAGCATGTTATTGCTTGTGCTAATGGCACAGATGCTATTTCCTTGGTACTTATGGCTTTAGGTATAAAACCAGGTGATGAAGTTATCACTGTTTCACACAGCTTTTTTGCTACAAGTGAAGCTATTGCTTTAGTCGGTGCAACTCCAAAGTTTGTAGATATTCAAGAGAGTGATTTTAATATTGATCCTGCAAAAATAAAATCGCTTATAACAAAAAAAACTAAAGCAATTATTCCAGTACATTTATATGGACAACCCTGCGAAATTACTCAAATAGTTGAAATAGCTAAGGAGCATAATCTTTACGTCATTGAAGATTGTGCTCAAGCTCTAGGTGCTAAGTTTGGTGATAAGCCTGTCGGTACCTTTGGCAATGCCGGGACAATAAGTTTTTTCCCTACTAAAAATTTAGGTGCTTTTGGGGATGCAGGAGCCATAATAACCAATAATAGTGAACTTGCCGATAAATTAAAGCAACTCAGAATACATGGTTCTTCCAAGCGTTATGTGCATGATCACATTGGGTTAAATAGCAGACTGGATGAAATTCAAGCAGCAATTTTAAGGATAGAGTTAAAGCATCTTAATAAGTGGAATAACCAAAGACAAGTTGCTGCTAAAAATTATGACAATCTACTATCGGAGCTTAGAGACATTACTTTGCCAAAAGTTAAGCCAAATGTTCACCACATATTTCACCAATATACTATTAGATTAAAAAATAGAGATTTGTTATATGAAAAACTTAAAGAGTTAGGAATTGAAACCCTGATTTATTATCCAATCCCAATACATTTACAAAAAGCATTTAATCACTTAAGCTACACAGCTGGTTCATTACCTGTTACTGAAAAAATATGCAATGAAATTTTATCCTTACCCATGTATCCTGAAATCACACCCGATATCCAAAATCAAATCGTTGATAAAATAAAAAAGGTTTTCAGAAGCCTCTCGCAGGTTCAATGATTAAAATGTAACATTATCTGGTATTTATGAAATTACGCCACATACTTATTTTTATTTTATTTTTTTATTTATGGCTTTCTGGAAGTGATACATTTAATTTTCATCTTGATCATGGCGGAGCCGGTGATTATATATCTTATAATCATCTAACCAATGCATTTCTTGCTGGTAAGCTTCGTCTTTTAGAAGAGCCTGATCCACGATTGCTTGCTCTAAAGAATCCTTATGATCCATCTTCCCGAGGTGGTGTTGGGTGGCATGATGCCACCCTTTATAAAGGGAAATATTATTTGTATTTCGGAGCAACTCCAGCAGTTTTACTTTATTTGCCATTTAAATTTTTTACTGGTAACACAATGACAGACAGACTGGCAAGTGTGATTTTTATGTATGGAGCATTTTTATTTGCTTGTGCAATTCTTATATTTTTGCACAAGCAATATTTCCCTGAAATTAAGAAATGGAAACTCTATATGTCGATTGCTGTTGTTGGAGTCGCAAATTGTGCTCCTTTTATTATCCGTGAAGACAATGGAATATATAATGTAGCCATTGCATGTGGAGTGTTTTTTTTAACAGGAGCCATATATTTTTTTATTAAAGCAATTCACAAAAAAGAATCAAATCTGCTTTTACTTTTTAGCGGAAGCCTTTTTCTTGGACTAGGTTCAGGCGCAAGGGCACAAATTCTACTTTTTGGTATTTTACTTCTGTTTGTTTTATACAAAATCAGAAAAGATAATTTCAACAAAGTCAATGTAAATAAATCCAAGGAATTGATTGCATTATTTTTGCCATATTTTGTATGTCTTTGCGTTCTTGCTTTATATAACTATCTGAGATTTGGAAATATAACTGAGTTTGGATTCAGGTACCAAACTGGATTATATGACTTTGCAAAAGTAAAATCACTCGACATAAATAATATTTTTATTGCACCGTTTTTTTATTTATTTAATATTCCAGCATTTGATTCCTTATTCCCATATGTGCATATTGATGGGCCTATAATTAATTATCCATTTCTTGTTGCATTCCCATATTATTACGGCAGGGAACCTGTAGTTGGAATTTTTACTACTATCCCTTTTCTTTTTTTGCCTGTAATTTATTTTATTTGCCAAAAATATTACTTTAACCAAAATACCAGTAACATAAAACTTCCGTCTTTTGAATTATTTATTATTTTATTTACTGGAATTATAAACCTGCTTTTAATTTCAATGGCTCCAGGATCGTGTATGAGATATATTGCTGAATTTGCTACGCATTTAATACTAGCTTCTTGCATACTCTGGTTTTATTTTGACTCCAGGTATTTCAAGGAAATAAAAGACAATCATATTTTAAATAAAATATCTGTAACTCTTGCAGGGTTAAGCATATTGTTTTGGACAGGGCTTGGAATTGATGAGATTAGAATAAGAAATAAAAACAGATCTGATTTTGTGGCACTTAGTTCATTTTTTAAACCAATTACAAAAATTTTAATTGAGCAATTCCCTAGCTGGGAAGCTATTAAGCTAAACGTTATATCAATTCCCATAACTTTGCAGTCATACTCTCCAGAACCCAGTGAAAATTTGCAAAGAGCAACTGATGGACTTTTACAGACTAACTGGGTTGTAAGTGGAAACAGATCAGCAATCATTGAAGCAATTCCAAAAGAAAAATCAATTATAAAATCCATATGGCTTTTGTCGCGACATACAAGTCTTTATGAAGCATGGGAAAACTTAAATGTTAAATGTTATCTCGATGGAAATCTTGTAAAAGAAGAAAGCTTTTCATTTCCTGAAGCATCAAAAAAAAGAATACAGCATGCAAAACTTGATTCGGTTAAAACAGATAGAATAGAACTTGGTTTTTCAAAACCTGTTGTGATAAATATAGAAGGTAAACCTGTAGATCCAAATAGTGTAAACCCAGGTTATACAGAGATTTTATTTGAAGGTGAATAAAAAATACAGATGATTCGTTTGTAGGTTATATTTATAATATGTAACAAATATAAACATAGTATTTAGAGGACATTAAGATTAAGGGTATATGTTAGATAGAAGGGATTAAATAACAATTATGGACTACATTAAAAAATATCTTGAACAGACTTCAAAAATTGCTTCCATGCTCGATCAAAATGTAATTTTGAAAGCAGTTGGAATTTTGAAAGAAGTCAGAGAAAAAAAAGGTAGACTTTTTATCCTAGGCGTAGGAGGCAGCGCCGGCAATGCATCACATGCAGTAAATGATTTTAGAAAAATTGCAGGTATAGAAGCATATGCTCCAACTGATAATGTTTCAGAGCTCACAGCCCGGGTTAATGATGATGGCTGGGACTCAGTGTTTAGAAACTGGCTTCGAGTAAGTAATTTAAATTCAAACGATGTTATTCTAGTATTTTCTGTGGGTGGTGGAAATGTAGAAAAAAATATCAGTGTTAATCTTGTAATGGCTCTGAAACTGGCTAAACAGGTTAATGCAAAGGTTATTGGAGTTGTAAGCAGGGATGGCGGTTATACAAAAGAAGTTTCAGATTTATGCATACTAATCCCAACACTCAGTCCTGAAACAGTAACACCGCATGCCGAAGAGTTTCAGGCAGTAGTCTGGCATCTGCTTGTTTCTCATCCTGAGATTCAAAAGAATGAAATGAAATGGGAAAGTCAGACAGCGATTTCAGGGAAGAAATAAATGACTGATGAATCCAATAAAGCGATATTTTTAGATCGCGATGGGGTTCTTAATCATTTAGTTTACAATCCAAATACAAAAGAACATGAGGCACCACACAAGCCAGAAGATTTTAAGCTCTTTGATGGTGTAATTGAATCCCTTAAAGAACTTCAAGATTTAAACTTTAAGCTTTTTGTTGTTACTAATCAACCTGATTATGCAAAGGGAAAAACAACTTTGGAAAACTTAAAGCTTGTACATGAAAGAATGCACTCAATATTTGTTGAGAATAAAATAAACTTTACAAAATATTACTGTTGTTATCACCACCCAAACGGTATAATTCCTGAATATACAATGGTTTGTAAGTGTAGAAAGCCGGGTAATTATTTTCTTATTCAATCAAAACTAAAATATGGTTTAACCATGGCAAAATCGTGGATGATAGGTGATAGAGACAGTGATATTTACTGCGGACAATCAATGGGGACAAAAACAATTCTTGTAGTTCAGGAGCATTCTAAGGATAAAGCAGCCCAGAGTAACCCAGATTATAAAGCAGATAATTTGGCTCACGCAGTTGAAATAATAAAAAAGGAGAGACTATATGCCGCAAGTTAAAGATCTAAAAATTAAAATATTTGCTGATGGTGCAGATATTAAGTCAATGATTGAAGCTTATAAAGGTTCTGTAGTAAAAGGATTTACTACAAATCCATCTTTAATGAATAAAAATGGAATAACGGACTATGAAGCTTTTGCTCATGATGTTTTAAAAAATATCCCAGATAGACCAATATCATTTGAAGTATTTTCAGATGAGTTTAATGATATGGAACGTCAGGCACGAATTATTGCTTCATGGGGGAAAAATGTAAATGTTAAAATCCCTATTACAAATACAAAACAAGAATCATCTGTTCCTCTTATAAAAAAACTTTCAGTAGACGGACTTTCATTAAATATTACTGCAATATTAACTGTTGAACAGGTAAAAGCAGTAAAAGAAGTTCTTAATCCAAATACTTACAACATAGTTTCTGTGTTTGCAGGAAGAATTGCTGATACCGGGCGTGATCCAAAACCATGTATGATTGAATCTGCAAAGATATTAAAACCTCTGTCAAAAACAGATCTCTTATGGGCAAGTTCAAGAGAGGTTTTAAATATATTTGAAGCAGAAGAAGCCGGCTGTCAGATAATTACTGTTACCTATGAAATTTTGAAAAAACTTGCAGGTGTTGGAAAAGATTTAACAGAACTTTCACTTGATACTGTAAAAATGTTTTATAATGATGCTTCTAAATCTGGTTTTAAAATTGTAGGGACAGAAAAGCAAAGGGTATAAGGATTCTCCCCCGTGAAAATAGCAACAATTGGTTTAGGTTATGTAGGTCTTGTTACAGCGGCATGTCTTAGTGAGCTTGGTCATGAAGTTCTTGGAATAGATATAGACCCTAAAAGAATTGAATTACTTAAAGAAGGCGAAATGCCTATATATGAACCGGGCTTAAGAGAGCTTGTTGCTAAAAACACACAGGAAGGAAGGTTGTCTTTTACTGATTTCTTTTCAAGTGAAATTGACAAAGTAAGCCTTATATTTTTAGCTGTTGGAACTCCTTCAAATAAAGACGGAACACCTGACACTAGTGCTGTTTATACATGCCTTGATTCAATAATCCCACATGTAAAAGATTATAAAATATTTATTTTAAAATCCACTGTTCCAATAGGTACAAACCATGAAGTAAAAAAATATTTATCAGGTAAATTAAAATCGGATTTTGATGTGGTTTCAAACCCTGAGTTTTTAAAGGAAGGTACTGCAGTCCAGGACTTCATGAAACCAGACAGAATTGTAGTCGGTACTGAAAACATTAAATCAGCTGACATAATGAAAGACCTTTATTCGCATCTGACAAGAAACGGACATCCAATTTTAATAATGGATCCGCTTTCAGCTGAAACTGTAAAATATGCTGCAAATACAATGCTTGCTCTGAAAGTTTCTTTTATAAATGAAATTGCGCTTCTCTGTGATGCTATAGGAGCTGATATTAGAAGAGTCAGAGAAGGCATAATTAGCGATCCAAGAATAGGAAAACAGTTTTTATATCCTTCAATTGGCTATGGTGGCTCATGTCTGCCAAAAGATGTTCAGGCTTTGATGCATGTAATTGATCAAAAATCACTAGATCTATTAATTCCAAAAGCTGCACTTCTTGCAAATGAAAAACAAGCCAGATGGTTTATAGATAAAATTATTAATTACTTTGGGACTGAAAAGATTAAAAATAAAACTCTTGCAATATGGGGTACTAGCTTTAAAGCAGGAACAGATGATATTAGAGAATCGCCAGCTATTACTATAATAGAAGGTTTAAACAAAACTGGTGCAAAGTTAAGACTGTATGACCCAATTGCACTAAAAAACACCAAAAAGTACTTTGCAAATGTTTCAAACATAGAATATGCAACCAGTGAAATGGACTCAGTGCGCAGTGTAGATGCACTTGTTGTTTGTACTGAATGGCTGCAATTCAGAAGCCCTAATTTTGAAAGGCTTTCACAAGAATTAAAAGATAAAGTAATTTTTGATGGAAGAAACCTTTATGATCCTGAAAAGTTAAAGTTATATGGGCTGAATCATGTGGGTATTGGAATTTCATCAGCAAAGTCAAAATCTAGAGTCGGGAATGACATTTATTAGAAAACCATTGTATAATTGCTTATATGATGCAGACTATTAGATCTACTTTTCAAGATGAGCTTGTTAAACTTCACAGTTTGGTTTTAGATTTAGCCAGTGAAGTTAAATTAAATGGTGAGCTTCTGCTTGAGTTCATACAAAATAAAGAAAATATCGGTGACATATTTTTAAAAATAAAAAGCAAAGATAAAGAAATTGATAAAGCACGTTGGCAGGTGCATGATTATGGAGATCAGCTAATTGTTCTCCAGCAGCCGGTTGCAAAGGATTTTAGATATATTATTGTTTCAATTCAGGTCACAGATAACCTTGAAAGAATAGGCGATCACTTTAAAAAAACTGCAAAACTTCTTGAAAAAGTAAGCCTGTCAGATATTGAACTTCCGCAGGAAATTATTAATATGGCAAAGCTTGGTAATAAAATGCTTTCTGAGTCTATAGATGCATATAAAGGTTTATTTGGAGAAAAGACAAATGAAATAGCTGCACTGGATGATGAAGTAGATGTACTTTATAAACAGACAATCTCAAAAATAGTACATCTTATTAAAAACTCACCCGAAGGAAAAATAGACAGCCTCTCTAAATTATTTTTTATTGCACAAAGTTTTGAAAGAGCAGCTGACCATGCAGCAAAAATTGGACAATTGGTTAACTTTGCAATTACGGGTGCAAGAAATAAATAATTTTATTTTTTAAACTGCAGCTATTTCTTCCACCTCTTTTTTATTATTTTTTAAAACTTTTTCAGCTTCAAATTTATGAATAATCCTGTGAATTAAGAAATAAGTTGAAAATTTTCTATTTGGATTGAAATACTGATCACATAGAAAATGTGCTAGTAGAGACATTGTAATTCCTACTCTCCATGGAGTTAATGATGGATCCAAAGTCAGTAAAAAATATAAAATTAAAAGTTCATAAGAATGAAGCGGTACGTATAATTTCCCGCTAAACCGCTCATGGTGTGCACCGTTGATTTTTTTCCAATCAAGTTTTTTACCATGTGCGTAGAGATAATCAATAATATGATCAAGATCAATTAATGTCCCGACTAAAAAACTTCCAATGGCCGGCGCAACATCATTAAAAAGTGCATAAGTAATTACACCAATTGCTGCTGATACTGCAATGTGACCTGATGTTCTCATATTTTCTATTTACCCCCTATATAGATATTTTCAACTTATTTAGTTAAGCAATGCTTAAAATGCGTAAAATAATGGAACAGTACTTTACTCGCTAGTGTCTATGTAAATGTCAAATTACTGGTCAATTAATGTATTTTTTACAAGCCGAGCGGACAGTTTTTTACGCTAGCTGGTAACTGGAAGAAATTACAAAAAGATTGATTTTATCTAACCCTTTAGAAATATTTTCACTAAGTGGTTATTAATAGCATATATTAAATCAGAAACAGGCTTACAAAAAGATTCTAATTTTCTATACTCTTGATTATTTTGACCAGACAAGCTGGCTTCAGGTGAATTAATGTCAAATGCAATTCCAAAAAATATGCTCTGCAATGCAAGAATAATACTGACAGTCGTTATTACTAACTTTTTATCTGATTTTGTTAATAATTTTGTACTAAAATAAAACCAAATGATACAAGCTGAAAGAATTAAAAAAGTAACGTAATCTGCCAGATAACGCATTATAGTGCCCGGCATAAACAATAGAACAAAAATATTTAAAAGAGCTGGAATAATTACCATAATAAACTCAAAATATGGAAAATCTTTCATATAGATTTTTGTTTTGATACCTTGCAAATGATTTCTAAACCAATGGTCAAGCGGATACAAAAACAAAAGAAAAAGAAACGGGACAGCTGGAAAAGCCCCGACAATGCCTGCAAAAGTATATAAAGGAGTAAGCCTGACACAATTGGGCAAAGAAGGTCTTATATGTACAAAAGGAAATATATGATCAATAATCGGTGGCTGAACTAAATTAAGATAAAAGTTTGCAGGAATTCGCCTGATATCAAAAAGACCCATCTTATTCATATGTTTTGCTGCAAGCTGATATTCAGCACCAAAAGAAAATGGGTTTTCAAACCGTAAGAAATTATATAAGCCAAGCGAAATTATGCAGATTAAAAATGGAATTAAAGAAGCAGCTATTGTAATAATCTTAGTTTTAAGATTTTCTTTCAATAAATCACAAACAATCTTAAGCCATATATAAGGAAAAAGTATTAAAAATAGCACTGTTTGCGGTCGCCCACCAACAGCAAGTCCTAAAAATAAACCGCCAAAGATTAATAACTTTAAATCAATTTTCCCATTTTTAAATGCTGCACAGAAAAAATAAATTGCTCCTATGGAGAAAAAGGATCCGGATGCTATCGCCACTTCATATATATCTGGTCTTCTAAGAAGAATCCCCGCCCCATTTCCAAAGCCAAGTACACCTATTGAAAGAAGTATCATCCATTCAGGTACCTCATCAAAATATTTTTTTTTCAATAGCCTTAAAAAAAGCACAGAAAAAATAAATCCACCAAATGAAAAAATAAGTATTGCAAGAGTATTCGGCATCCCATGTTTAGTAATAATTTGATAAGGAATATATAAAGTTACCACAGGACTGACGCCAAAATATAAATAATATTTTCCCTTATAAAGTGAGAGATCATGTATTCTTAAGCCTCCGTTTTGAGTCGGATCATAAGGATCTTCAAGCTCCAAAAGTCTTGGATCAGGTTCAGCAGGCATATATACTTTCCCATGCCTTAGATTCTGGGCAAGTTCATTGTAAGAACCTCCATGATTTATGTTCTGAAAATTAAGCGGGTCAAAAATATACTTTGGTGTCCAATAATAAAAAATAAAAACTATATAAATTAAAAGAACATTTAACAGTAATATACTAAAACCTGATTTTGAATCTTTTTCCATAGAGTTTTAAAGTAAACTTGTCATAAATATTCAGAAAAGTCAAGATTATATCTTATCGCTGTAAAATCTCTCATGGAGAAATATCCCCTGCTTCATTAGCATCTACTAATCATAATCAATATAATATAATAAAACAATGAAAAATTCACTTGCCATAGTAATGCCTGTCTATAATGAGGAAGAGTCAATTTTTCATGTGGTCAAAGAATGGCATATGCTTACTGAAATAATCAATGACTCAAGATTGGTAGTTTTAAATGATGGCAGCAAGGATACTACGTTAAAAATTCTCTTAGAATTAAAAGAAAAATATAAAAAATTAGTTGTTATTAATAAAGAAAATAGCGGACATGGACAAACATGCCTTGAAGGTTACAAATATGCAATCAAAGGAGATTATACATATGTTTTTCAAACAGACTCAGATGGACAAACAGATCCACAGGAGTTTTTAAACATATGGCAAAATAAAGAAAATGCAAATTTTATTTTTGGTTACCGTAAAAACAGGGCGGAAGGATTACCTAGAATTTTAATTTCTCTGGTTCTTAAAGTTATTCTACTCTTTCTTACAGGAAAATGTATTAAAGATGCAAATGTTCCTTTCAGACTTATGAAGTGCAAAGATTTAGAACAAATTGTAAGTAAAATTCCAAGGGACTTTTACCTTGTAAATATTTTACTTACAGTACTTATACTTAAATCTGGAAACACAATTTCCTGGAAGCCAATTACTTTTAAAAATAGAATAGGTGGAATCTCCTCAATTAATTTCAGTGGTTTTGCTCAAAAAGGATTAGAGTTAATTAAACAAATCAAACCTTTTTTAAATTAAAATCTTTATTATATTGAATATGGTATAGAGGCTATTGGGGCACTTTGGATTTTGCAAATAATTTCTTCCACATCCTCATTGCTATACCTTCTTCAACCGCCCAATTATTTCCCATACTTTCCAGACTAAGGCAAATTTGTTCATAAATAAAGTCTGGCGTTCTGTCTATTCCTTTTACATATTGTTCTAGTTTTTTATCAAATTGAATCCAGAAATCTTCATTCCATTTTTTTCCTTCAACCTCGTATAAAATATTTTTATTTGGATCAGATGCTCTTATATGATTCACAAATGGTGGTCCATAACTCATATTAAAATTAGTCAAATCAAAAAATCTTTTTAAAATTATGCCCATCCATATGTCATCAAATCTTCTGTATTTGAGCTCTTTATTCCAAAGAGTATAGTGAATAAACGGAACCATTTCTTTTCTAAATCCGCATATTCCACCATTTACTGGGATTAATTGTTTATTAGAAAGAAGTGTGACTCTTGGCATGTATTGTGGTGGATTAGAATTAAATTCATTTTGATATTTAAGTTGTGTTTCTCCATCTACATCTGGAATTGACAGGAATGACCCAATATGAAAATGAATCGGCATGTTACCTGTATTTTTCTCCGGATATCCTCTTGATCTGTAATTTATCATGGGATCCACCCACACTGGTATTCCATTTAAAAGAATCTGAGCAAACTGGTTAAATAAATTCTTACCTGCTACTGGTCTTGTATCATCATCTAAAGTAATAATTACATCAAATCCATCGTTATAGGCTTTCCAAAATCCTATTTGTCTACAACACGGTGATTTAACATTTATACAACTTAAAAGCTCGCTTGGAGCATCTGACCACGTCAGGTGCTCTATGTTAGAATTTTTATCAATATTTATATTAAAACTTGGTCTTTCATTATCTTCTACAATATAAAACTTTACTTTTGCTTCTTTTAATTGTTCTTCCCAGGAATCAATAAAAAGTAAAATTTGTTCTTCTCTTATAGTTGGTACAACCAACGCAATGTTTTTATCTAGAGAATCGTTATTATTATGAATTCGCATACTTTACCTATATTCTCAGACTTTATGAAATTAAAGCTTTTCTTCGTATCATCTTTCTTCTTCCACAAAAATTTCTGTGTATCCAGAATCTACAGGATGATCAGATGATTCTCCATCTGGTTTTCTTTTAACTGCATCAGCCTCAGAAAAATAAAGTTCAATTTTGTCAGCATAGACCGAAATAGGATTTGCTTTTTGCATTCTGCGTTTATATGCTGCTGGTAAAGGAATTTTCTGGGTAGATCGTAAAATCCCGGATAAATAAAATTTAGCAGTCAATCTCTCCCAGCCTTGATAAGTCATATAAGGCTGTCTGGCATATAACCATATGGATTTTATATTTGCAGGTCTTTTTAAAAATATAGAAAAAACTACAGGTCCATTTCCTCTCGCTGCCCAATCAGTGTGAGACGATCCATCTACAGCATTAGAAGCTTTCCATTGCTCACTGTGTTCATTTGTTGAAAGTGCTGTTGCTGGAATTAAGGATGAAGAAAGACTTAATTTAATTTCTTCTATATTTGGTTCACAATAAACATCTTTCTCTGAATCTGATAGAGTATCTCTTAAATAAAGATCATTACCACAATTAAAATAATCATTTTCTGCAATAAACGGGGTTATATATTGGGAAGTAAACCCACCCGCGAAAGGAAATTGAGGCTGTAGATAAATTATTTTTGGCTTGTTTTTATTAAGCTCATCTAATAACAATTTTTTTCTCTTCTCGGAACTTTGATTAAAAGTGTTTACAGCCAAAAAGTTATCTACTGGAGTGATATATTTTATTGCCGGTAGTCTGTCAGCCAGAATATATAAATTTGGGTAACCTACCAACAATACTTTATCGTCTTTGGAAGTTAAATTTTCTATTACAGGCAAAACTTTACTTTTAAAAGCATCGAGCTTATCTCCTATATTAATTGGGGAATAGGCAACTCCATATTCATTTAAAAAAATATCAGGTTTTGTAAATGTATAAATTGAATATGCAACGATTATTAAAAAAATACTTATTAAATCATGATTTATATTTTTGTTATTCTCCTTTAAATCCCTTAAATAATCAGAAAAATTCTTAGCTCCTAATATTGCAGGAACTATAAAAGGAAATACCCCCATTAAATAATAATGTCTCCAAAATAAATGTCCCATTGAAACACTATATAATCCACAAATAATCCCAAAAATACATAAAATTGTTTTTAAGTTTAATCTATTAAAAAATAATGCTGAAACATAAAATATTACAAGTGGCATGAAAATATCAAAGTTTTTATATCCTCTATATAAATGCTCCCAGTCATACTGCAGCCTCTGAAAGAAGGAAGCAGGTACCTGAAAATTAATTATGTGGGCGTATTGGGAGCTATATGCAACATTCCATAAAAATATATCTATGTATGGAAGAAATGCACCAGTAATTAAAAGATAAAGCAAAAAAATAAGAAACACCAAACCTAGTCCTGCTATTAATGAAACCAGTTTGGGTCGGTTAATCTTAAAGGGTTTTTCTTCAACAAAGGTAAATAATATGAGAGGAAGAAGTGATATTAAAAATGGCTCTTTCGATAATATAGATAATGCAAGAAATATTCCTCCCAAAAAATGAGAAACAAAAAGTTTTTTGATTTGTAATTTAGTAATTCCAAAGAAAGAACTAAAGCTTAACACAGCAAAAATTATTCCTAAAGTCTCAGTATCATTTATCCCATTATCATGGTAATCAGGGTACAAAATTATATAAGCTGTATAAAAAGCAATGATAAAAGCAAAAAACCTTAGAATTTTTATTCTTACTAGTGAAAGATAGAATACACTAGCTGATACTATTACAAGTAAGACAGGTGCTATTTCAAAGGCACAATTTTTTAGACCAAAAATCAAGATGGCTAAAGCATCAATTAAAACCATTACTATAGGTTTATTGTCAAAGAAGTCCTTATATGGAACAAGTCCTTTTAAGAACAAGAAGCCATCAACTATAAAAAAATTTTCATCTATAGAAAAATCATCATATTTACTAAAAATATATTTCTTTGCAAGTGGATAAATTAAAAAAAGAAGGAGAAAAATAAAAAAGAAATCAAATAAAACCTGAGGTTTTATTTTTAATTTCAGATTTTTTAGCTTGGACATAATACGATTTATTCCTTACTTCCATAATAATGAATCCCTCATAAATTTTCATCCGTACTATGTGTAAGCAAGAAGGCTTGGCAGACTAAGTTAAATAAGATTGTCTGAATACCGAAAATAAGTAAGAGCAACCCGAATACAACATACCACGGAACATAAATTAATTTATATCTGTTTTCGTACCATTGATATACAAGGGTAGATGCGAGTATCAAACCGCCCAAAAAAGTTAAAAACCCGAAAATCATTCCTTTTGTATATGAAAATGAACTGTAAAAAAATCTTGTTGTTTTATTATTTATATATTTGTGCAAATGTGAAAACAAACTGACAAGTATTCCCATTTGAATTGATGAAAATCCAAGCACTGCAAAAGTTAGTCCAAGCATCATGGTATTTGTGCTGAATGTAAAGAAACCCATATTAACAGGACCATTTATTTGCATTAAGATAAATGAGAGCCCAAGCAATAAAAAAATGATTCCTGGTTTAATAATCATCTTGTCAGGCACATAAAGAAGCATTACTTTTAAATTTATCCATCCTGCATGCCAGGGAGAAAACCATCCTTGTCTTTTATGGTGACTTACTCTGCCATATTTATCTTTATAAAAGTGAATCGGCACCTCAGTATTTTTTAATTTCAGAAGACTTGCTTTTACAACCATTTCTGATGCATATTCCCATGATTTACTTTGAATATCCATTTTCTTAAGGCCTTCAAGAGTAATTGCTCTTAAGCCACAATGTATATCAGAGAAATTTGTCCCTAGAAGTATATTTAAAATCCATGTTGTAAGTGGAGTTCCAAAATATCTGTGCAAAGGAGGCATTGCATCTTTTTCAATGTATCCTTTCATTCTAGTGCCCATTACAAATTCAAAGCCTTCATCGAGTTTATTTATAAATTTATTTGTTTCACGAAAATCATAAGTACAATCAGCATCCCCCATAATTACATATTTACCTTTTATATAAGGAATAGCATCAATATATGCTTGCCCCAACCCTCGTTTTGGAACTGATATTACTTTTGCACCAAGCCCAGCAGCAATTTTAGGTGAGTTGTCCTTTGAACTATCTACAATTATAATTTCGCCCCTAACCCCTATATTTGTAAAACTGTCTTTAATATTGTTTATGGTTTCAGCAATTGTATTCTCCTCATTGAGGCAAGGTATTACTGCGCTGACTTTAATATTTTCTCCAGACATTTGGTTATTTGGTACAGCCAGCTTCAATGCTGAGCATCTCATCTATCATAGATTTTCTTACTGCCTGCTCAGAATTATATTTTGCTCTCCAGCCTAATTTATAAATCTTTTCAAGATTAAATCTTACAACAGGGGTATCACCTTTCCACCCTTTTTTACCACCAGTGTATTCAAACTTCACATCATGCAGTACCATTTTTTCAACTACTATCTTTGCAATTTCATTTACCATGTGTGTAGAGATAATCAATAATATGATCAAGATCAATTAATGTCCCGACTAAAAAACTTCCAATGACTGGCGCAACATCATTTTAAATAAATATTTTCAACTTATTTAGTTAAGTAATGTTTAAAACAAAGGAACTGTAATCAAGTAGTTGTGTCTATGGTACTTGCACATAAAAGGATTTATCCAGTTTACCCGGTAAATCCGATCAAGTGAAAGGGAGCAGCCAAAGGAAGTTTCAGCTTGTCTGAAACTATATAACAAATGTTTGTTGGTCAAGGTTATGATATTCACCAATTAGTTGCCGGAAGAAAACTTATTTTAGGTGGAGTTGAGATTCCACACTCAAAAGGACTTTTGGGTAATACTGATGCAGATGTACTTGTCCATGCAATTATTGATGCATTGCTTGGAGCAACAGGCCTTGGAGATATAGGTACTCATTTCCCTGATAAAGACCCTAAATGGAAAAATGCAAAAAGCCTTGATTTGCTTGAAATTATTTATATATCGCTTAAAAATAAGGGTCATCTCATAATTAACATAGACTCTACAATTATTGCTGAAGAACCAAAGTTAGCCCCATATATACCTGAAATGAGGAAAAAACTTTCACAGATTTTAATACTTAAAGAAAATCAGATAAATATAAAAGCAAAAACAAATGAAGGACTTGATTCTGTAGGAAAGAAAGAGGCAATTGCTGCAATGGCAATAGCAGGGTTATTATAACTAGTCAATTTCTTTAGCACCAAGTAAATCTTTTATTGCAGCTGTAAATTCGTTGTCACTGTGTGATTTTACCGGTGTTTTTTTTACCTCAGTAGAAGTAATAATTTGTTCTTCTGCAGTAAGACTTAATACTGGCTCTGCCTTAAACTGTATAGGGTTTTCTCTTGGCATTATGCGAAAACGAATTACTTTTGGTTCTTTATTGCTTGCAAGTTTGACAGCTTTTAAAAGCATTTCTTTTTTCTTTGTATCCTGCTCAAGTCTTGGTAAAAACATGTCTTTTGATAAGCCAATCTCAATAATTTCATCTGTGAGATTTAGTAAATAGCTGCCTGACTGCATAAGAAGGGTTTTTGTAGGATTGCTTTCTATAAGACTAACAGTATTTTTCCAGATGAAATCCAGATCTTGTAATCCTGAGGTTTTAAAGTCTTGAGCTTCTAGAGTTTTAAGATCCTGTGGTTTTATAATTTCTTCTTTCACCGTAGTTTTTACTGTCTTTAATTCATTGCTTCCGACGTTTACTTTATTTCCTATTCCTTTTTCTATTTCCAGTTTTTTCACTCTTTCCTTAAGCTCAGTAACTGAGATTAGAAAATCCTCATCAATCATACTCATAATTTCAACCATAAACTGTAATTCCTGACTCAGAGCAAATCTGAGTTTTGACTGTGAGTCATGAAGCCTGTCTATAATTTTAAGTAAATGCCCGTGAGTGATATTCTCAAGCAGTTTTAAGTCATTGTTTAATTCCGTACTTAATATTTTCTTGTATTCAGAATCTATTTTTGCTTTTCCAAGATCAATAATAAGTTCAAGCAAATTTTTAAATAATTCACCGATATCTTTTCCACTTTTAATTAGTTCTTCTGCCAAATCAACAGCATTTTTCCGTTTAAAACCTAACACAGCTACCAGAAGATTAAATAAAGTATTTCTGTCAACAGTACCAAATAGTTCAAACACTTCTTTTGGGCTGATTGGTTTATTCTCATTTTGAAGTACACTTATTTGATCAAGTAATGAAATTGCATCTCTAAGACAACCATGAGATCTTTTTGAAATAAAATCAACAATAGAATCGTCTATATTTATTTTTTCTTCGCTCGCAACTGCTCTTATTCTTTTTTCAAGCTCTGTTTGAAAAACAGGTTTAAATTCAAGCTTCTGACATCTGGAAATAATAGTAGGGATTACTTTATATTCTTCTGTAGTTGCAAGGATGAATATTACGTTTTTGGGCGGTTCTTCAAGTGTTTTTAAAAGCGCATTAAATGCATGATCTGTAAGCATGTGAACTTCATCAATTATATAAATCTTAAATCTTGAACCGTATGTTCCAAGGCTGACTCTGTTTATAAGATCTTCAGCATCTTCAACTTTTCTGTGACTTGCTGCATCAATTTCTATAACATCAAGTGAGTTTCCAATAGTTATAGAATGACAGCTTGTGCATTTGCCGCAGGGATCTACTGTAGTTCCTTTTTCACAGTTTAAAGATTTAGCCAGTATTCTGGCTGTTGATGTTTTGCCTGTACCTCTTGGACCGCAAAATAAATAAGCATGAACAATTTTATTATAAGTAATGGCATTTGAAAGAGTTTTTGTTACTACTTCCTGACCTATAAGCTCAGAGAGCTTTTGTGGGCGGTATTTCAGATAGAGTGGTTGATATTGTTTCATTTGTTGAGACGCCCCATTGGGGCGTCTTTACTTCCTTATATTTAAGTTACTTCTACCCCATTAAATTTATTCATTGCTTCACTCACATCTTTTGTAATAATTGTTTCAATTGCATTTATTGAAAGGTCCGTAATTTGTTTTAAAAGTTTTTCTTCTTCTTTACTAATTTTTTTTAGTACATAATCTTTTCTTTTGTCTCCACCGGGATCAGGTCCTATTCCTATCCTTAGTCTTGTAAACTCTTGACTTCCACCAAGCATTTGGATTATTGATTCTACACCATGATGACCGGCTGCACCATTATTAAATCCTATTCTTATTTTTCCAAGATTTAATGCAACCTCATCATGTACTACAATTACATCTTGAGGTTTTAATTTAAACCAGTTAAGTAGTTTTATAACAGCATCACCAGAGTGATTCATAAAAGTAGTAGGCCATCCAAGAATTATATTGTAAGAAGAACCCTCGATTTCTATATTTCCTTTTCCATACCAGGATGAAAGTTTATCTTCCTGTTTCCCCGAGATTTGATATTTTTCGCCGAATGCATCAATTACAGCAAAACCAACATTGTGACGAGTATTATCGTACTCAATCCCCGGATTACCCAAGCCAACAATTAATTTAGACTGCACTTGCATTTACTGTTTCAGTCACTTTTTTTCTAGTTTCTTTATCTATTTCAACTATTTCTTCAAGAGATTTAGGTTCAATTGATTTATGATTTTCTATTGAATTTGTAATCAGTTTTTCTATACTTGAAAAAGATATTTTTTCTTTTAAAAACAAATCAACTGCTATTTCATTAGCTGCATTTAAAACAATTGGATAGCTTTTACCCTTTTTAGCAACTTCATAAGCAAGTTTCAAGCATGGAAATTTTTCATAATCCGGGGCTTCAAACTCTAATTTACCCACAGACAATAAATCACAAAATAAATTAAAAGGTAATTGTTTTCTTTCAGGATAATATAATGCATATTGAATGGGCAGCTTCATGTCAGTGGCCCCAAGCTGAGCAATAATATTCCCATCTATAAACTCAACAGCACTGTGCATAATGCTCTGAGGGTGTATAAAAACATCAATTTTATTTACGCTTAAATCAAATAAGTGCATTGCCTCAATAATTTCAAGGCCTTTATTCATTAATGTAGCAGAGTCAACGGTAATTTTTTCTCCCATTACCCATGTAGGATGTTTTAAGGCTTCCTGTTTTGTGGCTTTTTTAATATTTTCTTTACTCCATGCTCTAAATGGTCCACCTGATGCAGTAAGAATTATTCTACGCACGTTTTCTGTATTTAGACTTGCCATCGGTAAGTCTCTACCGCCAAGGAGACATTGATGAATAGCAACATGCTCACTGTCAAGTGGAATAATTTCTCCTTTGTGTTTTTTTATAAGGTCATTTATTAAATCACCTGCCACTACAAGAGTTTCTTTATTTGCAAAAGCTACTCTTTTTCCGTGGCTCAGTGCTGATATTGTAGGTTTTAAGCCCATAGAGCCAACAAGCCCATTTACTACAATGTCACATGAACATGATGAAATAAACTCAAGGCCTATATGATTCCAGAAAATTTCAATTCCCGGATTTTTTATTAGCGATTTTAACTCCTGAGCTGAGGCTGCATCTTTTACTGATACAAATCTTGGATTATGTTCTTTTATTTGTTCACTAAGAAGCTGTATGTTTGAACCACAAGCAAGACCAACTACTTCAAAGTCATCTTTAAAAGCACTAAGTACATCAAGGGTTTGCCTTCCAATTGATCCTGTTGAACCTAATACTGCAACTTTTTTACGTTTCATTTTATATAGCTCTCGACAAGCTCGAGCTTCCTTTGGTTGATCCTTTACGGCTGATCGGATAAATCCTTCAAATCATAATTCACTAGTTTTTTCATTTCGCCGGCTCGCCCTTTCGCCGTTTCGTTATTTCAATAATCCTATTTGTTCCTCAATAGTTTTTATCTGATTCTCTAGTTCAAGCACCCTTGCTTTTACTTCGTTTATTTTATCCTGTGCCGCATTGTTAATAAAGTTTGTATTATTTAGCTTTAATCTTTGATTTTCCATCTCTTTTTCAAACAAGTTTTTCTTTTTATTTAAACTGCTTAACATATTGTCAAGGTCAACCAGACCTGATAAGGGGATTTGGATTCTTGTACCGTATTCTTCTGGTGGATCCCACTTATCTGTTTGTGTAGATTGAATCTTAAAAATTGGTAGTTCAGAAATAAGTATTCCAGTTGAAGGTTTAATCGGCTTATATTCACTCATGATAGAGAGTTTAGATTTTGTTAAATTCTCGACATAATATGAAGTTCTTTTTAAGATCTCTCTTGCCAATTGATTTTTAGTAAACAGTCTTACTTCCATTTCATTTGTCCAAGGTATTCCAACTGTTTGCCGCAAATTTCTTACGTTTCTTGTCACATCAATAACATATGTAAATGCTTCTGCATCTTGCCAGAATGGACTTACGTTCGTACCTGTAATCGGATATTGTGTTAAACAAAGATGATCAACCTTTTTATTGGATAAAGGTAGTGAATGCCAAATTTCCTCAGTAATAAAAGGCATAACTGGGTGCAAAGCTCGTAAAATACCATTTAATATATAAAAGAGAATTGTTTGCGTTTGTTTTCTTAGGTTAGGATCAACTAATTGCAATTTTGCAATTTCAAGATACCAATCACAAAAGTCATCCCATATAAACTTGTATACGCTTCTTGTAACTTCAGAAAACATATACCTATCAGGAGCAAAATAGAATGAGATATCAAATAGTAACTTATTATATTTGTGAAGAATCCATAAATCAGCATGTGTGAGTGTCTGTTTATTGAGATAAGGTAAAATATCATCATAATCGAGATTACCTTCGTAGCATTTTCCAGGTTCCAAATTCTGTAAAATAAATCTGCTTGCATTCCATAATTTATTCGCAAATCTTTTATTTTGCTCTAGTACATCTGACTCCCAATTTCCGTCTTTATCTTTTTTCCCGGAGAATCTTACATCCTGATTTCCTGTTATGCCAAGACTGAAATACCAGAATCTGTTTGCATCAGCACCATATTTATCAATCATTACAAGTGGATCAATTGCATTTCCTTTTGACTTTGACATTCTTTTTCCATCCGGAGTTTGAATAACAGGATGAATAAGAACTTCTTTAAAAGGCACATTACCTACAAACTCAAGTCCCATAAAAACCATTCTGGATACCCATAAATTAATAATTTCACGGGCAGTAGCTAGGACTGATGTAGGGTAAAAAGCTTTTAAGTAGTCACTTTTTTGTGGCCATCCAAGTGTTACAAAAGGCCAAAGTGCCGAACTAAACCATGTATCCAGCACATCAGAATCCTGAGTGTAATTTTCTAAATCTTTTGGTGGTTCTTCACCAACGTAAATTTCTTTAGTGTCTTTTTTATACCAGACAGGAATTTGATGTCCCCACCAAAGTTGCCTGCTTATACACCAGTCTCTGATATTTTCCAACCAGTTTAAATAATGCTCAGTATATCTTTCAGGAATAAAATTTATTTTTCCTTCTTTTACAGCCTTTATTGCAGGTTGTACAAGTGAATGTTTTTCATTATTCATTTCTACATACCACTGTTCTGATAAATAAGGCTCGATAATAGTCCCACAGCGATCATGTTTTTCCTGAGACTGATCATATTCGGTAACCTCTTTAAGTACACCAAGCTCTTCAAGTTTTTGAACTGTTAGTTCTCTTGCTTTAAATCTCTCAAGTCCATTAATTTCAGGAGGAATTCCTACATTATTTTTATCTTGAACCTTTCCGTTTTCACTTAAAATTATAGGATATGGGAAAAAGTGAGTACCAAACTTTTTAATAGTATCTTTATTTCTTTCAAATATTTCATAGTCATTAGTATCATGTGCTGGTGTGGTTTTTACAGCTCCAGTTCCAAATTCCATTTTTATAATCTCATCTGAAATAATAGGGATTTGTTTGTTAATTAAGGGCAAGGTGACCTTTGCCCCTACGAGTTTTTTAAATCTTCCGTCATTTGGATTTATACAAACAGCAACATCTCCAAACAGTGTTTCAGGACGTGTAGTAGCTACTGTAATTCCACCTTTTGAAATGTCATTTATGTCAAATGGATAAAGAATATTATAAAGTTTTCCTTTTACAGATTCTGTTTCTACTTCTAAATCACTAAGACTTGTTAAACATTTAGGACACCAGTTAACTATTCTTTTTCCACGATAAATCAATTTTTTTTTATATAACTCAACAAAAACTTTTCTAACTGCTTTTGTATAATTTTCATCCATGGTAAAAACCAGACGATCATAATCCATTGCACAGCCAAGCTTTTGCATTTGATCGATAATCTGATTTCCATGCTTATCTTTCCAAGTCCAGACTCGTTTTAAAAACTCTTCGCGTCCTAAATCTTCTTTTCTTTTTTTCTCATTTTTAGAAATATCTCTTTCTACCAGAACCTGCGTGGCAATTCCGGCATGGTCTGTTCCACCCTGCCAGAGAACGTTTTTCCCATTCATGCGGTTATATCTAGTTAAAACATCCTGAATAGTATTTCCAAATGCATGTCCCATATGAAGGTTTCCTGTAACATTTGGAGGAGGAAGTGCTATAGAAAAACTTTCTTTGTCTGGATCAATTTCAGATTTAAAAAGTTTTTCTTTAAGCCAAATCTTAAGCCACTTTTCTTCAACTTCTTTTGGGTTGTAGGTTTTGGAGAGTTCGTGCATGATTTATCTTGTACCATAAGTAAAGTTAAAATCTTAAGTCATACTTATTAAGTAAAATATATTGTGATAGGATTTTCTTAAGAATGAATAATCGTTACTGCCTAGCTGATATGATACTTTTAAGTAAACTACCTATAAAGTAAGATTTTATCCGATTCATTCGGTAAAATCTGAATAGGGTAACAGGAAATCATTAAAAAGTGTACTTTGCAAAGCTGGTTTTGAGAGCGCAGCGAAAAAACCGGCGGTAGGTAGAAACAAATAATCTTTTAGATGGAGGTATTATGGGTGGTCTAAGTGTAACTGGTTCAAGTCAGGTTTTAGGATTCAATGGAAAGCCTTTGCCAGTAATTGGATATCATGAATCCGAAGCATTAAGACGAAGACTATATCAAGGGGAAACTATGGATCAATATTGTCTCCTTAAAATGGGAGATGATGAACCTAGATATAAAAATAGAATAGTAGACGAGTTTAATATAGACGGAAGGCATCATGGAGTGGCTACTTATCCTATATGTTGCGGGGCCTTAGAACAAAGCGTTAATTCGGAAGATGAAATAGTAAATTACCAAACCTCCATTTATAGATATGATGATGGAGATTTTACTATGGCAGAATCAAAGGTACAAATTAATACAAAAAATAGAGATTTAGCTAAAGAAATTCACGTTGAAATTGTAAGTAAACTAAAAGAAGGAAAACCAATTCAAGATGTATTAAAATTTATTTCAAGTAATGAAAAATATAGTGCTTTAAATATAACCTATCATTTTGAACCTACTAAGAGCGAATTAAAAAAATCGACAGTTTCTTCTAAAGCTCTGTCACTAAAAAATGCTGGTTCATCAATTTTAGGATGGTTTGCCTCTGCACTCAGCAGAAAAACTTCAGTTCAAACACTTACAATTGCAGAAGCTTTTGAAAGACTTAAAGCCATGGAAAATCCAAAAACTGGTGAAACACACGATCTTTGTTTTGCTGTTGACTATGAAAATGTAGATCCAAACCTTGAAGACCAATACCCTGATTGCCCTATACCACCTTATATGGATTTATTAATTACAACACTTCCAAATAATGAGGGCTCACTTGCTACAAGGGGAATTAGATTTGGACTTGATGGGGATAAATCAGAACCATTATCTCAAGAAGAAACCAATGCATATGAAATGAGTTTCATGCTTCGAGATGGTTCCATGATAAATATAGTAATTCTTTCTGGAGATAGAGACTTAGCAAAAAAAATTCATACTGCCATAGTAGGCAGACTTAACTCTGATAAATCACCTCAAAAAACTACAACATGGCTTCTTAATGAAAGCCCCTATAGTAAAAGAAGAGGTGAAGGAAATACGGTTTTTACAATGCAGGGATTATTGGTAAAAAGCAGATAGGAATAAAATCAGCTTAAATCTAGCTTTAATTTCCCACATGAGATAAATTTAATCTAATATTTTAGATTTTATTTATATTTTGGCTTGAAGGTTAAATATAAAATATGGAATCATGATTATTAGATAGGCATTATTTAAGGAGTTAAAGATATATGACAACACTTAGTACTAAAGGTTTAAGATTTGGGTTACCTAGTTTTCCACTGCAACAGGGCCGATTTTCGCATAACGTAGGTAGTGAAGTAATTAAAAAGAAACCCGGATTATTAGATGAGTCAGGACTATCACCACTAGCTAGACAACTAGCAGAGCAAATTAAAAAATATGACATTAAACTTCCACTTATAACCCTACCTGGTGGAGTAAACATTGCACCTATCCACATTCAGCCAAACCCCCCAGAATGTGAAACAGTTTATGATATTTACGAACTGCCTGATGGATTTGTAGCAACTTTTGATCAAGGGATATTTCATCATGGAGATGTAGAGAAACTTAGTGCTGGTATACAAGAAAGATATAAAGGGAAAGAACTTAAACTTGTTCCTTTTTCAGAATTAGATGGTAAAGCTTATACTTATGATAAATCTACAGCAACTAAGATACCAAATGAAGCAAAGGGTATTTTTATTCTTTTAGTTGAGAATAAGGACATTCCAAATGGTGACAGCCTTGCTAAAGCAATGTACTTTGTAACACAGGCACTAAAGCAAGATAAACATTTTTCATAGTTCCTCGATCTGGATATCATGCCTATTAGTGAGATTGCTTTGCCCGCCTTTAGAGTGGCTTGCAATGATGTATCCTGTTTTGCTTAACACACCCAACTCAAGCTTGTCTTGAGCTATAATATATAGAATTATGCCAAGTGATAAAGATCCAATTGTAGTTTTAATGACTACTAAAGATATTACAGAAGCAGAAAAAATTGCGGCTGAGCTTGTTAAAGATGGACTTGCAGCATGTGTAAATATTGTGAATAAAGTCAGATCTATTTATAAATGGCAGGGTGAAGTCTGCCATGAAACAGAAGTATTGTGTGTAATTAAAACAGTTAGAGGAAATTTTGAGTTATTGAAAGACAAAATTAAATCAATGCATAGTTATACAGTACCTGAAGTTATTGGCTTGCCAATTGAGCTTGGATCTGCAAAATATTTAAAATGGTTGGTTAAGGAAACGAAGGTCTTAGCTAAAACGTAAAATTGCTCTGGACATTCATTAAATACTTATAATAGAATTACATTAATTTAAAATCCAACACGAACAAACTTAAATAAAAGTCAAAATAAAATAAAGTAACTGCTTGGGTATATCGTAATGATCAAAGTAAAACAATTGATTATGAAAGGTTTTGTTCGACTTGTTCGACAAAACCTGAAAGACGTTAAGATTAATTTATCCAAGTGCACTATGCAAAGCTGGCTCGAGGAGCAACGTCACCGCAGAGCCAGCTGAGTAAAAAACAAATAAACAAGGGAGTTTATGGATATTCAGTTAACCGCGGCACTTCATGGTCACCAGCCATTTAGAGATGTTTTTGATGTAACTTTAATGCCTCATACTAGAAGATTCAGTGGCACAGTGGAACCCAGAAGATTAATTCCTCGCCCCGATGAAATAACAGTAGAAGATTGGAATATTGGACAAATAACACCTGAATGTTACCGTCCTCTTGCAACCGGAGGAGTCCTTCAAAGACTTCCATTCAATATAAGCCCGACTCTTCTTAAAGATTTATGGATACATGCTCCTGACGTATATAAAGCAATAATTGAAAGTGAAAAAATTAGCACAGATAGATTTGGAGGACACAGTAATGCTCTTGTCCAGGCATCTCTAAACCATGTAATATTACCGCTTGCAAAAAGAGACGATAAAATTACCCATATTAAATGGGCAATTGCAGAGTATGAAATGCACTATAAAAAACGCCCTGAAGGAGTATGGCTTCCTGAAACTGCTGTTGATGAAGAAACATTAGCTCTACTTGCTGATGAAAATATAAGATACGTTATTCTTGCTCCGAAACAAGCAAAGAAATTTAGAAAAATAGGAGACACTAACTGGCAGGAGGCTGAATGGGAAGGAAGAAAGATTGATCCAGGAGTAGCCTATAAAGTTAATTTTGAGGATGAAAAGTTTAAAGAGAAAAATATAAATGTGTTTTTCTATGATGGTGATTTTTCATATAACATAGGGTATCCAGATGATCGTTCTGGGTGGATGCATGACAGCAGTGAACAATTTTTACACAGATGGCTTGGAGCTAGGGGTGATTTTAAACACTTTGGAGTAGACATAGAAACTTTTGGACATCACCGGAAAGAAAAAGCTGCTTTGCTTGTTGGAGCAGTTAATTTAATTGAGAGTCATGGAGAAAACTGGCAGGGTGCAAAATTTGTAAACTATGGTTTATTCCTTGAGAAAAATCCTCCTCAAATAGAAGCACAAATTTATAATAATTCTTCCTGGAGCTCTGATGTAGAACTTAACAGATGGGGACAAACTGTAAGAGAAGAAAAAGAAAACAATGGGCATAGATGGACTGAAGATCGCTATTCTTTCTATGGAATTACAAATTGGCATCCTTATTGGAGGGTACAGCTTAGGAATGCTTTTGATGACTTAAATGTGAAACTAAAACTTGTTTATGAAAAATGTGCTTCAAAGTACTTCAAAAATCCAGAACAGGCTGCATTAGACTATGGGACAGTAGTCTCAAATGCAAAATCATTTTATGATTTTTTTGAAATTCATAAGACTCAAAATGCTGATATTGAAAAAGCATATGAGTTACTTGAGATGAAAAAACTAATGAAATATATGTTCACAAGCTGTGGCTGGTTTCATGATTATGTAGGTAGGATTGAACCATTCACTAATTTTATTTGTGCAAATAGTGCTATAAGGATAGCTGAAGGATTTGTCAAGGATTTAGATATTGAAAAAGACTTTATGACGAGGCTCTCTTCTGACATGATTCAAGTTTATAGGCGGGCAAAGGAAACCAATGAGCAATTAATACGCGAATTCAACTCTTCATCAGAATCTCAAGGAAGGGCAGCAGCATGAGAATCTTTATAATTCACTCAGATTAAATAAATTTTATCTTTAAAGACAATATATAGCCTATATCCTTTAAAACAGTTTCTTATCAATTGAACTTTCACTGGACAAAATTGTTAAGAAATTATAAAATTAGCCTTAATTGTTCTGGATTTAAGAAATATATTTCGTCAGATAAACTAATTAAGCATAGTACAAAGAGGTCTATGGCAATAGAAACAGCAGCTATATCCGGTCAAAGAAGATTACCCTTGCTCACAACTGCAAGTAGCACAACTCTTGCACATAGAGTTAGCAGAGTTGAAGGCAGACATAATTTTTCTAATCCTACACGTCCATCATCAATGGCATTAAATCAAACTATGCCAGCAAGAATCCAAATGTCATCAGCAATGCTAATTACACCAGATCAGATACCGATTGCAAGTGAACTCATAGACGGGCACTGGCTTGCAAGTTATATAACTAAGCCTGACCCAATTTCAACTGTAGATCTAACTGAAATATTGAAAACCATTGAAAATACTATTAACATTACTTTTTATGAAAGTGGTGGAATACCTGCTTCTACAAATCAAGCAAGTGAATATAGAGATGGTTCCTGGAGAAGGGATGATGCAATTATGGCAATTGCAATGCTTCTTGCAGCTAATCTTGAAACAGAAAGATCTGGAGATCGCCAAGAACTAATTCAAAGAGCTAAACAAGAGTTAATTGCAATGGCAAAATACGATAATACTCCATTTCACAGAGGACAGTTCACTTCTTTTTTATTTTTGAACAACAGAGGACTTGCAAAGGAAAAGTTTAGAACTGATATACAAGGACTTCCCAGAGCCAAGTATTCAATTGATGCAAATGGTGCACTTGGAGAATACTATGACTGGGGACATCATCAACTGGATGGTCTTGGAACCTCACTATTTGCTTATTTTCATGCTGCAAATCAGGGTTTTATAGAGCTTAAAGATATAGATAAAGTTCTTACAGAACAAAATCCAGAAAATGGGGCAGATTCTCTCTTCTCAGTTGCACTGCATTTCCTGCATGAAATTGAATATTGGGATCAAATAGATGTAGGTCCATGGGAATCATTCCCTGCACATAAGAGAGCATCTAGTGTAGGCATCTGTCTTGCTGCATTTAAAGAAGCAAAAAAATATTTTGATGATAGAGGCTGGGAGTTGGAAAAAACAATCACTGTAAATTCTAATGTTAACTTAAAACAAATCCTTGAAGAAGGAATTAGAAATGGTGAAGCAGTAATAAATGAAAGAATTCCATCTGATGGAAAACTTGCAGTTGAAACAGATCAAATACCATCTGACAGTGCACTTGCATTGTTGCTTTTGTTGAATCCAGGATTAAATGAAGCACAGGAAAATGCAATTCTTCAGAGGGTTTATGAAAACATAGGTGAGTATGGCATAAGAAGAATGGGTGATGAAATTGATGCTTTCATGGGTGAAAATTATGCTCTAAATCCAAATGGACGGGGAAAGTGGTCAGTAATTTATCCCGGTCACAAAGCAGCACAGTGGACACTATTTGATCCAATACTTGCTACACATTACTATAGAAAATTTATTAAATCCGGAGGAAATGATGAAAATAGTTTTAATTTAGCTGATAAACACTTTAAAAGAACTCTTTCTCAGATTACAAAACATGATTATCAAATTGAGCAATTTATAAATCCACTTGAAAAACGTACTGTTGAAATTCCTGCTGGTATTTTACCTGAAGCACGCTGGAAGAGGAAAGATGAGCATGGGGAAACGTGGCTTCCAAATACAAATTCACCGCTTCAAATGGCTCATGGAGTTTTTGCCATAATGATGGCTGAAGCAACCAGAGCAATAGAGTTAAAAGAGTCAGGCGCAGAACATGCGCTAGCAGCATAGTATTTATATTTTTTTAATGTTATTACTCAGTCTGGACTTCAATTTGTAAGACACAGTAGAATTAACCTAATTTGATCATTAGTGAAATTAGTTTTTAAGACAGTTTTAAAAGTAAAATTAAGAAGTGTATAAAAGGCCAAACCTATGTCTATAGCTGTAAATGAGATTAATACCCCACGTTATTTAGAACAAAATCCAATATCTGGAAAAGACTGGAGTCGAATTGGTGCTTATAGACGAAGTGGCATTGCAACTCCTCTTGCTGCAATTTATTCAGATGACAGCTTGCAAATAGGTGATTTTAACGACTTAAAATTACTAATTGATTTTACACATGAAACAAAAGGAAGCATAGTACAGCTTTTGCCTTTAAATTGTACAGGATTTAATCATGCTCCTTATAGTGCTGAAAGCGGATTTGCACTAGATGCAGTTTATGCATCATTTCATGAAGGTGACATTAAAGGAATAGTATCAAGTAACCTTCATCCTGAAATAGATTCTATAAAAAAACGATTTCCAATAGCCATAAAATCTGATGGAACATCAAGAGTGAACTATGAAATTAAAAAAGCAAAATTAGAATTGCTTGAAAAGATGTTTTTAAGCAGAAATTGGGAAAATGAAAAGGGTTTTCAGGAATTTAAAGATAAAACAGCAAAATACTGGCTTGAAGATTATGTTTTTTATAGAGTGCTTAAAGAAACAAATAATGAGCGATCTTGGGAAGACTGGGAAAGTAAGTATAAAGATAGAGATGAAGTAGAATTTCTTGGATTTAAAATGAGTAATGAGCGAAGACTTGAGTTTCATAGATGGGTACAATGGCAATTGTTTGAACAGATGAAAGCTGTCAGAAAACATGCTGAAGATAAAAGTGTGCTTATTATGGGAGATATGCCATTTTTGCCATCAAGAGACAGTGCAGATGTTTGGGCTACAAAGCAAAAGAGATATTTTAATCTTGACCTGCAGGCAGGAGCGCTTCCTGATTTTTATTTTGCAAATGGACAGTGCTGGGGAAATCCTACTCCAAACTGGGAAATAATGGAAAAAATAGATGACTTTGAATACATTCGCCAAAAACGCAGATATGCTTCTAATTTTTATCATCTTGAAAGAAAAGATCATGAAATAGGTCAGTCCAGACTTTGGACTGTTCCAAGGGGTAAAAAAGCTAAAGAAGGTTTCTTTTATCCATCAGGTACTGAATGGGATGAAAACAGCGAAAGAGCCTGGCAAGGGCACCATCAGAAATTGCTACAAATGCAAATAGGTGATCCACTTTCTGAAATGCTTTATACATCAGAAGGACTTGGCTCTCCTCCAAAATATATGAGAGAAACACTAAATGAGTTTGGCATCCCAGATATTTTGCCAGCTATATGGACAAAAGATGGCCCTGATTTTATAGATAGAGGAATTGTTGGAATTGGAGCTTTAAGCACACATGATTCAGCACTGCATGCAGCACAGATTGAAAATGAACTTGGAACGTTAGATAGAAATATGCTAATAAACATGTGCAATGGTAATCAAGTATCTCGTGATGATGTGATAAATGGTTTTTTTGAGGACAATGGCACTAATCGGCTGCACTGGGAAAAAGGGATAAGAGAAGAAGATCTTGGAACCTTGCATTGGTTAAAGAATGAGTATAGAAATACCGTTGATGAAAAAGAAAGATATTTAAGATTAATTGGATGGAATGATACTGAAAGTCTACCTTCAACAGAAATGATTAAATGTGCACTTCAAAGATCTTTAAATACAAGTGCAGTTTTTGCAATACCTTCTATTTTTGATGCAGAGTCTTTAAAAGAAGACGGGCTGACACTAGCTAGAAATCATCGTTATAATATGCCTGGGATTTGTGATTCAGAAAGAAACTGGAATTTGCGTAATCACCGTTCTTTAAACCAAATGTTAAGTGATGATGAATATATTGAAGTCTTAAGACAGATGAATACTTTAGCAAATAGAGCTGCTTAATTAAACACAAGTATGAACCAAATGCCTTACTACTGGCTTTTTGATTTTTTCTTGTTCCACATTATCCTCTTTTGTTCCAATCGTATTTTCAATATTTTCCTCTTGAACTTTATTACTCTTTAATTTCTCAGACAATTTATCACTAATAATTTTTTGAGTGCCATCAAGGTTGTAAAGTTCTGGATTAGCTAATCCATGTTTTCTACCAAGCAATTTTCTTCTTTTTGAAAAGTAATAAGAAATACTTTTGTCAGCAATACCATCATAAAAATCTCTTGCCATTTTAAGATATTTGTTTTCAATGTTAAATAACTTAAAACCAACAGAAAGTAAATTAATTATGCAACTACTAATACCAATGGGAAACAATTTATTTCTCTCATTTTTTAACTTATTAACTTCTAAATCGGTATCAGAATACTCTAGTAGTTTATTTTCATAATATTCAGGAATTACAAACTTAAAGGCATAGATTATATGCTGAGCAGAAATGCCAGAATGACAAAATGAATTAAGGTAATTATTATTTAAACCAAAATAACTTAAAGTAGATTTAACAGGTGTACCAAGAAGTAATGCAGATGAGGCATATAAGCCTAAAAAAGGAGAAGCAGCCCTGGCTATATTTTTAGATGAATCAATTCTTTCTTCAAGAGGCTTAGATTTACTAAAAATAGCTTTTAAATCTTTAAATGATTTACTTGCAATATCTCTTAAACCAGTGTTTTCTTTAGTTAACCCAAGATTTTGACTAGTTCGTTTAATTAAATAATTAGGTTTTAAAAATCCTTCATTATTTATCTGACTTACAATATCTTTACTTTTTTTAATACCCAATAATGAAAGTGGTTTATGAATCACATAATCCAAAAAGTGAGATAAGAACTTCTGATTAATATCAGAGGCTAATCTAGCTCTAAACCAGACAAGCTTAGGTAAGTTACTTAGAGGTTCAAAAGCATTAAATAACCTATCTCCAAATAACCCCGCAATAGCTCTAAGCCAACCAAGTTTAATTTCAGTAAAACAAGCTAAATTAGCTAAAGTACCCACTGGTTTATTACCATAGACTTCAGCCTCATAGTTATTTTTCCCTTTTTCATCTTTAATACCACTATATGTTTTGTATTGAAAGTAATTCCTGATTTGAATGAAGAAATTATGTAGAAAACCATTAAATATCTTAAAAGAAGGATGAATAAAATCCAGGTGATTCAAAACAGATTGTAAAACCCCAAAAGGAAGTGCAAGGAGAATAGCGGAAGCTGATTTAGTACAATTAGTTTCATTAGTAAGAGCCCACTGAGTAGATCCCTCAGAAATCTTAATAGATTTATCTAACATAGCTTTAGCTTCGTCTTTTGTGTAACCTTTTTTCTGTAACTCTAAAACAGTATCCCGGTAGATGTTTAATTCACTAAAGATTTTATTAACCCACTTACCTTTATCATCTTTATCTTTTACTTTTGGAATATGAGGAAGTTTGAGATCATTTTCTAAAACTCTTTCATTTCCATATTTAAACTCAGGAGGAGGAGATTTTTCAATATCACAAGATAAAAGATAATTACTTCTAGGATTAGTAAAAACAAAAGAGTTAATTACTCCAGGAATGTTCATAGGGCTGATTTGCTCCTATATTGTTTAATTAGAAGAAGTGTAGCGGGGATGAGTTAATTTGTGTATCAGGAAAAGCCTGAGATTGAAAAAAGTCAGTTAACCAAAAAACTATTAGTTTTTAAAGATTTAATATGTTTTTTTCTTAAGAAATAAAGAAACAAGTATTTCTTATAATTTTAATAATAATTTTCAGTTAAAAGATCTTAATGAAATACAAGGTTTTACCTGAGTTTGGGTAATAATGTGAAAAGTTAAAAGATAAAAATTATTTAATGTGACTAGAAAAGGTGGGCAGAATGGGTAGAGTAGAAGGTGTAGGTAGAAAAGCTATAGAAGGTATAATTCAGGTTAATGGAAGAGCTGTAATAAAAAAAATACATCCTCAAACCGGTACACTTCGCTTAGTTTATAAAGATACTAATGAGTACGTTTCAATATTTGATGAACCAGAAACTGATCCTGTTTTAATTGAAAGAAATAGACTATTTGCAAAATGTCCTAAGACTAATACGAATGATACTGGGGAGTAGTTGAGTTTGGGTTTTTACTTATTCTTTAATATTTAAAATCTTTTTTAGTTTAGAGAGGTAGAGAACTCATAGAATCATTAGCTCATAAATTTGTCAGCACATCTTCTTTTTGTGGATCCAGCTCATAAAGTTTTTTAAGAGTATTTTTATCTCTGTCAGATAATTTTAATTCTGTAACTTCTCCTTCAAACATTAGATCATCCGGATTTGGGCTAAAACCCCAAAGCCCAAGAGCATGACCAACTTCCCGTGCAGCAATAATTTTTATCTTTTTAATCTGCTCTTCAGGTTTTAATTTTGACAGTGGTTCAAGAGGAATTGCTATTTGAGACTGGTAATAAATAAAAGGACTTACCATAATCACACCAAGAACACGAAAGTTTTTTTTGTCTCTGATTATTGGAAAACTCTGTGCATCGATTTGTGAAACAAGTGGATTACTCGGGTCTCCTTTTACTTTGAATCGGGAGGGAAAAATTATTTTAATTTGTGCTTCTTCTACAAGTTCTTTTTCTTTTTTATCCCTTTCTTTTGGTTTAAAAAGTAAAAGAATAGAAGTATCAATCACTTCAAATTTTAAATTTTCAATTGCCTGTTGCCAGATTTTTGTCCCTTCTAAAAATGCTTCCTGAAATTCACTTCTGTAGTTTGGAACACCTTTTGCAGGATAAAAATAAATTTTTATGGGTTTCCTCAAGTTCCAGTGGACAAAAAGTTCTTTTCCCGCGTGTTTAGTTTTAATAAGCGGTAAATAGTCACTGCTTTTTATAACCTCCTCGCCATTTTTTAAAAGATGAGTGAGATATTGAACTGCCTCTGTAACTGTTTTTCTATCCTGTGCCTGCTTAGGGGCAAGTCTTAAATACTCTCTATAAGCATTAAGGGATTTTGTGTATTCTTTTGTGTTGTCATATGCCTGACCTAGACCCAGATAAGCTATCCAAAGATTGGGATCTATCTGAATAGCTTCATTAAAGAGAATTAGGGCTTCAAAAACACTTTTTTCTTCCCATTTTTTTACTGCATCATTGAACTTTAATATTGCATCTTTTTTATAATACTTTTCTGATATTTCTAAGGGTAGTTCTTTTGAGCTTTGATTTATTTCTTCTTTTGCGTATGTATTGTATGAAATACTAGTTAATAAGATAAAAACAATAAACAGAAATTTAATCACTTTTTTCCTATTTTTAGAACAGAGATTGACCTGTTCATATTTCTTAACATGAGATATATTAGTCATTATCAAAGTAAAAGTATAGCTTAAAAATATTTTTTAATGAGGTGTTAGCTTATGGAGACAGTTTTAAAAACAGAAAATGAAACTGTACAAACATTAGTATCGACTGCTGAGCAGCTTGAAAAAGAACCCAAAACAAAAGTTTTAATTGTAGATGATGAAACTACTATAAGAAGAATTCTTGAAACACGCTTAAAACTTTCCGGATATCAAGTAGATGTAGCAATTGATGGCGAAGAAGCAATTGAAAAATTTAATACATATCATCCTGACATTGTAATTTTAGACATAATGCTTCCAAAGATAGATGGTTTTGCCGTTTGTAAGGAGATTCGATCATATTCAGAAGTACCTGTAATTATTCTTTCGGCAGTTATAGATGTAGCTGATCGAATTAAAGGTCTTGAAATGGGTGCTGATGATTACGTTACAAAACCATTCAGTCCAAATGAGCTTGAAGCAAGAATAAGAGCGGTTCTTAGAAGAGTAACTGATAGACCAATGGAACAAACCTTAGGCCATTCAAACAATGTCATAGTTATTGGTAATTTAAAAATTGACACAAGCAAAAGACAGGTCTATAAAAACAATGAAAGAATTCGCTTGACAGGCATGGAATTTAATCTTCTTGAGCTTTTAGTAAGTAATTCAGGAAAACCATATTCACGGGCAGAAATATTACAGCAGGTCTGGTCATATCCTGCCGATCACAGAATTGATACAAGAGTAGTAGATGTTCATATAAGCAGATTGCGTTCAAAGCTGGAAGAAGATCCAGCAAATCCAGAACTTATTCTTACCTCACGTGGTACTGGATACATGTTTCAGAAGATTTAAAGAAAAGAACCGGCGAAGGGGCGGATCGGCGAGCCGGTGACCTCTACAGGAAAGAAATCCTATCTCATCGCCCTTTCGCCCACTCGCCTCCATCGCCGATTCTATATCGATACTATTTTATGATTACGATCTTGAGTTAATATATTCGTAACATGCCAAACACTCACGATAAAAAATTATGGTCCGGTCGCTTTAGTGAAGATACAGCCAGTCTTTTAGAAAAGTTTAATTCAAGCCTTGCTTTTGATAAAAGGCTTTACAGGCAGGATATAGCCTGTTCAATTGTCCATGCAAAAATGCTTGCTCACTCTAAGATAGTTCTAAATGAAGAAACAGCTGAGATTATACGTGGGTTAAATAAAATACTTGAAGAAATTGAGATTGAAAAAGACGAATGGTTTGAAAATAATAAAAATGAAGATATACACTCAGCTATTGAAAACAGACTTGTAGCATTAATAGGTGAGATAGGGAAAAAACTTCATACGGGAAGAAGCAGAAATGATCAAGTTGCAACTGATATCAGGCTGTGGCTTAGAGAAGAAGTAAAGATAGTTATTGAGCTTTTACAAAATCTAAGATCTATTTTTATAGACCTTGCAAGAACTAATTTCAATATAATTTTGCCAGGGTATACTCATCTTCAACATGCACAGCCAATTACTCTTGGGCATTATTTTTTAGCTTATGAACAGAAATTAAGTCGGGATATTGAAAGATTTAAACAAAATCTTGAAAGAATAAATGTTTTACCACTTGGTTCAGGAGCCCTTGCAGGAACAAGTTTCCCAATAGATAGAAACTTTGTAGCAACTGAACTTGGTTTTAAAAATATAACTGAAAATAGTATTGATGGAGTATCAGATAGGGATTTTGTTTGTGAGTGTCTTTTTAATATTACTCTTGTAAATATTCATCTCAGTCAATGGGCAGAAGAGATGGTTTTGTGGAATACAGAAGAGTTTAAGTTTATTTCTATTTCAGATGCATATGCTACAGGCTCAAGCATGATGCCGCAGAAGAAAAATCCTGATATTCCAGAACTTATCCGCGGAAAAACCGGAAGATTTACCGGAAATTTAATGGCTATGCTTACTGTATTAAAAGGAATTCCGCAGGCATATAACAAAGACCTTCAGGAAGATAAAGAATTAATTTTTGATTCTGTTGACAATATAAAAATTGTTTTACAAATAGCCTGTGAGTTTTTACAAAACATAACTTTTAATAAAGACAAAATGCATGAAGCTGTAGAAAGAGGTTTTATAAGTGCTACTGATGCAGCAGATTACCTCACTAAAAAAGGAGTGCCATTTAGAATAGCTCATGAAGTTGTAGGGGAAATAGTTTCATACTGTATTGAAAGAAACAGACAATTTAAAGATTTAAGCATGAGTGAATGGAATAATTTTCATAAACTTTTTGGCGATGACATCATGGACAAAATAACTTCTGAGGCCTGCGTAGAGTCTAAAAATGTTTATGGTGGAACCTCACCAAATCAGGTTTTAAGTGCAATAGACAGGGCAATAAGCAAACAATGAAATCTAAAAAACACAATCAGGCAATGATACTTGCAGCCGGAGTAGGCTCCAGGCTTGATCCGCTTACATCAGAGCTTCCTAAACCGCTTTGTCCTATACTTGGAAAACCTGTAATGGAGCATATTGTAACCCTTTGCAAAGAACATGGTTTTACAAATCTTTCTGCAAATACTCATGTAATGAATGAAAAAATTGAAAGTTATTTTAATGCATCCAAGGAAAGGCTTGGAGTAAATTTTAGTTTTGTATATGAAAAAGAACTTACAGGAATAGCCGGCGGAGTTAGGAGTTGTAAAAAATATTTAACTGATGATGTTGTTCTGGTAATAATGGGTGATGCCTTAACAGATATAGATCTTACTTATCTCTATGAAAGGCATATAGAAGGGAAATGTCCTGTAACCATTGCCATTAAAGAAGTAGCAGACACCTCTCAGTTTGGTGTAGTAGTAACAGATAAAAATAATTGTGTAATTTCATTTCAGGAAAAACCAAAACCTGACGAAGCAAAAAGCAATCTGGCAAACACAGCTATTTACTTTTTTAATCAAAGTATTTTAGCTGAAATTCCACTGGAACAAGAAGCTCCAAAGGTTGACATAGCCACTGATCTTTTTCAAAAACTAATGAAAAAAAATATTCCATTGCAAGGTATAAAAATAAACCAGTATTGGGCTGATATTGGAAGCCTTAAGCAATACCTTCAAAGCATAAAAGATGCACTTGAAGGAAAAGTTTTACTGAAGATTGATACACCAAAAACAAGTTTTGGCTGGCAAGGAAATGGAGCAGTTATTGATCCATCTGCAAGAATAGAAGGAAAGGTATACCTGGGAGAAAATGTAAAAATCGGATCTAATGTAATTATTAATGGTTTAGTTTATATAGAAAAAGATTGTATTATAGAAGCCAATTCTTATATTAGTAATTCAATGCTATGGTCTGGATCGCATATAGGTAAAAACGTAAAGGTAATTAACAGTATAATCGGAAATAACTGCAGAGTTAGTGATGGAACGGAAATGATTTCAAATTCAGTGTGGGCTCCAAATCTTGAAATAAAATCCAATTCTAAACCTTCAGTGGTTTTTTCATAATGGAGAGACGTGCCCTGGCGCGTCTATACAACAATGTTTTTAATTGGCACAATTGCAGGCACTTTTGGGAATAAGGGGGACCTTAAAATTTTGCCTTTAATAAATCCTCCTGAAATATTGCTTGAACTTAAATCAATTTTTATAGAAGATCTTAATGGAAGTAAACAGGAGTTCACTGTTTTACGGGCAAAAAGACACAAGAATATTTTTATTTTTACATTTGAGGGAATTAATGACATGAATGTTGCAGAAGATTTGTGTGGTTTATCAGCTTATGTCCCAAGTCTTGGTTTTAAAGAATTGAAAAAAAATGAATATTTTTATCATGATCTTGAAGGTCTTACTGCTTATACAGAAGATGGTATGGAAATAGGAAAAATAGACCATATAATAAAAGGTGGAAATGACATACTTGTGATTAAAAGTGCAAGTGGTAAAGAAATAATGGTACCTTTTGTGGATGAGATTGTTCCAGAAGTTAATCTGAAAGAAAAAACAATTACAGTAAATGTAATTGAAGGATTGTTGTGATATATCATGAAGATATGCAAAATGTAAAAATAAAAATCTGTGGAATAACCTCTGTTTATGATGCAAGAATGGTCTCTCAATTTCCCATTCATGCAATCGGGTTAAACTTTGTCAAAAGATCAAAACGAAGAATAAGTTTAAAAACAGCCAGAGAAATTATTGATAGACTTCCGCCACTTGTAGAACCTATATTAGTTTTTGAAGATGAAAAAATAAGTGAAGTAATTTATATTTGCGAGTCACTTGGTGTTAAAACTATACAGCTTCATGGACTTGAAACAGTTACATACTGTCAGGATTTAAAAAGATACAGCAATTATTTAAAGATTATTAAAGCGCTTCCCACAAAAGAAGCCTCTGCTTCACAAATTAATGCCTATAAAAAAGTCTGTGATTGTTTTTTACTTGATTCATATGACAGAAAAAATTCAATGGGTGGAACAGGTAAGCCCTCTGACTGGAATATAGCTCAGGAAATAATTTCAAAATCACGATTACCAATCCTTCTTGCTGGCGGATTAACTCCATATAATGTAAACAGTGCAATAAAAAGAGTTAAACCCTATGGCATAGATGTAAATAGCGGAGTCGAGTCCCGTCTTGGCAAAAAAGATAAAAGCATCATGGAAAGATTGTTTGAAGAACTGAATTCGCTATAATATCCATGTATGAAATCATTGTCTTCAAAAGAAATTCGACAGTCATGGTTTGATTTTTTTTCATCCAAGTCACACAAAATCATTCCAAGCAGCTCTTTAATTCCAGACAATCCCACATTGCTTTTAACTGGAGCCGGTATGGTTCAGTTTGTGCAGTATTTTCTGGGACTAAAAGAGCCTGCTTTTAAGCGTGCGGTTACTATACAAAAATGTGCTCGTGTAGGTGGAAAGGATTCAGACCTTGAAAATATTGGAAGAACAACCCGCCATCATTCTTTTTTTGAAATGCTTGGAAATTTTAGTTTTGGTGATTATTTTAAAACTGAGGCAATTCCATGGGCATGGGAATATGTGACAGAAGTTCTTGGACTGCCAAAAGAAAAATTAATCGTTTCAGTTTTTAGCGGGGATGAAATCACACCATTTGACTTAGAAGCATATGATATCTGGGTTAAAAAAGTTGGGATTGGTGATAGTCAGATTAGAAAGCTTGGCAGAAAAGATGTTTTCTGGGGGCCACCAGGACCAACAGGACCCTGTGGACCGTGCTCTGAGATTTATTTTGACAGAGGCTCTGAGTTTAAGGATCCTGACGAAAGATATCTTGAAATCTGGAATCTTGTTTTTATGCAGTTTGAAAAAGATGATGATGGAAAATTTAAATCACTGACTAAAAAAAACATAGATACAGGAGCAGGACTTGAAAGACTTGCACTTATTTTGCAAAACAAACCTAATACATTTGAAACAGATCTTTTAAGACCAATACTGGATACTGTTTGTGAAGTCACAAATACAAAATATAAAGCAAATGAAAAAACAGATTTATATTTAAAAATCATTACTGATCACATAAGATGTGTTTCATTTCTGATAGCAGACGGTGTAAGATCCAGTAATCTTGGACGCGGTTATGTACTTAGGATGCTGATTAGGCGTGCAGCAAGATTTGGTTATTTGCTTGGAGTAAAAGAACCGTTTTTACACTTGCTTCCAAAAGTAGTAAGTGCTAATTATTTAGAATTTTATCCTGAATTAAAAGATGTAAATTTAATTTCACAAGTTGTTAAACAAGAAGAAGAAAGATTTTTAGAAACAATTGAAAGAGGTCTTGTTTACCTTGATAATCTAATTTCCCTTTCGAAAAAAGACAAAGATATATTTACTGGATCTAGAATTGGTGGTTTTGAGGCATTTGAATTGTATTCAACATATGGCTTTCCGGTTGAATTAACACTAGAAATTGCTAAAGAAAAAGATGTGTTCGTTGATCAGGCTATGTTTGGTGAATTTAAGAAAGCAAAAGAAGAACACTCAAGGGTATCAAATAAAGATAAATTTTTAGTTAAACTTACCGATAAAAAGATTTATAGTGAACTTTTAAAGGAATTTGGACAGACCGATTTTTTTGGTTATACAGATGAGGTGTGTCAGTCAACGATTCTTGCAATCATTAATTCTAAAGGTCAAAGAGTTGGAGGATTATTAGAAGGTGATGTAGGGCAGCTGATTCTAGACAGAACAGTTTTTTATGCTGAATCAGGAGGACAGGTTGGAGATCAAGGACAAATTATTACTAACAATACTACATTATTTGTAAATGACACACAGAAACATGAAGGGTTATTTACCCATTCTATAGAAGTAAAATCAGGTGAGATTAAAGTCCAAGAGAAGGTTTCATGTGTGGTTGACTTATTTAAACGTACCCGTACAAAATATCACCACAGTGTTACACACCTTATGCATGCAGCTTTAAGAAAAGTGTTTGGAGATAGTCTTCAGCAGGCAGGTTCTGAGGTAAATGAAGGGAGAACAAGGTTTGACTTTACTCTTGATCGTGCTGCAAAGCCAGAAGAAATAGCAAAGATTGAAAAGATGGTAAATGACTGGATTCAAAAGAAATTACCTGTAGAAATAAAAGAAATGTCATTTGATGAAGCTGTTAAAACAGGGGCACTTGCTTTTTTTGGGGATAAATATGGAGATGTTGTTCGTGTAATTAAAATGGGAGATGAAAAAGATCTAGCCAGTGTTGAGCTCTGTGGTGGTACACATGTAAAAAATACAGGTGAAATCGGCAGCTTTAAAATTACTCATGAAAGCTCAATAGCAGCTGGGACTAGGCGAATAGAGGCAGTGGCGGGAGAAGTAGTTAAAGAATATTTAAAGATAAAAGAAAAAGAAGATGAGGCTAAAGCTCTTATGGAAGAAGAAAGAAAACTTAATGAGAGCCTTGCAAAAGAGCAAGCTCTACAAAACATTGAAAAATTAAAATCACAAGAAAATACAATAGAAAAATTATCCAATGGGATTTCTGTTTTTATTCCAAAGCCTGGTGATTATGGTAATGAAGCAATAAAAACATTTATTGAAAATAAGGTAGGGATTGGGTCACCCAATCCCTGCCTGGCTGTAATAATTACAAATATAAATAATGAAAATAAATTAACATTTTTCGTAGGCCTAACAAAAGATTTAATTGTAAAAGGTTTGAAGGCAAAAGATCTTGTAAATAAAATCGCTGAGGTATGTGGTGGACGTGGCGGCGGCAAAGATGATTTTGCACAGGCTGGTGGCAAAGATGTTTCAAAAATTAAAGAAGCTTTGGAATTGGGAAAGAAAATTGTTTTAGAATTTAAGAATTAAACGCCTGTTTTAAAAGTGGCATCACGCCGTTAACAATATATTGAACACCAATACACAGTAAAATAAATCCCATAATTCTATTAAATGAAGTCATTGCAGTTGATCCCATTTTTTGAGAAATAATGTGTGCAAGCCTTAAAAATATATAGCATAAAAAAGCGACCAGTACAATTATAAAAAGAATAATTGGATAGTGTAACCAGCATTTTGCATCGGTAGTCATACCGATAATAACAGCAATTGATCCTGGTCCGCTAAGTAGCGGCATAGCCAAAGGTGAAAAAGATATATCATCTTTTACTTCTGATTCTTGTTGTTCCTGTGGAAGCAATCTCTCTTTTTTTTGTAGCATTTCAATTGCAGATGCAATAATCATAAGACCACCTGCAATTCTGAGTCCTTCAAGCGATATGCCAAAAAACTTTAATATAAGCCCGCCAGCGATAAAAAAAACAAGAAGTATGCCAAGTGCATAAATGCTGGCTTGCTTTGCGATTTCAGCTCTTTTCTCAGAAGAGTATTTTTCGGTAAGAGAGACAAAAACTGGAACAGCAAGAAGCGGGTCCACTATTGAAAATAGTGAAACAAAAGAGCCTATGAAAAATAAGACAAACTCGTTAGACATTGTTTTACTGACTCAAAAGCAATTCTAACATTGGTTAATAATTAATTTAGATTTTATTAATCATCTGGTGTATAACATTATTGGTTTACTATATAACAAAGCACTACATGAGGCTGGGGAATAAAATATGACTCATCGCATTCCTGAAAAAGAAATTATGGACTCAGCTCAAAATGCTATTGCTTATGCAAGTGCAGATTTTATAGAAGTAAATCAAAACTTTGTAGATCATTTAGTAAAAGAGTATTCATCTTATTTGAAAAAAGTATTAGACATTGGAACTGGTCCCGCTGATATTCCAATTCAATTAGCTAAATCAATACCAAATATTTCTATAACCGCTGTTGACGGATCAGGTGAAATGATTAAAATTGCAAAAGAAAAAGTACAGTCACAAGGCTTTTCAAACCAAATCAAGCTTCTGGAAGCTTACCTACCTGGACTGCCTTTCAGCCCTCATAGTTTTGATGCAATTATTTCAAATAGCTTATTGCACCACCTGCCAAACCCAATGGTTCTTTGGGAAGAAGTTAAGCTCTTAGCTAAAAGAAACTCAATAGTTTTTATAATAGACCTTTTACGTCCAAAGTCAAAAGAAATAGCAAAAAATGTTGTAGAAACCTACTCAAAGGACGAACACCTTTTACTCAAAGAAGACTTTTATAATTCGTTACTTGCTGCTTTTACTTTAGATGAAGTAAATCAACAACTTAAATCCTCAGGGCTTACAAACCTAAGTGCAAAAATTATTAGTGATAGACATTTGTTAATATCCGGGATTTTGTAAGAAAAATTAGATTTGTGACAGAAGTTTAAGTTTAATTATCTGTTCTCTGTCTTCATCAGCTCCTTGAGTTAATTCCCATGACATTGAACTGTTTTTACTGATATCTCTTAACTCTTCGCCATTTACTTGGTGCCATTTAAATTGAACATTTAAGTATTTAGGTTTATCCTGAGTAATAATTATTTCTCTAAAAGCATTTGGATACTGGACTACAGCTGGATTACTGTTATGGATTTTATTTTTAATTTTAAATAATTTTGCAGCATGATAATGTCCGCTAAAAACTCCTATTACGTTTTTGTAGCTATTAATTAAATCAAGTAATTGTGTACGATCTGGCTCAAGAAAAAAGTGAGTCTGGCTTTTAAATGGCTCAATTAATGGGAAATGCAGTGCAATAATTACAAACTTATCTTTATTTGCTTTAAGCTCACCTTCAAGCCACTTAAGCTGTTCTGGGTCTTCTATTGAGCCATGTGGGGTTACAACCTTATCAGTAGTGCCATCAAGGCAGATGATAGTAAACTTTTCATTTGGTGAAAATGAATAGTAAGCCATATTGCCTGTAAAGCTTATTGAGTTTTTAGCAGATGTAAACTTTTTTATAAATCCATCTTTTCCAAAACCGCCATTTACACTTACATCATGATTGCCAAGTAAAACATATAGCGGAGCTGTAAGTGACATAGTGATTTTTATATATTTATCAATAAGTTCTTTTTCTGGGGTATCAACTAAATCACCGCTTGCCAGGACAAAATCCAGATCTTTTATCTGGTTTATTTCTTCTACTGCTGCTTTTAAGAGCTTCTCAGAACTGCCAAGAAGCCTTTCAGCATCTTTTGAATCTCCTTTTTGTAAGTGTGTATCAGATATTTGTACAAAATGCAAAAGAGTTTTTGATTCTTTGGCGCCTGCAAATGTAAAAAAAACAACGCTTAGAATTAATACGCTAGAAATTAAATAACCATATTTTTTTATCTTCATAATTTATTTTAGGTTTTGATTTTAAGCTCCTAAACCGTTATTTTTTCGCCAGATGGAATAGCTCTTGCTAGCTCTAATCTTTCCTCAACAGCTTTCCAGTTTAAATTTGTTACAAAAGCATCCAGATATTTTTTTCTGTCAGTTCCATAGTCAATCATATATGCATGCTCATAAACATCAAGTACAAGCAATGGATATACCATGGTTGGAACGTTTAAGTTATGCCTTTCAAGACCATAGACATTTATTCTGCCTGTTCTGTAGTTTAAAGCTGCAATAGACCAGCCGTGAAAAGTTTTCCCGACCAATTTTAAATGCCCGATAAAGTTCTGAACATTTCCAAAGTCCCTATCAATCACCTTTTTCAGAGTTCCTTTCGGTTCTTTATCACTAGCTCCAAGATTTGCAAAATATAATTCATGTAAAACAGCACCGTTTAACATGCTTGTTTGTTCAAGATGCCAGCCGCGATAGTTAATAGTATCCTGTTCAGTTGTATTAAAATTTTTAATTCTATTTTCAAGCTCATTTATTTTAGTTATATAACCTTCATAAAGAGCAAAGTGAGCTTTTAATTGACCGTCGCTTATCCCTGTTAAAGTGCCGCCAAGTAATTTGTCATATTTTTTTGCAAGATATTTTGAAAGCGGAGTTTCTATAGCAGCTACACCACTTGACGAATCGCCATGGTTTTTTTCAGCTGCTTTTGAAGCACTGGTTCCTAAAATAGCAGCAGTGGTCATTAAGCCAAACTTTAAAAAGCTTCTTCTATCTAAAAGATTTGTGGATTCATTTTGATTGTTATTCATGTTAATTTACCCTTTCTATTAGAACATTATAAGTAATTATTGAAAAAATAGAAAAGAGTCGATACGAAAGCATAGATAAACAATGTAGAGACCCATGGCGCATCTCTATAATCATCTATAATATCTATTATGAATGTATTAGTAATAGGTGGAGGTGGAAGAGAACATGCAATTTGCTGGAAATTGCATCAAAGTCCTCATGTAGCCCATATTTTTTGTGCTCCGGGAAATGCTGGAATTGCTGAAATAGCAACATGCATACCAATTAAACCAAATGATATTGAAAAACTTGCTGAACTTGCTATTGCTCAGAAGATTGATTTGACAATTGCAAGTGTTGATGAATCGCTTGCTCTTGGTATAGTTGATTCTTTTAGAAGAAAGGGACTCAGAATATTTGGTCCGACAAAAAATGCTTCAAAACTTGAATGGTCAAAATATTTTGCAAAAGAGTTCATGCTCAGGCACAATATTCCAACAGCTTCTTATGCCTGCTTCCAACAAAGAGAATTTGCACTTGCTTATGCAAAATCCCAAAACCCTCCAATAGTTGTAAAAGCAGATGGGCTTGCACTTGGAAAAGGTGTTACAGTTGCAAAGAGTTTTGAGGAAGCAAGAATTGCAATTCATGACTGTTTTGATGGAAAGTTTGGAAAAGCAGGTGAACAGGTTGTAATAGAAGAGTTTATAAAAGGTCAGGAAGTTTCTGTTTTTGCAATTTGTGATGGTACTGATGTAGTAACACTTGTACCGGCTCAGGATTATAAAAGGCTAAACGAAGGTGACATCGGACCAAATACAGGTGGCATGGGGGCATATGCTCCTGTTCCTCTTATGACACCTGAACTTTTGGGAAGAGTAAAAGAAGAAATAATTATACCTGCTGTAAATGGAATGGCAGAAGAAGGAAATCCATATCAAGGGATTTTATACTGTGGTCTTATGCTTGGTGAAGATGGTTCTCCAAAAGTTGTTGAGTTTAATTCAAGATTTGGTGATCCTGAAACACAAGTAGTCCTTCCGCTTTTAGATGAAGATTTATTTGAGTTGTGCTGGGCAGTAACTGAAGGGAATCTTGGAAAATATAAAGAAGGATTGCACAGACTGGGCGGTGCAGCACTCTGTGTTGTAATTGCTTCAAAAGGTTATCCGGGTAACTATCAAAAAGGAGTCCCAATCGACTTTTCAAAACTAAATGAGCCTGTTGAAGTTGTAAGCGGAAAAAATCCACAGACCCTTGAAGCTATTTTACGGGCAAAAGGAATAATATTTCATGCAGGTACAGCGCGTGACACTGATGGCAGGCTTGTATCAAATGGTGGCAGAGTGCTTGGTGTTACAGCGCTTGCTGATAGTCTTATAGATGCGCAGGTGCTTGCATATAAGCTATGTGAAAGAATAGATTTTGAAGATAAATATTATCGAAAAGATATCGGTGATAAGGGAATGGTTTAATCAGGTTTATTGTATTGGAGTCTGCTCGTCCTGATCATTTTTCTGATTTTGTGGTTGCTGGCTTCCATCTGATCTCATCTGCGAGATTTTGGTGCCCAATTCTGAAACTTCATTAGCTAATCCATCTTCATCTTTTCCAGATTTCTGATTATTAGTTGCATTACCCGCATTTTCTTTTTCAACTTCTTTTGTTTTCTTTAAGCTTTCTAAGTCATTAACATTACCCGTTGCTGATGATATTGCTCCTGTCATATTTTGTTTCTCCTTGTTCTTTGCATATAATCATGGTTAAGTTAAGCCATAGTAAACCCCGGATACAATTAGATAATAGTTACTAAATTACTTATGCTATCTGATTTGCAAAGATAGGATTCATCTGATTTATTCAGTGAATCCGATCGGGTGCAAGGGATCAGCCAATAGAAGTCCGAGCTTGTCGAGGGCTATATAATAACCTACCAACAAAAAACCCTGTACGAGCTCTAGTACAGGGTTTTGTTCCTTTCAAACTTAGTCAACTTCTAATGAAACTTAGAAAATCGACTTATTTCACAGACACCAGATTTATTAACTTATGCGGTAAATTTTCCGCTCTCATTTGGGTTTTTAAAACCCACTTTTTTTAGTCTTTAATCGTGTGTCTTCTGTCTTTAGTAAAACACAACAAAATTAAGTCTTTATTAAAGATAAATTTATTTTTATATAAAAAAATCCTCAAACAAAAACCCCCCGCACGAGCTCTAGTACAGGGGGTTTTGTTCTTTATTTCTTTATCAACCACCCGGCAGAACTCCGGGAAATCGACCTTATCTTTTACCTGCCTTCTGACTAATCATGCGGTTAATTTTTCCGCTCTCCTTTGGGTCAATAAGTTTTTGTTGCCCACTTAGTTTTGTTAGTCAATTGGTTAATTAAAGAATACACACATGCCATTAAAAATTCAAGAGCCTTTCCCCCTGAGAATAAAAATCAATTTAAAAATAGCTTAGATTTTGTAATTTTTAAGATTTACCTGGGTTAATTTTAGTTTACAATCAAACCTTAATCTTTTAACCCTTGTAAAAAGCCTTTAAATAAACAAAATTTAATAATATATTTCTGTAACAATTTTATGCTTTTCCTGGTCTGGCTTTTGAAAAATAAGTAACAAGATTTACCTGTGCACCGATATTATCTTTTCGTTTGACGCTTACTGTAATTTCTTTTAAACCGGTGTCTTGAGCAATTACATTTGGATATTCAGTGGGAGCTTTAGCAGTTTTTGGATCTACGTATTTTACAGTTACTCTTATGAGATAATCTCCTTCAGGTTTTATAGTAACCATTCCATCAGGTGAACCAAGTGCATCTAAATCAGGATCAAAATAATTTAATGCTCTGAGTTTTTCCCATTCATTTTGTGCCTTATAAACGGCTTCGTTTTGTTTTTGAATCCTGACATTTTTCTGGATTATATATGGGAATATTGCAACAATTCCAGATAGAGCAGTAGTAATAATTACTATGCTTACCATCAATTCTATAAGTGATTGACCTGACTGATTACGCATAGAAATGATGATAACATGTTCTTATGAAACCAAAACTTACTCATGTTGCACTTTTAGTTTCTGATGTTGATGTTACTGCAGATTTTTACATAAAATACTGTGGCTTAAAAGTTATAGCAAGAAGACATGATCCCCACACTGGTTACAGAGTAATCTGGCTGGGAGAAGATTTAAAATTTGTAATTGTGGCATTTGAAGGTGAAAAAAAACCGGTTCAATCAATATCAAAACCGATGAATCATCTTGGGTTTGCACTTGAGTCAAAAGAATTAGTTGATAAAGTGGCAGCTTATGCCCATGAGGAAGGAATGCTTAAATACGGACCCATATATATTGATCAGGATGTAGGTTATATTTGTGAAATATTAGATCCAGATGGAAACTCTGTAGAGTTTAGTTATGGGCAGAAGTTGGGATAATGCATTATGTCATTGCGAGGAACGAAGTGACGAAGCAATCCAAAAACGTTAGAGAGATTGCTTCGCCTTCGGCTCGCAATGACGCTCTATGTTATAGTTGCTGGCTTGCGCATAACCATCCACGATTGTAATGCCTGAATTAATCCGCTTACAACAAAATATAAAAGAACTCCAGCTGGTACAGGAAAAAGCAAAGTCATAATGCCCACCATTGGTGGCATCATGTTTTGCATACTTTTTTGCATGGCTGCTTGTTGAGAGTCACTTGGCTGAGGTGAAAAACTGCTTGTAACTTTGCCTGAAAGCCAGATTGTTATAGAGAAAAGAACAACCAGAATTATTACATCGAAATTTAATTTCTTTGTAACAGGATCAACAGCGCCTGTTTTACCTAAACCGCTTATAAAAAGAAAATCATCTTTTTCTGAACTTCCCGGTAAAATTGCATTTAAATAAACTCGCCCTTCTTTTTTTGTTTTGACAGTAAGGCTGTTATCGGAATTATTAGTGAGATCTACAAACGAACTCAAATCTTTTTTTACATCAGTTGGAGAGTAATAAGGTTTATTGCTTAATTCCCATTTCGCATTTTTTAGTATGCCGTTTATATTTCCCTCAAGTTTGATTATCTTATATGTTATTTCTTTTTCAGCAGGGATTTTAACTTCACCGGGATTTAATACAAGCCTGCCCTTTTCTCCATTTTTCCCTACAAAAATTGTGGGCTTTGATGCTCCATTTATATGCTCGTTAATGGTTTGTTCTTTACTTAAAATTTCAATTGGTACTGTAATTGCTACTGGTTTAAAAGGTGAACCGTTAAATGCCCAAAAAAGTGCTATTAGAATCGGTAACTGAAAAAGCATTGGAAAGCATCCGCCAAGGGGATTTACTTTATTTGCCTGATAAAACTCCATCATATCTTTTTGAAAATCGGCTTGAAGTTCTTTTAGCTTTTCTGGCTTGTCTTTATATCTGTCTTTTTGCTGATTAAATCTATCCTGCAATAATTTTATTTTTGGCTGAAGTGCCTGCATTTTTTGCATTGATTCTGTTTGTTTTTTTGTAAGAGGATAAAGCACTGCTTTAACCAGAATAGTAACTGCAATAATTGCCCAGCCGTAACTCCCGAGTTTTTCTTTAAAAAACTCAAGCATAGGAATTATCAAATGATATGTAAGTAAACCTAAGTCCATAACCCCTCAGTTGGTACTTCATCTATTCCACCTTTACAAAAAGGGTGACATCTACTCAATCTTTTAATAAAAAGTAAAAATCCAAAAAACAGGCCATGTGACTTTATGCTTTCTAAAAAATAATCTGAACAACTTGGATAAAATCTGCATCCATAATTTAAAATAAATGATCTTAATAGCCTGGTTTTTTGCCAGAGGCTAACAAAAAATAAAATTAAGTGATAAAACATAAAATATAAATTCGTAAACAAGTGCTTAATTATAGTAATACAAAACGGATAAATAAATTTCACTTTTTTATGTGCCTTCTAATTTGGTTAATAAGTTTTTCATTGAATCTTTAATTTGCTCAAAAGTAGCATCTTGTATAGGTGGATTTGCAATCCAAATTAAAACAGAGATATTTTGCTTGTTTTTAAAGAATGTTCTTTTTAAAAACTGGTATGCTGCTTTCATTCTTCGTTTAATCAGGTTTCTTTTAGTTGATTTTTTATCTACTCTTAATCCAACAATAAATGCAGTTTTTACATTTAATTTTATATTTAACATGTTAATATCTTTTTTGCCAAACAAATAATAAAGACTTAACAACCGTGAATTTATTTTTTGATTTTTGTTTTTTCCTAGCTTAAAAGCAAGATTAAATAAGCCTCTTTCTTTTAATCTTTCACTTTTAGATAACATAAAGGGCATAAAGCAGTACTAATTAACTTGCGCTCAGTTTTCTGCGTCCTTTTAATCTTCTTCTTTTTAATACACTTCTGCCAACTTTAGATTTTAAACGTGCTCTAAAACCGCTTGTTTTGATTTTTTTTCTTCTTGATCCGCCTAACGTTCTTTTCATTTCAATAATCCCCACTTTTAAAATTCTTTTTAATCAGATCTTAATTATTTATAACATAGTTTGATGAAATCCTTTTGTTTTACACAATATATCTTTCCACAAATTGAAAACAGACAATTAAAAATTGAAAGATAAATTATCCAATTCCAATCATCAATTCTCAATTTTTACATGATAAGCTCATTAATCCTCTAAAAAATAATTTTAGATTCAATAAGAATTTTCAATATATGTTTAATCCACTATCTTAAATGGAAAATGAAATAGAAAAAATCTGGAATGACGTTCAAGGCCATCTTTCAAAGGAAATGAAAGGCCCAAGTTTTCAGACATGGATTAAACCATCAAAACTTATTGAGCTTAAGGATGGTAAAGCAATAGTTGCAGTAAAAAATACATTTAATCGTAATTTTTTAACACAACATTACCTTGAAAAAATTACAACTGCAATTGAAAATAGAGTAAAACAAAAACTCTTTGTAGACATTGTTGTTAAAGATAATTTAAATCTTGGGGAATTTTTTCCTTCTATTGCTTATCTGAAAGAAGTAGAAAATAAAGGATTTTTTGATCATTCCTTTAAATTTAAAACTAATTTAAATCCCTCCTACACCTTTGAAAGTTTTGTAGTAGGTCCAAGTAATCAATTTTGCCATGCAGCAGCCCTTGCAGTATCTGAGGCTCAGGGTCAAAGCTACAATCCTCTTTTTATATATGGAGGAGTGGGTCTTGGAAAAACACATTTAGCTCATGCAATAGCTAATTATGCTGCTCTTCAAAAACATGACACAAAAATAAGTTACTTGACCTCAGAATCATTTACCAATGAGCTTATATATTCCATACGAAATGATGGCATGAATAAGTTCAGGGAAAAGTACAGGCAGGTAGATCTGCTTATGATTGATGATATTCAATTTCTTGCCGGAAAAGAAGCAACACAGGAAGAATTTTTTCATACTTTTAATACCTTAAAAGAGAATGGTAAACAAATTATTCTTACTTCAGACAGGCCACCGAGTTCACTGTCATCTATTACTGATAGATTAAAAAATAGATTTGAAGGTGGCCTGATAGCTGATATTCAAATACCTGATCTTGAAACAAGAACAGCAATCCTTCTATTAAAAGCACAGGAGTTAAATATAGTTTTAAGCTCTGAAGTTGCAGAATATATGGCTACAGTATATTCAAGCAATATTAGAGAACTTGAAGGTGCGTTAAAGAGAGTTCATGCATATCTTTCTTTTACACAAGAAGAAATAAACATGAACAATGTTCGAAAAGTTTTATCCTGTGGTGTAGGCTCCAATGTACTACAACCTTCTCCCGAAGCTGTTTTGAAAACAGTTGCATCTTTTTATAATATTAAATATGAAGATCTGATCAGTCAGAGACGCTCATCTGATTTAACCTCTCCGCGACATGTAGCCATTTATATTCTTCATGACTATTACAAACTTAGCTTTCCAAGAATTGGTGAATTACTTTCAAATCGCACACATAGTTCAGCCATATATGCTTATCAGCAGGTAAAGAAAAAACTCTTAAAAGATCAGGCATTTTCAGAGCAGGTTAATTCTATAAGAGGGCTTTTAGAGAGAAAGAAAGTAACACACTAATAAATTCACAATAAGAGGATTTATCCGGTTCACCCAGTAAATGCGATCCTCCCTAGTTGTTAAAAGTTTAAACATTTACTTTTATTTTTCTAGATTTAGTTGATTATTTATCTTGAGCTCTTTAATTTGTCGGCTTTGAGAAAGTTTTAAATAAATTGCTAAGAAAATTAAAATTAAAACAGCAATAGATGCAATTAAAAATCCAATTAAAAATAACTTTGGACAATAATAAAACTCAATTATATATTCACCGGCTTCCGGTAAAAATACTGCCCGCTGAACTAAATTAGCCTGAAAATGTGTTGTATTCTTATGATTAATTCTAACTCTCCAATTACTATTTAAATTGTGACCAAGTACAAATATTGCAGGCTTATTAACCATAACTTGTAAAATCATTTTATTGTGATCGTACTCTTTAAAATCTACCTTGTAATTTAGAGGTGGAGTGTTCTGGTTAACCTGTTTAATAGCTCTTTCATATTCTTTAGGAAAACATTTTAAGATTACTTGCTCATATGGATTGAACCATCTACTTTCAAGTTCAGCAATGGTTTTTTTAGGGGAATGAATTATTATAAAGCTAGGTACAACAAACGCTCTTGGTAAGTAGTCTGTGTTTTCATATATTGCACAGTCACCATTAAACACCCTCTTGGTGTTTTCAGATTCAAGTGTTATTAAGTTTGGAACAAGAAAGTATTTTACATTTAGGAGATCAAGTATTTTACTTCTAAAATTATAAATAGGATAAGGAATGTTTGTATTTGAAAATAATTGAATTACCTCTTTTGGATAAAGCTTAGATGGGTCATGGGTTTGAATGTAGACAAATAAGGAATAGATATCTTTAGATATTAATGAACTATAGCCTGACACATCTTCTAATTTGTAAGGTTGCAAGGTATTTGGTTGTGCAATATTTACGTTTAATTTGGTTTCTCCAATTTTATAAACTGAAAATGGTAAGACCCTAAATGGTTCTTTTGACTCTTTTTGTTTATTAACTAAAAACTCAAGTGCTCCACCACTTGGCAAAGGTTTATAATCCTTTCTATCTGACCAAGTTACAAAATAGGAAGAAAAGTACATAAGATCTATAGAGGTTACTAATATAACCATAATGACAATAAACTTCACTGTTCTTTGTTTTAGAAATGATAGATAGTTTAATAATACTTGAAATCCAATCCCAGCAAGGAAAGGAACACAAAAACTATAAACTTGCAGAAATCTATAATGCTGTAATTGTTTAAAACCTGGTATATAGTCTTTAATTAAGAAGAAGATGGGTGAACCTGTGCAAATAAGGAGTGAAAAACTTAAGCAGAGAACGAAAAACAGAGTAAGTTTTTTTTGAAAACTAAATCTAAAACTAAATAAAGAAATTAAAAAAGGTAAAAATCCAAAATAAACATAATTTCTAAAAAATCCTATCTTATATTCAAGGTTTAAATTGTCAACTTCACTATGAGTCTCATAAGGATAACCACAGTAGTATGGATAAATTAACCCTATAAACACTTTTAACTTTATTGAGGTAACTTTTATAAAATCTTCTGGATTAGCAACTCTATGTGAATTCTCAAATAGTGGGAAAAAAGGAAGGACTACTATAGCTCCTATAGCTATAGCAAATAAAAAAACAAAGAATATACTGAAGAGATGTTTGACAAAGTCTTTTTTCTTATAAAGCAGGCTTTCAAATAATTGAAATAATGTAAAGAGAAAAAAGACAATAACTGTGTAATAAACTACTTGCAAATGCCCAGATAAAAAGATTAAACTAAGTAATAAGGCTGAGATTAATAAATATTTATTGACAAGACGTGAATCCTCAAGGTTTTTTCCATATGCTAAAAGCAAAAATGGTAATGTAGCACTATTCATTAACATATGCTCAAAACTAAACCACGTTACATTAAAGGGATGAAACATATAAACAATGCTTGTAAGAAGTGATGCTCCAAAACTTAGTCTCCAGTATTGTGCTAATAAAAAAGCCCCAGTACCACACAAAAGTAAGCAAAGGAAAATTATGATGGCATGAGCTGTAAAGTGATCAAAAATTAAGTAAGTAAGAATGTATAGAGGGTGGAAAAAGCCTACTTGTGGTTCAGCTACAAATTCACTACCTGTTAAGGTATAGTTACTCCAAAAGGGTATCTTACCTTTTTTTAGTGACTCTGAATAAAATTCTCTCGCTGGTGTAAACCATTGAATAAGGTCATTGATATAAATGTTATGAATGTGATCTAGACCTGAAAAGTCTTCATATATAATTTTGACATTATTTAATAATAAAGAGGATGAGTTATTAGTACTTTTATTTTTTACTGTTACTTGTATATCATAAAGACTTAAATCCTTTATTGATTTTAATTCTTTTATTAAAGTATTTAATGGGAAAAGCAATTTATACCAAGTAACTAGTTGATCCTTTTTATAGTAATGACTAGGTAGAATAGCAGTCCCTGGCTTAAAATAACTGCCAGTCACCTTATTAACAAGAAGTACTCCAAAATTAGTTGCAAGCGATTTACTGTAAGCTGGCTTGAATTCGGTAGTTAAATAGTAATTACCTTCTTTTGATCTTTTTAATTCATTTAGCTGAGACTCATCTAAATTAAGCCTAAGCAAGAAATTATTAGTACTGTTGGGAGGAGTGTCTAGTTTTAAAACCTTGAGATTTATTTCTTTATCTAAAAACTCTTTCTCTATAGGAATTTCATATTTCCATAAAGTAATGGTTTTAACTTTTTTGTCTACTCCTTATAGATTAGATAATATTTATTTAGGCTCGGAATACAATAACAGTGAGGTTTTAGAAGCACTGAGTTTATATCAAACTAATTACTATATATCAGACAATTCAGCACTAACAATTGCAAAAGCACTTAAAGAAGGAAAAGTAGTTGCATATTTTAATGGGCGAATGGAGTATGGTCCAAGAGCATTAGGAAACCGATCGATTTTTGTAAGTGCTAAAGATCCAGCAATAAATCAAACACTAAATGAAAAATTACAAAGATCAGAGTTTATGCCTTTTGCACCAATTGTATTGAAAGAGAAAGAAAGTAATTATTTCTTAGATCTTGATTCAAAACATAATTGCACAAGATTTATGACTATAGCTACCAATGTGACTAGCAAAGCTTTAAAAGATATTCCTGCAGCAGTACATGTAGATGGTACTGCTAGGTTTCAATCATTAACAAAAGAACAAAATCCTGTTATTTATGAAATGTTAAAAATATATTATGAATTAACTGGTGTCCCAGCAGTTATAAATACAAGCTTTAATATGCATGAAGAACCAATTGTAGAATCCCCTCAAGATGCGATTAAATGCTTTCAAAAGGGACATTTAGACATGTTAGTAATCGGAAATTATGTTCTTGAAAGGGAACAAGAAAAAACTTCAGAAATAAATAAAACTCAAATAGATCTAATAAATACTCTAGCGAGATGTACATAATTTACAAAAGACAAGAGTAACTTATTAACTGTACTTATTGAAGTGGAAGTCCTCTGGCTTGTCTTGAGTTTTAAAAAAAGATAATTGTAAGATTTTGTGGATTACATAGGAACTTGTTAACTTTCTTATATTTAAACATAACTCTTAAACAGGAATTACAAATTAATATGATTATAATTTGAATATAAATTAGCGAAGATAGGATTCATCTGATTTATTCAGTGAATCTGATCCTATAATAAGGAATTGATCAATAGAAGCTCCAGCTTGTCTGGAGCTATAAAAAAAGGAGAGAAACCTATGGTAACAAAACAATTGGAGTTGCATCCACAAGTAGTTAAATTCTTAGGCACTGCCCCCAAAAAAATGTTAATTAATGGTGAGTGGGTAACTGCAAAATCAGGAAAAACATTTGAAACAATAAATCCTGCAACAGGTGAAGTAATAGTAAAAGTCTGTGAAGCAGATAAAGAGGATATTGATCTGGCTGTAAAAGCAGCAAGAAATGCTTTTGAAGGGCCATGGAAAAAAGTTTCCCCATATCAAAGGCAACAGCTTTTACTTAAGGTTGCAGACTTACTTGAAAAAAATGCAGAAGAGTTTGCACAGCTTGAAACCCTGGATAATGGTAAACCAATTCGTGAATCAAGAGCAGTAGATGTACCGGCTACTGTAGAACACTTTAGATATTATGCAGGCTGGGCTACAAAAATTCATGGTGAAACACTTCCTGTTTCATGTGGAAACTTTTTTACTTATACTTTGCGTGAGCCAGTTGGAGTAGTTGGTCAGATTATTCCATGGAACTTTCCACTTCTTATGGCAGCATGGAAAATAGCTGCCGCCATTGCATGTGGTAATTGTGTAGTTTTAAAGCCAGCAGAACAAACACCTCTTACAGCACTGAGACTTGGTGAACTTATTATGGAAGCTGGTTTTCCAAAAGGTGTTGTAAATATTTGTCCTGGATTTGGAGAAACAGCTGGAGCTGCACTATCAGGTCATATGGATGTAGATAAGGTGGCATTTACAGGAGAATATATAACTGGCAGAAAAATAATTCAGGCTTCAGCAGGAAACTTAAAGAGAGTTTCTCTTGAGCTTGGCGGCAAATCGCCAAATATAGTTTTTACTGATGGTGATATGGAAGGTGCACTTAAAGGTTGCATTGGAAGCGTGTTCTTTAATCAAGGACAGGTTTGCTGTGCTGGTACAAGACTCTTTGTAGAAAAATCAATCTATGATGATTTTGTAAGCAAGCTTTCAGATAAGATAAAGAAAATAAAAGTTGGACCCGGTCTTAGCGAAGAAACCACAATGGGGCCACTTGTCAGTGATGAACAGTTAAAACGAGTAACAGGCTACCTTGAAGCTGGTAAAAAAGAAGGTGCAAAACCTATCTGTGGTGGTGACAGACTAAAAGATGGTGACCTGGCAAAAGGATATTTTGTTCAGCCCACTCTTTTTTCTGATGTGACAAATAAAATGAAAATTGCACGTGAGGAAATTTTTGGTCCTGTAGTAAGTGCAATTCCATTTAAAGATGTCAATGATGCAGTGTTTCAGGGGAATGATACTACCTACGGACTTGCTGCAGGCGTCTGGACAAATGATCTTAAAAAGGCACATTCAGTAGCCAGAGCTTTAAAAGCTGGAACTGTATGGGTGAATTGCTATAACGTTTTTGATCCATGTACACCATTTGGTGGCTATAAACAAAGTGGATATGGAAGAGAAGGCGGAATGCATGCACTTGAACTTTATACACAAGTTAAAAGTGTGTTTATGAACCTGGATTAATTTCTAGGATTACTATAAATAAATATCTAATCTGGATGTGATTCTATAGATGTAATAGTAATTTCATCTTTGGCAGAATAAGTAAAAAAGATGCGATATGCTCCTGGAGTATAGTTTTGTACATATACTTGAAAAATATCCAGATTATATAGATTGCTCAACCTTTGATTTTTATGAGTATGCAAAGAAGAATGCCTTGGATTTTCTCTTAAAAACTTAATTGTCTTTTTGATTTGCTTTAGTAATCCTTGTCTTGGCTCTCGTTTTTTTATCTTCTCAAATTGCTTTAAAGCTAAAGGAGTCATTTTGATATTAAACATCATCTAATTCTTTTAAATCAAAAGGCTTAGCTTTTCCTGCTTTTGCCTCTTCAATACCTTTTAGAACATTGGATAATATCTTAGGATCTTGATAAGGCCATGCTTCTTCTAGTGGAAGGCTAACCATTGGCTGTAAGAGTACATTACCATTAGAGTTTATAAACACTTTAAAACTATCAATATGTTGTTTTAGCCAAGTCACAATAGGAGTTATAACAATCCTATTTTGAGGGTCAGGGCCATTTAACACACCAATTTCTGTCCAATTTTTATTTGTTAGTTCTTGTTTTGCCATGTTATTCTTTAATTCCCCATAATGCCATTATACCACTATGGATTATAGCCATAACAGGTTAAAGATTGCTTATAATCATATCTGTAGAGGCAATTCATGAATTGCCTCTATCAATGTTTGTTGTGCAGCCCTGTAACCTGCTTCAGTAAGCTCTTCTATTTGCCACTCTTTTAAATTAAAATCAAGAGATCGTATATTCCATGCACTAGGATTTACTACAAACAAATCTCCACGTTTTTTGCAGCTTTTTTCAAAATCCCACTGTTCAATATCTTCCTGTACTCTTGCAAAAGATGAAATCTCAAAACCTCTTATTATTTGGGAGATTCTTCCATTAACTTTATCAAGAAGCCCTGTATAACCAAGATTTACACCGAGAAGAGGCAGGCAGTTATCAGTGAAATTAAAAAATATCGGACAGTTATTCCAGTGTCCGCCATCTATATAAGTGCAATCCCCAATTTTATGTTCTTTAAATATTCCACTTATGGAACAAAATGCAGCAATTGAATTTTTTAAGTCAGTAATCTTTAGCATATCAGTGTACATGGCTTTAGTTCCGCAGAGAGGATTTTTAGTTGCCATGATGTGGACTTTTCCAGATGAATATATTTTTTGAAGTTCGCTTCCCGTGAATTGTTCTTCTATCCATTTCCCAAGTTTAATGGTGGAAGGTTGAACAAACAAACACTCAAACTTATCAGGTACAAAATAAAAAGGGAATAACATTCTGTGTATTTTTGCTTTTTTAAAGAGATTTATTACTTCGTCTGGATTTTTTCTCAGGTAAATAAACGGTGCAACAAGAGATGCACCGGATACAGCAACTATTTCCTCATAGTTAATATTTTTTTCAAAACAATACTTATAAACTCCAAGATGTGCATAAGACCTGACACCACCGCCTGAGAGTACAAGATTGAAGGTTTTCATGGATATTATTTTAAAGCAATTTATATATTATTGTAGGTATTAATTTGTAACGTTTCCTTCATCTCTTCAATGGTAATTCCTGCAAAATATAAATAAGGCAGAAGAATCTGCTTGCTTGAGTGTTTGTGCCGGATTATAATTTGACCAAAACCAAACCTGCCTTTTTCAAAAAAGACTTCTGCTTCATTTCTAGGTATTTTTATTCTTTGTCTTCTTTTGCCATAAGCGCTTGGACCGATTATGTTCTTATCATCAATAACTATTCTTTGTGAGATGAAAAATACTATAAGCACAAAAATAATAAATATGTGAAAAGGTAATGTTATAGGCCATTTAAAACTGTAAATCATTAATGAAAAAACAATAAAAGTGATAACAATATTAAATGTTAAAAATATTGGATTATTAGGCCAAAATGTTTTGGAGTTCATGGTGTCCCTATCCTAATAATCCCAATAATTTTTTGAAATCACAATTTTTTAGGGACACCACCTTATTCTTTTGTTTATGTCCTGAAATAATTTCAATATTTGATTTTGGTATTTTAAGATTCTTTGATAAAAAGCTAATTAGTTCTTTGTTTGCTTTATTAGCATGTGGCATTGCATTCAATCTGATTTTTAGAGAATCATTATAAACTCCTGTAGCTTCAGATCTTGAAGATTTGGGGACTACATAGACATTAATTAAAATCGAATTATTTTTTTCTTTAAGCCACTGGCAATTCATTAATTGCCTCTATTTTGTTTTTTGATTTTCTAACTTTTGTTCTTCTTGAATATTTTCCTGTTTTGAGGATTCTCCTGAGATACTTTTAGTTCGTATAACATCTGCACCAAGAGAGGATAATTTTTGCACTATGTTTTCATAGCCACGATCCAGATGTAAAAGTCCGCTTAGTTCTGTTTTGCCTTCTGCAATTAAGCCAGCTACTAGAAGACCTGCTCCACCGCGTATATCAGGTGCTGTTATTTTTGTGCCACTTAGTTTTTGAACACCGTTTATAACTGCAACGTTATTGTTTACTTTTATATCTGCACCCATTCTGACAAGCTCATTAACATGAGCATAACGATCTTCGTAGATGGTTTCTTTTATAGTGCTTGTGCCAAGTGCAATTGCCAGAGGTACTGTAATCAGTGCTTGCAAATCTGTCGGAAATCCCGGGAACCAGCCTGTACTTATAGAAACTGCCTTAAATTTATTTACAGCTGGTTTGCTATGAAGAGTTTTTGCATCAAGCATTTCAATTACAACTCCTGCTTCCTGCAATTTACTAAAGGTTGCCTGTGAATGTTCTGGTTCTATATTTCTAAGTGTAATCTCACCGCCACTTGCAATAGCTGCTATTAAATAAGTACCGGCTTCAAGCCTGTCACTTATAGCTGTATATTCAGTAGAATGCAGGTCTTTTTGATTTACGCCGTTTATGACTATCTGATGTGTGCCTGCTCCCTGTATTTTTGCACCCATGGAAATTAAAAAATTTGCAAGATCAACGATTTCTGGATCACATGCAGCATTTTCTATTACTGTTTCACCTTCTGCTAAAACACTTGCAAGCATTATATTTTCTGTTGCACCGTTACTTGGTAAATCTAGGTAAATCCTTGCACCTTTTAATTTGGTAGCATGTGCAATCATATAACCCTGATCAAGTTTTACTTCAACACCTAATGCTTTTAAACCTTTTTCATGGAGATCAAGTCTTCTTGCTCCAATCTGGCAGCCACCTGGCAGTGCTATTTTTGCTTCTTTAAATCTGCTCACTAGAGGTCCAAGTACATTAAAAGATGCTCTTAATTTGTTTACAAGCTCCTGTGGGGCAAATGAGCCAGAAATATCAGAGCTGTCGATTTCAAGGGTATTATTTTTTATTTTTACTCTGGCACCTAGAAACTCAAGAACTTCAAGCATGCTGAATACATCAGCTAAATTTGGGACATTTTTTATTACAACAGAACCAGGAAATAATAGTGCTCCTGCCATCTGCTTTAAAACAGCATTTTTAGCTCCTGATATAGAAAGTTCACCAGATAATCTTTTTCCACCGGTTATGACTAATTTTTCTTCCATATTTGTCTATCTTATGCCCTTTTTAAAATAACAAATGGTTATTGTACCATTTATTTGATAATCTTTTATACCCACAATTTATAATAGTTTCGTAAAGGCATTCACTATGGCATTCAAAGATTTAAGAGCATTTATAAATAAGTTAGATGAGACTGGAGAGTTAGCTCGCATAACTTCTCAGGTAAATCCCTACTTAGAAATTTCTGAAATAACGAACCGTATATCAAAAGGAAGCTCTGAAAAGAATAAAGCCCTGCTTTTTGAAACTGTTTTGGGATATCAGATTCCTGTTTTGATTAATACCCTTGGATCATATAAAAGAATGAGCTTGGCCTTAGGTGTTAATTCTTTTAAAGAGATAGCAAGTAGGATTGAAAAGTTCCTAGATAAAAAAGTCCCCGATACTCTTTTAGGAAAGCTTAGTATGCTTCCAAAGCTAGTAGAGGTAGCCTCTTTCCCGCCGAAAGTAGTTCATAGCGCCCCTTGTCAAGAAGTTATAGTAACGGATCCACATGAACCTATGCTAGATAAGTTACCTATTATCACAGCATGGCCTGGTGATGCTGCTCCGTTTATAACCATGACAGTGGTGGTAACAAAAGATCCAAAAACAGGTATTAGAAATGTTGGCATGTACCGCATGCAGAAAATAAACAATAACACTACCTGCATGCACTGGCATAAACACCATGATGGAGCACAAAATTATATAGAAAATAAAGCTGAGAGAAGAGAGATGAGAGCCCAGATGACTGACACACTTGGTCAGGAAGTAGCACAAGATGACTTAGTAGAAAAAAGATCATCAGTATTACTTAAAGAACATCCTCAAAACCCCCGCAAAATGGAAATTGCTGTGGCTATTGGCTGTGATCCGGTTGTTATGTATTCAGCCAGTGCACCACTTCCTCCTGGAGTTGATGAGTTTTTATTTGCTGGGTTTTTAAGAGGTTCACCGGTTGAGCTTGTTAAGTGTAAAACTGTTGATCTTGAAGTTCCTGCAACAAGCGAAATAGTTTTAGAAGGCTATGTAGATCTTGATGAGCTTACAGTAGAAGGGCCTTTTGGAGACCATACTGGATTTTATAGTCTAGCTGGAATGTTTCCAAAGTTTCATATTACAGCAATGACACACAGAAAAGATCCAATTTACACAACTATCATTGTAGGCAAACCCCCAATGGAAGACTGCTATATGGGTAAAGCGACCGAACAGATATTTTTACCGTTAATAAAAGTATTTTTACCTGAAATCGTGGATTTAAATCTTCCAATAGAAGGGGTTTTTCATAACTGTGCAATTGTAAGCATAAAGAAAAAATATCCAGCTCATGCAAAAAAAGTAATGAATGCAATATGGGGAATTGGTCAGATAATGTTTACAAAATACGTTATTGTTGTAGATGATGATGTAGATGTCCATAATTTATCTGAAGTTGCATTTCATGTTTTTGCAAATACAGATCCAAAACGTGACTCAGTTTTTACAGAAGGACCTACAGACATACTTGATCATGCAGCAAGCCAAATGAGTATAAGTGGAAAAATGGGCATTGATGGTACACGGAAATGGAAATCAGAAGGATATATGCGTGAGTGGCCATCTGAAATGAAAATGAATGAAATTACAACTGAACTTGTTTCAAAAAGGTGGAAGGAGTACGGGTTTTGATTTATTTTTTACTTCACCCCATTTCATCTTTAAATCATTTTGTAGCAAGATTATTTACTGATCAGATCTCACTTTTTATCTCACTCATTTTTTTTATTTACCTTGTTTTTAACTATAAAACACCATACTGGCAATCACTTGATAAAAAAGTCTGTGAGTGGGTAGAAAAATCAGAAACCAATGCACTAAAAGCAAGATCTGAAGATTTTGCTATTTTTGGGAATGCACTTTTTCACATCAGCTATTCTGTGATTTTATCTATAATTCTTTTTACTGCACGCCATAGATTTATCCTTGTTTTTGCAGTGTTATTTGTGCTTATTGTTTCATGGGGTTTAAATAGGTTATTAAAGCTTATATTCAGAAGAGAAAGACCAGAAAATATAAATAGCAGTGTTAGAAAGCGCATGAGTTTTTGTTTTCCAAGCGGACATGTAATGGCAAGTATTCCAATTTATTTTTTTAGTGCAGTACTTCTGCAAAGCTTTATAACTTTTTTGCCATGGTATCTAATAGCGCTTGTTGTTTCAGGTTTTGTGGTTATGTCAAGAATTTATTTAAATCACCATTATTTTACCGATGTACTTGGCGGAATTGCAGCAGGAATAATTTGTTTAAACATTTCAATCTGGTTTTATTTTTTTATGGGATTATTATAATGGAAACACAAACAAAACTTTCAAAACTAGAAAAAATACTTGATCTTGCAAAAAAAAATGGCGCAAGTGAAACTGAAGTAATACAAAAATCTTATACAGAAAATCCTGTTAACTTTGAAAATAATAAATTAAAAACGCTTGAAAGCAATGAAAGCTCTGGTATCGGGATAAGACTTATTAAAAATAAAAAAATTGGTTTAGCCAGTACAACTGACCCTGATGCTATTGAATCAACAATAATCTCAGCCATAGAAGCAAGTGAATATGGACCTGAAGCTACATTTGAGTTTTCAAAAGAGGAATTAAATAGTAGTGATGTGGACTCTACAGTAAAAAATAATTTTCCACTTGAGGAACTTGTCAAAAGAGGAACAAAAGCTATTGAACAATTAAAAACTTTTCACAAGGATACTTTAATCAGCGGTGGTTTTGACCTTGGGTATGGAGAAACAATTTATTTAAATTCAAATGGTGTTTCAGGTAAAAGAAATAAAACTGTTTATTCAAGCAGCTTTTATGTAAACCTTGTAAGAGGAGAAGATTTTCTTGGTGTCTATGAGGGGAATAGTAATCTTGATAATTTCCCCGATGAAAAGGAAATCACAAAGAAAATCCTTGAAAAATTAAATTACTCAAAAGAAAATATAACTCTTACCACAAAAACTTATCCTGTAATATTTACACCGCATGCCGTATCAAGTATTTTTGTAGATATACTTATCGTTCTTTTGAATGGAAAAGCAATTCAGCAGGGTATTTCACCGCTTGCAGATAAAATTGGGGAAAAACTATTTGACGGAAAATTAAGTTTAATAGAAGATCCAGAAATAGGCACTGCCAAAACCCCCTTTGATGACGAAGGAATTAAAACAAAAAAGAAAACATTAATTCAAAAGGGAGTGGTTAATTCATTTTATTTTGATCTATCATCAGGCAGTAGAGTCATGCCACAGCATGCTTCCACGGGAAATGGTTTTAAAGGCACCTTGAGCACAGCACCAGCTCCAAAATTAACCAGCATTAAAGTTGAGTCAGGAAAAACGTCATATAATGATTTAATAAAAAATATTAAAGAAGGTGTACTGATTGATCAGGTTCTTGGAGCCGGTCAGTCAAATACGCTTGCTGGTGAGTACAATGTAGGAATTGATCTTGGTTTTAAAATTGTAAATGGAGAAATTAAAGGCAGGATAAAAAATTGTATGATTGCTGGAAATATTTTTGAAGTTTTAAAAAACATTACTGAAATCTCACATGAGCAGGAATGTGTATATGGCAGCAGTTTTCTCCCGTGGTTTTTGTTTGACAACTTAACTGTAGGAGCCAAATAAATGAAAAAAGCAAAAGATCATTTAATTATTGCTCTTGATACTTCAAATGAAGAAGAAGCAATGAAACATATATTAAAACTTAAAGATTATACCGGTTACTTTAAAGTTGGACTTGAACTTTTTACAGGGATAGGACCAAAAATTATTAAAGCTATCAAGGATGCAGGAAGCAAAGTTTTTTTTGATGGAAAGTTTCTTGATATTCCAAACACAGTAAGCAAAGCAGTTTCAAATATGGTTTTGCATAAAGTTGATATGTTAAATGTTTATATGTCAGGTGGTACGCAAATGATCAGTGATGCAAGAGCTGCTTTAATTGACACTGCCAAAAAAAATAATATTACTCCACCAAAACTTCTTGGTGTAACTGTTTTAACAAGCATTACAAGTGATATTTTACAGGACGATTTAAAAATAAAAGCCCAACTAGATGAATATGTGGTGCATCTGGCTGAATTGGCTATAAAAAATAATATGGATGGAATCATCTGTTCTCCAAATGAAGCTGAAGTTGTTAACAAATTAAAAAAAGAAAAACACAAATCACCTGAGGAGTTTTTAATCGTAACTCCCGGGGTAAGACCAGCCTGGGCTAAAACAAATGATCAAAAAAGAATTGCAACTCCAAAAGAAGCAATTAAAAATGGTTCTACACACATTGTAATTGGCAGGCCTATTACCGGAGCTAAAGACCCGGTAGATGCAGTAAAAAAAATACTGGACGAAATAGAAGAAGGTATTTCTTAAGGGTATAATACATTTGGAAATCTAAGAAACTATGTCACAGACTAAAGATTTATATGAAGTAATTGGGATTAGCCGCGATGCTTCTGAAGACGATATAAAAAAAGCTTTCAGACAAAAAGCACGTCAGTATCACCCTGATAATAAAGAAACAGGTAATGAAGAACATTTTAAAGAAATTAATCAGGCTTATGAAATTTTAAGTGATCCGGATAAAAGAGCAATATACGATAGATATGGACTGAGCGGTCTTCGTAGTACTTTTGGGGATAGTCAGGAATTTGATTTTGGATTTGGAGATTTAAATGATATTTTCTCACAATTTTTTGGTGAAACACGTGGACGTCGTTCTACTGGACCGGAACGTGGAGCAGATATAAGGCATGAAATCGAAATTGATTTTTTAGAAGCTATAAAAGGTTGTACCAGAGAGGTTACTATTCAGCCGCTTGAAGATTGTGAAGTCTGTAAAGGAAGCGGAGCCAAGCCAGGCACAAAATTAAAAAATTGTAAAAGCTGTAATGGTATTGGCGAAGTTAGAAAAGTTTCTGAATCTTTTTTTGGTCATGTTACACAGATAGTTATCTGTCCAAGCTGTCATGGCATAGGAAAAATAATTGAAGAAGCATGTGCTGAGTGTAGTGGTAAAGGACAAAAAAAAGTTAAAAAAACAATTGATGTAAAAGTTCCATGTGGTGTTGATGATGGGGCACGCCTCAGATGGGGTGGAAAAGGTGAAGCAGGAAAAAAAGGCGGACCGCCAGGTGATCTTTATGTAATTATTCATGTAAAAGAGCATGAAATATTCTCGCGACAGGAACAAGATATAGTTATTGAGCAAACAGTTTCATTTAGTCAGGCAGCTCTGGGTGGAAATATTAAAGTCCTGACTACAGAAGGTGAAAAAGATCTTTCTATACCGGCTGGAGTACAAGCCGGTACTATTCTTAAAATGCCTGGTCTTGGTGTGCCGAAATTAAATAATCTTGCAAGACGTGGAGATCAAATGGTAGTGATTTTAATAGAAACTCCAACCAAACTAACGCCAGAAGAAAAGAAAATATTTGAACAATTAGAACAAATCCAGCAAAATAAAGGTAAAAAATTTAAATTATTCTAAACTTTAACTTTACAAGTATCTTTTATAAAGATATAATATTTCCTAATTAGTATAAAAATCGGTTAATAATAAGGAATGGTTCTTTATGACACCACAGAGTGTTAGTGCTGTTATACCAGCAAATACTTTAATTCAACTCATTGTTCCAGTAGCCCCAAATACTGATGCAGCTACTGGTCAAGGATCACAAGATGTTTCCGGTTCAACTACTAGTGTTGTAGTTCCACAAGCTGCAGAATTATTAGTAGCTGATAGTGTTAATCAGGTTGATCTGTCTGTGTTAGAAGAAAAGCTGCGTGAGTTTAAAGCATTCATTAAAGAAATTAATTATCTAGGTTCTCTTGGATCATTTGCTGATTGGGATAATAACCTTTTTATTCCTAATAAAGGAACGGATTATAGAGCACAAGTTACAAGTTATTTAGCTGCAAGCATCCATAAAATTCAAACCTCTGACAAAATGGGGGAATTGCTTACGTTTTTAAAAGAAGATTCTAATTTTAATAGACTAAGTAAAGAAGAGCAAGCACTTGTTAGAAGGACTTTGAAAATATATAATGATGCAAAAAAGATTCCTATGAGTTTTGTTGAAGAAGAAGCTGAATTAACCTCAAAAGCAGATTCTATCTGGAAAGCCGCAAAAGCTGCAAAAAACTTTAATGATTTTGCTCCAATACTTGAAAAAATTGTTGCTATAAAAAGGAGATATGCAGAACTGATTGGCTATAAAGGTTCACCATATAATGCTTTACTGGATGAATATGAACCTGGATTAACCACTGATAAGGTTGACAAAATATTTGAAGTGGTAAAGCAAGGGCTAACTCCGTTAATTAAAAAAATAAATGAAGTGAGAAAAGATGTAGACTATCCATTTATGCACAGAACGTTTGATCATAAAAAACAACTTGATTTATCAAAGGATATTCTTGAATTAATGGGTTTTGATTTTACAAGAGGAAGATTAGATGAACCTACTCATCCGTTTTGTACCACTCTTGGACCTGATGATGTGCGCTTAGTTACAAGGATATACGACAATGATTTTTATTCAGGACTTAGTAGTTCTATGCATGAAGGTGGGCATGGGCTTTATGAGCAAGGTATGCCTACCAATTTATTTAATGTTAATTTTGAAGGTGCTTCCATGGGTATTCATGAATCTCAGTCAAGATTATATGAAAACTTTATAGGAAAAAGAAAATCTTTCTGGAAATATTATTTTCCTAAACTTCAAGAGAGATTTCCAGACGAGCTTAAAGATGTAACTCTTGATGAGTTTTATAAGGCTATAAATCAAGTTAAATCTTCAATGATTAGGATAGAATCAGATGAAGCTACTTATAATCTCCATATTATTCTTCGCTATGAAATTGAGCGTGATTTAATAGAAGGAAAACTTGAAGTAAAAGATTTACCAGCAGTGTGGAATAAAAAAATGCAAGAGTATTTAGACATTACTCCAAAAGACGATTCAGAAGGGGTTCTGCAAGATGTTCACTGGTCAGCAGGACTTTTTGGATATTTCCCTACTTATACACTTGGGAATCTTTACTCAGCACAGATTTATAATCACGCTAAAAAAGAAATCCCCGATCTTGAACAAAAAATTGAAAATGGAAATCTTATGCCTCTTAGAGAATGGCTTAAAGAAAAAATCCATAATGTAGCTTGGACAGAAAAACCTGATGAAATTATCCTGAGAGTTACAGGAGAAGCGTTAAATCCGAATTATTTTATAGAGTATATAAAAAGTAAATATGGTGAAATCTACGCATTAAATTAGATTAAAAAAAATTAATATCTTCAAATATAAAGAAATTGTTTAAAACCCCAGGGTTCATAAAAACAATTTGTTATATTAGGAGCATGAATATATTAAGAACAGCATTTAATTCTCTAGCTCCAAACTGCTTATATAGACCAGCTTTTGGACAGAACGCTGAGCTTGTTTTAAACGGTCAAGATGGTAATTTAGTAGATGTTCCTAGGTTTGACGGAGATACTTTACTTTCAGCAAGGGCAGGAAGTCATTTTTTAGTAAAAGCTCTGGCATCTGGTGAATATAGTAGTAATAAGCCGCAGGCAGAATTTGAACATAGAGCATTTGCTGGTGTCTCGCATTATGAATTACAGGCTGTAGCACCTGATAGTTTTTATGATAATTATTTGGAAAGACCTGCCACTCCAAATTCTAGATTTTTAATTGCAGCAAGAAATGCAGATACTCTTTTTACAGCAGCACAGATAACTGCCCGTACTTCAAGAGCTGCATAGAGATACAACTTGTCTTTTCACATTTCGGTATAATATCTTAATTATGCCAGATATAAAACCTGAATATAATGAGGCAGCAAAAAAAATTGAGTCTGCTTTATATGAAATAAAAAAAATAATAGTCGGTCAGGATTTTATTTTAGAAAGAGTATTAATAGGACTTCTTTCTGGCGGGCATATTTTACTTGAAGGACCGCCTGGGCTTGCTAAAACCCTTATTTTAAAAACATTTTCAGAAGTAATGGATTTAGACTTTAAAAGAATTCAGTTTACACCGGATTTATTACCCTCAGATTTAATCGGTACACAGATTTATAATCAGAAAACCAGTGACTTTGAAACAATGCTGGGTCCTGTTTTTGCAAATCTTGTTTTAGCAGATGAAATAAACAGAGCTCCTGCAAAAGTTCAGAGTGCACTTTTAGAAGCAATGCAGGAAAAACAAATTACCATAGCTAAAAAATCTTATAAAATTGACGAGCCTTTTATAGTTATGGCTACACAAAACTCAATTGAGTCAGAAGGAACTTACCAGCTTCCTGAAGCACAGATAGATAGATTTATGTTTAAGCTTATGATTGGTTATCCATCAGCTAAAGAAGAAATTGCAATTATAAACAGATTTTGTATAGAAGAACTTCCAAAACTAAATAAAGTTATTTCTAAAACCGAACTTCTGGAATATCAAAAAATGATAAATAAAGTTTATGTGGATCCAAGCATTGTAAATAACGTTGCTGATTTAATTTCTGCTACAAGATCGCCAGTTGATTATAAACTTGATGATATTGCTTACTTTATAAACTTTGGCGCAAGCCCGAGAGCATCTTTGAATCTAACCAGAGCAGCAAAGGCCCTAGCTCTTATAAAAGGAAGAGATTATGTAAAAGATGAAGATGTAACAGCACTAGTCTTCGATGTTTTACGACACAGGGTAACGCTTAGCTATGAAGGAATAATGGCAAAACAAACAGTAGAAAGTATTTTAACCACAATAATAAACAAAGTTAAAACTACAGTGGTAAAAGCCAGATGATTTTGTGAAATTATAATAATAACTTTTTATCTAGTCTATTCCCTGGATTTTAACCAGAAAAATAAATATATTTAAGGAATTTCATAAAAATAGCTGTTTTATCTTAGAAAGAACCATTTTAGGGGTATATAAACTCTGGTAGCTCTCAGGGCTAGTACTAATTTCTAAAAATTAAATAAGGTAAAAAATGAAAAAAACCTTTCTTGTAGCATTAACTTCGGCCATAATTTGTGTGGGTTTTAGTCTGGGGCAGATTTCAATCTATGCTCAGACTGACGACGGTGGTGATGGAACCAGCAATGATGGTTGTGGAGATGCTCACGTTATCTGTGGTGATGGTTTACATTGTAATCAAGATAGTGGATTTTGCGAAGCAAATGACGGCGGTGGCGGACCTGGTGGCGGCGGCGGCGGACCTGGCGGCGGCGGCGGACCTGGTGGTGGCGGCGGCGGACCTGGCGGCGGCGGCGGACCTGGCGGCGGTGGCGGCGGACCTGGCGGCGGTGGCGGCGGACCTGGCGGCGGTGGCGGACCTGGCGGCGGCGGCGGACCTGGCGGCGGCGGTAATTCGTGCTCTGTACCCTGCGGGAATTTATGTTGCTTAGAAGGTCAATCATGCCAAAACAATCAATGCGTAGCACCTACCCCAGAACCTACTCCTACCCCAACAGCTATACCAAGTTCAACTCCTGGTGGTCCACCACCTCCCCCTCCTCCTCCAGCACCACCTCCACCTCCAGCACCCCCTCCTCCTGGAGCAGGCGGCGGCGGTGGAAAACCATCATGTGCTAGCTGTTGTAAATTTCATACAGCAGCTTGTCAAATTTGTCAGGACAATTGTCAATAGAGCTTACCAAAGATGTCTTACTGAACCATAAAATAAATTTAAAAGGAGACCTTATGAAAAAAATGATTATATTCTTTAGCTTGCTTGTAATTTTATTTATTCAGATAAATTACAAATCACAGGCTCAAATTGTTCAACCTACTCAACCTCCAGCGGTGGTTAATGAACCTGCTTTTCCTAATCCTTATCCAACAAGTCCTCCAACAAACATTCCGGATACGGGACCAATTCAAGCAGGGCCTACACCTCCTAAAACAATTATTTGTGGGGGTGCTGGTTCAAAACCACCATACTGCAATGGAAGTTGTCCTTCTGGAAAATCTTGTGGAGCATCAGGAGGAAAGTGTGACTGTTACTAACAATTAAATCCTTACATAAACCACTCAAAACTACATCTTGAGACTTTCCATCCAAAAAATAAATAGGTTAATATTCTAATCTCCATTTAACTATTGAATCAGAGCCGGTTGGGTTTGCTCAGAATGACATTAACGTTTGTGAGATTGCTTCGGGCTAAAGCCCTCGCAATGACACCATAAATCCCATTTATCACGCCTAATTAACATACATTTGAAATTATTGGCCTTTTCATCTATGATACTTACTAAGTAAATGACTCAATTTTAAAAAGATTTGAATTCTCTCTAGGTGAGTATAATTAATGCCTATTGTTTCTCCAGCTGTTAACAAGTTTTGGAAAAGTTTAGTAGTAGCTACAGCAACTTTTTTGCCTGCATATGGTGTAGTTCCTGCTATAACAGACCAGCCGCAAGCCTGTGCTGAAAATATTCCTGAGCTTGAAAAAGGAGTTAGTAATTTTGCTCTTGAGTCCTGGAAAATGGTAAAAGCTCCACTAGACGAAGGAAAAAATATTGATGAGATGGCTGATATCGATATTTTGTGGAATAATCTGCAAGCAGTTTTTCATGTCTCTGATGACACAATGATAGAAGATATTGAGCAAATAAGGGTGTATGCAGCAGAAGAAGGTGCAAAAAATTCTGATATACCACCACGCATTGTCCATGGTGCACTTTATACAGGCGCAGTACTGGCACACAAACTAAACCTTGAAATAGAAGCAAAAAAAGAGAAACTAGAAGTTTTGAATAATGATTTGAATAATAAATCAAACAATGCTACAGAAAAAACAAACCGTAATGGCTTAGAAGAAACAATATCAAAATTAAATCTTGAGATAAAAGCACTGCAATTAAGAAAAATAAAAATGTTTCTTCCCTCATCCCCATATTTTGGCAATGTAATTGTAGACACTGTTACACGTGATGGTAAAAAAGAAAGGCACCTCGTTTCGCCATCAAAAATCAATGAATTAAAAGAAGATTATCCTACAGTCAATGTTTATAATAACAATGAATTTCATCGCTTAACTAGTTATTTACTGGGACAAATTGAAGATGAAAGCATACTTAATAATGCTGCAAATGAATTTGTTTTAGCAATTGATATAGAACGAAGAGCTAATCTTCTTGACATCTTTTTATTTTCAGATCCCAAAAACATTCCCACTAAAGTTTTAGAAAAATCAAAAGAGTATGTATCAACTATCTCAAGCAATACTCACAGCCTTAATGAAAACGAAAAAGAATTTCAAGCAAACAATATTTTACTTCTTGCACAATGCAGAAATGAAAATGCGTTAAGTGCTGTCACGCAATGGTTTACTGTGAAAACCGCTTCAAGTATTACCGATAATAAATCACTAAGTAAATCAGATTATATTGTCCTTCAGGCTCTGGCTTTATTAGCAAAAGATAATGAAAATGCATTTAATGTTTTTTGCAAAGTTGCTGCATCTAATCCACATTTATTTTTTAATGCTTATCTCAGTGCTAATGTCACTCTTGAAGATACACCTGAAAGAGAAGCTGGTGTAGAAATCATTAATGTATTTAATACTTATCCTGAGCTCTCAAGAGAATTAATAACTAAGTTGGCTGGGAAAGAAACTACTCGAAATCATGCTCTTTTAATAATGGCGCTTGGAGATAATACAAATAGTTTTGTTGAGTATTTGAAAAATATAATTCAAGATCCTTTAAGCAAAGAAGAAGACAAATTTATAGCTATAGCAGGAGTTGCTTTAGCAAGAGATGAAAAATCTATAGATTATCTGCTTTCAATTGGAAATAATTCAAACAATCCTGAACTGCGCAACTTAGCTTATACAGCTGTTTTATATATTGATAGTCCTAATTTAATACCAGCGGTAATTCGGGAAAAATCCAGAGGAAATTCTTTTTCTGAAGATAAATTTTACTACTGTTTTCCAATTACTCAGGATAATACTTCAAAGAGTTTAGAAAAGCTAACCAGAATTAATCCTTTTAATCTACACCTCTTACCAAAAGGTTCTGCAAGTGAAAAAGATAATCTTACACTGCTTGCAAGTGTCTCAAAAAGTGAGTTTCAAGCTCCGACTGGAATTCTCCATAGCAAGTCTAAAGATGAAGTTTTTTATAACAAACACCTTTTACCAATGATAAAGTATCTTGAAAGCTGTAAGGAAAAAAATAATTACATTGATTTGAAAATAGCAATTCCCATGATAGAAATCCTTGGCAAAGCAAATTGTGAAAATGCTACCCTGGTTTTAGTTCATATGGCTACTTATCCTGAGCTTTATGCCAAAGGCACTTCAAAACCTGATTTAGATCCTACAGATGTTTCACTTGCAGCAAAGATACTTAGAGAGAGTGCTATTGAAAATATTGGACAAACAGTTAACCTTCATGATCCTGATAATGCTGGAGCACAGGTGCTGCATAGAATTGCACAGAAAAGCTCATCAGATAGTTATAGAAGTTCAGGTCTGAAAGGGCTGTATACACTAGCTCTTAGATATGCTCAAGTCATTGAAAACTCAACTTCTAAAGAAGAACGTGAACAACTTCTTTTAGCCAGTACGACTCATGGCAAAAAGGTTATAGAACACATGAAATATCATGCCCTTGGTCATGAGTCAAAATTGCAAATGCGACTCGATGCTCTAGTAAATGAATTTACCTTTGCCAAAGTTGCAGATAAGTTTGGTGTTAATGTAAGAAAAGAACTTTTAGGTCTTGTAATTGAAGCTTTAAAAGAAAATCCGAATCCAAAAATTACACGCTCTATAATGCATGCAGTTATTTCTAATGGATGTAAAGCAGAAAATATAAAAGAACTTGGCTTTTCTGAAGGAGAAACCAAGCAATTAGAAAAACTTTTTGTGTATTTTGATAAAATGAAATATTTTCTGAGTGACTTGCCAGTACAGGGTTTTTCTGGTAATGAAATAGAAATTGGAATAATTGACAGTAAATATGTAGTAGGTACAGTGTTTAATCCGGAGCTGGCAGATAATATAGCTTATCCAGATTTTATAAGATGGTCTGATATAACCAAAGAAAAACCAGTGCACTCTGTAACGGTAGCCTCAGCAATTCAGAGGTTATTACCAAATGCAAAAATACATTCTTACAGCCATACAGCCAGTATCCCTAGAATAAAATTTAGACCACATGAAACACAAACCCCTGAAATATTTGCACAGGAAGATATAACACAGAATAATATTTTTGGGAGAACAAATATTTTTACAGTAAACCAATCCTGGGGACCCAAAAACTTTAATTTATTCGATCCCAAAAGAAGACGATCTTGTGATCTATATTCAGCTTTTATGCAAGCAGCCAGCGAAGCCGGAGTTATTCATACAATATCTGCAGGAAACAGCCATGGAGTAGAGCCTTCTTTTGATAATTTTGGTTCTGCAAATGAAGTAAATGTTTTAGGACTAAGGATTGATAGAAACAATGAATTCATTCAACCAAACAGTGTTTTTATAGCAGCATCATCAGATGCTTATGAAGATAGACTTGCAGAGTATACAAGCAAACAGGATCCACTTAGAGTGGATAATCATCCTTTAAAGATGTTAAGTTTACATGGAGTACAGGTTTTGTTACCTAATGTTGTATATGGCAGAGAAGAACTTTGGCCTACAGGTGGTACATCAATTTCTGCTCCATTTGAAAATGCATTAATTGCATGGGGGATGAATTCTAGAAAATATGCAGGATTAAAACCATTAAGTCCACGTGATTTCTGGCGGGTTATGCTTGATTCTTCTAAGTGTTTTCCAGGTAGAGAATTTTATGAAGGCGGATATCAGTTAAATCCAGCTCTCTACAAAGAAAACATGTTAAAAGCTAATCCTGTGGATAGTTCTGAAGTAGCAGAAAGTAAGTAAATTAGGACTTACTCAAGCAAAGACAAAGAGCACACTGGCGCAGGGACGAACACCCCGAGGGAACCTTACAGCAGCAATCTTTTAAAATAATGATTTTGTAACCATAAAAATCACATTGATTCTTATCTGCCAAGAACCCCGATGGGATTGGAGTCCCAAGCCAGGTGCCTTTGTCGGAGCGTTTTTATCTATTTCTTCCTACCCGTAATTATAGGTTCTGCTACAGCGGCAGGGACTTCTTCATAGCATGCAAATTCCATAGTGAATGTACCCTGACCTTTTGTTCTATTTCTTATGTCAGTAGCATAGCCAAACATAGCTGAAAGCGGTACTTTACCATGAACTTTTGAGACACCGTGTTCTGTAACCATACCTTCAATACGTCCGCGTCTACTTGAAAGATCACCAATTACATCTCCCATATAAGCTTCAGGTACTTCAATCTCAAGCCCCATAATAGGTTCAAGCAAAACTGGTTTTGCTTTCATGAAGCCTTCTTTAATAGCCATAGAACCAGCTATCTGGAATGCCATATCTGATGAGTCAACGTCGTGGAAACTACCGTCATGGAGCGTAACTTTTAAATCAATAACTGGATATCCGGCAAGAATACCTCCAGCCATTGCTTCTTTTATACCTTTTTCAATTGCAGGAATATATTCTTTTGGAACAATACCACCGACAATTTTATTTACAAACTCAAATCCGCTTGCTGGTGGCAAAGGTTCAATGTCAATAACGCAGTGACCATACTGACCACGTCCACCTGATTGTCTGATGTATTTTCCTTCCTGAGTCACTTTACCTTTAATTGTTTCACGATAAGCAACCTGTGGTTTACCGACATTTGCCTCTACTTTAAATTCACGAAGCAGTCTATCAACAAGAATTTCAAGGTGAAGTTCTCCCATACCTGAAATAATTGTCTGTCCGGTTTCATGATCCACGCGTATTTTAAATGTAGGATCTTCTTCTGCAAGTTTTTGCAGAGAGATACCAATTTTTTCCTGATCTGCTTTTGTTTTTGGTTCAATTGCAACAGAAATAACAGGATCTGGAAAGTACATGGACTCAAGAATGATCGGATGGTCTTCATTGCAGAGTGTATCGCCTGTGGTGGTGTCTTTTAAACCAACTACTGCACAGATATCACCAGCATAAACTTCATCTATTTCTTTTCTTTCATCTGCCTGAAGTTTAACAAGTCGGCTTATTCTTTCTTTTCTGTCTTTTGTAGCATTGTAAACATAACTCCCGGCTTTTAAGTGTCCGCTGTAAACCCGGACAAATGTCAGGCGACCGACAAATGGATCAGTCATAATCTTAAAAGCAAGTGCGCTGAATGGCTCATTATCATCTGCTTTTCTTTCAGTTGCCTCGCCATTTCTAAGCCAGCCTTTAATAGACTCTACTTCATCAGGTGCTGGTAAATAGTCAACCACGGCATCAAGCAAAAGTTGAACACCTTTATTTTTAAATGCTGAACCACATGTAACCGGAACTATTTTTAATGTACAGGTAGCATCATGAAGGGCTTTTTTTAATTCAGCAGTGCTGATTTCTTTTCCTTCAAAGTACCTGCTCATTAAATCATCGTTTGTTTCAACAATTGCTTCAACAAGTTTTTCCCTGTATTGTTTTGCTTTGTCAAGCATATCTGCAGGTATATCAACCACCTGGATTTTTTTACCCATAGGATCGTCTTCTTGATAGTAATGTGCTTTCATTTCAATTAAATCAACTAAGCCTTTCAGGTTTTCTTCAGAACCAATTGGCAACTGGATAGGATGTGCATTAACTCTAAGATCATCTTTTACCTGAGATAAAACTTTATAAAAATCTGCGCCAACTCTATCCATTTTATTTACGAAAATAATTCTTGGCACTTTGTATCTATCTGCCTGTCTCCACACTGTTTTTGTTTGTGGCTGAACTCCGCCAACACCGCATAAAACAATAACTACTCCGTCAAGTACTCTCATGGAACGTTCTACTTCAACTGTAAAATCAACGTGTCCTGGAGTATCAATCAAATTTATAAATTTGTTTTTCCATGTAGTAGAAATAGCTGCTGCAGTAATTGTTATACCGCGTTCTTTTTCCTGTTCCATAAAATCAGTAACTGTTGTGCCATCATGAACCTCGCCCATCTTATGTACAAGCCCTGAATAAAAAAGAACTCTTTCTGTAGTTGTAGTTTTTCCTGCATCAATATGAGCAGCAATTCCCATATTTCTAAATTCTGATAGCGGTATAGTACGTGGCATTTTTTCTAGATCTCCTTATATTAGATAAAGCGCAAACTCGTTTTGTGCACTTAAATAGAATAAAGCATAAGCTTATTGTTTCCAATCATCTTTAAGGTTTTTTAATATAGCATAGTAGTTAACAATTCGTGTTTACACTTGGACAATGCAATAAAATCAACTGTTAAAATCAGGTAAGACTAATCAATATAATGTTAGATTTCTTACCATTACTCTTTAAAAACTTAATAAGCATTTTGCCTGCTTTTTTGCTTGCACTATTAATTTCTGCAATTTTAGCTGAGACACTTCCAGAGCATTTTTTTGAAAATGTACTCGGTCATAAAAATATAATATTTATTTTTTTATCAAGTTTGCTTGGAGCTTTAATACCGCTTTGTACCTGTGGAATGATACCGCTAGCCAGTAAACTTCAAAAAAAGGGTGCATCATGGCTTGTTGTGGTTTCGTTTTTAACTGCAGGAAATGCAAGCAGCATAACTGCACTTTTTATGACAATTGTTTTAGGGTTAAAAATCACTCTGTTTAGATTTTTATTTGCAGTTATTTTTGGAATAGTTGTTTCTTATATTTTCATTTTGTTTTTTAAATCTGAAACATTAGTATCCTCAGATGGAAACAACGGTGTAGCGACTTACCATGGCAAGTCGCTACCGGTAAAAATACTTCATGAATATAAAGAATTGTTATTTTGTTTTGGTCCATGGGTATTGGCGGCGATTGTTTTAGGAGTAATTATCTCTTTATTTGTAAGTCCGGGAAATATTGTTAAATTTGCCGGGATTAAAAATACTATGAGTCCGCTTATTCTTTCTCTCAGTGGTTTTCCTTTTTATTTTTGTGCGGGCTCAGATATACCCATATCTAAAACATTGCTTGAAAAAGGTGCAAGCCTTGGAAGTGTGCTTGCATTTATGACAGCATCGCCCGGGGTTAATTTTATAAGCTTGATGATTTATCAAAAATGGCTTGGTCTAAGAAATGCAATTATTTATTTAACTGTTTCTGTTCTTGTAAGTGGAGTAATGGGCATGGTAGTAAATATCTTTTATATGTAGCGCAGTACAGATATGCTGTGGCATGTCTCTTCAGTGTTCATAACGAAAAAACCAGTTCAAAAGTTTTGATTTCATTTTTTGCTCTTGCATTAATATGTTCTTTTAATAGATCAAGTGCTTTTCGAATGTTTTCTCTATGAGTGATGGTAGAGATGCTACATTGTAGCGTCTCTACAGTGGTTAACAATTTTAAAACCTCGTTACTGACAAATTTATGATTTAAGTTTAAGCAATTTTTGCATAAAAGTCCGCCTAAAACACTGGAATATGGGTATGTAATTTTAGGACTATGGGACTTTAGAATCTCTTGACTACAAGAAACACATGTCTCAAACTGTGGGCAAAAACCATGAATCGATAAAAACTCAATTAGAAAACTTATAGAAAATAATTCAGGAGAATCTACTATCTGAAGTTTTTCAAGACCTGTGTAAAGTAAATCATATATGTGATTGCTTTCACTTTCCTGCTCATGTGCAAAACTATTTACTACTTCAAGAAATAAAATCCCATAAGTAAGTCGCGTCAGATCTTTTCTCAAATAAGAAAAAGCATTCATCTGTTCACACTCACTTACTATGTCCAGATTTTTCCCTTTTGCAAAATGAAAATAAGCACAGGTAAATTGATCGGCTCTACCCGAAAACTTGCTGTTTGGCTTCCTTACTCCCTTACAAATTGCTCTGACTAAACCATTTTCCTTTGTGTATATATTTAATATTTTGTCTGATTCAGAAAAATTGTAATTGTTTAAAACTATTCCATAATCATTGTAGGTTGGCATATTTTTAGTTTTTGAGCAGTTACTTATCGATCTTATCTTGGGCTTTAAAAGAGGAGTATTACAGTTTTTTACATAATTATAAAGCTTTCATAAATTAAAATTAATTAATTAAGCTTGGGGCTGTAATATTTGGTAGTTTATTATAATCTGACTAGGAGCAGATGTAATAAAGAAAGATACGAACTGAAAGGATTGATCAATGGAAGCTTCAGCTTGTCTGAAGCTATAAAAAGAAGCTATAAAAAATGACAGAAAGAAAAGTAGTAGAACAGTATATTCCGCAGGAAGTAGAAGCAGACCTCAGCGATGAAGCACGCGTAGCTCTTGCATTGTACTTAAAAGTATATTCAGAAGGAAAAGTAACCCCGGAAGGCGTAATAGTTCCTGAATTAAATATTTATAAGATTGCTCATGCTGCAGAAGTTCCAAATAGAGCTGTAAGTAAAACTTTTGAGAGATTACGTGGAAAGGGTTTCTTAAGTAACCTTCCATCAGGCCATTTAATAGTCAAAAACCTAGAAGAGTTTCAGAAATGGTTAATAAGCCAGGGTGCATCTATTGATGAAGTCTAAGCTTAATCGCTCTTTTCTTTCCCATCCTTCTTCTTTTCACATAGACCAAAATTTCTGCTGGGGCCAGTAATTACATCACCGTTAGTGTAGTCTATACATTCGTAGCGTAACGGATCACAACAAGCTATAAATGGATCGCCACCACAATTTTCATCAGGTTTTCCGCAATCTGCCATACTGTTTTGTATGGTAAGTATTGGAAGAATTAGAACTAAAGAAAGAACAAGCACAAGTTTATTGAAGATTATTTTCATAATTTAATTAATTACCTTTTTTATATCGCTCCAGACAAGCCCGCCTGGGCGGTAGAGAAGCTTACAAGTTTCTTATACCCATTGATTCGACGAAAAAGGCCATTTCTGTAGTAAATTCCTCGAATTGCCAATCAATCTCCACTGCAAAATGTAGATTTTATAACCTAGATTTAACTAAATAATAATCAAGGGTTAACCATGTAAAAGCGTTGCACTCAATGCTTCTACAACAGATGTATTTTTGAATTAATTTTGCTACTATGGATTTGGCTCTTAATTTCTCTCATGTAATTTTTTGTCCTACAAGCATTAAAGTTATGGGAGTTCGGTATTTTTGATAGTGAAGTATATCGATGCATGAAAATGATCGAAAACGGATTCTATTAGACGAGAACACCCACCTGGATTTTCCGGGCAAATAATTCAAGAGAGAATTAAGGGTCAAAATTTTATACTACTACTCTTTCATTAAAGACATTTTTTATGGTGATTTTATAGTCTCCACTTAGAATGCCTTTTTCAGTAACTATTCCAGCTATGTATTTTGATGGTGTTACATCAAATGCTGGATTTCTAACTTTTACACCAGAAGCACAGATTGTTTTTCCATTTATTTGGGTAACTTCTTTTTCATCTCTTTCTTCTATAGGGATTTCAACTCCGGTATTAATTTTGAGATCAAAAGTAGAAAGCGGGGCAGCTACATAAAAAGGAATATTATTTTCTTTTGCCAGAACTGCAAGCTGATATGTGCCGATTTTATTTGCAGTGTCGCCATTTGCTGCTATTCTGTCTGCACCGGAAATCACTAGATCTATTTCTTCTTTTTGCATAAGATATCCACAGGCAGTATCTGCAATCAAAGTACATTTAATTCCATTTTCAACAAACTCAAATGTAGTAAGTCTTGCTCCTTGCTGACGGGGTCTTGTTTCTGATGCAAATATTCTTAGTGTAGGATCGTTTTGATAAGCAGTTAATATTACTCCAAAGGCTGTTCCTATGCCGCCCGTAGCAAGAGCCCCAGTATTGCAGATAGTTAAAATGCCTGCACCTTTTTTAATTAGCTTTGCACCATGCTCGCCCATTTTGTGACAGCGCATTGCATCGTCTTCATGAATCCAGATAGCACGGTTTTTAACCGTGTCTATTATTTTTCCAGTGTTATTAATCTCATTTATATCACGCAGAATAAGATCAATTGCCCAGTTTAAATTTATAGCAGTTGGACGAGATTGTTTAATTTCCTTAGCAACATCGATCAATTTTTTTGTTTCACCAAATTCATATGCTGCAAGAGCCATTCCGTATGCTGCAGTTATTCCTATGAGCGGTGCCCCACGAACAACCATTTCTTTTATGGCATAGATAACATCTTTATAAGATTTAAGTTCCATGTATTTTTTTTCATATGGAAGTAACCTTTGATCTAAAACAAGGCATTTATTTTCTTGCCATATAATTGGTTCTACTTTTGATTTCACTGGTGGCACTAATATACTTTTAATTATAGCAAGTACTCCCTAACGATTTGTGTAATCTCTCTTATAACTCTTTGTCCATGCAGGCTGTTAAATGGTCGCATTACAATAATTGAAATGCCTATTCTCTTTCCAAATGGGCAATAAATAATTCCTGCATCTCCTACGCATACACCAATTGTACCTGTTTTATGGGCGAATCTAGTATATTTCCCAAGCCCTTTTTTAATCAAGGTTTTATTTTGAACTTTTAGAAGAGCACTCTTTAAAATCTTTTTTGAATCATTGCTTAAAATATTCCCCTCTAAAGACTTATCTAAAATTATTACCAGATCTTTTGGAGAAGTTTTATTTGTACCCTTAAAGTCTCCAAGCCAGTTAATTACTTTTGTATTTTTTAAACCCAAACTGTAGATTTCTTTATTTACAGCATTAATGCCACCTAAAAGATCAATAATCATATTTGTGGCAGTGTTATCGCTTATAGTAAGCATAAGCTTAAATACCTCCCGAAGTTTAAATTTGCTTCCTGCTCTTTTTGTTCTTAAAATGCCTGCTCCTTGTGCATAGTGTTTTGGTTTTAAAGTAAGAATCGTGTTCCATGACAACTGACCCTTATCAATTTTTTTGAGTAATGTAACTGCTACGGGTATTTTTATAAGACTTGCGGCAGGAAAACTATGATCACTATTAATAGCAATTGAGCTATTGGTCCAGCTTGGTTTTATGTATACACCGCATATGAGGTGGGGATACTGTCTAATTTTTGCGTTAATTTTGGGAATTAAATTATTAATGGAATTATTAGGATTTGTTTTTGCATACACGTGGTTAAATAATAGTAGATATAGTAAGCAAAGCGAAATGAGAAATAAAGTTATAATGCACTTGCAATTAGAGGATTTATCCGATTTATTCGGTAAATCCGGGCGTGTGTAAAGAGAGATCAAGGGACGCTTCAGCTTGTCTGAAGCGATATAAAAAATGAATTTGTGTTTTGATTTTGATGGTCCTGTCATAGATGTTTCTGAAAGATATTATCGAGCTTATATTGATAGTCTAAAGGATACTGGTGCAAATAAAAATGATATCTTAACTAAAGAAGACTTCTGGAGGTTAAAACAAAATAAAGTATCTGAGCTGGAAATAGGCATAATGAGTGGTTTACCCTTAAGTAAGGCTCTTGAAGCTGGTAATTTAAGAAAAGATCTTACATTTAAAAGCAGTTATTTTACGCATGACAAACTGTTTGATGATGTTGTAAAAACCTTCGAATATTTAAAATCAAAAAACATTACTTTTTTTATTGTTACACTGAGGAGAAAAAAACAGGTATACCAGGCTATAAAAGATTTCAGGCTGGATAAATATTTTGATAATGAATTTCTTTTTGCTGTGCCTGATGAACAAAAAATCACAAATGATATTCAGGAAAAATACATTTTGCTTGTAAATGCTATAAATAAACTTGGGATAAATCCTCTTGATACATGGATGATTGGAGATACTGAGACAGATATTCATGCAGCAAGGCTTGCAAGATATGGAAGAACAATTGCAATCAGTCGTGGCATAAGAAGTAAAGAACTTTTAGAACTTTTAAAACCAAATAATCTTGTGAATAATTTTAGTGAACTTATGAATCTAGTAATGTCGCCACAGAGCCGCTAAGTCCAATTCGTCCTATCGCTGGTTTGCTCTTTCGCCGCCTCGCTCCTACCTGGAGCCCATTTTAAAAATGCCAAGCAGTGGATTTTTAATTGACTTTAATTCTTGCATTTCTTCAAACTGTTCTTTTATTTTTTGTTTCAATCTTAGAATTTCCTTCTCATGTTTTCTTTGAAGTGTTAAAAGCTCTGTTTTATGTTGTTCATTTGACTGTATATAATATGTTTCCCATTCTTTTTGTTTCTTTTCCATAAGTTCTTCTATCTGGCTTCTTAGTGTTGAAAGCTGTTCATTATAACGTTCTTCAATTTCATGTTCCATTTCAGCAATTTCATCTTCCATTAATTCAAGTCTTTCTGAGAGTTCAAGAGTTTCCCCCCTGCTTTTTTCAAGCTCAGTGCTTAACTCATCAGTTTTTCTTTTTGCCTCAATTAATTCAGCTTCTTTTTCAACCAGAGACTTATACAATTCTTTTGACTTTTTCCCTTTTATCTGTGTGGCTGCGCCCTTGCCTTCTTTAAATAATGCAAGTTCAGACTCAAGTTGTGTTTTTTGTGTCAATGTTTCAGCAAGCTGTCTATCAAGACTGTTTATGGTTTTTTGTCTTTCTTCAAGTTCTTTTTCAAGGATTGCAATATTACCGATTCCTTTTCCTACTCTAGATTCAATTTCTTTTTTTAGTAATTCTTCAAGTTCCTGTGCTTTACTTCTTAAAGAATTTAATTCCTGTTTTGAAATATTCAAAGTTTGTTTTAGTCTGTGAAGAGGAGAGATTGAAAGAAGATTTTTAAGCTCATCTTTTCCTTCAAAATCTACATTTTTTAAAACTTCTGAAAATGAGGATAGAAGCCTAATTTCATTTAGTGTAAGTCCAGACTCACGAAGCTTATGAAACATCTGAATAGATTCAATATCTTCAGAAGTAAAAGTTTCAAGACCCGGCTCAGCGTCAATTTCAAGTTCTTTTTCATATAAGGATAGGGTATCATCTGCAATATTTAATTGCTTCAATATGGTTTCACGACTTAATTTTTCCTGGTCCTGCATATAAAAATAGTTTTGTTTTTAATTTAGCAAATTTGTACTAACTAGTGCAAGAGTTACAAATTGCTTGGGCCATCAAACATAAGAAGCACTAAATATATTACCATTAGAAATTGAAAAAATATTTAACTTTCATGCATAAAGACAAAACAATCAAACCAATCTTAAATAAATTTCATTTTCCTGCTCATTCATATTTAATAATTCTTATTTTGGTTCTTTTGACTAAGATTTGTTTAATGCCGGTTTGCGGGGAAACTAGTGAAGATGCAGTTAATGTAGTTATAATCCCTCAAAACCCACAGGTTGGAGATACAGTAGTAGTAAAAATTGCAAAAGATAAAAGTAAAAAAAGTCTACCAAAAGTATTCTTTGAAACAAATAAACAGCCTGTATTTGAACTTTCTAAAGAATGGTACAGAAGTTTTATACCTTTAAGTGCCAGTTATAAACCTGGTGATTATAAAGTTGAAGTATTTTATAAAGGAAAGGAAAAGAAAATAGATTTAATTGTAAGTGAAACTAAATATCCTCTAGAGGAGCTTACTCTTCCCAAAACTGTTGTAGGGCTTATGGCCAGTAGAATTGAGCGGGTAGAGGTGAATAGAGCTTTAAGTGTTTATAGTCCTGAAAAATTGTGGAGCGGAAAATTTCTTTATCCAAGCGTAGGCCATCAATCAACTCCATACGGTGTTAAAAGAAGAGTTAATGGTGTAATTGATCCAGATTATTTTCATAAAGGTTTGGATTTTGCAGTGTCTCAGGGGAGTAATGTAATTTCTCCTGAAAACAGTAAGGTTGTATTAGCTGGCCAGGAGTCTAAAGGTTTTGTTGTAAATGGAAATTGTATTTTTCTTGATCATGGACATGGTGTTGTTACTGGCTATTTGCACTTGAGTAAACTTCTTGTAAAAGAGGGTGACATTGTTAAAAAAGGTCAGATAATTGGTAAAGTTGGCAGCACAGGTATAGCAAGTGGACCTCATTTACATTGGGGAGTATATGTATCTGGTAAAACTGTAGACCCGATTAAATGGACAAGCATGATAATTGAGTAAGTTTTTAAGTCTGAAAAAAGAGATATTTGTTGTATCTACTCTTTTTAAATAGTAAATTTCCAAACAAAAGCTTGTTTTCACATGTTGTTATAAATAAACACTTTTTTCTTTTATCAGAAAACCTTTAAGTTAAAATTAAGTATGTTTTGTAAATTTTTCAAAAAAGACAAAGGAAAGATAAAAAAGGAGATTAAGAAAAATGTTAAAGAAGCTAACACTTTTATTTTATGCAGCTATGTTAATGGTCTATATGACTGCATGTGCAGCGCCAAAACCTGCAGAAGAACCAGCAGCTGAGCCACAAGAAGAAACTACAGAAGCTGAAGAAGAAGCTACAGAAGAATCTGCTGAAGAAGGAAAAACAGAAGGTCAAGAACCACAGGCAGAAGCTACACCAGCAGGGGAAAAGGGAACTGCTCCAGCCGCTGCACCAGCAGGGGGAAAGGGAACTGCTCCAGCCGCTGCACCAGCAGGGGGAAAGGGAACTGCTCCAGCCGCTGCACCAGCAGGGGAAAAAGGAACTGCTCCAGCTGAAGAAAAACCAGCTGCTCAGTAATAGTTAATAGAAATAATGAAAACCAACAGGTGTTATTATTTTCCTGTTGGTTTTTTATTTAATGAGTCATTAAAGTTTAGTCTTAAAGGAGAAATATTAAAATGAAAAAACTTTTAAATATCTTACTTGTTTTACAACTTATTTTAATTTCTGCAGGATGCTGTACATGCTGTGACTGTGCAAAAAAGCAATCAGAACGAGGCCAAGCACAAGATACTAAACCCAAAAAACAATAATTAAAATTATAGATAGAAAAAACTTTTCTAGTTCTGATATCCTAGAACTATGCCGACTCTTCCACAATCTGAAATTAAAGCAATAGCAAAACTCTTAAAGACAAATGATGAAAATACATCAAAGCTCTTGGAAGAGCAATTTAAAACCTTTGATATAAGGCTTTTAAAAGAAATAGATAATGAAATCCCTCTTGAGGATATTGAGTTAAAAGAACGATTTTCAAAGCTTGTTTGTAATATAAAAAGTGAAAATCTAAAAAAAGATTTTTTAAACTGGGCAAAAAATCCAGGCTGTAGCCTAGAAGAAGGAGTTTTTCTTGTTGCTTTATTTAATAATCCATTGCTTGATGTGGAAAAATATTCAAATATTTTAAATACATGGGTGGAAGCAATCAGAAACAATTTAAAAAAAATAAAAATTAAAAATGATCCCACTTCAATAATAAATGAGACAAACCATTTCTTTTTTATGGAGCTTGGACTCAAGGGGAATAAAAAAAAATATTACGATCCGGACAACAGTTTTATCGATAAGGTGATAGATAAAAAATTAGGAAATCCAATTTTACTCTCAGTAATTTATCTTCTTGTTGCAAAGAAACTAAATTTACCTTTTAGTGGTGTAAACATGCCTGCACACTTTTTGGTCCAGTACTATGATACGGTGGAACCTATTTATATTGATCCTTTTAGTCAGGGAGAGATTATTTCAAAAGCAGTATGTGAAGAAAGAATTAAAACACTTAAACTTACATGGCAAAATGAATATTTATTAGCCCCCACAAATAAACAAATCATTGCTCGAATGATGCAAAACCTAATTAACATCTATCATTCAGAAGGTATGTTTGATTTAAAAGAAGCACTTGAAGGTTATGTCAATATTCTAAAGCGGAACTAACTCACATCATACGATATAATTTATATGTGACTACAACTACTGAGAAAACACTAAGCATAAATGAAGATCTTCTTAAAAAGCTCAAAATTACTCATGAAGAGTATCTTAAGATAGTAGAGCTAATTGGTAGGGAACCAAATGAAGTAGAGCTGCATATGTTTTCTGTAATGTGGTCAGAGCATTGTTGCTATAAAAACTCAAAAGTTTTATTAAAAGAGTTTCCCACAAAAAATGAGTACGTAGTAGTAGGACCGGGAGAAAATGCTGGCGTAGTGGATCTAGGTGGGGTTAGGGTTGCATTTAAAATAGAATCACACAATAGACCTACGGCCGTAGAACCCTTTCAGGGAGCGACTACTGGGGTAGGTGGCATTTTACGGGATATTTTTACAATGGGAGCAAGACCTATTGCAGTACTGGATAGTTTGAGATTTGGTGATTTAAATATTCCAAGATCAAGATTTTTATTTAGCCAAGCAGTAAACGGAATATCGCATTATGGAAATTGTACTGGTGTCCCAAATATTGGTGGCGAAGCATATTTTTATCCAACTTATAATGAAAATCCACTGGTTAATGCAATGGCGATTGGAATAATAGAAACAGATGAAATTGTAAAATCGGGTGCAAGTGGTATTGGCAACCCTGTTTTATATGTCGGTTCAAAAACAGGGCGTGATGGTCTTGGTGGAGCCAGTTTTGCAAGCAGTGGTCTTACTGAAAAAAGTTATGAGGATAGGACTGCAGTACAGGTGGGGGATCCTTTTTGTGGAAAGATTTTAATAGAGGCTTGTCTTGAAGCTTTTAAAACTGGCTATGTAGTTGCTGCACAGGATATGGGGGCAGCAGGGCTTACATGCTCTACTTCGGAAATGGCAGCAAAAGGAAATGTAGGAATTGAAATTAATCTTGATAAAGTTCCAAGTAGAAACGAGTTCCTTACTTCTGTAGAATATATGCTCTCAGAATCTCAGGAAAGAATGCTTTTTGTAGCTAAAAAAGGATTTGAATCACAGCTTGGTAATGTGTTTAAAAAATGGGGGCTTGAATGTGTAAAAATTGGTGAGATTACAGACACTAAAAAAGTCGTTGTAAAACATCATGGAAAGACTGTTGTAAATATTCCAGCAAACTCACTTGTAAGTGACACACCCATATATAAAAGAGAAACTAAAGAACCTACTTATTACTTAGAAAATAAAAAGTTTGATCAAAATTCAATTTCTGATCTTAAGCCTGCTGATATTTTGACAGTCTTAAAAGATTTACTTGCTTCTACTAATATATGTTCAAAAAAATGGATATATTCTAAATATGATCACCAGGTTCAGACAAATACTGTTATTAAACCCGGTGGTAGTGCAGGACTTATAAGACTGAGGCACGAGTCGGCAAACCGGCGAACTGGCAAGACAGTGAAAGAAAAAGGATTAGCAGTATCTTTGGATGGAAATTCTGCTTATGTTTATCTAGATCCTTATTTAGGTTCAAAAATTGCAGTAGCGGAAGCAGCTAGAAATGTCTCATGTGCAGGTGCAAAGCCTATTGCACTGACTGATAACTTAAACTTTGGTAATCCTGAAAAACCTGAAATTTATTGGCAACTGTCTGAGTCAACCAAAGGCATAAAAGAAGCATGCCTAGAGTTAAATACACCTGTAACCGGTGGAAATGTAAGTCTTTATAATGAGTCAAATGGGGTAGATATATGGCCTACCCCTGTAATAGGCATGGTTGGCTATATTGATGACGTTGAATTATCAGTTAACAGTGCATTTAAAAATCCTGGAGATTTAATAATACTTCTGGGTGAAAATAAAAATGAAATTGGTGCATCAGAATATCTTTATCTGCGAACAAATCAAATAAAAGGAAAAGTGCCAGATTTAAATTTTGAGCTTGAGAAAAAAGTCCAATCCTCTGTTAGAGAATTGATAAAAAGACAACTTATTCAATCAGCACATGACTGCTCTGTTGGAGGACTATTAATAACGTTATGTGAGAGTGCATTTCCGAATGACTTGGGTTTTAGTATGGAAAGAATCGACGAGTCGGCGTATCGGCGAACCGGCGATACAGAAATACGGTTGGACGCATTTTTATTTGGTGAAACACAGAGCAGAATTATAATAAGCATGAGTGAAAAATCTTTACCTGATGTAGAGAAATTTCTTAAAGAAGAAAATTGCCCATATCAAATTTTAGGCAAAGTTCAGGAAAAGTTTATTGAAATTAAATCGTTAAATATAAAGTCAGAAGTTAAAGAACTAAAGACGATTTGGGAAAGAGCCATGCCAGGTTTATTAAGTTAATTACTGTGTCATTCTCGCAAAAGCGGAAATCCAGTAGAATGGCAATATTGGTAAATTTATTGGATTCCCTGATCAAGCCAGGGAATGACATGAAGTGATTACTCCTCATCCTCACCTTGGACAAGGTCTTTCCATTCAGGATTTTTTTCAAGCTCAGATGCTATGTCAGAAACCTGTGTTGATGGCTTTTTCTTTGGTTTTAATATACGACTTGTGTCTATAGCTTCTTCTTTTTCTTCTTCCAGCTCATCATCTTCTTCATATTCAAAAATCAGTTCTTCTTTAGTCTTAGCACTTTCCGGAACTGCTATTTCTATCTGTGATTCTTCTTTCGATATTTCATCAAGTTCTTCTGCTTCTTCTTTAGTTCTTTCAAAGAGGTTTTCCATTGATTCCTTTTTTATTTTAGGTACTGGTTTATCTATGATTTCTTCCTTTTTAGATTCAGGTGGAATTTCATTGCTGATTTTCTGCGCAATTTCTTCAGGGATTTCAAGGATATCTTCTTCAACTAAATCAAGGGGCTCACCCGATTTGAACTGAAAGTCTACAGTTTCTTCAGGAAGTTTTAGTAATGGTTCTTCGCTGAATAATTCCTGTTTTAATATCTCTTCTTCAGAAGTTAAATCTTCATCAACAACTTGTGGTTCAGGGTTTTCATATGAAATCGGAATATTTTCATCTATTGTTATTTCAGGTTCTTTTACCTCAAGGTGATTTAAAAGACCTGTTAAAACCCCAAGTTGAGTAGAGAAACTTGCATCAAGTTGTCCGGATTTTGTTTCTAGAATACAGCTTCCTAAATCTACAGACTCTTTAGCTAAAGGAATTATGTCAACTCCTTTTGGAAATAGATTTGAGATTTCAGGAATGTTTTCCTGTAGTGTTTTTAAATCAGATGGATTTACAAAAACCTGTACTCTGTCAGCCTCAGTAGTAGCTTTTTTAATAGCTTCAACCACCTGAACTTTTAAAACGTTAGGATCAACTGAAGCCTGATATCTAATAATTTTTGTAGCAAGGTCAAGTGCTATATTTATAATTTGCCTGTGAGCCTGATCCAGCGCTTTTCTTTTTACTTCAAATAATTCAAGAAGTAATTCCCTGGCTTCATTTTTTATTACCTCACTTTCTTGTATGGCTTTATTCAAGGTCTCTTTATAAACCTTTTCTTTAATATTTTTTGCTTCAATATTTGCATCTTGAATTAATTCCCTGGCTTTTTTTTGTGCTTCTTGTAATTTAGTGTTTGATTCGAGTAAAACTTTTTCTGCTTCTTCTTTAATAGCTTTTGCTTCCTGCTTTGCTTTATGGATTTCAAGCTGTGCAGCACGTGTACTTTCAGAAGGTTGTATTGGAGTTACGATCGTATGAAGGCTTTTTATATTCGCAAGTTTTTTTTTCTTTATCAGCATTTTAATATTTGTCTATTTCAGTTATTACTCTGTCTACTACTTTTGTAACTTCAGGAGTTAAGAATATAGGTGCTCCTTTCTTTTGTTTTCCTAATTTAACCAGAACATATTCTCTAAGAAATGGTCTTTGCTGTTCTGCAAACTGAATCACTTTTTTCCCTTCTGCTTCTTTTTTACAGTCAGTCACTATTCTTTGAAGCTCAGGCCATACCTGATAAAACGGTGTCCAGTCAAGCTTTTCTACGTCCCCACCGGATTCCTGTTCAATTTCCTGAAGCCTTCTTACAACTTCAGGAGTAAAGTGAGACATTAAAAGAGATTGTTGCTCTTTTGGCATTATACGTAGTATAAGCGAAAGAGTTAAGAGTTTTATATCTTTAGATAAAGTTACCATAAGTTTTTTATATAACGCTGGAGCATTTTGCCGGATATTCTGGCAAAATACCAAGAGTTATAAAATTCTTATGCCCCAATATAGAGAATCAGATATCAGAGAAACAGAGGATCAATAGGAGTAATTATCTATCCTCACATGAATTTTACTTTAAATTAAAAATTAAATCTATTATCTTCTGATTTGTTTGGATGAGATTTTAGTTCTATTAGATTCTTCCAGCTGGTGTACCTTCTTCTAGCCATACTTGTAGTTTGCTTGCTAAAAATTCAGGTTTCTCAACTGCTGCTTCCTGTAAACCAGTGAGTATGCTGTTTAGATCAGGCTGCTTTGCTGTAATTTCAGAAGCAACTTGTTGTTGTGGTTGTGTGCCACTAGCTATTTGCTGCTCTGGTCTTTGGAATTGATTTTGCTGCATTGACTGATTGATCTGGGAAACTGTGCTTTGTTGTTGCTGTCTTGCTGGGCCTCTAAGTGAGTTCATTACAATGAGAAGACCAAAGATTGTAATTGTGACACTTGCCCATAAAGGCATCTTTTTAAAATTGGTCATTAGCTGAGTAAAGAAACCACCTACATCAGGTAAGATGGGTGCTCTAGAAATAGTTTTAATATGTTTAATTCCGTTTGCAAATTCAGCTACATTGATTTTTACATCGTTAACGGTAGTGTTTGGACTTGTAATTGCAGCAATTCCTTCGCGCAATTGTTTAATTGAAACTCTAGGAAGTAAATCACTATTTACAGCAACTGCAACTGATATTCTTGAAATTCTGCCTGGTGGCGTGCTTATAGATTTTTGTTTGAAGCTTGGATATTTTTGTGTGACTCTGTTTGTTCTTATATAACTCATGCTTCCGTCAGCACCAGCTATTGCAGGGCCTGCTCCCTTAGCACCGTCAGCATTAGCACCTAATCTTTCATCTCCAATTTGTTCCTGTCCTACCACACCTTCATAAAAGTTAGTAGCACTTTCTTCAATTTTCTTTCTGCTTATTTCAGAGCTTACTCTTACTATGTAATTTCCGGAACCAAGTAATGGAACAAGATATTCTTCAATTCTTTTTTGAATAATTTTATTTACTTTTTCTGATTCTTCAAGGAGTTCACTTGCTGCTATTTCATCAGTTTCAACAGCTGAGTATGTAACACCGTTTGTATCAATAATTGAAATATTGTTTTTCTGTAGATTTGGTACGTATCCAACAAGCAAATTTATAATACTTCTTACTTGCGATCTGGAAAGTTTTCCATCTTCTTCAGGTAATTCTATCTGAACAGTTGCAGTTGTTTGTGCCTGATATTGATTAAAGAGTTGTGGCTCAGGAATATTTACACGTACTGTAGACCATTTAATTCCAGTCATTCTGCTTACTATTCTGGATAAATCTCCATTAACAGCGCGCATCATTTTAATTCTTTTATCATAGTCAGAAGCAGCCCAGTCGCTTTTATCAAATAAATTAAAACCGTCTTCTTGCAGAAGATCGCTTCTAGCCAGTGTTAATGCTGCTTTATCAAATTCTTTGTCGTAAACTTTTACGTTTACTTTGCCTGGGAATTCACTATTTGCAATTCTGCCGTCTATATCGTTGCTTTTTAATTTTGTGACAACTTCAAATGCTCTATCCTGATCAATACTTTTTACAAGGTCAATCTCAGAACCTTTGCTAGTTCCTCTTGAATAAGCAAAAAAGATAATTATGAGAGTAATAATTATAGTTACAATAACAGCACCTGCCATAACCATTTTTCGGTTTTGACCGAGATTAGTTAATGCTTCCTGCATATTTGGAGATCTTAGTTGTGTTTGTTCTGTTGCCATTTAGTATTATTTTCTTACCCTTTATTTCTTATCCCCTATCTCTTATTATCATTAGACCTGCATTTGGGTTAGTTTTTCTACTGTACTTATGAATTTTCCTGCAACCTGTGTGGTTAAACCCAGAGCAATTTCTTCTTCAGCCATTGCAATCATAACTTCATGTAGATTAACTTTACCTGTGGTTACTGCAGCTTCAGTTAATTGATCTGATTTATTCATCATGCCATTTACTTTGCCAAGCATTTCACTCAGAACATTTCCGAATGTACCGCTTCCACCTGTACTGATGTTTCCTTTTAAAGTAGGAATCTGTGGAATCTGTGGTATTCCTGGCATCATGCTTTTAAATTGTGGAATGTCTTTCATTATTTTTTCTCCTTAATTAGTCCTATGAAATTTTATTTACTACTTCTTTGACGTACTCCTGTGTTTCTTTAAATGGTGGTATTCCTTTAAATCTGTCTACATTACCCGGACCTGCGTTATATGCTGATAATGCTAAAACTACATTACCTTGGTAACGGTTTAGTAAAGAAGATAAATATTTAGTGCCAGCCTTTATGTTTTCAGTAGGATTTAACGGATCATTAACCCCAAGTTCTCTGGCTGTTCCTGGCATAAGCTGCATTAATCCCATTGCACCGGTCTGAGAGACTGCATTTGGATTAAATCCGGATTCCTGTTCTATTACTGCCTTGATGAGTTTTGGATCTACATTATGTTCTTTTGCAGCCTGATCAATAATAGGATTCAATTTATATTTGTTAAGTTTGGCCGAAAGAGAAGAAAATATTTTTGAAAAGGCATTATTGCCATTTAAAAAATCCGGTTTCTGGAAATCATTATTTATACCGTTTACAAGACTATTTAGTTTTGTAATTTCTTCAATTCTTCCCAATGTGGATTTGAAACCTGCCTGGTCTAAAAAATTATTTAAATTATTCACTGCCTAGAGTTAACCCCCGGTTTTTCCTATACTTAATGTTTCTCTTGCTGCTGCTTTAGCCATTTCAACAATGGATAAATTTGCTTTATAGTTTCTTACGGCATACATCATTTCAACCATTTCACTTAAAGAATTAACATTTGACATTTCAACATCGCCATTTGCATCTGCTTTTGGATGTCCAGGTATGTGGACTTTTGCTCCCGGTGATTGATCAGTAATTACTTCACTGACTACAACACCTTTGCCAAGCCGATTCCCAGAAAGAAAGTTCATAATGTCATCATCTTTAATTCCCAGTTGTCTTGCCATAACTATAGAGAATGGATCGGCAGTTTTTTGGGAAAACACAGGTATTTGTTTTTTATAGCCCGGTGTTGAAGCATTTGCAATATTCTGGGAGATAATCTCCATTCTCTGTCTTTGTGCTTCAAGACCGTTTGATGCTGTGTTTAATAAATCAAAAAATGTCATTTCTTATTTTCTCCTTTTTCCTTTCGCCGGTTCGCCCTATCGCCCCACCGCCGTTTCGTCTCCTTAACTTGCTCTTACTTCTAATGCTTTTTTCATATGTTCAAAATGATGGCTGATTGATTTGACAAGCAGCATGTATCGCATGTGATTGTCATAAAGTTTGGACATTTCAGATTCAAGTGTCATTGGTTTTGTATTGTCCTGGTATCTTGCTCTTGAAATAATTGATTCATTTCCTTCAAATCCTGAATTATTTTTTAATCCGCTTAGCACTGAATTAAAATCAACATCCTGCCTTACAAAACCCTTTGTTTCAATATTGGCCAGGTTATTTGATAAGACATGCTGACGCTGCATAATTGCATCAGTCAGGCCCTTCATTACATTAAATCCATTTGTCTCAAACATTTTTATTTTCCTCTTTTATCTTTTTATTTGTCAGGTGCCTGATAATTGATATCGGCAGATAACTCATATTGTTTATAAAATTAGTTAAGGATTCGTTGTCCTTTTGAATTTTTTTAGAAAGAATCTGTAATTTAATCGGAATAGCCCTGAAAATTTATTGACACCCCTAAAAAATTCTCCCTGCCCCTTATGTTTCATCATTGTCGATGATTAAGTTTAAGGTTTATTTAATAAGAGTTCATTTTTTGAAAATCGTTTGTGTGATCACCTTCAGCGTCTTCAGGGAAGTATTCTTCAAAGCTTCCTTCCTGTTTTTCTGCTTTTAAATAATCTCTTTGTACTCCGTATAAATTAAAATCTTCCTTGTTTACTTTAACTGGTTGAAATGTACTTACTGTTCTTCTTAGATCAAACATTGATTTAAAGATTGTAAAAATACCAATTAGAGGGCCTAGAAATAACTGAAGTTTTCCAAATCCGCTTTGTGTAAAACCAGTACCACTAGGGAGTTGTCCCGGTATTCCATAAGGTATTGGTGCAAAACTGCCTCCTTGAGGAAAACCATTTATGCTTCCACCCTGGCCTGCAAATCCTTGAAGTGGATTTGCTGCAATTGTTTGATTGAACTGAGGTGCTATTGCACCGGGAAATCCATTTGTTAAAACTGCACCGGGTGCAAATGCCTGTGCTTTAGGATGTTTGTTTATGTTTTGTCCGTAAAATTGTTGTGGATACCCCATAAACTGATTTTGTGTGTTTCTGTATGTCTGAAGTGCTCCCGGACTTAATCCTGGCATGCCAATACTTCCTATGCCACCAATTCCTGCTCCACCATTTTGATTTATGCCATTCCCCCCAATCCCTCCGTTTCCAAAACTTGCTCCTAAAGCACCTGGGGTAGGTAGTGGTGAAATTGAATTAATTACACTCTGAAAAAAGTTTCTAAATGTTGAACCTATAGGAATTCCACTTATTCCATTGCCGGCAGGAAGAGTATATGTAGCGCTTGTTGCATTTCCAGTTAAAGCATTTAGTAATTGATTAAACATTTATCCTCCCTTATTAAGCAGATTTTCCTATAGTGTAGTGTACGTTTTCAAAGAGTTTGTCTATAGCTTTTAATACTTTTAGCTGTGCTGAGATTAAATCTTTCTTTGCTGTTAATTCTATAAATTCAACTGCCATATTGACATTTCCAAACTCAAGATTTCCTTGTTTTACTCTGGTGGAACCGCTTATTCCAACATCAGCATCAAGTGGTGTACCTGAAGCTTTTGTTTGTAAATAGTAGCTCTTACCAATTGATTCAAGTCCCTGAGGATTATTGAATACCACAACATTTATTTTTCCAATTTTTGTTTTTTCACCTGTATTTGGATCGATTCCATTTAATGTTCCATCTTCCTGGATTTCTGGTGTAAGGTCTGGTGAAATTGTAAGTTTTGAGGAAGTTACTTTTAAATTCATTTCACCAAATCCGTCTTTTTGTGGACTATTTAATCCAAATAAAGGTAATTTAGATGGCTCTATCTGAGGAATAACACGATAACCTTCTTCTGAAACAAGTTCACCTTCGCTTGTTAATTTTAAACGGCCTGCTCTTGTAAATGCTCTTTGTCCGGTTGGAAGTTCTATTTCAAAAAATCCTTTTCCATCAAGAGCTATATCAAAAAGTTCTCCGGTTTTTCTAAGTGGACCTTGAGAAAAGTCTTTGGTTTCATGTCTGGATATTTCGCCATTTAATGCTTCTGAGAAAGAATCAGTGTTTCTTTTATATCCTATTGAATGTAAGTTAGATATATTTTCAATGATATTTCCTAATGAATCCATATTAAGTGATGCTGCTCTGTAAGTTTTATATCCTATATTGCCAAACATGCTTTTCTCCTTTTAAACATTTCTTCCATATTTTTCTATTAAGTCACGATCTGCTGAAGCTTCTAAACCAAGCATTTTTTCACTTGCTTCAAATGAACGAAATGCCATTGCTAGTGAAATCATCTCAGTCATGATGTTTACATTTGCTCCTTCAAGAAAGGATTGATGTACTTTAACAGGTTTATTGTCCAGAACTTGCATTGCGATTCTTCCATATTTTTCTTTTCCGATAAATATTTCACCATTTTTGTTTACTATAATGTTTTCTTCTTTAGCAAGACTAATAGGTTTATCTGTTTTTTCTACGACAATTACTTCATTACCATCATGTGTGCAAAGTTCACCTTTTTCATTTAAGCGAAATCTTCCGTCTTTTGTTGGCATTGGGCCATCTTTTGACTCAGTTAAAAAATATGCATTTCCTTCTATAGCTAAATCAAACTTGTTGTCTGTCTTTTTAAGTTGTCCCGGGGTATTGTCTCTCATAGCAGTTTCATTTAATACAGAATCAAAACTTATTGCTTCCGGGATTTGTCTCTGATAACCAACACTTCCTGCATTGGCAATGTTGTTTGAGATTACCTGAATCATTTTCAGTTTATTTAGCATTCCTGCTACTGTTTGGCCGAAGGGATTGGTTTTGTTGTCCATGTCTTTTCCTTTTTACCGTTTTTGGAAAATGTTCTACTTGCAGCTCTTCATTCCAAGAGTTGGGATAATTTATATATGAGCTTGTTTATGAGAACGTTAAAACATGAAAAATAAAAGGGTTGAGACTTAGGGAAGGCAAATAATTTTATTTGTTAACTGTTAGTTAATTAAAAAATGAAGTTCTTCTTGTAAATTGCTTTGAATATTTTAAATCTGGCATGTTTAATTTTCCACTTATTACTGTTATGGCACCATTTACTACATGTGCTGGCTTTTGTGTATCAGCATTTGACTTAATGTCTTTCATTTCAGAGACCATTCCTTTTATATGTTTTGGAATATTGGCATAAAAACTAATTTCATTTGTAGCTGATTCAACTGCTTCTAAATCTAATTGTGTTTCTTTTATATCCATTTCTACTTATATAAAGGATGGGTGAAGTGTAAATTGACACAAAGTTAAAAAAGATGAAAAAGACTTAATTTAGATAGATTTCAGATTATTGATTAAAAGTAGATTAATACTTATATGTTACTGCCTAGCTGATGTGACACTTCTAAGTAAACTACTTAATAAAGTAAGATTTTATCTGATTCATTCGATAAAATCTGAATGACATAAAGAGGAGGTCATTAAAAAGTGTACTGTGCAAAGCCTGACAAGCGAAGAATGAGCGAGGAAGGCGGTAGGTAAAAACAGATGCAGATTTATAAAAAAAATTATTTTAGTGAAGCTTTTAAATATTTACTTGCACTAACTGTCATATTTAACCTATTAGCTTATACAATTGTTCCTTTATATGGCCAGTCTTCCACCTGTAAATGTACAGATGGAAAACTAATTTGTACAAACTGTAATCCAACCTGTACACAAAGTGGTAATGCTGCCACATGCATGGGAAGTCTTCCTCTTTGTTGCGATCAAAATGGGAATGGAACTTCATGCACAAATACAATTACATGTGGTGCAGGTAATACTATTACAAATCCTACGCCGATTACTACTCCATCATCACCATGCAAATGTAATGGCAGTATTCTCACATGTGCAAATTGCAACCCTGTTTGTAAAGATAGTAGTTTAACTGTTGCTTGCAGGATGGGTCTTCCACTTTGTTGTGATAAGGGTGGGTCTGGTCAATCATGTATAACTGACTTTAGCTGTGGTTCAGCTACCATAGTTAAACCTTCTTCAAGTAGTAGTTCAAGCGGATGCATATGTTCATCAGGAAGTGTGGTCTGTACCAACTGCAATGCAGTATGCAGAAACAGTGGATTTTCACTTGGATGTAGATTAGGACTAGCTCTTTGTTGTACAAATGGAGGCACAGGAACTATATGCAATGAAAACTATGTATGCACAACTTCTTCTGGAGCATTTGTACCCAACGGAGTATTTTGTTCAAAAGGAGATATACTCTGCAATGAAGGAGTTCCTATCTGCAATTCAGGAGAAAGGCCTTTGTGTGGAGCACTGCTTGGATTTACCGGTGAGCTTAGTGGACCTGGATGTATAGATGAAAGTCTAAGATTTTTTAAACCAGGTACTGTTTCATGTAAAAGTTCTTCTGATGTATTGCCACTTAAAAAATCCAAATGCAAAAAAAAGAAAGCATGCCCATCTGAAAGTAAAAGATTTAATTTATGTAGATTCGATCGTATAGCATGTAAATGTTTTTGTCCTTTTGATATAAAGAAAGTGAAACATATTCCAATTTGTACAAATAAAGATATTTTAAATTGTTCAATAAAACAATTCCCTGACTGTGTGAACCCGGATGATACCGCATTTTGCGATAAAGGAAAACTTTATTGTAAGGATATAACTAAAAATACAATTGATTTGCTGGATGCAGTAGAGTGCAAAAAGAAATTTTAAACTGCTAAAAGACAAATATTATTTTCATCTGCTGCTTTGATTATTTTTTCTTTTTCTAAAATTATTGTTTTATTTGCTTCAAAAGCCAGTATTCCGCCACCATTGTTTGCCAGAGTTTTAATGGTTCTTTCACCTATTGTAGGAATATCAAATCGCTCATCCTGATCTGGTTTTGCCACTTTTATAACAACCACTTCGGATTTTGAAAGACCGCAACCTCTTTTTATGGCTTCATCTGTTCCTTCTATGGCCTCAATGGCTAAAATCATTTTATTTTTTACGACTACTGTCTGTCCTATATCAAGACCTGCTACTTTTTTTGCTACCTCAAATCCATATTCAATATCAATTCTTTCTTCCAGCGTTGGTTTTCTTTTACTCAGTACTTCTTTTTCAAGAAAGAGCTGTTTTAAAAACATTGTCTGAGGCAAAACTTTAATATTATTTTTCCCCAGGAAATCGATAATTCCATTGTGAATAGAATCATCATTTAAGTTTGAAAACTGTCCAATATATTTAATAGCAGTCCAGTCAAGCTTATGGATATTTCGTAAGAGATCAATTTTTGGAACTTTCCCTATAAAAACAACCTGATTTATTGTTTCTTTTTTAACACAGTCAAGAAGTTTATTTACCTGACCGGGTGAAAAATGATAAACCTTGTCGCAGAGATTTTGGAGTTTTTGATTTGCTTCTTCTGTAATTGCAAGTGCACATGTATTAAAACCCTGATCCTTGGCTGATTTTGCAAGGAGGGTTGGTAATTCGCCATTTCCGGCTACGATAGCTAGTTTGTTATTTGAAGGCATATATCAAGTAACATTATATCCTATGTGAAATAGGTGTAGAGACGTGCCACCGGCACGTCTCTACTAGTGTGGTAGCGTAGGTGTTGTTATTTTAGGTTGTCTTCCAGAAAGTGATTTGAGAAACTCTACTAAATCCTTTTGTTCTTGCTGATTTAGATTTAACGGCTGTTTTAGTGGATCTTTATATGTATCCTGTCCGCCGCCAGCATTGTAATAAGCAATTACTGCTTCAAGAGTTTCAAACTGACCGCTGTGAAAATATGGAGCAGTGTTTGCTGCTTCACGCAGTGTTGGTGTTTTAAATTTTCTTGTGTCTTTGCTACTAATAGAAATTTTTGCTCTTCCCACATCATCTGTTATTGGTAGTCCTATATTATGAAAATCCCCATCTGTAAAATCAGGTCCTTTATGACACTGAGCACACATGGCTTTACCATTAAAAAGTTCAAAACCCCTGATGGCACTCTCACTTAATGCTTTTTTATTTCCACTTATGTATCTGTCATAGTCTGAATCACTTGAAATAACTGTTCTTTCAAAACTTGAGATCGCACGAACAAGCTGTGAGGTTGAAATAGGTGCTTGCCCAAATGCTTCTTTAAACTCTTTTACATAAATTGGATCTTTATTTAATTTTTCTAAAACATTACTTAATTTTTCTCCCATTTCTTTTGGATTTTCAATTGGACCGATTGCCTGTTCTTCAAGGCTCTGAGCCCTTCCGTCCCAGAATAAAAGTTTTAAGTGAGCAGAATTAAAAACTGTTGGTGTATTTCTATCTCCTTTTTGCCCGTTGACTCCTAGTGAAACTGGTTTATCATCACTAAATCCATGTTCTGGTTTATGACAGCTTGTGCAGCTTATCATGCCGTCTTTAGATAAAATAGGATCAAAAAATAATTTTTTACCCAGTTCTATGACAGGATCTGATTTTTTTTCAGCAGGTTTGTTGTCTTTTTTTATTTCAATGGGAACGTGTCTTGTGGTTACAGTAATGTCCTTTTTATCTTTTTCTGTAATAATAAGTGAAATAGCGCTGTTTGCAAAAAAGAAAATGCAAAAAATTGAAAATATAGTTAAAAAAACATTTCGCATACTTTTTATAATATTTCTTTTACTTGTTTTCAATGTGCAGTCTAAAGCGTTTTCTTCATCTTTGTTTACAAAAGATTGTTCTAAGAATAACAAACAATATTTTGTAAAAGCTGTTTTTGATGGTGACACTGTTTTGATACGAACCGGCGATGAGGCGAACTGGCGTAAGGGCGAGCCGGCGAAGGGGCGATACGGCGATACGAAAATCAGACTGCTTGGAATTGATGCATTTGAACATGATCAACCTCCTTATGGACAAACTGCAAAAGATTTTTTAAGTATGCTTGTCTTAAATAAAAATGTTTGTGTTGAAACAGATATCGGTGAAAAAGATGTTTATGGCAGAATACTTGGATATGTTTTTTTAATGAATACTTTGATAAATGAAGAACTTTTAAAACATGGTCAGGCACTTTTATATGACTTTCCGCCAAATGTTAAATATATTTCCAGGCTAAAAAAAGCACAAATCTATGCAAGGCAAAATATGCTTGGCATATGGGAAAAGCAAGATTATATTCCTGAGACGCCTAGTCAGTGGAGGCATAAACACCCGTTTAAAAAGCATTTGTCATTCCCGCAAAAGCAGGAATCCAGAAAATAAACTCAGCTTTAAGGACTGAATTCCCAATCAAGTTGGGAATGACACTGTTAAACCTTCTGTGTTTCTTTGCTTACTTTATCCAGTTCGAATACTTTGTGAATGGCTTTAACTGCTTTATCGCCATCTTTAGCATCTATTACACAGCTGACTTTTATTTCACTGGTTGAAATCATTTGAATATTTATGCTTGAGTCTGCAAGTGCCTTGAACATGGCAGCTGCAATACCGGGACGGCCTATCATTCCTGCACCGACTATTGAAACTTTTACAATTTTTTCATCACAGCTCACATCTTTTGCGCCTATGTCTTTTGCAATTTCTTTTGTAACTTTTGTGGCATCCCCTACGGTGTCTTTATCTACAGTAAATGCAATTTCATTTATTCCGTCTTTGCTTGTAGACTGAACGATCATATCCACGCTTATATTTTTTTTGGCAAGTGATTCAAAAACTTTTGCTGCAATACCAGGTTTATCAGGAACACCTGTTATTGCCAGTCTTGCTTGAGATTCATCTAATGCTACTCCACTCACTGGATTATTTAACTCCATTTTTCCTACTCCTTTTACTAGTGTACCTTCATCATGGGGTTTAAAGCTACTCCTTACCCTCATAGGCATGTCATAATTTTTTGCAATTTCTACTGATCTTGGGTGTAATACCTGTGCTCCAAGACTTGCCAGTTCAAGCATTTCTTCATATGAAATTTCATTTAAACGAGATGCTTCCTTTACTATTTCAGGATCTGTTGTAAAAACAGCGTCTACATCTGTATAAATATCACAGCGTTCAGCTTTAAGTGCTACAGCAAGTGCTACTGCTGTAGTATCTGATCCGCCGCGACCCAGTGTGGTAATTTCACCTGTGGTTGCACTTATACCCTGAAAGCCTGCAACGATTACTATATTTCCACTCGATAAATATTTTTTTATTTTTTCGGTTTTTATTTCTGTAATTCTTGCTTTACCGTGTCTATCTTCAGTGAGTATTCCTACCTGTGATCCTGTCTGTGAAATGGCTTTAGCACCAAGAGCATGAATAGCCATAGCAACCAGTGGAATACTTATTTGTTCACCTGTTGAAAGTAAAAGATCATATTCGCGCGGATCAGGTTTTTTTGTAATTTCACAAGCCAGGTCTATTAAATTATCAGTTGTATCACCCATTGCAGAAACTACAACTACTACTTGATATCCATTTTTTTGTGCATCAATGGCAATTTTTGCAACTCTTTTAATGCAGGTTGCATCCTTAACTGAAGTGCCGCCAAATTTTTGAACTAATATAGGCATTTCGTTTTTTATACAGCTCCAGACAAGCTGGAGCTTCTATTGATCAATTCCTTTTGCTTGATCGGATTTGGTGGATAAACCACACAAATCCTATAATTATAAGTCCGGTATTTACTGTACTTCAATGATAAATAATAGCATTATTGAGATTTTTAAGTGATTTTCTTCATTCAAATAGTAAAGAGTAATCACTGTTTTTACAATTACAAGTTTTATTTTTTAGATTGATTTAGTTATAATTTTTAAAGGTTGAAAACTATCTTATAAAAAAACTTTATTTAAGTGCAGGATAAAAAAATAAATGACCAATAGGGCTCGTAGAGCTGAACCAAATCAGATAGTAGTAAATCTGATTAATGCTATAACATCACCAAATGTTGTCCACTCACTTTCCCCGGATGTTAGAGCTAATACCACTCTTGGGCCGGGTGCTACTTCTCAGGCAAGTTTTCAGGACAATATAAATAATTTAATCCGTGAAGCGATTCAAAATGGCTCTGTTTGTTTAAAAAGTGTTCCCGATCAAAAACGTACCAAACAGGCAGTCGTCAGAGCTCTTTCATACAGCACAGTGCCTGAACCTCAAATGATGCAATTCAGGGTAAATGTAGTAAAAGATTATGTCAGAAATGATTTTCCTCCTATACATCCGGATACAGATAAACCTGACACTATTTATAACAGTAAAGTTCTTTATATGCAGACAATGCAAATTTTTAAACAATGCCTTGATATACACAGAGGATTTAATTTTTGGGCATACTCTTCAAGGGGTGATGGCATCTCTGAATATCCCATGCTTGTAAGATTTGCACGCAGAGCAAGCTGTAGTCGTAATGTCACTCTACATAAATTACCTTTAGATAAATTTCCGGGACCAGGAATTGTAATTAATGGTCTAAGCGGCAATTGTTTCCCCTCGTGGTTTATGAGATCTCAGTGGGAAAAAGCTTTGCAAGATAGAGATACACCTTCTGAGAGAGTTGAAAAAGATTTCAGAAATACAATGACACACAACGTTGAAGATTTAAAAAATACTACTTTTGGTTTTTTCAGGGGAGTAGTCATTGTAAAAAATCCCAGAAGAATAAAAATTGATAATAAAAACTATGCACTCATAATATTTAATGATCATTTTGGGAATCCCAATTTAACTGAGGCATTTCTTGTCCCGGATGAATATATAAAAGGATTTCTTGAAAATCCTATGGAGGCTATAAATAGTCAACAAGGTACTCCATGTCACCCTGACCAGATTGTAAATAGATTTAAAGATAGAGTATTAAATCTAACATCGGTATCAAATATAGGTGGCATGAACAGAGCATTTCCTGTGGGTGCTAAGTGTTATGAACGCTCAACTTTTTACAATAAAAACGGAACTCGCGTTTACAGGGATTTATATGCTCATGAAAGGGATGAGACGCTACGCAGTGAAGACAAAGACATAGTAGGTCATATGCATATGACTCATATGTTTGGCGGTTGGTGGAACGAACAATTTCCTCTACAAAATCTGGAGCCTTTTAGAAATGCACATTTTGAAGTGACAAGTGCTGCATTTAATGCGCTTGCATTGCTTAGAGATTTTAATGAAGCATTTCGTTTATATAGTTTTGGTTATGATGATTATGACAGTCCATCAGATAATGTAAGATTCAGTGAATATTTAAGATTGCATGATCAGGCAATTAATTGGAAAGACTCTAATAAAGTTCAGGGTGATGGAGGTTTAGTTTTAATTCCTAAACCAAGAGGGAAAAACACTTCTTTCAGTAGAGATTTAATTCGTGAAGTTGGAGCTATTGATGTACAACTCATGGCGCATTTTATTCATAAAACTAGAGGAAATCCTATTTTTCTTCCATCCTGTTCACTAACAAGTGAGTCGCCTCATTATAGAAGGGTTGAAGCAAAAGACTGGCTGAAATTCCATGCTGCTGCATATAAAAATGGAGCTGATCTTGTTTTTATGCCAATGAGGAACAGTAGGACCAGTAGTAAATGATATTCTGGGTATTCCTAATAAAACAAAAAAATAGGAGGATATATGAGAATAGGAAGTTTTAGTTTTGAAAGGATAAGTTTTGTAGTAGCCAGTCCTGCTGCACCTCCTGAAGCTCCCCCTGATGAGCCACAAACTGAACCAGCAACTGAACCTGAAGCTCCCCCTGATGAACCAGAAACTGAGCCAGAAACTGAGCCAGAGACTGAGCCAGCAACTGAACCTGATGAGACACCAGTATATGAACCTGATGAAGCACCACCTGAGTTTGATCCAGATAGACGTGGTGATGATCCACCGCCAAGTTATTGTCCTATTGAAACTCCAGCAGAACCTTGTGAGTAATTTCTTGTATCATTTTTATGCTCTCAGAACATGTGGTTTTTAAACTATCTATCATGTTTGGGAAAATCCCACTCATGTATTGGATATTTTTGTCTCTACCTATTTCACATTTGTTTCTTATCATAATCTATAATAATTACATTGTACTAATATGGAGGACACATGCAAACATTATCGATAGGGACAAAAGAAAGTTTGAAAAGTCTTGGATTTAAAAATACTGAAAAAGTTTACTGGAATCTATCTACTGCAAATCTTTGTGAAGAAGCTATTCTTAGAAAAGAAGGTTTACTCAGTAAATATGGACCCATAGTTATAAATACCACACCGTATACAGGACGTTCTCCCAAAGACAGATTTATAGTAAAAGATTCTCTAACTAGTGAAAAAGTAGCATGGGGAAAAATTAATCTTCCATTTGATGAAACAAAGTTTAATCTTCTTAAAAAGAAAGTCATTGAATATTTACAAAAGAACGATCTTTTTGTGAAAGATTGTTATGTTGGTGCTGATGAACGTTACAGGCTTTCAGTCAGAGTAGTTTCAGAACGTGCGGTTGGAGCCATGTTTGCCGGAACAATGTTCATTCCTGAAATAAATTCTGAAAAATTTAAAACATTTACTCCACAATTTCATATAATTCATGCCCCGGGATTTAAAGCAGATCCAAATACTGATGGAACAGCATCAAGCGCTTTTGTAATTTTGAATTTAAAGGAAAAAATTGTTCTCATTGGTGGCACGCTGTATTCAGGCGAAGTAAAAAAATCAATGTTTTCAGTAATGAATTATCTTTTGCCGGAAATGGGTGTTATGACTATGCATTCATCAGCAAATTATGGAAAAGATGAAAATGATATTGCAGTATTTTTTGGACTTTCAGGCACTGGGAAAACCACACTGTCAGCGGATCCTGAAAGAACTCTTATTGGTGATGATGAACATGGTTGGAGTGATAATGGAGTATTTAATTTTGAAGGCGGCTGTTATGCAAAAGTAATAAAACTTTCAAAAGAAGGCGAACCTGAGATTTATGAAACCACAAAACGGTTTGGCACAATTTTAGAAAATGTAGTTATGGATCCAAATACAAGAGAAATTAATTTTGATGATGACAGTATTACTGAAAATACCAGGGCATCATATCCTGTCTCTTTTATTCCAAATATGACACTTAATGGAAAAGGTGGACATCCAAAAAATATAATTATGCTTACCTGTGATGCATTTGGTGTATTGCCTCCTGTATCCAAACTTACACATGAGCAGGCAATGCATCATTTCACATGTGGTTACACAGCAAAAGTAGCTGGTACAGAAGCAGGTGTTAAAGAACCACAGGCTACTTTTAGTCCATGTTTTGGAGCACCATTTATGCCGCTTCCTGTAAAAACTTATGCAAATCTTCTTGGAGAAAGAATTAAAAAACATGCAGTAGATGTATGGCTTATAAATACAGGTTGGAGCGGCGGGCCTTACGGTGTAGGAAATAGAATGAAATTATCTCTTACCCGGGCTATGGTAAAAGCTGCACTAAATGGAACACTAAAAAAAATAGAAACCAAAAAAGATCCAATTTTTGGTGTAGGTATTCCAATTTCATGTCCTGATGTTCCAAGTGAAATTTTAAATCCAAGAAATACATGGAAAGACAAAGATGCTTACGATAAGAAGGCTAAAGAGCTTCAGGGAATGTTTGAAAAGCAAATGCAAGTCCATTTGTAAAACGGTAAAAACAATCTGATTTCTGACTAAAACCTCAATTTTTTGTATTTTAGTATCAACTTTTGTACAATATTAGTATGGAAAAACAAAAAGTATTTATATTCGATACCACTCTCCGTGACGGTGAGCAATCTCCTGGTGCCACATTAAATATTCAGGAAAAACTGGAAATAGCTAGGCAGCTTAGTAAGCTTGGTGTGGATATTATTGAAGCCGGCTTTCCATTTTCAAGTCCTGGTGATCATGATGCAGTAAAGCTTATATCTAAAGAAGTTCAGGGACCAGTAATCTGTGCACTGGCAAGAGCAAAAAAAGAAGATATAGATAAAGCAGCAAGCGCAATTGAACCAGCTAAGAAAAAAAGAATTCATACTTTTATAGCTACAAGTGATATTCACATAGAGCATAAATTAAAATCAACACGTGAAAAAGTTTTAAAAACAGCAGTTGAAATGGTTAGATATGCAAAAGGTTTTACAGATGATATTGAGTTTTCTCCTGAAGATGCAGGGAGATCCGATCCAAAGTTTTTATTTGAAATACTTGAGGCTACTATTAGTGCCGGTGCTACTACTGTAAATATTCCTGATACAGTTGGTTATACGGTGCCAAATGAGTTTGGTGGTTTAATAAAAGCGATTAAAGAAAACGTGCCGAATATAGATAAAGCCGTGATCTCAGTTCATTGCCATAATGATCTTGGTTTAGCAGTAGCAAATTCACTAAGCGCAGTTATAAATGGTGCCCGTCAGGTAGAGTGCACTATAAATGGTATTGGAGAACGTGCTGGAAATTGTTCGCTAGAAGAAATAGTAATGATTTTAAAAACAAGACCGACTTTGAATTTTTATACAGATATTGATAGTAAGCAGATTTATAGATCAAGTAGGCTTGTTAGTACACTGACTAATATGTTAGTCCAGCCAAACAAAGCCATAGTTGGTGCAAATGCATTTGCGCATGAATCTGGCATTCATCAGGATGGATTTTTAAAGTTTAAAAAGACTTATGAAATTATGAATCCTGAAGATGTTGGTTTGCTTACTTCAAAACTTCCTCTTGGACCACGCTCTGGAAGGCATGCCCTGAAAGAAAGGCTTACTGAACTTGGATATCATCTTACTGAAGAACAGCTTGATAAAGCATTTTTACGCTTTAAAGAAATAGCAGATAAGAAAAAACAGGTTGTTGATAAAGATCTTGAATCTATTGTTCGTGATGAACAGAGAATTGCTGAAACTACATTACACTATGAACTTGAAAACCTGCAAATTGCCTGCGGAACAGGACTTCCTACAGCATCAGTTTGTTTACGAAGAACAGGTGACAATATGTTTTTAAAAGACTCAGCACTTGGAACAGGTCCTGTTGATGCTATTTACAAAGCGATAAATAAAATCGTTCAAATACCAAATGAATTAATTGAGTTTTCGGTACAATCGGTTACAGAAGGCATTGATGCGCTGGGTGAAGTTACTATCCGTATTCAGCAGGATCACCTTGTTTTCAATGGTCATGCAGCAAATACTGATATAACACTTGCCTGCGCAAAAGCATATCTAAATGCACTGAATAAATTAATTGATGCTATAAATACCGGGGCTAAAGTTCTGGCTCAAAAATCAGAGCTAGAGGCTAAAAAGGGCGTTTAGAGCAACTAAATACTTTTCTCTATCCAACTGCTACTACTTCTAGGGCATCAAAAACTTTTGGGGAGTTTAATCCTGCACTTGTTGGATCACTAAAGACAAGCATTGCTTCATCTGAAAGATGTTTTAATTTTAAGTATGTAGACCTTTCGTCTGGACCAAAACTACTTGTAACTCCTTCTGGCAAACTTGCCGCTAGAACAAGCATTAATCCTCCAAATAATTCTATTTCATCATGTCCAAGATTTAATGCACGAATATTATTCGGGTTATCCAGTAGAGCTAATAAATCATCTTCAAGTCCATGTAGGGCTTTATATACAGGTGCAAGAAGTCTTGAGGCTTCAAGAAATTGCTCAGACTTTAATTTAGTAACTAAATCAAAACCTGGATCAGTTTCACCTGGGAAGGAAATACACCATCCTCTTTTATCAGCAGAGTCACTATCATAAATCAAATCAAAATGTGGTTTAAAGGAACCCAGAGCATCTCTAACAGTTGTTGACATAATAATTAATTATACTCTAGATGAATAGATGTTTGTCTGACTCTTACAATTCTACAACTGTAACAGCTTCTTGGTCAGCAGGTCTGTCAATGTTTACTGCTTCTATTACTTGATTTAAGGATCTTAAGACACTCTCTGAAGTTACACCAAGTTTTTCTAGTAGTTCTACTGTTTTTCTTGTCGGGTGATTTTGTGTAAGTGTAATTGAAGCTGCTAAAAGATGAGCTGTGTTTAATTGCTTGTGTTTTAGTTTTACTGCTATTACCAGTGCTCTTTTAACGATTTCTAATATCAAAGCTTCATCTACTCTTTGTGTTGGTTTAGCTTCAGAAGGTTTAATCTGCCAGTCTACAATTTCTTGAAAAATTGCCTGATTACCATTTTGTTGCAGCAAGCTATCAAGTATTGATCTGCTAAGAGAAGGTGTAAAATATAAAGCAGCATATAAATGTGATCTTTCAATGTGAGTAACACCTTTTTTTTGTACAATTTCACGCGCTTTGTTTGTAACATGAGCTACTCTTGGTGATAATGTAATCTCTCTTCTAGGTACACTCCAGACCGTTAAACCATTACTCATTAAAAACTCCTTCTAATTCATTTATTTTTTCTATAAGCATCTTTGCTAGTTCTCTTGTATCAAATGTTCCTGCATTAGTGATGTCATAAATATGTCCAACTGTTGCAGTTAATAAATCTTGGACTCTTAAATTTTCTTCCCTTTGTTTTGCATATAAACTTGCAAGAAGAAATATATTACTAACAGCATCACTCTCAGGTATTTCATCATCTAAGGAAATATTTGAACTATAATCATTTAAACCAAGTTTATCTCTAAGCATATCTTCACATGTGTTTTCTTCTCTAATTGCATCAGATATAAATATCCTGAGCTGACCGTTTGGATGTCCTATCAATGCACCTAAAAAATGATTCAAATTAATAATATTTGAACCACTATTTATAGCTTCCTGCGCCATTCTATTTCTTATTTGTTCAATTGAATTTCTTCCAGCTGGCGTAGATAAAGGTCTTGCACGTGTTGCTCCCATCTGTAATGCAAAAATATTTTCTATTGCTGTACCCAATTAAAAATCTCCCACAATAATTTATTAAATAGACATTTAATATTTAATCAAATGTATAAAAAAAACATTCTAAAGAAATTATAATTATTTTTAGAAAAAAAGATTTTAATACGTATTCTTTAAATTACAATTTTGAAGTCAGTAAATTATTTTTTTTTAAATACTCTTCAAGCTCAGCCCTATAAGCATTTTGTAAATCAATGATTTGTGAACTGGTGAGGAAATTGTACTCTTTATCTTCTAATTTAATTTTTGAAACAGGCATTATGCTAATAATTGCATTTGTTATAAATACACCTTTTGCCATCTTTAAAAAAAGACTATTAACATGTTTTTCTTCTATTTCAATAGAACTTTTCTTAGCTATTGCAAGAACTTTTGATCTTGTTACGCCGGATAAAATTCCTGTTTCAAGCAGCGGTGTAATGATTTTATCTCCCATTACTAAAAATATATTTGCTCTTGAACATTCTACAAGTTCATTATTTTCATTTAAATATAGTGCATCATTAAAACCCAGATTTTGTGCCAGTTTATATGCAAAATAACTATCAGCTCTACTTGTAGTTTTATGTTTAAAAGATATAGAATTAAAATCTCGTCCAAGCTTATAACCTAACAGTGAATAAGATTGAGGAAGAACATCAGAAGAAAAAGCTGAAATTAAAACATTAAACTTTTCACTGTCAGCTTCAATTCTTTTTGAAATAACTATTTTTAATCTGGCGCTTTTTAAGTTGTTTTTTTGAAGAATATCTTTTATCCAGTTTTTTACCTCAGTTATCTCAACAGGAAATGTCATTCCAATTTCTTTAGCACTGTGAGTCAGTCTTCTATAGTGGTCTTCAAAAAAAACAGGAATACCATTTTCACATCTTATAGTTTCAAAAAGCCCATAACCAAACTGATAAGAAAGATCGGTAATACTGACTTTAGCGTCTTCTTCTTTTACAATTTGACCGTTTAAAAAAACTAACATTTTTCTATACCCAGAGCATCCATTATACCTTTTGCCTTTAGTTTTATTTCTTCAAGTTCAGCTTTTGGATCTGAGTCAGCAATAATTCCTCCACCTACGTTAAAGCTAATTTTCCCATCATGAATAAAAACAGTTCTGATTAAAATGTTAAAGTTCATAGTGCCATCAGTTTTAATATAACCAAAAGATCCTGTGTAAGCCCCACGTTTTGTGGGTTCTATTCTGTCAATAATTTTCATGGCTGCAATTTTTGGAGCACCGGTAATTGAACCACCTGGAAATACTGCACTAAAAATATTTTTTAGACTTACATCAGGTTTTAATTTGCCTTCAATGGTTGAAACTACGTGGTTTAAATGTTTATATGATTCAATCTCTAAGAGCTTTTTAGCCTGTATAGTTCCATATTCGCATATTCTGCCCAGATCATTTCTTTCAAGATCCACTATCATTATGTTTTCAGCCTGATTTTTTGGATCAATTTCAAAAATATCTTTTGGCATGGTACCTTTTATTGGGCGGGTACGAATATATCTTCCGGAATCTTTTAACTCTAGATATAAAAATTCTTCAGGTGAACTTGAAAGAATACTTAAAAATGGTGTTTTAAAAAAACATCCATATGGATTTGGTGAAACTTCTCTGAGCTTTAAATATAAATCCGTTTCGTCTAGTGAATTTGTATTTTGAATAAAATATTCTCTTGTAAGATTTGCTTGATAAACATTTCCGGCTTTTATTTCTTCTTTTATTTGAGTGACTTTTTCTAGATATTCGTGGTCGGTCATGTTTGAATGTAGCACGTCATTGTGAGCCAAACTGGAGAGACGCCCCGTCGGAGTGTCTGTATTGGTGAAGCAATCTTCGCTCGCAATGACATTCTCAAAATATGCAAAAAAGAAATCTGGATAATCATTTTTTATTTCTCCTCGAAACAAATCATATGCTATATAACCCACAAAAATACCATTCTTATTTTGTTTTTCCTCATTTATTTTTTCCTCTAGAAAATCAAAGCAATTTTCATTTGCAAAAGTTATTGCCCCATTTTCACATTCATGTAAATTGACCCCATTTAAAGAACCGTATAAATAATATTTTGGATTTGCTCCTTGAATAGAGTGATTACATAAATGTATAGGTCCGCCAGAGCTGTCTATCCAAAAACAAATAGGATTTTGTTGCAGATCAATAAGATCCTTGTCCTTCGCCGACTCGCCGACTCGCTGACTCACCGGTTCGTTTTTATTTGCTTCTTTCAATTTCAACTGAAACATTCCCCTGAAATTCTTTATATGGAATATGTGGCTTATGTACTTTTATTTTAGCTTTAATTACAAGGGAATGTTTTAAGAGTGCACAGGCAAGATCTTCTCCTAGAGCTTCTATTAGAGAATGTGGCTTTGAAGTACCAATTTTTTGTACTGTTTTATAAATATCAACGTAGCTAAATGTATTATTTATATCATCTGTGCTTGCTGCACTGCTTGAGTCTATATCAATAGAAACATCTACTAATAACTCTTGACCCATCTTTCTTTCTTCCGGATCAATTCCAATAGAACAATAACATGGGATTTTTTCAATATTTATTGTGGTTAAGTTTGTCATCTTTATATTTTAGCTTTTGGTTGGATTTAATGAGCAAAAATAAAAACTTTCTCTAGTGCATGATGTTTGAGTTTAACAATCTTCATAAATTTACATAATACCAGATTACAAAAAGATTCTTTTACTTACTCATATCTTGTTAGATCTGTAAAAAGCTTTCTTTCCTGAGAGCTAAGCTCTCGCCACTGTCCAGATGATAAATCGTCTAATTCAAGCAAGCCTATGGCTACACGGATCAAGCGAAGCGTTGGAAATCCTACAGCTGCTGTCATATGCCTAACCTGCCTGTTTTTCCCTTCAATTAACTTAAGCTCAATCCAGCTTGTAGGAACAGAAAGACGAAAACGAATAGGAACAATACGCGGCGGATAATTTAGCTCATTGAGTAGTCTTGCTTTACAGGGTTTTGTTTTGTGTCTCTGAATAACTACCCCTTTTTCTAGTTTGGCAATCGCTTTTTTAGTTGCAATGCCTTCTACCTGAGCATGATAAGTCCTTTCATGTTCATGATTTGGATTTAGAAGCCTGTCATTCCATTCCTTCTCATCACTTAAGAGAAGTAATCCTTCACTATCCCAATCAAGTCTGCCTATAGGATAAACATTTTTCGGAAATCCAAATTCTGCTAAGGTTCTATGCTCTGGTTTTTCTTTTGTAAACTGCGAAAGAATTCCATAAGGTTTGTGAAAAGCTAAAAGCATAAATGAGATTATATACTGGTAAATTATAGACGTAAAGAGAGCCACAAAATATAAACTTGTTTTTTTTACTTTTAATTTATGATTATTAGATTTTCTATCATTTCAGTAAACTTTATTAGAAATAAAATGGGACATCGTGGAAAATGTTAGAACTAAAGTTAAGGAGTATCAATTTATTAACTAGTATCAGACTGTATGATATATTATTGCTAATTAAATACAGAAAGTCAGTGAAAAAATATGCAGGTTACTCCTTCAACCCAACCTAATTTTGCACCTTACAGTGCTAACCTTTTATCTAAAGTAAATGGCGGTGCACCATTACAACCAAATCAAAGATTGAAAATTACTGCTTATAGTAGACAACTCCCCTTTGTTTATAAATTGGTTGAAACAGCTTATAGAGACTTTAACTCAGGCTTTGTTTCTGTAGATTTAAAAGAAGAAGAATTTGAAAAATTAAAAGCCGAGTATGGTATTACAGAAGATTTTGACTATACTCAGTTTAGAGATAAAGAACTTACTTCTAATGGAGCTACTTTTCTTGATTTTAATAATGATGATTCTCCTTATATCAATTCAGGATTTAAACAAGATGATATTGAAGCTTTGGTAAGAAGCATTTGTCCTGAGATTCCAAGTGATGTTAGAGAATTATTAAAAGTAGATCCTGAAGAGTTGCTTAGGGGATGTTTAGATCTCAGAAAATGTCAACCACTTTTAATAAAAGGTTCAAGAGAACAATTACCTCAAATGCTTGAAATTGCCAGGTGGGCATATAACGATGGTACAAGACTTGTTAATATTAAAGTTGATGAAAGAAAAGAATATGATTGTAGAGTACCACTTTACAAGTATGCAAATGATGCTGCTTTAAGTGATGTTCCTGAATACATTGTAGCTCAAGAAAAAGAGTCTTTTGAACGAAATGTAGCAGATCTGTTTTTTGACTGTGCAGATCCAACAAAGTTTGAAGGAATTAATCCTGAAAGGATTCAACAAAGACAGTCCATTGTAAGTAAAAAAATAAAACCATATAGAGATAAATCAATAGGTGAAGTTCCCTATTGCCTTTATAACCTACCATCTACAGCTTCAGCAATTGGAGCAGGTTATAAGAGCTTACAAGAAGCCGCAATAGATGCTGTAAAAATAAATCGTACAGGACATCTTAAGGAGCATATTGCAAATCTAAAAACCAGAACTGATAAACTCAATACTCTTGTAAGAGAGGATTATAGAACTTTGTATTTTATAAGTGTTAAACCAGGTACAGAGATCTCTGATGAAAAGACTAATTTAAAAGTTGTTTTAACACCTAAGTCTGTCTTTTGTTCTATCGGTGAGTTAACTAAAAGTGGGCAGTTTTATATTGCAAATGTACCAAGCGAAGAGAGCTGGAATACTCCAGACTGTACTAAGACAGAAGGAGTTGTAAGCATGACAAGGCCAGTTAGTATTAATGGCATAGTTATTGACGGTATAAAAATGGAGTTTAAAGATGGCAAAGTTATAAAAGCAAGTGCTACTAAAAATGAAGCGGTTCTTTTAACATGGCTTGAAAAAAATGAAAATGCAGATAAATTAGGAGAAGTAGCACTTGTGGCTGGATCTCCTATATTTGATTTAAACAGAGTATTTAATAATATTTTGCTTGATGAAAATGCTACCTGTCATATAGCACTTGGTGATTGCTATTCATGCTGTATTGAGGGGGCAGATGATATATCTAGCCAAGATGAAAAACGAAGGTTTCTTAATAGTCTTAACTGCAATGATTCCCCGGTTCATATTGATTTTATGATTGGTGGACCTAATGTAATGGTATTTGCAGAAAAATCTGATGGTACCAGAAAACTTCTCATACAAAATAATAAATTTGAAATCTAAGTGTATAGAGCTTTATGAATTTATCTATGTGTTGAACATTAAAACCCGAATTAAAGAATATCAAGAATATCTTCACATTCCAGATTTAACTTCAGACTTATCTTTTCAAAATCATTTTCGTTAATAGGTCTACAATTTTTGCACGGTCTATAACCTTCTTTTACTGCATCTTCCAAATTAAGAAAAAACACTCTGTTTTCTTGTTTACATTATTTTAACGCACTAGTAACTATAGGATTCATCCGATTTATTCGGTGAATCCGATCCTATGAGAAGGATTGACCGAGAAAAGCCTCAACTTGTTTGAGGCTTTAAAAAAATCATCGGGCCTTACAGGATTTGAACCCGTAGCCTCTTGGTTCGAAGCCAAGCGCTCTATCCAATTGAGCTAAAGGCCCTTTTTATATAACGCTCCGCATTTTCAAGAAAATGCTTCGCTTTTAGATATCTCACTTTACGACGTTCCGGTTTGTCGCTTTCGGATAACCCTTCACTTGCTTAATTAAGAAGACGTTTTGATATTTTAATGTCTTCTAAGATAGCGGTTTTATTATATCGTGGTAATATTTTTTTGGATATGCAAGACGAAACTAAAAAGACTACATTTGGTGCAGGATGTTTTTGGGGTATTGAAGCAGCATTTAAAAAATTAAAGGGTGTAATTTCAGCTACTTCTGGTTATATGGGAGGACACAAAGAAAATCCTACTTATGAAGATGTCTGCACAGGTAAAACAGGTCATGCTGAAGCAGTAGAAGTAGTTTATGATCCCCAAAAGATTACTTACCAAAAATTATTAGAAGTATTCTGGAAAATCCATGATCCAACTACATTAAATAGACAAGGTCCTGATATCGGCTCTCAATATAGATCAGCAATTTTTTATCATGATGAGGAACAGGGAAATATTGCTAATGAATCCAAAAAAAAACTTGAAGAAAGTAAAACTTTTAAAAGTAAAATTGTTACTAAAATAACCCCTGCTGCCTTGTTCTACAAGGCAGAGGAATATCATCAGAATTATTATGAAAAACATGGTATTAATTCTTGTGGAATCAAATATTAGCTTTCTTGCAAGTATAGGATTTGTCCCACTTTATGTGGACAAATTGACTTCAGTAAACCTGTCTAATTTTTCAATTAACTTTATTTTTTTTGATTTGTCTAGAAATGATGCATTAAATGAATTTTTTACAAGAGTATAAATATTTTCTTTAGATAAATTAAGAGCTTTCTGCACAGCCTGCAGATTTTCCCCTACGTAACCACCAAAATAAGCTGGATCATCAGAGTTTACAGTCACCATAAGTCCTGAATCTAAAAGCTCTTTTAAATTATGGTCCTCTAATTTTTTAAAAACAGCAAGTTTTACATTTGACAATGGACAGATAGTAAGTGGAATTTGTTTTTTTACAAGTTCTTTTACAAGCAATTTATCTTCAAGGCATCTTATGCCATGATCAATTCTTGAAACTTTTAATTTTTCAAGTGCTTCCCATATGTAATCAGGCGGACCCTCTTCACCTGCATGAGCGACTGTTAAAAACCCATGAGAATCTGCTTTTTTAAAGACCTCAGTAAACTTTGAAGGTGGATTTCCTACTTCGGATGAATCAAGCCCAATACCTATAATCATATTTTTGTATGCAATAGCTTGTTCAAGTGTTTTCATAGCAGATTTTGCACTTAAATGTCTTAAAAAACACATTATTAAATTTGTAGAGATTCTGTATTTTTCTTTTCCATCTTTTAAGGCTCTGGTAATTCCTTTTATGACTTTTTCGAATGGTACATTTCTTGATGTATGTGTCTGTGGATCAAAAAATATTTCAGCATGGATGACATTTTGTTCTTTCAGTTTTTCTATATAAGCCCATGTCATATCATAAAAATCATTTTCTTCAATTAAAACATTTGTCCCTTCATAGTAAATATCCAGAAATGACTGTAAGTTGTGAAAATTGTATGCCTTCTGAAGAGCACTTATTGAGGAATATTTGAGAGGGATATTATTTCTCTTTGCTATTTTAAACAGTAATTCAGGTTCAAGTGAGCCTTCTATATGAATGTGCAATTCTGCTTTAGGTATATTTTGAATAAAATATTCTATGCCGTTACTTTGCATTTTTTATTTCCCTGTTTTTTTGCTCTTACCATGATTTTAGCATTTTTAAACATTAGGGCTTTGCCAGTAAAGCCAGTTTGTTTATATGACTTCAGCTTGTCTGAACCTAGATAAAAAATTTGGAGGACTAGTTAACGATGTTTCCCACGCTAATACGTTTTTTAAAGCTGTTGGTGTATGATATTAACTAGTAAAATGTAAGTGAGTATAAAAGGAGTAAGACAATGATAAAACTATATGGCCATAAGTTCTCTCCTCCAAGCAATAAAGTAGAGATGTGCATGAATTTACTTAGTCTAGAATATGAGTTTATTTTTATAGATCTCCTTAAAGGTCAGCAAAGAACAAATGACTTTCTTTCTCTTGCACCTTTTGGAAAAGTACCAGTGTTGGTTGATGGAAATTTTAAGTTATCAGAGAGTAATGCCATAATGAAGTACTTATGTAAAAAATCTAAATCTGACTTATACTCAGCGGATTTCGAAAAGCAGGCAGAAATAGATATGTGGTGTGATTTTATTGCTCAGCATATTACAATGCAAGGCTATGCCAAAGTTATGTTTAGCAAGATGGTAGCCCCCAGAATAGGTGTGGAGCCTGATCAAAGGGCCATTAAGGAAGGGTATGAGAACTTGAATAATTTTCTCTCCATTATTGAAGAGAAGTTAGGTAAGACAAAGTTTTTAGCTGGAGATAAAATGACAATTGCAGATATTTCTTTGCTTTCAACAATAGATCCTTCTGAAATGATTGAAGTAGATTTGAAGCTATATCCTAAACTTTTTGCCTGGAGAAAAAACTTACAATCTCAAGATTTTTACCAAAAAACTCACAAGTTTTATGGTGAATCTATGATGGCAAAGAAATAAAAAATAACCTAATCGTACAGTGTTAGATTTTGCACGATAACATATTGTTATGAATACAATGCTTTCTGTTAATAATTTAAATAAGGTTTACAGTAGCAGCTTTAAAGCACTCAACAACATTAACCTCCAGATCTATAAAGGAGAAATATTTGCATTGCTTGGACCCAATGGGGCAGGGAAAACAACCTTGATTAATATTATTTGTGGAATTGTAAACCCTACAGAAGGTGAAGTCCTGGTAGATGGATATGACATCATTAAAGACTTTAGAAAAACAAGATCCCTCATTGGACTTGTTCCACAGGAACTTGTTGCTGAAGCATTTGAAACAGTTTGGCATACAGTAAATTTTAGCAGGGGATTATTTGGAAAAGCACCTGATCATGCTTATATAGAGAAGGTCATTAAACAGCTATCTTTATGGGATAAAAAGGATAATAAAATGATGACTCTTTCTGGTGGTATGAAAAGGCGTGTAATGATTGCTAAAGCACTTTCTCATGAGCCTAAGATTTTATTTCTGGATGAACCTACTGCTGGAGTAGACGTTAGCTTAAGGCAGGATATGTGGAAGCAGGTCCGTGATCTGCAAAAAAATGGAGTAACTATCATCCTTACAACCCATTACATTGAAGAAGCAGAAGAGATGGCTGATCGGATTGGAGTAATAAATAATGGTGAGATTATTGTTACTGAAAATAAAAATGAGCTAATGAAAAAGCTTGGAAGAAAACAGTTAATTTTAGATCTAAGAATTTCACTTAGCTCTATTCCAGCATCACTATCAAAGTGGGCTTTAGAGTTAAACAATGATAAGTCACGGTTAATTTATACTTATGATACGGCTAAAGAAGAATTTTGCATTCCAGAACTATTAGCTTCTATAACTTCAGCAGGGATATCATTTAAAGATATTCATACTAAGCAAAGCTCCCTTGAAGAAATTTTTATTAAGCTGGTTAAAACCTCATGAACTTCTATGCTATTAAAGCTATCTATAATTTTGAAATGGCACGCTGGTGGCGTACTGTTGCACAAAGTATATTATCACCTGTAATTTCAACCACATTATATTTTGTAGTTTTTGGTTCAGCAATAGGTTCACTCATTACTGAGGTAGATGGAATTAGCTATGGATCATTTATAGTACCCGGGCTAGTTATGCTTGCAGTGCTTACAGAGAGCATTTCAAATGCCTCATTTGGGATCTATTTCCCCAGATTTACAGGAAATATTTATGAAATCTTATCAGCGCCAATTTCTTATATCGAGATTCTACTAGGTTATGTCGGAGCAGCAGCAACTAAATCAATTATTCTAGGTATTATGATTCTAACTACTGCTAGCTTTTTTGTCCCACTTCAAATTAAACATCCGTTTGTAATGTTATTTTTTCTAATACTAACTTCGCTTACCTTTTGTATGTTTGGATTTATTATTGGTATATGGGCTGATGGTTTTGAAAAACTACAAATCATACCTGCCCTGATAATTACTCCACTTACATTTCTAGGAGGAAGCTTTTATACAATAAACATGTTACCTACGTTTTGGCAAAAGGTTTCACTTTTTAATCCAGTCGTCTATCTTATTAGCGGATTTCGCTGGAGTTTTTATGAAAAAGCAGATGTCAGTTTAAAACTAAGCTTAGTTATGATTCTTATTTTTCTTTTAGTCTGTACTGTACTGGTTAGATGGATATTTAAAACTGGGTATAGACTGAAAAGTTAATAAATCACGAAAAAGAATAAATCTTCTAAACTGGCGAGGTACATTAGATATTTATAGAACTTTTTTGAGAAAGAATCCACAGGAAGTTAAATTATGCTATTAACTTACTGGAAAAAGTAGCATAAGTTTACCCAGTCATGCTTTGCACTATTTATTACAGTATCAACTTTGCTTAATCGATTGGAGATGAGAAGGGGAGCTGCCCCTCCTGTTTAATAATTACCAATCCCCTTGCCTAATTTTTTCTTCAATCTTTTTAGTTTTATCAGATTTGAAAGAATCTAAAAACTCATTCATTTCAGCAATGAAATCTAATTTTTTGCTAACTGGTACTTTCATATAAGATTTTAAATCTTCTATACTGTAGTAATTCTCTTCAAATTCTTTATCGTTCATGCCTTAATTCCTTTAACTTTTTAAGCACCTCAATATCTACTCTATCGTTAGGTCTATTAGCGATTTCTTTTAACTTAATTAAGTCATCAATTGAAATCATTGAGATGGTTAGAATGCCATCAGACATCTTCTCTACTTTCTTGTAAGCTTCGTCAAAGTTAATATAATCTTGGATCATTATATCAATAACTTCTAAATCATTTTCAGGATTATAAAAAGAGAAAACTTTCATATTTCTTTCTTGTTTCCAATGCTCTCTTTTATTTTTATCTGCTAACTCTTCAATTTCTACTGGTATTCGCGGTTTTAATTTAAATGATTTTATGATCTCAATAAATTTAGCTATATTAGTTTTTTCAAAAGAGATCATAAGATCTAAATCCTTTGTGACTCTTGGATGACCATATAAATTTACAGCAATGCCGCCTATTACAAGGTACCTAACACCTTGTTTCTCTAGTTCTAAAAGTATTTTTTTGTAAAGCAAAACAAAGTAATTTTAACATCTCTAAAACTTATGGAGGCGAGGAGGAGCTGCCCCTCCTGTCCAAAAATGACTGGTTCCAAATATCTACAAGCTTGTCTTGGAATTTGATCAGAACCGCTGATCAGTGGGCCAAGCGCCCGCCGGTGTTTTGATTTTGATTTAAAGTCAATTACTAAACCAAGAAACTTATTGACTCGTGTTACCGGGTTTTGTTCAGAGCTTCAGCTGGTAACCACGCCTATGCTCTGTTCCCTGTACCTAGAAACTAGGCAGCGAGTGCAGGTGCAAAAGCACCAACACTTGGGAATTGAATGACGTTATTTGCGTCTGTTTTTGCTTTGAGTATTTAAGTGGTATCGAAGCTTCCACTGCTTGCAATTCAGAATCCTTCAGGTTTGTCAAATCTATCACGCCCCCATAGCTATTTTACCCATGATTAGTTAATAATGCTTAAATGCGGCTTTTTATGTTTTCTTAATAATTAAGTATTTATTCGTCTGTGTTAGCATAATTCCTATGAAAAAGGCTATTATTTTGGCTGCAGGTTTAGGAAAACGATTAGGGAATCTTACAAAGGATATTCCCAAATGCTTACTGGTAGTGGAGCCTGAAAGCAGAAAAACATTGCTTGATTTTTCACTTTCTGCTTTATCAGATAATGGAATCAATGAAATTATTATCGTAACTGGCTTTGCAAAGGAAGTTCTGGAAAATCATATTTCAAAAAACTGGTCTCGTAAATTGTCCATTCAATATATTTTTAATGATAAGTTTTCTGATTTTAACAATATTTACTCAGCATATTTAGCAAAAGGTTTTTGGGATGATGAAACTGTTTTATTAAACTCAGATATTATTTTTCATCCGGATATATTTAATGCATTAAAGGATGTCATTGCAAATGACACAAAGCCGAAATCTTATCTGATTATTGATGACACAAAAAAACTTATAGCTGAAGACATGAAAGTAAAAATAAATGAAAAAAGAGAAATTAAAGAAATAAATAAAAAACTTGATTGTAGTGCTTCGCTTGGTGAGTATATTGGAATTACTTATTTAAGAGGTGTTGAAAGGGTTAAATTCCTTGAATCTCTTGAAAAAAACATTAAGGATAAAAATCTTGATTTATACTATGAAGATGCACTGAATTGTATTTTAAAAGATATATCAGTGTTTCCTCTCTCTACATCTGGAAAACTATGGACAGAGGTCGATACAGAAGAAGACTATAATATAGCAAAAGAGATGGCAAAGAAAATAAAAACAGTACCCGTATGAGTCAGATCAGCATTCCAAGTATTTTACGAATAGTCAACTCAAATAAAGAGGTTGCAGAAGAACTTATAGCTTTTATTCAAGAGGAAGGATTTAAAAACGTAGCATTAATTACCACAAAAACTCCAAATCACCTAATTACAAATGAACTTGAAATTGCTTTATTCGATCATGTAGAAAAATTAAAAACTTTTCAGGTAGTTAATGCATCTATATCTTATGTTAATCAACTTGTGCTGGATGATTTTGATGTGGTGATTGGAATTGGTGGTGGAAAAGCAATTGATACGGCAAAATATACAGCTTTTATAAATCAAATCCCCTGCATAAGCATTCCTACTGCAATTTCAAATGATGGCATATGTTCACCCGTTGCAGTTTTAAAAGAAAAACAAAACAAATATAAAAGTCTTGGTGCCACAATGCCAATAGCTTTAATTGTGCCGCTTCATTTAATTGAGAGTTCTCATGAAGAAAGTATTATAAGCGGTATAGGTGATCTTCTATCAAACTTATCCAGTGTAGAAGACTGGATTTTAGCAAGTAAAGAAACAAATGAATATATAGATGACTATGCAGTAATGATAGCCAAAAATGCAGCACTCAGTGTTTTTGTAGAAGTTGAAAACTGTATTTTAAAACATAAAACCAAAAAGCAATTTTTACATGAAAATCTAAAACTAGTTATAGAAGCACTTGTGCTGTCTGGAATTGCCATGGAAATAGCAGGTACAAGCCGCCCGGCAAGTGGATCTGAGCATTTGATAAGCCATGCTATTGATGAACTTTTTGGTGGAGTAAAACCACATGGTATTCAAGTGGCTTTCGGAGCTTATATCACAACCTTTCTAAGAGTTGAAATGGGCTATGAGAAAAAAGATACCCTTGAGAAATTAAAGGCAGTATATAAATTTTTAGAATTACCAACAAAACTTTCAGATATTGGTTTGACAAAAGATCAATTAATAGAAGCCATACTTCATGCACCTGAGACAAGAGTAGGGAAATATACAATCTTGAATAAAATTAAATTAGAAAAAAGATATCTTAGCGATTTAATTGATAAGTTGTTTGGTCTAAAGCTAGAAGTTGGGTATGGAGTTTAGACATATCCCAATTCTTCCAGCCTTCTACGTATTTCTTCTTCTTCATCTTTAGAGTAAACATTTACTCCTTGACCAATTTCAGGTACTAATTTTTCTTTTATCAAGTGTTCAATGATAACCTTTGCTGCGATTTTTGGTTCGTCATTTTTATTTAAAAGAATATCAGTGAGCTCATCTTTATCCCCAAGGCTTACCTCGATAAAGTTTTTATAATTTTCTTTCACTGCTTTTCTGTCACTTAGTGATGTATCTTTTGAAACAATGAGAGTAAAAATATTGTTTCTGTGTAAAAGATTTCCTAAAAATCCTAACCTGTCAGCAAATGTTGATTTATCTTCAAGAGTGTCTTTTAATCCGCGCCCTAAAATTTCTTTAATTTCAGAGTGAACAATAAGTTCTACAAACTGTTCTCTGTTTATTAATTCCTCACCTACTACTTCTGCTACTGAAGTAAGTATGTCTTCATTTCCACCGCAAAACCATATGGTTTTCATTTTTTATAGCCCTCGACAAGCTCGGGCTTCCCTGTTCCCACACCACAAATTGATTTCCCCTGCATATCGTTTGGTATTTTAACACCCAATAGATCTAAAACTGTCGGTGCAATATCCATTAAATGATGCTTATCATCACGCTTACCCCCTAAGTTGTTTTTTGGATCAAATAAAAGATACATTCCCTCTTGTGCGTGGTTTGCATCATCAGGACCAGTATCATTTTCATAAGTATAAACAGAGTTCATGCCAACACTACCTACTGAACGCCATCTCAGTTCATCAAAAATTACTATTAAATCAGGAGGTATGCGTTTTACTTCCTTATATGTTTCTTCAGGAATATGAGCAACCGTTAAAAGTTTTTTACCAATTTCATCTTTAATGTTTTCAATTCTCTGTTTTAATTCAAGTCTGAATTGTTTATATTCATTAGCAGGTATTTGTCCATTTGGTTCACGTCCCTGAACATTCATAAAAATTCTTGCATAATATCCGCCCGCTCCCCAGACCTTGGTCTTTGACCAGTCAATTTGGAGTTTTTCAATTGGTGTAAAGGTTTTTGGATATTCCTTTAAAGTTAATAGGCCTTCTTTTATAAGCCATTCATTTATGCATATGCCGCCAAGCATTGATTTAGCTCCATGATCAGATACGACCATAACTGTTGTTTCATCTAAATTAACCTCTTTTAATGTTTCGGCAAGTTCTTTATCCAGATATTTATAATACTCAGGAATTACAGTTTCATATTTATTTCCTTTTTCGTATTTCGGGTGAGCAGGATCTAAAAACTTCCAGAAGCTATGGTGAATACGATCTGTACCCATTTCAACAATCATTGCAAAATCCCATTCTTTGTTTTTTAAAAGATATCTAAACGTTTTAAACCTTGTTTCTGTTGCCTCATAAATTTGCTTTAAAATAAAATCTCTATCTTCAGTTCTAAAGTGTTTTACATCCGGAATATATTCACCAATATTCTTTTCTATTTCATTTCTTAATTCGTTTGGATATGTGTATTGTGACTTAAGACTTGGAGTTAAAAAGCAGGTAATCATATGGCCATTTATTTCTCGTGGTGGATATGTTTGCGGCACACCAACTAAAATTGATTTTTTCCCTACTTTGCCTAAAATATCCCATACTGCAGGTTCTAAAATATCTGCGCCATTTGAAAAATACTGACCGTCATAGCTATAATCTTTTCTGTTTCTAAATCCATATACGCCAAGCTGTCCTGGATCTTTACTGGTTAGCATAGATTGCCAGGCTGGAACAGTGATGGGCGGAATAGTACTTGTTAGATTTCCATAGACTCCTTTTTTTAAAAGAGACTTTAAAGTAGGTAAATCATCAATCCACTTATCAAATACCCAGTCAGGTGGTGCACAATCCCATCCTACGATTAAAACTTTCTTTTGCATGGCTTATTTATAATACCAAATCAATTTTAAATATACCTATTGTTTCTTTATTGCATGCTTACTTTAATGTACTACCCACTAAAATCCCGTTTGCATAATATTTCCCACTTTTTGAGTCTGGCAAAATATCATAGGTATATTGATAGTAGTAAGGGACTTTTTTGATTTTAATTACCATACGTCCATCCAAATATCTTCCCACTTTTAAATCGTTAAATTCTTCTCCATCTCCAATTGGATGTCCCGGACTTACTTCTAAAACAGTTGTATCGTTAAATGTAACCTGTAAAATCTTATGTTTTTTAGCTTCTACCCGAACTATTTTTTTAACTTTAACAATCTCACCATTTTCACTGATGACTTTATCTCCAACTTTTATGTCTGCAATTCTTTTTTGAATGCCTGGAGTTTTAATTCTTGTATCTGGTGATAAACAGAGTGGTACAGGACATCCTGGTGGGTAGCAGCCATAAGCCGGTAACCCACTGCACTTCGTACCAGTGGGACATGGCAGATAGCTCCCATTTTTGCCACGACAGTTTCCAAAACTTATTTTTTTTGCTTGAAATGTTTCACCACTAGAAAAAGATCCGCTAAGTAATTTTTCATTTGTCAAACTTAACGTAACTGCCTGACTTTCTCCCTTCTCATTTTTAATTGTTACTGATATCTCATTTTCTGCAATTATTTCCTGAGATGTTATGACGAAGTTTCCCTCTAATCCACTTTGTCGAATGCTGCCCTCAAGTTTTCCATTTTTTACACAGAGTCTGAGTAAAATAGATCTTAATGTCCTGCACTTTTTGCAGTGTGTACACTCTTTACAGCTTTGAGATATTTTTATAAAACCAGGTATACAGAGAATTTGTATTTGTGGGCAAACTATACATTCAGACATCTGGGGAATTTGAGCAGAGTCTATGGTTCCTGCCTGACAATCTAAAATTTTTCCTCTCCATATTCCTGTAAAAGCTTTATTTAAAGAAACAGTACATTTTCCATCTGTATACTCTTTAACTCCATTTACATTTGCAAAACAACTATTGCTATAAATAACCCCATCACAGCCACATACTGGTGCAAATATTTCAGTGCAGGCAAAATTAGAATCACTTATCTTGCACTGGTTATCGATAAATGATTGCTCTATTGGGCACTTACAATTTTCACTTGAACCACTTGAAGAGGATGTTAGAAACTGACAGGGATCTACAAAAAAATTTAATTGAAAACATCTGTGATTATTACAGGAGAAGCTCATATACATTTGTCCATTTGGACAAACACCTGGTGGACAATCATTATCTGTTATACATGATGTACCTGAACTAGAAGAAGTTTGCAGGTCTATAGGAGTGTTTATGAGGGTCATCTGCCCGCTGACTTTATTTTTATTAATACCGAAGAGAAAAAAGATTGTTAAAAAAACAGTAACAAAAATAAAAATCAATTTAATTTTTTTATTTTCCATTTTCATAAAGCTATATTTAACGATATATCTTTTACAAACTATTTAGCAAGTGATGTGCTTCATACCTGCTACACACTTTACTAATTAAGTGCATTATTTATATTGGGAGCTTGCCTAGATATGTGTATAGTACAAATGATTAAATATGCTTTTAATTTTAGATTAATAATTTAAAAGAAAAACATGGTTTTTTGTACTATACTATGATAATAATTTTTTTATAAATCTATTTTATGAACAGTATATTTTTATCATTTTCTGGTTTAGGAAGGTCACTATTTCCCAGATGGGGTTTTGGTGGCAGAAGAACTAGTGTAGCAGGGACCAATGGGGCAAGTGTTCTTGAAAATTTGTCTACTAAAACTGAAAGCTCAAAAGATATAAAAACTTTGCTTGAAGCTGCACGTCAGAGTCGTAGTTTACAGGATTTACAGGAATTTTTATTAGCTGCAAGAAATGAAAATTTAAATATAGCTCTTGTTCTTAAATTTCATGAGATTGATTTGGTTAATGTTGTGTCAGGAAAAATTAAACGTACCCAGCTTAATGAAAATGTATTAAAATTAAGATTTGATGAATTTAGTAGTCAAGATTATGAAAAAGCAAGAGCTGTTATAGATAAAGTAACACATGGACAAGGACGAAGCTTTAATCCTCCTTATGTGGTGTTTTTGGGAAATCCTATAATAGAAGTTTCCAATCAAATAAGCAACTATTACGAAGTTAAAGGAATTCATCTTATTTTAGAATTGCTAGATAATAAAATTGAGATCTGTTAGGTAATTAAGATATATATCAGGTAAACTATTATTTTTTCTTACAGCGAATAAAATGGTTAGTTAATGAGTAATAAAATAAAAACAATTTTTTTTGTTTTGCTATTTGTAATTCTGGGCTTTACTCTTTTTCCTTTTTCCCTGCCTTCTTTGTCCCAACACTTTGATAGTATTAAGCCAAAGACAGTTAGAATTGGTGAAATAGAGTACAAACAAGTCCAGTATCCAATAGGCAAATTTGGCGGGACATTAAACCTTACAACATTTGGCTCTGGTCCAAAAACTTTTAATTTATGGGCTTCAACTGATGCCACAAGCAGTACGCTTGCTGGTCTTATGTATGATGGACTTTTTAGTGATGATCCTGATACTGGTGAAGTAATTCCAAATCTTGCTAAAAGTCATCAGATTTTAGATGGCGGAAAAACAATAATTGTAAAACTTCGAGATGGAATTAAGTGGTCAGATGGTGTACCCATAACAAGTGATGATGTGGTTTTTACGTGGAATGAAATTGTTTTTAGTGGACTTGAAGGCTCTGGTTTCCAATCACTTTGTTTAATAGATGGGAAATACCCCACAGTAAGAAAAATTGATGATAAAACAGTTGAGTTTATGACTCATATTGTTTTTGCTCCTTTTTTAAGACAGATTAGTTATCCTCCAGCACCAAAACATGTTTTTGAACCGCTTATTAAAAACACAGGTAAATCAAAAGACGAACTTAAAAAAATATTTCTTGCATTCTGGGGAGCTGATACACCTCCTAGTCAGTTTGTTACAAGCGGTTCCTATAAGCTTCACAGATATGTTCAGGGCGAAAGAATTGAGTTTGTAAAAAACCCTGATTATTTTGTAATAAATACAAAAAATGAAAAACTGCCTTATCTGGACAAAATTGTTTATGGAATTGTTCAGGATACAAGTCTTGAACTTTTTAAGTTTTTAGCTGGTGAAGTAGATGAGGTCTCTGTGCGTGGCGAAGATGTAGCACTAGTTAAAAAGCTTGAAAAAAAGAAAAACTTTCATACTGTAAATCTTGGTCCAAGTTCCGGCACTGAGTTTTTTATATTCAATTTACGAAAAGATAAAAATCTAGCTTCACAGAACTGGTTTAATAATGCTTATTTCAGACAGGCTGTATCACATGCAATAGACAGAGTCGGAATCGTGGACAATGTTTTAGCTGGTGTTGGAAAGCCATTATTTACATCTGAGTCACTTGCCTCGATTTACTTAAATAAAAAACTTGCAGATGGTTATTCCCAGGATTTTAATCTTTCAAAAGAGTTGCTTAAAAAAGGTGGTTTCATCTGGAATAACTCTGGTGAACTTATAGATGAGAAAAATAAAAAAGTTGAGTTTACTATACTTACAAATGCTGAAAATATAACAAGACAATCCATCGGAGTAATTATTCAGGATGATTTAAAAAAACTTGGGATGAAGGTTAACTTAAGACCGCTTGATTTTAATACTTTAATAGGGCGCTCAGATTCTGGTGACTGGGAGGGAATAATAATTGGTTTTACCGGTGGCTTTTTTGAACCAAATGAGGGAGCAAATGTTTGGAAATTAAGCGGCAGGCTGCATATGTTTGACAGCTCAGAGCATAAACCAAGAGACTGGGAGCTTGAAATAAACAGGATTTTTAATGAAGCTACAAAGTTTGTCGAGTTTGAAAAAAGAAAAAGATTTTATGACAGATATCAGGAAATTGTTTATGAACAGTTACCACTGATTTATTTAACATCACCGCTTAGAATTCAAGCAGTTCAAAATACTTTAGGAAATGTAAGGCCAACTATTTATGGTGGGGTTTTACATAACCTTGAAAGTATTTATAGGAAGTAGATTTAACTCCAATCCATTAATACCAATCTAGGACTTATCTTAAGTGTTAGTTAAAACGTTTTAAACACGTAAATCATAAGGGGAAAAATTAAATTTTTCCTAAAATTTTGTTTGTTCACTCTAAAACAGTAAATAATTTAATCACTGGTTTTTGATTAGCTCTAAATCTGTCTAAGCTTTAAGTTGTGAAGATAGCATGGAGTGTTAGTCAACAAAACAGGCCGGAATAATAAATAAACAAGCTCAAGCTTGTCTTGAGCTAAAAAATAAAAGGAGGGTGATTACCTTGACTACAATGACAAAAAGAACTTTAAAACCATTACAGGATAAAGTAATAGTTCAAAAATTAGAACCTGAAGATAAAACAGCAGGTGGAATATTTCTTCCAGACTCTACAAAAGAGAAACCACAGGAAGGAAAAGTAGTAGCAGTAGGACCTGGGGCAGTTGATGATAAGGGTCAAAGAAAACCAATGGATGTAAAAGAAGGTGACCTTGTACTTTTTGCAAAGTACAGCGGCACTGAAATAAAACTTGACGGACAAGAATATTTAATTCTTTCTGATCGAGATATTCTGGCAATAGTTAAATAATTTATAAACGCTTTAAGGAGGCGATAAAAAATGGCAAAACAAATAGTATTTGGTGAAGGAGCACGCAAGGCGCTTGAACGTGGCGTTGATGCAGTTGCTAATACCGTAAAAGTTACAATAGGACCAGCAGGAAGAAATGTGGTTCTTGAGAAAAAGTTTGGTGCACCACAAATAGTTAATGACGGTGTAACCATAGCAAAAGAAATTGAACTGGAAAATCCTTTAGAAAATGCAGGTGCACAGCTTATAAGAGAAGTTGCCAGCAAAACAAACGATGTTGCCGGCGATGGAACTACTACTGCATCAATTCTTGCCCAGTCAGTTATCAAAGAAGGACTGAAAAACGTTGCAGCAGGTGCTAACCCAATGCAGTTAAAGAAAGGCATTGATGAAGCTACCAAACTTGCAGTTGAAGAAATTAAAAAGATTTCTCAACCAGTTAAAGAAAACCAATCAATTGCTCAAGTTGCAACAATTGCAGCCGGCAATGATCCAGAAGTTGGCAAAATGATTGCTCAAGCTATGGACAAAGTTGGCAAAGACGGTGTTATAACAGTTGAAGAATCCAAAAAACTTGTTGACACTGAACTTGAAGTAGTTGAAGGTATGCAATTCGATAAAGGTTATATTTCTCCATACTTCGTCAATGATCAGGAAAGAATGGAATCAGTTCTTGAAGAACCATTCCTTCTCTGTGTAGACAAGAAAATTAATCTTCTTGCCGATATGATTCCTCTTCTTGAAAAAGTAGCAAGAGCAGGAAAACCTCTTGTTGTAATTTCAGAAGATGTAGAAGGTGAAGCACTTGCAACACTTGTTGTAAATAATTTACGTCAGGTATTAAAGTGCTGTGCAGTCAAAGCTCCTGGTTTTGGCGACAGAAGAAAAGCAATGTTAGAAGATATTGCAATTCTTACCGGCGGTCAAGTAGTTTCTGAAGATCTTGGTCAAAAGCTTGAGAATGTAACAATTGAAATGCTTGGAAAAGCAAGAAAAATTGTTGTCACAAAAGACAAGACAACTATTGTTGCATCTGATGCTACTAAAGCTGAAGTTAAAAAGAGAATTACTCAGATTGAAAAAGAAATTGAAAAATCTGACAGTGATTATGATAAAGAAAAACTTCAGGAAAGAAAAGCTAAACTTTCTGGCGGAGTTGCAGTACTTAAAGTAGGCGCAGCAACTGAAACTGAACTAAAAGATCGTAAACTCAAACTTGAAGATGCATTAAATGCAACAAAAGCTGCAGTGGACGAAGGTACAGTTCCAGGTGGTGGTTTAACACCGGTAATTATTTCAAAAGTATTATTCAAACATGCTGAGAAATTTACTGGCGATGTCAGAACTGGTATTGAAATACTTGCAAGAGCATTTTCAGCACCACTTAAACAAATTGCTGAGAATGCAGGTTTATCTGGTGAAGTTGTTGTAGAAAAAGTACTCAGCTACAACGATCAGGTCACTGGTTTTAATGCAGAGACTGGAAAATTCGAGGATCTGCGTAAATCAGGTATTATTGATCCTGCTAAAGTAACCAGATCAGCAATTCAAAATGCTGCATCGATAGGTTCAATGTTCCTTACTACTGAAGCCCTGGTTGTTGATATTCCTGAAAAGAAAGAGTCAATGCCAGCAATGCCAGGTGGTATGGGTGGAATGGGCGACTATTAATAAACGGTTAATGTGAAAACTTCAAAAAGAGCTGGTTTAAACCAGCTCTTTTGTTTTTATCATGAAATATTTTTAATAAATCCTTTTAACTCAGGTTTAACCCTTAGGCCGTATAGTCCACCTTGTAGAGCATTACACACCCCTGGAGGATTAGCCGTGGTTACATCATTTAATAGCAAGATTCAGCAAGCTTATGTTAATGACTTATCAAACAATATACCAAAGCTTGAGAAAAAAGCTAGCGATGCAATTAGATCATTTGCTGAATTAGTCAGTGAATTAAATAAAGTAAATAAACTAAGCACTGGTACTCCTGTTAAGGACCAGATTTCCAAATTAACCGGTGAGTTAAATAATTCATCTGTATTTTTTGCAAAAATGATTGGTGATGAATTAAACAAACTTAGCACTATTGTAAATTCAGATGGCCAAACTCCTGAAAAGACAGAAGTATAGTTTTTAATATAGTTTAAAATTGTTGTAGGGACGCGATTAATCGCGTCCCTACTTTATGTTATATTTAGTTGTGTCATGAAAGCACTATATCCCGGCAGTTTTGATCCTGTTACAAATGGCCATCTTGACGTAATTAAAAGGATTTCATGTCTTTTTGATGAAGTAATTGTTGCTGTCTTAAATAATGATGATAAAAGAGAATTAATTTCACTTGAAGATAGGTTAAAACTTATAAAAGAATCTACAAAAGGCATAAAAAATATTTCAGTTGAAAGTTTTAGTGGATTAACCGTAGAATATGCTAAATCAAGGGGTGCAAGCGTAATTGTAAGAGGGTTAAGGGCACCTTCTGACTTTGAATATGAGCTTGAAATGTCACAAATTAATTACTTTCTTTCAAGTGGAATGGAAACCCTTTTTATTATGACCAATCCTGCTTTTTCATTTATTAGGTCAAGTAGGGTTAAGGAAGTTGCAAGTCTTGGTGGAGATATAAAAGATTTAGTGCCAGAAGCAGTTCATAAGTATCTACAGCAAAAAGTCGGATTCAAATAAGTTTTATTATAAAGTATAATAATTTGTTATTGCCTACTGAGGTGATATTTCCAAATAAACTACTTATAAAGTAAGATTTTATCCCAAAGTTATATAATAGACTCGGTAAAATCTGAATGACGTGATAAAAAACTGTAGAGGCGAGGTAACCTCGCCTCTACAGCAAAGCCTGACAAGCGAAGAATGAGCGAGGAAGGCGGTAGACAGAAACAATAATTTCTTAGGATATATAAAAGGATAAAATTATGAGCATTTATAAATTAATTGATAGGTTAGGTTTAGTTGTTGAGGAATCTTCATCGCTTCCATGGACTTCTTTTAAGCTTGTAAATATTGAAAAATTCTATGATCAACTTGAACTAGTAATGTCAAAACTTCCACAGGAAATTAAAGAAGCCACTTCAATAATCAACCAGAAAGAAGAAATAGTTAGTCAGGCACAGGCTAAAGCAGAAAAGACTTTAAAAGAATCGCAAAGACAATCAGATGAATTGCTTGAAAGCACACAGTATAAAGTAGACAGGATGGTAAAAGATTCTGAAATTTTAAAGAAAATTGAACAGGAAGCAGAAAAGATAAAAAGATCAATACTTCAGGAAGCAGAAGACATTAGAATGCGTGCTCTGAAAGAGTCAGAGGAAATGAGAAAGAAAGCCTATGATGAGGCTGACAATATAAGAATAGGTGCAGATAAATATGCTGAAAGCGTTTTGCTTAGCCTTGATCAGGACCTGACCAATGCTTTATCTATAGTTAGAAACGGGCAAAAACACCTGCTTTCAAAATCTGATCAAAACAGATTTCAACCCACATATACAAATGGACGTGATAAAGACGCAGTACTTCTTTAGATCATCGAGCCGCCCCATCGCCGATCCGCCCATTCGCCGTATCGTTACTTAGCAGTAAGTCCCCAGTGAAACTTTTTTCTAATAGTCCAGTAAAAATCACTTTCTTCACCAAGAAGTCGGATTAATTTTGCTGTATGTGCTGATCTGCTAATACTTACATGATCTCCATCGTGTACGGGAAATCTTTCCTGCCCATCAACTTCTAAAACAGATCCTTCATGTGGTCTGTTAAATGTAATTTTAATAGCTTTATTGTCTCCTACAATATATGGCCTGCTGGTAAGACTGTGTGCACAGATAGGTACAATTTCAATTCCATGAATTTCAGGGTCCATAACTGCTCCGCCAGCTGACATAGCGTAGGCTGTAGAGCCTGTCGGGGTAGAGATTATAAGACCATCTGCAATATAGTCAGCAACAGGTTTATCATTTACGTTTAAAGTAATATTTATCATGCTGTAGCTTTGACTGCGACTGATTACAATATCGTTTAAAGCAAACATTGGGCCATTTTCACCGCTTAGAGGGTTACTGTTCAAAATATGGCTGCAAAGCATTGTTCTTTCTTCAATTCTATATTCATTGTTTAAAACTTTTTCAAGCAGGTTTAAAATATCTGCAGATCTTCCTTCTGTTAAAAACCCAAGGTGTCCTGTGTTTACTCCAAACATTGGAATGCTTTTTGGAGAAAGGATACGACTTGCTCCAAGAAGAGTGCCATCACCACCTAAAACAAGTGCAAAGTCAAGCGATTCTTTTAAAAACTTCCAGTCACTGTTTTCTACACCGGTTTTACCTCGCCAGGTGCTAATGCCTTTTCCATGAAGATACCTTTCTACTTTATCTATTATTTCGGAATTTTCCTTCCGGGTTGCATTGTAAATTAAGCCAATTTTTTTTATATCAATCATTACTTACAGTCAGTTTTTTCCCTAGCTTCCTATGAGCCTCTTCTACTACATGGTGTACTATTTCATCGGTTACATGCTCTGCGTCATTTTCATTAAATGTAACATCAAACCAGAATTCAATATTACCAGCAGAACCTCTTATTGGTGAATAAGTTAAACCCCTAACAAATAAACCAAGATTACCAACATTTTCAATATAACCTAAAAGCAAAGACTTATGAATTGACTTATCTGAAATGATACCCTTTTTACCGACCTCATTTTTTAGTGCTTCAAACTGTGGTTTAAAAAGAGTCAGTATATGAGTTTCTTCATCTCTTTCAACTAGCTCAATAATCGAACCGTAAACTTTTGAAAGTGAAATAAATGATAAATCAACAGCACAAAAAGTAGCTTTTGGTTCATTACGTTTGTAAACTTTTTCTGGCATAAGATAGCGGATATTTGTTCTTTCAAATAAAGTAACCCTTGGATCTTTTCTAAGCCCCCAATCAAATTGTCCATAGCCCACATCTACAGAATAAACTTTTTTAGCTCCTCTTTTTAAAAGGCAGTCAGTAAATCCGCCAATTGATGTTCCTATATCCAGGCAAATTTTATCGAAGACACTTAATTCAAAATAGCCAAGAGCACCTTCAAGTTTTATTCCTCCTCTTCCAACATAAGGATTAGTTGTAAAAAGAACAATTATTTCACTGTCAGGATTTATAAATGTGCCGGGCTTTGTAACTTTTTCCTTGTTAACTAAAATAGCGCCCTGGATTATAGCTGAACGTGCCTGTTCACGCGATGGAAATAACTGCTTGTCAAGAAGCAAAGAGTCCAGGCGCATTTTATGTTTTTTGGGAGGCATATAAAAATTATAACCAATCATTTCCAAACGACAATATATTAAGGACGTGGTATTAATTTAATTACGTTATACTGCGTATCTCTTTGAGCAGCATCTCTTCCTGTGGTATGAATTGCGTGGATTATTTCATCAATAGGAACTTTATAGCATGTACCTGCAGCAGAAACCACATTTTCCTCAAGCATTGTTCCACCCATATCATTAGCTCCAAAAGCAAGTGCAGTCTGTCCTATTTGTATTCCTTGCGTAACCCATGATGACTGGAAGTTAGCGATATTGTCTAAATAAATTCTTGATAATGCCAGAGTTTTTAAATAATCAATACTTGTAGCTGATTTTGTTATTTCTCTGCCAAGAGGATTATTTTCTTTTTGAAAAGTCCATGAAATAAATGCTGTAAACCCAAGAGTTTTATCCTGAAGTTGTCTGATTTTATCCATGTGTTCAATGCGTTCTTCAAGAGTTTCCACATGTCCGAACATCATGGTAGCAGTAGTCTTTAAACTAAGTCTATGAGCCACTTCCATAACTTCAAGCCATCTTTGTGAATTAATTTTAAGAGGACTTAAAACATTTCTTACTCTATCTACAAGAATTTCTGCTCCACCGCCGGGAATTGAACCCAATCCTGCCTCAGTAAGTTTTTCTATAACTGTTTTTGTATTAAGATTTGAAACTCTGCATATATGATCAATTTCAGATGGAGAAAGTGCATGCAGTGTGACCTCGGGAAAGTCATTTTTTAACTTTTTAAATAAATCTATGTAGTATTCGATTTTTAATTCTGGATTATGTCCACCCTGTAAAAGAAGTTGTGTACCACCTAAACTAACAAGTTCTTTTGTCTTCTCATAGATGATTTCATAGGAGTTTACATATCCTCTTTTATCGCCAGGCCAAAATGCAAATGCACAAAAACGGCATGCTGCAGTGCAAACATTTGAATAGTTTATATTTCTGTCTATTATAAAAGTTACTGGTTTTGTATCAGGATGAAATTTTTTACGAACGGTATTTGCAAGCTCGCCAAGCTCAAGCAAATTTGCATGTAAATAAAGTTCAAGAGCTTCTTCTTTTGTTATTCGTTTATCTGAAAGTTTATCAAGGTTTGGTTTGGTGAGAAGTTGCATGATGAATATTATACCGTTGCATGTCAAGAAATCTTCTTAAAAACTAGACATGCATTATGTCCGCCAAATCCAAAAGAATTAGAAATAACTGTGTTTAAATCTTTTACTTTTCTTGCTTTATGCGGTACAAAATCAAGATCACACTGAGGATCAGGGTTATCAAGATTTATTGTGGGTGGAAGAATATTTGTTTGTAATGCCATTGTGCATGCAATTGCTTCTACTGCACCGGTTGCTCCAAGAAGATGTCCATGCATTGATTTAGTGGAACTTACAGGAAGTTCACCTCTTTTTATACGATCTCCAAAAACTCTTTTAAGGGCTACTACTTCAACAATATCTCCGACAATTGTACTTGTAGCATGTGCATTGATGTACTGAATTTCTTCTGGTTTTGATCCAGCGTCTTCAATAGCTAGTTTAATTGCTCTTGCTGCACCATCACCATCTGGTGAAGGCGAAACTACATCTGAGGCATCTGATGTGGCTCCAAATCCTGCAAGCTCGCAGTATATTTTTGCACCGCGTGCTTTTGCATGTTCCATTTCTTCAAGAATTAAAATACCAGCACCTTCTCCCATGACAAAACCATCCCTGTCTCTATCAAATGGTCGTGAAGATTTTTCAGGCTCATCGTTAAATTTTGTGGATAGTGTTCTTGCCGCACCAAACGCTGCAATACTTACTCCAGTCAATGGTGCTTCACATCCTCCTGCAAACATTACATCAGCACTACCAGTTACTATGTTTCTATATGCATCTCCAATACAGCTTGTACCTGTTGCACAGGCTGTAACTGTACAGCTCAGTGGACCTTTTGCACCATGATAAATTGAAATGTAACCAGCTGGCATATTAGCTATCATTGAGGGAATTGTAAATGGACTAACTCTTCCAGGTCCTTTTTCTCTTATAACATCGTATTGTTCAATAATAGTTAGTATTCCACCAGCAGCACTTCCAACTACTACACCTATACGTTCTTGTTTGGGGTAAGAAGCAATATCCAGATTTGCATCTTTAATTGCTATTATTGAAGCAGCTAATGCAAACTGGATAAATCTATCTGTTCTTCGTATTACTTTTGTGTCAAGGAAAAATTCTGGTTTGAAATCATGGCAGACAGCACTAACTCTACAGACATCTTTCATTGTTTTAGCATCAGGGAAAAAATCCATTTTGCTAAGTCCTGATTTTCCTGCTATAAGGTTATTCCATAACTCTTCTTTACTCTGTCCTAAAGAGCAAATCAAACCCATTCCAGTTACTGCCACTCGCCGTTTAGTTGCCATGCTTCCTATTTTATAGCTTCAGACAAGCTGAAGCTTCCCTTGGTCGATCCTATCTGTTTGATCGGATTCACTGAATGAATCAGATGAATCCTATAATTGTGAATAAGTAATTATCTTCATGTCCCTAATATACCAAAATAGGGATGTTTCATGAAACGTCCCTATGAATGATTAAAGAAATTAAGCTAATTTAGGAATGAGATACTATATAGTCAACTGCCTGACCGACAGTAGTAATCTTTTCTGCATCTTCATCGGGTATTTCTACGCCAAACTCTTCTTCAAATGCCATTACTAACTCAACTGTATCAAGTGAGTCAGCGCCTAAATCGCCTGTAAAACTTGCTGATTCTGTAACTTCTGATGATTCAACACTAAGTTGTGAAGAAACCACTTTTTTAACTCTATCTAATGCTTCTGCTCTATCCATAACTTTAGTCATATCTCCCCCGTATGTTGGTCTTTTACTCCGGTTCAGAATATCACAAAATAAGAAACAATAAAATGCATTTACACTATTGATTATATAGATGCTACAAGGGCAAATTTGTCAGAAAATAACTGCTCCTGTCCTTTTTGAAAGCTGGCTGCATTTTTGTTTTCAGCCTCTAGAAGAAGATTTAATTTAATTAATTTCAGAAGCAGTTTTATAGACTCTTTTTCATTCTCAAAATGGGTAGTAATAAATAAGTACCCATGTTTTGCAAGTAGGCCAGGACACAACGAAAAGATTTTAATAAAAGGATCTGTATTAAAAGTAATTTCAGGATGTCTGAGTATTATCAGGTCAAATACCCCATCTTTTAACCATTGAGCATAATTCTCTTTTTCAGAAGCATTTGCATGTTTTAAATAAACAGATTTTTTTCTCTTTATAATTTCAGGATCGTTTTTTGCAAGTCCAAGCATTTCACTATCTAAATCAATTCCATAAAGTCTCATAAAGCTTTCACAATCAGAAAAATATTCAAACAAACATTTTGCTTCACGCAATCTTCCGCATCCTATACTGAGTATCTTTAAAGACTTATTTTTTTTAACTGTTTCAATTAAATCTTTGGGTAAATAATTTTTTAGAAGATTTAAAAAAGATTGTTGGATATTTATTACAAGAGCATCATCATCTTCCATTACATAAACATCCCACCGTCTACTACTATTACTTGACCGGTTACGTATGAACCACCGGTGCAGAAATAAAATGCAGCTTCTGCCACATCTTCAGGCTGACCAAAGCGTTTTAATGGAATATATTCCAGATATTTATCTTTTATTTCTGGTTTTAACTTCTGAGTCATTGCTGTGTCAATAAACCCTGGAGCAATCGCATTACAAGTAATTTCTTTTGAAGCATATTCTTTTGCAATGGTTTTTGTAAGAGCAATTACGCCTGCTTTTGCAGCTGCATAATTTGCCTGTCCAAAATTTCCATGCATACCAATAACACTTGCAATATTTACTATACGTCCAAAGTTTGCTTTGGACATGTGTTTGACCACTGACTGTGTAACTTTAAAAACGCTTGTAAGGTTTGTTTCAATAACTGCATTCCAATCCTCAATTTTCATTCTCATAAGAAGAGTGTCTCTGGTTATGCCTGCATTATTTACTAGAATGTCAATTTTCCCAAGTTTGTTTATGATATCTTCTGTCATTTTTTCAATGCTTGCTGAGTCAGTTACATTACATACAAGAGGTACTGCTTTTAAACCCATATTGGTAATTTCTTTTACACCGCTATCTGCAAATTCCTGACTAATATCTGTAATAACTGCTGTTGCACCTGCACCAGCCAGCTTTTTTGCTATTGATAAACCAATTCCACGGCCTGAACCTGTAATAATTGCAACTCTATCTTTTAGTAAATCGTGATGGGACATTTTAGCCTCCGTAGTAGTAAATGTTTGTGCTGACATAAAGACCTCCATTTTAGAGAATCAGTGGACTAGCGTATCAGAGGATAGGAAAGAATTTCAAATTTTAATTAACTATTTACAAAATAACTTATATGGATTTATAAGAAATTATTATCCTAATAAGAAATTCATTGTTCATTTGTTTAAGTTATAAGACTTGCAACTTCATCTACAAGTTGATTAAAATTTGCTGCGCCTTGTACAATACCGGACTCAATACATTCAGTAAAACTTTGACAGAGTTCATCTTGGGGAAGTCCATAAAGTATAATTCTGCACGGATTATTTTGCCCTTTAGGTCTTATCAATTCAGATTGAGATAGAAAAGACATAAGACAACTATTTGTTAAATCTGAATCTACTGTAAGCTGATTAATTACAAATACTGCTTTTGGATCACGCTTAAGCTCATGAGGAAGATCAATTTCTAATAGTTTTTTCACATCTTCTGGTCCTTTCTGCAAAGGATGTAAAACCTTTATATCTTGTCTTTCAACTTGCTGTCTAATTGCATTACCTAGTGCCTTTGGAGAAATGCAACCATTTCCAACTACTGGATTTTGAACGAGCCATATGCAATTTGATATTTTCATTGTAATTACCTTATCATTATATTCTAAGTAAATCAGATGAAACTATCTTGTTCTTTAATAATTTTCTAATTATTTTCTAAGTTATAATATGTCTTGAATCAAAAATCTTAACCTTTTTCTATAATTTTTCTGATTCTCTGATTTCTGATTATTCGCTAATTCGCCGATACGCCGTTTTACCCCATTGCCGATTCGTTCCTTAATGCGGGTGTAGTTTAATGGTAAAACCATAGCCTTCCAAGCTATTGTTGAGGGTTCGATTCCCTCTACCCGCTTTTTTAATCTTTATTCCTTTAACCATATTTCTCTATTCCAAAGCTAAATCAACCTCTCAAATTCTTCTCTTTCTAAATTAATTTCTTTTAGAATCTTTAAAACTAAAATCGGCGACAAATCTCTACTTGGATGATGCGGAATCACAGTGTATCTACCATCATTATGTCTATAAAAAGCATGACTGCCTTTTTGTCTGACTTTATTAAAACCTAACTTAAACAAAACTTTTTCTAAATCTCTTGATTTAACTACAGGAAGTTTTGTCAAACCGCAACCTCTAATTCATCAGTACCAATAAATTCACTAAGTATTATTGGTTCACCCTCTTCTATACAAAGACTAATAGCTTCTTTTAAATTTAATTTCAGTTCTTCAACTGTTTCACCCTGTGAGTGTGCACCTGGCATATTGGGCACGTAGCCAACATAAAAGCCTGTTCCTGGATCTTTTTGAATTAATATTGTGAACTTAAGATTTTTCATTTGTATTTATTATACCCTCGCTTTATTAAATTATTCTTAATCTTAAGAAACTCAGGCATTAAGCCACTTTTTTGAGCTTCTGGATGTTTATACATCCTTGATATTCCATAAATTTAGTTCTAACGTCTTTGAGTAAATCTTTAGAACATATTACAGGGCGCTATTTAAGAAAAACATATTAGATCCGTTAACAAGTTGAAACTCTCTCCAGCTCTGAAACCAAAGTCTATGAAAATATTCTGATTCAGAGACAGGATATCCGTTAAGAAAGGGATAGAAGTAAAAAAATATAAATATAATTAGAACTAATGACAAACTTAATACAGGTCTTAAGAAGATTTTTCCTTTATACAGGTTCACAAAAGTAGATTCAAGTAGAAGCATTTGAAAAAATAATGAAATCAAATAGTGATAAAGAAACATGGGTCTTTGAATAAAAGCATAAGGTAAAAATGAAATGAAATAAGCTCCTAATAAAAAAATCATTGTTTTATCTCTCTTATAGAAAAGTAAAAACAATTGAAATAATATTGCTAAATCACCAAGCCACCAAATAATAGGATTTCCAAGTCCAATGATACTGGTCACTTGTTTACTTACTTTATCTATATTTTGGTATAGCAACACTGGTTTATACATGAATGGCCATGTATACCACTTAGAAGAATAGGGATGTAACATGCCTTTTCTAGTATGTGACCCAATAGCAAGTTTATGCCAGAAAACAATTGAGTTAATAAAACTACTACTAGGCATGCCATATGCCTTATGATAGTACTCATAGTTTCTTTTTTCACCTCCAAAAGTTAATAAATAAGTGAAAAGAACAATTATTAAAAATAACATTTTTAATGGGAGTCTTTCAAAAAAAGTATTTTTTATGTTAACTCCTGTTTTAATCCATAGCCAATAAATTGGGAGTAGACATAAAGCTGTCCATTTAGTAGCTATTGCAAACCCAGTTAAAACAGCACTTAAACAAAAAAGCAATTTACCGTTTTTAGTGTTATTTTTTGTTGAAATAATGAACAATAAAAGTGAAGCTGCCACTAAACAAATTTCGTGAATTACAACAACACCAATCCTGCTATATACTGAAAATGAGAGGTCAAATGTAACAAAAAATGTCATTAATAAACCAGCATATTTATGTTTGAATATATTCTTACCAATAAAATATGAGATTGGCACAAGCAACGTTCCAGAAATGGCTTGAGAGATTCTCCATCCAAGGGAATTATCCCCAAAAAGTAAAATACCAAGAATCATTGGATACCGTGCAAAATGTGGTTGGTCTGAAATAAAAACTTGGTTATGAAGAAAAAGTTCAGCCCTAGTTACCCTATAGATTTCATCAAACATACGCTCAGGAGGAAAATCTAGATGAATAAAACTAATGATAGAAGAAAAAACTGTTAATGTAAATACAAAGATTATTTCTAGATTTATCTTAAGATTTATTTTTTTTATTGAAGGCATGAATTCATTAAATTTTATAAATAATTATTTTTGTAAGTATCTATCTAATAACAACACAAATTGAAAGCAATATTACACTAATTATTCTTTTAAGCTATATCTTGTAATAAAATATTCCATCTCAGCTGGTTTTATACCATACTAATATATGCAAACCAAGCAAGTTAAATTGAAAAATAGTTCTCTATTCTCTAGTATTATTTTTTGATTATTTACAAGTACAACTGCCACTTGAACTACTGGAAGAAGTAGGTTTCATTCCATCTATTCCGGCTGGTGGTAAGAGCCCAAAACCTATACACACTGTGCCTGGATTGAGTCTGTTTTGATTAGCAAAAGTAACTGTTAAACCATTGCCAATACCACCTGCAGAAAAGCTTCCATCTAATTCTGTTCCATTGAGTGTAAGTGCAAGTGTGCCAGTCTTACCGTTAAGATCTTGAAGTTGAAGACTAACATGAGTTGGATCAGTTATTGTTTGTGAAATTATAAATGCTGGTCTTAGAATAACTCTAGCTGCACTATCTACAAAACCACTTAACACGCCATTAGCACTACATAAATTAAGTCGAACTTTTCGAGTTAAATTTCCAACTTGAACTCCATTTACTGATGTGCTTACATTAATATCGCCTATCCATGCACCGGTAAAATCTGGATTTAATATTCCATTGGTTGGATTTGATGTTGGTATGTTGGGTAATATTGCAAGATCAAAGCATGCTCTTTGTGGATTAAGTGAAGTCACATTATTTCCTATAATGCTTACACCATTGGAAAATGTTCCATTTAAAACTTGTCCACTAAGTGATAGATCAAGAGAACCTTTTCTCCCTCTTATATCTTCAAGTTGGAGACTAACATGTGTTGAGTCTGTTATTTTTTCTGAGATAAATATTGCTCTATCAAATATTCCTGGCTGATCTACCCAGCCTTTCAAATTACCATTACTATCAACGCATAGGTTGAGAGTGGCTATTCTTGAACTTTGTTGAATTGCTGTTCCATTGACTGTTACTGAACGATCAAGTTTTGCTTGCCATCTTCCAGTAAAACCTTTATCTAAACCTGTTCCATCTGGACTTGGACAAGCTAACTGTCCACAACCTAGGGTGCATCCATTTTTGTCTTGAATTGTATGAGGATATGAACAATTTGGTGGAGGGGCAGCGCAATCAGGTGGTGGTGGACAACCTGATGTAGTTGATGTTGAACTTATAGCACCGCTTGAACTTGATGTTGTTGTTGAACTACCACTTGAGCTTGAACTAGTTGTAGAACTTCCAGAACTACTACTTGAACTAGTAGTTTGACCAAATGCTTTACTAGATCTCAAACTAAAAAAACTGAAACCTACTATCAACGCAATTAAACTTACTAAAACAACATCTGCTTTTTTCATTTGTATAATGCTCCCTCTGTAAGCCACAGACGAAAATAGCCTATAAAATAATCCTAATTGTAGATAATGGAGTAAATTCTAATTTAAAAGATAATTTATTAGCATTTTGACTGTAAATATATGTTGTATAAACTTTCAGTTTTCAGTCTAATGGAATTTTACAAGAATCAAAAATCATCTCTCAAACAACAATTTCTCATAACAAGATTGAACTTCAACTTCAAGATAATCTAGGTACTACTGATTTATTAATACTTGTGCTTGATGAAGGAAAGCTAGAAGGAACCTTTTCTGATGGTACAAGCTTTGTAGCAAAAAAGCATGAACAAGTTGGTTCAAAAAAGAATTGTCTTTTAAAAGAACCAAGTGCTCCAAGTGATCCGATATTTGACTAATATAAATAATCCTAGCTCAGGCAGTCTTGTAATAGACAACTAAGTACGTAATAAATCTACAAAAATAAAAAACTAAGTAATCTTTTTATCCAAATAAATTGGCTATTTGTTCTGGGATCATTAGAAACAGGATCATATGCTTGTGGTGCATTATAAGGATTAGGATCTTCTGAAGATGGAGTAAGACCGGTAATAAAACTATAGGAATATTCTTCCAGAGCTTCTTTTCTGTCACATACAAAAGCCGTTTGTACTCTTTCTATAAATCCGTCTGTAAACTGATCTAAAACATTTTGAGGATAAAGTGATTTTTCTAAATAAAGTATATTTTCTAAAAAGATTTCTAATTCTTCCTCCTCTGCCCCAAGCTGTAAAAGTCTTCCCAAATAAATCCCTATTCTATTTTCTGCCATTTCCCGGCGAGCTTTACTTTCTGCATGTATTTTATCCTGGCTTTTCCTAAAAAATAAAATACTTCTTGCACGTAAAACCTCTTCCCACATAGTCTCAATCTGCTGAACTTCAACAAGTGCATTATTGTAAAGTGTTACTTCAGCTTGAGTAGCTGTGTCAAAGGCTCTTGCTATATTTCTTACTTTATCCCCATAAGGGCCTTTGTAATTGCCCCACAAATGTGGCAATATAGCAGTGTACCCGGAATTATTTCCTATCCTTGAAATCATAATTGGTTTATATAGATTGTTAGTATTTTAACTTACGGTATTTTTTAAGTCAACATTTGGCTAATGTTGGAGTATAAGTTCACTAATTTATGGTTTAGCAGGGTTGCTTATACAGAATGCAATCTAAGTTAGTTAAACAATGGTTGCAAGATAATGAAAATGCAGCAGTATATTTTAAATATTAATTAATCTGTAATATTTAATATTAATATTAGTTTGTGAGGTTAAAATTACCTGAAACAATTTATGCAGCAAATGCCAACAATTGAAAAACAAGATGATAAAAAGCTTGAACTCTTTGATTCAATTATCGTTATTGATTTTGGGTCACAATATTCAGAATTAATAGCCAGACGCATCCGTGAATTAAATGTTTACTCTGAGGTGATTTCTTATCGTACAGATATAGAAACCATTAAAAAAATTGCACCAAAAGGAATAATTTTATCTGGTGGTCCAAGTAGTGTCTATGATCCTGGTGCTCCTGTATGTGATCCAGAGTTATTTAATCTTGGTATTCCAATTCTTGGTGTTTGTTATGGTATGCAGCTTATGACAAAACTTCTCGGGGGAAAAGTTATTTCTTCTGAAAAGCGCGAATATGGAAAAGCAGTTCTCGAAGTAGATCCAAAAGATAAATTGTTTCTTGACCTTGAAAGTAAGTTTGTAAGCTGGATGAGTCATGGTGACAGTGTTACAGAGCTGCCACTTGGTTTTGCAATAAGTGCAAAAACTCTAAATACTCCGTGTGCAGCGATTTCAAATCGTGAGAAAAAGCTTTTTGGTGTACAGTTTCACCCTGAAGTCATTCACACAATGAATGGTCAGGAAATACTTAGAAACTTTGTAATAAATATCTGTAATTCTGATCCCACATGGACAATGGATAAGTTTATTGAGGATTCTATAAACCAGGTACGAGCAAAAGTAGGTGATAAACGAGTTTTACTGGCATTATCTGGTGGTGTTGACAGCTCTACACTTGCGTTTTTACTTCACAGAACAATTGGTGAGAATTTAACCTGCATGTTTATTGATCAGGGTTTTATGAGGAAAAGCGAACCTGAAAGACTGCTTATTACATTTCAAAAAGAATTTAATATTAACCTTCACTATGTAAATGCAAAAGAAAGATTTATTTCTGCCCTAAAAGGCATAATTGATCCTGAAGAAAAAAGAAAAATTATTGGCAGGGAGTTTATAAGAGTTTTTGAAGAAGAGTCAAAAAAAATTGGTCCTTTTGACTATCTTGCTCAAGGTACTTTATATCCTGATGTAATTGAATCAGCTGATTCAAACATTGATCCAAAAACAGGTGAAAGAGTAGCTGTAAAAATTAAATCCCATCACAATGTGGGTGGTCTTCCCAAAGATCTTCAGTTTAAGCTTGTCGAACCATTTAGAAAACTTTTTAAAGATGAAGTCAGGAAAATTGCACGTCAGCTTGCTGTTCCAAAAAGAATTATTGAGCGGCATCCTTTTCCTGGTCCCGGACTTGCTATTCGTATAATTGGTGAAGTTACAGAAGAGAGATTAAAACTGCTCCGTGAAGCAGATTCAATTATTAGGGATGAAATAAATAAATCAGGTCTGTATAACTCTGTCTGGCAGGTTTTTGGAGTTCTTATAACTATTCAAAGTGTTGGTGTTATGGGAGATAAAAGAACATATTCTCACCCAATTGTTTTAAGAGCAGTAACCAGCGAAGATGGCATGACGGCTGACTGGGCAAAATTACCTTATGAAGTTCTTGAAAAAATTAGTACAAGACTTGTAAATGAAGTGCCGGGCATAAATAGAGTCGTATACGACATTACTTCAAAACCGCCAGGCACTATTGAGTGGGAATAATCAAGCACTTTTTAATACTTCAATTGCTATTTCTTTAGAGAATAGCCTCTTAGTAGCTATGGTGCCTGGAACTGTTAATGCAGATAAAATAAACATAATTTCTCCTTTATGCTTGTAGAGCATCTTTTAATGAATCTTTAGGAATTATCATTGTTCTATCAAGTTTTGATATTGCCAAGGCTTCTTTTAAAATATCTGGTGTATTAATTACATATAACATTATTTCCTTTTTAGCAGCCAGTCTAGAAAAAGTAATCAAGAAACCTAAGCCCGAAGAATTACATACACTAACATTTTCCATATCAAGGATTATTTTTTTTACACCGGTAATATTTGCATCATTAAACAATGAATCTCTCGTTGCTTGTCTTAGATTTGCAGTGTCATCATCTAAACTTGTCATAGGATTAAATCTAACTATTAGTGCATTTCCATTTCTTTCAAATGAATGTATCAAAGTTGGTTTAGTTGAAGTTCCACCACCAGCTTGATTTGTAGAAAATGCATGATATATGCCTAAACCTTCTGTTCTGTTTCTTCTTCTAGTAAAGCTGCTTGTATCATGGCCTAGACCTATTTCTAAACCGGCTCTGAGAGGCCAAACTTGAATTCCCATAATTACTCCTTTTGTATATAAAAAATATAAGTAAAATAATCTAAATTGCTGTTATTCTATAACATCCACCATTTGATGTATTCGATAAATATAAGTACGGATTTGTGAAAATCCTTTGAATTCTCTATTTTTATTAGGTTTTAAAGAGAAACCTTAAATGAAATTTATCTTGGTATAGCCCTGTTTTGATTAGTTTTAAGCGTTTTTGTCTATATATTACTTGTAGCTTTTAGATAAATGAAATGAGGTTTTTTAATCATGATACCCAGGATTTTCACAATATTTTTAATAGTAATTGTAATGTACGCTGTAAATGCTTTTGGTACTGAACAAGCTTATGCAAAATCTCCACAGGAAGAATGTGAAGATGTAAAAGCTGCTATTCCTGAGATTTCCTGCAAAGTCTGTGGAGATTGTGCTGTTGTAACTACAAGAACAAGCGAAAAAATCTGTAAACAGTGCAACGATATCCAGTGCGACAAAATAGAATGCAACAAATGTTCAGATAGCGAATGTGCAACTAAATAATCCAAGCTAAATGAAAAATAAGTTTATTTATATTTTATTATTTACACTTATTGGTTGTTTACCGGTTAGTGCGGCTGATACTGATTCCAAAGAAACAAGTGTCGTACCTGATGCTACAAAAGAAGTTGCTTTAAAAGAAAAAAAAGAACATAAAAAGAAAAAAGGCAAAGGCAAAATTTTAATACCACCAAATGATGAAGATATTGTGCTAACACTGGATGGTGAAGAAAAAGACAATTAATCTCTATTTCTGCTGTTAAATAAAATCATTGCCCATCGTAAGATTTCAATTAAGCTGTAAAGTGCTGCTGCTATGTAGGTAAAAGCACATGCCTGCAATATTTTATTTGCTTTTGCTTTTTCATCAGGTGAAATATATCCTGAACCTTCCAGCACTGGTATTGCTCTGCCAAAACTGGCATCAAGTTCAACCGGAAGGGTTATAACCTGAAAAAGAAAAATTCCTGTATACATAAGTAATCCAATAAGAGCTGTTAATTTCCAGAAAGGTAAAAATGCCATAAGCATTAAACTCAGCATAAGCAGGTAAGGTCCAAACTGACAGACCTGAACTACAGGGGTTACAGCTGTTCTCAATCTCATAAATCCGTAGTTCTCAGCATCCTGAATTGCATGACCACATTCATGTGCTGCAACTGTTACTGCACTGAGCGATGTACCATTGTAAAAATTATCCGAAAGTCTTACTGCTTTATGGGCAGGATCATAATGATCGCCCTGATGAGTAAGTTCAACTGAAACATTTTGAAGCCCTTGCCTGTTAAGTATTTCTCTGGCTACTTCTTTTCCACTTTTTCCGACTGAAGACAATTCTTTTGTATATTTATTTAAAATCCCCCTAACCCAAAACTGTGGAAGGATAATTAACATAATCCCAATAATCATAAGTAAAGTAAACATAGTTTTAAAATCTCCTTAGTTTGTATATTATAGCGCTGTGTAGTTATTAGGTAAGATAAAAAGAGACTTTTTCAGTACATTCTAAATAAATTGTTCCCCAACTTGTATATGTGCTCCATTAACCCAGTCTTTAGAATTAATAATATTTTTATTTTCTGGTTGTAGTTTGTATATGTTTAAATAACCATTTCTTGTTTTTACTATTATACATTCAGAAATTTCAACAATTGTTCCAGGTAATTTTTCTTCTTTGCCGTCTCGCCGTCTTGCCGTCTCGCCGTTTCGTTCTATTTTACATTCCCATATTTTAATGGTTTTTCCTTGGTAGGTTGTATAAGCAGATGGCCAGGGCTGCAAACCGCGAATCTTATTATGGATTTCCCAAGTGATTGAATCCCAGTTAATTTTTCCAAGTTCTTTTTTTAACATGGGTGCTTTTGTTGCTTTTGAGTTGTCCTGAGAAATAAATTTTGCTTCTCCATTTTTAATTTTGTCAAGTGCTTTTATAAGTACATTTGCCCCTATAATACTTAATTTTTTAGTAAGGTCTATGGAGGTTTCATTTTCATCAATTGGACATTGTTCTGTAAGCAAAACTGGTCCTGTATCCAGTCCAAGCTCAGTTTTCATTATGGATACACCTGTTTCTTTTTCACCATTTAATATTGCCCAGTTAATTGGGGCTGCACCACGGTATTTGGGCAAAAGTGATGCATGAACATTTATTACACCATGTGGACTTAAATCTAAAATTTCCTGATTTAAAATCTGACCAAATGCACAGGTTATTAAAATATCCGGTTTTAAATTTTTAATTTTTTCAATGACCTCAGGTTCTTTTGAAATTTTAAAAGACTGTAAAATATTTAACCCACGTTCTTTTGCAAACTGTTTAACTGGTGGCTCCTGTAATTTTTTTCCTCTTCCTGCTTCTTTATCAGTCTGAGTACAAACTGCCAGCACCTCAATCCATGGTGTCTTTAACAACTTTTTAAGTGAAGGAGTTGCAAATTTTGGAGTGCCTAAAAATACTATTTTCATTGTTTCCTCATGTCTTATCAGTTTATATTTTCTTTAGATTTCCTATTAGATTTCGTCATTTTTATAGAAATATGCTTAACAAAGCTTAAAGAAACAAATTATGAAAAATATTTTAATTATTATTAAATTAGTAATATATTTTGAGTTTGGCTCTTATACATAATAATTAATACTAACTTAAAAATATTGGGTCGATACTTTTAATAACTAATTTTTTAGTAACTTATATACAAAATTTAATTTATCATGCCTGGAGTTCCTACAATTAGTGCTGGAGATTTAAGCCCCGGAGCTGGTACTACGGCACAAAAATCTAAAAGACTTAAAGGAGACATAGTCCATCTTAAATCAAATGATTTTTTTAAAACTGTAAACGGCTATGTAGAAGGAGATGATGAGGATCTTTCTAAACACAATTACTTTAGCTTAAAAGATTTAACAAAATTAGTCTGGCCTTTATACTTGCCACTTCAGATTTTTGGATTATTTGATGAAAGAATGAATAAATTAGCCAGAGCCTGGTATGGAACATGCTGGTCAATTGTTTATACTTGCTTAAGACCCTGGAAAGAAAATAGAGAAGCACTTATAGATAGTCTTGATGGAAAAGTTCATGATGTGAGGAAGAAGTTACATAAAGCAAATGAACACTTTAGAGTAGGAATGGGATCTTTAGTGAGTGCTATTTACGGTAGTGGTGCCCTTGGAATGTTATGGGGAGCCATTAGTGGAAATGATGAGTTCTTCGATAAGTCAGTAAAAGTTTATAGGACTGGTATGTTTAATCAAGATCAAATTTTTTCATCTATGAATCTTGATATTGTACTAAAAAGAAAAAATAATTTTAATCAGTTAGATGAAATAGATCAACGAAACAATAGCGTTAAAGCCAGTGTGGAGCTTGTAGATAGTATTTTATTTGTTCCTACTATTATTACAAGAGCTTTAGATACTGCTAAGTTGTTTTTTGGAATAAATCTTAGTGAAGGAGTAGAGAGATTTACTAATGCACTTGCTTACTTTAAGTATGGAACTTGGGCTACTAAGTTTGGAAACATGAAAGCAGGAGACAAAAAACAAGGCGGAGATTTATATGAAGTTAAAAAATCAAATAAACCTCTATACTACACTCAAATGTATGGAGCACAGGCTTTTTACAGTACACTTCCAGCGTTATCATGGGCAGCCTCTATTTGTGAACTGTTCGGAGCGAGGGAACTCGCAGAAAAAGTATTTAACTTAGAAGGAATTCTTGAAAGATTAAATCCTACAATTGCTGCATGGTGTTTGACAAACCCATGGTTACAAGGTTACTTACAAGCTATGCCATATGATAAAGCTTCTTATGCTAACTCAAATCATGGTTAAGTTCTAGGCTTATCAAGCAATGCTTGCTATACATACATTGCCTGAGTTTAGTCAATAGGAGGATTTTCTTTGTCACGTTTTTCGTTTTCTAATTGTTCTAAATATTTGACTCGTGTTTGGTTATCCATCCTATCTCTTACAATTATTAAATCTTTTCCACTAAAACCTTTACTTAAGTGATTTAGATCTCCTGTTTCAATAGCAAGTCTTAAAGCATCTATTTGTTTAGTTAGTTCTTCTATCTGGCTTTTAAAACGTTCAGCATTTGGATTAACAATTCTTCGTGTAACAGCATCAGGACCAGTTATTAAATGTGTTCTAGTTGACATGTTTTTAATTAAGACCCCTTAATTGCTATACATACATTGCCTGAGTTGTATGAGTAATTACTCTATCTTCTTTTAAAGATCATAAAAAGATAAATACCTCTTTATCTAAACAATTTTTTACAAGGTTTTTCCTGAGTTTAAGTTAAGAAATTAATTGGGCATATCCCTGATATGACAAGAATATCCCCGATTTCTACTATGTATCCGGCTCCCAAAAGAGCTATAAAAAAGCTAAAGCGTAAGGATACGGAAATAATTACTCCTCCTCAAGCAGCTTTTACTCATGGAAATAACCATGACTGGGCAGTAGTTAATAATAAAAATGGAAAAAATGCTTTTACTTGTTCTTCTATTAGTTTAGCTGCTGGTTTTGGTAAATCATTTTTTATAAATAGAGATAATAATAATGCTTATTTTGTAAAAGAGTTTTTTAATCTTATACAAAACTGTTCAAATATAGCAGCAAATAATCTTCAGTATGAAATTTACTCACGACCTGATGATGATTTAGGGCAGCATAAAGTAGAAGAAGAATTATATGAAAATAAAACAAGTATATTTCTGGCTAAAGTAGCCTGCACAACAGAAAGAAAAATAAATCCAATACTTAAAACTGTAGCACTCTTTTTCTCTGAAAATATAAGAGAAGGAATAAACACACTATCAGCTATACCAGGAAGTTTGTGGTGGAGAGGGAAATATATACCTTTTATAAATCAAAGACTAGGAAATCATTTAGTAAGTTATGCTGTACATAAAATACCTGCAATATTTGGAAATGAAAATAGCACAGAAGTAATAAATGAAATCAATGAAGATGAGATATTAAACTGGGATTATATAAAAGAGAGATTACAAGAATTGTCCCGGTATAACGATAAACAAAAACTAGAACATGAGACTTGTATTAAATATCTTTTTGATGAGGTAAGAAATATATTCAGCTCTGATCTGATAAAAGCAAACAACTCGATTGATAATTTAAGCAGCTTCTTGTCCCCAACTCTAGGTGCTATAGGATTAACTACACAGATAGCAGGCTCTATTTTAAAGGCAGGATTAAAGTCTAATAATATAGAAAGCAGATTTATAAACACTCTGGCTTCTTTTTCACAGGCTACACAAAACCTTATTTACTATTTTAGATTTACCATGCCAAAGTTTATAGAAGTTAAGCAACAAATAAAAGAAGGAAATATTTCTTCTGAAACTATCACTAGAAATAAATTATTATGCAGATTAGGGTTACTTTCAAACATTTCAAATTTTGCAGCACCGATTTTTGAAGTAGTTGATACTGATAATAAATGGTTTCAAATTGGTAGATCGTTAATCAAGGAATTAGCAGACAATACGTCATCAATGTTTTTTGCAAAAAGAAGAGAAGATATGGGTAAAAGATGGCTTGCTGCAAATCTTTCATATGGGATATAATACTTATACCTTTAATTTAATCCAGTGAGGTTAAAAAGGTAGAGGTAAAAACTGTGACAAAAAAAGAGCAGCAGTTACAGTACAGATTAACTACAAAAGAAATTACACAACCTCAAGATTTAGATATTGATATTTTAAAGAAAAAAGATTTCAGCTGGCACAGAAAAAGTTTATTAAGTACAAAAGATTTACTCTTAGAAGAAATTGATCTTATATTAGATACTGCTAAATCATTTTCAGAAATACTTACAAGGTCTGTTAAAAAAGTCCCCACTTTGCGCGGAAAAGTAATAATTAATCTTTTTTATGAAAACAGCACAAGAACCAGATCAAGTTTTGAGCTTGCTGGGAAATATTTATCTGGAGATATAACTAACTTTTCAGTGTCTACTTCGTCAGTTAAAAAGGGAGAGACTCTTCAGGATACAGCACAGACCTTAATTCAAATGGGGGCTGATGCAGTAATTATCAGACACCCGCACTCTGGTATTCCATTTCAGCTTGCCAGGTTTTTACCGGAAAACATTTCACTTATTAATGCTGGTGATGGTACAAATGAACACCCGACTCAGGCACTGCTTGATCTTTATACGATGAAAGAAATATCTCATGATTTAAAAGGTAAAAAAATAACAATTCTTGGGGATATTTTACACAGTCGTGTAGCCAGATCAAATATCTGGCTATTGCAGAAGTTAGGAATGGATATTCATCTGTGCGGTCCATCGACATTATTACCAAAAAGTTTTAGTGATTATGGTGTAAAAGTACATTGGGATTATAAAGAAGCATTAAAAGATGCAGATATTGTAATGGTATTAAGACTGCAGATAGAAAGACAGTCAAAAGGGCTTATTCCATCTCTTGACGAATATAACAGGCTTTTTGGACTGGATCATGAGAAATTAAAACTTGCAAAAAAAGATGTAAAAGTTTTGCATCCCGGACCAATGAATCGCGGGGTGGAAATTACATCAGAGCTGGCTGATGATATCAAATATTCTTTGATTAATAAACAGGTCTCTAATGGTGTGGCTGTTAGAATGGCACTTTTATATCTTTTGATTTTTGCTGCAGGGAAATAATGTCAAATTATCATTCATACGCTGAGTACTACCATGATCTTACAAAATACACTCCTGAGGGAATTGCAGGAAATCAGCACAGATTGGATTTTGATAAACAGCCATTACCTTTTAAAGAATACCCAAATAAAAAAACAATAGACATTTCTTATCTTTTACCGCTTGATAAAAATCCATTTTCAGATGTAGGGATTAAAAACCCTGCTGATTTTTCTGTGGATGAATTATCTTTGTCTGCCATTTCCAAACTTTTATATTTTTCATATGGGGTTACTGCAATTGTTCCATATGTTGACAAACCATTTTATATGCGTTCAAGCCCATCTGCAGGAGGTCTTTATCCTGCGGAGATTTATGTGGTTTGTGTGGGTTATCCAGGGCTTTCTGACGGGGTTTATAACTATCAGGTTTTAAAACATTCTCTATGTCTTCTTTATGAGGGTAATTTTAAACAAAAAATATCTGAAGCTACATTTAATAATCCTGTCATTGAAAATGCAAATGTTTTTTTAATTTTAAGTGGTGTATTTTTTAGAAGTTCATGGCGTTATCAGGATAGGGCATATAGAAGGATTTGTCTGGATACAGGGCATGTGCTGGGAAATGTAGATGTGGTCAGTAATCACTGTGGATTAAAAGCTAATTTAATCGGTGGGTTTAATGACAGGCTTATAAATGAAATATTGAATCTGGATGAAGATGAAGAACAATCACTTGCAGTAATTGCTTTAACTGATAAAGACAAAAAAGTAAACATTGACTTTCCAAAAGCGCTTCCTTCAAAGCTTGATAGTACAAATGTTAAAACTCCTGAAGGTATTAGATTAATTCAGCTTCACAATAGATCAAGAATTGATTCTTTTATTAAAGTACCAAATATACAAATGGAAAATATTGATGAAAAGTTTAAGTTCTCTTCGAGGATACCATTTGAGAATAAAACAAAAGACTTTAAGTGGAAGCAAGTCCTGTTTCCCACTATTTTAAAACGTAGATCCACAAGAAACTTTTCCGGAGAATCTTTCAGCCTTGAAGAGCTTAGTTCTGTTCTTGATTTTGCTTATCATCCTGAATTATTTGCAAAAGATGATCTTGATCCACAGCCGGATTATTTTGATCTTTCATTGATTCAGACATTTATAGGGATAAATAGTGTGGTTGGATTAGAAGAAGGCTGTTATTTCTATGAAGCAGGTGGTAGATATCTAAGACAGGTAAGATTTAAAAACTTTCGGGATGAAATATATTATTTATGTCTTGGTCAGGAAATTGGTTATAAAGCCAGTGCAATAATTTTTCATACTGCAAATCTTGGTAAAGCAGTTTTTAAATATGGCGAAAGAGCTTATCGCTATATGCACATGGATGCAGGTCATATTGGTCAAAGAATAAACCTTGCAGCTGTTAATTTAAATCTTGGAGTAAGTGGAATTGGCGGTTTTTTTGATGATAAGGCAAATGAAATACTTGGTATTCCGGAAAATGAAGCTGTAATTTATATAACTACACTGGGCAAGCCAGCAAAAACCACTCAATAAACTTTTTTAGTCTTTCTCTTTTTCCATGCTTTAAAAACCGCCATGCTTTCTTTACTTAAAAAATCAGGCACGATTTTTACAGGACTTTTGCCTACTTTTTTCATAGTAAGATTTGGTATGTCCAGTTCACTAAAACCTATATTTTTTGCATCTTTTATATTGGTACCAAAATAAATTTTTGATATTTTTGCCCAGTGGCAGGCACTAAAACACATTGGACATGGCTCACAGGATGAATAAATTGTGCAGCCTGAAAGATCTACTGTGTTTAATTTTTTACAGGCTTCACGTATAGCCTGAACTTCTGCATGAGCAGTTATATCTTTTTTATTCCAGACCACATTATGTACACAACTTATAATTTTTCCACCTTTAACTATGCATGCACCAAAAGGAGTTTGTCCTTTTTTTACACCTTGAAGTGCCTTTTTAATGGCAAGTCTCATAAAATACTTATTTTTATTTTTTAAAGACATTAAGATTTAAGTAATTACTATTTTTTTAATATGAAATGAACCGTTCTATAATTATATTGTAGTCTTTAAAGAGTCGGAACTGAAAAAAATTTAATGTACTTGCAAATATAGGATTTATTCTGCCTTGGGCGGATAAATCCGACCAAACGAGATAAAGTAGAGTATGAAAGCTTCAGCTTGTCTGAAGCTTATGATATAAATAGCTTCATAACCCATGGAAACTATAACTAAAAATCGTAAAGAAGAAAAAGGTAAAAATGAAGTTTTTTCAATTCCTATGAGGCCCATACCATACCTGCCACATACAAAAGAAGATAGAGAAGAAATCCTAAAATTTCTTGGCAAAGATTCTATTGAAGATTTGCTTACAAGTATTCCAAAAGAACTAAGAGATTTTGAGTTAAATATTCCAAAAGGAAAGTCAGAAATTGAAACAGTACAAGAGTTTCGTAAGCTCTCAGCTAAAAATATCCCTTTGCACAAACAAATATCTTTTTGTGGTGGTGGTGTATATAACAGATTTATACCAAGTGTTGTTGGAGAAATTCTTTCTAAAGGTGAATTTTATACGGCATATACTCCTTATCAACCAGAAGTCAGTCAGGGTACGCTTCAAGCAATATATGAGTTTCAGACTTTAATTTGTAATTTAACTGGAATGGACGTGGCAAATGCATCAGTTTATGATGGCTCTACTGCAGTTATAGAAGCTGCTTTAATGGCTTGCAGGATAACAAAACGAAAAAAAATAATTCTTGCGAAAAATATAAACCCTGAAGCTATAGAAGTCTGTAAAACCTATGTATGGGGTGCAGGGCTTCAGATAAGTTTTGTTGGTATGGATAACGGCACAGTAAATCTTGAAGAGTTAAAAAAATCAATTGATGATGAAGCAGCATGTTTTATAATTTCATATCCAAATTATGCTGGATGTATAGAACCAGTTGGTGAAATTGCAAAAGTTGTACATAGTCGTGGAGCTCTTTTAATATCCTCTATTGATTTAATTAGCCTTGCAATACTTAAAGCACCTAAAGATCTTGGGATAGATATTGTAGTTGGTGATGGACAGGCACTTGGTAATGTACCAAACTATGGCGGCCCTCATGTTGGTTTTATTAGCTGTCTTAAAGATTTTGTCAGGCAAATGCCTGGGAGAATTGTTGGGCTTACTAAGGATGTAAAAGGTAACAGAGCCTTTACATTAACCTTGCAGACAAGAGAACAACATATACGCCGGGCAAATGCCACAAGCAATATCTGTACAAATCAGTCACTTAATGCCCTTGCAGTACTGGTTTATTTAACATATATGGGTCCTTATGGACTTAAAAGAATTGCTGAAATTTCATTAAATAGAGCCCATTATCTGGCTTCTAAGCTTGAAAAGATAGTCACTAAATCAGGTAAAAACCTTTCTCTGGCATTTAATAAGCCGTTTTTTAATGAGTTTGTACTTGAAATACCAATAAGCTCTTCTGAGTTTATAAATAAGATGTCAAATAAGAATATATTGCCGGGTCTTGACTTAAATGGAATTGATGGATATAAAACAAATCAGATACTTGTTAGCATTACTGAGATGAATAGTATGGAGCAGATTGATTATTTTGTGGAGTGTGTAAAAAAATTATTTTCATAAGTGAAGGAGATTGTTTTTCATGAGTTTAAATAAATTAAGTCTGATAGATATTGCATCTGACTGGTCCCTGGAATCCGGTGAATTAAAAGCAGCAATTGGTCGTGCACTCATGGCAATAAGTGATGCCATTGATTCAATAGAAGCACAAAATGATGATGATCTTGCAAGCGGACTTGAAGATATAGCAAATGAACTTTACGAGCTGGTTGAAGATCAGGAAGAGTAGTTTAATTAAGTGTAAAAATTAAATGGAGTTTTTAACTTTTTGAAGGATAAACATTCCAATCATATTGTTTATTATATGTGCAATTATCGGTAGCCATAGTGACCCTGATAAACTAAGAAAAAAACAAAACAATACCCCAGAAAGTGCTGCCCATACAGCATATATCCAAAACTTAAATCCTGGCATGTGTAATATTCCAAATGCAAGGCTTGATACTATTATTCCAAAATGGGTAAAAAGCAATCCCCTGAAAAATATTTCTTCAGAAAATCCAGATACCATTGAGAGGATTACAATATCTCTTGGTTGTAAATTGCTAAAAGCCGGTGAAAGAACGTCTTCAAAAAGCTCAACTATCCCTTGACATTTTTTTGCTTTTTTCATCCATTTGTAAAATCCATAGCCTAAAAAAGCAAGAATGACACCTGTAATAACTGCACAGGCAAAGATTTTAATATTAAATTTTTTCAAGTACTGCAAAACGTAGTTTTTTGAATCAAAATAAATCCACAGTGTTGAAATAGTCAAAAGAATCATTTGTGGAATTATTACAGTCCATAAGATTTTTTCCCGACTACTGTGAAGTGAATTATATGTGGGATGCTTATCGTTCATTGTGAGGTAATTGTAATCAATACCTTTTTGGGTTTAATAATACAATTATTTTCCAGAAGTCCAATAGCTACAAGGTTATTATTGTTATCAAGTATTTGCAATTCGTTATTTTGATTACTTTGACTTAAGTTTTGTTTTACTGCCAGCTTGATTGATTTTCCGTGATGTATGTCTTTTATTTCAGTTTCACTTAAACATATCTTTGAAAGAGTAAGAACTGACTCTGGCTTTATAAGATGCTCCGTTAAATTGACTTTAGTTAATGATTCAGGACTAACGCTGTTTTCTATATTGAAGCAATTACCAATTTGAATTCTTCTTAATGAACTTAAGGTTGCAAAAGTATTTAAAGCTTTACCCAGATCTCTTGCAAGGGATCTTATATAAGTTCCACCAGAGCAGTGTACTTTTAAATTTAATTTTCCATCTTTATATGAAATAATGTCGTTTGAGTATATTTCAACTGATTTTTCACTTATATCTTCCAAACCAATGTTATTTTTTCTTGCCAGTTTATAAGCTCTTTCCCCTTTAATTTTGATAGCTGAAAAAATCGGAGGTTTTTGTTTTATTTGTCCTTTAAAATTAAGAAGATTAATATTAATCTCATTTATATTAGGAATAAAGTCAGATTTATTTAAAATATTTCCTGTAATATCGTTTGTATCTGTTTCAATTCCAAATGTTATTTCAGCAAGATAAGTTTTATCATGCGGTAAGTATTCTAAAAGTCGAGTTGCTTCACCAATGCCGCATACAAGCACACCTGTTGCAAAAGGATCAAGTGTTCCGCTGTGTCCAATTTGTTTTATACCAAGCGATTTTCTGAGTATTGCAATAATGTCATGGGATGTAAAACCAACAGATTTATTTATATTCAAGAAACCCAGTTCGTTTTTCATTAAACTTCTTCATTCTTTATCTTATTAAGTAATTCTGTAATTCTTTGACCTCTTTCTAGTGAATCATCAAGCTTGAAAACTAGTTCTGGAGCAAATCTTATGCCAAGCCTACGGCATAATTCCCCTCTTAAAAATCCTGCTTTACCTTCAAGAGCAGCAAGTGTACCAACTTTCTGTGACTCTTCGCCAAAAACACTAAAGTAAACTTTTACATTTCTAAGATCACCTGAAACTACCACATCAGTTATAGATACAAGACCACTTATACGATCATCCTTAATTTTATTCCTTTGTATAATTTCTGAAAGTTCTCTTTTAATCTGTTGACCAATGCGATCTGAACGATTATATGATTTCATTTATGTTTCTCCCGTCTTGTAATATACTGTTCTTTCGCTGGTTCGCCGTCTCGCCCCACCGTCGGTTCATTCTAATTCAGACTGGTTCTCTCTTTTTCAATAATTGTCCAACATTCAATAATATCTCCTTCTTCAACATCATTGAAATTAGAGAAAGATATACCGCATTCAAAGCCTGACTGTACTTCGCGAGCATCATCTTTAAAACGTTTTAAGTTATCAACTTTTCCTTCAAACATACACTTCCCTTTTCGGAGTACTTTTGCTATCTGGTTTCTCTGGATTTTACCTTCAGTAACATAAGAACCGGCAATCTTGCTTCCTTTTCCATAGGTAAAAACCTGGCGAACCTCTGCACTGCCAAGTTTAACTTCTTCTTTTTCCGGTTCAAGTAATCCAAGAACAGCTTTTTCAAGATCTTCTGTAATCTTATAAATAATTTCATAAAGTCTTACGTCAACACCCTGCTCAAAGGCAGCTTTCTGAGCGTTTGCATCAGATGTTACATGAAAACCAATTACTATAGCACCTGTACTTGCTGCAAGGTTAATATCATTTTCTGAAATATTGCCGCTTCCCACATGTACTAGTTTTACAAGAACATCTTTTGTTGACAGATTAATAATTTCTTTTGCAACTGCTTCTGCAGAGCCGTGTACATCTGCCTTTAAGATTATTTTTAATTCATGGACCTGACCTTCTCTGACTTTTGAAGCAAAATCTACAAGCCCAAATGTCCTTTGTCTTTCTTGATCTTTTAATTGTTTTTGACTGGCAACTTCTTTAGCTTCCTGATAAGTTTTATAAACCTGAAATGTATCGCCAGCACCGGGTACATCTGGAAGTCCGATAATTTCAATAGGCATTGAAGGTGGTGCTTCAGCAACCTCCCTGCCGTGGTCATCAAACATAGCTCTTACACGACCTGCTACTTTTCCGGCTACAAGACAATCACCTTTTTTTAAAGTACCGTTTTGAACAAGAAGGTGAGCAATAGGACCACGTTCTTTTGATAACTGTGCTTCAAGTACTGCACCAGCAGCAATTCTACTTGGGTTTGCTCTTAATTTTTGTGAAAGCTCAGCATCTGCAACAAGAGTTATTTTAGTAAGTAAATCATCTAAATTCAATCTCTTTTTTGCACTGATTTTAGAACATACGGTTTTACCGCCATAATCTTCGACAAGTAAATCATGTTCTGTTAATTGCCCGAGGATTTTATCCGGCTGTGCACCTTCCTTATCAATTTTATTTAGTGCAATTACAATTGGTACGCCTGCAGCTTTAGCATGATTAATTGCTTCTACTGTCTGTGGCATAACACCATCATCTGCAGCCACTACAAGTATTGCAATATCAGTTACCTGAGCTCCTCGTGCTCTCATAGCAGTAAATGCTTCGTGACCTGGTGTATCTAAAAAAGTAATTTTTCTTTTATTTCCATCGTAGTCTGTAACTTCTACCTGATATGCCCCAATATGCTGTGTAATTCCACCTGATTCCTGATCCGTGATTTTAAATTTTGTTTCTCTTATTGCATCAAGAAGAGATGTCTTACCATGATCTACATGGCCCATAATAGTGACAACAGGAGGTCTTGGTACTAAGTCTTCATCTAACTCCGTTGAAATGTCGGGCTGAAGAGATTTTTCTTTATCTACTGCTTCTGTAGAAACCTCATAGCCAAGCGATTTTGCACATTCAATAGCTACTTCAAGTTCAACTGTTTGATTTACAGTTCTGATTATACTTTTTGAAAATAAATTTTTAACTACTTCTGTTTCAGGCAAAAACAACTTTTCGGATAGTTCTTTTACTGTAAGAGGTGATGTTAATACTACCAAAACTGGCTTAGTGATTGTAATTACTGTTTCAGTCTCTTTTCTTTCCTTTTCTTTGTGTTGCTGTTGCGATCGGGATTGTGGTCTTTTTGTTCTTCCCATCATTGATGGAATCATTGTGGGCTTTGCTACGCGAAATGGTTGTATTGGAACAGGAGTAACTGGTTGGAATTGTTTTTTTAGTTCTCTTTCTGCTGTTTTTACAAAAGGTGAAACTATTCTTGGTTCTTCCTTTTTAGGTTCGACTTTAGGAGTGTTGTCTTCTTTTGGACGCAAGGGTTCTAGTTTTGGAAAAGTAGTCTGTGCAGTAGTTGGTGTTTCTACTATTGGAGTAATAGCTTCTTCAGCAGTTGGAGGTTTAATTCTTCTTACAATTTTTAATTGTTTTTTTGGTGGAGTTGGTGGTTCTACTGGGGGTGTTTCTTTTGCTGAAGATTTTGTTGACTTAGATTTTTTTTCTATAAAATGTTTTGTAACTTCACTTTTAATTGCTTCAAGATTTTGATTAAATCCCTGCTCCTGTAATTTTCCTACAATTTGATCTATTACATGCTCGTCAATTGAACTTTGACTGCTTTTAACTGGTAAACCTAGGGTTTCGCAGATAGAAACTATTTGCTTTGCTAATTCTGTCTGTTTTTGTTTACGCAGTGTTTCGTCTGCTTCATCTAAAGTACATACTTGAGCAAGCTCATAAATTCTAAGTTTGGTGATAGTCATGCTGTTACCATCTCCTTAGTTTTTAATTGAGGAATAATTTGTTCTGCACTCTTAATAGATACTCTTAGCATCTTTCCAATCTTTTTTTCTTTAATTGCTTTTGTAATGCAGCTTTCCAAATTACAAATATAAGCAGATCTTCCAAGCTCATGCTTGGAAGGATTTACCACAAGCTTTTCTATGCCCTGCGGTAGTCCTGTAATTTTTACTATGCGTATAAAATTACCTCTTTCTACCTGTGAGCGGCAGGAAATACATTGCCTGATTGGAATGTGCTTTTTAATATTTACACCTCTTGCTTTTCTTCCGTTTTTTCTTCGTCATCAGCATCAGCTTTTTTCTTTCGACCGCGTTTTTTCTTTGTGGTTTCATCAGTAGTTTCTTCTTTAGTTTCTTGTTCTTCTGTTGAGACGTTGCATGCAACGTCTTTACTTTCTATTGGAGTCTCTTCGGCTTGAACAGTTTTTTCATCTTTATCTTTTTGTTCAAGTACTACAGTAGTGGTTGCACCTACTCCAAATGGTTGTCCTTTAATTTGACTTTCACTTCTGATATCAATTTTCCATTCAGTAAGTTTTGCAGCCAGTCTAACATTCTGACCACTTTTACCAATAGACAAACTTAACTGATCATCAGGGACAATTACTTCTGCACGTCTTCCAGCAGGATCATCATATAAAGCAACAGTGGTAATTCTGGCTGGACTTAATGAGTTTGAAATAAAGTCAATCGGGTCCTGTGACCAGCGGATTACATCTATTTTTTCATTTCTAAGCTCAGTTACGACGTTTTGTATTCTTGCTCCTCTGCTCCCAATGCATGCGCCAACAGGATCAATATCTGCATCATTTGAATGTACTGCAATTTTAGTTCTGTATCCTGCTTCCCTTGCAATAGCTTTTATCTCTACTGTACCGTCATCAATTTCTGGCACTTCAAGTTCAAACATTTCTTTTACAAGCTCTTCATTAGTATGTGAAACAATAACAGTTGGAACTCTGCCGGACTCTCTAAGCTCTTTTACATAAACTCTTATTCTTGAGCCAACTTTATATGTTTCACCAGGAAGCTGTTCCCTGGGAGGGATATGACCTTCAAATCTTCCAAGATCAACAACAACATTTGGTTTTCCATTGTTTAAAATTTCAATTCTTTTTATCTGTCCGGTCATCATGGTTCCCTGGCGGCCTACAAACTCCTGTTTAATTAAATCTTTCTCAGCTTCTCTTAGCCTTTGAGTCATTATTTGTTTTGCAGCCTGTGCAGCAATTCGGCCATACTCTGCAAAGTCATCAGGAGTGACGTCTATTTCAAGAATTTCACCGAGCACAACGTCAGGCAAAAGTTCTTTTGCTTCGTCAATTGCAATTTCACGGTATTCATTGGTTACTGCTTCAACAATAACTTTTGGAGCAAATATTCCTATTTCTCCAGTTACTTCATCATATTGAGTGTGAACTCCATCTACATTATGATCCGGGACTTTTCTTTTATATGCAGCAAGTATTGCATCGCAAATAGCATTTATAAATACCTGCCTTGGTATGTTTCTTTCACTTTCAAGTTGTTCTGCAGCTTCAACTAGCTGTGCTCCAATCTTATACAATTGTTTTTCCTCCTATGATTTCACTACTAAACCTAATTTATCCAGTATAAATTCATGTTTTGTTTCTATAACTGGAGTTGGATCTATCCCTTTACTTTGAACCTCAAGAATATATTGAAATGGAATGGAATTCTTTTTATCCAGCTCTTTTCCTGCTTCATGACTAACTGCCTCACAGTCATCCAGTGTAATTAAACGATCGGGATGCTCAATTGTTATACGTAAGTAAATTGACTCAAATTCTTTTACCAGTAAAACATCAAGTAAAGCAAAGCCAAGCCTGGAAATAACAGGTTCAAGCACTGGTTTTAAGTTTGAAGAAAAAACCATAAGCTCTTTATTGCTTATGTGATTTTCTCTCTTACCCTTCATAATTGCTCTTTGCTCCTTTTTAAACTAAAAAAGCTGGAAGTTTTTAAAACCCCAGCCATCAGGCTTTCTGTTTTACGTGATAATTATACCACTGGTATATGTATTTTAACCCTTCAGTTGCTTGAATTCTAAGGAATTATCTATAACCAGCAGGCTAGCTGAATATATTAGTTCTTAATTTTTTTGTTAAATCAATACCTAATTTAGTGCTTTGAAAAAATATAAATCCCTTATAGATAAAAGGAAATATTAAAAAAAGAATTTCTTTCTGAAAATTTTTGTTTTGTCTACTTATGTCTGCCATTATAGGTACAAAATTATGAATAACTTCTCTTTTTTTCTTTCTGAAATGATCCTCATATGCTTTTAAGTCAGAATAAATCTTTTTTGAATTAAGAATAAATAAAATGCAAACCAAAATCAGAGTCCAAATATAGGTAATCAAAAATATTTTTGCTATTACGTAAAAATTAAAGTTCATAACTTGGCAATTTGATCAAATGATAATTCTACGGGAGTGGATCTTCCAAAAATACTAACTAGTGCTTTGACGGTTTCTTTTTCTTCGTTAATCTCAGTGATTTCCCCAATAAAGTCTTCAAATGGACCAGACTGGATTTTTACTGATTCACCAACAATAACATCAATGATTTTCTTGCCTTCTTTTGTTTTGGTGAATACCTGACTCTTTCTAAGAATTCTTCTTACTTCAGTTGGTGGAATTGCAAGGGGCTGTTTGTTTGCACCGATGAATCTGGTTACACCCGGTGTATCTTTTACAATGCGCCATGCAATATCGTCCATGATCATTTCGATAAGAACATAGCCTGGAAATTCCCGCTCTTTCTTTTCAACTCTTTTGCCATCATGGATTTTAGTAACTTCTTTCTCAGGGACTATAACATTAAAAATCTTGTCATCTGCATTTAAGGTTTTAATACGTTTTTCAATATGCTCTTTAACTTTGTTTTCATGACCGGATGCAGTCTGAACTACATACCAGTTTCTTGTTTGTACTTTTTGTTGTGTTTTTGCTTTTGTCATATATTCCTAAAATTATTAATATAATTTCCCCATGAAAAAGTCAGCTACAGTCCCAAACATCTTATCAATAACAAAAATAATTCCAGTAAGTATTACGACTAACAGTACTACTGATATAAATTCCCTTGTAATCTGATCCTTGGATGGCCAGGTTATTTTAAGGAATTCTGTTCTTACCTCGCTTAGAAACTGAGGGATATTAACCGAAGCTACTTTTGCTTCAGGTTCTTGTTCATGTGTTTCTTTTTCGCTCACAATAGTTGCCATAATGAGATTTTCAAATTAGGGGTTCTTGTATATTTTAATCTATAAATGTATTTAATATAATAAATACATTTAAGAAACCAAGAGAATTTAGGATATCAGAAATTAAGAAAAAAAACAAAAAATGAAGATTAAATTGAACATAATAGTAATATATGTATGATTTACACCATGCGCCCTTAGTTCAGTTGGTAGAACGTTGGTCTCCAAAACCAAATGTCGTGGGTTCAAGTCCTACAGGGCGCGTTTTTATATAGCGCTCCGCATTTTCAAGAAAATGCTTCGCTTTTAGATTCCTCACTTACAGACGTTCCGGTTTTTCGCTTTTGGAAAAACCTACACTTTAATAACAAAAAACGATTAGATGTTAGAAAAAATGTCAGAAATAGTTTTAGTTAATAAACCAATTACTATTAAAGAGCTTAAAGATATAGCTTCTTTAAGATTTGGTGATATGGTAAAAGTGGTTATTGACATTGAAAAAAAGATAATGGTAATTGGTGGAGAATTACACGCAGATGAAGAAGAGTTTTTACTTCAATTAGGATCATCACAGGGTGATTTATGGGGAATAAACATTTATGTGGATTTACCAAAAGATTCTTGGATCGAATTTGATTCAATGATTAATATAAGATCTGCACAAGGGAATCGTTCAAGAGGAATTGAAAGTAAAGAGTTACAAGATAAAATTTCTAAAGTAGTAAACTCTTTGGTTAATTAAGTGAATTACACTCATCAAAATTTAGCAGATGGAAAATGGTTTAAGCTAAGTTTAGCTGAACAACTTGGAAATATTGGTAGTGAGGTTGATCGTATTATTTCCTGGAAAAAGAAAGGTAATATTATCTATGCTGAAAAAGCATTTTTTAGAGCAGTAGAATTACTTGCGCTTACAACCAGTGATAAAAGGTGGTATGGTCCTAGGTTAAAGGAATTATGCCGACTTAAGGAAGTTCTTTGTGATTCTTTCCTTGGTGGAGAACTTTATAATACTCCTCTTGAATACTTTTCAAAATATTTTTATCAGTTTGCTCTTGTTGCGAGAAAAGGCTTGTAAAAACCAAATGTCGTGGGTTCAAGTCCTACAGGGCGCATTTTTTATATAGTACTCCGCATTTTCAAGAGAATGTTCCGATTTTTCGCTTATGAAAAAACCTTTACTTAATATTAGAAATCTTACACCTTAATAAATACTAATCATTGAAATATTCTTCTGATAGTTTATATTATGTGATTTTTAATGGATTGAAAGTTAGTAAAAGTTTAGCTTTGTGCAAGCATCTGATATTGTTATTTTGCTTAGTTTTTATAACTCAAAATATAGCTGAAGCACATCATGGTGCAGAAGGTATATTTACCCAGGGTGGTGGACTTGCTGGTCCCATAATAACTATTCCAGCTTACACTTTACCGAAAGGAATTAAATATTTTGGTCTTGGAACTGACTACATTAACTTTGATACATTTTCAAGTTCTCAGTTAGTAGGTTTTAATAATCACGGGAAAGATGTTCACACTACTAACAATCTATTTATACCTACAGCTTATGGTGGTCTTGGAATTACTGATAAGTTAACCTTAACAACCTCAATACCATATGTCTGCATGTTTGGAGTGAATACTGCAGAGGGTGGCAAAGCAATTAATCTTGGCAACTCAATTGGTATTGGTGATATAACTTTTCTGGGGAAATATAGGTTTTTAAAAATTGACAAGTTTAATTTACAATCATCACTTGTAGCTGGTATTAAGATTCCAAGCGGAGTTCATAGAGATAGAAATAACCAAGGTGGACTTTTTGAGGCTGATGACCAGCCCGCTACTGGATCATGGGATCCTCTGGTAGGACTTGCAATAAGTAAGAAGATAAAATCAATATTTTTTAGCACTAATTTTTTATATAAGTTTTCAACTAAGGGTACACAAAGCACTGTTGTAGGTGATGTTGCTAGTTATAATGTGGCTGCAACTTATAGAATAAATGATAAAATTTGTATTTTAAATAAAATATTCCCACAGCATATTTCCAAAAAAGATTTAATATGGGACTTAGTACTTGAAGGAAATGGACAATGGGCTGAAAGCCCACAGATGGGAAATGAAATAGATATAAATCATGGTGGTACTTTAATTTATTTAACTCCTGGAATTAGAATTACATACGACAAAAAGTGGATATCTAATATAGCAGTAGGGTTTCCAGTTATTCATGCTTTAAATGGAATACAAAAGCCTCCAGATGTTAGATTAATTTTTGGAATTGTCAGAGCTTTTTAGAAAAAGCTAACTCTGAAATGCAATTCATTATTTTACAAGAGTGTTTTAATGTAGATTTGAGTAAAAATTCATAAGGGTTCCCCTATTAAATATTAAATCAATTTAATGTTTGCTTATTTAATCAGCTTCAAGAATGAATTATTTAGCGCTGATTAGGGGAATAAATTACTTAGATATTCTTTAATCCTATAGGAAATTCTGAAAGAAGATAGGTGGATTATGTATAAGTTTATACTAGTAGTTTTAATGGTTGTAGCAAGTTTGATTTTTCAAACTACAATAATTTTTCCAGTAAAAGCATGTGATAATAGTAATACCTACCAGGGTGATGGAAATAAAAAGAAATCAGGTAAAAACGACACCAGGAAATCAGGTGATTTTACAATTGATTCACGTGATGCACATGGAACATTGTTTCATTCTACAGATGATTCAGAAGCTGCACCTTCTCAGGATGAGCCATCTCTTAGAGTACAGAAAACCAAAAATGTAGAAAACTAAAGATTTAATTTTACTTATAATTGTAACAATTTATTTCATTCAAACTCTAATTATATTTATTCGTTCAGCCAATTAGTAGTATTTTATCTGGGGTACACTCCAGTACCAAGCTATAAATACTTTTGGAAATAAATATGAGTATATTAAAGAGTTTCAAACATTTTAAAAGGTTCTCACATCATTTCTTGTATTCTTTTCTCCTGTTCTCCCTAATAATTCCTGTAGCAGCTAGTGATAAAGATATAAATATTGAAAAAGACTTACGTGCTCATCATGTCAGCATGATTGCACTTGGTTTTAAGAATGACAGTATAATTTTTTCTTTTGACTTAAGCACTAATTCAAATCTTTCAATTGAACCTGCTGACAAAGAAATTGCAAGAAATAACCCAAGTTCACTCTTTGCATTTGGATTTCCTTTTAACCCTAATTATCAGGTAGAAACACAGGATAAAAAGATAGCAAATTTAAACCACAATAGTGAGTTTACGGCAGCACTGACTTTTAATAAGAATTATCCTATTGAAACAAGTGATTTAATTATAGCTAGAAGTGATCCTGGAAGTGCTTTTGCATTTGGATTAACTCAAAACCCAAATTATCCTATCGGGGCAGAGGATAAAAATATTGCAAGATCAAAACCAAATACAGATTTTTCAGAAGGCATTACAATAAATAAAAACTATATTGTTGAAAACCAAGATAAACAAATTGCTAGAGATAATCCGGATAGCGATTTTGCAGGGTCCATAACAAAAAATGATTCTTATCAGATTGAGGTTGCTGATAAAGAAGTTGCTAGAAAAAATCCTGACAGCAGTTTTGCTAAAGGACTATTACAAAATCCTAAGTTTGTTATTGAAAGTGAAGATGTTAAAGTTGCACGGAAAAACCCGCATACAAAGTTTGCTTTTGAACTAATCAAAAAAAACAGTTATGTTATAGAAACTATAGATAAAAAAATAGCTAGGAATAACTCAAACAGCTTATTTGCAGCTGCCTTGTTACTGAATCCCTCTTTCAAACCTGATCCAAAAGATATCAACTTGGCAAGAAAGAAAATTAATTCAAAGTTTGCAGAAAAATTAACTCAGAATGAAGGGTATAAACCAAAGAAGAGGGATAAAAAAATTGCAATCAAAAACCCTGATTCAAATTTTGCTTTTGGGCTTGGATTAAATCCTAATTATATTGTGGATGCAAATGACAAAACATTTGTCAGAGAAAATATTACTACTTTATTTGCTTTTAGCCTTCCATCAAATCCAAACTATAGCTTGGAGGATCAAGATATTCAAACTGCAAGGAGTAAGCCAAATTCTGGTTATGCATATAGCGTGACACAGAATCCTGGGTTTACAATTACTGAACTTGATAAACAAACCGCACGAACTAACCCTGATACTTCATTTGCACTGGGATTAACCCAGAAAACTGATTTTAAAAATGGAGAACTGATTCCTACAAAATAGTGAGGATAAAATAACCGCTAAATCAATCCAGGAATAAATCTATACTTGACTTTTTTACAGTACTCACGATAGTCGGGATCTTTCATTAAATGTCTTTCTTCAGTGATGGCGCGAAGTGAGTAAACAATATTCCAGCAGATTAATGGAAGCACATTGTGAAAACTTTTCATATACTGAAGATGCTCAAACCACCATGCAATATTTTTTGATGCATATGCAGGATGTCTGATGTATTTATAGGGGCCTCTGCCAATGACACCTTTATTACTTAAATTACTAAATTTTACACCTAATGCTATTGTTCCCCAGACAAATACTGTATACAGTAAAACAATAATTACCCTTACAAAAATTCTTTGTTCATCTGTAAGAGTAATAAAATATTCCTGCTTGCTTTCAAGAGGGAGATAAATACTGCTTACACCGTTAAATGGAGGATAACACATAAGAGCTACTGCCCATCCAAATGCTGTTGGTTCAACAGATTTAGTTTTATTTCCCAGCCATTTTAATTCAAGTCCATAACCTATAAGTGCTATGCCTGTATCTACTATGAACAGTGAGTTGTAAACCAAGTCTAAAAACCAGTTAGCAAGCTGTACGCCATTCATTTCATTTAACATGCCACCAATTAACTGCTGAACAACAGACACATGGTGGAACATAAACATTGACATGATTATAAGAAAGAATCCTTTAACCAGGCAGGTAAGACAAAAATTATTAAATCTTTTTACCTTAAATAATCCGCCTATTTGTGTTATGTCTCTTGTGGCAAGCATTAATCCTATGCGTTTTAAGAGGACAAAAAATATAATTGATGGATCTTTAAAATCATCTTTCAATCTGTAATTAAATTTCAAAGTAAACCATGTGTAAGGCAGAACAAGTAAACAAAAAATAATATATGCTTTGGAAAGCAACATTCTGGCATTGTCAAAATCATGATTAGCAGCATAGTAAGGGTGTGTGTTGTATAAAAAGTAAAATAAACTTACAAGAAGCCATAAGCTTGTAGCACGCCAGAAAACAGACTGACCAAAACCTTTAATAGGTTTATAAATGTCTCTTACATAGGTTACCTGTTTTTTTTCTGTTCTAGTAGACATTTATTTTTAAAAGTTAAATATTTTTTCCTGTGGATCAACTACAAGAGGTTTTTCTTTTAGTCTTCTCCACACAATTACTGCTGCTCTACCAACTATCCTTTTCTCATCTAAGAATCCCCAGACGTGACTATCCTGACTTCTGTTTCTGTTATCGCCCATTAAAAACAAATGTCCTTTAGGAACGATTATTTTGCCAGTTTTACCAAGTCTTCTATAAACATCTATATCGCTTAAGTCTGTACAGTTATAACCCGGTGGTTCTTTTACATAAGGCTCTATTAAAGCTTTACCATTTATGTAAACACCATCATCCTTCTTAATTTCAATTACATCGCCCGGTAAACCAATAACTCTTTTTATATAGGCATCATCTTGTGGCAAAAATGGTAACCCTGTCCATCTTGCAAATAGACTTAATGGATCATAATGCAGATCTTTTCCACGATTTCCTTCTGGTGGTGGATAAAAAACCAATATATCTCCTCTTTGAATAGGAAGCTTAAAACCGATAAATCTGAGGTTTTTGGTTACTTTTTCTACAATTAGCCTGTCATTTATTTTTAGAGTTGGGACCATTGATTCGCTAGGTATATATCTGGCTTCAATAAAACCCTGCCTTATGACTATTAAAAGGAAAAGAGTTACCACTAAAAGCTCAATTGTTTCTTTTATAAAACCCAGAAATTTGTTTTTAGGCGGTGAATTATGGTCAGTTTCTGTCATTTTATTTTTTGAATCAAGATTATTAGTATCATTGTTTTCTTTTTGGATTTCTTCTTGTAATTGCATAGATAATAGCTTAAAATTTTTCTGACCTTTACATGCTAACAGTAATTAAAAGCTATTGGCAAGCTTTATGGAGAAAGCAGGAATTGAGTCAGTTCTGTATCTACCGTTTATAATAAACAATATAAAAATGATTGCTCGAGGTTTGACTGGGAGGATTGAAATGTTTAAGAAGCTAATAATATTTTTAATGCTTTTTTCATTTATGGCAATAACTATTGATGAATCACAGGCTGGTTTCTTTAAGAGAAGTAAGACAAACAAAAAACAATCATCAAAAAAAGAAGAAACAAAATCACAGACTGAACAGGAAAAAAAGATACTTGTAGTTGAAATATTTGCCAGCTGGTGTCCTGGCTGTAAAAATATTCAACCAACTCTAGATCAACTTGTAAAAGAAGTACCTGGAATAAATCTGATACAACTTGATGTTTCTACTCCATCAAAAGCAAAACAGGCAGCTAAGAAAGCTCAAGAGCTAAAAATAGAAGAGTTTTTTCAGTCAAATAAAAGTAAAACCGCAACTGTAGGAATTATACTTCCTGATTTAGGAGAAGTGGTTAGCATTTTTCAAAACAATAATAAATCAAGCGAATATAAAACAGCAATTGATGAAGCAAAAACAAAAGAAAAAGCACTTCAACCACCAGAAGCTTAAATAATTAAAAATTATGCTCAGGCTTTTTATATATTTAACATTTATTTTCGTGATCGGGGTTAGCACTTATACCTATTACAATTCTCAAAGAACATTTGAAGCAAAGTTTAAAAATATTGATGGTTTACCAAAAGGTGCGAAGGTAACCTTTCTTGGGGTAAAAATTGGAGAGGTTATAAGGACCAGACCTGCTCATGATGGTGTAATTGTAACTGTTAGAATTACAAATAAAAAAGTACCCCGTCCTGAAGCTGGCTCAGAGCTGACCATAACTTCATTTAGTCCAAATCATGGGCGAATTCTAGAAATAATTCCACCATCAAAAGAAATAAATGAAACATCAGCATGGATAGTTCAGGAACCAATTACTGCAGAAACCTGGCTTCATGCATCTCTTGATCTTGTTGAAAGTTTAAAATCTTTTTCCCAGACAGTTATACAATATGTTACACCTGAAAATTTTGAAAAAGCCAGAGTAGGATTTGCCCGAGCCTCAGAGGTTCTTAACCATATTGCTGAAAATGCAACAGAACATCAAAAAGATCTTGTGGGAATTAATGAAAGATTTTCAAAAAAAGCAGATGAAGCAAGCAAACTTTTACTTGCACTCCAAAAACCAATTGCTTCATTAAATAAAATAATCACTGATAGAAATCTTAAAAGCTCCATTAAAAATGATCTTGCACGATTCTCCGAGAACTTAAACTCAATTTCAGAAAAAATATCAGATCCTGAGTTTGTTAAAAATAGTAAAAATATAAAAAAAGAAATATTAAGTAACTTAAATGAAATAAATGCTTCATTGACTGCCGTAGACAAGGATGTAACAGATTCTGATCTCAAACTAAAAATTAAATATTTCAATGAAAATTTAATAAAACTAAATGCATTGTATCAATCTTTAAATCAAAAGGATATTCAGAAGATAACAAAAGAAACAGTTAAAAAAGCTCGTGAAATCACAACTAAAACCAGTGAATTAACTGGCATGTTCACACAAAACTGATACGTTTTTTAAACTCTTTGTTTGATAGCTTTACAGTACTTTGTGTATTTTTAAGAAGGTGTTCTCTTAAAAGATCATAAAAAATTTGCCTGTCAGTTTTGTTTACTACTGCCTGAAGATGTGCTTCACCTAAAGTAACAGGGTATCCAAAACCCACTTTACATTGAAGTGCAACAGCATTATGTAGAAGATTAAAAAGTTTACTATCATTTGCAACATAAGCTGGAAATTCTACCCTTGCGATTTCTGTGCCGGTATTAATGTAAAAAAACGATATCTTTAAATCATCACTGTAATAATTCAGAATTTTACTGTTTGATTTAAATAATATTGTTCTTGTACCCAGGTCAGATTTTTTCTCCGACATTGATTTTCCAATAAGTTTTCTGTCTAATACAGGCTTATAGTCAGGCATGGGATTACACTGCAGATTTTTTGAGTCAATATTTGAACAGTGTTTTTTACAGTCAACAAATTCAAATGGACAGTTATATACTCTTAGCATGTTAATTATGTCATTTGATCTGGAATTGCTTAAAAAACTTGCCAGAGGAACACCAAGCAATTTTAGTTCAAGCAGTGCATTGGTAAATCTTTTTATAAATCTTTCAATAAAAAAGTTATTAAACTTTTCTAAATGCCAGTGAATTAAAGTTCCGTCAAGAAGTGCTACAACTGGCAGATTGTATGAAGTATATTTTTTAACCAGTTTTACAAGCTCTTCTATTTCTTTTAGGGTTCTCTCATATGAAATTAAGTCTTCTTCCTGAATATTTTGTGAAAAATTGTATGGAGCAATATCTTCTGTGCTGCTGTAAAGAGTAGGTTCGGAAGAAAGTAAAACAGGAGTGTTGCTGTTAAAGTATGGTATTGCTACAAGGCCTATATTTATTAATGAAGAGCTTGTAATTTCATGAGCAGATGGGTTTATCTGTGAACCGTCTGTAGCTATGGTGATATGAGGTGTTGAAAAATCTTTATTCCAATCAAATGTGTTTTGTATGGATTCATCTTTATAAGGTTCAGCAAAGAAAAAATTAGCTTTTTGAGAAGATTGTGTTTCTATTAGTTTTCTTAAAAGCTTTTCTTTGTTTTGAGATGCTAACTTAAAAAGTTCATAGGTAGATTTAAGTCTGTTAAGGTTTAATTCTCTTGTTTCCTGCTTTTCAACATTTGCAATCTGAGTAATAACTTTTTTAAGGTCTAATGACATGGGATTAGTATAGTATATTCTATAATATGATAGTTATTATGATAGAAACTCTAGAAGACACAATTAGTAAATTAAAACAAGAAATTGACCGTGATTTAAAAAATGTTCTTGATGCAAAATCTCTAGAAACATTCCGTATTAAGTATCTTGGAGAAAAAAGTTTTCTTGTAAACCAGCAAAAAAATATAAAAAGTGTCTCTCAGGAAGAACGTCCTGTATTTGGAAAACTGGTAAATGAGTTAAAGGAATACATAACTAATGTTTATGATGAAAAAAAGTTTGTTGTTGAACAGGCTGAATTAGAAAAAAAACTATCAAAAGAAATCTTTGATACTACTTTACCCGGAATACCACATGAGCTTGGAAATGAACATCCTCTAAGCCTTGTAACAAGAGAAATTGTAGATATTTTTCATGGTATGGGATTTTCGCGTGTAGATGGACCTGAGATAGAGACTGATTTTTACAATTTTACCGCGTTAAACACACCACCGGAGCATCCTGCTCGCGATGAGCAGGACACTTTTTATACAAATATTGCGCCTCATGTTCTTTTAAGAAGCCATACATCAACTATACAAATCCGTGCAATGGAAAAAATTAAACCACCGCTTAGAATCCTTGCTCATGGACGAGTTTACAGAAATGAGGAAATAAATGCTAGAAAAATGCCATTTTTTCACCAGCTTGAAATTTTAGCTGTTGAAAAAAATCTTACTTTTGGAAATATGAAATGGGTTTTAAATGAGTTTCTTAACAAGTTTTTTGGAAAGGAAATTAAAACAAGATTCAGACCGGACTTTTTCCCATTTACTGAACCTAGTGCTGAACTGGATGCCCAGTGTCCATTTTGTGATGGAGGAGGGTGTACTACATGTGGAAATAGAGGTTGGCTTGAACTTCTTGGTTGTGGAATGGTAGATCCAAATGTTTTAAGTGCTGTAAATATTGACTCAAATGAATGGATAGGATTTGCTGCTGGCCTGGGTCTTGAAAGATTTACAATGTTAAAGTATAAGATCCCTGATATAAGATATTTTTTTACAGGGGATATGAGATTCCTGAAACAGTTTTGATATATGCTTGAATACAATAAAAAAACAAAGCGTCAGCTAAAAGAATTAAAACCTGAAATTGAGTCTTGGCTTAAATCGCAAGTAAGCGGAAAAAGATTTGTTCATATTGAAGGTGTTGCAAAAACTGCAAAAAAATATGCCAAAAAACTTGGACTTGATCATTATAAAGCAGAACTTTCAGGCTGGTTGCATGATTGCGCAAAAGAATATACATCTGAGAGATTACTTGAACTTGCAAAACGAAAAAAGATCAAACTTGATGAAATTGATATTGAGACCCCACATGTGCTTCATGCTCGTGTAGGTGCACTAATTGCCAAAGAAAAATTTAAAATTAGTAATTTAGATGTTCTGGGCGGTATACGATGTCACACACTGGCTGAGCCAAAGATGACGAAATTAATGATGGTTGTGTACCTTGCTGATGCAAGTGAGCCGGGCAGAAAGAGAAAATTTGCAGCACTACTTAGAAAAACTTTTAAAGAAAAGGGTCTTGAACATGCAGTTTTAAAAGCAATTGATAATAAGCTTAAGGATGTAATAAATGAAAAAAGAAAAATTCATCCTCTTACGATAAAGGCTAGAAACTGGCTTATTGGTGAAATAAAGAAAATTAAATAATTTATGACACAAAAGAAAATATTTAGATCATTTGCCAGTGACAATAATTCAGGAGTTCATCCTGAAATACTAAAAGCTATTTCAGAAGCAAATTATGGGCATGCGCTTGCATATGGCGATGATTCTTATACAAAAGAAGCAGATAAAAAATTTGAAGAACACTTTGGGAAGAATATAGAAGCTTTTTTTGTATTTAATGGTACTGCAGCAAATGTTCTTGGACTCAAAGCAATTGCACATTCATATAATTCAGTAATTTGTGCAGATTGTTCTCATATTAATACCAGTGAATGTAATGCCGTTGAGATTTTTACAGGTTGTAAATTACTTACAGTCCCTTCAAAAGATGGAAAAATAACAGTTGAACAGATTAAACAACACATGCATTTAATAGGTGAACAGCATTATGCTCAACCTAAAGTTATTTCAATTACTCAAGCAACTGAAATGGGAAGAATTTATACGAAAGAAGAAATTAAAAAGTTGGCTGACTTTGCACACAAACATAACATGCTTCTTCATATGGATGGTGCAAGGCTTTCAAATGCAGCCGCAGCTTTAGGTGTGAAACTAAGAGAAATTACAAGAGATGTAGGCATAGATGTACTTTCTTTTGGTGGAACTAAAAATGGTGCAATGAGCGGTGAAGCAGTAATATTTTTTGATAAAAAACTATCGAAGGATTTTAAATATATTCGTAAACAGGGAATGCAGCTTACATCAAAAATGCGTTATATTTCTGCACAGTTTATAGCACTTCTTTCAAATGATTTATGGTTTAAAAATGCATTGCATGCAAATAAAATGGCAAAGTTTCTTGAATCTGAGATAAAAAAAATCCCGAAACTGAAAATTACACAAAAAGTTGAAACAAATGGTGTATTTATAATTGTTCCTGCAAAAAAAGTTAAAAAAATCCAAGATAAATATTTCTTTTATATGTGGAATGAAGAAACCTCTGAAGCACGTTTTATGACTTCATTTGATACTACAGAAGAAGATATTAAAAATCTGGTAATAGTTTTAAGAGAAACTATGAAATAAGCACTGGTCTTTTCAAATTTTCCATATCGGGTAGTTTAAAGTTAACATCTTCTTCTTTTAGTTGTAGGATTTCTACAGGAGCTTGTAGCTTACTTAAAAGTGTTTCAACAAGTATTTCAGGAGCAGAAGCACCTGAACTTACGCCAATAGTTTTTCCGTATAATTCTTTTTTTACTTTATAGGTATAAGGATCTGGTACAAGCTCAGCTTCTGTGCCGGCAAGTTTTGCTACTTCTACAAGCCTGCAGGAGTTTGATGAATTTTTAGAACCAATTATTAAAATGTAATCTGTTACTTTTGCAAGCTCTTTTACTGCATCCTGTCTGTTTTGTGTAGCATAACAAATGTCCTGAGCTCCTGGAAGTAAAACCTCTTTATATTTTTTTTGCAGAGCTTTAATGATTTCTTTTGTGTCATTCACAGAAAGTGTAGTTTGTGTAGCTACAAAAATCTTACTTAAATTTTCAGGCAGCTCTTCTATATCAAATACTGAACCTACAAGAAAACAAGAATCTGGCGGGAGGTGGCTCATTGCACCAATTACTTCCTGATGTCCTTTATGTCCGATATATATTATTTTATATCCTTTTTTCCATGCACCTATCATTTCAAGATGTACTTTAATTACAAGCGGACATGTTGCATCAACTACTGCAAGATTTCTTTTTTTTGATTCTTCAAAAACTCTTACTTCAGAGCCATGTGCTGATAAAACTACACAATTACCATCAGGTACTTCACTCAGTTCGTCTACAAAAATCACACCTCTTGATTCAAAATCTTTTTTTACATGTTCATTGTGAACTATTTCATGTCTTACATAAATAGGTGAACCAAGTTTAGTCAGGGCAAGATCTACAATATCTATTGCTCTTATTACCCCTGCACAAAAGCCTCTCAATGATGCTAAAACTACTTTTTTAACCATAAGGATTCTATTTTAGCATTAGATGAATTCATACCTGTTAAGAGGAATATAAAATGTGGAATAGGTAATTTAAGGATTCAAATTATGACAGAGGGTGTAAATCCAAATAAACTTACTAACCCACCAAAGCTTCCTGTGGATTCTCTTGACAGTACTAAACTAAATAATAAAAGCAGGTCTGGACTTGAAATAGCTAGAGAACCTTCTTTCGATTCTAGGGGAGGAGAAGTTATAAATACAGCTACTCGCAATTTGCAAAGTGCAGATTCTAAAGGGCCTCTAACTTTTGATAGTTCTTTTGATTTTCCAAATCTAGGCAAAATCGAGATCTGTAAAAAAATGAACAATGATGGTAGTGTGACTTTTTATCTACGAAATAATATACCCATTCCAGTTGAAGTTCGCTTTGATCTGAAAGTTAATAATATGCCAGTTCCTAAAACAATAATAGCAACTCCAAAAAAGCCAGGAGAAAAAAAAGAGGCATTGACAGAGGCATTTACAATACGGGGAAATTATAGCTATAAGTCAGTGTTTAGTCTGGGAAATCCATCGAATCAGCACGATAATAAAACACTTTATACTTTACCTTTTAAAAAAGGACAATCATATGAATGTTCTCAGGGAGAACATGGCAAAGAAACTCACAAAGATGACAATGAATTTGCAATTGATTTTAATATGCCAGAGGGAACAGAATTTACAGCAATGAGGGATGGTGTTGTTATTGCTATAAAACAAGATTCAAATAAAGGCGGAAAAAATATAGGAGCTGAGTATAGTAATTTTATTTGGATTTTGCATAACGATGGATCTATTGCTAAGTACGTACACATGAAACATAAAGGTGCAAAAGTAAAAGTTGGAAAGGAAGTTAAAGCAGGTGATGTAATTGGCATTTCAGGTAGTACAGGAAGAGCAAGTGGACCACACTTACATGTACAGGTAGATGTACCAAAAGGTTCTAAAGGAAGTGACTTAATTTCAATTCCTTTTAAGGATAAAAACGGGAAATCAATGTCAATTGAAGAAGGCAAAACTTACAGTAATTAACTTTGTAAAAAGTTCCCAATCATAAGTATTTTTTACTCCTAAAATGCCAAACTTTTACGATTTTGTAATGAAAAACATCTTTATAATTACCTCTGGCACACTTTTATGGTGATATACTACTTTATTTGTAAAGAGTTCTTCTTGGTACTTTTTAAAGGAGTAATAATATGAAAAAGAATTTGCTATTAGTTGCACTCATTGTTAGCTGTTTGCTTCCAATGTGTGTAACAAAAGCTAAAGCCGACGGCGGAAATGAATTTCTAAAACAAACCACAGGTGTTGTTTTAGGAGTTGGTGTTGGACCAGTAATTGGTGGCTTGAGAGGTTTTACCAAAGGCTGGCTTTGGGGTAAAGATGAAACTGCTAAAGCACTTGGAAATAAAGACGGAGCTATTCACCAGGTAATTGGTTTTGCAACCGGTGGAGTTCTTGGCGCAGCAGCTGGTGGAGTTTCAGGCGTATTAATGGGTGCATATGATGGCGTCAAATACGGCTGGGATAAACCATGGACTAAAGAAAACTTTAGCTGGGCTGGAAGTGGATTTACTGATTATGATCCATTTAAATGGTAATTAATTAGTACATCAAAACAAATAATTAAAAAAAGCAAGTCAGAAATGGCTTGCTTTTTTTATGTCTAACATTTCTATAAAATACAACATACAAAATTAATTATTTTCAATACTAAAAATAATCTTAAATTTTGAAATAATCTAATTACCAAGCTGATAGCATAAATAGGTTGATATTAACAATTACCTTAATTAAGGAAGAAATTATATGTCAGGAATGGGAATCAGGACTGTAAGAGCCTTGCCATCAGCAGTACCACCACAATCGCAATCAATTCCAAAAAGAAGAGATGATTATTTAGAAATAGTTGTTTCAAGAAGAGCTGATCAAAGATTTGTAATCGACAATGCTATAGCAGTTGGATTTTCAACAGAAAGAGGAATACGAGAGAGTACAGTAAGACTGACTGTGAAGGCTCCAGATGAATATGCACTCTTTGGTCTTGATGAAAATGGTTTTATAATAGCTGATCAAAAAGAGCCATCTGAAAAAGAACCAAAAATATGGGATCTTGGTAAACTTGATGAAGCAGGACCACTTGTTATACTGTCATTATTTAAGATTGTTGGTAGTAATGCAGGAATATCAATTAAAACTCTGGATGTAGATACTATAGCAATGGAAGAATTTTTAGATACCCCTTTACCTGGTGGTGGTCTTATCAGAACTCTTAAAATGGGTGAGTCAATTGGAATTTTTGAGCCTAATCCAGATGCAGTTATTACATACAGTCCATAATTCTGATACTTGTACTAAATAAAAAATATTAGTAATAAAATACAGTTTTTTAAAAACATCTCTAAGATTTAACTTTTCTGTGGAATGTAAATAAAGGCTAAAAGCCCTTATTATGAAAAATTTCCAGAAGGGAAAACTTATCTCTTTTACTTTACTGTTTTTGGCGCTTGTATTTTCTTTGCCTTCAAATGCCCAGTTAATATCTCCTCCAGTAACAGCCGGACAGGAAAATGAAGATGAAGAAAAAAAGAATTTAGAACCCCCAGAAATAGTTTTAAATGACCAGAAAATAATATTTAACAGAAAACCTGTTCTTGACAGTGAAGGCTGGCTATATTCGCTTGAAGAAATTGCAGCAAAATTACAGGATAAAGTAGTGGTAGATCTTTTAAATGGGACAATAACCATTCAAAGGTTACGTGATAAGTCAACAGTTCAGTTAAATGTTAGAAATGGTACAGTAACAGTAAATAACACACCATTTAGAGTTCTTTTTGGATTTAACAGAATAATACTTTCAAGCGATGTTCAGATGGTTCCGCAGAGTGCACTGGTAATGCTTTTAAGGCTTACATCTTTTGATAATGAAGAAGGAAAATTAATTTTAAAAAATACAGTTTATGCAAATAACGGTGGAGGAACAACCATTCAGCCGCTAGCAAGAAACAGTATAAAAGATTTACTTGTAGATTATTTAACGGTTACAAACTCGGTTAACTATTTACAAAATCAAGGGCTTTATTCTAGAAGATCTGAAATAAGTAGTGGTTTTCACAATGACAGGTATGCACTTACCTCAGACTTTATAACAAAATCAGGTACAGGAGCACCACTTATAAATTTTGACAGTGCAAACTTTTCATATTATAAAAATGCTTCTCCATTGCAAATACATGTGGGTGATAAGCCTCTCAGTCTTATTAAATCGCCTTTAATTGGTGGAATAACTCTTCGTGGTGTGCAATTTCAAACAACTGGGGGATTAAATGACAGCAGATTTACTTTTGCCTCTGGACTTTTACCCACAAACGGAAAAGTCCTGGGTAGAAGTCTTCCTTTTATCAGATACGGAAGGTTAGCTGAAGTTACAGAATGGTCAACTTCAGCTAAAAAAAACTGGCAGTTTTCAGTCGGTGAAGCTACGTATAATGATATTCTTGAAAATCAGCTTGTCAGAACTAAACAAAACGGTGGTTTATTTGCCTTAAGTGCTACAAAAACCGGTAAGTATATTGAAGCAGATAGTAATCTTGCTTTTGGAACTGTAAAGGATAAAGTTTTTCATAAGGGAGAATCCGGTCCCGGTGCAGATTTATTAGTTAGATTTAAACCAAAAGACTGGTTAAGTTTTTTTAGCAAGGGAGCATATTATTCTCCGGGATTTTTTCCGCTTTCTGGAAATCCTTACTATCATAACAGAAACGAAGGAACTTTTGGAATAAATTTAAATCCCCCAAGATCAAATATTGGTATCAGTCATTCTATTGGCAGGTATAATCTAGATGCAAAAAAACCAAATGCATACGGCGTAACCAATCTCTCATTTTCTTCCACACCGTTAAAAAATGGTCCTACTTTTATTTCAAGTTACTCTAAAAATGAGTCGCAGATTAGCTCTACAAGGGCCCTTGATAATGTACTATTTCCAATAAACCAGTCTAATATTGCTACAGTTGATTTGGATACTTTAATTGAAAGAAGAACAAATTCTTTTTTTAGAGCCAGTGTTTTAAAAAACTGGAAGACCGTTAACCTTAGTTCAAGTTTTAATTACTTTACTTTTGCAGTGAATAATCCTCTAAAAACTCCATTGTTAGGAAATAAAGATATAACTACTCTCTGGACTTATGATTTTAATATAAATAAATATCTAAATAAATATTTAGGTTTTCAAAATTACTTTCAGGGAAGCGGGTTATATAAACAGGTGAGATTTGGCATAAATGTAGGACCGATATTACACAATAAATTAAACTTTCAACTACAGACAGGAGCCTTATTACATGCTGATTCTAGTGCTACTCCATTATACGGTTTAAATTTAAATTATCAGGTAAATAAGAAAAATCAATTTAGCGTAAACTTTGATAAAACTGCATACCAGGCATCACTTTCTACTTTGTGGCAATATAATTTAAAACCAACCAGAGGTGGCAATCTTCCTCAGATTGGTGAAGAGCAGTCTATTGGAAGAATAAAAGGAAGGGTTTTAGTCCTTGAAGAAGCATCTAAAAAACAGGTCGGGCAGGATGCAGTATATTTTCCACAATTAAATAGAGATAGAGGGATTACAAATGTAAGAATCCATCTTGGTAATTACACAATAGCTACAGATGAACATGGTTACTTTGAGTTTCCAAGTCTTACTCCGGGAGTGCATAAACTGAAAGTTGAATATTCTGATCTGCCGTCATATCTTACTTCAATTACACCTGAGTCTGTTGATGTAAATGTTGAAGCAGGAAAAGAAACAAACTTTAATTTTGTGCTTGCTTATTTTGGACAGGTAAAAGGTGCTGTACAGCTTGCAAATGAACCTGATTTTAAGCTCGAAAAAGAACCAGAGCTTCAGGACATAAGAGTTTATCTTGAAGGGACTGAGTTTGAAGCACTGACTAATCTGGATGGTACTTTTGTACTGGGAGATGTAAAACCCGGGAAATATAAACTAAAAGTTGACCCTGAATTTCTTCCTCCTGAACTTGCTCTAGAAGACAAAGAAATTAATTTAGAAGTGCATGGAAAAGAAGAAATCAGTAACATACAACTGCCAATTAAATATAAAACAAAAGAAAAACAAATCAAAGAATTTTAAAATCAGTATGAAAATACTAGTACAAAAAATGTGGTATTAATTTCTCAATTTTATAGTGTTTGTTGGAATCTAACCGATAGCAGATATTGGTAACCTTTTTTCATTTGTGCTCTTCATAGAAAAATCTCAAGAGTTTGGAGGATAAGTGTTTCTTAAAACAAGGGAAAATACAAATCAGTATTGGAGGATAGAAATATGATTAGATATCTTATTTGTTTAGTTTTTATATTCAATGTAATTTTGCTTCTCAACTTTATTGTTTTACCTGAAGCAAAAGCAGCAGCAACCGTACCACTTACTGTTACAGTTAACGGTTCATTGGTTATAACAGATGCAGACAATGACACAATGTTAGGAAAAGACCCGACAAAAAATGTAACCATAAATATTACTCCTGATATTGGAGCCACTACACAAACAGGTGCAGCAAATTTCAGAATAAGGACAAATAGAAGTGCATGGAGACTTACTGCACAAAAAACAGCATCAAATGCTGGTGGCACTGGGCTTACAGATTCAGATGTTCTTCTTGATGTTGCTAAGTCAGCAGGTTCAAGTGCAAATGCAAATTCAGGAACACTTGTTGCACCGTTTAATGCACAAACAAATATTGGAAGCATTACAACAGCTGCTGCAGTTGATGTAGTGAGTGGAACAGCTAAAACATCCAGTTCAAAGGATGGTACAAATACAAATAATTATTTTCAGGTGAATACAACTTACAGCGTTGTGCCAGATTTCTTCTATAGTCCTGGTACTTTTAGTACTACGATTACATATAATCTAGTTTCACCATAACAAGTAAGATATTATGAGAATTAAAAGTGCGGATTTAAATCCGCACTTTTTTTTTGTTCATTATTACTAGATTTTTAGGTTGATTTTTTATTTTAAGTAGTACTTTATAACCAATTTAAAAAATAAGCATAACCTTTCTAGGGAAAATAAATACTGGGTTTTAAGTTATAGAGCAAAAAACTAATATGAAAAAGCAATCTGTTTTTATAAAAGCAATTTTTATAATATTAATTCTTTTATATTCAATACCCCTTGAAACCTTTTCACAAAGTGCTATTGTGCCAATAAACATTACTGTAAATGGCACACTTACACTTTCAGATACAAATAATGACACCAAATCCGGGAAAGATCCAACCCTAAATGTAAATCTAACAATTACACCTGATCTTGGAGCAAGCGGATCTATTGGTGGGGCTAGCTTCAGGATTCGTACAAATCGTCCAAACTGGAGACTAACTGCACAGAGAACTCAGGAAGTTGATACAGGACCGACAAACATTGTGGCAATGGATGTTGCACTTGTAATTTCAACTCAGGCAGGCTCAAATGCAAATGCTACAGCCGGGATACTGGTAGCGCCATTCAATGCTTCGACAGATTTAAACAGTGTGCCTGTTTCATCTCCTGCTACTGTAGTCAGTGGAACAGCTAAAACATCTTCAGCCAGAGACAGCACAAATACAAATAATTATTTTCAGGTAAACACGATTTATGGAATATCACCAGACTTCTTCTTCCAGCCAGGTACCTGGAGAACAACAATTACTTATAATTTGGTAAGCCCATAAGGACACGATACGGCGAACCGGCGGATCGGCGATTTGTCCTTTCGCCGTATCGCCCACTCGCCCCACCGCCGGTTCGTCCTCTAGGGTTGGCTCTAAACTTTTTACTTTGCTTTTTACTTTGAAACAGCACAATTCTTAGAAAATCTCAATTTTTTTGATTTACCCAATAAAAATAGGACAAAAGTCCTAGTGAAATAAATCTATAATAAATGTACTGGTATATATTATCCAGTTACAAATACTATGGTACTAGAGAAAAATATTATCTTTGCATTGATTTTTATTTCATGTTGTTTTTTTTGCTCAAGCAATTTAACAGCAGTATCTAACCAGGCCGTAGTGCCTTTAAATATTACTGTTCTGGGCAAGCTTGTTATAACCGATGCAAATAATGACAATAAATCCGGATTAAATCCAAACCTAAATATTTTTTTAAAAGTTATGCCGGATATAAATAGTTCAATTGTTTCCGGAAGTTCTGCTATTAGAATCAGAACAAACTTAAACACCTGGAAACTTACTGCCCAGAGGAGTGATGCAAATAATCGACAGATTAATATAGATCCAAAAGATATAGTTCTTAATTTTTCTACTCAGGCAGGAGCCAGTGCAAATCCGTATTCAGGGAAGTTACTTTCTCCTTTTGACAGACCTACAGACTTAGGTCAGATATCTACTAATGCACCCACAGATTTATTGATAGGAAACAGAAAGACATCACTTCAAAGAGATCCCGATAATAAAAACAACTGGTTTCAAATAACATCTAATTACAGCATTTCGCCGGATTTCTTATACGAACCTGGAGAATGGAATACAACTGTTAGCTATAGTCTTGTAAGTCCATAGTAATTTACTCCTACTAAACCAATTTTTAATCTTTTAGTTCTAGTTTGTTTATTGTGTTGGATAATTAAAATCATGCTAAAGAAAGCTTGTTTACTGCTATCTTTTTTTTTAATGTTGTTTTGTGGTTTTAATAAAGCAATGGCCTGCTTTTCAATAACTGATGATTTAAATCTTCCAAACCCCGTCTTAAATGCTAGTTTTAATTTATTACCTGATGTAAATCCTTTTACTGATTGCTGGAGTGCCACTATAAGACTTAGAAGCTCTAAAAATAGTTGGAGACTAGTAGCTAGCAGAACAGGACCAAATCCTACAAATGTTTCTGGCAATTTATCTGAAAATATAATGGCTAGTGATATAGATCTTGATTTTTCTGTTAAACCATTTGGTACAGCTTTATCGCAAGGGGCAATTTTAGTTTCCCCGTTTTCAACAAAAACAAATTTATCTTCAATTACTTCAGGAACACTAATAGTTTCAGGAGTAAATAAATCGGGAAGCAGTTGTTCTTCATCTAATGCTAACTATTACAAACTTACTAAAAATATTTGTTTATTCAGGGATTTTGTTTTTAATATAGGAGAATATAATGGAGAGGTTACATACCTTTTAGTTGCGCCATGATAAATAAAATAAAATCAATATTTTTTATTTTTTTACTGAGCATAAATTTTATTTATGCTTTAAATGCACATGCCTGGACAGTCTCACCGGTAAGATTTGAGATAAAAGCTCAAAAAGGCAAAGAGTACACATTGACATTTGCAGTCTTAAATGAAAGCCAACTTTATCAAAAGAGATTTGAAATTCAAACTGATGACTGGACAATTGATAAAAACAACAATTTTCTTAGAAAAGCTTTTAATAAAGAAGTTTCAAATCCTTATTCTGCTGTTTCATGGATTAGAGTTACTCCACAGCAGTTTGTTTTACCTCCGGGTGAAACAAAAAATATAAGATTTACTATTGCTGTACCAACTGATCTTCCAGTAGCCGGTGATTATTCTCTTGGGATTTTTGTCGGTGAAAAAAACATTGAAAAACCGCCTAAAGGAGAAAAAGTTGTTCATATAAAGCAGGATACATTTATCGGTGTAATTGTTTATGTAAAAATTGGCGAAGAAAAACAGGATGTAATCTTAAAAAGTTTGACAGTAGATTCAAAACCTCAGGGAAATCAACACAGTAAAATAACTTTATATCCTGTCTTTGGAAACTCAGGTAATACGCATGCCAGAGGAAAAATGATTGTTAAAATTGAGCCGGTTTCATTGGATTTTGCCCCTGGAAAAGAGAATAAATTTGAAGTAGGAGAAGTTGTTGTACTTAGAGAAGCTGAAGTAAAATTTCCTGTGGATATTCCCGTACCATTACAAAACGGCTCAGAGTGGAAATTTACTTTAAGCACAGATTTTGGAGGAAATACTCCGATAATAGTTGGTACAAAAAATTATAAAGTGTCTGTTTTAAGTGTTAAAGGTACCGTTAAAGAAGAAAACCAAAAAGAAGAACTTGATAAAAAAGGTGAAGAGTTAATAAAAGAAAAACTAAAAGAGAAAATTAAAGAGAAGCAAAAAAGTAAGTAAAAGCAACAATTACACCCATAAGTTTCCTAAATACTCAAGATTTTTAAAACCTTCTTTGTATGCTCTTATAAGTTGATCTGCAACTGGCGGATAGAGTGTAATTTTCTCCAGTTCCATAATAGGTTTATATCCAACATCAGCCAGCATTGGCTCATCCCCGACTTTTAATTCTCCACCAAGTACAATACCAGTAGCATAAATGTTTATTATGTGTCTGCTTCTATCTGGTGCAATTGCTTCTGATAAAAACACAACTTTTCCAAATTTTATATCCAGATTTGTTTCTTCTTTTAATTCTCTTACAGCGCATGTTGCAAAATCTTCTCCATATTCAATTCTTCCGCCTGGTAAAACCCAGTAATATCTTGATGCTTTTTTGTGCTGTACAAGTAAAATTTCCTCTTTTTCATTAACAATAATTACTGAGACCCTAAAATTAGGTCTTTGAACAATGTTTTTTCTACCGCCATATCTGGGATAATTCATATTAAAAAAGCCCCGGTTTTGTAAGACAGGTGTTTAATTGATGCAGCCCATTCTTGCATCGAAAACTGTAAATATCATACACTATCAGTCAAAAAATTTAACCAATAAGTTAAGATTTAAATGTGGCAGTTTCCTTTTTAAATTTACTAGACAAATTTAGACCGCATAAACTTTATAGACCATCACCACTTATGGGTATTAGTCAGTTTGTTGTGCTTGCTTTATTTTGGTTTGGAATTATTTATGGTGCCACAGCCACAGCCACAATTTTATTTGTTAAGTTTATTCCGGAACTTTTATTAAAATTTAATCTTGATCCTTTGGCTGAAATTATTTATTATCTTGCTCCGCTTGTTGCAGTAATGGTTTTAATCCCGGCAAATGCAACTTTTCTTGTTTTAAATGAGAGAAAAATCCTTGCACTTTTAACCGTCAGATGTGGACCTAATAGAGTTGGACCAAATGGATTTTTACAGACAGTTGCTGATGCAGTAAAACTTTTATTTAAGGAAGATATTACTCCAAAAGGAGCAGATAAGCTTTTATTTACTCTTGCACCTGTAATATTTTTTGGACCTACTACCGTTGCATTTATCCCTATACTCTCTGCTGCCACAAATAATTTTGGCCCGTTTGCATCCTGCGATCTCTCTATAGGTATTCTTTTTATAATGGCTGTTTCTTCCATACCAGTGCTTGGTCTTGTTCTTGGAGGCTGGGCAAGCAGTAACAAATACTCATTAATCGGTGGACTGCGCAGCGCAGCCCAGTCAATTAGCTATGAAATCCCAATGGTTTTAACTGTAATAAGTATGATTGTTTTAACAGGCTCTATGAACTTAAAAGAAATAGCTGATGGTCAAACTGGTGGTATTTTAAACTGGAATCTTCTTGCAGCAGGAAATTTGCCGCTACTCTTACATCTTTTTCCTCTTGGGAAAAATAGTTTAGTTGGTCTTTATGGACTTGTTTTACTAGCAGTTTGTTTTATTTTATTTTTTATGTTTTTAATTTCAGCTTGTGCAGAGGTAAATAGAATCCCATTTGATTTACCAGAAGCTGAAAGTGAACTGGTTTCTGGCTATAACACTGAGTTTACCGGTATGAAATTCGCACTATTTTTCCTTGCAGAATACACAGCACTTTTTATAATTTGCTGTCTTGCATCAATACTTTTTCTTGGAGGAGGTCATCTTCCTGTTTCAACAGGTACAGAGAGAACTTTGCTTGCCTCTTTAGCAAATACAAAATTTGGAAATGTAAGCTGGTTAGTACCATCTATTGTATTAATGTTAAAAGCTTATGCACTTATATTTGTTTCTGTCTGGGTAAGAGCTACTTTACCCCGATTACGATATGATCAGCTTATGACATTTAGCTGGAAGTTTTTAATACCACTTTCTCTTTTAAATATTTTTGTTGTAGCAATCTTAGTGAGTATTGCACCATGGTAAATCTCTTTAAAAAAACAGTTTCAGGAATATATCACATTGCAGTTGGAATGCTTACTGTTTTAAAACACGTTGGCAGAGAGCCGATTACCTCAAGTTACCCTGATGTAATACCTGAACTTTATCCAGCTACACGACACAGACTTGCGCTGACAGTAAATCCTGATACAGCCGAACATCTTTGTATAGCATGTAAACAGTGTGAAAGAATCTGTCCCGATACCTGCATTTCTGTTATTCCTGACCCTGATAAAAAAGGTGTTATAAAAGAGTTTTATCTAGATCACGGACTTTGCATGTTTTGTGGTTTATGTACAGAAGTTTGTCCCACAAACTGCATTATAAATACAGTTGATTTTGAAATGAGTGAGTATAAAAGAGAAGATTTGATTTATGACATAGACAAACTTACACTTACCCAGGAACAGTCCAGATTTTATTTTGATTTCAAGGAAATGCCAAAGCCAAAACCAAAGCCTGTAAAACCAGCAGTTGCTGCAACTCTTCCAACTGTGGGGGCAGAAAAGAAATAACGTGGACACTGTTACATCAACAATTCAATCCATAATTAAGGATCCGGCATTTTTTGCATTTAGTATTCTTGCTATAACAGCAGCTCTTGGCGTAATCCTTGAAACAAATATTGTAAGAGCTGGTTTTTCACTTGTTCTGTGTTTTGGTGCAGTAGCCGGTACTTACTTTGCTTTAAAAGCCCCCTTTTTAGGTGCGTCACAGATTTTGATTTATGCAGTAGGAATTACGCTTGTTATTGTTTTTGCACTTATGTTAACCAGTCTGAAACATGAGCTACCAAGATTAAAAGGAGAAGCAGGAAAAAATATTTTCAGTGGAATTATTTCTATTGGAATATTTACAGTTTTTGCAAAAGTTCTTACAGGAAATAAATGGATAGAAAGTGAATTTTCCAGCTGCCCCAAAAACACTGAAGTTATAGGTCTCAGATTATTGGGTTCTTATGTACTACCATTTGAACTTATTTCGGTACTATTGCTTGTTACTTTAATAGGTGCAATTGTTATTGCTAAAAAAGATAAACCTGAAAGGACTGAATAAAGATGCCAACCAAATCCATGATGTCAGTATTTAACAGGCTTTTAATTACAGGATTTTTGCTTGCATATTTTCTTTTTCTTTCTGTTAATCTACAACCGGGATTAAAAAGATATATTTTACTTTCCGTAGCTTTATTTAGTGTTGGGGTTTATGGTTTAACATCCTCACGAAATGTCATCAGGGTTTTAATGTCTATTGAACTTTTATTAAATGCAGTAAATATAAACTTTGTTTCATTTGCCAGCTTTACCGATCCGCTTGAAATTAAAGGACAGGTTTTTGCAATTTTTGTTATGGCAATAGCAGCAGCAGAAGCAGCAGTTGCACTTGCAATAATTCTTGCTATTTATAGAAATATGGCTTCCGTTGATATGGAAGACTTCGCGAATTTAAAGTGGTAGTAATTAACCGAGAACAGTAAGTGAATCTATATGGGGAAAATCATCTTGTGTAGGCTGAGAAGCTGATAATTTTTCTCTTTCTCTTCTTTTTTCCTCTTCATAGTATTTCATTAAAACTTCTTCAGGAATATCAAATGATTTTTTTAATTCATCTTCTTTTACATTGAAAATCTTGGAAACAAGTCTGACAAGTGAATTTCTAGATCGATCCAGCACCTTATCACACAGTTTTAAAAATCCGTCAAAACGTCCACCAGGTTCTGCATTGTAATTTGTAACTCTTTCTCCATCTTTTATAATATCTTTTGTTGCTCTTTTTCTATGGCAGTTAACAATTCTGTTTAAAAGCATCATTGGAAATTCTCCAAGAGCTGCTGCAGTTGTTTTTGGTATGTGCTTACCCAGAAAATAAGTAGAAATAGAGGCTGCTATTCCTGCAAGCATATGACCTGGAAGAAATCTTTCATTAATTACATTTGCTGTAGCTTTGGCAAGAACATTTTTACCAAAGCTATCCTTAAAATCAATACAAAATCTCATTATCTGGGACATAGCATAAGTAACTTGCTCTACAACTGTATAACCCAATCCTTTTGCCATACACTTAAATACTGATTCATCAGAATCGATGTTTACACCGGGAAGATTTTCTTCCGAGTTAGATAAAAAATAACTTCCTATGCCAAATAGTCCAAGCTGAGTTAAACCAAACTTTAAAAAGTTTGTATCTTTTTCACTGTCCCCTAATCCACACAGTTTTAATACATAGTCAGAAGGTTTTTTTACGAACGTTTCAAAGAAATCTGCAATTGAGCTTTTTTTATTATTATCAGTGCTTCCATTTAATTTTTCTCTGTGTGTTGATTGATAACTTGTAATAGCCCAGTGCCATGCCGCACCGATTAATTTTCCTGGAATCATTGTGATTTGTTCAGGTACAGCTGGAGTAATAATTTTTGCTGCCTTAGTTAATAAAGAGCAGAAAAATGTTTCCCACATTGGTTCAAGACCTTCATCATGTAATGTGTGCTGGTAAGTTTGTGCAGCAGTTTTATCTTTTCTTTCACAAATCGAACCAATTCCTTTTGCATTACCACTTGATATTAAATCAAGCATTGCAACAACAAGCGAACGACCTACTCCGCCTGCACCTATATCGTTTGCTGCTACTCTTAAGCTCATTAAAATCGCCTTTTATAAATTTCTAAAATAAAATTCATCACATATAAATTTTAGAAAGAGTCAGTTAAGTACTTGTTAAATTTCAGTCTTAACCTTGGCTCATCTATTTTGATAATGCAAAAAAAAATCATGACATGTCAATCTTTAACCAAATGCCTAAACAATAGTAATCGTTTAAGTTAAGAAAATGGTGAATTATAAATTAAATATAAAAGCAAAATCCCTCTTTATCAGGGTCATTTTTTCTTAACCTTTATGAATTTCGTTACAGTTTGATTTGTTATGCAGGACCTGGAAACATTGATTGCAACTTCATTGCAAGGCCCATGTCGCCTGCTACTCTTAATTTTCCCATCATAAATGCCATCTGACTATTTAGCTTGCCCTGACTGATAGCTATCCAGTCTTGATCTGAAATTGAAATTGTTACTGTTGGACTTGTACATGAGCCGGATTTTAAATCACATTTTCCATCTTTTATTTCAAGTGTCCATTTCCCGCCCTTAGCTCCAGATATGTCAAACAAGTAGATTGCTTGCAGATTCCCTGCTACTTCAGATCTAAATGATTTGTTCATTAAATGTAAGGTCTCTTCGCAACTTTCAGTCATGGTTATTTTGTCTCCTTAGTATGATTTAATTTTAAACTCAGTTGATTAATTATCATCACTAAGATAACACCATTTCATATTTCATTAACTTACAAACTTATTTTTCAGTGTTGATAATTAACCCAATAATCTGCGAAATGTAGATTATTTTGATAACAGGATTTGAATGTTTTTTAAGATTTTGGTAAAGAAACTAAGACAATATTTTATCGTCAATTATGAAATATCCCATTAATTTAATGGATTTTAAGTTAATGTAAGAATGTGCTTTAATTAGTAAGTAATTCAATAATAAAAATATCAATACACAAAGCTAATATTAATGAAGCAAGATTATAAATCATTGAAAATAAATAAAGTTTTAGAAAGCTCTTTTATTTTACTTTTGGTACTGCTTTTGCTTTCTTCTTCAAGAGTAAACACAAATCTTGCCAGAGCAAATAATGAATATAAGCTTGCATCAAGCCTTACCTCAAATAAAGTTTATGAAGATGATCTTGATTATGGGTTTAAAGTTTCAGACAAGTTAATTGGTAGTGGAGTTATTAAGCTAGTGGTGGATGAAAATAAACTAAAAGGTATAGCTAAGGGTACAGGCAAAACGGATCAATGTAATGTAGATTTTTTAACTAGTTTTGAAGGCAATCTAAACGAAAAAAAAGGTTCAATTAATATATCTGTAAATGGTATAGGTGATCCAAAAGGAATACCAATACCCGGGAAAATATCTTTTGATGGTCCATTAAAAGGACATTTTAAAGATAAGAAGCTAAGTTTAATTGGTAAGGTCCATATAAAAGGAAAACTTGCACAAGTTGCAGGTTTTAAAAAAGAAGAAGAAATTGAAATTGAAATTGATACAAGCAAATTAATTCCTGCCGCACTTAAGAAAATCCAAAACGCAGAAAAGCTTGCGTTATTATAATTTTTAGAGTCACGACTTAACGTAATAATAATCATTTGTACGGTAGTTTCTAAATTTACAGTGATTTTTACTATGATTATGGTTTAAATAATGTAAATAAAGCTGACACTGACGTCTTTACTTACGATTAGAAGATATATTTTTGTGGTCTATAAAACCTAAATATAGGCACAACTCATGTTCATTGTTACTATTAAATAAAAGGAAGAATAAAAAAGAAATGTTTGAACGGTTTACAGAAAAAGCAATAAAAGTAATTATGTTGGCCCAGGAGGAAGCTCGAAGGCTCGGACATAATTTTGTTGGGACCGAACAAATCTTACTTGGACTCATTGGTGAAGGTACTGGCATTGCTGCAAAGACTTTAAAATCAATGGGAGTCAATTTAAAAGATGCCAGAATTGAAGTTGAAAAAATAATTGGCAGGGGAAGTGGTTTTGTAGCAGTTGAGATTCCTTTTACTCCAAGAGCAAAAAGAGTTCTTGAGCTTTCATGGGAAGAAGCAAGACAGCTTGGACATAATTACATAGGAACTGAGCATCTCTTGCTTGGACTAATTCGTGAAGGTGAAGGAGTAGCAGCAAGAGTACTTGAAAATTTAGGTGTTGATTTAACAAAAGTCAGACAGCATATTGTTAGACTTCTTGGTGAAACAGGAGCTACAAGTGTTCAGGCTGGCGGTGGTACAGGCAGATCAAAAACTCCGACCCTTGATGAGTTTGGCATTAATTTAACCCAGTCAGCAACCGAAGGAAGACTTGATCCTGTAGTAGGACGTGAAAAAGAAATTGAAAGAGTTATTCAGATACTTGGAAGAAGAACTAAAAACAACCCTGTCTTAATTGGTGAACCAGGTGTTGGTAAAACAGCAATAGCTGAAGGACTTGCCCAGAGAATTGCATCGGGTGATATTCCTGATATTCTTCAGGAAAAAAGAATTGTTCAGCTTGATATTGGTCTCCTTGTAGCAGGTACAAAGTACAGAGGTGAATTTGAAGAACGATTAAAGAAAATAATGGATGAAATCCGCAGCGCAGGAAATGTAATTATAGTAATAGATGAATTGCACACTCTAATAGGTGCAGGAGCTGCTGAAGGTGCTATTGATGCAGCAAATATTTTAAAACCTGCTTTATCACGTGGTGAATTACAGTGTATTGGTGCTACAACTCTTGATGACTATAGAAAACATATTGAAAGAGATGCTGCTTTGGAACGCCGTTTCCAACCAGTAAATGTAGATGCACCATCGGTAGAAGAATCCATTGAAATACTTCGTGGATTAAGACCAAAATATGAAGAACATCATAAACTAATAATTTCTGATGCTGCACTTATTTCAGCTTCTGTTTTATCGGACAGATATATAAGTGATCGATATCTTCCGGATAAAGCAATCGATTTAGTAGATGAAGCTAGCTCAAGAGTAAGACTACGTGCAAGTTCATTGCCACCTGAAGGAAAGGAACTTGAAAAAGAACTTCGTTTAATAAGTAGACAAAAAGAACAGGCAATTAGATCGCAGGAGTTTGAAAAAGCAAGTCAGCTTCGTGATAAAGAAGCTGAATTAAAAGATCAAATAAAAGAAATTCAAAATAAATACAAAGAAGTTCAGGAAAAGAACAAACCCGTTGTTACTGATGAAGAAATTGCACATATAGTAAGTTCATGGACAGGTATTCCTGTGGGTGACTTAACACAGGGTGAAACTGAAAAACTTCAAAAGCTTGAAGGAATTTTACATGAACGTGTTATTGGTCAGGATGTAGCAGTAACAGCAGTTTCAAAAGCAATTCGAAGAGCTAGAGTTGGTTTAAAAAATCCAAACAAACCAATCGGTACATTTATGTTTTCTGGACCAACTGGTGTTGGAAAAACCGAACTTGCAAAAGCACTTGCACAATTTTTCTATGGCACAGAAGAAAATATTATCCGTGTAGATATGTCTGAGTTTATGGAAAAACATACTGTAAGTAAATTAATCGGCTCACCACCGGGTTATGTGGGCTATGGAGAAGGCGGACAACTTACAGAAGCAGTAAGAAGAAGACCATACAGTGTGGTTTTATTTGATGAAATTGAAAAAGCACATCCAGATGTATTTAATATACTTTTACAAATGCTTGATGATGGTCGCTTAACTGATTCTAAAGGACGTACGGTTGATTTTAAAAATACCATCATTATTATGACTAGTAACGTCGGTGCAAGAAATATTGAATCACTGCAGCCACTTGGTTTTGCAACTGAGATGTCAACAGATCCTGAGTCTGTTTACAAGCGTATGAAATCCACAGTTACTGATGAAATGAAGAGAACATTCAGACCGGAGTTTTTAAACAGACTTGATGACATTGTAATCTTCAAACATCTTTCAAAAGATGAATTACATAAGATACTAGATCTGATGGTAAAAGATTTAGGCAAGCGCCTACATGATAAGAACATGGAGTTGGAGCTTACACTTGAGGTAAAAGACAAACTGGTCAAAGACGGATATAGTCAGGCATATGGTGCTAGACCAATGAGAAGAACACTGCAAAAACTTATTGAAGATGCACTGGCTGAAGAAATCCTTGCAGGTAAGTTTACAGAAGGTGATAAGATCGGCGCAGTGTTAATCCATAAAGATCAGGTACCTGAAGGTGAGTTAGTTGCCAAACTTGAAACAGCTGCTTCTGTGACAATTACAGCAGGAAAAGAAAAACAACAGGATGATGGCATGGTAATTCTCTTTAAAAAGATTGGTTCTGTAGAAATTAAGAAAAAATATGAAAAGAAAGACAATATTCCAGCTAAGATAGAAATTATAAAAGAAGAACCAAAAGAGCCACCGAAAGAAATTGCTAAAGCGGGGTCTTAGTGTACCCTCACTATATCTGCCCCATTTTTAATAGCTAAGGCAACATACTAAGAAAAACATGAGCTGGGAGAATATGAACTTTAGCTTCGTTTATGTCTTTTAGTCTGGTAAATTTTCCACCGTTTAAGTGTATTTGAAATCCATATGGAATCTTAGTTCTTTCCAGGAAAAACTTCAAATTAGAATCCAGATCTTGTTCAGATTCTTTTACTTC